>ERZ1107006.8-NODE-8-length-214735-cov-6.301784_pt1 | contig 214735 bp, 211 predicted proteins | sample MGYA00403696_ERZ1107006 | MGnify/ENA primary metagenome ERZ1107006 (study PRJEB35170, sample SAMEA104062441) | human gut metagenome | biome: human gut; feature: human-associated habitat; material: faeces | place: Denmark | collected 2012-08-13 ...
TTATCAATAGTTCTTAGTTAGTAGTTCTTATTATTTATTCTTATTGATAATTCTTGTTTCATATTCACCTGTCTTGATATCAATAAATCTTACAAAAAGTGATACTTTATTATCTTCATTAAGATTTTCCCATACCATATTAGTAAATGTATCAATATTGCCTTCTATTCTGACTAATACAGGTTCTCCCTCAAAGCTTGGAAGTGGTGAACCATCATTCATATATGTATGAATAAAATGTCCCTCTCCTGCAATTGGTGCATCATATGTAAATGTAAATCTGTCACACTGGTTAGGATTGCCGTTGTGGCTCTTTAATATTGACATTGCATAATCATATTCACCGTTATCGACTGTCATAAGACCTGATATTCTAGGAGTAAAGTTAGGAGCATCTGGTTCAAATTCCCTTGTTCTTAATGATTCTTCAAATGTCTTTCCTGTACTCATAAGGTCATATACCGTATCTGTCTGGTCACCATTAGTAACGATTGTCTTCTTTCCAAGAACACGTACTGGAGCATATATTATAAGGCTTGGATCTTCAAGCTTACTTGGGTCAAACGCCTCTGTTCTTATTCCTTCCTTGTCCTCAACGAATACTCTGTTACGGCTGTTAGCACTTCTTCCCATAATAAAATATGCTGTAACAGCCTTTGTTCCGTCTGCTGATCTTCCGATAACAATTCCTCTTCCCGGATAAGAACAACCCGATAATTCCTTTTCAAGTGTTGTAATCTGCATAATAATCCTCCATTTCTGTTTTTCATACAGTCTGTAAAAAATGTACAAAGCACATACCGCACTATGTGCAGTCGCCTTTGGCAAGCTACATCTTCGTGCAAGTGTGCATAATCGGCACAAAGTGCCTTTTGTATAATTTATACAAAAAAGCCGACCTTATCTGGGTAACCTTTTAAGTGGCTGCCCAGGCGGTCGGCTGATAATCATATATATACTGTACTCCCTGTGGGTAATCCCACACATATTCCATAACTTTAACCAATTAAAAGCTCTGTATAATATGCTTTCCGCCAGTCGTACAGCTCATAGTTTTAAGATACACTAAGTTGTGGCATTTTTCAACATTATTTTAAATATAGTTTTTATGCTATAACAATTAATATTATTATTACACTACAGATATTTTTAGTAGTTACCCAGAAGCTTGATTGACTTAGCTTCTTCCTGTATTCCTCTTAACGCATTCATAACGCGGGGATCATCAATATTACCCTCGAAATCCACAAAGAACTTATAATCCCACTGCTTATCTGCTGGTCTTGACTCGATTTTATACATATTAAGCCCATTATATATTATGTGGCTTAAAAGATTATAAAGTGTTCCTGCCTCATTGGCTGTCTCGAATACTATACTTGTCTTGTTAGCATTTTTTAAGAAACGTCTTGCATTAGTTATTATTACAAATCTGGTTGTATTGTTAGATAAGTCAGCAATACCTGTTTCTAATACTTCAAGACCATATATCTGTGCAGCTTTCTTACTAGATATTGCAACGTGCGTGTGATCATTTTCTGATAATAGCATCTTAGCCGCCATAGCTGTATTAGCCTGATGAATTCTCTGCCAATCTTTGTGTGTATTAAGAAAATGGTCGCACTGCATAATTCCCTGTGGGTGCGAATATACAGTTGTAACCTTATTAATATCTGTTCCCTTAAGTCCTACAAGAACGTGATCTATATTAACAAATGTCTCAGCAATTATGTAGTTATCATATTCCTGTAATAAATCATATACACCTACAACACTTCCCGTTGTAGAATTCTCAATTGGAAGCACACCATAATCAGCTTCCTTATTCTTAACTGCTTCCATAACGTCTCTCCAGGTAGGAACACCATAATTATCACAGTCCTCCCCAAAGAAATTGCAGGCAGCTTCCTGTGTGTATGCACCCGGAACTCCCTGATATACAATCTTAACCCCCTCTTTATTAATGCTTTCTATAGCCTCATAAGGTTCTCTTAAAGTCTGACCCATAGCTTCAAGAAGCTGATACTGTCCTTTTCTTGAATTAGCCATAATCTGTGAAAATAAGTCATCAATGGCATGGACATTAGCCTCATTTTTAACAAGCTTTGTAACAGCTTCAATCTTCGCACGTTCTCTCTGTGTATCAAGAACTTTCTTTCCTGTCTGGATTTTGTACTCTGCAACTTCCTTTGTAAGCTTCATTCTCTGTTCAAACAAATCGACAAGCTGTTTATCAATACCATCAATCTGCTCTCTTATAACATTCAAATCTAACATTTTTCAACCTCGTAATCTTTATTGCTTTAAACCATTGATATTGTATCATATTTTTTGTAATATGTAAGTAAATAATTAACAACTATTAATAATACTGATTAATTATATAAAATACTACAGAATGGAGATTACAATATGAAAAAGACCATTACAATAATTATTGTTGTCTTAGTAATTGCAGCTGCTGGTGTTGGCGGATTTTTTTATTTTAAGAAGAACCAGACAGTACATAACAACGACAATGCTATTGGCAACACAGCAGGCAATCTTATCAATGGAGGGCTATTCTGCGAATATAATGACAAAATATATTTTGCCAACCCTGACGATTACAACAAATTATATGTTATGAATTCTGACTGTACGAACATTTCCAAAATAAATGATGACAGCGTTGCCTACCTTAACGTATGTGGCAATTACATATACTATGTAAAGAATAATTTTAATAAAAGTACTATCGGAATGGTATTCAGAGGTCAGCTTTTTGGTCTTTACAGATGTGATTTAGACGGAAGCCATTCAAAAATTTTATATAATGACCGTTCCGGTGCAGCAAGTCTTAGTGGTAACACTGTATTTTACCAGCATTATGATGACACAACAGCCCTTACATTTTATAAAGTAGACATTGATGGCAGGAATAATTCTATAATATCCGACACACCTTATTCTCCAACAAGTATATATAATGGAAAGCTTTACTTCTCAGACCCTAACGGACGTCACCATATACTTTCTATGGATACTAAGACCTGTCAGATTGTTAATTACTACGACAGCAATTCTTACCTTACATTGATTGATAATAATTACGCTTATTATATCGACCTTGACAAACAGTATTCACTTGTAAGACTTAATATGTCAAATAAGACACTCGAGCTTTTATATGCACCTGAAAATGGCAAAGTAATTAACTACAATGTATATGGCAATAAAATATTCTTCCACGTTGAGGGCGGTGACAATGCTGGTCTTTACAGAATGAATGTTGACGGAACTCAGTTAGAATATGTAGCCGTTGGAGAAATATCAGGTATTCACTGTACTTCCAGGTATACCTTCTTCTCATATTATGAAGATCAGTCAACACTTTACAGAATACCTACAACTGCACCAATAACAACTATTGAAGAGATTTCAATTAATTAATTTATCTATTAAACAAGTAAATATAGAACAATTCCTACGATGCCAGAGCATAACATAACCCAAAGAGGATTAGACTTCCATTTTCTTAAGATAAAAATATCAATAGCAAAAATTATCAAAGCTACAACATCCAAAGATGTAAGATTATTAGGAAGCGTGCTTTGTCCATAAAACGCCATAATTAACAATGAAATACCTGCTGATGCAATCATTGCTATTACAGCCGGTCGTAGCCCTGAAAGAATGCCCTGTACCATATCGAGTCCACGATAACGATAATACATGTAAGCAAGCACCATTACAATGATGCAGGATGGAAATACACAGCCAACAGTTGCAATAACAGCACCACAAAATCCAGCGACCTGAATTCCCACAAATGAAGCAGAGTTAATTGCTATTGGACCTGGTGTCATTTCAGCAATAGTTATAATATCAGTAAACTGTGTCATTGTAAGCCAATGGTGAATATCAATCACCTGATTTTGTATTATTGGCATAGCAGCATACCCACCACCAATACTTAACAATCCAATTTTAAAAAAGCTCCAGAACAATTCAAGATATATCATTGCTTATTACCTGCTTTCCGTTTCATATTTTTAATCCATATATCTAATGTTCCAATACAACCACAGACAAAAATAACTATAATGATATTTATAGATAAGTAACGTACAGCTATAAATGAAGCCAACATTATTATAATTGGTAGCGGTCGTTTTTTTTGAAATATACTCTTTGCCATATTTATTACAACATCGCAAATCACAGCAGCAACTCCGCAAAGCATCCCTCTCATTGCCATACTAACAATAACATTATTACGAAATGCCTGATAGAACATCGAAATTATTGAAATGATTATTAATGGGGGCAATACTGTTCCCAATACCGCAAGTATAGCTCCTGGAATGCCTGCTATATGATACCCCAACATAATTGAAGCATTTACTGCTATCGCACCTGGCGAAGCTTGTGCAATTGCTGTTAAATCCAGCATCTCTTCTTCCTCTATCCAGCCTAGTTCCTCAACAAACTTTTTCCTCATTAAAGGAATTATTACAAATCCTCCTCCAAATGTACACGCACTTAATTCAAAAGTTGATAAAAACAATTTTCTATACTTATACCAGATGCTCATCTCTAGAATTCCATCCTTCCTATTTTTTAATACTATATCACTTGATTCCTAATAATTGAAATAATATAATCTTACATAAATAATAAGTAATTTGATATAAGGAGTTTATAATGACACTACGACATATGATAATTTTTCGTGCTGTATGTGAAAATGGATATAATTCTACAAAAGCTGCATCTGCTTTACATATAACACAGCCAGCTGTAAGCCTTGCCATCAAAGAAATAGAACAATATTATGGGGTACAGCTTTTTGACCGCATAGGGCGAAGACTCCAAATCACTAGTGCTGGACAACATTTTCTTCAATATGCAATACACATATCCGACTTATTTTCAGATATGGAAACTGGATTTCGCGACTGGGATTCCAAAGGCATCATTCGCATAGGAGCAAGCATAACAATTGGCTCTCAATTTTTACCAAATTATGTAAAGTCTTTCTATGAAGTATGTCCAGAAATAGATGTAAGAGTAACTATCGAACAATCTGAACGACTGGAGCAAAAAATACTTGCAAACGAGTTAGATTGTGCGTTAATTGAAGGTATATCGCATAATTCTAACATCGTATCTGAAGCCTATATGCAAGACTATTTAAGTGTTATTTGCGATACTAATAAAGGATGGAAAGATGGGCAGAATATACCCATAGAAGTATTTCAAAAGCAGCGTTTTCTATTACGTGAAAAAGGAAGCGGAACACGTGAAGTTTTTGATCGTGTTACTACACAAGCTGGCATTCATATTATTCCAGTATGGGAAGCTATGAGTACAACAGCACTAATCAACGCCACCATCAACGGACTAGGTATTTCTGTTTTACCAAATAGAATGATTATTCCATCATTAAAACAAGGATTAATTTCTACAGTAAATGTACAGGATTTAATTTTCAGTAGAAATTTCTATATTATTTACCATAAAGATAAATTTTTGACTCCATCTATCAAACAGTTTATTAATCTGTGCAAAGAATATGTATAATAGTTATTCATTGCCATAGTACAATATAATATAAAAATAACAATAAGAGCCACAGTTTCATTTAAACTATGGCTCTCTTATTATTTTATATTTATTAATCAGGATATTCGCTTGTTATTCCGAAATATTCTTCTAATGAAATCCAATCACCATTATTATAAAGCTTCTCTGCTAATTCAGTTCCAACATATCTTAAATGCCATGATTCATACTGGTAACCTGTATAAGCATCCTTTCCCTTTGGAAATCTTATGCAGAAACCATATTTATAACAGTTATCATTAACCCATTTACCTTCACTTGTATACTGAAAGCTGTCTTCTATCGAATTCAAATCAAAGCATAGACCTGTCTGATGTTCTGAATTACCCGGTCTTGATGAATAAGTATCTGCCGCAGCTTTTCCATCGTTGGCTACATATCTATTGTAAAGACCCACCTGATAATCATATGAACGGTAACCACTCGCAATATAGATATTAAGTCCTTTTGCTGTCGCATCTGCCTGCATTTTTCTGAAAGCCGTCATTAAATCCTTGTCAAGGCTCTTATTACTTCTTGCCTCTGTTACAGGTACTTCTGGATTTTCTGGAATAAATGTACTTGGAAGTGCATATGTCTTATTGGCTATTAAGTAACCATCTATATATGTTGCTCCATTTCTGTTATCAATAGTAAATCCCTTAGATGTCTTAGTTACGCCATCTCCTGTTGATGACCCTTTTTTATCATCTGTCTGCTGGCTCTCTGTGCTCTTATCATCTGAACTATTAACATTTGAAGCATCAGATTTACTCGCTGTATCTGTGCTGTTATTAGATGAATTAATACTATCACCTGCCTTAGACTCTGTGTTATTACTGCTATCGCTTGTTGTAACTATTGTATTATCATTAGTATCCGTTGACTTTTTCCTGTTAGCATTTAATAACAATACTACTGCTACAATAATCACAACAACTACTACTGCTATACACGCGGCAATTGTAATTCTTTTTCTCATAATCCTCTGTTTTCTTGTTAATCTTTTCTTTCTCATATGTCCTCCTGTTATCATTATATTAATGGAGATGCAACTTTATAATCTGAATTCACAATAACATTTTTTAATGCTGTAACCTGCTCATTATCACACTCTTTTATTAAATTGACAAGACCCTTTGTTATAAGCCACGCACCATATTTATTAAAATGTGTATTCTCTGATACAGTGTCTTTCTTAGCAAGTTCATTAACAAAATCCTCTGGCCACTTGCCCTTATTGATACCCTTTTTGATAGATGTATACTTGTGAATATCAGCTTCGCCTATACTCTCAAAAAGCTTTACCGTATAACTAAATAAATCTATCACGGGAGTATGTGTTTCCTCTCCTATCTGCTTCATTGCCCTTATATAGCAGAAATTATCACCGCCGTGAAGTCCCGGACCATCTTTAATTGTTCCGTCCTTGTTAAATGCTGTTCTTGCCGGTGCTGTTACAAGCACTGGAACAGCATTATGTTCTCTTGCCATATCAATATACTGCTTTATGAACCATTTGAAGCTGCCCTTCTCACCATTAGGTGAATATGGATAATATGTATCATTAGGGTAAGTGTTATTAAATGCCTTAACGCTTGCAAGCACTGCTTCCTTATCAGCTATTGAGTCATCTTTCATTAAAGCATCTATATATTCTTTAGGAATATAATCTTTAGGCACTCTCTCGCCCGGTATAACCGGATATCTTCCGTCCTCATCAGGTATTCCAAGCTCTGTCATACGGTTAAACATAGTGCTGTAACCTTTAGAACTATCATCATTGTGGCAGAATTCTATCAAAAGGTAATCTCCTGCCTGTATACTTTCATCTATTTTATCAAATCTTCCTTCATTGAGAAATAACCTTGAACTTCTGCCTCCCTTGGCGCAATTAAATACTTTAGTATCAGGAGTTACATAATATTTAAGGTATTGTCCCCAACCTGCTATAAATTCTTCTTCTGTGTAATTCTGGACGATTGAATCGCCGGCTAAATAAATATTCATAATTCTGCCTTTCTTCCTCTTTGTAATTACTTTACACGACTTATACATCTGCTTGTTTGTTTTTAATTGAACTGACATATTTATTGCTTATCTTCATAGTTTCGCTGTGGACTTTCATAGATTTTGTCGCACGGACATTGTGTGAGGGCTTAATATTACCGCTGGGCACGCTTTCGCTACTTGAAACCGTAACGGACACATAAGCGGCTAAAATACAGCCGCTAAGTGCCGGCGGTTTCAAAAGTACCCAGCTTGCAATATTAAGCCCTCACACAACTGGTGTTCTATAAATTTGTGTCAGTTTTATATGTTTAAATGATAGCACATATCTGTTATTTTCACTATATATTTTCGACAGTAGTTTCTGTTACTGCTTTCGATTTTAGACATACCTATCTATACTAAATGGTTGTCACTAGCTATATCGTAATTATCTGTGTACTCCGCATTTTGCCTAAGCTCCACTAACATTTCATCAACTTCTAATTCCATAGTCCCAATCCCTTTCCTAACATATCCCCCGTATCTTTCCTCTCCACTCACAACGCTGCTCTTGACTACAACTATATTTAAGTATATCATAATAAAGTTACATAAGTTATATCAAATCTATTAAAAACCCCCAATTAAATCAGTCCTCCAGACCGATTTAACCCAAAAATCACCCACCAAAAAGGTCGATAAATACCATTTTATAAATAATAAAGGTCGATATAGCACCACCCACAAAGCTCATCGCCACAACTGTGCATATCTCACAATACCGCACCGCTACCTTTAATGATATCACCAAGGTTACCCCATCGCAACCAAGTGCCACTGTCAGATTGGTGTGGGCTGATATAAGCATAAGAAGACGATGGGGAGCCGCCGGTCCTTAGCTGGCAGTGCCAACTGGCAGCTTAGTACCGCTGCGAGCGACACTCAGTGCAAACGGGTCTTCGTTGCTTATATCAGCCCACCCCAATCGTCCATGTCTATAACATTGTTATTTATCCCCCTTTTAAAAATATTATGTAAAGAAAGGACCCTACTTATGCAAGATAAAACACAACAGATTTTCCGCGATGCTCCAGTACCTAAAGCCGTACTTACTAACGTAATTCCATCTATAATAAGTATGCTTATGGTTCTTGTATACAATCTTGCGGATACATTTTTTATTGGTCAGACTAAAGACCCACTTATGGTTGCCGCTGTTTCCATTGCTACACCAGCATTTATTATATTCATGGCTGTCGGTATGTTATTTGGAATTGGTGGTACTTCTATGATAAGCCGAATGCTTGGCGAAGGAAAACGTGATATGGCCAAACATATTTCAGCATTCTGTTTTTGGACAGGTGCAGCAATTGGCGTTATAGCTATGATAATTATGACAATATTTTCAGTTCCCGTATGCCGTCTTATCGGTGCAAGTGATGCTACAATAGGATACGCTTCACAATATCTTTCAATCGTTGCCATTGGAATACCATTTCTTATTGTAAGTAACTCCTTTAGTAATATCATTCGTTCAGAAGGTCATGCTACAGTTGCTATGACTGGAATGATTATCGGTAATATGATTAACATTGTACTTGACCCTGTTATGATTATTGGTTTTAAATGGTATGTTGCAGGTGCAGCTGTTGCCACAGTTCTTGGTAACATTTTCTCAACCGTATTTTATATTATCCACCTTACTTCCAAGCGGTCGATATTATCGATTAAACCTAAAGATTATTCCGCTAAAAAGATAATTACTCTCGGTGTGCTTTCAATCGGAATTCCAGCTTCACTTAACAGCATACTTATGAGCTTCTCCAATATTATGATCAATTCATTTATGGCAAAACATGGTGATTTACAACTTGCCGGTCTTGGTGTTGCTATGAAAGTTAATATGATTGCAGTTATGCTTCTTATTGGTGTTGGAACTGGTATCCAGCCTCTGCTCGGCTACTGTTTCGGTGCTGGAAATAGCAAGCGTTACCGCTCAGTTTTAAAATTCTCTTTATGTTTTGCAATATGCTTAAGTATTATAATGACACTCATATGTTATCTTGGTGCAGCTCCTCTTGCAAAAGCATTTCTTGATGATGAGGAAGCATTTGGATATGCATTTGCATTTTCAAGAATATACATAATGTCTGGGCCTGTGCTTGGAATACTATTCGTATTCATCAATGCAATACAGTCAATGGGTGCTGCGATACCATCGCTTATACTTTCAGTAAGCCGTCAGGGAATAATCTATTTTCCGATACTGATTACAACAAGCATTGTGAACAACACGCCTGTTAACCTTGCTATGACACAGCCTATAACTGACTATATTGCAACAGCTTTATCTATAGTATTATTCATAGTAGCTTATAAGAAATATTTTGTAGCTAAAGATGATACATCTGTGGCTGATTAATGTTATAGTAATACTATTAATTGACTAAATCAGACATAAATTTATATAATTAATACATAATTAATATAAAACCAATAGTCATAAAACGTAAGTGCTTACCATAAAACAGCAGGACTGCCATATATATGCCCCCTACTTAACAGTAAGGTGACATATACATAGCAGTCCTGCTTTATTAAGAATAGTATTCTAATTTCAATTAATTCATATTCTGAGATTATGCTGCTCTATTTCCAACACTCACCTCAAAAATATTAACTTTATATTACCCCTTCGAATCGTAAGATGTTCCATATAATAAATCTGACACATCAACACTTGAAGATGAAGAATTATAAAGACCTGACAGGCTTTTCTGTATGCTTAATGCTTCTGATACAATATTATTAACTGAACCTGATTGTTCTTTAATTCCCTTCATTAATTCAGACTCACTTCCTAACATCTTCTTTAATTCAGACATATCTGCACTCTTTAACTTATCAGTGTCAACTGAAAGCTTGCCATTATCATCAACAGTAATACCTACTGCCGCAAGTGCCTCCTTATTGTCTGTTACAAGCTTATCAAGCTTAGTCTTGTAAGTATTCTCAATTGTGCTTCCAACTGTATTAATGTTAGTAATAAGTGTATTATAAGCACTTACAAAATTATTAACAGTATCATATACCTTATCTTTAGAATAATCACTTGAATCTTCATTCCAGAGCGATTCGTTAGATAATGAACTTATTACACTGTTAAGATTAGATGCTGAAGATGCAACCTTCTCATACTGTGCATCCTTAGAAGAACTTGATGTATCATATCCAAGAACTTCTTTCATCTTCTGCTGATATCTTAAGTTGTTATTCTGGATAAGAACATCAATATAAGAATCTGCGGCACTCTTTGACTTGCCTGTTGAACTACTACTATTTAACATATCAAGAAGAGTAGTAGATTGTGTAGAAATATTCACTTTATCTTCCTTTCCGTGCAATCGCACCAGGATATATAATTCCCTCCGTGGATATCCATATTTTATATATCGGCACGCATAACAATATGTTTAGAAAATATTCCTAATTCCCATCGCGAATTATAATTATATCATTCAGCTTAAGCATAGTATCCTTCTGTGGAAGAATCGATAAATCATCTCTAAATATAAGATATATTGACACAAAATCTGTTTCTTCAATCTCCTCTACTGTCTTTCCTGCCTGTGTCTTATCAATCTTTATCTCTGCTATCTCTTTTATATCTGCATTTTTAATATCAGAAATGCTGCTTTTTCTCTGATACTATTCAACAAAACCTGCACTAATAATACCTGTTGGTATAGCCACCGCACCAACTCCAAGATAGGCTATGCATATCGCCATAATTCTTCCAACTTAAACCTTGCAGTTACTCCTTTACATTCAGGATAAAGCAGATCCGCCGTCCATATCCTAAGAATATATTCCACGCAGAATATAAATAAAGTTATATACTCAACCCATTTAAAAAATCCACCCATAAATGCAAGCTCATCAAAGGTCTGCAAAAATGTCACTATAATATTAGAAAATATTGTTATCGTTATAAATATATCAAAAGCCCTGCTTATGCGGTTGCTCTTATCCCCAATCTGAATTATGTTAAATATATTGTTCTTCATACAAATCCCGCCGCCTGTATTCATAATCAGTTCATACACTTACAGTTTGACTGACTGATGATTATTAATTGCTGTTATATACTGTAACATACATTATAATTATAACATATATTACATAATAAACACACAATAAAATACCGGTGCCAGCTATTAACTGACACCGGTATTAAAATTTATAAGGAGAAATGTATATTATTATGATGATGTGAATACCAGCCACTAATCCTGTTATTCACATCACACAACAAGCGATTAGTTATTAGCAAATAATGCTGTTGATAAATATCTATCACCTGAGTCTGGGAGTAATGCAACGATATTCTTACCCTTGTTCTCTGGTCTTTGTGCAAGAATTGTAGCTGCCTTTAAAGCTGCACCTGAAGAAATACCAACAAGTACACCTTCACTTACTGCGAATGCTCTGCCTTCTGCAAATGCATCATCATTATCAATTGCAATTATTTCGTCATATATCTTTGTATCAAGAACTGTAGGAACAAATCCTGCACCGATACCCTGAATCTTATGAGCACCTGCTGTTCCCTTTGAAAGAACCGGGCTTGTTGCTGGCTCAACTGCTACAATCTTAACATCTGGATTCTGTGACTTAAGGTATTCACCAACACCTGTAACTGTTCCGCCTGTACCAACACCAGCTACGAATATATCTACCTTACCGTCAAGCTGTTCCCAGATTTCTGGACCTGTTGTAGCCTTGTGAGCTGCTGGGTTAGCCGGATTATCAAACTGTCCTAAGATGATAGAACCTTCGATTTCCTTGTTAAGTTCTTCTGCCTTTGCAATAGCACCCTTCATACCCTTAGCACCTTCTGTAAGAACAAGTTCAGCACCATAAGCCTTTAAAAGATTCCTTCTTTCTACTGACATTGTATCTGGAAGTGTAAGAATTGCTCTATAGCCCTTAGCTGCTGCAACTGAGGCAATACCAATACCTGTATTACCACTTGTTGGCTCGATGATTGTTGCACCAGGCTTTAATAAGCCCTTATCTTCTGCATCCTTAATCATTGCTAATGCAATTCTGTCCTTTACAGAACCTGCTGGGTTGAGATATTCAAGCTTACCAAATATGTTAGCCTCTGTAACCCCTGCCTTCTTAGAATATCCATTAAGCTTAAGTAATGGTGTCTTTCCTACTAATTCTGCTGCACTCTCTACATAATTACTCATATTATTAATCCTCCTGAAAATGTTTTATTATTGTTTTCCTATAAACCTATATGTTTAATGTGTTTTATTATTGCATTATATCCTCTGATTAGTAATCTGTCAACCACTAATTTTTAAATTCTTATAATTTTTATTATGCCCCGTATTATCCTTCCATATATCCATAATAATTAAATTAAAAAGAAGCCTGTACCACAGCCAGTGTCATTAATTTAATAACATTGCCGTATTCCAGACTTCTATCTTATTATCTTTATATAACTTATTAATATATATCATATATATCAACCGAATTTCTTCGTTACATCTGCCTTCATTATCTTGTCAGCATATTCCACGCCATATTTTTTCACAACATACTTATAGCACTTTGATAACTGAGGTGTTCTTGACTTCAAATCGTGTGCATCAGATGCAATATAATCTACAATATGGTCTTTAAGAAGTGCCTTAGTACATCTCTGTACTGCCCAGCCATTATCGCCGGTAACTGAGTCTGCGTTAATCTGTATGTCAGCACCCATTCTCTTTAACTCATATATATAGTCCCAATCCTTAACCGTACACACATATCTTTCAACGTGTGCCACAATTGGGTGATAGCCAGCCATTATAACATCAAGTACAGCTCCTCTTACCTTGTCCTGCTCAACTCCTGAGGAGAACTCTATAAGAATTGTGTCAGTTCCGCACATTGTCTTTTCATCAAGCTTATCCAAATCGTCTAATATCTCTGACCTGAAATACACTTCCCTGCCAAGATACACTCCCATATCAGGAAATGTCTTAGCCGCCTCGTCAGCAAGTATCTCATAATGCTCTACTATCTTGCTGTAATGTGCCATACCCCTCTTAGGATGAAAATGTGGTGTCAATATGACATCTCTTATACCATCTTCATACGCCATTTGCAACATTTCCATACTTGTCTTTATATCCGGCGAACCATCATCAACTCCAAATAAAATATGATTATGTATATCTGTAAAACCTGTACATACAGGTTCTTCACTCATCTTTCTCATATAAAACCCGCTCACTTTCCAACCATACGTTCTTATATTTTATTATATAAAATATACATATCATCTGTCAATCAAACTATTACAAAGCTTATATAAACTTTATAATTACCAGTTCTTACATTCACGAAGCCCTATATTTACAACGCTTTATACTTGGATATTTCTTCAAGATACTGCTGCCCTATCGTACTTAACGCAATTCCCTTTCTTGAAATATAACCAATATCCATAACTTCCTTAGCATCAAGCTTTACTGCACAATATTCATCACCATTAAGCTCCTCACATATAATTCCTGAACACAGCGTATATCCATTAAGTCCAACCATAAGATTAAGCATAGTTGCCCTGTCATTAGCCTTAATAAGCTGCTTATATTCATATGTGCTTAATACTTCTTCTGCATAATAAAATGAATTATAATCCCCCTGGTCAAATGAAAGACACGGATAATCTTTTAACTCCTCAAGCTTAATAAGCTTTTTACCAGCAAGCGGGTGTCCCTTGTACATATATACATATATTTCACATTCTAACAATTTATGGAACTCAAGATAATTATCATTGAAGATTTTCTCAAGCACATTTTTATTAAAGCTGTTAATGTACAGTATGCCAATTTCACTTTTGCCATTCTTCACATCTTCTATAACCTCATGTGTCTTGGTTTCGTGTACAGCAAACTCATATTCGTCCATACCATACTGCTTAACCATATGCACAAAAGCATTAACCGCAAAAGAATAATGCTGCATTGACACACTGAATCTTTTCTTGACTTCTGATTTAGTAATGTATCTTGCATCTAAAAGCTCATACTGCTCCATAACCTGTCTTGCATAACCGATAAATTCCTTGCCCTCAGGTGTTACTGCAATACCATTCTGTGAACGTCTGAATATTTGTACTCCAATCTCCTCCTCTAAGGAATGTATTGAAGTTGAAAGACTTGGCTGTGATATAAAAAGCTTCTTGGCTGCTTCATTAAAAGACTCTGACTCTGCAACAATTATCGCATATTTTAACTGGTTTAATGTCATACCTTAATCTCCATATTATGCTATTCCTTTTATGCCATTTTCTGAAGGAAGGCTTTAGTTCTTTCACTCTTAGGGTTATCTATAACGTCTTGCGGCTTACCCTCTTCGACTATTACGCCACCATCCATAAATATAACTCTGTCAGCTACATTTCTGGCAAAATCTATCTCGTGTGTAACTATAACCATTGTCATCTTTTCATTGGCAAGTTCTCTTAAAAGCTTAAGAATTCCTGCTGTTATCTCTGGGTCAAGTGCAGATGTTGGCTCATCAAAGAACAGCATCTTTGGATTCATAGCAAGTGCCCTCGCAATAGCAACTCTCTGCTGTTGTCCGCCTGATAACTGGCCTGGGTAGCTGTCTTCTTTATTCTCAAGTCCAACCTTCTTTAAAAGCTCGCGTGCCTCGGCAGTCACCTCAGCTTTATCACGTTTCTGCACATTAATTGGTGCATCAATTACATTTTTAAGAACTGAAAAATGTGGGAAAAGGTTGAAATTCTGGAATACAAGTCCAAAATTATTTCTTATGCTGTGTAACTTCTTCTTGTCTACGTACTGTGCTGCACCTGACTCATTAAGCGTTGCACTCTCACCACAATATGACAATGTTCCCTCATCCATATTCTCTAGAAGAGTTGCACATCTTAAAAATGTTGATTTACCAGAACCTGATGGTCCGATTATTGCAACAACCTCTCCCTCATTAACTTCTATTGATATATCCTTTAACACTTCAAGACTTCCAAATGTCTTTTTTACATGTTTCATTTCAAGTAAACTTGTACTGCTCATACTGCCTCCATCTGTTTAATAACGCATTTTCTTTTCTATATATTCCATTATCCAGGCAACTATAAAGTTGAATATATAATAAAATGCTCCTGCAATAAATAATGGCATTATGCTTGCACTTGCCGCCGCAATCTGCTTAGCGAGCGTGAACATTTCTGTATACGCAAGTGCAAATGCTAAAGATGTATCTTTTACAAGAGTTATTACTTCATTAGTAACTGGTGGAAGCACAATTCTTGTCATCTGTGGAAGTATAATTCTTACAAATGTCTGTGCCCTTGTGTAACCAAGAACTGTTGCAGCTTCACTCTGTCCTGCTGGTATCGCCTGAATTCCCGATCTGAATATCTCTGCAAAATATGCCGCATAATTAAGTGCAAATCCTATAATTACCGCATAAAATCTATAACTGTAAGAAAGCGAAATTCCAAATACATAATATGGACCAAAGAACACAACTAAAAGCTGTAACATAAGGGGTGTTCCTCTCATTATTGATATGTATATCTTTGCAATCCATCTTATTACATTTACCTTTGACAATCTTACAAACATAAGTAAAAGTCCTAGTGGAAGTGAGAATACAAGTGTAAGTACAAATATTGCAAGTGATGCAAGCATACCTTCTGCAAGCTTGGATACAACGCTTCCAAGTTCAACAAAGAAATTACCTTTATCAACAGCTAAATCACTATCATTTACAACATTATCAGCACTTAAGCATATGCTTTCCTCAAGTCCCCATTCTTCAGCTATCGAAAGAAATGTTCCATCATCAAGCATATCAAGAAGTGTTGATTGTACTTTATCTCTTAATTCTGTATTGCCAAGTTTAAAGCCTATTCCATACTGTTCATTAGATACATGCTGTGACAACATTCTGAATCTGCCGCCTCTTGCATTAAGTTCATAATTGGCAACACCCATATCCATACATATCGCATCAACTGAACCAGCCTCAAGATTCATAAATGCACCATTATAATCACCAACCTGCTGTAATGAGGCAAAGCTTTTAGCAAGTGCAACATTTTCCGGTTCTGCATCTTCACCGGTAAATGCTGCAAGTGCAGATGAGTCTGACTGCACAACAACAACTTTTCCTGCTAAGTCTGATAATGAATTAATGCTTGAATCTGACTTTACTATTACAACCTGTGAATTATCAATATATGGAGTTGTCCATGTATAATCGGACTCCCTTCCGTCCATAGTAAATCCATTCCATATACAATCTATGCTTCCAGATGAAAGTTCCATATCTTTAGAATCCCAGTCGATTGGCTGTTTGACAAGTTCCCAGCCATTACGTCTGCATACTTCTTCTGCTAAAGATAAGTCAAATCCAACATATTCTCCACTCTCATCTTTGTAACCATAAGGTGGAAATTCCGCATCAAAACCCACTGTAAATGTTGTCTTGCCGTCTGACTGCTTCTTATCTGAACAGGCAGTAAATGTACCTGCTATAAAAGAGCATAATAAAAGTACAATAAGCATTTTCCTTAATAATTGCGTGTTGGTACAGTTCCTCATATTAATCTCCATTCTGTTCTTGCAATTCACTTCTCTAATACGTGAATATTTTATTACTTTAATACACTAAATCGTACCCTACTTATGCACTTATGTCAACTTAATATTTTACATATTCTAATACTGTTTCTGCAAATGTATCTATATCGAATGGTTTGGCTATATGTCCATTCATTCCGTGCTCCAGTGCCTTCTTCCTGTCCTCATCAAATGCATTAGCTGTCATTGCTACAATCGGAATATCCTGCCATCTGTCTTTTTCTAACTGTCTTATTAAACGTGTAGCCTCAAAACCATCCATATCTGGCATACACACGTCCATAAGAATAATATCCACAATACCTTTTTTATATTTTATATAATCTACAGCTTCACTTCCACTGGCACACTCAATTATATGAGCACCATTTTCCCGTAAAAGCTCGCAGGCAATTTCCCTGTTATACTGATTATCATCAACAACCATTACCTTTATATCTGACAGGCTCTGATCATTCTCTATTATATTATTATCTGTCCCGTTGTCAGTTATATTTTTATCGGCCTGTGTCCTGACAACATATTGAAGCGGTAACTTTACTGTAAATGTTGTACCTTCGCCTAACTTACTGTCAACATCTATTGTTCCATTCATAAGTTCAATTATCTGCTTGGATATAGACAGTCCAAGCCCTGTTCCCTCTACTGATATATCATTATCGTATGCTCCCCTTGTATACAAATCAAATAATGATGGCATATCCTTTTCATCTATTCCCCTGCCATTATCCTTCACTATAATAATATAATTATGTATATTATCCCCTATATTATTATTGCAGTCTTCTTTCACAATAACATCTATATGTCCGCCAACCGGCGTATATTTGATTGCATTGTTAATAAGATTAATAAGCACCTGGCTTATTCTCGTCCAATCCATATACACATATTTATCAGTTATACCCTCTAGATCAATTGTCATCTTTTGTTTCTTTACTGCCGCCTGAATTTCTACAAGATTATAGAAATCTGTCATAAGCTCATAAATGTCGCTTTCTTCATTTTCTATATTAATCTTTCCCTGCTCTATCCTTGACACCTCAAGCACATCATTAATAATACCAATCAGATGATTTCCAGCTTCTTTAATCTTTTCAAGGCAATCCTTAACCTTATCCTGATCCCGATTATCCATATTATTCTGTGCAATTGAGGCATATCCAAGAATCACATTCATAGGTGTCCTGATTTCGTGCGACATATCAGAAAGGAACTTTCCCTTTGCCCTGCTAGCACTTTCAGCCTGTGCAAGTGCTTCTTCTATAAGAAGCTGTTGTTCAATCTCTTTCTTTATAACATCTTCTATGTCCCTTATCATAAGAATAACACTTACAGGCTCACCATTTTTTCGCTTCTCAACGACAACACTTACAAGACACCACCTGAATACTCCATTGGTTACCTGTCTTTTGTATCTGTACTCTGTCTTATCTTTATGTTTTAATTCACATTTAAGATTATCAACTGCAAGAAGCGTTGACACATCTTCCTCCGAATTATTACATATGATATTACCTGATATTCTACGGTTGACCTCGTTAGTATAATCTATAAACTCATTATCCTCGATATACCACGGATATATTCTTTTGCAGGTATTATCAGAAAGATTGACATAGTACACCTCGTAATATGCCTGAAGCGTGCTTGATACAACATTTCCATGCCATTGTGTTCCTTCTGCAGCAATACTGCTTTTATTATTCCCTCTACTCATAACTTTCTACCCCTCTGTTATCTACATAATGACATTATTCTCTCTTATATCTGAAACAAGTTGTCGCCTGAACGCCCTACACCCATTCTCATTCCAGTATTTTCTTTTCTCTATCTTTATAACCTCAAATGTAGTATTTAAGATATGCGACTTATAACTTGTGTTAGGTTCTCTGCCTGGATAAAATACAGTGATCGAATCCCTAAACTCGTCTTCGTCCAAATCATAATCTTTAGCAAACTGCTCAGAAAGTTCATCTGTTGTAATCCTCTTAATATGTGCATAATACCCCACAAGATATGCAAAATAGTCCACATCAAACTTTTCTATCCAATAATCATCTGATGCCACAAATACAACTACAGGGAACTGCCTATTATCATCTTTAATAAGATCCTTTAATGTATTGTATTCTTCTTCATTATCAATACCCCTTACATTCTGTCTTAACCTCTCCACATCACAGATTCCAATATTATCTGCTATCTCTCCATAGAAGTTAGGACGGCTGAACAATACATTTTCATTATCTCTGTACTTATCTGCTGGCTCAGCATATTCATTACTTACGTCAAATAAAAGCCTGTCACCATCTTTCTTAATAGTAGCAACCGATATCCACAGTCTGTTAGCGACCTTAGAATCAAGGTGCGTTGTAATCTCCTTGAAATATAAATTCTCATTATCATATTCAAGCGATACCTTATACCCCGGTCTTTCATTATCATATGTATCCACACTGCCCGGCATATCATCAAATACTTCATTAAATCTTGAATGTACCCACGAATATATGTAATTAACTGCCTTTTTAAATGCGTCCTCCATAGAAAGATTAGTAAGATCAATGCAGGAATGTGACTGGAATACCTTATAATTGCCAAGCGGTTTAAACGGCTCAAAGCGGCGTCTTTTACCGCCAGCCTCGAATTCCTGTTTATTCTTATGCTCCTGCTCTATCTTTCTAAATGCCTCGTTAAGCCTTTCATCATCAGGGCCTATCTGATTGACAATCTTTACTATATTATTAAGTGTAAGCTCTATTCCATTCTCTGAAGTATCAAGCCATAACTGTTCAATAGCCCCTTGTCTTGGTGCCTTATAAAATATCTTTGCAAGCTCTGTGTCTGAGTCAAACAGCTCCTCTATGTATGGATGCAGTGGTTCATTCTCAAACTTTAACCTGTAGTGACACCTTAACATATCATTCCATTTCTTGTCTTTGTAATGCTGGTGTCCTAAATCTTCAAGCAGCCCTGCTATCGAATCATCACACAGTTCAAATGTAGCAAGAATACTGTTCATCTTTCTTGCCAGTGCTTCGTTACCTATTCCAAACGCCGAGCCTTTATATCTCATATCGTGCTCAATCTCGTGCCAGCCCTCAAATGAGTTCGTCCTTACCTGAACCTCAAATGTATCGTCAACATAATCTGACAGATATGGATTGACAATTGTCTTGCTAAGATATGCTGGAAGCTTGAATATTCCATTGACCTTCATAGCCTTGAATTCATATTCATTATTCTCCGTAGTCTCCCACATTCCTGGAGATATAAATAATGTATCTAAAAGCTTTCTGCATATATCTACATCATCAACAAAATATAGGATTATTCTTATTCCTACAAGATCCTGCATTTTCTTATCTTCATTCTCCGTACCCGGACGTCTGTAATCTTTAAATATAAGCTTATTCACCATAGAATCAACTGCCTTGACCCTGTATGCAATTCTGTAGTAAAATCCTGCTCTTTTTAGCTTTTCCTCTATAATGCTTAGTAAATCATCTTTTACAACCTGTGGAACAACTATCTGTTCAACATTCTCCTTTGTAAATAACTCATTAACTTCATTCATAAGTAACCCCATCCAATTCTTCATATATCTTTCTTTTAAGCTGTTCTTTAATGCTATCCTTGGCAAATGCAGCTTCTGCTGAATTAATAAGCAAATTCTTTAATATTATACCATTTATAGGAAATGTTTGCACAAGTAATTTAAGCTCATTTTTAATACTTGTGCCTGAAACCATCATATTGTCCGTATTTATGGTAACTTTAACACCATTATTAATAAGTTTCATAATTGGATAATCAGCAATATTATCAACAACTTTCGTATTAAGGTTACTTGTAGGACACAATTCTAACGGAATATTCTTATCTGCCAGCTCCTTAATCATATCCTCTGACCAGGCTGCCCTTATTCCGTGTCCTATTCTTTCAGCTCCCATATATATTGCCGTCTTTATGCTTTCTTCTCCATCTGCTTCACCTGCGTGTATTGTAAACGGAATATTATATGCCAAAGCTTCTTTAAATATTCCAACAAACTGCTTTGTTGGATATAATTTTTCTGCACCGGCAAGATCTAGTGCCACAACTCCACGTCCAAGATATGTATGGGCAATCCTTATCGTTTCTTTATTAAGCTCCTCATTATCACTTCCCCTCATGCAGCATAATATAAGCTTGTGATAATCTGAATTACCGAGTCCTTTTATTGCCGCCTGCACAACCTCTTCCTGTGTCAACCCCTTCTGCATATGAAGCTGTGGTGCAAATCTTATCTCACTGTACATTATCCCCTGACTATCCTGCCCAGCTATTAACATTCTCACACATTCAGTAATAGCTTCAGCTTTCTGCAAAAGTGTCAGTGGAAATTCAAATTTTTCCAGATATTCATTCAAATCCCTGCAGTCTTTGGACACCTGTAATCTTTCTTTCAGGTCTTCTTCACTTTCATTAAGTTCAATACCATTAATAAGAGCCAGCCTCTTAGCCATTGGAATACTGACTGAACCATCAAGGTGAACGTGTAAATCTATAAGGCAGTGTAATTTATCTATATTAATATTCATAATAATCCTCTTTTCTGCGTACATTTTACGCATATCAATCTGGTGCCTTGTAAGGGCAGCTCTAGCTTTTTTCAAATCTCCCACTATGTACAGCTTTATTATAGCACATATTTATACAGCTTTGAAAGGCATAGATAATTCGCACTAACTATAAGTTTGATTATTTGCCAGGTTTATGTTATACTTATTATACTTATTAGTATTATATTTACATTAATTATTTATTAATTGCTTTATAATCTACAATTATTTATTAATTCACATAAATGTTAGTCAGGGGGAATAATTATGGTCATCCACGAATCAGCTGAAGATTATTTAGAAACAATACTTATGCTTAGCAAGAAACTGCCTGTTGTGCGTTCAATTGATATTGCCAACGAAATGGGCTATAAGAAGTCAAGCGTCAGCATTGCTATGAAGAATCTTCGTGAATCAGAACATATACGCGTAACTAAAGAAGGTTATATATACCTTACAGACTCTGGCAGGGAAATTGCCGAGATGATTTATGAAAGACATCAGATACTTTCTTCTTGGTTAATACAGCTTGGTGTCAATAAGCAGACTGCCGAGGAGGATGCGTGCCGTATCGAACACGATATAAGCAAAGAGTCTTTCAATGCCATTAAACAGGCTATATCTGAACAGCTTAGCAACAGACAGAAATAACTTACTAAAAAAGGGACTTAAAAAGTCCCTTTTAATATTGTTCATTTTTTAATTATAACATCATCCATTCACCTTATAAATATTATAATCCCTATAACCAGCAGGCACTTCTTCATCAGTTATTATCTTAGCTGTATCAATCCTTGCAAATGTCACTGAACTTACATTATCGAATTTGGTGCTGTCTGCAAGAATTATTTTGTGATTGCAATGGCACATCGCCATTTTCTTAACTTCTGCCTCATTAATATCAGGCGTCGTAAATCCACATTTAATACTTATGCCATTTGTACCAAAAAATCCTTTGTTGAAATTATAATTTCTTAACATTTCAATAGCATTAGCACCTACTACTGCTTCTGTTGAACCCTTAAGCTCACCACCTATAAGTATAACCCTGAAACCTAACGCCGCAAGATTTCTTGCGTGTGTAACAGCATTAGTCACATATACCGCCCGCTTTTCTGTTATATAATCAATCATACAACCTGTTGTAGTGCCTGCATCCATATATACAAAATCATCAGGTTCTATAAGTCCTGCCGCATATTTTGCAATAAGCTTCTTGCCATTAATATTTATTTCACGCTTCTGCGTAACGCTTGGTTCACTGCCTGAAACTTCAAAACCTGCTGATACTGCACCTCCAAATACCTTGACAAGCTTGCCTTCTTCATCAAGCAAATTCAAATCTCTTCTAATTGTAGATTCTGAAATTCCAAGTTCTTCTTTAATCTCATTGACAGTTATACTTCCCTTGCGTTTCAACTCCTGAAGTATATATTCGTGTCTTTTCTCTGCAAGCATAACAATCACCTTTTCCAATATACCAATTATAATTCAGATACATCAGTGTCACGGATAATCTTTCTGATTGGAAGAATTCTCCCCGGCGAAACCGACAATTCATCAACACCCATTTCAAGAAACTTCTGTGTAAGGCTTGTATCAGCTCCAAGCTCTCCACATATTCCTGCCCATATCCCGGCTCTATGTGCATTATCGACAACCATTTTAATCATCTTTAGCACTGCTGGGTGATGTGCATCAAAAAATGTATCCAGCTTAGGATTCTGCCTGTCAACAGCCAATGTGTACTGTGTCAAATCATTAGTTCCAATACTAAAGAAATCAACCTTTTTTGCAAGCTCATCGCTAATCATTGCAGCCGCCGGTGTCTCTATCATTATTCCTGTCTTTGGGCTTCCTATCTTAATCTCCTGAGCCGCAAGCTCAGCCTTCACCTCATTTTCAATCTCTTTTATGCGGTCTATCTCCCACATATTAGCAATCATCGGATACATAATATGAATATTGCCATATGCACTCGCCCTGTATAAAGCTCTTAACTGTGTCTTAAATATATCCGTTCTTGTAAGGCATATTCTGATAGCTCTCACACCTAATGCCGGATTGTCCTCTTTATCAAGATTAAAATAGTCACACTGCTTGTCTGCACCTATATCAAGTGTTCTTATTATAGCCGGCTTTCCAGCCATATTTTCCGCAACAGTCTTATATATATTAAACTGTTCCTCTTCTGTCGGAAAATCAGTTCTCTCAAGATAGATGAATTCACTCCTGAACAATCCTATTCCTGCCGCATCATTAGCAAGAACTAACGCTATATCCTTAACATTACCAATATTAGCATACAACTTTATCTTTGTTCCATCAAGCGTTACATCTTCTTTTCCCTTAAGTCTGTTTAAAAGTTCCTTCTGTTCTATATACTTCGCCTGTTCTTTCTTGTAGCGGTCAAGTGTCTCGCTATCAGGATTGATATACACAACTCCATTAAAGCCGTCAACAATGCCTGTTAAGCCGTCTATATCTTCATCAAGAACACCTTTTGTTCCTATAAGGGCTGGTATCCCCATTGTCCTTGCAAGTATAGCTGTATGTGAATTAACCGAACCCTTAACACTTACAAATGATAATATCTTTTCTTTATCCATCTGTACAGTTTCCGATGGTGCCAAATCTTCTGCAATGATTATTGACGGCTCATCAGATTCTATTGTACTGCTTTTACCACCACTAAGAATAGTTATAAGTCTTTCAGAAATATCTCTTACATCTAAAGCCCTGCCTCTCATATATTCATCGTCCATAGCCGCAAACATTGATGAAAAGTTATCCGAGGTCTGTGCAACTGCATATTCAGCATTAACATTCTGATTATCAATTATATTAAGAACCGACTCTTTATAATCGTCATCTTCAAGCATTATCTGGTGCATTTCAAATATTGCCGCATTGGCTTCACCGACTTCCTTTAAAGCCTTATCATAAAGCATACCTAACTGTTCAACTGCTTTATCAACGGCATTAATATATCTTTGCTTCTCGCTCTCACAATCATCAATATGCATCCGCTTAACCTGCTGTTGTTCTTTACTGTACACTTTAATTCTGCCTATGGCTATCCCGCCAAACACGCTTTTTCCTTTATATTCATACATAACAGCCCCTCCTTTCTTTAATTTCAGCCCTTTAATTAGGTATTTTAATTTATATACTTTAACCCTGGCACTTTAATTTACATATTAGCTTTCATAAATTCTTCAATCTTTGCAGCTGCCTGTTCTTCGTCTGTACCTTCTACATTTACTGTTACTTCCTGTCCACATTTTACTGCTAATGACATTATTGTAAATACCTTCTTGCAGTCAGCAGTCTTTCCGTCTTTCTTAATTAATATACTACTCTCAAACTGCTTAGCTGCTTTTACAAGTTCACCTGCTGGTCTCATATGGATTCCTTCTTTGTCTGTAATTGTATAATTAAATTCTTTCATAATAAACCTCTTTTCTGCGTATCTTTTATTTTAAACGTTTCGTTTTGGTATATTTTGTGTTTTTTATATTTATATATTGTGTTTTTAACAGGACCATACCAGATACGCCAGGCTACAGTCATATACTTTATTTTAAAATTATATTTTATTAATTAATCTATTCATTAACCTTCTTCTTTAATACTCCAAGAAGGAAACAAGAAACGATTGTTCCAACAACTAATGCTAAAAGATAATATAATGGGTTGCCGACAACCGGGAACACGAATATTCCACCGTGTGGAGCCATTAACGTGCACTTAAATAACATACTTATTGCTCCTGCTATTCCAGAACCAATAAGGCATGCTGGTATAACGTGAAGCGGATCTGCCGCCGCATATGGAATGGCACCTTCTGTTATAAATGCAAGTCCCATAATAAAGTTGGTTGGTCCTGCCTCTCTTTCTTCCTTAGTGAACTTATTCTTAAATAACATTGTAGCAAGTGCAATAGCACAAGGTGGAACCATACCACCAATCATAACTGCTGCCATAATATCGTAATTACCATATGCAATTGAAGCTGTTCCAAATACATATGCTGCTTTATTAAATGGACCACCCATATCAATTGCCATCATTGCTGCAAGCACAAATCCAAGAATTATACGGCTTGAACTTCCCATTCCAACAAGGAATGAATTAAGCCCTGTATTAATCGCCCCCATAACAGGCTCTATTACATAGTTCATTCCAAGTCCTATAACAAGAATTCCCACAACCGGATATATAAGCACAGGTGCAATCTTTTCAAGTGCTTCTGGAAGCTTGTCACACAATTTTCTTAAACCTAAAATAATGTACCCAGCCGCAAAGCCTGCAACTAAAGCACCTAAAAATCCAGACTTTCCATTAGCTGCAATATATCCTCCGACAAAACCCAGTGCCAGTGCCGGTCTGTCACCTATTGCCATTGCAATATATCCTGCAAGCACAGGAAGCATAAATCCAAATGCTGCTCCACCTATATTCTTAAACAAAGCTGCAACTGGTGTTATAGTACCAAAATTAGCTCTTTCAGCTTCAGAAAGACTGTTCATATCAACATTAATTCCATCAATAAGAAATGCTATGGCAATCAGAATACCACCGCCAACTACAAATGGAAGCATATGCGAAACACCATTCATAAGCTGTGTATATATCTGATGTCCAACTCCGCCTGATTTATTCTTCTTAACCGCAGCTGCCTGACTATCATCAGAAGATCTGCCCATCCCATGTACCTGATATTCGGGAACATCACCGCTAAGTGCCTGACTTATTAATTCATCAGCTTTATTAATTCCGTCTGATACCTGACATTCTATAACCTTATGTCCTTCAAACCTTGCCATTGGCACTTTGGCATCTGCCGCAACTATTATACATTCCGCTTTTTCTATATCTTCATCTGTAAGCACATTTTTAGCACCTGCTGAACCTCTTGTCTCTATCTTAATTGTACAGCCTGCCTTTTTAGCTGCTTTTTCCAGACCCTCAGCTGCCATATACGTATGTGCAATACCTGTAGGACACGAAGTTACAGCCACTATATACCTGTCAGCCGGATTCGTATCACTATTGCCAGCATTATATGTGCCTGTATCCTGCAATCTTTCATCAATGCTCTTGCTTTCACTGTCTGCATTATCGATAACTTCAAGAAATTCCCCAATATCCTTAGCTGCTTTTAACTTTCTGATAAATTCTTCATCCATTAGAAGCACCGAAAGCTTGCTTAATACATCTAGATGAACATTATCCTCACTATCCGGAGCTGCTATAAGAAACAATACATTAACAGGTTCACCATCTAATGAATCATAATCAACTCCATCCCTTATAATCATAGCTGCAAGTCCCGGTCTGCTTACCGCACTGCATTTGCCGTGTGGTATGGCAATTCCCTCTCCAACACCAGTTGTGCTTTCTTCTTCTCTTGCAATAACCTGCTTCGTATACGCTTCAATATCTGTAATATTACCGCTGGCCGCCATAAGCTTCACAGCCTGCTCTATTGCCTCTTTTTTATTTAAAGGCTTTGCATTAAGATCTATACTTGAAGCACTTAATAAATCGGTAATCCTCATATACATACCTCCATATTTATAATAAGTTTAAACACTCTGTAATAATTATCTGATTATAGTAACTTTACCTATAAGATCATTAACTTCTCCGTTAGTTGCCAATCTTTCCGAAAATGCACTGGCACTTCCTGTTGCAACACCTTTCCTGAACGCATACTCATAATCTTTCTTTTCAATCCAGCCTGAAAGGAAGCCCGCTACAAGTGAATCTCCTGCCCCCACTGAATTCTTAAGTATCCCGTCCGGAGCCTTTGCTTTATACACATTGCCATCATCTGCTACAAGTATTGCACCTTTTCCACCCATTGATACACATACATTAACAGCACCCATTTTCTTTAATTCCAAAGCATACGGAATAACTTCTTCCTGTGTATTAAGTGTCACATTAAATATATCTCCAAGCTCGTGCTGGTTAGGCTTTATAAAAAATGGATTATATTCCAATACATTAGTCAACAGCCTGCTTGTTGCATCAACCACAATCTGAACACCTTTGTCCTTTAACATATCCATAATGTCTTTATATATATTATCTGATATGCCTGCCGGTATGCTACCCGCAAGAACAAGAACATCACCGCTTTCAAGTCTTCTTAATCTGTTCATAAGCTGTTCAATATGAGAACTATCTATATGTGGTCCTTGTCCATTAATCTCCGTTCCATCAATCGACTTTAACTTAATATTAATTCTTGAAATTCCGTCATTAATTTTGATAAATTCTGAATTAATGCCACCATTATGCAGTCTTCTTACAATCTCATCTCCAGTAAATCCAGCAATAAAACCTAACGCTGTACTCTTTATTCCAAGATTGCCAAGAACTATAGATACATTAATTCCTTTACCTCCGGCAAGCATTAACTCACTGCTCGTCCTGTTAGTCATACCTGGTCTGAAATCTTTAACAGATACAATATAATCAAGTGATGGATTAAATGTTACGGTATATATCACTTTATATCCCTCCCTTCTGGTCACGTTCCTTTTGTTATCATTATAATAACTCCATATTCATTCATAATCAATTATTATCATTCACAAACATTCATATTCTTTTTTGTGCAGATTGTACATATATAAGATTTATTATTAGGATTTTATGTGGAATTATACTATTTAATTGAATTAGTATGAACACTTATGATTGTTTTAATTCCCAGATCTTATTCAGATACTTGATTCCGACAAATATACATTTTATAATGATGATGTAAGAAATCTATTTAATATTACCCAGAACATTTACAAAGAAAATATAGAAGCTATTTATTCTCAGTATCAGTCTGATGATGTTGACCCGGAGATCATCGATCTTATATTTAATAAAGCAGAAGAAACTCTGAAGCTTAAATATTAATATTTTCATCAAACAACCCCCAAGTAAATTATGAATAAACATTTTCATAATCTGCCTGGGGGTTATTATGTCTTATATATAATATATAACTCGGTTTCACTATATGATATGCATTATAATTAATTACAAAAATAATATATAATACTACCTGCAATCACACCGGCACCGACCGATACCACTTGCCATCACATATAATCTACATTGTATAATCCACATCACATATGATTTATCATACTCGCCAGATATCCCGCACCAAAGCCATTGTCAATATTAACAACGCTTACACCGCTTGCACAGGAATTAAGCATTGAAAGCAGTGCTGACAAACCGCCAAAATTAGCTCCATAACCAACACTTGTTGGAACAGCTATAACAGGGCAGTCAGCCATACCGCCTATGACACTTGCAAGTGCGCCCTCCATACCAGCAATTGCAATTATAACTCTTGCATTCATTATAGCATCAATATGGTTCATAAGCCTGTGCATTCCTGCAACGCCAACATCATACAGCCTTACAACTTCATTGCCATATACTTCTGCTGTCCTGGCTGCTTCCTCGGCAACTGGTATATCACTTGTTCCGCCTGTTGCTACAACAATCCTGCCCTTGCCATTCTTTTCTGGCATATCGCCAATTATTCCAATCTGCGATAATTCATCATAATTCAGGTTATATTGCTGTGCCACATAATCAGCGGCTTCCCTGCTCATTCTGGTTATAAGGATTGTCTTTTCTTTTTCTTCAAGCATTGCACCAACTATACCGGCAATCTGCTCTTTAGTCTTGCTTTTGCCATATATAACTTCCGACATTCCCTGTCTTAATTCCCTGTTGGTATCAACCTTGGCAAAGCCTAAATCCTTAAATGATTCTAATTTAATACTATCTGCCGCCTCTTTCGGAGAAATAGCACCAGAGGCAACATTTTCCAATAAATTGTTAAGTTCCTCTTTGTTCACGGTATTTTCCTCATTTTTCAAGATATCCCTTGTAATCACCTGTATGAAGTATATCGTCAGCTCTCTGTATTTCTTCCTTAGTTGGAGGCATAATATCTTCAAGCTCATATTTCACACCAAGATCGTGCCACTTAAATACACCAAGTGTGTGATATGGAAGAATTTCAAATCTCTTAACTGTCTTTAATGACTTAACGAAATCTGAAAGTGCCTGTAAATCTTCCTTATCATCTGTAACCTTTGGCACAAGTACGTGACGTATCCACATATCCTTGTTATTATCCGAAAGATATTTTGCCATATCTAATATATTCTTGTTAGTCCAGCCTGTAAGTTTCTTATGCTTTTCATCGTCAATATGCTTAATATCGAGCATAAAAAGGTCTGTAACTGCCATAAGCTCATTGAACTTGCTTATAAATGGTTCTTCAAATGTAAATGGATTGCCTGATGTATCAAGAGTTGTATGAACTCCTTCTTTCTTGGCTATCTTAAAAAGCTCTGTAACAAATTCAATCTGAAGAAGTGCTTCTCCACCACTCACAGTTATGCCTCCATTATCTTTCCAGTAATTATGGTATCTGTAAGCCTTATCAAATACTTCCTGTGGTGTCTGGAGTTCGCCATCCTCTAACTTCCAGGTCTCTGGATTATGGCAATATTTACATCTCATATGACATCCCTGAAGAAATACTATATATCTTACACCAGGTCCGTCAACTGAACCAAAACTTTCTACTGAATGAATTCTTCCTTTTATATCTGACATAATAATCCTCATTTCTGCGCATATCCTCTGTCCATAATCATTCATACCCTATGCGCACAGGTATGAAACTTTCGTGGAATATTATACTACAATAGTGTATACAAGATATTATCATAATAAACCATTTTATTCTACATTAATATGATATAAGTGTCAAAAACAAAAAGAATTCACCCAGCAGATTAATTACATCTAATGCCTATATCCACGATACAGACCAATTATGCCCAGCCTGCTGACTTTCCCCAGCATATTAATCCACTGCCTGAAGCTTTACCATCTTTGCATAAGTTCCGTTATTCTTTATTAAATCTTCCGGTCTGCCCTGTTCTTTTACAATACCGTCTTCCAGTACAACTATCTTATCAGCTCCAGATACTGTACGCATACGGTGTGCAATTATTATTACCGTCTTGTCTTTTATAAGACGTGATATTGCCTGCTGAATAAGTGTTTCATTGTCTGCATCAAGAGATGCTGTTGCCTCGTCTAACAGAATTATTGGAGAGTCCTTAAGCAATGCCCTTGCTATTGATATTCTCTGTCTTTCACCGCCTGAAAGAGCACAGCCATTCTCGCCTATAACCATCTGGTAACCCTGTGGCAGCTTTCTTATGAACTCATCACACTGTGCTTCCTTCGCCGCATTTATAACCTCTTCATCTGTAGCACCTTTTCTTCCAATACGGATATTCTCCATTATTGTATTATTAAATAATGTTACGTCCTGAAATACAATTGAATATGCTGACAAGAGATTTTCCGGATTTATTGTAGAAATATCCCTGCCGCCTAATTTTATTGTACCCTTATCAGCATCATAAAATCTTGCCGCTAACTTTGATACAGTTGATTTACCACCACCTGATGGTCCTATAAGTGCTGTTACTTCACCCTGCTTGGCAGTAAATGATACATCTGTAAGAACATTTTCTCCCTTAACATAAGAAAACGCCACTTTATCAAACTCTAAATCATACGAATTAACATCAAGACTTCCATCACCACTCTGAACAGGATAATTAGTAATCTCATTCATTCTCTCGACATTAACGTCCTGAGATATGATAGCCGCAAGATTCATAAGTGTTCCCTGCATAGGTTCATATATTCTTGACACTACAAGTATGAACATAAAAAATATCATTATATCAATCTGCCCTTTAACAAGAAGTGAAGCTCCAACAAGTGCAACTGTACCAATTCCTAATCTTAAAATGCAGGAAGCACTTATTACAAATACAGACGTTCCTAATTCAGCCCTGAAGCTTTCCTTTTCAAGATTATCCATTTTCTCTTTAAGACTTTCAACATAAGTATCCTCTGCGTTATACGACTTTAAATCCTTCACAGTTTCAAGATACTCCTGAAAGCCTTCTTCCTGTGCAAGCACAACTTTTCTTTTTCTTCTTGATATGCCTCTTTGTACCTTTCCTGAACAACCCACTATAATAAGTGCTATTGGAAGCACCCACAAGGCTGCCACTGCAAGCTTACAGTTAAAGAAAAACAGGCTCACAGCTATAATAATTGTTGATATTATCGAACCAAAGAACTGTGGCATAACGTGTGAGAAATTATGCTCAAGCACTGTACAGTCACCAAGTATTGTCGATGTCAGATCCGATAAATCCTTCTTTTCAAAAAATGAAAGCGGAAGTTCTCTTAACTTCTCGGCAAGATTAATTCTTCTATGTTCACTCTCAATATATGTTGAGAAAAATGATGTATTATACTGAAAATAAAATACAATACCCATAACAACAAGCATAATTACACACGCTATTATATATGCCACATTATTGCTCTTTGATATACTGCCTGATATTAAATCACTTGTAATATAATAAAGAATAGCAACCGGTGCCATAAGCATAATATTCTGTATTGTCGTTACGATTGTGCATATAATAAAATCTTTCGCTCCCTGTCTGGTAAGCGCATATCTTTTCATTAACTTTTCCATACTGAACTCCATTCCTGTGCACTGTATTAACTACACAACTTTCCACGCTATAGACTTCTGGTATTCGTTCCACATATGTCTGTAGTTGTCCTGTGTTTCTTCCTTGGCAACAAGCTCGTTATGCGTACCACGCTCAGATACTCTGCCATTCTGCAATACATAGATTATATCTGCATCTTTTACTGTAGACAGTCTATGTGCAATCATTATAACGGTCTTGTTCTTTCCTATCTGTGTAAATGCTTTCTGGACAAGTGCTTCATTTTCAGGGTCTGCAAATGCTGTTGCCTCATCAAGAATAACTATTGGTGAATCTTTAAGAATTGCCCTCGCTATCGCTATTCTTTGTCTTTCACCACCTGAAAGATATACGCCCTTAGTTCCAAGCATTGTATCAACTCCGGCTGGAAGCTTTGCAATAATATCATCACACTGTGCAAGATGAAGTGCATTATTAATCTCATAGTCTGTGGCATTGCTCTTTGCAAGCTTAAGATTATCCTTTATTGACATTTTAAGGAGCTTATTATCCTGAAATACATACGCAATCATCTTATTAAGTTCTTCTTTAGGTATATCCCTTATATCAACACCACCTATAAGAATACTTCCTTCTGTTACATCGAAAAATCTGTCTATAAGTGCGGCTGTTGTACTCTTACCACCACCTGATGGTCCTATCAATGCAGCCATCTTTCCTGACGGAACATTGAGTGAAAGATTAGAAAGTGCATCTTTAGAATCACCTGCGTATCTATAAGTTACATTTTTTAATTCTACAGAATAATCTTTAACCTTGGCATTATTAATGTCTGATTTCTTCAATGGTTCAATATTAAGAAGCTCGTTAATTCTCTGGAGTGAATCTTTAACAAGCATATCATTTTCGCTCATAAACATTATCTTTGTAAATGTTGTATATATAATTGGAGTAAATATTACATAAAAGATAAAATTCACAACAAACTTTTCGTCTACAACTCCATTTCTTGTTACCAGTACAGCCGCACAGGTCAGAAATACAAATACACTGTTAATAGCTACTTCAAAGCCAATCATAGGCCTGCGGCATCTTTTAGTATAAGAAATACAGAATTTGCTATATCTGCTTATTGAATCCCTGAATCTCTTAAATGTAAATACCGACTGTCCAAATGTCTTTACTACCGGCATTCCTCTTACATATTCAACAGCCTCATTGTTCATATCTTCCAATGAATCCTGATACTTTTTCATATCCTCTGCCATAGCTTTTCCCAACATTCCAAACATATTAAGAAATGCTATAACAACTGGTATAAGACTAAGCAGTCCTAACTTCCAGTCAAATACAAATAAAATAACTATCATTGCCAATGGTGTAACCATTGCATTGGCTGTGTCTGGAAGCTGGTGTGCAAGATAAGTTTCTGTAGCCGCCGCTGACTCTAATATCATCTTTCTTACTTTACCGCTTCCAAGGCTTTCAAGCGGGCCAATAGGAAGCTTTCTTATGTGTGTAAGTGCTGTTGTCTTTATATTAGTTGCCACACGAAATGCCGCTCTGTGCGAGCAAAGAAGTGCCACAAAATATATAAGCATACTTACAAGTGCCATAATAACCGCCATCCAGCCATTATGCACCATTCCCTCTGCATTGCCATAATCTGGTGCGGCATTTATAACCGCTTTAATAATTCTCCATAGGTATACAAATGGAAACAATGCAAGAACTGCACTGACTGCTGAAAGAACTAATGCTGTGTAAGTAAACATTTTATAACTTCCAGCATAATTCATAAGCTGCGAAAATGCTGAGTCCTGTTTTTCCTTTTTCATCATTAACCTCTTTTCCATAAACCTAATGAATTAAATAATATTATCCGTGGTAAACTAATTAATTATTTTACTTTTTAATTCTACCATCTATTATATTATCCAATTCATCAAATCTATTAATTGTCATTGTGCTTAGGTTAAACTAAGGAAAGTTAGTTCAGTCAAACCAGCGTACTAAAATAATGGAAGGCAATATTATCAGCCTTCCAGCGACATCTCGAATACCTTTGCCCAACCTGCCGTATAAAATGCTCTCAACTGCTTAAGATAAGTCTTGGCTTCCTTTATATCATCTTTATGAATAAGCAATTCAAAAAACGCTGAGAACATTCCACTTACAAGCATATGTTCAAGCATTGGGTCAACCGATTTAATAGACTTTCCATTACGCTTCATAGTGTCTACAAAATCATGTGTTGCCATAACTTCAATATCTGACATCTCGTGCACCATATTCTCATATCTTGTGCCTTGTGAACTTAAGAGTATAAGTCTGAACTCATCTTCATTCGCATACATATAATCAAGCATATCTTCCATACAATCACCTGAAACTTTCCCCATTGACGTCTGCTGGGTATTGGCATCAAGCTTTTTAAAGCCATTCTGTACATCAATATACATCTTCATTATATGCTCATACTGCTTTCCAACAAGTGCATCAAACAACTCCTCCTTGCTCTTGTAATACCCATAAAATGCACCTGTCGTCACACCTGCATTCTTTACAATATTACGAAGCGAAGCCATCTGAAACCCTTTATCAAGAAATTCTTTCTTAGCAGCTTTATGTATATTATCTAATGTGTTCATACCTCTCCTTATTCCAGCTTTCATATAACCTAAGCCGTCATATAACAGTGTTATATGACACTGTTATATTTATATTACTTTATATATTTTCCTGTCAATACAATTATGTGTTAATGATATTAATTCTCATTAGTATTATTGTAATATTTATTTCTCATATATATGCGTATATGCAGTTCTTCTGGGCTTCTGTTATTGTATCTGTTATATCTGCTATAAATACATAATAATAACCGTTTTCAGCCATAAGCCCGGCATTTTCCATATGTCCGAAATCTTCAATCCACCTTACAGAACCATCTTTTCTTATAATCCTGTACTTTATATAATCTTTAATATCATTAAATACACTTTCGCCATCTTTTATGACAAGTGCAAAATTATCTGCTCCAAGATAGCCAAACACACCCTCATACTGTCTGGATTTATTTTCAAGATATTCATATATAGCTCTTATAAGTTCATTGCCGGCTTTTCTTCCATAAAGCTTATTAAACAGCTTAAAATGCTTGACATCTACAACCACCATACAATAACCGCCTTTAATTATCTGCGGACGTAACTTATTGACTTCTTCTATGAATTCGTGATTGTAGTAATCACTTATGTATCCACTCTCTATGCAGTTCTCCATTCCTGCACATCTTAATAATCATATATCCTTATATGTTTCATCTTAACGCATATTCTTTTTCATCTAATAATCAATATATTATTGCAAATCTTTATTAAATTCAACATTATTTTTATGTATACACTATTTTAATGTGAAGAAACTGCTTTATCAGCCCCGCTAATTGCCGTATCCAGCTCTTTAATCTTATACTGAATTACTTTTTGTTAATAAAATATCAATTAACAGTATTTTGTGATATAGTTCTGATATTTTTTTAACATTATTGTTATTTTAAATAGTTTTTAGTATTTTCCCTCTTTTTGATAATAATTTTCGCATAATTGTATTGTTTGTTTAGTCTGACTATGTTATTATAAATCCACGACTGGAATTTATCGAAAGTATATTGTGTGCTTTAACTTATTCCTGATTATCGTAAATATCACAGACAGGGAGATTAGATTTATGGGATTTTTAACAGGTAAAACAGCCATTATAACTGGGGCTGGCCGTGCCGTATTAAGTGATGGAAGATGTGGTTCTATCGGATATGGAATTGCTACAGCTTATGCTAAGGAGGGTGCTAATATTGTCATTACAGGACGTAATGAAAGCAAGCTTGCCGCCGCTAAAGAAGAATTAGAAAAGCTTTACAATATCAAGGTTCTTACAATTCAGGCAGATGTTAATGCCTCTGCTGATAATGAAGCTGTTGTAGCTAATGTCGTTAAGCAGACAATTGATACATTTGGACATATTGATGTGCTTATCAATAACGCACAGGCCTCTGCTTCCGGCGTTCCACTTGCTGAACATACTACAGAGCAGTTCAATCTTGCTATGTATTCAGGTCTTTATGCCGCATTTTATTATATGAAAGCCTGCTATCCTTATCTTAAGGAAAGTAATGGCTCTGTAATTAACTTTGCTTCTGGTGCTGGGCTTTTTGGTAACTTTGGGCAGTGTGCCTATGCCGCCGCTAAAGAAGGTATAAGAGGTCTTACAAGAGTTGCTGCAACTGAATGGGCTAAAGATGGAATTAATGTTAATATTATATGCCCTCTTGCGTGGACATCACAGCTTGAGCAGTTCAAGAACGCTTATCCAGAGGCATTTGATAAAAATGTTCATACTCCACCAGCAGGCCATTTCGGTGATGCTGAGCTTGAAATCGGACGTGTATGCGTACAGCTTGCATCTCCAGACTTTAAGTATATGACAGGTGAAACTCTCACACTTGAGGGTGGACTTGGACAGCGTCCATAACCAACAATAACTAATAAAGGGTATCAATTACCAAACTCAAAAAAGGGTACTGAAAACATAATTCCAGTACCCTTTCTTTTTATTATAACGTTATCAGCTATCTATAAACTTCATTATACAACCACCATACACTTTTATACAGTTTACATATATTTTATCTTTCTGATATATTTCAATAAGTCTTATATATCGTTTATATTAATTTCTATGATGTAATTCCTGTACAGTCCTGCTGATTTCTTCTCTTAAATGCTCTTTTTCTTTTGGAAGATTATTAAGCTTCTCAAGTAAATCCGCAGTATTGTGTTCTGATCCGACATTTCTTAATGCCTCACAAGCTGCATATACAACATCATCATCTTTATCATCAACAAGTCTTAACAATAAATCAACACTGCTGTTATTATCGTTAGTTCCTAAGGCTTTAGCCAGATCAAGCTTCTCTTCCTTAGTTCCATATACATAATCTGCAACTGCATAGAAATCATTCTTCTTTACAAGATGTTCGATTTTTTTGTTAATATCCTTCTTAAATAGCATATCAGATTCCTCCCTTATAAATATAAATAGTGAAATCTAATCTATCGCGATATTTATTAATTAGGTTTTCATTAACACAGATTATACATCTTTTATCATTAAATGTAAAATGCTATTTTGATATATTCATTATATCATATGCTCTGCATTGCTTTTCCACGCATCCGAAGTTTCGCAGAAACTTCTAAGTGACTACGAAGTAGTCATATTTTATCTTATTTTTTTGTGCAGCTTTTCAGCACATATGAAGTTTCGAAGAAACTTCTAAGTGACTACGAAGTAGTCATATTTTATCTGCACTGGACAACTGCTCATAAAGCTTTAATGCTTCCCCATCTTCCTTATAATTAACAAATACTGTCTTGTTATCTCCCTTTATCATAACCACAGGTCCATAGCCATTCCATATAAAAAGCATACATTTTCCATATGTATTACCTTTATAATTACCTATGTTATACTCCTCTGTCGCCCCGCCATTTGTCCTTGTAAAGCTGTCTTTAGGCAGTTTATCCATAAGCTGTACTTCCTCAATATTATCAATATTAATTGAGAATTTATATCCCACCGCTTTTACTGTGAAGTAATTATCTTTAATTTCTGTATCTATATGGACATTAATATATGGTATCATAATAGCCACAAACCATATAATAAATCCAGCAACGACAGCCTCAAGTGACCACATAATTGCTTTTCCAGCTTTATTACCAAGATTGAAGGAATAATTCATATCACTCAGTCTGTTCTTGACTAATACTTTAGGATCAGCAGGGTTATTATAGAATCCAGTTTTCCAATACTCATCATCATCTACATATAACGGCTCGTCATCTCTGTTAAGTATCTCCTCTTTCTTCTTTCCAATAACAATAATCATCCATAAAATAGCAAGTGTATACATAAATTGAATTCCTATATATACATAATAGTTGGCATCTGTTATTCTGCTATGTCCTATATATTCAATAAATATATATAGCCACGAGAAAGCATTGATTATGTTAGTTATTAACACTCCTTTAAATATATATTTTTTAACCATCTTATTGACTGCCTGATTAACAGCCGTATCTTTACTGTATACATTTCTTTCTCTTTTATTAAATGCCACATTAAATACAAATGATATCAGCGATACCAGCAATGTAATAAGTAATAATATAAGTGCCTGATTAAAATCTTTTGTTCTGCCACTTACTACCCACAGAATAATACCTGTAACAATCTCAGCACCTATCGGTATTAAATGATAATACAACTTAACTTCTCCTCTGACTGCTGACAGGGAAGTATCTGCATATATCCTTTTCTGGCTCTCTATAACCCATTTATTCTTAACCTTTATATCATACATTTTTCTATGTGGTATAATCATCAATAATTCTATACCTACAGCATAACCAATAAGCCACACACACCAGATAAGCACAAATATTATCATATTAAGAAAATTCACAAAACATATTGCTATACCCAAAAAAGCATTAACATTCTGGAATATTTTATAATTATGCTTTGTCTTTTCAATAAGACCTGCAACCTCTTCATCACCAATATTCTCCTGTGGTATATGAACACCAAGAATCATTCCCTGCTTATATTCATAATTGCCTATAAATCCAAATCTCACAATTAAAATTGTAAATATATTGCTTACCAATGCTATCACAAACAATGCTATTCCCATAATATTATCCTCCCCGTCCAGTCACCAAAATGCTTTTACTTTTGTATTTATGTTGTCTTTGGTTCACTGTCACCTGACACTTTGATTTTTGAATATATTTCATTACACATACTTAGAAAATCTCTCTTATCCATTCCATTAATAGCTGCTTCTGCTAATAATAATTCAAGTTCATTTTCAAGCTTTTCCCTGAATACAATATCCATATCAATATTATCTGATACTATTGCTCCGTGCCTGCGGTCTATTTTAATATATCCTTCTGTCTTTAATATCTGGTACGCTTTATTCACTGTCATTGTATTAACTCCAATATCCTGTGCAAGCTGTCTTACCGTTGGCAGGCTCTCGCCAAGCTTTAATTCACCACGTCCAATTCCCATTACAATCTGATTACGAAGCTGGACATATATAGGTGTACTGCTATTCATATCTAATTCAATAATCATTGTATTAACTCCTTTCCTGACACAATATTCACAACATAGAATTGACCTAACCGATATCTTATGAACCTTACATTAAACAAATATAACCTTTTCACAATCTTATTAATAAGGCAAATAAAAAAGTAGTATTATTTGTATTAGTTATTGTAATACAAATAATACTACTTTGCAATATAATTTGAAAATAATATAATTGAATACTATTATCAGATACTATTACCTGTTAATTATTCCCCTCCGTGCTTTGCTCCTCTATAGCTTCATTAAGATTATTCTCTATCTTTTCAAGCGTTGCACACATACTGTTAAGCTCTTCTTCGCCTATACCTTTGCGGAACACTTCCTCAGCCATATCAAATATATCAGATACCCTGTCAGCTTTTTCCTTTCCTTCTTCTGTTAAAGATATAATCCACGAACGCCTACACTCTGGATTATTCTGTCTTTTAATAAGTCCCATACTCTCTAATCTGTCAAGCGTTCTTGACATCGTAGTCACCTCTATAAGGCAGGCATCTGACAATTCTTTCTGGCTCATTCCATCACATTTTCTTAACTCATATAATATGCGTGGCTGCCCCTGTCCAACTGTCAGTCCAAGTTCTATAAAATATGGTCTTAATAATCTTCGTCTTAGCATTTCCACGTCAAACAGGTAATGTCTTACATTCTGCTTACTTTTCATAATGACCCTCTTTTCTTAATTATTGTCCTCTCCATATAATCAAGTATTTTTTCATTCAAAAATCTCATTATCGACTGGCATTCCACATCCGCCGCAGAACTTAGTCCCATTCTCCAGTTTCATTCCGCAATTTTTACAGTACATTACATTCTCCATTTCTTTTGTTTTTTTATTTTATATTAGTTGTCATTTTATGTATATATACATTTTCACAATTATATAAAAATATAAAATACCAACACCCTATTATCTCCATTCCTAATCACATACACATTTGCAATTATCTTGTCAACGACTGAATCTCTTTTTGTATAAGTCTTCCTGCCGCCTTTGCCAGCTCATCAATACGACGTATTCTTGTAAATTCTTTTCCATAAATCTTTTCTGCGCTATTGGCCGCCGCATCATTTCCCATAAAAACGGCTGATACATGTATTCCTTTAGCACGCAGTGCACGTACCTCTTCGGCTGCATCATTAACAGAAATATCGTCGCTATAATCATGTCCAAACGGGCTGTCCTGTGATGGCAGAATACGCTGGCTGTCATTAGGCGCAGCATCTGTTAAAATAATCACAAGATGCCTGTCAGCCACCCCCGGGTTCATATCAAGGATTTTACCAATTCCCCGAAAAGCAAGACCATCACGATTCCAACCGGCAGCATAATAATTGAAAATATTGTCGCACTTCTTATCCCTAAAAGACTTCAATATATGAAAAACTGTATATCCTCTAACACTGCAAAATCTTGTTACCCTGACCGGTATATTACATTTCACGAGGCTTTTGGAAATAATTACTCCCTGCGCAGCAAGCATTTCCTGATACTGAAGCCTTGAAGCAGATGCATCAAGAAGCAGATCCACTGTAAAGGACGGTTGATTATCATCTTCATATGTGTGAAAAATCCTGTTATCTTCTATATATTCTGCACGCCATACTTTGGTTGTATCAAGCCTTCCTCTCTGACCTGATATTACATCTGTCTTCTGACTTATATATTCGCTATTACGGATTTGTTCGACTATATGTGCAATAAGACTATCATAAAGCCGTACATTTTTATTATAATATGAATGATTTCTTTCAACCTGCAGCTGTGACTGTTCTCTTAAATGAAGAAATTCCTTCGGTATATTTTTCTTTGTTATATATTTTCCATCTGTAAACCATAAATGGCATCCTGTATGACTGCCTGTACACAGTTCTTTTTCTATTTTAATAAGAGTCTGCTCTGATATAACAGATCTTCCAAAACAATTCTCAATATAAGAGCAGTCATCATTTTCTTTCTTATATGTTATATTATCTTTCTTTTTACTGTAAGCTGCTTCACCAGTCATATTGTCCGCCGCAGAAGAACGCATAACCATTACATGATTATTTCTTACAGAGCTGACAGGCATTATTCTTGTCATTATCCGGGCAAATGCCCCTGTAAAATGCAGTCGCAACGCTTTTTTTTCATGTTTTACGCCATCAAAAAGATTAAATTTGCGATAAATTGCCAGCACAGCATCTATCAACCGGTCTGTTTCAGGCATTATCTGTGGTGTCAGTTCTGCATACAGCTTTTGTTCATTTGGTGTCAGCAGAACCTTCTTTTTCCCTGACACACTGCTCCATCTGGCTGACTGCATATTATATACAAGCCGGTTTTTACTCATCCACTCCTGCCTCGACAGCTTATATTCACCTGCAAAAAAAGCCTTTCCATAATAAACCCGTAAATCAGTCATAGACGGACGTTTTAATGCTTCCTCTGTATACAGTACATGTTCCAGATAAAGCCATGTCAGATCATCCAGCATAGCCTGACTGATATCTCCGTTCCAATAACCAAATAAAGTGCTGATTGCCTTTTCACCATAATACTTATATGCCAGTCCAATTATAAGATTCATATATAAATCTGAATCTAAATCCCCTGTTTCAACAGCCAGAAACAATGGATCAAAATTATAGCGTTCCGCCGCATTCCATACCTGATTAGCAGCCCGTCTTTCCTTAGCAGTATAAGAAATGGTACGCATTATTCAAACACCTCCGTATTATGCAGCTTTAAGGGAAACCTTGAAGCTATTACATCACGTATAAGCTCTTTTTCATAGCTGTCAAATATCTTATTGGTAATTCCAAGATCCAATGCATCCCTGATTGGAATACCCTTTTTTATAAGACTTATAGCATCAATTAATCCACGCAGATCCAAAGCTTTCTCTGTAAGTTCACCATTTTCACATTTTTTCTGAAGTTCATTAAATAAAAGTGCAAACTGTTTGTTATACTTAGTAACAAGTGAAGGAAACTGATCCTTTAACAGTCTCTCAAGATCTTCCTTTGCCAGTGGCGGCATCTGTATAACTACAAATCTTGAGGCAAGTGCCTCATTTAATTCCCTTGTACCTGCATAATTATAATTCATCGTAGCAATAAAACGTGTATCATCTGCAACCTCTATCCTGTCATATCCTGGAACATCAATTACACGTCTGAAATCAAGTACAGAATGTAAGACTGCAAGTGCTTCATTCCTTGCCATATTGATTTCATCGAGAATCCCAAAGCCGCCACTTTGTGCACAACAGTACACAGGTCCGGGTCTGAATGTAACCCTGCCATCGTGAAATGTATCAGAACCTATCAGCGCAGCCGCATCCATATTAACATGGAAGGAAATATCCCATGCCGGACGTTCAAAAACTGCTGCAAGATTCTGTGCAAGCACATTTTTTCCCGTTGCCTTCTCTCCTGCCAGCAAAAGATTTCTGCCACACAGAAGCACTGCAAGAGCCTCTTCCCATACCTTATTGCCATAATAATGAAAATGTGGTACAGGAATACGTTTTTTTAATGCTTCATCTACAGTATGTTCTTCTGAATAATGCCGGACTTCTTCTACAAGCTGTGCAGAAACACCTTCCTGCTTCAAAAACTCAATCAGATTATTCAATACCAACACCTCTTTAACTATTTTTTTATATTTTGATTATATTCTTTTTATTTATTTATTTCAAATTACAATAATTCAAGCTATATTAATGTCCGATTTATTCAAGTTCGAATTGTCCCGTATAGAGCTGATAATATCTTCCTTTCTGCTCTATCAGCTCATCGTGGCTTCCACGCTCAATAATCTGTCCTTTCTCAAGTACCATAATCGCCTTGGAATTTCTTACAGTTGACAATCTGTGTGCAATAACGAATACTGTTCTGCCTTCCATTATTGCATCCATACCATTCTCGATAAGTCTTTCTGTTCTTGTATCTACTGAGCTTGTCGCCTCATCAAGAATAAGTACAGGAGGCTTGGCTACTGCTGCCCTCGCAATGGCAAGAAGCTGGCGCTGTCCCTGTGAAAGATTGCTTCCATCGGAATAAAGCATTGTATCATAACCATCTGGAAGCCTTCTTATAAATGAATCTGCATTAGCTATTACGGCTGCCTCCCTTACTTCCTCATCTGTTGCATCAAGCTTTCCATATCGTATATTGTCTGCAATAGTTCCTGTAAACAGATGTGTTTCCTGTATAACCATTGCCATTGACCTTCTTAAATCATCTTTACTTATATCCTTAATGTCTATTCCGTCATAAGTTATTGTTCCTGACTGGATATCATAAAATCTGTTAATAAGATTAACTATTGTTGTCTTTCCTGCACCGGTTGAGCCTACAAATGCTATCTTCTGTCCCGGCTTTGCATATAAAGTTACATCATTAAGAATAGTCTTTTCTTTTACATATCCAAACACAACATCTTTAAATCGCACATCTCCCTTTAACTCAACAAGATAGCCTGCTTTATCTTTCGTCGCTGGAACCTTCCAGGCGTATATGCCTGTATTACCTGAAGCTTCCATAAGTTCACCAGCTTCATTTTTCGTAACATTACATAATGTAACCCTGCCTTCATCAACCTCAGGTTCTTCGTTCATCATATCAAATATACGCTCTGCACCTGATAAGGCTGAAAGCAGGAAATTAACCTGTTGTGTGAACTGGTTAAGAGGCATCGCACTCTGCCTTACATATACAAGATATGCTGAAAGCGTACCTAAATCCATAAGTCCCTTTAATGTAAATATACCGCCAACACAGGCTGATATTGCATAATTAAGATAAGAAAGACTTACTATTGTAGGAATCATCATTCCAGCAAATGCCAGTGCATTAGTTGACTCTTTTCTGAAATTCTCATTCATTTCACAGAATTTCCCGTAATCCTTTTCCTCGTGGTTAAATACCTTCTCAACCTTCTGTCCAGCCATCATCTCCTGAACGAATCCATTGATTTTACCAAGCTCTTCCTGCTGTCTGTTAAAATATTTCTTACTGTGCTTACTGTTAAATTTGATAAAGAAGAACATTATAATAAGAAATACGACAACTATCATAGAAAGACGTATGCTTAATACCATCATCATCGTAAGTGTACCAAACAGCATAATAAAACTCTGTATTATCATAGCAAAACTGTTATTCATAGCTTCCTGAACTGTATCAACATCATTAGTAAAACGGCTCATAAGTTCGCCGTGTGTATGTGCATCGAAATATTTTAATGGAAGCTTCTGTGTATGCTTAAATAAATCATTTCTTATATCCTGTATAACCTTCTGTGACATTTTCACCATAATGCGGTTATATCCAAGTGTTGACAACGCTCCGCACGCATACATCACACCCATTGCTATAACAGCCTTTAAAAGCCCTGTCATATTGCCCGGAACAATAAATCTATTGACAACAGGCTTAATAAGATAAGTTCCTGTAACATTAGCTCCTGCACTTATGAATACAAGAAATGCTACTAATATAAGCATCCATTTATAATGTCCAAGATATACGAATAACTGTTTCAATGTCTTCTTGGTATCTTTAGGTCTTTTATATCCAACATATTTAGCCATTATAAATCCACCCCTTCCTTCTGTGATTCATATATTTCCTGATAAATCCTGTTATTGGCAAGAAGTGTTTCGTGTGTGCCTATCGCAGCTACCTTTCCCCTGTCCAGTATGATAATCTGGTCAGCGTGCTTTACCGAAGATATTCTCTGTGCTATTACAATCTTGGTCATATCAGGAAGCTTCTTAGCAAGCCCCTCTCTTATCTTAGCTTCTGTCGCTGTATCTACCGCACTTGTTGAGTCATCAAGAATAAGCACCTTTGGCTTTTTTAATATAGCTCTCGCAATACATATTCTCTGCTTCTGTCCACCTGATACATTGACACCGCCCTGTCCCATATCAGTATCATACCCCTGTGGAAGTCTGTCTAAGAATTCATCTACACAGGCAATATGGCAGGCTTCATTTATCTCCTCCATAGAAGCATTCTCATTACCCCAGTAGAGGTTAGAAAGCAGTGAGCCTGAGAATAAAGTGTTCTTCTGCAATACAACTGCAATAGCATCCCTTAAATGTCTCATAGGATATTTTTTTACATCTATTCCGTCTATTCTCACCGTTCCTTTGGTTGCATCGTATAATCTTGGAATAAGTGATACAAGCGTTGTCTTGGCTGAACCCGTCTGTCCTATTATTCCAATAGTCTGTCCTGCTTCTATATTAAATGAAACATCAGAAAGAACATATTCTTTTGCCTCTTTCTTGTATTTAAACCATACGTGGTCAAACTCAATTGAACCCTTTTTAACACTTATATCCTCTGCCTGTTCATCTGTTATGTCTATTTTTTCATCAAGAACTTCGACAATTCTTGAAGCTGAGGCTAAAGAACGTGTCATCATAAGAAATACATTTGACATCATCATAAGTGAATTAAGTATAAGAAGAACATAACTTAAAAAGCTTGTAAGCTCACCAATCTTTAACTGTCCTGCATTAATAAGATGTCCGCCGATAAAGAGAATTGATATAATCGTTCCATACATAACAAACTGCATAGCTGGCATATTAAGAACTGCTATACCGAATGCTTTCTCTGACTCTTTCTTAAGATTAGCATTAACTTCCTCAAACTTAGCAACCTCGTAATCACCTCTTACATATGCTTTAACTACTCTTATCGCAGTAAGATTTTCCTGAATGCTTCTGTTGACTAAATCTATTGCATTCTGCATACGTCCATAAAGTGGACGGACATTCATAATAATAATTATGAGAAGCACGGCAAGTATAGGCAGTGCCACGAAAAACACGAATGCAAGTGTTCTGTTAATTGTAAATGCTACTGACGATGCAAATATAAGCATAACCGGGCTTCTGCCAAATGGTCTCATACCTGTTGATACCGAATTCTGTATATTCGTAACATCACTTGTCAGACGAGTAACCAGCGAAGAAACCCTGAAATGGTCTATATTGGCAAATGAATATGATTGTAATTTCTCATATTCTGCCTGCCTTATATTAGCGCCAAGTCCCTGTCCTGCAAGTGCTGAAAATCTTGCACTTCCAATGCCAAGGATAAGTGCCAGAACCGCACATCCTGCCATCTGCAAGCCCTTAGTATAAATATAAGCTGTGTCGCCATTAGCAACACCATTATCAATTAAATCAGCCATAATCATAGGCACCATAAGTTCAAGCACTGCCTCAACAGCAATACATAAAAGTGCCAGACAGGCATATTTCTTATACTGTTTCATATAAGAAAATATTCTTTTAAGCATTAAAATGCACCTCCAATTGTTGTATCTGCAACTATTGTAACATCAATTTTTGCACTGTCAACTTATATTTTCAGCCTTCAGACTTCAAATACCTGATTATCCATATCTAAATTGGGAACTGATAAATTATTAACTTCTAAACTTTCTATAAAACGGCAATAATTTATTGACATCCGCATATATAAGTGTTAAAGTGTGACCATAATGATTGTTAATTAATTATCAATCTTATTTTTATTAAGATAGTTACTTCGTGTAACACTATACATCACTAACAAAGTATATGTATGATTATCTAAGAAAAGGGGAACTAATTATGAGCAAAGAAAAATCTTTAGTAGTTGACAACATCCAGTCTCTTGAAGAGCTTATAAGCTCTGTAAAAGAGGCACAGCGTATCTTCTCAACATATTCACAGGAACAGGTTGACAAGATATTTACTGCTGCCGCCCTTGCCGCTAATAAAGCAAGAATACCTCTTGCCAAGATGGCTGTTAAAGAAACTGGTATGGGAATTGTTGAAGACAAGGTAATCAAAAATCACTATGCCGCTGAATACATTTACAACGCATACCGCGATACAAAGACCTGCGGTGTTATTGAGGAAGATAAAGCCTATGGCATTAAGAAGATCGCAGAGCCTATCGGTGTTGTTGCCGCTGTTATTCCTACAACTAATCCAACTTCTACTGCTATATTCAAGACTCTTATTTCATTAAAGACACGTAACGGCATTATCATAAGCCCACATCCCCGTGCTAAGGAAAGCACCATAGCTGCTGCTAAGGTTGTACTTGAGGCTGCTGTTGCCGCTGGTGCACCAGAAGGCATAATCGGCTGGGTTGATGTTCCAAGCCTTGAACTTACCAACACTCTTATGAAAGAAGCCGACATTATACTTGCAACTGGTGGTCCTGGTATGGTTAAGGCAGCTTATTCATCTGGAAAGCCTGCACTTGGCGTAGGTGCTGGTAACACTCCAGCTATTATCGACAGCACTGCCGATGTTATACTTGCCGTCAACTCTATTATCCATTCTAAGACATTTGATAATGGTATGATATGTGCTTCTGAGCAGTCAGTAATTGTTGACTCATCTATATATAAGCAGGTTAAAGAGGAATTCACTAAGCGTGGCTGTCACTTCCTTAATAAGACTGAACTTGATAAAGTAAGAAAGACTATCATTATCAATGGCTCGTTAAATGCCAAGATTGTCGGTCAGAGTGCTTATAATATCGGAAAGCTTTCCGGCATAGAAGTACCTGAAAGCACAAAGATTCTCATTGGTGAAGTTACTTCTGTTGACCTTTCAGAAGAATTCGCACACGAGAAGTTATCTCCAGTTCTTGCTATGTATAAAGCAAAGGATTTTGATGATGCCATAAGTAAAGCTGAGCGTCTAATAGCTGATGGCGGATTTGGTCATACTTCTTCTATATATATTAATTCTGCAACTGAAAACTACAAGCTTGCTAAGTTCGAGGAAGCTATGAAGACCTGCCGTATTCTTATTAATACACCTTCTTCACAAGGCGGTATCGGTGACCTTTATAACTTTAAGTTAGCACCTTCTCTTACACTTGGCTGTGGTTCGTGGGGCGGTAACTCTGTATCTGAAAATGTAGGCGTAAAGCACCTTATTAATATTAAGACTGTTGCTGAGAGGAGAGAAAATATGCTGTGGTTCAGAGCACCTGAAAAGGTATACTTTAAGAAAGGCTGCCTTCCTGTTGCACTTAACGAGGTAAAGACTGTATTAGGCAAGAAGAAAGCATTTATTGTTACAGACCAGTTCTTATATAAGAATGGCTACACTAAGTGCGTTACCGACAAGCTTGATGAACTTGGCATAACACACACAACCTTCTTCAATGTTGCACCAGACCCTACATTAGAATGTGCTATTGAAGGAACTAAGGCTATCAACAGCTTTGAGCCTGACTGTATCATTGCTATCGGTGGTGGTTCTGCTATGGATGCTGCCAAGATTATGTGGGTTATGTACGAACATCCTGAAGTTGACTTTATGGATATGGCTATGAGATTTATGGATATAAGAAAACGTATCTACACATTCCCTAAGATGGGCGAAAAAGCCTACTTTATAGCTATTCCTACTTCTTCTGGTACTGGTTCAGAGGTTACACCTTTCGCAGTTATCACTGATGAAAAGACTGGCATAAAGTATCCTCTTGCTGACTATGAACTACTTCCTAAGATGGCTATTATTGATGCTGATATGTGTATGGACCAGCCTAAGGGACTTACAGCCGCTTCTGGTATAGATGCATTAACACATGCTCTTGAAGCATATGCTTCTATTATGGCTACAGATTATACTGATGGTCTTGCACTTAAGGCTATGAAGAATATATTTGAATATCTTCCAGCGGCATATGAGAATGGACCTCACGATGCCAAGGCAAGAGAACAGATGGCTACCGCTTCTACTATGGCTGGTATGGCATTTGCCAACGCATTCCTTGGTGTATGCCACTCTATGGCTCACAAGCTTGGTGCTTACCACCATATACCTCACGGCATTGCTAACGCACTTCTTATTACAGATGTAATGCGCTTTAATGCCGCAGAAGTTCCAGCTAAGATGGGAACATTCTCACAGTATGCTTATCCTCACTGCAAGGAAAGATATGTTGAATGTGCTAACTTCCTTGGTATTGCCGGCAAGAACGATGATGAGAAGTTTGAAAACTTCTTAAAGGCTATCGAGGAGCTTAAGGATAAGGTTGGAATTAAGAAGACTATCAAAGACTACGGCATTGATGAGAAAGACTTCCTTGCTACACTTGATGAGATGGTTGAAAATGCATTTGATGACCAGTGCACAGGTGCTAACCCAAGATATCCTCTTATGAGTGAGATAAAGGCTATGTATCTTAAGGCTTACTATGGAAAAGAGGTTAATCCAGAGGATATAAAGACTAAGTAATATAAATAATCAATATAAATTATATATATTATTATGATGATATATTGTCAATGTCAGATAACATTATTCTCACTGACAGACACAACGGGCTTGTGATATGTACAATACCACTTGTCCCGTTATATAAAGATATGAATGGATATGTGGCAATCTTTATAAAGATTGCCCTCTCGCAGAATTGACATCTGCGTATGAACTTGAATGCCTACATAGTAATAGGCAGGAATGGAGGTTATTATGAAAAAATGTATATATAAAGGAACTCTAAAATCTGTATACGTTGATAAGGATAAGGCTGAGAAAGTATTTGCACTATCTTACAGCAAATCCGATGTATTATATGAAGCACTTAACACTGCAAGAGTTGAAGATACAGGACTTGATATACCACGACTTCTTAATGTATCTGTAATAGATGGCAAATGGACTATCACAAGCGAATATGCCAAAGGAGAAACTTTAAAAGAGCTGTTAGCTAAACACCCTGAAAATGCAGATGCTTACATAGAGGCTATGGTTGACTACCAGATAGCTATTAATAAGCACAGCAACCCTCTTTTAGTCGATATGAAAAGTAAGCTTGAGCGACAGATTAATGAGCTTAATATTCCTGCTGACACGAAATATGAGCTGGACTCAAGACTTTCAGAGCTTCCTTATCATACTAAATTATGCCACGGTGATTATTGTCCAGAAAATATTATAGTACAGACTGATGACAACAACCAGATAATTGCAATTACTGCTGTTGACTGGGTACACGCTACTAAAGGTAATGCTTCTGCCGATGCGGCTAATACTTACCTTACACTTAAACTGAACGATGAAGCACTTGCCGATAAGTACATATCAATGTTCTGTGAGAAGACTTCTACTGATAAGCGTTACGTTGATAAGTGGATGCCTATCGTAGCCGCCGCAAGACTTACTAAGAAAAAGCCAGAAGAAAAGGAAATGCTTGAGGCTATGATTGACATATGTGATTTCCAGTAATCAGATATTAACTTACGATACATCTGTTAATCAAATGTATTAATATTCTTCATTGTTCAACTTTATAAAACCAGCCATATGATACCCCTGCGTCCTTTATGGGAAACGACATCATATGGCTGGTTTTATTATATTTTATATAATATTATTATCTTCAAGAAATTTGCTATACATAGCTTCTATTCTATCCATATCATCATTGTGAAGATTTCCTATTTTAAATATAAAGCTGTCTTTATTAAGCACTGTAACCTTTGATACTCTAGCCGTTGAAGCTAATCTCAGCCCTGCTTCACTCCAATATATAATTGGAATATCATAAGGGTCTTCCTTTCTTACTTTATGTTTAGTTATCTTCACTGATAATACCCCTAATACATTTTCATCAAGTACAATAACTGGTCTATTTATTATTCTACTCGCATCTTCCTCCAACGGAAATTCTACAAACCATACTTCTCCTTTTCTCATTCTGCCTCTCTTTCTTTTTTCATTTGCTCAAACATATCATCCCATTCAGTTTCTTCTACCCATTCATCATCTGATGCTATTACAGCTTTACCATCAGCATTATAATTAGTATTTGCCATTGCCATTTGATATGCTTTATCGCTATATCTCCCAACATTCATATCCGGGTGAAATGGTAAAGCCTGCTCTCTTACTGCCTGTTTAGCCGCCATAGTAAAAAATGTTGTCATATCCATTCCAAGATTTGATACTAACTCCTGCAACTGACTTTTTAAATTCTCGTCTATTCTCATAGTCACATTAGTATTAGCCATAATTACCATCCCTTTCAAATTATAAATTTACTCTAATATTAGAATATGCCTTTCCTGTTGTTTTGTCAATACATTGTTATAACAATGTATTATTTTTAACCTTATCTACATCAAACACCATACTCTATATTATATTGCAGACAACTAATACCTCACTATATAACTTGCATTCCCCACAATAAATCAATATACTAAAATAAATTATTATATACATTATAATCAATTATATACACTATAATCATAAGAAAGGACTACAAGAACACTATGGAACTAATAAAAGGCAGACCAGCCAATGAAGCTGACAGACTTGATAAAGAAATCAGAGTATATGATTTACTTGACCAGTTAGGAATGGAATATTACAGAACCGACCACGAACCAGCAACAACAATGGAAGTATGCAACGATATTGATAAAATTCTTGGCACACTTATATGCAAGAACCTTTTCTTATGCAACCGACAGAAAACACAATTCTATCTTCTTATGATGCCGGGAGATAAAGTATTTAAGACTAAAGATTTAAGCCAGCAGATTAACTCTGCACGACTTTCATTCGCCGATGAGGAATATATGAAAGAATATCTTGATATAACACCTGGTTCAGTATCTATTATGGGGCTTATGAATGATACTGACAACCACGTCCAGTTACTTATTGACAAGGAAGTACTTGAAGAAGCTTCTCTTGGCTGTCACCCTTGTATCAATACTTCAAGCCTTAAGTTAAAGACAAGCGAAGTTATGGATAAGTTTCTCCCGGCTGTCCACCACGAAGCCATAATAGTTGAACTTCCACGATACGAAAATATTTAAGTATATTAATCTCTAACACTTAAAATAAAGTGCTTAGCGTTATCTATTATTCCCCCGAATAGATTAACACTAAGCACTTATTTTCATACCATTGTGAAATATACTTATAATATATAATCAATAGCAAATCATACAACAGCAATTCACAATCCTATATGAGCTATATCTTGAAATATACTGCCACAATTTATTATTGCTATGTAATATTACTGTATCTGTCCATCTGAAATAGTAATTATCCTGTCTGCGTAATCAGCCATCTGTCTGTCGTGTGTTACCATTATTATTGTCTGCTCGTATTTCTGACTTGCTTTTGATAACATCTTTGCAACTGTTTCTGCACTTCCCGCATCAAGATTTCCTGTAGGTTCGTTATAGTTAGTACAACATTGTGACCAATTCGGACACAAAGGCGGTAAGCCTTGATTTTTCTTGACTTACCGCCTTTTTCTTACTTTCTTTGTATACAGGTATTATATATAGGGCATTGTTTTCCGTTTTGAATACATTGTGAACTACACTTACTGTACGCATATTCCATTCCTACTAAATTAGCACTAAATCCGCCTGTTTTTTCTGTATTTTCACGCCAAAAATAGTCACCGATTTTATTAGTATTCTTTTGTTCTAATGTTTTATTTCCCATATCAGTACCCCTTTTTTGCTGTCTTATCATAATTTATATTCTTTATATCTTGGTGCATCTGCATTTAATCTTATCGCCTGTATTTCTCCGATTGGTTGTATTTCTGTATATGTTTCTTGCTCTATTTCTAGTTTTTCAATAAGATTCTTTTGTAATCATACATTGCCCCGCCCCCTTTGTATTTTATGCGGTTCGACTATGTATTTTACTCCGTTGTACTCCACTTTTATAAAATCCCCATACATATTTTGCAACGTTCCGGTTATCTTCACTGTTGCTCCTGCCGGGATTGTCTGTTTTTTCTGTGCGATTGCCGTCTTCCAGTCTTCGTCCTGTAATTCTGTTTTTGCAGTCCCTGTGTTCATATCATCTTCCGTCTGCTCTTTTCCTCTTCTATCTTTCATTCTATATTCCATATATTTACACGGCTCTACCATTCTATCCCCTCGCTTTCTTCTCTTCGATTGCTGCTACCACAAATTCATTACGGCTCTTATAACCCTGTTTCTTTGCTTCCTTGTCAATCTCTGCTTTCTGTCCTGTAGGGACCGTTACAAGGAATTGGTCGTAAGCCTTTGCATTGTATTTATTCTTTGCTTTTGTTGCAGGTGTTCCGCCTGTCTTTTCCTCTGCCAACTGCTGCACCTCCTTTTTTTATTTTCTCTATCATATCATAGGTGCTATACTTATACAAGTATATAAAATGCACAAATAATTCTATATACTTATATAAGTATTTTGGTAATTATTCCGGGTTGTAAATATACTTATATAAGTATATAATAGCATCATAAGGAACAGGGAATAAGACAGACCCACAAAGTTATTCACATTATCCACGTTTTAGGAGGTATTCACTATGGAAAGAACATTAGAAACAATCACTATCAACAACGCTTTAGAGGTTGTCAGGCTTAAAGGCGAACTTAAATTTAAACATCCGCTTGGCTATACTCGCCCAAGTGGCTACTGCTTCAAGCATCCTGTTAAAGGTTTCTTTGCCTTTAAGGGCGATACAGAGCCATATATGCCTTGCGGTGGTAAAAAAGCCTTGCTTTCTATCATTCGTTCCGGCGGATTCTTAAATTTTGATAATGTGGTTTGGCTTCAACCACTCAACTAAATATCTTTCCGGGGTTGCGGTACTGCTGCCCTGGAAAAGCACAAGGAGGATATTATGGATTATAAAGAATATGAAAAATATATGAATGACCGTAAGGCGGTAACGGTCGAAAACAACCGCCGAATAGAAAAGAAATTTGCTGAATGTGAAAAGTGAGTTGCCGATAATCTTATAAATTGCGGTTGTGTCTTTACAAACCACTCTGAATTATTACAGGAACAAAGTTTTATGATATGGATTGATAACGGCATTAGCATTTCTCATAAAATATATAAACTTTCTGAATGTGGTATTACCCCTCTTGTACTGCTGCCTTATCCTGTCAGAATATAAAAATAACCCCCAAGGCTTCAAGCCAAGGGGGCATTTTTGCTTACTGCGTATTCTGTTATTTTGTACTTTCTGCAAGTGTTACCACTGCTGGGGTTGCCTGCTGCTTGTTTTCAATGTACGTTGTAAGGTTCTCGTTGGCTTCCCATTTCTTTTTTGCTTCCGCTAATACAGATTCCGCAATCTGTACCAACTGCTTTTCCGTAAACAGGATTCTAACCACGCTTGGCAGATATGCGTACATTTTTGCAACTACTTCCGACAGCTTAATAATTCCCGTGCCGGCCCCGCACTCTCCCTCTGCATCCGTGACAAACTTAATTGCAATCTGTTTTAAAATTTTGGTCTGTCCTGTCTTAATTAAGTAAATAATTAAGGCTACGACCATAGCAATAAGCAATACTGAATCCCAATTAACAAGTAACCATTTTAAAATCTGCATAGTATTTTCCTCCGTTTTGTGACCGAATCGGTCTATTTTACATCTGCTGCATTAACCCAACCGTATACACCTTTGCCGTCCTGTGATATGCAATGATAAGGGTGTGTACCTTTGGTGTTTACTCCTGTTACTTTACAGGTGCTTGTAACATTCCTCTGTACGCTCGCATACTCCGCCGTAGAGGACTTGTAGACCCCTCCACCTGTGAATGTTACTATATCGCCTTTTGAAACCCCTGTGGGCGTTTCCTGTGGTTTCTGCGGTGTATTCTGTTTCTCTTCCGTCTTGGTATTTGATACGTCCGCTAAATTGCTTTCCTTTACTGCTTCGTATACTTTGCTTCTACGGCTTTCATATTGCCCCATTGTGGCATCTTTCAGAGCGTAGGCGTGTATTTCTTCAAGTCCTACCTTTTCCGCCCCTCCTGTGGCTTCTGCTGCCGTCTTGGCAATGCGTGAACTTACACCGCTACCGCCTTGGTTCTCCAAGTCTGCAAAATAGGCAAGTGCTTTTAAGGATGCCAAGCCGATTTTTACGCCGTTCTTTACATATCCTGTAATATCTGCATCCGCTAAATCGTCCTGTGCTTCCTTTCCGTCCTTAGTTGTTAGTAGTTTGGATATTGCCTTGGCTTCCTCTTCGGTTGCTTCTCTCTCCTGTCTATTCCACGCATCCACGCTACTTCCGGCAATCTCTGTATACAGGGCATCCCCTAATATCTCCTTTGCCTGTTCCTGGTCCTTTTCAACAATGGACTTTAAAAGGGGCAATGCCCTGCCCCAATATGCGTTCCATTGGCACTTGCCTATGCTCATTCCGTGGTTGTTGTCGTTTCTGTTTACGCTTCCGTAATTACCCTCCTGTGTGTAGATAATACCGCTTGCGACCTTAACAACCTTTTTTACCTGTGCTGTCGTTACTGCCATAGTGTACCTCCTACGCTCTCTGTGTATATCCAAGGCTTATATATCCTGCACCGCTCTTTAATCTGCCCCAAGTGGTGCTACCGTTCTTTTCCTCTCCAACGATTGTATATACTTCGCCCTGTTTTACCTGTGTTGTTACCGGGTAATTCGTTCCGGGACCTTTTCGGACATTCAGAACGGCGGTATTGATTTTTACCCTGTAACTCGTATCCTGTGGAGTGTTTGTGGTTGTTCCTGCTAATTTTTCCGTATATCCAAGGCTTATATACCCTGCACCGCTCTTTAATTTACCCCAAGTGGTGTTACCGTTTCTTACTTCTCCTACGATTGTGTATACTTCTCCCTGTTTTACCTGTGTGGCTACTCCGTAATCCGTTCCGGGACCGACACGCACATTTAATACATCCGCCTTAATCTTTACTCTGTAGCTTGCCACATTATCCGTTGTCGGCTGTGCGGTATGCTGTCCTCCTGCGGATGCCGAACCACCCAAGATAGCCTTAACCTTGTTTTTGAACGCCTGCCATTCTGTAGGGTTACTTACCATTTGAGCCGGGCAATTCTTACCTGTTACGTCATAATGGCGTAATACATAGGAATCAACACCGCTTGCACTAATTCCAAGCATTTTACAAAGAAATGCACAAAGGTATGCAGCATTTTCTTTTGTCCTGTCTGAAATTCTGTAGTTTCCGGCAGTACAACACATTTCAATGCCTACGCTGTTTGCATTTCTGCAAGAGCCGTGTTTATAGGACTTTGCCCCGCAATGCCAAGCGGTATCCCTCAACTCTACGCTTTGGTAAATTTCCGCATCATCTACAAAAAAATGAGCGGAAGCATTACGCCCCGCACCGCTGAAATAATTTGCATTTGCCTTTGCCGTATCTTTTGAATTGCCTGTATAGTGCATTACCACATAAGATACGCTTCGGCTTGTGTTGTTGTTCAGATTGTCGTTGTTGCATTTGATACTTGAATTTATCCCGATACCGTTAATTGTATCGCCGATAAATCCGGCTGTTATTGTTTTTCCCATAACGCCGTACCTCCTTAAATATTGATGTTGTTTAAATCAACAGAAATATCCTTTGTTTCCTCCGGGTATCCCTTTTTGATTTTGATAATGTTTTCTGCCTTGGCTTTCCAACAATACAAGGCAATTACTGTAGTGGTCGGGGTTGCTATGTATGTGGCAAGCACCCCGAATTGTGAGTAGTCGATAAGTGTTACTTTGATACCGATATACAAACCCACAAAGTAAGTAAAAAGGACTGCGACCAATACAAGTTTTGTAAAGTTCGGCTTTGGAAGTTTCCTTTTACTTCCGTCCTGTAGCTTTCTGCATAACTTGTCTTTGTTCGCAATCCTAAAAAGCAAATAAAAAACAAAGAATCCTATAGCAATGCCAAGGATTCCGCAAATAAGATATTTCATATTCTGTTTTTCCTCCTATGTTTCCTGTCCGTGTGCCTTTTGATTGATATGTTTTTCAATCTTTCCTATGGCTTCCGTAACCGGTCCGTTACATCCCTGTTCTTTAAGTCCTTTCAAACACGCCAATACCGCATAAGTGAGTAAACATAATTCATCTTCCATTGCCTTTATGTCCTCTTTCTCCTGCTTCTTTAAGTCCTCAATATCGGCTGTCTGTTTCTGTTGTGCCTGAAACCATTTGATAATCTTGTATGCAACCGCACCAATGGCAGTTAATGCCCCTAATACGCTTGCAATAGTTATAATTGCTGCTGAATCAATATACATTGTGTGTAATTTCCTTTCCTTGCAGTTTGCAATATGGCGTAGCAAATCCGCAAAAATAACTTTCGGCATAGTTCGGGCAGTTATCGCATTTTCCTGTGCATCCGCTTGCCTCTTCTTTCTTTTCCACCATACCGTTTTCCTTAAACAGGGTGTTAAGGCTCTGCCTAAGTCCGTAACTGTCAAAATGCGACAGGATACCACGGTATGAAGCTACCGAACGGTCTAACCTGTCTTTTCTTTCTTCTCCTGTCTTTACCTTTGCAATCTGATTTTTAAGATTACGCTTGATTTTTACCGCCGTTTTCTTCTTTAATCTGCGGTGCGTAGACCATATTCTAAAGCCTACAAAATCAACTCCCATACTGCACGGTCTGATAGCTGTTTTATTGTTCAAATCTAACCTTAATTCGTCCGATAAAAACGCTCTTAACAACTCCTTGACCTCTGCTAAATACTTTTTATCGTGGTGGAGTATGATAATATCATCCATGTATCGGATGTAGTAATGCAATCCCAACTCGTGCTTTGCGTATTGGTCTACCTCATTAAGGTAAATGTTTGCAAACATCTGTGAGGTAAGGTTGCCTATCGGCATCCCTTTATTGCCTAACCTGTCCGATACTTCTACTTCGTCCGGCTCTTTCCCGGGCGGTAATCCAAAATTCATAGATTCACAATTTATAATCTTTTCTAACAGGTTGAGCAATCGTTGGTCTTTAATCCTGCGTGCTAAAATCTTTAATAAAATATCATGGTCTACTCTGTAAAAATACTTTGATATATCCATTTTCAGATAATAGTACCGTTCCGGCTTCCTTTCGGTCTGCCTTAACCAATACTGCAACCTGTCGGCTGCCTTATGCGTTCCCTTGCCCTTGCGACAGGCGTAGGAATCAAAGATAAAAGCCTTTTCGTACAATGGAAATAACTGCCTGTAAATCGCCCATTGTACTATCCTGTCCTTAAATGGCAAGGACATAATGAGCCTTTTCTTTGGCTCATAAACATAAAAGGTATGGTATTTGCCTACCTTGTATGTTTCGTAAATTAAGTGATTCTGAATATTTATTAACTGCTCTTCGTAGTTGCGGTTGAAAATCAATACATCATCCCTGTACCTCTTTCCTTTTCTCGCTTCCTCCCAAGCCTTATGTAAATTTTCAAAATCATAAATCTTTTCGTATATGTTCTTTATGCTTTGCATTGCATACCTCTTGTAAATTTGTGCCGTACAAACCTAATCAGTTTTTAACCCTTTCGGACGTGACAAATATATTTCTTTTCGGCTTATGCTTACTAACTGTCTTTACGGCAATTCAATCTTTTTCCTGCCTACAGGAACGGAAAATAACCCCTTTAACCCTGTTTGTACTGTCCTTACGGTCGTAACCATAAGGCTTCTTGACATAGGGGCAGAGCGGAGCGGAAACCAATGTTATCGTTCGAGTTGGAACGAGGGTTATTCAAGTTGAGAGCGGACGGACCCGAATTGGAAGTATTGTTGAACGCCGACCCACGGATAGGCAACCACCGTAACTTTGTGATTATTTCCCTATGTATTTTTATTTCTGCTTTTCCCTGCCGTTGACCCATTCCGTATAACCGCCTATCATTCGACCGATTTCATCTACCTTACGCATCCACACTTCCCAAGTGTGAAAATCTAAACAAGGCTTTTGTTTCGGGTATAGGTCCGGGTCTTTGGCAAGTCTTAACAGATTCCTTAATACATCAACTTCAATATCTAAATCCTGCAATGTGGTTTTCTTGTGGTACTTCTTTTCAAGCCGTACCGCCATTTCCAACATTGTATACATTGTCTTTCTTATATCGCCTGCAAGTACATACCTTTCCGTTTTCGGAAATTCCTTTAATTGAGGGTTGCCGTACAATATCATTTCATAAATCTTTTCCTTGATATGAAAAATATCGTTTCCGTTATGCTTCTTTTCTTCCTGTTGTATCTCTTCCACTTTTGCAACCGCCTAACTGTAATGTATTTGCTATAAAGGGCGTGCTATCGCACGCCCTATCAGTTTTTCAGTGTTCAGTTTGCAGTTACTCAACAAAAGCGGAGCGGAAACCAACGCCATCGTACGAGTTGGAACGAGGGTTATTCAAGCCGAGAGCGGACGGACCCGAACCGGAAGTAAAGTTGAACGCCGACCCACGGAGAGGCAACCTTTCGCCGTGGCATCTCATCCAAATCTGGTCGTTGCCGTATCCTGTTACACCGCTGTCCGGGTATAATCCAAGTGCAATAAGTAACTTCGGAATAGTTACCCCGGAAGCTGCCCCAAGGCTCTTAAATGCAATATTTCTGTAAGTATCTCCACTTGTAGGGAACTCAACCTTTGTATTTACTCTAATTCCTGCGGATGCACTTGCCTGGTCTAACTTTAATGTGCCTGCTGTTCCCGGCTCTACTAAAGTTCCGTCCGGCTTAATCGCTTTCCAAAGTGTGCTTTCTGCCGACATATCGCAATCAAGTTTCATAGAGTTACCATAAGGGATAATCTGAATCTCTCCGTCCATAAGGCGTAATCCACCGGTCCACTCCCAAAGGTTTCCGTTAATGTCTGCAATTCCCGACATATCGTGATTGTGATACCATGTAGGCTGTCCGCTTCCCGTAAGTGTTCTCTGTGTTTCTCCCTGTGGCATTGTTCCCCTCTCGTAAGGGTGGTAATAATCCTTGCCGTAGTTTGTGTTTCCGTGTGGTACGGTACTCATTTTCTGTGATAACAGGTTAAGGTACGCAAATACTCCTGTCTGATTTAAGTGCCAACCTGCACCTTTCTTTTTGCAAGCTGCTACAGACTGGTCAAAGTTGATATAGTTTCTAGGCAGGTATCCGCCTAAAGAATATGCACGGTCATTTTCTACGATATTGAGGAACTTAGACACATAAATTACGCTCTTTTCCTCTCCGTCCATAATCCAAAACGGTAATGTTTCATCTGTTCCGCCTGTGATTACATCACTATACTTTGCCTTTGGTACTGCTACCATAATGCTAGGCATCCCGGTATCATCAAAAATTACCTTGTTGTTTGCACCAAACTGTGCTACTGCACCCTGTAAATCGTCAAAGTTTGCCATTGTATTTTATCCTCCTTAAAATTAAATTAACGCCCATAATACAAGCGTACATTTCTTCATGTCGAACGGTACAGGTTCACGCTTTGTAATAGCTTTTCCGTCCTCGTCCTTTTCTCCTGTATCCACAATCTCATATTCCCTTGCCGGGATAATGACCTGTGCCACATACTCCCTTGCTTCGGTATTCACGCCAACGGTTAAGCCGTCCTGTGTATCCTTGCAAATATCAAGCGTTACCTCTTCGTCACGCTCTCGGTTCTTGATGTTTACCATTAAATCATCATCCCCAAAAATAATTTTTGTCGTGGATACGTCATAGGCGATTTTCTCGCCCTCGTTTTTCTCAACTACAATAATCTTTGCTGCTGCCATTATCTGTTACCTCCCATTCTTCTTAATTCTGCGTAGGCTTCCTGTGAACGCACCGCAATGTGTTCCGCTGCTTCCCTCTGTGTTGCTGTGGCATTACCTCTTACTCCATAAGCCTGTAATACTGCTGCCGTATTTGCCTTTCTTTCATCACTTTTGATAATTACGTTTGCCATTATGCGTAACCTCCCTGTACCGTGCATTTTACCGTTACTTCCTTGGCGGCCCCGGTGTACTCAATCTTGAATCCGTTTAACTGCTTATCTGTAATATGGATTTCTCCTACACCTCCTGCGTCCTTTGCTTCTGCTTCGACATTTACGGTATAGTCCAAATTGCCCCTTGGCGTAGCAAGTGCAAGGGTCTTTTTAGAATTGTTAAAAGGGTATGATTTTGTATTGGTAAGTGTTGCTTCTACAATCTCTCCCTGTAATCCCTTAATCCTGCCTTCTGCTGCACCAAGTTTAAGCATTGCAAGATTGGCAATTAACCCGGCGGATAATACCCTCTCTTCCAAGTCGTTAAAGTTCTGTGCGTTCTGCGGTGTTCCCTCCTGCACTACTTCGCCCTCTACGGCTTCGTGTGTAATAGTTCCGTCTGCGTTCTGCACTTCCCTGTAGCGGTTGGAATACTGCGTTACATGGTCTTTCCAAATCTTAAATAATCCCATTTGCTCTATTCCTCCTTAAAATTAAAACTGAATCGGTACAACACGCCCTGTTGCGTACCTTTTAACTTGATTGCTTCGCTCTTTTCCGCCCACAACTTACTAGCCGTATCGTACAACTGAATTTTCGTAATTGTTGTGGTCCCCGATGCTTCCGGGGTAATGGAAATACTCAACGCTACCCTGCCGTCTTTTAGGCGTTCTCTTGTTAAGATTTTTGCCTTGTGCATAGTACCGCCATACTCGACCATAGCGTAAGCAATGTTGGTTTCTACAAACTGCTTGAAACTTTCTAAGGCTCTTTCTGTCAGCATTTCTTTACTCTCCTTTACTTTTATTTGCTATAACCGATTCTTACCGCAACGCTTTACCTCGTATTGGTAGCTTTCGGTTTCTGCCGTGGTTGCCATTCCCTTATCAGATATTCCGGGTTTTGTGTTTGTATAAGGTTCTGTACCTGTTTTTTTCTGTCCTGTCATATCTATTTCATAAGGGTATTGTTCTGTTTCGGTGTCTGCCACCGTCTGTATATCTCTGTTCTTTACAGTTACCGCCCTGTCGGGTACTGTTCCTGTAAAGATGCTTTCAAATGGATAGGCTTGTGCTTCTGTTTCTCCAACTGCTGCCACATCCGCCGTTTGATACTGCATATTTCTATCCGGCTTCGTTCCTGTAAGGTCTGAATCAAACTTATACGCCTGTCCTGTAGCCTGTGCGGTTATCCTCTCCTGTGCTACACCTCCTGCCGTGTTTCTCTGCGGTATCGTTCCGGCTTTCGCCTGTCCTGTCTGATTGCTCGTATATTGGTATCCTGTTGTGTCCGATTCGGTCACAATCTCGGTATCCTTTGTTGCAAATGTAATATTTTTGTCCGGCTTTGTTCCTGTTGGCGTAAATTCTGCCGTATATCCCGCTGCCTGTGTCATTACATCTATAACCGCATTTTCGACCGCACCAACCGTATTTCTATGCGGTTCTGTGCCTGTCTTTAATTGCCCTGTCATAGGCACGGAATATAGCCAAAATTCCGTTTTAGGCATTACTACCACAGTAATAGACCCTTGATAATAAAGACCGTCTAAATGAGCCGTTAAACGCTTGTATATGTCAACTGTCTTTATAATCTCGTCATAGTCTGCTGCAACCCTTGATTCTGTCGTATCAAGTACAATGCGGAATCTGTACGGCTTTCCTCCGTAGTCAAACCACTCTTCTATCTCGCTTTTTGGGTGTATTCCACCTAAAGCCATTTCAACGGCTGCCTTTGTGCCCAATTTCTGATGCACTCTTACGCTATCCCGGATAATCGCCCTTTTCGCTTCTATCGGGTAATCGTAATCGTACCAATCTACATGGAGGTCATACGCTAATACATCAAGCCACGTTTCCGATAACTCGTTTATATTTGCATATATGATATTCTTTTTTGTCTGCTCTACTGTTTGGTGTAGTTCGTCCGCTATGAGCCGGCCCAACGCAACCATTTTTTCATCTTTTTTCAAGGCGGGCGGAAATGTTGCGTAAAAATCGGCATCTTTTAAACTATTCATCTTCGACCCCTCCAAAGGTCACGGTACACTTTTTCAATACCGCAACGCTTCCCTTTGGTATCTCTGTGAATACAGGCTTTTTAATATCCGCCCTCTTTATGCCCGAATCCATAAGGATTGCATAAAAATAGGACGGGTTAATATCCCGCCCCATTTTAGAGGTCTGCCATAATTCGTAGCTTTCCACCGCCAACTCAACCGCCCTTTTGATTTCTTTGGTGCTTGCTTCCTTGTCTTTTGGTATGTAATAGGTTAATTCAATATCAAAATCAACCGTTGTCGGTGCTGCGACCGTTACCTTATCCGTCATAGGTCTTATATCATCTGCACTTAAATATGCCTGCACCTCTTTTATAAGTTCCTCGCTTGGCAACTCTCCGCCGTATAACATTATCCTTATATCCGCTACTCCGTCCTGTGGACTTTCTGCGGATACATCACTTATCTGTGAAGATACTGCCTTGGCGTGATAGGTGTAACTTCCTCTCGGTCCGGCTGTGGTGTAGCTTTCTTCTGATTCTCTCATACGGTTGTAGTATGCGGTATCGCTTTCTTCTCCACTTCCCCCGGCTGTTTCTGTTGTGTTTGCTACTTCCTTAAAATATAAAAATTCCTCTGTAACAAGCCTGCTTACCTGTCCGGGCGTAAAACCGTTTCCGTCCTCTCCCAAGGTCGTACATACTGCTTCTACCTCTGCGTATGTTTCTCCTGCCGGGAATGTCAAGTATCCCGTTGTCACAAAATTTATATATCCGTCTACCGTTACCTCGATTTCATCCGTTATCACATATTCCTTATCAAGTGCTGTTGTAATACTGAATCCAAGCGTTGTCCTCGCTGCCGTAGGCTGTAGCCTGTAGGTGTTATGGAATATTTCACTTAATGAATCCAAGTTTTGTCCTGTGGCATATCTTGGTAGGTTCTGTTTTGCCGATTCGTTGATATTTACCCTTTCCTGTATGATTACACTTGCAAGCCAAAGGATAAACGCCCTTACGGGGTCGGCAGGGTATAAGGTTCTGCCTGTAATCTCTTCGTATCCGGCTATCAGTTTATTTACAAGTGCTTCCGTATCGGTATCTACAAACTCAACCTCGGGTAACTCACTCGGTATATTCCTCGTCGTATTCGTCGTATTCGCCATTTACTTCTACCTCCACTTTAGGTTTTAATATGCCCCTTTCGTAGTCTGTCGTAAATTCTATACTTACAATCTCTGCTCTCGGCTCATATTCTCCGATTTTGTCGTAAATATCTGCCGTTGCAAGTGCCGTTGCTGTTGTAATCGGTTTATCTATGTAAGCTGCATTTAACCCAAACTCACGGTTAAGCGGTATATCGTATTCTATTGAGGACAGCAAAAACCAAACATTTTGTATTACTTCCTCGTATATGGTTTGAGGTGCAAGGCTTATAGGCTGTTCCTGTGTGGTGTCTATTGTAAAACTCATTCCTACCTGCCTTTCTACCTCTTTGCGTACTGTTCAAGCGATAATGTGCTTTTGGCTATCAACAGGTTTCCTTGATTGTCGAACTTTTCATAGTCTTTTGAATGTCCTGTTATAACCCATTGACTGCCGTATTTCTTACCGCCGATAATAAGCGTAAGGATTTTTCCCTTTTTTCTGTATTTGTCTATTTTGTCCTGCATCTTCTTAGGGTTTACCCCAAGAAAAGCAGATAAATAAATGGTAAGGCTTGCTGTGTCTGAATCGTTGTACTGAAATTCCAACAACGGCTTTTTAAGATGCCTTGTATGCTTTGCGTAATTGGTTTTACTATCTATCTTCAAATCGTCAAAGGTTCTTACCTTATTTGCCGATACCTTAAAGACAATATCCCCAAGTGTTCCAATCTCTGCCATTAGATACCTCCTATAATAAAACCGTCCCCCTCTCCGTCCGGCTTGAATATGCACAATACCCATTGCCCTACGGTCGGAATCCAAGGTTTTACTTTAATCTTGCATCCTGTTTCACATTCCACGGTTGGCGGTCGTTTTACAATCCTTAAATCTCCTGTAACCATGCCCTGGTCCGGAATCTGTACCCTTGCGGTCATTTCTCCGGCGTTTACCTTGCTTACCTGTCCGATTCTCACAATGTCCTTTAGTTCCTGTATATCTGTACTGCCGAATCCTGCCATTTAATAACCCTCCAACACGCTACGCAACTTTATCTGTACCTTATATCCGCCTGTGATACTATGTTGTGCCTGTTCTACTATGTACTTTCCGTCAAATTCTCCATATCCGTATACAGTTACGGTTATGCCTGCCACATAGTCCACATCCCCGACTAATGTAAATTCTGCTGTTGTTTCGCCTTTATTTCTCTGTCGTAACTGACACTTTGCCAACTCCAACGCTTCCGCTTGGCTTGATACTTTGTGTTTAAATTCGTATGTCTGTCCGTCCGGGTCTGCCCCCGGTGCTGTGTATGTAGCTTCAATAGTTTTCTTTGTGTCGGGGTCTGTGTATGATACATGGCATTTTGAATATGATGTATCCGCCGTCTTAGTTGAAAAACTGTAGCTTAATATATTTCCTTTTCCCGCTTTAATCTTTTTTACGGATGCCTTACCCTCGTAATCCACCTCGTCAAAAAGGACTATTGTTTTTGATGTAACCTTTAAGGAAATGCCTGCGTTTTTGCACAGCTTTTTCAAGAAAACAATATCCGCCGTGTTTACCTGTTCTTTTCTCTTGTAGCTTGGGTTGTGGCTTGAAAGATACATTACTTTCATGCTGTTACCCTTGCCTATTTTTTCTGCTATATTTTTAAGATTGGTATTCTCCCAAGTCTTAGATTTCTTTTCCTGCCGTAACTTTGTGCTATACGGTATTGATGTAGCCTTTATGGTTAATTTCTGCGGTGGTCCTTGATAACTCACGCTGTCAATCTCAAACTTTCCACAATCCAATATTTTATCTTTTCCGTCTGAATACGGATTTTTTTGTATCACAATAGCGTGTATTTCTGTACCCTTAAAGGCTTTCTTTTCTTTAATCACGGTCGTTTTGGTTGTGGTTGTTGCCTGTCCTCCCTCCACGTCTGAAGCATTGCACCAACCGTATACCCTTTGTCCGTCCTGTGATATAAGATGATATGGGTGTGCGTTGTGATTCGCTATTGTGCATTTACAGGTGCTTGCCCCCCTGTTTACTGTCGGTTCTGCTGCCATAGAGGATATGTATACCGGTCCGCCCTTGAATTTCACAATAGCACCTACCTTTATCTCTCCACCGCCTGTAGTAACCGTTTCTGTTTTTGTTTTTACTGCTTTGCTCGTATTGAGCCAATCTTTAATCCATTTGCCCTCCCTATCGTCTAAGGATAGGCTTATATCGTCCGTTTCGTCCTCTTCTTTGTCTGTAAAGGACAGGGATAACAGATACTTGGATAATTCCTTGGATATATCTGCACCCTTAAAGTACAGTTTTACCACGGTACGCCTTGCGTAGTTCTTATTACTCACTTACCGTTACCCCCTGTTTCCACGGTGGCAGGGATTCCGATACCGTTAATTCAATTTCCGGCAAGGTCAATACAACCCCTGCCGGAAAAATATAGGTATCTTTATACTCAATATTCGCCTTAATAAGAGTATCCATATACATTTCATTGCCATAGGCTTTATAAGCCACAATATCCCAAGTATCCCCGGATACCGTTGTATAAGTGTTATTAAGCATATACTACCCTGTCCTCCTGTTCTTTTTGTTCTTTCAGAATCGCAACAATGATTGCTCGTAACTTCTCTAAAAATGCTTCGTCATACTGTTCTAACTGCTGCTTAATGTTATTTGCTTCGCCGTTTCCGTTCACTACAACGCTCGGCGAATTTTGAACATTTATAACGATTGTGCCGGCCCCGCTCATTCTTGCGGTTACATTATCCGCCGTCTGTGCCTGTGAGATATTATTAAATATCTGTCCTGTCTGTGCTGCCGTAAATACTTTTCTGTTGGCAGCGTTTGTAATCAACTCTGGTCCATTCTCTCCGGCTATGAATGTACTCGGTGTCCTGTCTGTACCTTTTGCAAATCCCGGAATTAAAGGTATGTTAATTCCTTTTCCACCAAGTCCGGGAACCCAATCCGGCACTTTCAATTTATTAAGTCCACCGATTACGGTATTAACCGCTGATACAACGGCTCGCAATGGTGCTTTGATAATTTCGCCAAGTCCTCCGACCGCTCCCGAAAAAATAGACTTAATTCCGTTCCAAGCCTGCGACCAATTACCTGTAAATACGCCTGTCACAAAATCTATAATTCCGCCTAATACGGTCATAAGATTTTGAATTATGCCCTGTACCGAACCAATCACGGATTGAACCACGGATAAAATTACAGGCATTACTGCCTGTACCACCTGTAAAATTCCCTGTATGATAGGTGCTACTATGTTCCAAATTGTTGTTAATGCTGTCTGAATCACTGGAAGTAATACAGATAAGACATTGGCAACAACAGGCAAAATTGCCTGTATCATGCTTGATATGGTAGGCAATACTGTTGATGTTATAAAACTGAATAATTCCGATATAATCGGCAATACATAAGTCTGTAAAAATGAGATAAGCTGCGATATAATCGGCATTAACCCGGCTATAAAATTTGCAATAATCGGAATAACTGCACCGACAAAATCAACAATACTTTGAATTATTGACATTATCGTAGGTGCTGCTGCCTGTATAAAACTTACAATGCCCGGCACAACATCATTTATAATTACCTGTAATATCTGTTCTGCGACAGGAACTACATAGGTTGTCACAAATGCTATTACATCCGATACCGCCGTTTTCACTTTTCCAAGGATATTAACAAGCGTATCAAATACCTGTACGCCTTTATCCCCGAAAATTTCTTGTATCTTGTTTCTCGCTTCTCCGATATTGCTATCAGAGAAAATATTTTTAATGGTATCTCCAACGCTCGTAATGACCGCTACAATCTTGTCAAAGATTGCCAACGCTTCACTTCCGAATGTTTTTTCTATAAAGGCTCTGATTTCCTGTAAGTGGTTTTTTACTAACTGAATAACAGTAATAATTGTTGTGATTGCTCCAACAATCGGCAAAATCTTACCTACCACTCCGCCAAGCGGACCAAATACGGAACTTGCCAAATTTCCCAACGGTCCAAGCATTGTTTTTATAGCATTTCCTACAGGTGCTATAAACTTCGTTATCTTTCCGAATCCTGCACCTATGAGATTTCCAACCTTTCCTAAAGGCGAATTTGCTATAACCGTTCCAACTCCCGACAGAATACCGCCAAGTTTACCGCCCATTCGTGTAAATGGACTTAAAAACAGGTTAAGTAGTTTTGAGCCTGCCCCCATTGCAGTACCGCCGATTTTTCCGCCGATACCGCTAAATACACTACCAATCTTTGTAAACAGTGTGCTGTTGCTTAATACTCCGCCTAATGCACTACTTACGCCCCCGGCTGCGTTCTTTACGCTTGTGAAATATCCAAGAATACCGCTACCGATATTCTTAAAATTTAAAAATCCGCCTGTAAGGCTTTGTAGGTACTTATTCATTCCGATTCCCTTGATTATTTCAAAGGCTTTTTGAACATTAAGTATTCCGCCTTTTACTTCAAGGAAGCCTAGTTTTGCTGCAAGTCCTCCGACCTTTAACCCGGCTAATGCGACCGCAACCTTGGCAATAGTTTTTACTGCCTGCGGATTTTCCCTTACAAAGTCTGTCACTACATTTACTATTCCCGTAAATTTCTTTATGCCCTCTGTAAGCGTTGGCAATAGTAACTCTCCAAGTTCTACTTGTAAGGCATCAAAGGCAGATTTTGCCAAAGTGATACTTCCGTTAAGGTTGTCTAACTTGGTTTCTGCCATTTGTTTAGCTGCACCGTCACAGTTATATACCGCATCTGTAAGTTTATTAAAATCGGCTTCTGATGCGTTTACAATAGCAAGCATACCCGCAAAACTTTCTTTTCCAAAAATCGTTGTTGCTGCTGCCACCTGTTCCGATTCGGACAATCCGCCTAAACTGCTTCGGAGGTTCTTTACTACATCCCCAAAACTCTTCATAGAGCCGTCTGCATTTGTAAGGCTTATGCCGTATTTCTCCATTGCTGCCGCTTGTGCATCTGTCGGCTTTGCCATATTGGCTAATGCCGTCTTTAAGCTTGTACCTGCGACCTCCGCCTTGATACTTGCATTTGCCATAAGACCAATGCCTAAAGACATATCCTCTACGCTATAGCCTAATGCTCCGGCTACAGGTGCGACCTTTTGGAATGTTGACCCCATCATACTTACATTGGTGTTTGCATTACTTGATGCTTGTGCCAATACATCCGAAAAATGCCCGGCATCTGATGCACTCAACCCAAAAGCTGTTAAGGCATCCGTTACAATATCAGATACACTTGCCAAATCTTCCCCGGAAGCTGACGCAAGGTTCATAATACCCTCGATACCGCCTAACATATCCTCGGTTTTCCAACCTGCCATAGCCATATATTCCATAGCTTGTCCGGCTTCCGTTGCGGTAAATTTCGTTGATGCTCCCATATCTTTAGCTTTATTTGAAAGTTGGGCGATTTCCTCGGTTGTTGCTCCCGATATTGCCTTTACTCCCGACATCTGCTCTTGAAATTCGGCTGCCTTTTTAACTGGCCCGGCATATATCGCCGTTCCTACCGCTGCGATTGCTCCTATCGTTCCTGTCAACTGTGACTTTGTTTGTGCTATCGCTGCGTTGTTCCTGTCTATTTTTTCGTTAATGGCTGCAACTTTTTCCTGTGATTTCTGCAACCTGTCATATTGCTTTTGTAATTCCTCCGTGTTCTTGGCAAGGTTATCTGTATTTATGCCCGCTTCTTGGAGTGCCTGCCCCATTTCCTCTAGCTTTTCCGTTTCATCTGCTGCCTTATCTCTCGCCTTTGCCAACGCTTCCGTGTTGGCTTCTAATTTCTTTTTAAGTTTTTCGGATTCTCCGCCTGTTGCATCATACTCCGCCTGTAACCTTTCATGCTCTTTTTCAAGGTCTGTAACTCTCTGCTTGCTTCTCTCTACCGCTGTCTGCTGTTTCTCATAAGCTGATACATCCTTTAACTTATTTCTAACCTCTTTCAGATTATCGCCCAAAAGGGTCATTGTGCTGTTTGCTGTCTTAAAGGTCTTAGAGAAGTTCGGCCCCAAGGCTGCGGTTAATTGAAAGAAAAATTGAAATTGTCTTGCACTCGCCACGCCTTTACCTCCTTTCGGGCATAATAAAAGCACCTGCCTGTGCAAGTGCCGAATCTATGTAAATTATGATTATTTTCTTTGTTAAAATCCGCCCTGTATTTCAAGGGCGGATATGCTATTGGTTGTTCTGTTGTTGTGCTTTTTCTTTTTCTATCAATCCGTTAAGGCTTCGTATCCACCCTATTAAATCACGGATTGTAAGGCTTACCCAATAATCAACCCCTGTGTGTGTCTGTCTTGAAAGTAAAAGTGCATTTTCTCTTACCCAAGTTCCGGGGTTTAATCCGTTAAGCCTGTTGTTACTAAAAAATCTCTGCTCTTATTCTTGATTTTTCCAAAATCACGGATAGGTAAATGCTCGATAAGGTCACTTCCTACGCCTGCTGCTCTCGCTGCCATTTTTGCCAGGAAAGAGGTTGAAATTTCCGGCGATAATACATACTCGCCAACTGATGCCATTTCATTTTCAACGGCAATCATATCCGAACCCAAAAGGCCCTCAAAATTAAAAGTCAACTTATCGTATGTCTTTCCCTCAAATTCAAAAGGGTTCTTGAATACATGGGTGTAATTTAATCCGTCTGTGTCCGATTCGGTCACATTTACTTTCTTTTCTTCTACTGCTGCCGTCTGCTTTACATCTTCCATTGCGTTTAATCCTCCAATTTTCTATTAAATACAGGAAAAGCACGGTTTCCCGTGCTTATTTTCCAAGTGCCTTTCTTACATCCTCCAAGTAATCTTTTCCGTTTACATAGTAGATATAATTAAGTGGGTCAATCTCCAGCTTTTTCTTGCTGTTGATGTATGTAGCATAATAACTTACTGCATACTCTCCGCTTACCTCTGCTGCCGTTGCCGTGGCAACTTTTCCGGGGTTAAGTTTCTTCGGGGTTACTACAAGAATATGTTTTACTGATACAACCTCTGTAGTACCCTTTACGGTATCTTTCTGCTGTTGTGCTGCTCTTAAATCAATATGGTGCTGTCTAGGCTCTTGTAATTTAATTGCATTGTTTGTTACCGTTCTGAAATTGAGGGTAAGGCTCATTGCTTCAATCGCACCTAAAATTACAGATTCGATTTTACCGCCAATGCCGGCCCCGCTGATTTCCTCTGTAATGCTTGAAATTTCGGGTAATGTTACTTCGGAGATTCCGATATGTTCCGTTGCATCTTCGTACACCGCAAACCCGATTACTGTTTCGTCAATCTTTGGCATCCTGTTTTACCTCCTATGCAAAAATGTTTTCGAGATAACTTACGTCATACTCTAATACAAAATCAAGTTCCTTTGCAGGGCTTGGCGGCGTAAGGTAGATATGGAATTTTGCCTTACCTGCCAATAAGTCCGTTGTGGTGTTTTCTTCCTCCAAGAACTCAACACGACCGCCCAATATCTTCTCTTCTGCCATTAAGCCGTTAAGCCAAATGTTAATACTCTGTGTCACGGATTCGATAAGGCGTTTATTCAACTTCTTATCAACTTTGCTCCACATTGAGAGAATAACGGAATTTGCCACCCAACTAAACATACGGCTTACACAATAGAAATAATCCGTAACATCTGTGTTTGCCGGGTAACAAGCTGTTTCATTACCCCAAGATACAAAACTTCCTGTAAGGTTTAATGCCGTTATAATTCCGTTTGAGTTGAGGTAGTTTGCCTTTACAAGGTCTAAAAGTACCTCTGTGCCGTCCGCAAGTGCCATTCCGTCAATCTGAATAGTCTTATTACTTGCAGATTCGCACGGCGAACCTCCGCCTAAATCCTCTGTTGCATCCGTCTTTGACATAACGCCCGCCTGATGTACTGATGAATGGTAAATTTTACCGCCAAGTGTGTACTTGGGCCATGTAACAAGCTGTGACGACTGTGTGATATTGTTATTATTCTTCCATGCCGGAACATCTGAATATGCCTTTACTGTATTGGTATCTGCGTCAATGATTGCTTTTCCTGTAAATAATCCGTTGATGTTCTCCGCCTTTGCTGCCATAATTGCAGCTACCTCCGAATCTGTAGAAAAGTTCGGTGCAAGGAAGAGTGTAGGGATAACGCCGTACTTAGGATATACGGAATCTACCAACTCAAAACCACTTGATTTATTGGTGTTTGTGTCATATCCTCCGATAATTTCCTTTTTTGTAACCTTGCTAGGGTCAACAGAATTAAACTTAATATTAAGTCTTGCGTTGTCCGCTTTGATTTTTCCGCTTTCGATACGCTCCAACCTTAATACTCCGTCTGTATAAAAAAGGTCGTAATCTTCGCCCCTTATGTATGCTTCTGTAAGTGAATCCTCGCCGTCATACCCTTTTACCTCTACCGTATTGCTTACTGCTTCATACGGTAACTCTGTAATTCCTCCGGCTAATGTCTTTTCTACTGTTTCCGCTCCTTTAAGGTGCTTTGTGGGGTCAAGGACATTAACCATAATAATAGGTCCATTGGAATACAGCTTAAATGATGAATAGATTTCCTCGCAAATATCGTATTTATCCCATTCGTCACTATATCCCATTGCTGCCACCGCTTCCGCATAATTGGAAGCATATACAGGCTCGTTTACTTTTCCGCCTACCGTATGTACCGGGGCAGTACCTACAATGAGGTGTATACTGCTGTCTGCGACAACAGGCGTTGATACGCTCGTAGCCTGTTTACTTGCTTTCGCTCCGTGATAGTAATTACTCATTACTTTAATCCTCCTTTGGTTTTCTCATAAGGCTTAAAACATCATTGTAATATTTGTTTAACAATGTTCCCGCTTTCTTTGTTTTTGGTTTGTTTACCGCAAGGCTCTCCGTTGTTACGATAAGCAACCTTACCTGCGGTAACTTCTCAATGGTTGGCTTTAAATATTTCTCAATTTCCGCTCTGCTTCCTGTGAAAATTGTATTTTCAACCAACCCCGTGTTTGTTGTCGGTCCGATATAGATAAATCTTTCCTCTGTGGCGTTCGTATTTGCCGTTTCCTGCGGTTTTTCTGCTTCTGTCGTAGATTTTACCGCCTGTTCTGTTTCTTCCGCCTTTGTGGCTGTTTTGCTCGCTCTCGGCATACTTTCCAACCTCCTTTACTCTAAATACTGTCTTACATTCCTGTGAATCTGTGGCAACTCCCATATTGTCATTAACTCGCCAACTTGGTACAACTCCATGTTTTCATCATAGATTATTGTTTCTATCGGCATCTGACACGAATAGTGTTCATCTACTACCACATCCTCTAACAGGCTTGTTTCTATCTTTGTTACAAGGTTTAGGCATTGCATATAATTTTCGTTTTTATCTTCCGAAAATGTAACGCAAATAATACGCACCCTGCATACATTCTCTTCATTATCTACCTTTTTGGTAAGTAATTTAAGAAGTATGTAGGGTGCTGCTTTCTTTTCCTGTTCCTTGTTTGGCAAGTTCCCGATAAAGACTAACGGTGGTCGTTCTCCGGGGTCTGTTCCATTTTCCGGCACTCTTGCGATTAACCGCATATCTTTTACTTTATCTTCCATATAGGCTTTAAGTGCATTTAATAGGTCAATCGCTGTCATTAACTACCTCCGTTCAATATCCTGTCAATTTCGTGTTCCATACGGTTGTTGATTACTTCGTTTACCCTGTCCTCGACCGTCTTTAATACAACGGCGTTTTCTGCCATTCTTGGTACGGACGGACCGTAAAGCTGTTTAATCGGATAGCTTGAATCGTTTTTGCGTTCATATATTCCTATATGTCCGTTTGGCATTTGTGCGGTAAATGCTTCCGCAAATTCCACTTGGCTTTCATCTCTTTTTACTGCTGCCTTAACAGGTGTTTTACCGTATGTTGCTTTCTGCGGTGCGACATTGTACTTAATAAGCGGAATAACCGTACCTGCGTACTCAATGCTTCCTATTAGTCCGTCACTCCGCATTTCAACCTTTTTATATCCAATATGCGAATACCTCGATATGACCGCCGGACTTACATAGTACACGCTCTTAATCTGCTTATTAAAAGCCGTCCGCCCTGCTGTCAATCCTCTTTGCATGGCAGGCTTTAATACTTTTTCGTCCGCTTTTCCCAAGCCGGACAAAATAGCGTGTAGCCTGTTGGTGGTTTCCTGTGATACTTCAATGTCTACCATTTATTCATCCTCCCCCACCAACTCAATAATAAGTTCGTTGTACTCTGTTGTAACCTCGGATATTTTATACAGTTCGTTGCCTATCCACATTCTCATACCTTGCCTTGGTTCTTTTTCTAAGTCGGATAATCGGATGCGTACTACAAGCAGCTTTTGGTATATGCCCTGTGCATGGTCCCCGGATAGCATTTGTCGGCGTGCTTCTGCTGCATCCGAATCAAATATAACAGGTATATTTCTGTCTACTCCGTCAATGCGTATTCTCTGCAATTCTGCAAATTCCTCCGTATTGTAAAAAGTGCGGTCCAGGTCCTTATCAAGCATTTCCTTAAAGTTTTTCATAGGCTGCCACCGCCTTTAGCAGACGGTAGCAACATACCAAGAATCTACTTCGTGAGGTACACAAAGAGGTGCTGAATTTAACTGTAAGAATCTTCTAGGAGGTCTACGCTCTACCCACTGTTCCGGGATTCTCGCACCCTCTACAACCTCGATTGTCTTACCTGCTTCGTCCGTTACTCCGACAGCACCGTAATACATTGAGTAATTTGCTTCTGTTGAAAGAAGAACTACAACATTGGCAGGAAGTAAAGGCTTGTCCTCCGGCTGTTCTTTGTTTGTCCAGTTATCTAAGTACCACTCGTTGTATGTGTAAATGTCCATAGCAATTTCATGGATAGTACCGATATATGTAGCACCATTCGGTAACTCTCTAGGGGCGATAACGGCAGCTTCAACACGTCTTGTATCAAGTACCTTTAATACCTCTTCGTCTACTAAGAACGCTTCTAAGGCATCTGCACCCATAAGGCATACGTTGCAGTTTACAAAACCTTTCTTCTGTACCTGTTTTCTCCACTCTTTTAACTGTTTAATCTTACCGCCTGTCTTTTTGTTCCAAGCATTAGCACCGCTTAATGTCAATTTGTTTGTAAACTGAAAATCAATTTCTGCCTGTAATTCTTTTCCGTCTTTGTCAAGGATAGGAATTTTACCTGTGAACAAAGCCTGACAGCACATCCATTCCTCACGGCGTGTAATCATTTCGTCAAGTTCTGTAAAATCCCTCTGCATTTTCTCTACTGCTCTCTGATTCGGGGATTTACCGCCGTAAAGACTTTCTCCCGGTGTACGCTTCAAAATATCGTCAACGGTTGTAATTTTGTTTGGTGCTACAAGTGGTGGCTCGTAGGTGTTTGTTTCGTACCCCTCGTTGTCGATAGTCACACCACCAATCTTTTTATGTACGAATGGTGCAAGCTGTCTGTTTCCTTTCTTAAAATCTACATCAATCTTCTGTGTGTCGAATGTTTCGACATTGCGGAAGAAAGTAGACTTAATGAACGTCTGCACTTTAGGCATACGCTCTACAAGTTTACCCATTGTTCTAGGGTCGTAAATGCTGATATTTGCCATTTCTATTTATCTCCTTTTCTCTATGCTGTTGCGTTGTCTGTATCTACGAGGAAAATACCAATTTTTCTAAATGGTGCTTTAAAGTCTGCTGCCGTCTTGCCTACAGGTACTTCAATCGCACTACCGAAAAATTCGCCTGTGAGGTAATATACTACCTCTTCTCCCTCTTCTGCGTTTTCCGCTGCAAGACCGTATACATCCGCTACGGTATCTGCTGTTACCGCCTTAATTTTTCCGTCCGTGCCTAATGTAATAGGCATAAGTTCGTGGATTGTTTCTCCGCTTGCTACTGTGCCCGAATCGGTCACAACGGGAAAATCCCCGGCGTGTACCATTTTAGGGGAATAACTTTCTAACTTCTCTTTTCCTGCCATTGTTCTTTACCTCCTGTTATTTTGTCTGCGGATACATCTGGTCGATAATATCGCCGAACGGGTCTTTATCTTCGCCCTGTCCGCCATTGTTAGAAGCTGGGGTTACGTCTTTTACTCCCGATTTGTCTACATCATCCTCACGGTCATTTAAAAACGCCTGCCCTGTCTTTTTCTGTGCTGCTACAATCTGCATTGCAAATGCTTCCGCACTTACAGGCTCTTCATACTTTGCCTTATTCGCCAAATCCTCAAACCCCGGCAATGTGATTTCGTCAATCGCCTTGATTCTTGCTCTTTCTGTATCTACTGCTGCCTGTGTGTCCGCTCCGGCGTTGTCTTTTGCTCCTGCCAAAACCTCGGTTTTATACGCATTGGCTACGTCCGGGTGGTTCTTTTTAAACTCTTCCAATGTCATGTTATTGCCCTCCTTGTTTTTTCCATTGGTTTTATAGTTATTATTATGGCTATTGGCGTAGCCTAATAATCCTTTTGGTATCGTGCTGAATCTCTCCAAGCCGATAGGTACGGAATTTACTATTACTTTTTCCGCATTTTCTACCTCTGTATCCACATCCGTAAACATTACCGCGGTACAAAAGCCTGCTTCTACCGCTTCCTCGCCTGTGAACCATTCGCCCTCATTTGTCATAAGGCTTTTTATCTCTTCCTCTGACTTGTCTGTGACTGTCATGTAACAATTAACAATAGATTGCTTGATTGTTTCCAACTCTTTAACAATGTTTTCTAAATCTGTTGTATTGTAATATCCAATCAATCCGGCTAATGGGTCGTGTATCATAAATACACCGCCTACAGATATTTCTATAGTATCGCCTGCCATAGCAATAATGGTTGCTGCACTTGCACACCAACCGTCAATTTTTACCGATATTTTTGCCTTATGCTCTTTTAATCGTGTATATATCGCTACTGCTGCGAATACATCCCCTCCGCCCGAATTGATACGCACGGTTATTTCATCTACCGCCCCCAAGTCTTTTAACTCTTGATTAAATATACTTGGTGTGATTTCATCCCCATACCACGAATACTCGGAGATTTCGCCATACAATAGCATTTCTGCTGTGTTGCTCTCTTCGTCCGGCACAAAGTTCCAAAACCTCTGTACTTCGTTCTTATTCCTCGGTTTCTTCCTCTGTCTGCCCTCCGTCATTGTCGGGGTTGTTTTCTGTGTCTGATTCCTCACGTCCGTTAATATTCTCAACGGTTTGTGTATCTGTCTTTGCACCTCCTGTTACCTCCTTTAATAATTCCTCTTCACGCTTTCGCTGTTTGATATTTTTGTAAAAGTCCGTGCCTGTAAGTTCCCTCGCTTCTCTTTCCCTTGTGGAATAGCCACCCTGTACCCTCTTCTCGGCAGCTTCAACCTCTTTTGTCGGGTCAAGCTGTCCGGCACTCGGTCCTGTCCACTCCGCCGAACAATAGGCATCTTTAATAATCGGGTCTGCAAAAAATCCGGGTGCTTTGATTCTCCCTTTTGCTACCGCTTCGCTTAACCATTCCTCGTAGATTGGTTGGCAAAAATCAGCAACAAACCACGCCCGATACATTTTTACAACCTTGAAAAATTCAAGGATTGCGGCCCTTGATGCGGAATAGTTGCTTGAAAAAGCCATAATCAGTATTTCGTATGGGATTTCCAAGGCTGCCCCTATCTGCTTTAGCACTGCAATTACAAACGGGTCAAAGTTCGGGTTTGGTCTGCCCGGATTTACCATATTGGCTTTTTCTCCCTCTCCAAGGTCGATTACTGCCCCCGGTGCAAGTTCAATACTGTTTTCGTCCTCTTGGTCTACCTGCATCTCTTCCGGGATGCTTTCCCCAAACGGTACATCATCACTTGCACTTTCTTTTTCAATGAACACGGTAAATAATCCGTTAATAACTGCTGCCAATACTTCCGCTTCTGTGTATCGTCCTAGCTGCTTTATCGTGTCAATTACAGGTGCTAAAAAGGGAACTCCTCGGACTTGCCCGATTCGTTCCCTGTTCATAACGTGTAATATGTTTCTTCGCCCTGTTTTTTCTCCGTATGCAAGCACTCTTACCCACTCTCTCGGCTCTCTATCCGTAAATGACAACGGATGAAACTTTGATACATGGTAGGCAATAACCTCTCCTGCTTTGTTCTTTTCCACACCCTCGCAAAATAAAGGGTTTACACTTTCGTTATCCGGCGTGCTTACTCTGTCTGCTTCAAGTGTTTGTATTCTAAGGTCATAAACGCTTCCTACCCTCTTGGTTGTTGTCATTAGTGCGAACGAATCGCCACTAAGCAAGGCATTTAAAAATGCCAACTGCTGCAACTGATAAAAATTGTCTATGCGTTCAAGGTCGCAATTCGTAGAATCCGCCCAATGTGCAAATTCTCTTTCTATCGTTTCCTCTAACTCTCTTGCTTCCTCCGGCTCAATCTTTAATACTTCCTCATTGATTGATGCTTTTAGGTGTAATCCAATTCCTATAGTATTGGTTCTAAGCCTTTTTATTGCCCCTGTGGCAACATTTGAGCCACCATAGAACAAATCCCTAGACCTCTGCCTTAAAGGGTCTATATTGTCCTCTATATCCTCTCTATGACTACCTCCGCCGTGCGTCCAACCTATAAGGCTTTTCTTTGTAGCACTTGCACCGTAGTTTCCGTAACCGCTGTCAATCATACTAAGGCGTTTTTTTGCCACTTCTCGCTTTAATGCCCTTTCTGGGGATATTGCTTTTATGGCTTTATCAATAAAATTCAAGGCTCAAACCTCCTTTCTCCGTATTTTGGGTACGAAAAAAGCACCTTGGATGCTTCTATATCTCCTTGGTGCTTTGCTATTTTATATATTATCACAAAAAATCGGGCAATGGCGGGCAATCTTTTATTTTCCTGTTTTGCTTGTATTTTCGCCCTTTTCTGCTGTTTTTGCCTATAAATCTCTTGGCACAATCCTATATACCCTGTTCCTGCCTTTTTTCTTTGCTAAATTCTCCAATTCCGCCACCTTATTACTCCAATATTCTATCTGTTTACGGATTTCTGCTAAATTTGCCCTTGTAAAGGACTTTCCGCCTATTGTGTATGATTGGTTTATTGCTACCTCGTTTTCTGCTTCTAGCCATATTTCCAAGTGTTTTTTTGCTACTTCAAGTGTTATTGCTGCCATTATGCTATACCTCCACTTCGATTTCCTCTATGTCTTGTGTGCTTTCGTGTTGCCTGTACCTCCGTATTTTTCTTCGGTGGCTCTTTTAGTGTTAATCCTGTAATTTCTATTGCTGCCTGTGCGTAGTTTCTGCAATCTAAAGGCTCATTTCGTTTTGTTTCTCCTGTAAGTTCCCATACAAAATATGGTCTGCCTTTTTTATATTTTAATACCTGTTTCTCTGCCGTAAGACCCTTAAAATAATCCTCGTCATATCCTCGGATGTATTCGTTTTCGTCTTTCGGAAAGTGGCAGTATCCGGGGCCCTCTTCCTCAATCTGTAACCTCTGTAGTAAAAGGGATTTACCTGTATCAACTCCAAGGGTAAATAAATACGCCTGCTCCCTGTTGTTTTTTGTCGGCTTTGATATGTACGGTCTTGCCGTACCCTCATTACCTCCCTTTATTGCAAATATCTTTCTTGCCGTTCTCGCTTTACAGAATTTATATACCTTGTTGGTAAAATGTCCGCCCGAATCCATACAGGCACATGATATTCTCATTGCCGTACCGTCCGCTTTCTTAAATGTCTGCTTTAGAAAATCGTCAAGGTTTTTCCATACTTCCGATTGTTTCAAATCTCCGTATATCCTCTTGTAGATTATGCCGTAACTTTCGTGTTCCACGCCCCAACCTACTACCTCGACCTCAAAACGGTCATCCTGTGTATCTATTCCTGCCGTGATTGCTATAACTTCGTCCGGCACTTCGCAACGGTATCTTTCCCTACGCTTCAACAGGTCATCTTTACTTGCTTTTTCGCCCTGTTCCTCCCAAGTTTGCCCCAATTCGGTATTAACCCAAGATTTCATAAGTTCGATATTGCCTTTTTTTAATGCCTGGTCCGCTTCAATAAAGCCTTTTACTATCTTATCCCAACCAAAAAAAGTAGATGCCAAGGAATTAAAATGGAATCCTCGCACTTTACGGTTTGGGTATTTTGCCACATACCGCCCCTCGTTAAAATGTTCTTTCCATTCAACCTCTGTATGTACTGCTCCACATTTTGCACATACATAGGTTGTACTTTCTATTTCCCCGTCTGCATCCACCTTATAGATTAAATTACTCCATTCCAACGGTTGTAATTCTCCGCAACTCGGGCAAGGTACATTCCATTCCTCCATAGTAGAGTGTTCGTACTCCATTTCTATACGGCTTGCCCCTTTTATCGTTGGCGTGCTTGTGTCTACCTCTTTTCGATTCCAATATGTTGTAAGTCGTTTCCCTGCAAGTATCAGAGGGTCCCCCTCTGCTCCTGCTGTTGGTGGGTAAGCATCTATCTCATCCGCCAATAATATACGAATCGGTCGGCTTCTTAACTCTGTTGGAGAGTTTGCACCTGTCATTGTGATGCGTCCGCCCGGAAATGCCTTTTTAAAGATTGTGTTTCCTGCGGTTCGGCTTTTCTCATTTATCTTATCCCTTAATGCCGGGGTATCTCGTACCATTGGCATAAGCCTGTCTTTACTCATTGTTTCCGCAAGGGATAAGGTCGGCTGCATACACAATATGGTGCATGGGTCGTAGTGCATATAATAGCCTATTGTATTAAGCAGAAAAGCATCCGTTTTTCCCATTTGTGCAGCACTCATAACCACAACTTTTTCAACAGATATATCCGTTATTGCATCCATAATCTCCCGCTGCCAAGGTGCTTTTTCTGTATTCCACTTACCGCCTTTGCTACCCGATTCAGAGGACAAACGGCGGTATCTGTCCGCCCATTGTGATAATGTCAAGTCGGGCGGTGGTTCTAAGACCTTAAATATTCTGTTGAAAAGGTCAATCGTTTCCCTCTTCATCTTCTTTTATTTCCTCCTTAAACATACCCTCAAAATCGGATAACTCGTTAAGTGCTTCTTTTATTTTGTCATTCAGATACAGAAAAATCTTTGCTTTATCCGTCATTGCTGCCAACTTGTCCGCTTCCTCTGCCGGAATGGCACTTAATCGGCTCTTGAAATTGATTAACATAGCTGTCATTACTTTTTCTATATCCTCTGACTTGTGCAATTCTCCTTTCTTTACCGCAAGGTCTAACTCTTCATTAAGTCTTTTGGTTTTGGTTAGCTTTGCTCGCTCTTCGTTGAGGTCTACCGCTTCCTGTGATTCCGGGTTACGGTCCCTCAAATATTTTATGTATGCCCTGTTGGTTTCCGCCAAGGCGTACAGGTTTCCTTGCTTCGTCTGCAAAATCCCTTTCTGTGTCAACCTCTCCACATTTTTAGGGGTCATATCTAAGAATTTTGCGACCGCATTTTTATCATAGAGTTTCAAAATCCTACCCCCTTAAAAAATTTTGCGGATTTTTGGAAGTCGTTTTTTCGACCTCGAATCTAGGAAGCGTTTGGGGTCACGGCACCCTCATGCCGTTCAGACGGCTTACAGTACCTACGCACCCTCACCGTCCGTGGCGTGTGCCTGTGTCTGCCTGTGGTGCTGTGCGTGGTGTGTGCCTGCCTGTGTGTGCGTGTGTGAGCGTATGGCGGTGCGTGGCGTGGCTACTGCTGCCGTGTGCCTGTGCCTATACCTCGCTGTCCTCGCTGTTCTCTGTGTAGCTATCGTCTATCTCTCCTGTATCGGGGTCTACATCATACTCCCCGCTTATCTTCTGCTTCATCAATGCGTACCGCTTCTCTTCCAATGTGATACGGCGTTGCTCTAACTCATAGGACTTTATAGTATCCAATAGCTTTATGATTCTGCCGTGTACTTTATTAAGCTGGTCCTCTAACTTCATTGCTCTTTCAAAGGCAGAGGATTTAATAGTTGTTTCCATAGCCACACTTAGAGCCGGTCCCTGTGGTGTATCCTTGCTGTCCTCATTGTATGCACCGTATGGGTCTGCATCCTCTCCCTCTTTTCCGGGCGTACGCATTTCTACAACCTTGTCTGTGTATAGGTTGCCTGTGGTGTCTGTGTTTAATTCTTTTATCCTTTTTTCCAAATCTTTTTCTTTGGCTATAAGGCTTTGTAATTCTCTTAATGTATTTTCCCCTGTATCAAGGGTAACTGATTCTATCAAGGCTTTTTCATCCTCTGATAATTCATCAAAATACACCTTAGAATATGCCCCGTGTGTTTCTGCGTTTTTATTTCTCGCAGGGGCCCCGTGACCCTTGGCGTTTTTATTGCCTTTTTGTCCGCCCCTCTTTTTGGGTTTATTTTCAAGTGCATCATTCCACTTATCTACGCACTTCCATTTTCGTACCTTTGCCGAATCAATCCCCAAGGCTTCCGCAATTTCTGTATTCTTCATTAAGCCGTCTGAATCTAAAAAAAGTTGCTTCGCCTTTTCCCTGTTTTCGTCTTTCTGTCTTGCCAAGTCAAAACCTCCTTTCGTTTGTTTTCCCGGTTTTCGGCTTTCCGTTCTTTCGGAATCTTCGCATTTTTGCAAATTCAAATTTTTATAACACGAAAAGGCAACAGGATTTAACAATAAAATCCTGCTGCCCTGCTTCGCTTTTCATCTTAGTATTATACTACATAAAATCGGGCAATAGCGGGCAATCTTTAATGCAAAACCTCTTTTAAAATTTTGCTTCGTGATACATTTCTATTCCTTGCTAATTTTCCGCCTAAGACCTCTAAGGCAACGCACCTTATATTTTTACTCTGCCGGACAGAATAACTAATCTGTTCCGCTATGCGTTCCCATTTTTGACCCTGTAAGTAAAATCCGCATATAATAGCTTTGTGAATCGGAGTTAAGGAATAAATCTCTTTTGATATTTCCGTTCTCAATTTCTTTAACTCCTGTATTCTGTCCTTTAATTCCTTAATTCTTTCTGCGGTATCTGTACCTGCTATTTCGATTGCAAGCAGAGCCGTAGAATCGCTTGTATTACTTCCGTGTGGCATACCGTCATAGTTAATTGCCCCTGTGGTATCATACACGCTTTCGTACCGCTCTAGCCACTCGCCTGTAACCTTAATATCAAGGTCAATATCTTTGTAAAATTTTAAGATTGCTTCTACTTCCCAATTCTTCATTTTATGCTATCCTTTCTTTTATGGTGGTCTGTATTTTTCACACCATTTGATACTTGCTTTTCCTGTAGCTTCGATTTCTGCTATACAACTGCTGCCGTGCTTCGTCCTCTTGGCTTCGCAAGATTCGCAAATATCCGATTCTGCTATATCGAAAATATCTTTTAACCTCTCTGCAAGGTCTTTTATTTTCTCCATAAGCAAATCAAAGGATTGCATGAATTGATTTATTAAATCGCACGTTTCTTTTTCTGTTTTTCCAATTTGTGCGGACAGGCAGGCAACCAATATAGATAATTGATTGCTTGCCTTTTCTTCTCCGCACCAAATAACGCCCTCCTTGTATTCGATACGGTCCATACGCACCGCCTAACCCTGTAAGTATTTCTGATACTCTGCCGTTTTACCCATTACCCATACAGATAAGGCATTGGTTAATCTGCTTTCCCATTCTGCCGGGCAGATATTTCCGTTTTCGGATTCTGTCATAATAACTTTTCTTATCTCTTTTTGTATCATGTTATATTGACCTGTTCCGTATTTTTTGCTTATCCATTCCGTAAAGGATAATCCCTTTTCCTGTGGTTCGGGTACATATTCCGGGTAATCACTCATATCCTGTTGTCCCGGTAAGTTGTCGTTTTCCGCTTCGTCCTCCTGTGTTTCCTCCGGCTCATTCATAAAACTGCTTTCCTGTGTTTCCTCGGCATCCTCTTCCTCTGCCGGCCCCTGTGGTGCTTCCTCTGTGGAATCATCATAGGTCAATTCTTCCGTTTCAATCATCAATGCAACGATTTCCGCAAGGTCGGCATACTCGATAATATATGTGCTCCAATCCTCCTTAATCTGTATCGCCATTCCCTCCGTTTGGAATCTGTAAATAAATTCTTTTCCGTTAAGTTCTAAGGTTTTGGCGGTAAATGTCTTTGAAAAGTGTTTAATCAATTCCTTTTCAACTGCTGCCGTATTGCCTTTTACTTTGAATACCGCACGGTTTACCTCTCCTTTCAAGGCTTCTTTAATCGCTTTCTGCACCTGTTCCGCCTGTTCATCCGTAATCTCTGCTTTTGGCTCTTCTTTCACATCATTTATATGTAATTCGCCTTTTTCCTCGTATTTTTCGTAAGCCTGTTTCTGCCCCTCTTCATCAAGTCGGCTAAGTTCGTGTGCGGTAGAAATATTGATATTGCCTTTTTCCAATTCATCCTTAAACTCCTGTGATAAATTGTTTTCAATGGCTTCCATTCTTCCAATCTGTGTAGTTGATGTATTAAGCATCTGTGCCACAATATCACGGATACGCCCCATTTTTTCTTTTTCCTCTTTTGGCTTATCCTTGTTTTCTTCCTGTAAGGCTTTCTTATACTCGGTAAGGATTTCTTTTAATTCCTTTGCCTGCTGCACCTTTTCCCAATCCGTAAGCTGTCTTGCCGTTGCATTGGTAAATATAAGGCTTAACTTATCCTTGATTGTGTCGGATTCCTTTTTTATAAGGCACGGCACTTTTCTATATTCCTCTTTACCCTCCTGTACCAACTTCAAGGCTGCAAGTCTACGGCGGTGTCCTGCGACTACCTCGTATTTTCCGTGTGCTTCCGGCTTTACTACTAAGTTCTGCTCAATGTGTCCGACCAACTCAATAGACATTGCTAATTCGTCTATGTTTTCCGTTGAGTAAAAATTATCTTTGCTCGGCATTAAGTCCTCCACATCAAGCATAGTTACCTTAAACTCCTGTTCCTGTTCTGCCGGTCCCTCTGCCTGTACTGCTGCCCCTTTGCTTTTAGCATTGAGTAAATCGTTAATATTAAATCCTGCCATTGCTCTTTCCTCCTATTCTCAAAATGCCTATGCCTTTCCATTTTTCTGTGTCCGAATCGGTCACAATTTTTCTGATATTATCAAGCGTTTTTTCATTCTCTATGTATCTGATATAATCTCGCTTCGGAATCAATACCATTTCTTCCTTTTCCTCTGTGATAATTCCGCAATTCACTATCTATACTCCTTTCCTGTATCTTTATCTCTCAATACGATACGTCCGACCATTTCATACCCTGCAATATCTATCATCTGCTTTAATACGCTTACAAGGTTTGTTACTTCCGGGTTGTATTCCCTTTTCTTTACCTTTGGTTCTGTTTCGTGGATTGCTGCCCCGGCTGTGGGGTCAGCATATCCCTCTTTGTTTCTGTATACCATTCTATCCCTCCAAATACTCCTTAACGAATGTCTTGTAATCCCTTGCTGCTCCCGACCTCGGAGAATACTGCATAAGGCTTTGTGTGGTAAATGTGACCTCGTCCGCCTTTTCAGTTCTCCTAATATGTGTTCTGAATACCGGGTATCTCTGATTCTGCAAGTATTCCTCTCCCTGTCTGCATACATCACGGTTATAGAACATTGTTACAAGGCATCCTCTAAACTTTAATTTCGGGTTAAGCTGTTTTGCATTGTTTATCTGTTCCTCTAATTCTTTCATGCCGTCAAATGCGTAGCCGTCAATCTTAATCGGTATAATAACCTCGTCTGCTGCCACTAAGGCATTGATAACAGATATATTTATATCCGGCGGGCAATCAATAATACAGTAATCGAATACATCTTTTACCTTTTCCAATTCCTTAGACAGTATTGTTACTTGGTCTATTTTCTCATTCTTTATTACCTCAAGGTTTGCTGTTAAAAGGCTCATATTGGCAGGTACTACCGCAATGTTTCCGTTCGCTCCAAGCTGCATTACATCCGTTAATGTCTTATCTCCTGTAAGTACATCCGCAAAACTCGGTGCTTCATCATTCCATACACCGCACGCCTTGGATAAATTGCCCTGCTTGTCATTGTCAATAATCAATACCTTTTTGTCGTAATCCTCTGCCAAGATATACCCCATGTTTACACTCGTTGTTGTCTTGGCACATCCGCCTTTCATGTTAATAATTGCAATAGTTTTCATTTGTTTTTACCTCCTGTTAATATTCTTTGTGCTTCCTTAAAGTCCATTTTCTTAATCGCTCTAAGGATTCGGGCAAATACCGCCCCTGCCTGTCTACCAAGTTCTTTGTTCATAAAGTCCAAATCCTCGGAAGTGAATACTACCTTTAATTCCGGGTCATTTATGATATTTTTAGCTTGTATTACCTCTACACCGCATAGGGTTCTTACTCCGTTTTTGAAATAATCCCTATCCTCCTGTGTCATTGGTATTTTTTTCATAGGCTACCTCCTGTGTGTGCATTGCACACTTTATACAATCTCTAAAGGCTTAGGCACTCTATAAGGTGTGCAATAGCCTTTTCGGGTGGACTTCTTGGCATATATCCACCGCCTTTCCCGGCTATGTGATAGGCGTTGCAATTTTTCGCATTAAAAAATTACTAAAAACCTGTTGACTTACTGCACGCTCTCTAGTTGGCGTACCCACTGCTATTTTTTCACTCTATCCCTGCTACGGCTATTGGCTTGCCCTCGTCAGAAAACAGGTTGCCGACCTGTCTTGACGGCTCGGGGCGGTTGCCCCTTACCGTTTCGGCTCTTTATGCTTCTACTGTTTCGTGTCCTGTTGTAAAGAACACTTCTCTATCGCCCCAATCACGAATCTTTACCGTTTTTTCTTCTCTCTTGCTTTCGTTATATCTTCCTGCGTGGTAAATTGGTGCGTATGTAATTGTTTTTGCTGTTCTCTTTATAATCTCAAATACTACTGCGTTTTCTCCGTATCTTTTTCCTACCTCAAATTTTCTCATTGTTTCTTACCTCCGTTTTGCTTTCCTTTGATGATTTTATTATATACTTATATAAGTATATTTACAACCCGGGATAATCAACAAATATACTTATATAAGTACATCAATCTTTTGTGCAACTTGTATACTTATATAAGTATTATTCCTGTATGTTCTTTTTCTTTTCTTCCAACTGCTGCCTTTTGCCTTTCAGATACTCCATATATTCTCCGTATGTCATTCCCGGCGGTGTGATTCTTCTTTGTGCTTCTCTTGCCTGTTTCGCTTTTTGGCTTAATACTGCTGCCTTGCTTACTGTCTTTTTTTCTTCTCTCTTTGGTTCTTCGGGTTTAATTCCTAATCTCCTTGCCTGTCGGTTCGGTTTTGCCTTGTTATATGTCAATGTCCTTTCCTGTTGGAATGGTATTGCTTTCCTGTTTCTTCTCTTCTTTGCCATAACTGCCCCTTTCCAAATCGTCCGCAATTTCTGTTATACTCTGCATACAGGCTTTTATATTCGTGTCCGTGTCTGCCGTTATGCTTAATATGTTGCTTATCTGTCGTAACCTCTTTATCTGTTTTGGGTCAACTGCTGCCTTTTTCAGACATTCCGGGCATATCTCTATGCCCTCCAATGCCTTTTCTCCACATAAGCTACATTTCTTCATGTGTACCAACTCCTATTTTCTAAAGAACTTCAATACTCTTTCGTTCCACCAATACTTAAATACCGCCTTATAAAAGGCTCTCGTCTTTTCTTTCATTGTCCTTTTCTTCCTCCTGTAGGATTCGTATAATGCCTATATAGAGCCTTTCCGCACAATATACGCATATACTGTTACCTATTGCCCTGTATCGTGCCGTATCGGCTATAATATTGCCGTCTGCTCCGTATTTCGTCCAATCGTCCGGGTATCCCTGTAATCGTTCTCCCTCGACAGGTGTAAGCCTGCGGATTATATATACAACTTTCTGTGTTGCTTTCTTCAACAGGTCTTTAATGCTTTTCTTCGGAGTGCTAGGGATATTCCCCTTTGTCTTGGTACTCTCTGTTATCAGAGTTTCCGACCCTCCGCCGTAAGACCCCCCGCTGCCCTTAAAGTGCCGTTAATCTGTGTTTCCCTGTATCCTCCGTGCTGATTCTCTTCAAAGGCTTTCTTATCGGTTACAATCAATGGGGTATCTCCCCTTACGGTATTATTCTGTCCTGCGGTTAATGTTCCGCTTGTATCGCTTTCCCTGTATCCGTGGTGTTGGTATGCTTCGTAAAATACGCTGTGAATATCTGCCGTTGTGAGTGTCTGGCAAGGTCCCCCGACCTTTCCAACGCCTAATCCGTTGCTTGCCTTATTTCTTGTAACTTCATCCCTTAAAGGTATTACGCTTCGTTTCTCTTCGTACATGATGCAAGGCGTTTGACCTCCGCCACGCCCCATATTCTGTACTAAGGTTGGTGTAATATCTTTGTAGGTCCTTACCACGCTGTCGGCGTGTGCAAAATCAAGACCTAAAACCTCCCCCCCTCGGCTACTTTCTGCTCTAAGGCTATTCGTAGATTGTCCGGTAGCTTCCGCCCTTTGTTCTTTGCTCTTCGGAGTATACCCAAGCACGCTTTCGGACTTAAATAATATTTCTCCGGCACGTTGTCCTCCAAAATCTCCGATAAGGTAGATTCGTTTTCTACGTTGGGGTACTCCCCAATATTGAGCATCAAGGATTCTCCAAGCTGTGTCAACCTCCCCCCCTCTAACCATTCCTGCGGTTGCCCATTTGCCACTTGCAGGCATTGGAATATTGGCGTTTGTGACTTTTTCAAGCACGGCTCTAAAATCCTCTCCGCCGTTACTTGAAAAAGCTCCGGGTACGTTCTCCCAAATAATGAAAGTTGGATATTGTCCATTTGTTGCTAACCTCATTTCTCTTATAATTCTTATTGCGTGTATGAATAACCCGGAACGATTACCTTTAAGTCCTTTTCTCTTTCCGGCTATGCTCAAATCTTGGCAAGGACTTCCAAAGGTTATAATATCCACAGGTTGTATTTCATTCCCTTTTAGTTCCGTAACGCTTCCAACGTGCATTACATTCTTAAAACGGTATCTTGTTATGTCGATACAATTCGGTTCTACCTCTGCGGCCCATAACGGTTTAATGGTGCATCCTGTATCTATCCCGCTCGGTATGCCTGCCGCATAGCAGAAACCTCCGATACCGTCAAACAAGCTACCTAGTGTTAATTGTTTCAATGCTTACCCTCCTTTCTGTTTTTCTTCTCCTGTTTTCTCTTGGCGTATTCCTGTAAGTATCTTTCCTGTTCTTTGTCCTCTTCCATTCTCGCTAATCTCTTTTGATACCTCTTGTATATTTTGCAATCCTTTTCACAATCGGGGCAAGTTCTATACGGACACCCGATACATTCATGTAATCCGCCGTTCTCGTCCATATCAATACCGAATACATAAGAGAAAAACATAATAGCGAACGGAAGAATAAATAATACTGCTGCCACGGCAACGATAATTAAGATTGCTGTTATTATTGTTTTCATTCCTGCCAATCCTCCAACTTTTTAACCCTTGTCTGTAGGTTGCTTATGGTTACTTTCATTTCCTCAATCTGATAAGGCAACACGTCCGTATTTTCAAACATATAAAGGACTTCTACCGCCCGGCTTATCGGTACACCACTTTTTAATCTCGGTTTGTTGGTCTTTGGGTCAATCTCTGTAAGTCTGCTGTTCTTTGGTTTCCTCTTGGTGTCCTTTGCCGGTCCTGGCATTGCTTTATTCATCATCTTGTAATACGGAATCTCTGCCCCTACAATTCCGTTAAGTCGCACTTAATAACCCTCCCTGTGCTGTGTCCTCTTCAATCTTCTTATCTGCTACTGCTGCCGTTTCCTGTAACTCCTGCTCCAACTTCTCCCAAATTAGAGGAATCATTAACTTGCAAACCATAATTGTATGTATTCTGCTTGTTGCTTCCGTCAATCTCTCGCACATATACACGAATAATAAGCCTGCGTTGGCATCCCCCTCCCAATCCGGGTTATCCTGTCTTGATTTCTTAAAAAGTGGCGTTTCTTTGTACTGCTGCCCCAACTCCTGTAAGATTTCTATTGAACGGTCTGTAAATGTTACCTCTCCGCCCTCCTTAACCTCTGTTACGGTCAACAGTTCCATAATTTTATCTTTTTCGCTCTGCATTTTCGTATGCTCCTTTCAATTCCTCGGTGTGCATTAAGAAATGTACCGCACCGTCAAACTTAACCTTGTATTCCTCTATATCATCCGGCTTTAGGTACTGCCTGCCGTACATTTCTTTCATATCACGCCATACATTCCAAGGAATAAAGAAAAAATCATCCTGTATACAGATGCACACCCCGCATAACGCCCCTAATCGGCTATGCTTTTCCAATACGTCCATTTGCGTATCTGTAAGCACATTCCGGGTTATTCTGTCTTTGGTTGTCTTTTTGGCTTCAAATACAATCGACCGACCGCCGTATAAGGTCCCTTGAAAGTCGGGTTGTGCGTGTTTGCTGAAACGCCCGGTAAACTCTCCTGTCCTGTGATTCTTGCTTGTTACCTTGAAAGGCTCGGGCGTTTTGTCTATTGTGGCTATGCCGTGGTGTTCGTACATTTTGCACCCGGCTAAAATCTCTCTTTCAAAGTGCTGCCCCTGTGCATTGTTGAGCCTGTTTTTATACTGCTGTTTCAATTTATCTTCATCTACTGCCGTGGCTCTTGCCTGCTGCCACTTCTTTAATTCTTTTTCCGTGTCCGAATCGGTCACAAATCCTTGATTTATCAATGTTTTTCGCTCCTTTTTGTTAATTCATTCCACGGTATCAACCGCATACGCTTTTTACCGTCCAATTCGTAAATAAATGTTACCGTGCCATTCTTTAAGCTATGTTCTGTGATAATGTCCGTTATCTGCATTTCTGCCGTGCCTAATCTTCTCGGGTAGCCTGTAATAGCCATTCCCTCAATTATTGCAACCTCTACAATATCGCCCAACTCATAAGGGCAATGTGCCATGAATACCGCCTGCTGCATATTAACAACCGCTCCTTTCTCTGATTTCGTGAATGTGTAGTGTGTAATATTCCTTTCCGGGTTCTGCTCCCCACTCTTCCTTACCTGCCTTAACATCCAATGAACATAATGCGGTAAACTGTGGTCTACTGCTGCCGTATCCGTTTCTGAATCCTATTAACTGTTTATCAAGCCCTGTAGGAATATTTGAGTTTGGGTACATTTCAAATATTTTCTTAAACCTCGTTGTGTAATACGGTTTAATCTCTCTGTATTCCTCCTGTTTATCCCCGAAAAGAATCATATTGAACCATTTGCCCTTAGTTGGTAATATCATCATTTCAACCGCTTCTATTTCATCATCGCAAAACAACCTTGTCATTCCGTTGTGGTAATGTTCTGCATAAGGCTTATCAACTTTTAAATTTGCTCTTGCGTATCTGTCGTATGTTGATTCCGCTGTAATTGTTCCTGTTATTCCTGTCATATCTTTGTTGCAATCTCCTGTCATTCCGTACCTGTAATGTAGTACCGACTTTGCATTTATAACTCTTATTCGTTGCCCTACTCTATATTCTTTACCGCCTATCTGCATTTCCTACCTCCATTTTCTTAACTTTATTTTTTAAAAGTTCCTGTAATTTCTTTTTCTTCACATTCTCCGGCTTGCTGTCCTCATACTCCTGTTGGCTCTTCTCCCACGCTTCTACTGGTACTCCGTTCATGTACTCCAATGGCTCAAATGTATCGGGGTCAAAGTTTTTCGGTATTTTTCCCTCTAACGCTTTTCTTTTTAAAGTTTCTTTCCATGAATGGTCTACTTTGTATCTGTCGCAAGTAAAATATGTGTAGTTGAAACTCGTTACTTCTCTTCCGTATCCTGCGTTTATATGTGGCATAACATTACGGCGGTTTTCCGGTCCTTTTGGGTGTGTGCAATATATTCCGTTCGGGTATTCCGATTCCGTATGAAAGCCATTGAAATACTCACACATTCCACAGATTCCATAAAATTCATTCGGTCTACACGGTCCGCAATGTTCTGTATATACTTCTTGGTCTGTGAGGTCAAAACTCTTTGTATTATCGTTCCAATGTAAAGACCTACCGCTAAATATGCCGATTTTACACGGTGTGTCATATTTATTTTTCCCTGTGCCGTATTCAAAGTTTTCTTCGCTATCTCTGAATCTGCAATATTTACAATCCGTTTCCCAAATCTTGGGCGGTATCATTTTATTTTTATCCATTCTTTAATCCCTCACTTTCCGCAATCGTAGGTAGCAATTCCACCCCGTATAGTCGTTGTATTCAAAATCTATCTTGGTAGGCTCATACCCCTTATATAACTTTCTCCATACCTCCTTATCTTCCGGGGTCTTTGCGTACTCTCGGAGTTTTCTAAAACTCCATTTATGGTCGTTTTTCTTTACCTTTGGCTTTTTAAGATTCATTGATGTAGACCATTTTTTACAACCTTTTTTACGCTTGTTTATGTAATTTACTATGCCCTCTAATCCGTTTTCGTTCGGCTGTAACCTGTCACAGTTCACGAATCCGTAATAATCTACATTGGCTCTGTATTCCGGGTCGTTTGCCTTTTTCCAATTTATCCTTGTGGTACTCCACATTAACTCTAAATCGTCACGGTCCAACCCTCCGTTGTTGATAATGATATGGTGGTGGATTCTTACGGCTTTTGTTGTCTTATCGTCCGCATCAATCCCCTGTAATGTAAGCTGCCCCTCTTCCTCTTCCGGGGTGTATTCGGTTACAAGCATATACTTTAAATCCTCGCCTGTTTCCCTCTTCATTTTCCTTTTGATGCGGTCTAGGTAGTTATGCACATTCTTTTCCGCTTCCTCCAAGGACATAGGCAAATGTTCGTTGTTGTATGTGGCTGATATATGAAAATCATTTGTGCCAAAATTAGTATTGGCAATCTGTACGAATCTTCTTTTACTTCTCTTGTCATTAAGGTTTTTTTGAGCCTGTGAGGATTTACCCTTTTTCCCCTTACCTGCTTCCGGCATATTCGTAACTGCTACTATATCAACCTCTAAGTATTCCTCTCCGCAATATATCCTCTTCTCACGGATAAAGTTCTTTCTCTTCTTTGCCATACCGTTTATTCTCCTTATACTACAAGTCCATAAGGGTACACCTATTAAACTATATACTTATACAAGTATAATCTTATATAAGTATATAATTTTATGAATGTCCTAGATGTTAATACCCCATACAAGGTCCTCAACACGCCCCTTTTATAGCCTTTTGGCGTGTGATTTTAAGGCTTTTTTATTGACTTTGTGCAAGCCTTATAGTATAATTTGAATAGGTGTAATTATCGCTATAAGGCGGTATCTTGGGAACTCGCATAAGCCACTATGCAAGTTCCTTTTCTTTTGTCTTTTCCCTGTATATCTTGGTTGCAAAATCTACCGTGTAATATCCTCCACAACCTTTATGCTTTGCCATATACGCACAACTAAGCGATATTTGACCGCATTTTAAGCATTTGAGTTTAAAATACGGCAACGCCGTTACCTGTGTGTTTAGGCAAGGAATATACGGTATATCCAAGCCGTTATCTGCATGGTATCTGATGCCCTCCACAAAATCCGAATAATCTACCATACTTCCAATGTTCTTTATGTTCTCGGTATCCAAATCCCCGACCTCTATAATATCGCCGTTTACTATGTCTACCGTTATTTCCAAGTCCTGTACTATGAAATAGCCTATTTCCTCTGCTGTTTCATAAAGTAATATATCCTGCTCATAAATCGGTTTTCCGAATCTGTCGGCTGCATCCGTCTGTCTACACATGGTATTTATATCTATCTCATACACATTTGCACCCGGATAACCGCCCTCGTCTATATAATGACCTGCGGGGCGTACTGCCCCGTCACTCGGTCTTATTGGTGGTTCTGTTATGTACTCGCCCTCTATCCATATTGGATACGGTGTACTACTGCTTTTTGCCTTTGCTCTCACTTTCCTGTACCCCTCTTTCCGCAATCGTGCCGATAATCTCCATTCTCGCCGTATCAGATACCCCCATATCGTCCACGCACGGCAACAACTGATGTATAATACCCTCGGGGTCAATCCAACGGAATATAACCACATCTGCAAGCCTTACTTTTATCGTGTTGCTGCCGTCTTTTCCTGTGAATCCCTGTAATGTGTTGTACTCCCTGTCAACTGTTGCTTTGTCTACTACAAATTCTCTTACCTGTCCGTCTACTTCCAAGGCTACAATATCGCCTGTATACATTCTCTTGCTGTTCTTATCCCTGTACGGTGTCTGTTCTCCCAACGTGTCCGGGTATATCTCTTTAAAATCTCCGTAGACCGTGCCAATCTCCGCTATCTCGTCCGTTTCATATCCATAAGACGGCATACCGTAGACCCACTCGTAAGATTCTTTTTCCCTGTTATATGTCAATCCTCTGTACTTCATTGTCCTACCTTTCCCAAGGTTTTAATATAAGAGGGTGCTGCTCTTTAATCTCACGGCTACGCTCTACATTAGTCTGTAATATAAGCTGTGCCTTTTGCATTTCCTCTTGTGGCATTTCCTTGTCTTTGTACTTGTCTATAAACTCTTGGTATTCCTGTATCTTTTTCCTTAACTCGGCATCCGTGGCGGATATGACATATACGGTACTGCAATGTCTACAACGCCAATACCTGTATTCGATTTCCCCGACTTTCTTATAACTCGGCTTTATCTTTCCTATGGATTTATGGCACTTATCGCATACTATTGTAGGCTTGTACTTTCTTTTTATTGGTTTCACTACTCTATACCTCCGTTTAAAACCTTTAGGCTTCTGATATGTGATACTCTGAATAAGCAGGAATTAGTTATGTATGTTCCCTTATGTGCCAAAAAGTAATAATTGCTCTTTAGGTATAAATTCGGGTCATTCTTTACCTCTTCCGTTCCTGTCTTTCGTAAAGTACCTCTATAAACGCTTCCGTCAAATATTTTTATGTCTACATATTCGCCTAAGTGTTTCTCTAATTCCGTTCTATTCATTGCTTCCCTCTGCTTTCTTCGGACACCATGCCGGAGAGGTCTTTACAGGTACTTCCTCTGAATATCTCGCACCAAATCCTATAAACCCCTGCAATCTGTATATCCTGTGTTCTGCATAGTATTTTCTGATATATTCATGGTTTGGATGCTCGCAATAAAAATTGCTTCTAGTGTTTCCTGTAGGTCTTAAACTTTTGCAATATTTGCAATCAGCACATCTGATTTTATTTGCCATTGTTTCACTCCTTTTATGCGTACAGGGGTGCTACCGCACCCCTTAACAGTTATTCAGTAATCAGTTTTCCGTTTACTTCATAAAAAGCGGAGCGGAAACCAACGATAACGTCCGAGCCGGAACGAGGGTTACCCAAGTCGAGAGCGGACGGACCCGAATGGGAAGTATCGCCGAACGCCGACCCACGGAAAGGCAAATATTCGCCCTCTGTGGCATCAAAATATACATAGGTCTTATTCTCTTCCTCTGCTCTTTTATCCGGGATAATTCCCAAGTCTTTAAGTACCTGTGGAATCTCTGATAACTCAACCTCTAATTCATCAATTCTTACTCCGTCATAATCCGGCGTATAATCATCTGCTGCCACGGTATCTGTAATTGTGATTTCTCCACATTCCACATTTGCCCTTACCGGCCCCTTGGATGTTTCCACCTGCTGCCATTCGGTGCTATCCTTTGACAGGTCGCAATATGAGGATGCTGCTTTATTGTCCGGGATAAACTCTATTACTCCGTCCTTAATCCTTAATCCTGCCAACCATTCCCATACATTACCGTTAAGGTCTGATACTCCATAAGGTGTATGGTCGTGATTCCATGTAACCGGTCCTGTGCCTGTATATGTCCGTCCAAAGCTGCTTACTTTACCCTGTTCGTCCTTGTGGTAATAGTCTTTACCCCAATCAGTGTTACCGTGTGGCATTGTGCCTTTTTCCCTACTCTGATTTAACAGGTATTCATACTCTACGGCGGTCATAAGATGCCAACCTAACCCCTTGCATCTGCAAGCCTGTACCGCTTCGTCAAATGTGATATTTACGGTCGGGTCTGCCATTGGCATACTGTAGGCTCTACCGTCAATTACTGTATTCGGGTACTTGGATATGTAAATGGCATCCGCTACCTTATCCCCGATTTTGAATACTGCCGGGATTTCCTCGGTATCCTTTGGTCTTACGAATCTGCACATGATAGACGGAATCCCTCTATCATCAAAAATTACTACATTGTTGTGGTCTACTGCGTTCATTGTTCCTTGTCCTCCTGTTTTCTACTTCTTTGCGTAAATTGAATGTAACTTTATGCTTCCACGCCTTTTTATGCTTTCCTCGGTGTGTAATCCCGAATCAAAAAATGCACAAAAGGTAGTACCGCCGATAATGCTTGTTGCAACTATGTAGCTGCCGATATTATGAAACTCACACCGCTTCACATTTCGGTATACTGCTGTGTGCTTCTCTGTTCTGCTTCCTGCCATGCTGACCCTCCTTTCTCGGTGTTACCTTTACGGTTATTTCTACACCCTCTCTCTGTCCTATCAGCATAGCCAAGGTGTCATAGAAGCGTTGTACCTGTTCTATGTTCAAGTCGTATCGCCCTCTCTTCCTCTGCTATATCAACTGCTGCCTGTCTTATTTCTTTGCAATCCTCTTTTAAAAGGTCTGCTGTCATTTCCATAACTTCCAACGGTAGGTTTTCATCTACCACTAGAGAGCCGACCATATCCGCCAACTCTCTAGCTTTTTCCTGTGCGTTTAAATCCAATTCCTTATCTCCTTTATGCTGTTTTGATACCTCTCACGCTTCTAAGGCACGTCATGTATCCTTTTACCTGATTCTGTTCATCCCTTGATAAGGCTCTAAGGAGTTCTATAAATTCTGTTGTTTCTTTCTTTTCCTTATCTTCCTGTAACGTGCTTTCCTGCATCTTTACTTCTGACATAGGCTTGACCTCCTTTCTTTGTTGACATTAACCTTGTCTTTGAAAATAGTATACTTGTCATTGAAAAGTTTGTCAATATCTTTTTATGCTTTTTCTTGACTATGAAAAGTTTGTGTGCTATTTTATAGGTACAGGAGGTACAAAAATGAACGAACGCTTAAAAGAATTGCGGAAATACCTTAATTTAAGTCAAAAGGTATTTGCTGAAAAGTTAGGCATAACCGATAGTGGATTATCTAACTTGGAAAGCGGAAAACGGAATCTTACCGAACAGATGATTATTTCTATCTGTAGAGAATTTAATGTTAATCGTGCGTGGCTCGTTGAGGGTGTTGGCGATATGTTTACTAATTTGCCGGAAACGATATTGGATGAATTGGCATTACAATTTGAACTTACAGAGGATGAAAAAGACTTGGTAACAGATTTCTGTGAGTTATCCAAAGAGCAACGCCATATAGTAATGAACTTTATCCGTGGCTTTAAGGATAAAAAATAAGGGTCGGTTGACCGGCCCTTTCCTTTTACTCTTTTGTGTATATGTACTGTATAAAGCGGTGGATTCTTTCCAATGCCTTAATATCGTCTATGCACATGAGCATATCCATAATGGATTTTCGTATTTTTTGTTTCATTTGCGTTTAAACCCTCCTTTGCTTGTATATATTATACTGCTGCAATATGGGTTTGTGCTAAATATTGGTACGATTTCCAATATTATGGAAATTATTTGTAATCGCTATCGAATAAATCCGTTATTTTCATTCCTAACGCTTTTGCTATAGCTTCCAATTCTGCTATAGTCGGGGATACTTTTTCATTCTCAATATTATTGAGCGTGCTTTTACTTATCCCTGTTATTTTAGATAGCTTTACAAGTGTAACTTTTTTATTATTTCTCGCCTGCCAAGTTAATATTTTCATCTTGCACCTCCTAGATATTTTTATTATCCCCGGAGGTTGGTAGGCTATTATTTTTAAGGAGGTTTATATGGGAATTTTCACAAAAGGACAGCGTAATATTGCAACTTCTGTATATGAGGATGCAAAGAAATATTTAAAACCAAAGGACGGACATACTCACGTTGTTATGTTTAATAGTTTTAGTAAGCTAATCAATGAGATTTTTTGTTGTGAAGATAAGTACACAACCCAAATAGACGAAATTGTATCTAGGATGCAAGAGGACGGATACGAAATTGTTGATATTAAGGTTACTATTTTGCAAAACCAAGGAAGCGGATTCTTTGGGGATAGTATGGAGGGTTATAGTACCTTGATTATATATAAATAAAACAAAAACCGCCAACTACTGCAATAGCTGACGGTTTCCTAATTCCTTTTGTTAGACAAAGGAACTGATTTAAACGCACCTGTATTATAGCAGATTTTCTATTGTCTTTCAAAGGGTTTTTATTTTTTATACCCATTTTCTAAGAAAGGCGGTTTGCTATATGTCTACCACACATTTTTACTCACATTACCCAACCATAGAATATAAAACCTGTGCTTTATATGTCCGCTGTTCCAAGGAAGAACAAGCCAAGTTTGGAGATACCATAGAAGCACAGATAGAGGACTTAAAAGCCTTTGCAAAGCTGCACCATTTAAAAATATATGCAATCTATGTAGATGAGGGGCATACCGCAAGAAAGAAATATAATAAGCGTAAGGAATTTATGCGGATGCTCCAAGATGTAGAATTGCATAAGTTTGAGTATATCATATTCACAAAATTAGACCGTTGGTTTCGTAATATTGCCGATTTCTATAAGATACAGGAAATACTTGATAACAACGGCGTAACTTGGCTTACTGCCTTGGAACGCTACGAAATGGAAACAACCAACGGTAAACTTAACGTAAATATCCGCCTGTCTGTCGCACAGGATGAAGCCGACCGGGATAGTGACCGTATTAAGGATGTATTCCGCCTTAAAGTTAAAAAAGGGGAAGCTATTACAGGCAGCCTACCTATTGGCTTAACTGTCGGAGAAAATGGCAAGGTTGATATTGACCCCGATACGGTCCAAATCGCTTATGATATGTTTGATTATTTTGAAACGCATAATAGTAAGCGTGGTACTCTCCTGTACCTCATTGATAAGTACAACCGCTATTTTTGTTATGAAACTATCGCCCGTGCTTTGCGGAATCCTCTTTACAAGGGGGAATACAGGGGCAACCCGGATTACTGTCCTAAGATTATCGACCCTGCCCGATTCGACCGTATACAGGTGCTTGGTAAGCGTAATGTTAAGGTTCGCAAGAATAACCGTTACTATGTCTTTTCCGGCTTGGCTCAATGTAAAGAGTGTGGTCATGCCCTCGTAGCCAATACAACCGTACAAAAAAGGTATAACAGGGAATATACACAATACAGATGCAATTATTACTCAAACTCTCATTTATGCACTCATTCGCACGGAACAAATGAGAAAGTTATAGAAAAATACCTGTTGGATAATATAAAGCCGGAACTTGAAAAGTATGTTACCGCTTATGAGGTAAAGCAGAACGCACCGACCAAAAAGGCGGACCCAAGCAAAATTAAAACCAAGATGCAAAGGCTCAAAGAATTGTATGTAAATGAATTGATAGACCTTGACGATTACCGCATAGAATACGAACAATACAAACAGGAACTTGATAGGCTTACCTCTACTGCTGCCCCGGAAGCAAAAGACCTGTCGGCTATTCGTTCATTCCTTGCCCTTGACCTCCAAAGTATATATGATAGTCTGACCCCACAGGAAAAGCGTACTTTATGGAGTAGTATTATTGATAAAATCATCATTTCAGACAGCGGAGATATTGAGATAGTATTTTTATGATGTTTGTTGTACTATCTTATACGCTCCTGTAGGCTCATCAGCAAATATAACCGCCGGACTTGTAATAAGTGCTCTGGCAATTGCCACTCTCTGCTGTTCTCCACCTGACATTTCTGATGGATATTTATTCTTGCAATGGCTTATCTCTAATTCTGATAATATCTCATCAACCTTTGCATCATCTGGCTTTTTTCCATCAAGTAGAATTGGCATAACTATATTTTCATATGATGTAAATTCTGGAAACAGGCTGTAATCCTGATATATAAAGCCTATATTTCTTCTTCTGAAACCTGACAGCTTCTTGTCCTTCATATGTGTTATGTCCTCGCCTTTTATTAATATACTGCCTGTATCTGGTGTATCCATACTTCCAAGTATTCTTAATAATGTAGATTTTCCCGAACCACTCTTTCCTATAATAGCTGTAAATTCGCCTTTCCCGAATTCAAGGGAACACTGCTTTAATGCAGGAACATCTACACTTCCTGTATGATATGTCTTGGATATCTCTTTAGCCTGTAATATAGCCTCCATACTTATCCTCCATTTCTATATCTCTAATTGCATATATGTAATTCCATATATAATTATTTTTAATATTACCTAATCAAATATATATTTATAAGCTGCCTGTGCCTATATAACTATAATTTCCTTATATTACTTGAATATATCAGCACTTCCAATATAAGCATAAGCGGAAGTGTTACTATGCACCACAGTGATTCCCTAAGTGCTTCACACATACATATTCCAAGTAATTTCCCTCTTGTCATCCCCATTTTTCTAAAGAGAATGAACTTGCCGTGTCTGCTTTCTATCCTGTTTCTTATAATTATTGCCATTATAAGAAGCTGGATAATTATTACCGCCATTATAGTTATTCCATATTGCAGTATATTATTGACAAGCTGCGTTCTATATACATTCTTGCTGTCAACATTTGACTTATAAGTTATATTATTACTCTTAAGATAAAGTGCAACTTTGTTGTTAGTAGCAGAAAATGTTGATGACAGGTCGTAATCTATCTTTATCTGATTATACTGTAATTCAAAATCTATTCCGTCTGTCAGTCCTTCTCCCGTAATTCTTAGCATAAGATCTTTCTGGTTATCAACCGCCTGCTTAGCAAGTTGCGTACTTGCAAGTGCTGTATAATAACCATAATCTGGCATTATACCATTAAAATCTTCCTTAACTTCATCTGTAACTTTAATAACTGCTGCCACCTGAGGTGCTACACAGGCACCAAACATCGTTTCTACCTCTAAATCAGTCTGTGTGAAACTATATGTTGTACTTGCTGTATTAGGATTATCGTCATCTTTCAGTTCTACCTGTAAATCTATTTTTCCACTATTATTATATTTATTGAAAAATGGAATATCATATGGATATACTGCATTGCTTGATGTAATATACCCTCCTTTATTACACTGTCCAAATGGAACATTATAATAATTATAATATAATGTATCACCAGCTTTTAATGTATCATCATAATCACCCTCACAGTTATCCTGTATAAATACTATAACCTGTTTTCCACTTGCAAAGTCATCATAATTAATATTGGATTTATCAATATATTTGCTGGCTATATCATATATTTCCTTTGTTGGATTTACATATTCTGTTGCAAATAAATACCGGCTTCCATAAGTCGGATCTTTCATAGTTTTAGCTATAGATGAAGCCTTCTGTGCAGCTATAATCTTGTCAATTCCCATCTTATGATAGTCCTGGTTATCCCAGTACCATGTTCTTTCTGACTCAAATATAGAATAATCAATTGAAACTATACCCGGTATTTCATTTAAACCATCTATAACATCAGATGACACACCTTCTATAATGCTATTATTACCATCTTTAGCCAAAGGCGAATTCATTATTGCACAATTAGACTTTATAATTCTATCTGGTGAATTATATGGTATAGATGTAAATAATGCTGTCATACCATTATCTAATATCAACTGGCGTAATTCATCATACGGAATATTATATCTATTCCTGCTGTTGTATTCTTTATTGATAAGATCAACCTGTGTAAATTCGTCCATATTTAACGACTTAGCTGGATAGTTATCAAAATCTTTAAGGTAAGATATATATATCATATCAGTTCTATAATTAGATGATGGTATGTCCAGATATCCATATATATCAGGAAGTGAATTATTTTTCTTATATTTATCAAATGATGTAGCTATCTTCATAACGCTGAATACAAGTACAACACAGATAAACAGTGAAAATAATCTTACACCTATTATCATTCCTACACCATCACGCTTCATAAGCCTGCTTGTAATTACACGGCTTAGATTAGATACCTTAAGGTTGGATTTTCTGCCTGATGTATTCTTATTACGAACCTCAATATTAACTATCTGCTTTTTGCTTCTTGCCTTAAGACGCTTCTCTTTAACTGTATCCATAACATTAGATAACAGTCCTACTATCTCCTCAACTACAACTGCTATTACAACAGAAGCAATACTTTTTAACACAATAGAAACATTAATTGTATAAAATGAAAATCCTGCCTTGCCTTCAAGTATGCCTCCTGCAATTCCTCCAGCCAAAAATGCTGCAATTATTCCTATCAATGCTGCTGGAACTATTATCAAAGCATTTTCAATAATATACATTCTTCTAAGCTGTGAACTGTCTGCACCTAAGGAAGCATATTTCTTATAAGATGACTTTCTTGTATTCTTATACTCAATAAGCTGGTAAGAAAGTGCTGTTATTCCTATTGCCATAACTATTAAATACATATAAAGGTATATGCTTGTTGAACCCCAAGGCTTATAATCATATACACCTGAATTATATGTATAACTTTTTGATGTCTTCTCCTTTATAGAGTCAAATACTGCTTTGTAGTCATCAGTTTTTATTGAAGGCTTTATAGGATATAAGAACACCGAACGTATATCATAATTAAATTGTGATAATTCACTGTTCACTACAACTGCTGATGGTATCTGCTTTCCATTATTCCATATATTAGTATAATTTCTGTATATACCAACAAGTGTATAAGTCTTTGTGTTTCTTTTCTCTTTGTTGCCTATGCTGTTATTGTCACAATATTTAAGATTAATGCTCTCACCAATCTCACCGTTATAACCGAGTGTCAGAAGGGTGTTCCAGTCCATTGCTATCTCACCACTATTTTCTGGCTGTCTTCCTTCATCAAGCTTTATATGTGACTGTGCAAGAAACTCTGATGAAAAGCTTCCTACATAAAAGCCTGTACTCTGCCAGTCATCGTTAAGAACATTAACGCTTCTTGACACCTTTACCGGCTGTTCAATATAAATGTGGTCTGTAAGATTACTATCTGGCTGCCTGCTTCCTATATCCATAATAAACCAGTCGCCAAATCTGTCTTTATTGGACTGCATCTGCCACTGATACATATTTTCCTGAAATATAAGAACTGCTGTTACAAAAAATACTGCAAATAATGTTGTAAGTGCAGCTCTTATAATCTGCCTGTATCTTCTTTTTACGCTTTTAAATGTTATTTTTAGAATATTCACGTCATTACTCTGATATTAATACCAGCCACTCCTTTCTTTTAGGTTATAACTAGAATACCCTATGAATCTTACAGCAATCTTACAATCGTTATTATATTGGTATAGTTATTATTTTGCTTTTCTTTTCATATTATATTTAGGTATAATTATCCTGAAGCTTACTCCCCTGCCGTCTTCATTATTATTGACACTTACGCTTCCGTGATGTGCCTCAATTATAAGCTTTGAAAGATTAAGGCCTATTCCTGTATGCAGGGAATTATAGCTTTTTCCACTCTCGAACCTGTTAAATATATTATCAAGCTTATCCTTAGCAATTCCATTTCCATCATCTTTTATTGTTATAATGCACTTATCAGCATTGCATACGGCATTTATATCCACATTTTCTGCTTCTTCACTGCAATTCTGTACTATATTAATAAATGCTTCCAACAGCCACTCCTCATCTGCATTAATAAAGTAATATTCATCATTACAATATGAAGTTATATTACAATTATTAACAACAGGCACTTCTGATATGACTTCATTAATAAATTCATTAACATTAATATCATCTTCTGTTAATACAATCTTCCCCGACTCCATTCGGCTTAATTTCAACAGCCTTGTGATAAAATCCCTTATCCTGTATGTCTGCCTGAAACATTCATTCAGATTATTAATAAGCTTTTCATTATTGGACAGACCTGTATCTGTAAACCCTTTTCCAGTCTCCGCTTCTGACTTTTCCCCTGACATATCGGAATTAATCTGTAACTGTGACATATTGGCGTTAAGCTGTTCCTCCATCATATCAAGCGACAGGCTTAACGCTGTAAGCGGTGTCTTTATCTGATGTGCTATATTTTCCGTAAAATCCTGTAACTGTCTGCTACGCTTCTCCATATATGTTCTGTACGCACCAAGTTCTTTTGATATATTCTCATTATCTTCCTTTAATTTATTCATATATGAGTACACATCATTATGTCCGATTTTTACAATATTATATATTGTAAAAGCAAGCAGTATAACCATAATTCCAATAATTACGGCAAATGGAATATATTCTCCGCCATATAAGAACATATACCACGCACCATTTCTTGTATAACCTGCCTCCTGCAATATAGCCGAATAATCTGCTGTGCCCGTGTGACCTTGTCTTCCATAAAATAATATGTACAGAAGCTGTTTGCCTGCTTCTTTATTGACACCATACAGGGTTGTTGCCATATATCTTACCCTATATTCATAATATATTGTGATAACTGATACTACTACCACAGTTGCAAGAAACATACCTATTGTATACACATATAATCTCTTTTTTATCGCTCTCTCCATCTGTATCCCACTCCCCTTATAGTATCTATATAATTCTTGTCCGAATTATCCATTTTCCCAAGCTTGGTCTTTAACCTGCTCACTGTTACTGTCAAAGTATTATCCTCAACAAATGTTCCCGTCCTGTCCCATAATTTCTGAAAAAATACTTCTCTTCTCACAATAAGGCCGCGGTTACATACAAGTATCTCTAATAATGCAAATTCTGTAGGTGATAACTGTATATCCTTCGCAGCTTTCTTTATTGTAAGATTATCAAAATTAATAACAAGCGAACCTAATGTATATATATTAGAATTGCTTTTATCCATATTGGAAATACTTTTATCAAGCATAGCCTGTCTTCTTAAATTGGCACTTATTCTTGATAAAAGCTCAGATACCCTGAAAGGCTTCGTTATATAATCATCACCGCCTATATCAAGCCCTTTTGTTATGCTGTCCTCATCATCGCACGAAGTTAAGAATATAACCGGTGTCACACAGCCTTCACTGCGAAGCTTTTCGCATACACTAAATCCATCTCCGTCTGGTAAATACACATCTAAAAGGTATAAGTCTGTATTCTCACTATCAATTTTATTAAAACTACTGATATCAGCACTTTCTATAACCTCATACCCTTTATCACGCAGAAGCTGTGATAACTGTCCTCTTATAACTTCATCATCTTCTAATATATTTATTACTGCCATTATCCCTTAACCTTTCCAGTAATGTTTTCTTTGTATCTTATCAAGATTATTTATAAAATGCTGTTTGTATAACAGAAAATCTTCTATATCCATTAACACATGATATAACAACGCACCACTTTCAAATTCTTCTCTTGTCACTGGCAGTTCTTCATTCTTTAAATGCGAAATCAAGCCTTTTAACCTAACAAGCTGTTCCTCTGGATTATTAAATTCTGTTATGTTATCAGCCAGATACAATAAATACTCTGCAACTATTTTAGCATTTTTCGGCATAGTTCGCATCTTTTTCATTTCATAATGAAGATTATGTAATATCTGACACTGGTTCTTTCTTAATTCAAAGTATGATATATAATATTCCGGATGTGAATAAAATGTATTATTCTGGTACTCATATGCTTCTTTTATGCAATCCTGTATATCCTCTTCCAATGTTTTTATATTGTCCCATACATTTATCTCCATTTTTTTATTTGATAAATAAGCTGAAAGTGCGTATATAAACATCTGCATTTTATTTTCAATCTCCCTCATATTAGCAACAATATGCTTTTTATGCTCATAATTGCCATTAAAAAGATTAAACACTATTGCAAAACCAACTCCAACAAGAACAATCCCCAGTTCGTTCCATACCGCCATATCATTAAAATTCTCATAAGTAACAAGATGTGCCGCTATAACACCATTAACAGATATTGTCGCTCTCCAGTTAAGTATCTCCGCCATAAATACAATTAAAGTAAGCAATATTCCATATGCAATCCACATACTGCTAATATTGGTAAATAAAATCCATCCTGCAAGTACTGTTATTAAAAATGAAGCTATCCTGCTTCCAGAAAGTCTTATTGTTTCCCACTTTGAATTCATAAGTGAAAGCAACGTTATAGTTCCAGCCGATACTGCGTAATTAAGTCCCAATTTCTGTGCCTTATAAAGTGAAAGACTGCTGCCTATTCCTATTTTAAGAGATAATAATATTATTTTCCTATATCTATTCATATAACATACCTCCATTCTTTTTTATTGTTCTTTTTCTATCCATCTTTTTTATGCATTTTTGTATACACTATTAATCTTAATCATTTTATATACATTATATAAAACAAAGGACTGTTACATCTTTTGACTTTGATGCAACAGCCCTCTGCCTTTAATATTAGGTTTAGGTTTAATGTAAGTATAAATATAGATTAATACTTTATCTTTTGTATTGTGTTTTTATAAATTATGGTTTATTGGCAATTACAAACCATAATTTACCGATGATTATACACCATTTATTACTGGTTAGAAGTTGTTTGCACCAGCATTATTATATTTTGAACAAACATATGTTATATAAATAATCACATTGCTATATAACCTATGCTCGTTCTATATATAAACATTGTGTATTGCACATTATACACAACGTATATATCCTTCATAATCAGTTTGATTATTTGTCAGATATCGCTGTTATTCAGCTGAATTATTTAATAAATCCAACCTGCTTAGAGATTTCCTCTATAGCTTTATCCTTTTTCTGGTTGAATATAACTTTGTTCTCCTCGAACATATTGTTGCCCTGTGTATCTATTGATACGATAAGTGGGCCAAATTCCTTAACCCGGCAGTTCCAGAGTGTTTCAGGCATTCCTAAGTCACGCCATTCTGCTCTTACAATTTCTTCTACTTCTGTAGCTGCCACAACTGCATTTCCTGCTGGAAATACACAATGAATAGCACCGAATTCTTTGCAGGCTCTCTCTGTGTTCTCTTTCATACCTCCTTTTCCAATAATAACTCTTACTCCTGTAAGCTTAACAAATTCGTACTCGAACTTCTCCATTCTCATACTTGTTGTTGGTCCTACAGATACCATCTCGAACTTGTCATTCTCTAATGGTCTGATAATTGGACCTGCGTGGAATATAGCATTATTTCTTACATCTACAGGAAGTTCTCTTCCTTCTTCCACCAATCTTCTGTGTGCAACATCACGGCAGGTTGTCATACTGCCATCAAGATATACGATGTCACCAACTTTAATATCCTTTAAATCCTCTGCTGATACAGGAGTAATAAGTACCTTTTTACCATTTCTCATCTCTACCATTATAAAGTCACCTCCGAATGTGTTGTAATTGTATAATTAAGGTCTTTATCAAAGATAATATGGCCTCTTCTATGGCTCCAGCAGCCAACATTAACGGCTACACCTATTGCTGATGGGTGGCGGGCTGTATTTTCAATATTAACACCCATAACAGAATATTTTCCGCCCATACCCTGAGGTCCTAAGCCTATAGAGTTAATTCCATCTTCAAGAAGTCTTTCCATTTTGGCAGCTCTCTCATTGTCATTATGTGAGCCAATTGGTCTCATAAGTGCTTTCTTTGAAAGTAATGCTGCTGTTTCTACAGAAGTTGCAACACCAACACCAACTAAAAGTGGAGGACATGCATTAAGTCCATAGCTTGTCATTACATCTAATACGAATTTAGTAACGCCCTCGTAACCTTCACCTGGCATAAGTACCATAGCCTTGCCTGGAAGTGTACAGCCGCCGCCAGCCATATATGTATAGATTTCGCACTGGTCACTGTTAGGAACAATATCCCAGAATACTGTAGGTGTTCCCTTACCAACATTCTTACCTGTGTTATATTCATCAAATGTTTCTACACTGTTATGTCTTAATGGTGCTTCAAATGTTGCCTGTACAACTGCTTCTTTAAGAAGTCCCTCAAGTTCATCAATAAGTGGGAACTTAGTTCCACATTTTACCCAGAACTGTAATACACCTGTATCCTGACAGCTTGGGCGGTTAAGCTCTACTGCTAACTTCTGATTCTCAAACATTGTATTGTAGATTGTCTTCGATAATGGACTATCTTCCTTATCTCTTAACTCCTCAAGCTTCGCAATTACATCATCTGGTAATTTCTTAGCTGTATAGGCAATAAACTTTGCCATATAATCTGTAAGCTGTTTTACCTGTGCTTCTTTTGACATATTAATTCCTCCTTCAAATTCCTGTAAAATATTTTGTTAGTTTAATTAGTCTGTTTTATCTTTTATGTTTTATTTATCAATCTTCTCTTGTTTTAAGCCTGATTATTATACTCAGCTTAATTTGCTTAACATCTGGATTAGCCTGCTTAATACCTGGCTTAATCTGTTTAATATCTGGCTTAGTCTGCTAAGCTTAAGGGAAGAATGGATACATAATTGGGAGTAATATCATACTTACTATTGTTGATACTACTATAAGTGGTATTCCTGCCTTGGCATAATCTTTAAATGTATAACCTCCTGCACCTATTACCATTGTGTTAGCTGGCATTCCAATAGGTGTTGCATATGCACAAGAGCCGCCGATTACACAAGCCATAAGCACTGCACTTGGGTCAGCACCTATTCCTGTGGCAATTGATAAACATATAGGAGCCATAAGTGCTGTTGTTGCTGTGTTACTCATAAAGTTAGTTAATACACAGCAGAGCATAAATACTACAAATGTTAAAAGGTATGGCGATGGATTATCTCCTAAAAGTCCTATTACCTTATTGGCTATCATCTCACCTGCACCTGATTTGGAAAGTGCAGATGCTAATGAAAGTGTTCCACCGAATAAGAATATTGTCTTTAAATCAATTGACTTTAATGCCTGCTTTTCTGATATTACACCAGTTACTATCAATGCTAAAGCTCCGATACATCCTGTTATGCAAAGCTTTATTCCAATCTTGTCCTCAAATATCATCCCCAGTAATGTAAGGATAAGTATTATAAGTGATAACCACTGCTTCCATTTTTGAACATCACTGAAATCTGTCTTATTACCATAACCTGAGTCCTCACTTGGCTTTGTATCTGGTAATAATTTGTATCCTACTAATGCGAAGAATATTATTCCAGCTATTAATATTGGAACGCCTACCTTGGCATAATCGAAAAATCCAAACGACTTGCCAATCTCCTGCATAGTTGACTGTGCGATAAGATTACCCGGTGCACCTATAAGTGAGAGATTACCTCCCATAGCAGCTGCAAATACAAGCGGCATTAAAAGTTTAGACCTTGAATAACCTGACTTTGCTGCTATTCCGATTACTACCGGAATAAGAACTGCTGCTGTTCCAGTGTTTGATAACACCCCGCTCATAACACCTACAATTACCATAATTGCAATTATGAGCTGTTTCTCTGACTTAGCAAAATGTGTTACAACTCCACCTATCTTATTAGCCATTCCTGTTTCAAATAATGCTCCACCTACTATAAACATTGCTACAAATAATATTACATTACTGTCTATAAATCCTGAAAAAGCTGTTTTCCAATCAAGAACCCCTGTGATAACCAGCCCCACGCAGACTATCATTGATGTTACTCCAAGTGGAAGTTTCTCCCATATGAACATTATGATTGCAAACAACAAAAATATTAACGTTATTGTTGCGTGACTCATCAAAATTCCTCCATTTACTATATATTTACTTAAGAAATATTATTACCGGCTTTTCTATTTCCTTTGCTTGATTTTATTATATAAAGACATTTTCTTGTTGTAAATTTACAAAAAGAAATACTTTCATAAGTAAAATTTATAACTTTTAACCAATTTTAGACAAAACCACCAAATATATGCTATAATATTTAACAAATTAATTATAATTTTATATATACTTAACAAATGTGTTCTGTATACACTATAAATAAATATTACCTTATATGAGCTATATGAGCTTATTAATACATTTAACAGGAGCAAAATTCTATGAAAATCGTACAGTTACAATATTTCTGTGCTGTTACAAGACTTCACAGCATAACAAAGGCAGCAGCTGAGCTTTATGTGACTCAGCCTGCCATATCAAGTGCAATCAAAGAATTAGAGAAAGAGTTTTCCATTAATCTGTTTAACAGGACCAAGAACCATTTAACCCTTACTAAAGAAGGGGAATTATTCTACCAGAAGGCAGTTGTGCTTTTAGAACAATATAATAATACTTTAGAACAGCTATACGACTTAGGACAGTGCAAAGCAACTGTAAAGATTGGAATACCACCGCTATTAAGCACAATATTCTTTCCGCAGTTAATAACAGATTTTAAAGAATTATATCCAGATATATCATTTGAATTATTTGAGTATGGTTCTATAAGAGCTGCTAATATGGTTCAGGAGGGTAAACTTGACCTTGCCCTTGTTAATATGCACTTTTATGAGATAGACAAACTTAATTCATTCACTGTTATGAATGACAAAATAGTATTCTGTGTGTCCAAAAGCCACCCGCTTGCCAAATGCCACGAGGTGACAATTGAGATGATTAAGAACGAACCTCTTATTATGTATAATACTGACTCCGTACAGAATGAAACACTTGATACCGCATTTAAGCGGGCTGGAGTGAATCCGAATGTCATTCTTCATGCAAGTCAGCTATATACAATAAGGAACTTTATATGTAATAATCTTGGTGGTGCATTTCTTTATTCATCACTGCAAAAAAATCTTTCTGGTACTACAGGAATTCCTATAAGTCCTGTTATTAACCAGAATATAGGCATAGTATGGAAGAAAGGCAGTTATACAACCGACAGTGCAGAAAAGTTTATAACTTATATTATTAATAAATATAGTAATTAAATACAATAGATTTATATGACATTAATTATATAGTTATTATTTTATATAATTAATCACTTATTAGTATTATTAAAAATACAAATATAAAATAACAAGGAGTTAATCAATGAAAGACAAATTAAAAGCATTTCTAAAGAAAAAAGACATTGAAGTATCTGTAAAAAGATACGGAATTGATGCACTTGGTGCTATGGCACAGGGTCTGTTCTGCTCTCTTCTTATCGGAACAATACTTAATACGCTCGGTACACAGCTTCATCTTGGCTTCCTTACAGACACTGTTGCTACTGTAAGCGGCGTTAGTTATACTGTCGGAGGACTTGCCTCTGCTATGAGTGGTCCTGCTATGGCTGTTGCAATCGGTTATGCACTCAAATGCCCACCTCTTGTACTGTTCTCGCTTATAACAGTTGGTTTTGCCTCCAATGCACTTGGCGGTGCCGGCGGACCTCTGGCTGTATATTTTGTAGCAATTATTGCCGCCGAGGCTGGCAAGATGATTTCAAAGGAAACCAAAGTAGATATACTTGTAACACCTCTAATAACTATAGGTGTTGGAACAGGCGTTGCCGCACTTATTGCACCTGCCCTTGGAAAAGCTGCAATGAAAATCGGCGAACTTATAATGCTTGCAACTAACTTACAGCCTTTCCTTATGGGTATTGCTGTATCAGTATTAGTCGGTATTGCACTTACACTTCCAATATCATCTGCTGCCATATGTGCCGCATTTGGACTTACTGGTCTTGCAGGCGGTGCTGCCGTGGCTGGATGTTGTGCACAGATGGTTGGCTTTGCTGTAATGTCATTTAAGGAAAACCGCTGGGGCGGACTTGTATCGCAGGGAATAGGAACTTCTATGTTACAGATGGGCAACATAATCAAGAATCCTAGAATATGGATAGCCCCTATTATAACATCAGCAATTACTGGACCTCTTGCAACCTGCATCTTCAAGCTTAATATGAATGGAACTGCCGTATCTTCCGGTATGGGAACTTGTGGTCTTGTCGGACAGATTGGTGTATATTCCGGCTGGGTAAATGATGTGGCAGCAGGGACTAAAGCCTCTATTACCGCTATGGACTGGGCTGGACTTATACTTATATCATTCGTACTTCCAGCAGTTATATGTCCACTTATTAATATGTTCTTAAAGAAATTAGGCTGGGTAAAAGATGGAGATATGAAACTTTCATAAAATAATACAGGAAATGAGGTTTAACTATGCTGACAACTATAAGAAAAGCTACGGTCAATGATAAAACACGCATTATGGAAATCTACGCTTACGCAAGACAATTTATGGCTGAACACGGCAATCCTAACCAGTGGAAGAATAACAATCCTTCTGAGGAAACAATCGACAACGATATTGCCAACCGGCAAATGTATGTAATTGAAGCAGACGGCGGCGTTCACGCAGTATTTTATTTCCATATTGGTGATGATTCTACATATCATATAATTGACAACGGACACTGGTTGTCTGATGAATCTTACGGCACAATCCACAGAATTGCTGGTGACGGAACTATTCACGGCGTACTTGAAATCGCTGTTAATTACTGCAAGGACCAGATACCTCACTTAAGAATAGATACTCACCACGACAATAAAATTATGCAGCACGTTATAGAGAAAAATGGCTTTAAAAAGTGTGGAATTATATATGTTAAAGACGGTTCTGAAAGAATCGCTTATGAATTAATATAATAATACAAGAAAACAATAAAAAATTTTAAAAATAAGAAAAATAAGAAATCCCCCACCTGTAAGCTTTTATACCGGTGGGGGATAACAAATTCTATCCAGTTATAGCTGTACTATATCCGTTTAGATTACATACTCAATATTATTTATTGTAATATCCTTATAATGCTTTCTTATAAATATCTGCTATCTGTTCCTGCGTGAATACAACTGGATTATTCGCAACACTTGCAGCAGATACCTTCATACAGTTCTCTGCCATCCAAGGAATATCCTTTTCTTCTATTCCTAAATCTGAAAGTGTACAATTAAGATTAATACTCTTAAGAAGCTCTCTTATCTTCAAGGCCAGATCCTTAGCTTCCTTACCGCCAAATAACTTTGCAATATCAGCAAATTTGCTTTCATTGCCAGTATAAGATGCTTCAATAATTGCCGGAGTAAGAGCCGCAAGACCTTTTCCGTGTACGATATCACGAAGTCCGCTTGCAGGGTGTTCCATTCCGTGTGCAAGAGTAACTCCTGCTGTATTAATAACCATTCCGCCTATTGTGCTGGCAAGTGTTATCTTCTCCCAGCCATCTTTACCTGCATTATCACTGTATACATTTACCAGATTACCAGCTATAAGCCCTATTGCATAAAGGCTTAATGCATCTGTAAATGGCTGTGCAATCCTTGAAGTATATGCTTCCATACAATGACACAGAGCATCAAAGCCTACAGAAGCAAGCACTGACTTAGGCATTGTCATCATACATTCAGGGTCTACAATTGATACTTTGGCAACAATTGCATTACATCTAAGTGACTTTTTATCACCATTATCAGGATTGGTAAGAACTGCAAATCCGTTGCCTTCTGAACCTGTACCGCATGTTGTTGGTATAAGTATTAATGGAAGTGCCTTATCACCTGACTTCTTTCCAAATATATAATCACTTACATCACCGTCATTAACTGCAAGAAATGCTATTGCCTTTGCACAGTCCATTATGCTTCCGCCGCCTATTGCAACTACAACATCACAGCCTTTTTCTTTAGCGAAAGCGGCTCCCTCGCTGGCTGTTGTTGTAAGGGGATTTTGAGATACCTTATCAAAAAGCTCTGTTTCAAGCCCTGCCTGCTTTAAACTGTCATTAACCTTATCATAAAGCCCCGACTTTTTGGCACTGCTTTTTCCTGTTACAATAAGAGCTTTTTTGCCATAAGGCTTAGCAAGCTCGCCAGCCTTATTAACCTTTCCTGAACCAAATACAATATTAACTGGAAGGTAGTAATTAAATTCTATAGCTTTACTGCTTTCCTGTGTAATTACATTTTCCATTATCATTCTCCATTCTTTCAAGTAATTACTATTAACAGCCACAATTACGATTATATAATTGCGGCTGTTATATTAATCTATGCCTATTTGGTGCTAAGGCTTTCTACTGTTTCCCTGATGATTTCATATGCTTTATCGCAGTCTGCCTCTGTAAGAATAAGAGGTGGTACCATACGGATTATATGTGATCCGATAGCTGTTATAAGAAGCTTTCTGTCAAAACAGCCATGCTTTACATCTACACCGCTTATTGTATCATCAAATTCCACACCAACAAGAAGCCCCTGATGTCTTACTTCCTTAACGTGTGGAAGTTTTTCTAACTTTGTACTGAAGTAATCACCCATTTTCTTGGCATTGTCAGCAAGATTTCTGTTAAGAAGCTCATTAACCTCTGCTAAAGCTGCTGCACATGATACTGGATGTCCACCAAATGTTGTTCCGTGTGAACCTGCAGTAAATGCCTTTGATACTTCTTCTGTTGCACATATAGCACCTATTGGCATACCACCACCAAGACCTTTTGCCATAGATACAATATCTGGCTTAATGCCATAATTCATATATGACATTACTGCACCTGTTCTGCACCAGCCTGTCTGAACCTCATCGATAAGAAGAAGCATATCGTGTTCATCACAGAACTTTCTAAGACCTGTCATAAATTCCTTAGTTGCCGGGTGTACACCGCCCTCGCCCTGTACAGGTTCAATCATTATAGCGATTGTATTCTCTGTGCAGGCATCTTCAAATGCCTTAAGATCATTGTATGGTGCATATGAAAATCCATAAGTCATAGGTCCGAAACCTACCTGACAAGCATTGCCTGGCTGACCTGTTGCAGACATAGCACCGAATGTTCTTCCGTGGAAACCGTCCTTAGCTGTTACTATATGATAACGGTTTGGTCCGTATTTTTCAACACCATACTTACGAGCCATCTTAATCATTGCCTCATTGGCCTCTGTACCTGAGTTCTGGTAAAATATTTTATCCATACCAATTGTCTTACATACCTTCTCAGCAAGTAATGCCTGTGGAATTGTATAAGGATAATTAAATGTATGCATTATGTCCTCAACCTGATCCTTAACTGCGGCAACAACCTTTTCATTACAGCTTCCTGCATTATTAACTGCAATACCTGCGTAAAAGTCAAGATATGGTGTCTTATTCTCATCATAAAGATACATATCTTTTGCGGTTTCAGCAAGAAAATCGAAACGCTCATAAGTTTCAATCATATACTTGTTAACCTTGTCCTTAATATCCTGTGCTGTCAATCCTGTATCCTTTAACTTCATAATAATCCTCCATTCCTGTGTCATTGGTATGGCACATATACGTTTTTTACAAATCAAAAAGGCAAAGGCTCGAACAACTTTCGTTGTAACGGCGCCTTTGCCTTTAATTAATTCGTATATTTATTTAACACTGATAAAATAACACACAATATATTGTATGTCAACATTATAATCTTACAATTATATTAACTTTTACTTAATTATATTAACTATCAAAAAGTGAATTATTTACAAGAAATACAATCGTATATATGCTGTGCAGTTATCTGTATCTGTGTGATAACAATCATTAACATACATTGCACTTCCTGCTATTATACATACTAATACTGCTATTAATATGCCTGTTATAATCTTTTCTTATTTAGCTTCATACTTTTCAATTGCCTCAATTACTGTCTTAAGTGCTTTTATTCTTGCATACTTCTTATCGTTAGACTCAAGTATGTGCCACGGAGCATATGACGTGTTAGTCTTTTCTAACATCTCATTAACGGCTTCCTCATAGCTGTCCCATTTCTCCCTGTTACGCCAGTCCTCATCAGTGATTTTCCAACGTTTCTCTGGTGTATTCTCTCTTTCCTTAAATCTGGCAAGCTGTGTATCCTTATCTATCTGAACCCAGAACTTTACAATAATTGCTCCCCAGTCGGAAAGTTCTTTCTCAAATTCATTAATCTCAACATAGGCTCTCTGCCAGTCATTCTTACTGCAAAAACCCTCAAGACGTTCAACCATAACCCGTCCATACCAGGTCCTGTCAAATATTGCAACGTGTCCTGTCTTTGGAAGCCGGTTCCAGAATCTCCAAAGGTAATGTCTTGATTTCTCGTGTGGTTCAGGACTTGCTATTGGGTGCACTTCATAACCTCTTGGGTCAAGTGCTTCTGTTATTCTCTTGATATTGCCGCCTTTTCCTGCCGCGTCCCAGCCTTCATATGCAATTATAACTGGTATCTTCTTTCTATATAATTCATTATGAAGCTCCTTTAAACGCTTCTGATAAAGGTCAAGAAGCCTTTCGTATTCCTCATCTGTAAGGCTTTTATCAAGGCTAACCTCATCTAACCTGCTTATTGGCTTTAATGGGAATGCATTCTGAAGAAGCGGAACTGACAGTGCACTGTTGGCAAATGCTGTGTCAATGCCCTGTACTATAGTCTCTAGTATCTGTAACTGTGCCCACTTCTTATCCTTCGCATCTACTATATACCAGGGTGCTGTCGAATGATTGGTATCACACAGAAACTGGTCATACACTTCCATACATTCATCATAATGCTTATTCTGCCATCTGTCGTGCTTACTTACTCTCCATGCTGTATTCTTATCTTCCACTAACTTCTTTAATCGCTTCTTCTGCTCCTTCTTATCAATATTAAAGAAGAACTTAAGCAGGAGATATCCATTATCCGTAAGCTGTCGTTCAAATCTTTTAATACTCTCTATCCTCTTCTTATATTCTTCCTCTGAAAGCTCGCCGCTTAACTTCTGGCTTGTAACCTCTGACATCCAGCCGCTGTCCATAAACACGAACTTTCCTGCCTCTGGAATTTTTACAAAATGTCTGTAAAGGAACGGCTTTCTTTTCTCCTCCTCTGTCGGTTCGTCCATAACTGCAACCTTGAAAAAACGTGGATCTATATTCTTAATTAACTTTCCAAGCACACTTCCTTTTCCTGCCGCACCCCAGCCCTCAAGCAGTACGATTACTGGAAGCTTCTTTTCTTTCATAGCAATCTGCTGTTGTAAAAGGCTGTTCTTTGCATTGGCAAGTCTTTTATCCACTTCCTCTGCTGTTGGCTGTTCTACCTTGTTCCAATCTTTTAACATAATCAAATCCTCCAATCTAACCCACTTTTTATAAGTATTATAACAGAATATAAGACAAATTAACAGTATAAAAGCCACATCAAAGCTATTCCTGTAATCAGGAACATTTCCTCTGACGTGGCTTAATTATTTAATATATTATCTGATATTATTCCTACTATATATCCAGTAATTTAGATGATACTGCTTATCTTGTTAATCAGCTATTACTTATCTGACTTATCAGCATCATCAAAATTTAATCTTTCTTCCTCAACAACTAATGGTCTGTTCATAAGTCGCTGGTTCATACTTAATATATATTCTCCCATAAGACCTATGAATATAAGCTGTAATGAACCTAATATGCTGACAAGGAGAATAAGAGGAACCATCCCAGCTGTAAATCTGTTCCAGTATACAAGCTTAAGAACAAGGTATACAATTCCAACAATTATGCTGACAAGACCAAAGAATCCACCAACAAATGTTGCAAGTCTTAATCCAAGCTTAGTATATGATGTAAAGCTTAACATTGCAGCATCATAAAGGGTAAAGAAATTATTATGTGTCTTTCCTGCTCTTCTCTGTGCCTGTGTATACTCAATCTCAGTTCTCTTAAACCCTAATTCTCCAACAACACCTCTTAAAAATGGGATTGGATCTTTCAAGTCCCTCATAACCTGTACAAATGACTTGTCATATAAACCAAAACCTGTAAAATGCTCTATCTGTTCAACAGAAGACATTTTTTTAATAAGCTTGTAATAACAGGTTCTTAAGAAATACATTATCTTGCTTTCTTTACTGCTTGACTTTACTGCACATACTATCTTATAGCCCTTTTCCCATTCTGCTACAAGTCTTGGAATTACATCAATAGGGTCCTGAAAGTCTGCACATACTGGTATTGTACAATCGCCATCTGTATTAATAATACCATAATATGGAGAATTAAACTGTCCAAAATTCTTAGCATTAAATATTGCCTTAATCTTCTTATTACCCTCACATAACTGTCTTAACTTAACTCTTGTTGTATCAGTTGAGTCGTTATCAATAAATGTTATGTCATAATCATACTGTGGCAGATCCTTTGCAAACATCTCTATCAACGCTTCGCTGAGAGGTATAACATTTTCTTCCTCATTATAACAAGGTACCATAATACTAATCTTCTTCATCTTAATCTCCATTCTTACTTCTTTATTACATCTAAGATATTATAAATTCTGTGTTCTACACCATTCTATTGTCTCTTTTATACCATCTTCAAAAGAATACCTTGGCTCAAATCCAGTGTCTTCTCTTAACGCTGTAATATCTGCACACAAGTACATTACCTGTAAAGGACCATATGGAATATCTCCATATCCTATTGTGACATTTTTATTGGCATTTTGTCCTATAATATCAATATATTCTTTTAACGGTCTTGCTTTACCGCTTCCTATGCAGTATGTTCTACCGTCTGTACCTTTCTCACCAAGTAATCTCATTGCTAATGCTGCATCCTTTGAATAAAGGAAATCCCACATCTGCTCACCCTTAGTACAAGATGGCTTTTCTGAATTAAGAAGCTTATAAATAGTGCTCATAACCATTGTATTCTCACCATCATAAGGACCATATATGCTAAGTATCCTTGTCCATATATGACGCATTCCCTTCTGCTTACAGGCAATTCTTGTCATCTGTCCAGCACATAACTTGGCAATCCCATAACCATTTTCAGGAAATGCAGGAACACTCTCATTCAAAGAGCCTTCATATCTGCCATATTCAGCCTGTGAACCAGCACCTATAAAAGTATCACAGCCAAGTGCAAAAGCAGCTTCAACCGCATCAAGTGCATATTTTACATTAAGATTTTGTCCATACATATTATTTCTGCTGTTGCCAAATGTTCCGTCCCAGCCAAAATGATAGAACACATCAGCTCCCTCTCGAATAAGCTCTGGCAGTTTATTAAGCTCTGACAAATCGCAGTCAACACGCTTTACCATATCACTTGTCTTAATTCTGTCTGCACGTCTTGAACCCGGTCTTACAACAGCAACAACCTCTACTCCGTTAGATACAAGTTCATTAATCAGTGCTAATCCAATAGAACCTGTAGGTCCTGTAATTACCGCTCTTTTCATTAAAATCCCCATTTCTATATACTGGTTTCTATATTTATCCTGATATGGGACAGCAAGACTATCATTACTGATATTTACGCTGTCCCAATGAATGATTATAAATTATCAATTACAGTTATGCAAGATGATTGCTTTCATATTCTTCCCTGTCAAGGAATGGTGCCATATCATCAACTGCCGCTGATACTATCTTTCCGTCTGGAAGTACCTTTGAACTTGACTTTGGTGCAAAATTCTGGTGCCAGTCTACAACTACCTCACAGAATACAGGACCCTTATGGTTAATAACTTCATCTATAGTTTCATTAATGCCATCAAGTCTGTCTATTCTGTAATAAGGAATATCAAAAGCTGGTATTACTCTTGAGAAGTCTGGTGTGCTAAGACCATATCCTCCACCAATTCCTACATATGGCTGTCCCTTAAACAGATTAGTCTGTGTCTGTCTGATAGAATGATATCCATTATTATTAATAAGGAATATCTTGATATCAAGATTATTGTATACAATAGTCTGTAACTCCTGCATATTCATCATAAAGCTTCCATCACCCTCAACACAGATAATTCTCTTATCTGGTTCTGACACGCTTGCTCCTACTGCTGCTGGAAGTCCATAACCCATTGCCGCACAACCCGAATTAGTATATAATCTCTGACCCTTCTTAATATCAGCCGCCTGAAATGTTATAACACACGCCGCACCATTACTGCACACAACACTGTCATCTTCATTTAATTCCTCAAATAACTTTGTTGTGAATACATATGGATTTAAGCCGTCTTTATCTTCATAATATTCTGGAAGTGTCGCTGGATACTTCTTATCTAACTGTCTGCACCAGTCAACCCATTCCTTATGGCTGTCATTCTTCTCATATTCTGCCTCATTAACAGACTTGAAGAAATCCCTTAAATCTGCGTGAACAGGATAATCAACCTTCACTGTTGGCTTATTAAGCTCTGCATCATCTATATCAACAACTATCTTATAAGCATTTTTGCCAAAATCGCCAAAATTATATCCAATCATACGGATATTCATTCTACAGCCTAATACAATAAGTAAATCTGCGTTCTGAACTATGAAATTACCTGCTCTTGTACCTACAGTACCAGGTCTTCCACAATATAACGGATGCTCATCCCATATAATATCGTGTGCATCCCACGCTGTAACAACTGGAATTCCAAGCTTATCAATACATTTAATGAATTCACTCTGCTGACCAGCGTGTCTTATAGCTGTTCCGGCAAGTATTACAGGTCTTTTAGCTTCTTTAATCTTAGCAAGCACATCCTTAGTATACTGTTCATCATATACCGGATTATCCTGATTAAATGATGCCCAGTGTTCATCAATGTAACCCTGCTTGTCAAAGCCCTCTAAATCGTCTGTTTCAATAAATGTTGAGGCAACATCGCCAGGAATATCAAGCCATACCGGACCCGGACGTCCATTAAGCATAAGAAACCAAGCCTTCTCAACTTCTTTTCTTATACTCATAGGATCTGTAATCATCTTGGCATACTTAGTCATAGTAGATACTGCTGATGTAATATTAACTTCCTGATCACCAAGCTGACGAAGCGGAAGGTTAGTTGACCATACTGTTGTCTCTCTTTTAGCCTGTCCAGTAACAACAAACATTGGAATAGAATCAACATATGCACCGAATACACCTGTAATTGCATTAGTTCCGCCAGGACCACCAGTTACACATACAGGAGCAATCTTTCCTGTCTGTCTTGTATAACCTTCTGCAGCAATTGTACAAGCCTGTTCGTGATGATTATAAGTAATCTTTAAGCCTTCCTGATGTCCAAATGCATCATTAAGGTGCATAGCTGCTCCACCAGTTATCATAAACATATCGGTTACACCCTGCTTAACAAAGAATTCTGATATATATTTTGCAACTTTCATTCTCATAATGTTTATCCATCCTTTTAATAATATTCTATCTTTATATTAAATTAAGCAGGTCTAAAGGCATTGCCGCCGCTCCTACTGCCTTGAACTTGTATACATCTTCTGGTGCCCTGAAATCAAATCCATAGGTTACACCTATGAAATCCATACCAATCTTTTCTGCACCGATAGCATCGTGACTGCTGTCACCAATCATAACTGCATTAGAATAATCAGTAACTCCTAAGTCAACCATACATTTCTCGATAATATCAACCTTTTTTAACTTATTATTATGGTCAGCACCATATAATATATTAGTATACTTATCAAATCCAAAATGCTTTAAAATTGCCTCAGCATAATCCTGTCTTTTATAAGTTGCTACCGCAAGCTTTACATTTCTTTCCATAAGCTTGTCAAACACTTCATATATTCCATCATATGGAACTGCCTTAAGAAGCTCATAATCCTTATATCTGTTTCTAAAGCAGGTTGCAATGTCCTGTAATATATCTCCATTAAGATTATATGCTTTGGCGAATGAGTCCTGAATTGGAGGTCCGATAAATGTCTTTAAAACATCCTCACTTAATGGCTCAAATCCCATCTTATCTATTGTATATTTTACTGATGCAAGAACTCCTTCTGTTGTATCAAGAAGTGTTCCGTCTACATCAAATACCGCTATCTCATATTTTCCCATAGTTATTTCCTTTTTCTTGTGATATTTATATGATAAAACCGCATTTTCCTAAAATCAACTTTAATATATATAATGAATTATCACCAGCTTCATCTGAGCCAGTAGTATTCTTGAATTCTTCTTTATCAAATACATAATCAAAATGGTCACCATTATTAGGCGTAACATCACTTAATGTAATAATCTTTACTGTATCTGGTCTGTCTGATAACTGTGCTGACAGATTAACATAGCTTTTACTGTCACTGATAAATACATACTCATCCAGCTGGTCTGATTTATCATCTATGCCTTTATCAGTCAGACTGTCAAACGATATCGTAATATCTTTAGCAAGACTGTTAACCCATATTACCGTTCCCTTATAAATTCTGTTATCATCTGATACTGTTACTTTGCTGTCATCTACATCAGGCTTAACCATAATATCCTGATTAACCCCAGCACTTTTTATAATGATATTCTGATTATATAAATCTTTCTTTAAATTATTATATGATTCATCTGAAATATCTGTAATTATTTTCTTGTAATTATCATATAACTGCTTTATAAACTGCTCATCATACATAAGCTGCTTATCTTCACTCTTAGCAAGTTCAGATAATATTTCATTAATCTGCCTTATTGATAAGTTTTCCTTATCCATAAGATATGAAACATAGCTTGGATGACAGCTGTTAAATGCCGCCATATAAAAGAACATATTATAGCCCCAAGGCTTAGTTCTGTAAATATCCATAATATTACAGTTCAAGGCTTCCAAAATCTGGCTTATATCATAATTCTTATTATAATAATCATTAAGGTGCATAGCCAGAAGCTCTATCGGACAATTACCTGCACTTTTCCCCATCCCATATACTGTAGCATCTACAAGTACATCTCTTTTCGTATTACATAGAAGCATTTCCTGACAATTAGCAAATGCTCTCTGGAAATTATTGTGCGAATGGTATCCAAGACTTATATTTTCCTTTAACCCCTCATCAAGCATATAAAAATAATGCAAAAGACTATCCTTCTGCAACAGACCATATGTGTCAACCATTGATACTGCATATGGCTCTATATCATTAGCAAGCTTTATTAAATCCTGCAATTCTTCATCATTATAGCTTGTAATTGAAACAAGCTGTACAAATACCTTATAACCAAGTGCTTTTACCTTGGCACAGTATTCAACAGCTTCTTTTCTCTTATCTTTTTTAAATATTACCCTTATTCCATCTAATATGGACTCATTACAAGGCTGAAGGTTAGACAGACTACAAGTACCGTAGTCTATCATACCTACAACCATAGTATCTTTATGGTTACATTTACCATATACTTCTTCAAAGCTTCTGGTATCAGGAAGGATACTTCTATTGATGTCGAACTTTCTTCTTTCATCAATAAATCCAACTTCTACTATATCAATTCTGGCATTTACAAGCCTTTCAAATATACTTATTAAATTATTATGACCGAAATTCCAGTCATTAACATATCCACCATCTCGTAATGTACAATCTAATAGCTGAATTCTACCCAAGTTACTTACCTTCCATCATAATTAGTTAATTACTTTTTGCCAAATGCCCAAAGCTTATTCATAAAGAAGTTGATAGGAATACTTATAACAAGATTAATAATAGGTGCTAACATTTTGCTTATATGAAGAACTGATACCCACAATACTGATAATATATTATTAAGAATCAATCCTGTAAATCCATAAGAAACATATGTCTTAAATAATGCTGCCCATATATTTCTTTTTTCGCCTTCTTCTTTCTTAAATACAAACTTGTTATTCCAGTAAAATGACCAAAGAACACTAAGTAACCAGGAAACAATGTTCGCAATGATATAATCAAACTTTACACCGCTCTTAGATACAAGCAAAAGTGTTACAACATAAAGTAAATAAGAAATAATTGTATTAGACACACCTACTAATCCAAACTGTAAGAATTCCTTGAATGTCTGTCTTTTCTTGTCTGTTAAGTCCTTTTTGATAATCTTAAAAAGCAGCTCAACAAAAAACATATAAATTTTTTCAATAAAACCGTATATTGTCTTACCCATATTAATGTACTTTCCTTATGACCATAAATTACTGATTAACAGCTTCCTTGATTGTCTTAGCCATATAATCAATCATCTCATCTGTCATTCCTGGATATACACCTACCCAGAATGTATCTCTCATAATTCTGTCTGTGTTGTCAAGAGTTCCTACTACTCTGTAGCCTTCTTTTGTTGCTCTCATCTCATCAAAGCAAGGGTGCTTTATAAGGTTACCAGCAAAGAGGTTTCTTGTCTGGACACCGTGGCTTTCGATATATTCTACGATTGCCTTTCTGTCAAGACCTTCTCTTACTGTAATAAGGAAACCAAACCAGCTTGGTCTTGAATTATCACAAGGAACTGGAAGAATTACCTTATCTTCAATATCAGCAAGTGCTGCTCTTAATCTGTCAAAGTTATGTCTTCTTCTCTCAACAAATGAAGGGAACTTCTCAAGCTGTGCACAGCCTACTGCTGTCTGCATATCTGTTGCCTTGAGATTATAACCAAAATGTGAATATACATACTTATGGTCATATCCTAATGGAAGCTCGCCATACTGCTTATCAAATCTGTGTCCACAGAGATTATCCTTACCAGAAGGACATACGCAGTCACGTCCCCAGTCTCTGAATGAACGGATACACTTGTTAAGAAGTGGGTTGTTAGTATATACGGCACCACCTTCACCCATTGTCATATGGTGTGGAGGATAGAAGCTGCTTGTTCCTATATCACCGATTGTACCTGTGAACTTCTCTTCTCCATTAATTGTATATTTTGAACCAAGTGCATCACAGTTATCTTCTACTAACCAGAGATTGTGCTTATCACAGAATTCCTTAACTGCTGATAAATCAAATGGATTACCAAGTGTATGTGCAATCATAACAGCTTTTGTCTTATCTGAATATGCTTCTTCAAGCTTTGTTACATCAATATTGTACTGTGGAATTGTAACGTCTACAAATACAGGAACTGCACCATACTGGATAGCTGGAGTAACTGTAGTTGGGAAACCAGCAGCAACAGTGATAATCTCATCACCTCTGTTAATTCTTCTCTCACCAAGAAGTGGTGATGTAAGTGCCATAAATGCGTTAAGGTTAGCTGATGAACCTGAGTTGACAACTGATACATACTTTACATTAAGGTATTCACCGAGCTTCTTTTCAAACTCATCTGTATAACGTCCTGATGTAAGCCAGAATTCAAGTGCTGAATCAACAAGATTCATCATTTCCTTGCTGTCATACACACGGCTTGCGTATGATATTCTGTCTCCCTCTTTGTACTGTTTCTGGTTATGATACTTCTTGCAGTACTCATCTACCATTGCAAGAATTTCTTCTCTTGCTTCTAATTCATTCTTATTATCAAACATTATTTATCCTCCATAATTAATTATTCTGCAAAGAATTCGTCTATCTGCATATCCATACATTTAACTACATCGCCATTAGCCGCATATACCTTTGACCATTCAACTGACTTTTCAATAGCTGTATCAAAGTTCCAGCGTGGTTTCCAGCCAAATGTTGTCTTTAACTTAGAGCAGTCAAGCTTTAAGAAATTAGCCTCGTGTGGACCTCCGTCATACTTGTTAACCCATTTAAGTCCTTCGCCCCATTTATTACAAAATGTGTCTACAAGAACTCCTGTTGTTATACAATCGCTTTCATCTGGACCTACGTTATAGAAATCAGCATACTTCTTATCTTTGAACTGTTCCATAGCTATCATAAGATAAGCTGCAAGTGGTTCTAATACGTGCTGGTATGGTCTTGTTGAATGTGGGTTACGTACAACTATATCTTCCTTCTTAATAGCTGCTCTTACACAATCTGGCACAATTCTGTCATTGGCAAAATCACCGCCGCCGATTACATTACCAGCTCTTGCTGTTGATACAGATACATCCATATCATTGAAGAATGAATTGATATAACTGTGTGTAACAAGCTCTGAGCAGGATTTACTGTTAGAATATGGATCATATCCGTCAAGTGGTTCATTTTCCCTATAACCCCATGCCCATTCATTATTATGGTATACCTTATCAGTAGTTACATTAAGGAATGATTTAACACAAGGGTTAAGTCTTACACATTCACATATATTAACTGTACCCATAACATTAGTTTCATAAGTGTATACAGGGTCTTTATATGAATCCCTTACAATAGGCTGTGCAGCAAGATGTAATACTATCTCAGGCTGTACTTCCTTAAACACTTCCTTTAAATGTGCTAAATCTCTTATATCACCTATAACAGAATTAATATTGTTCTCAACGTCTGCCATTGAAAAAAGATTAGGATCCGTAGGTGCTTCAAGTGAATATCCTGTAACCTCTGCTCCTGCTTTTACAAGAATTCTGCAAAGCCAAGAACCCTTAAATCCTGTATGTCCTGTAACAAGAACTTTTTTGCCTTTATAAAAACTTAAATCCATCTTTATATCTTATCCCTTCCTGATAATAATTACCATTTTTTCCAAGGAGCTGTTCCTGTGCTAAGATACTTCTCAAGCATATCCATTTCTCTCTTGTTATCCATACACTGCCAGAAGCCATTGTGCATATAAGACATAAGTTGTCCTTCCTTAGCAAGCTTCTCAAGTGGATCTTTCTCAAATACTGTGTTATCACCTTCAATATAATCAAATATTTCAGGATTAAGTACCATATAACCAGCATTGATTGGTGCACCATCCATAACACTCTTCTCTCTGAAAGACTTAACAGCATTATCTCCGCCAATATCAAGAACACCCTTCTGCTGTTCAAGCATAACTGATGTAAGAGTAGCAATCTTTCCGTGTTCCTTATGGAACTCTACAAGCTTTGATATATCAACATCACATACGCCATCACCATAAGTCATAAGGAAAGGTTCATTACCTACATACTTCTGTACTCTCTTAATTCTTCCACCTGTCATAGTATTAAGTCCTGTATCAACTACAGTTACCTTCCAAGGCTCACAATGCTGTTCGTGGATTATCATATCATTAGAACCTTTAGTAAAGTCAAATGTAATATCACTATTATGAAGGAAATAATCAGCGAACCATTCCTTTATTACATACTGCTTATAACCAGCACATATAATAAATTCATTAAATCCATAATATTCATATTCTTTCATAATATGCCAAAGAATTGGCTTACCGCCAATCTCAATCATTGGCTTTGGCTTAAACTGGCTTTCTTCACTTATTCTTGTTCCGAAACCACCAGCTAATAATACAACCTTCATACTGTTCCTCCAGTCTTTTTTAAGTATATTTAATATCCTTTTATATTTTTCATCAATCCACACTTCTCCAATGCTCAAGTGTTTCTTTAAGAGTCTGCTCTAATGAAATAACCGGCTGCCAACCGACTTCACTCTTAATCTTGTCTATGTCAGGTTCTATAATTGGAACATCTACAGGGCGTAGCTTATTCTCATCAACCTTAACCTCAATGGCTGTATCAGACATTGCTACTATCTCATCAAGTATCTGACTGATTGCAATTGCGTGTCCAGTTCCTACATTATATGTCTCTCCACGTCTGCCATGTTCAACAAGAAGTGCATAGGCCTTTACTACATCTCTTACATCTGTAAAATCTCTCTTGGCACTTAGATTACCAACATATATAACTGGCTCCTGTCTGCCTTTCTCAATATCTGCAACCTGCTTGCAGAAATCAGCTACAACAAACATAGGTGTCTGGTTAGGACCTATATGGTTAAATGCCCTTACCATCATTATATCAAGGCCATAAGCATCAGAATATATCTTTCCCAACATATTCTGGCATGCCTTTGTAGCGGCATATATATTACCTGGACGAACTGTATTATCTTCAACAATCGGACATTCACCCTCTTTGATATGTCCGTATTCTTCACCTGAACCTATAAGAAGTACTCTTGGCTTTTTATCAAGCTGTCTTACAGCATCAAGAAGATTAACACAGCCTTTTATATTAACATCAATTGTAAGCGTTGGATTCTTCCACGAATATGCAACTGATGACTGTGCAGCAAGATGAAATATATAATCAGGCTGTTCAGCCTTAAGCAATCCTACTATCTGTCCAATGTCAAGAATATCAAGATTCTTAACATCTGCATTATCCATAACAAGCTGTTCTTTCTCTGTCTTAGTAACTGTAACCTCGTATCCACAATCATCAGTAAGATGTCTTACAAGATATGGACCGACAAAACCGCCTCCGCCAATTACTAATGCTTTCATATATTACCTCATTTCTGATAATCAAATATTGTCAGGACAGAATCTCTGCCCTGACTCCTCGTAACATTTAACATTTATTAGTTATTAGCTTCTGCTTCTTTCTTTACTAATTCAAGGTCATTCTTAACCATTCTCTCAACTAATTCCTGGAAAGAAATCTCTCTCTTCCAGCCAAGCTTTGCTTCTGCCTTAGCTGGGTTACCAATAAGAAGTTCAACCTCTGCTGGTCTGAAGAAGTCCGGATTAACCTTAAGTACAACCTTACCTGTTGCCTTATCCTTTGCTATCTCATTAACGCCTTCGCCCTCGAACTCAACTTCAATTCCTGCCGCAGCAAATGCTGTCTTGGCAAATTCTCTTACTGTTCTTGTCTCATTAGTAGCGATTACATAATCATCTGGCTCTTCCTGCTGTAAAAGTAACCACATAGCTCTTACATAATCCTTTGAATGACCCCAGTCTCTCTTTGCATCAAGATTACCAAGTTCAACATGATCCTGAAGGCCTAACTTAATACGTGCTACAGCATTAGTAATTTTTCTTGTAACGAACTCTTTTCCTCTTCTTTCTGATTCATGGTTAAAAAGAATTCCTGAACAAGCATACATGTTGTAGCTTTCTCTATAGTTCTTTGTTATCCAATGTCCATAAAGCTTAGCAACTCCATATGGGCTTCTTGGATAGAAAGGTGTATCCTCTGTCTGAGGGATTGCCTGTACCTTACCAAACATCTCTGATGTTGATGCCTGATAAAATCTGCACTCTGGCTTAACTATTCTGATAGCTTCAAGCATATTAGTTACACCGATAGCATCAATATCTGCTGTTGTACAAGGTGTATCCCATGATGTAGCTACAAAAGACTGTGCAGCAAGATTATATACCTCATCTGCCTGTGATATTCTCATAGCTGATATTAATGATACGATATCCTGCATATCTGCATATATAAAATGTATCTTATCCTTAATATGGTCTACATTACCGTAATCAACGACACTCTTTCTTCTCATAAGGCCATATACGTTATAGCCTTTTTCAAGAAGAAGTTCTGCTAAATAAGAGCCGTCCTGTCCTGTAATACCTGTAATTAATGCATTTTTCATAATTCTACTCCATTCTTTAATTTAGTCTGCATATTTTATAAATATTCATTCTTTCCTGCTTCTCTTAAACTTGCAAGGACTTTCTTTATCTCTCCAGCATTCTCTTTAGTTGAAATAAGTGTCGCATCTTTAGTATCAACAACAATCATATCTCTTAAGCCTACTGTTGCTATAAGCTTGTCTGCTCCTTCAATTACACAGTTCTTTGTATTAACAGTAACAACATTGCCGTTGACAACATTGCCATCTTCATTGTTCTCTTTAATTCTACCGACTGCAAGCCAAGAGCCAACATCATCCCAGCCAAAATTACCAGCTAATGTATATATATCATCAGCCTTTTCCATAATTCCATAATCTACTGACTGTGATTCAAGGTCAGGGAACTCTTTCTCAAGTGTAGCCTGATAATCAGCTGTTCCAACAGAAGCCTTAATCTTCATAAGTCCATCATATGTTGATGGCATAAAGCTCTTAAAACAGTCAAGTATTGTTGAAACCTTCCATACGAACATACCTGAATTCCAAAGATAAGAACCATCTTCAAGATATGACTTGGCTGTTTCAAGGTCTGGCTTTTCAACAAACTTTTCAACTGAATAGCTCACACCTTCCTTGTTATCCTTATTATATTTGATATAACCATAGCCCGTCTCTGGATAATTAGGTGTAATACCTACTGTTACAAGATTAGCTCCGCTCTCAGCAACCTCACAGGCATTAACAAATGTATCTTTAAATATATCATTATGCTTAATAAGATGATCTGATGGAAGAACTATCATAACTGCATCATCATATTTAGATGCAACGTGTACCGCTCCAAGACCTATACAAGGTGCTGTATTTCTTCCTATTGGTTCACAGAGAATATTCTCTTCTGGAATACCTGGAAGCTGTTCTTTAACAAGCTCTCTATAATTAGCATTTGTTGCAATATATACATCTTTAATGTCAACTAATGGACTTATTCTTTCCACCGTAAGCTGAATCATCGTCTTACCGTCATCTGTTAATGACAAGAACTGCTTTGGAAGGTTCACTCTACTCCTTGGCCAAAATCTCTCGCCTTTTCCACCTGCCATTATCAATGCTGTTTTTTTCATGATATACCTCATTTCTTAAATAACTGAATATTTAACGTTTCAATATAGGCACACTACGCCTTTCTATAAGCTTTAAAATTATATCCCAACAGACCCTATTTGTCAATTTTTCCTGGCTTTATATTCACTGAATTATGGTCTTTGCATAACATTATCTTAACTTGTAGAAACTTAATGTGCCATCATTACTTACAATTGGTGAAATGCCAAGCTTTTCTGTAAGCTGGCTCTCTATCCTTCCAATAAACTCTTTATCATTCTCCCATTGGGCAGTTCTTTCTTGTGTCATAAGCCCCTTATCTGGATTTTGCTCTTTAACGCCTGCACACACTGCCAAGTCTATCTTTAATCAGTTCACTATTCCCTTAATTAATTATATTTATAATAATTTTATCAAACTGGACTTTATTATTCAACAATATGTATCTGTTTTATTAGACATTTTCTATATGATATTATATAATAAATCATTAGCTTTCCAGCAACGCCAACTGGCATTAAAGCTTTTATATTCTATAAATAATAGGAGATAATGTATGTCATATAACTTAATTAACCAGTTCAAAAAGGATAATAAAATAACACCTAAGGGTATCCTTTTTATTTTTATGCTGTTCGTTATTGTTGTACAGTCTGCAATAATTATTTACAGTAACTTATTTGAACTTGAACATCACCTTGGATTTGATGCTTCATCAGCTTATCTGCAGGCTGTTGAAATATGGAGATGTAAATCTTTAGTTCCATCAACCTTTGCACTGACAACTACTCTTGGTCTTGATTCACCGACTCCGCTTGCCGCACTTTTCTACGGCATTACAGGAAATATCTTTCTCGGATTTGGAATCGCCAATATTATACTTGATGTTGTAATAGCTGTTATATTCTATAACCTATTAAAGGAATTCAAATTATCCGCTTTTGAGATTGCTCTTGGATTTATCTTCCTTTTATGTCCATTTATGACACCAGACCATTTCATAGATAACAACCTTTCTTATTTTGCAATGGTTCTTGGCGAGCAGGGCTCTTACAGCGTAAAGATAATAACTATGCTTCTTTTATTATGGGTTGTCGTACAGTTAGAACACCGTAATAATAAAGCTTTACAGGCTGGCTCAGAAAATGTATCGCACAACAATATCAAATTATATATATCAATTGTATTTGCAACACTTTTCTCTATGCTTACAGCAATTTCAAGTGGAATATATGTTGCTATTACAATATTAGTTCCTTGTGTGTTCTACTATGTCTTTAAGATTATCTATAAGAATTCTTTAAAGGTGCTTAAAGACTATGGCTTTATATTTACTATGGCACAGCTTGTATTAACATTTGCCTGCAAAGCCATATCAGGTCATATATTTGTTTTCCAGTCTAAAGAAAGCTCTATGGTATTAACAGGTATATATGAATTCTGGCACAACATAGGAAGTCTTATAATGGGATATCTGCAATTACTGTGTGGAATTTCTATTGAAACAACAACAAGCCTTTTCTCATTCAGGGGAATAATCCAGATATTATCCATAGGCTTTATATTATTCATATTAATTCTTATGGTAATATCTGTTAAACGCATTATTAAAGAAATAAAACAGAAGGATATCGACTTTACAGAGATAATTCCATATACAATAATATTAGTTAATATCGCAATATTCATATTCTCTTATACTTTATATGATGGATATTTTTTTGAATACCGCTACCTTATTATTGTATACCTTATGCAGATTGTAATATGCTTAAAGGCTATTAATAAGCTCAGTGATGAGCATATATTTAAAGCACTCATTACATTTGCAATATCATTCGTGCTCTTATGTGAAAGCGTTGGATTATTCAGGCTCTATCACGAAAAGACTATAGACTCCGATACTCTTGTTCCTCTTCTTGAAGAAGTCGATACTCTTGATGTTCCTATAGCATATGTATGGGGCACAACTTCTGCGCAAATGCAGATAGATGCAAGAAATTTCAGAATAATGGATCTTAATCTTGTATACAGAACACTTACTGATGATACTTATCAGAGAAGCAACCGCTGGGGCGATTATCTTTATTATGATGAAAACAGCCAGTGGACAGGAAGAACCGTGCTTATCACAACACTTGATGATTTGACAACACTTCCTGAATTTATAGTTAACAAATATACTTTTGTTAATAATTACGGCGATTATCTTATATATGTATCAGAAATCAATCCTTTTGATTTAACTGCATTCGATAATAACTGTACCAAAAATATTAATTTTATGTATTCAGAAGGCGTTGATATTGGATGGGCTGAACTTGACAGTAATGGCTATCTTGTCGCTGATGATACTGTTTCTGGCAACATTATGAATATGACACTTCCTGGTGTTGAAAAAGGAACATATTCCGTTACAATAAACTACTCATCTGATGACAATAATTCAGATACTTATTTTGAAATATGTAACCTTGCTGATGACAGTGTTATTGCCAAGGCTTCTGCCTCAACAGATAATGAAACTATAATTAATAATATCGAAGTTAATGATACTTCTGATTTAATAATTAAATGCTTCAAAAAAGACGGCTACAGCCTGATATTAAAGAATGTGCATATTAACAGGAAATAGCTGGAATAAATCTTATATCAATAAAATCCCCTTATATATTGGAAATACAGCCAGTAAGATTTCTATCTTCTGGTCATACAACCAATATATAAGGGGTATTTTATAGTTATTATAATGTTTAAAACGCAACAAAATATTTTAACCGGACATAACCAATTAATAATTTAACCTCTATTATTAATTAACTGGAACCCAGTATTCAAGCACTGCTGAGCCTACTGTAAATTCATCTGATAATTCAAAGCGTTCATAGAATTTATCAAGATTAACACCTTTATCAGTTAAAGTATAATGTGCATTATAATCCATAATTATCGGCTCATCAATGTTATCAAGTTCATTCTGTAAATATTCCAATGACTGAGGATATACATCTAAATCTGCAAAGTCTATAAAATAATATCCACTATCCCAGCCAAGTTCGTAATATACCATAGGAATTGAAAATCCTATCGCCTTAGTGTCTTTAGCACATACATCCGCTATATGCTGTATCTCACTGTTATATACTTCTGTATTTCTCATATCTGACAGTTCATTACCGCCCTCAACATATGAATAGTTGTATACTCCTGCCGCACACATAGCAAGAAGTATCCCTGCTGACAATGCCGCAAAGCCTTTTAAGAGTATCGAAAGATATCCTGCCTTGCTCTTCTGGTAATTCTTTATACAATAATCTGCAAATACAGCAATCATAATCACTGTTGTAAAATGAACAATTGTAAGATTACCATACGCTGTACGGTTAATATAATATGTCATCTGCCCAAGTGCCATAACTGCAACAACTGCCATAAAGGCATCATATCTGCTGTCGTCAATATTCTTATCACCTGTATTAAGATTAGAATTAAAGAAGACATTCCCTATAAAAAACAGTCCAAAAAATGCTGTTATAAGCCATGCAACAATGCCTTTCTGGTATTCATATCTAAGATAATCAAAATAGTCTGAATTCATAAGTGGGAATATGAACTGCTTAATGCTTATAAAGCTTCCACCCATAAGAACATTGATAATTCCTGTAATAACCCACGCTCCTGCTATTGTTCCTATAAGTGCCAATACAACAATCAATGTGTTTGTATACAGACCTGCCTGTTTGAAATTATATTTTTTGACATTATCAATAATATAGTATGCTGCTACTGCTATAGTGTATACAATGCCTGTTTCAAAGTTCCATATTACTGATATCATAAGCAGACATACATTAATAATTATATATACAGGCTTATAACAGTATTTTCTCTTAACACCAAAGAATAAATAAGCGAGTATTATGCCTGCAAATAATGTTCTATGTGGTACAAGCTGGAAGTAAACTCCTGTATGCAGTGAACAATTAACAACAATAAGTGCAGTAACCGCCATTATTCTGACTGCATTGTTACTTACAAGTTCAATTATTACATAGGCAGCTGCCATATATGAAAATGCTGACAAGGCTGCCATAAGTATCATAAATGTATTAATACCACCACCAATAAGCTTTAATATTGGGGCTAATATAAGTGCATAATATCCATACACACCTGAATTAAGACCGCTTCTTGCAACACCATTAACCGCTGAATACACTGTATTAAAATACGCATCAAAATGATATACATTATAATCTGTTGAATACACATTAGGCAGATAAAATGAATAAGCATATATAAGCCCTGCTACTACCGCAAATAAATACAGATACACCTTATTCTTAACCGGTTGTACCACTGCATTTTCTTTCTTAATAACAGCAAGCATTATTATAAATATAGCTGTCAATGCAATCACAGTAATCTTTTCATTAGCGTGATACAGGTAATCATCTGCTGCCGGTCCGTCAAACAGATTAACCTCATTAAGATAACAGCCTATAAGTATGCCGAATACAACTAATATAATAAGAGCTGATATAACACTGTACACTTTATTATTACTGCCTGATAACTTTAATCTGTTCTTTACTGCCGGAATGTTCATAATAATACATACCAGCAGGCAGAACACAAGAAGAAATACAGCATATGGAATTATATTTGATGTAATCTTTCCACTGTATACAGGATTGCCCTCTATCTTATATACATACAGCTCAATGCCAGCTAATGCAACAAGATATGCTATGCCTATGCTGAATATTTTTCTTATTAAATTATTCTCACTATTCATTATTATTAACTCTCTATTATTAATTCTTTATTACTGATTATTATTCTAAACAGCTATTTTATGTCCATAATTTCACTGGCTGATTTATTCTTCATCCAATAATGGTATGAACATAATATCTTTAAGTTCTTCTCTTGATAAAAATGGAGCTAAATCCTCAAGTGGAGGACTTACAAGTGTTCCGTCCTCTAATCTCTTAGTACTGCTCTTTGGCTCCCATACCTGCTTGGTATCTGTAAATATTTCACAGAATACAGGACCATCTGTCTCTAATACCTTATCAACTGTTTCCATCATCTCTTTGTTAGATGAAGCACTGTAATAATCATAACCAAATGCTTCAGCAATCTTCTTGAATTCAGGGAAAGATAAATCTCCTGACTCTGGACCAATTCCTATTTTGCAATGCTCTTTAAACAGATTGTTCTGTGTAAGTCTTATTGAATGGTAACCGTTGTTATTAATGAGGAATACTTTAATCGGAAGCTTGTTAGTAATTATTGTCTGGAGTTCCTGCAGATTCATCATAATACTGCCGTCACCCTCAAGACATATAGTAGTTCTTCTGCCACCACCTATACAAGTACCGATAGCTGCCGGAAGTCCGTATCCCATACTGGCAACAGCACTGTTATTAGCCATTCGGCTGCCTTTTTTTATAACATAAGTCTGATTACCTACAACACAGCACGCCCCATTAGATACTGCTGTAAGGCTGTTCTCTGGAAGCTGGCTGCTTAAGTATTTAATAAATGCGTATACATTAGCTGTACTTCCATTTTCCTCCCACTGCTTTGGCTGTACGACAGGATATTCCTTTTTCCACTTCAATGTTGTACTGCACCACTCATCTCCTCTGAATACAGGTGCTATCTCTGAAGCGTATTTATCAAGCTTTGTAAGGAAATCCTTTGCATCTGCCCATACTGGCATTTCAACGTGGATAGTTGGCTTCTTTAACTCAGCTTTATCTATGTCTACCATTATTACTTCTGCGGCTCTCGCCCAGGTCTTCCAGTTATATCCTGTCTGGCGGATTGATATTCTTGTTCCTACTGCTAATATAAGGTCAGAATTCTGTATAGCCCAGTTACCTGGTCTGTCACCCATATTACCAGCTCTTCCACAATAAAGAGGATTATCATCTTCAATAAGGTCAACTGCATTCCAATATGTCACAATAGGAATATTAAGCTTCTTGGCAACTGAACGGAATACATCATATGCACCCGAAAGTCTTATTCCATAACCTGCGTGAAATACTGGTCTTTTCGCATTCTTAATCTTTTCAAGAACAGCCTTGACAACGCTATCCTCAACAGGCGGTGGAAGCAGCTTATCATCTTCCTCTGGATCATAACCCCTTAATTCATCTGTTTCAATATATCCACCCTGATAATTAACCGGAATATCTATCCATACAGGACCAGGTCTTCCTGTTGTAGCAAGGTGCCATGCCTTCTCAAGAGCATATCTTATATCCTTAGGGTCTTCAATCATAGTTGCATATTTAGTCATATTAGATACTGACTTTACTATATCATATTCCTGATCACCCATAGCTCTTAACGGAGTTTCAGTATACGATAAGGCATACCTTGCTGTTGTATCATATCTTACCTGTCCGCTTATTATAAACATCGGTATTGAATCAAGCCAGCCGCCAACTACACCTGTAAGTGCATTAGTTCCACCCGGACCAGTTGTAACACATACTGCTGCAATTCTGTTATCAATTCTTGCATAGCTTTCAGCCGCCATAGCACAAGCCTGTTCGTGATGATTATAAGTTACCTTAAGCCCTTCATTGTGTCCAAGTGCATCATTAAGGTGCATAGCTCCTCCACCTACTACAGAAAACACATCTGTAACACCGTGGCTTACAAGAAAATCTGCAACATAATCAGCTAAACGTATTCTCATACTCTAATCTCCATTCTATTAATCATTTTATAATTATTCTTATACTTTACAAATATTCGTATATCGTCAATATATAATTCTACCGGATTCTCTGTGTCGCCCAAAATCGTATCGCTTATATCTTCTATTTCGCAGACGTGAACCACATACACATATGAGCAATATAAATCATAGCTTCATTATTATCATCACTAAACCATTTTTAATTCTATCCAGAGCTATGTCATCTAAAACTTATAGAAGCTAAGACAGCCATTATCACTTATAACCGGCTTTGTTCCTGTTGCTTCTGTCAAATCACTTTCTAACTGTTCTATCTGTTCTGCAAGGTACGCTCTTCTGTCAATATATATTCCGGCAAAACCCGCTTCCTTTAAAGCCTTAACCATATCATCGGCTTTCAGGCTTCCGATTTCTTCATTCCAGCTATCGCCTTCTCTTCCCTTAACAGAACCATAGCTCCATTTAAGTTTGTCTGAATGAAGATAACCAACGAAAAGATGATAATCCCACATATCATTCTGTGACTCACCCTCCGGATATTTATGATATGGAAGCTGATAAATCATAGAGCCCTCATCAACTGAACTTTCAATGTATGACACAAGCTTATCATCACTTGCATATTCAGCCTGTATTGCCTTATAGGTTTCTGTTGGTGTCTTGCCACCGCAGCCTTCCCATATACTAAACACACATACAAGTCCTGTCACTGCTGTTACAATAATTGAAGCTGTGCGTTTATCAGCTTTAAGCTTATCAACAATAGCTCCCATAAGCATAGCCACCGCCAATATACATACATATTCAATAAATATCGAAATTCTGTTATAGCCTCTTATCTTATCTGTGATCAGAAATGCTATCATAGTTCCAAGTCCGCTTGTTGTACCAAGAAGCACAAGCATAATATTAATCTCAGAAAGTGCTCCTAATCTCTTCTTTAATGCACTGTCCCTGTTCATAAACAGAGTGAACATAAGTATAAAGAAACCAATGATTGCAATAATGCCAAGGTATTCTGTAACATTTTCATTAAGATATGTAGTATTGCTGTCATACATATCAATAGCCTTCTGTATTATGCCTATGCCGTGTGCATTTCTAGGCATAAAAAGCATAATGAGCTTTAAGCCATACATCTCTGTTTCAATAAATCCAGCTCTTGATACAGCATCCTGATTAGCACCATGCTGTAAATTATATATCTTGGCCGGCACCATACAAAGAATAAAGAATACTGCAATAACTGCACATATTGAAAGTGCTCTGACAAACCCTTCCGGCTTCTTATTCTTTAACCACTTGCATACACCTGTTACAAGAAGTATAAAGCAGGTGAAATATGGATAATAACCTATTCCGTTATTAGCAATAAGCAGTGCAATTACAATTACAACATAATTGATTGGTCTTTTAAAGAACTGCTTATCAAACTTAAACACTTCTTCTCTTTCAAGAATATAAAAGCATAAAAGGAATGATAAAGGCACAAAATAAGCCTCTGCAAGCACCATATGCCCCACACCTCTTGCAAGCATAAATGGTGACATTCCATATACTGCTGATGTCAATGCTGAAATCCAGCAGTTAATTCCAATCTGTCTCATTACGATATATGACACAATTCCTGCAAATATAAATATGCTTAAATATGTAAGATTAAATCCTACAACAGCATTACCGCCAGCAAGGAATACAAATATTTTCATTATAACCATTCCGGCATTATGCAGATAGTTAGCTGAGAAATCATACATCTGTGTTCCATTTGGTGCACCCAGCCTGTCCGTTGTCATAATCCAGCCCTGTTCTGAGAACATCTTGGCATCTACAAGCATACTAAGGTCATCTCCGCCTGAATATGCTATTGGATATGTTATATCAAAATTAAATAGATTAAACTTATAAATCATTGCCACTGTTATAATAAACAGCATAAGTATAACACTTGCATATTCCTGCCAGTTATTCTTCATATGATTACTTATTTTCTGCTTCATTCTTCTCTCCCACAAGCTTAATTATGTCATCAAACTTCTTCATAATATCTTCCCACTGGAAGTAATCTTCAACATACTTTCGTGCATTCTTACACATAATCTCATATACATCTGTATGTTCAAGCAGATAATTAACACAGCCTTCGAATTCAAAGAAATTCTTGTAATAAAGACCACCATTACTCTTAACGCAGTGTCCCTTTAACACATCACATATACCATTAACTATAACTGGCTTTGATAATGTCATAGCTTCTAATACTGAAATTGAAAGACTCTCGAACTTAGATGGAAGTATAAGTGCCTTAGCACCACTTATTCCGTCAAATTTATCCTCATCAGTAACGAAACCAAGACTTATAATATCAGGGTGCTTAGGTATCTCACATACCGCCTTGCCCATAAGCACAAGCTTAAGATTATTCTTATTACGCTTTTTATATTCCATAAAATAATTAAAAAGTCTTGGACAATCTTTACCTTCATCAATACGTCCTACATATATAACGTAATTATCAAGGTTATATTTCTTCTTAAATCTATCAGCATCAACAGTTGTTGGGACATCTACACCAACACCGCATACTTCGTATGGAACATCTTCATTATGGAATATTGAGTGTACAAGATCCTTTTCCTCGTCTGTAAGGAATACAAACGCATCCGCAGCCCCGAACACCTTTTTATACATATCAAAATGTATAAATGGTTCCTGATGTGCTGTAGGAATAAATATTGCCTTATTCTTAATTCTTACAATACTCTTAACCGCTGTATAGTAAAGATAAGTTACAACAATAATTGCCTCATATTCGTCCTGATGTTCATCAACATATTCTACAAGCTCTGGACAATATGGTCCCATATGCTCTATCCATCTGTCCGATAATTCTTCGCCCGCATTGGGATTAGAAAGCATTTCAGAATCAAGTGCTGAGAATACCTTAGGAATTCTTTCGTGTACTGTCTTAAATCTTCTTACAGTTACACCATTAATATCCTCAACACCTTCCTTGTAATAATTCTGCCATTTAACATATTCAACAGCACAGGAAGTAAGAACTTCTACTTCATACTTAGCCTTAAGTCTTTCAGCAATCTGTCTTGAATAAAGTTCAGAACCGCCATTAACCTCTAATCCGTATCTTTGATTTATAATAGCTATCTTTTTCATATTTATCTCCGTTTCTAACTTTCAAAAAAATCAAGAAATCTCTTAACAATTACATCCCATTTGAAATTATCTAATACAAACTGACGTCCTGTCTTACCCATAGTCTCAGCAATTACAGGATTGTCCATATAATAATTAACACATCCTTCAAATTCAAAATAATCATTAAAATATAATCCTGAATTAGACTCTTTAGCGAAATTAGATGTTACATTGCAAGCCGCATTAACAAGAACTGGTCTTTCACACAGCCAGCTTTCCATTATTACAATAGAGAAGCTTTCATTCTTTGACGGCTGGCACAGACATACCGAACCTGCACAGGCATCATATTTATCCTGTATATCAAGAAATCCCAGATCAACTACCTTATCTTTAATATCCTCTGGAATATTAATATCTCCTCCGCCTATTAAGACAAGCTTTAAGTTCTTATCAGGATTTCTTCTTGTAAATTCGCCAAAATATTTTATAAGTGTATATATATTCTTGGCTTCATCTTTACGTCCTGCATATATTATATATGGTTCATTAATATTGTATTTCTTTCTGAACCTGTCAGCATTATATTCAAAATCTGTTTCTACGCCTTCTCCTAAAAGCACCTGATTAACATTTCTTAAATCAAGCACTTTATTGGCAAGTTCCATCTCCGGTCTTGCGTGGAATATAATTCCTCTTAAATCCCTGAATGTCTCTCTATAATGTCTGAAATAAGCGTATGCCTCATCGTGCAGGCACGGAATAAGAATAGACTTAAATGGACACGCCAGTATCCCATAATAAGTTGTACCAAACATATATGGAATAAACACATATCTATGATATTCCTCACTATGCTCCCTGAGATAATCATACATATCAGGACTATTGACCATTTCCCTTATGAATATATCTTCTTCATCATAGGATATTGTCTTTCCCTGCATAACCTTGGCATTAATTCTATGAAATTCTTTCATATTGCCTTTTCTTACTTTGAATCTTCTTATTGGAATTCCGTCAACTATCTCTACACCTTCCTTGAAATAATTCTCAGTCCAGTCAGCAGTAAACTCTTTTACACAGGTTGTTATTATTTCCAAATCAACATTATTGGCTTTCAAGTGGGTCACAATTCCTCTTAATTCCTGTTCTGCTCCCCCTCGTATATCCTTATGATACCATGGAACTACAAATCCAATTTTCTTCATAATGCTCAATCCTTCTTATCAATAAACTTTGACAAATACTCCTTGAACATTGCAGATATATTATCATAGCTATAATATTCAAGTCTTTCATTTTGTTCTTCTATAACATAATCCCTTAACTTCTTATCTTTAACCATCTTGTCAATGCAGGCAGCTACATACTGTGGATTATTATCATCTAATATCATACCCTTATGGTTCATAGTTTCAGGCACAGCAGCCCTGCCATAAGCAATTATTGGAACTTTGAACTTCATTGCCTCAACAATCGGAACGCAGAAGCCTTCATGCTCACTCATACATAGAAATACATCTGCTGTCTTATAATAAGCAAGTATCTGGTCAAACTTTATATGTCCTGTAAATATAACTGTTCCACCCATACCAAGCTTCTTAGTATATTCTGTAAGCCTTATATAATATGGATCATCATATCTGAACGAACCAGCCAGTATAAGACGTGACTTCTTATTATACAGCCTGTTGTAATAATAAAATGCTGATATAAGATTTTCCTGCTTCTTATTAGGTGCAATACGTCCTGTAAATAATATATTCACATAGTCATCAGAATATTTCTTTACAACTGATTTGTCTGGTGCTTTATCATAATCAGACATTGGTATAATAATTGGAAGTACATCAATAGGGCATTTATAACCCATATTAAGCAGATCCTTTTTATTGAATTCTGAAACAGCAAGACAATAATCGACCTTATCAGCTAATGACTTAGCACCTTTAAGACCATACTCACATATATCACTGAATCTTTCATCATTATTCTTGAAGTATTCTGGTGGTGTTATGTTATGATACACTACAATTTTACGGCAAGGATACTTAGCCACATCAAAATTCAGGCGGCTTCCTGTTGACATATGGAATATTATAATATCATCATTCGATACATCTTTTAATTCTGAAATTGCAAGTGCCGTCTTTTTATCAAGTGGTGGTACTATGCTTTCGGCATATATTCTTGTCTGATATCCCATCTGCTTGATTGCCTTTTCCATAGCTACTGTATCATTACTAACAGCATCGCCATAAGCAATAGTAGATAATAACTGAAAAATACGCATATTACTTTCCGCCCTTTAATTCTTCTATCTCTTTCTTAAGTTCAGCTATCTCTTTATCTTTTTCTTCTATATAACAGTTCATCTGGTTCATCAAACGGACAATTGAAGCATTAAATCCATCCTGAGCCATAACTATAGGTTCTACAAAGAAATATACAAGCTTTCTTATTGCCTTTTTAAAGAATACTGTTACTTTTCCACCCTGTAATGGTCTGTATGGATTAACTTCCCATTCGTGGTTGGCAACATATATATCCTCATTGAATTTTACTTTATCAAACTTATTAACATTCATTGAACCAACATCAACAATAACATCATCAAAGCTTAATAAGTCATTAGTATAACCCTTAACTTCAATCTCTTTCTTAATCTCTTTCATAATTGATTCTACATTAATCTGTTCTGACATATACTCCTCATTTCTGTGTATCTGATACACCACTTACATTTACAAGCTAGAAATTAGCATATATAAAGCCCTGTGTTGCGCCTATATATCCAAATATTAATATAACAGCTATCAACGCATAATAAGCAGCCCACCTTACCGCTAATGGCTTGGCCGCTATGCTCTCTCTTATAGCTATACCTTTTTCTTTAAGTACACTTATAATAAATACTATAATACAGCCAGCGATTATAATTATATAATCTCTTGCTTCTATTCCAAGGTCTAATAGTGAGCTGTTAAACTGTGAAAGGCTAAATCCCTGAATTGACCATCTTATCATACATAAAGCCTGACTTACACTGTCAGCCATATCAAAGTACCAGCCTATATTAACAAGTATAAATGTTCTTATAATCTGCCATAAAGTCCAGCCCCTGCTTGTTGCATTAATATGAAACTTATTAAGAAGCTTCTTGTATACAGGCTCTAAAAGATTGCTTATTGCAATAATAAAGCCATTGTAAAGTCCATATGCAATATATTTCCAGGCTGCTCCGTGCCATATACCTACGATAAAGAATATTACTATATTAGCAAAGCATATAGGAAGTGTTCTTCCAAATGTATTGCCAAAGTGCTTCTTTCCCCACTTTCCGAACTTATTCATCTTCTTAGAAAGTGACATCGGATAGAATATGTAATCCTTCATCCATGTACCAAGTGTAATATGCCATCTTCTCCAGAATTCACCTATTGACTTAGAGAAATATGGCTGTCTGAAATTCTCATCCATTGTAATTCCAAACATCTGTGCAGCACCGATAACTATATCTATTCCACCAGAGAAATCCATATATAAATCTACAGAGTACATAAGCACTGCCATAATATAATGAAATCCGCTGTATGCCTCATAATTATTAAATACATTAAGAACAAGCACTGCCGCCCTGTCTGCAATAACAACCTTCTTAAAAAGTCCCCAGCCGATTCTTTGAAGTCCGTATTCTACATTCTTTAAATTGAAGCTGTGTCCACTATAAAGCTGCTTTCCTAATCTGTCATATCTTCCAATTGGACCCTGTAAAAGCTGTGGGAAGAATGATACGAATAATCCCATCTTAAATATGTTCTTCTCACACTCATACTTTCCCTGATATACATCAATTGCATATGATACAGACTGGAATGTAAAGAACGATATTCCAAGTGGCAGTCCCATTCCAAGAAGACCTATTGGTTCTTTACCTATAAGTCCAAGTACGGAATTAATATTCTCTATTGCAAAATTACTATATTTTACAACTGCTAACATTCCAAAATCCAAAAGAAGTATAAGGAACAACACCCATCTTTTCTTTCTTCTAAGGCTTTCTTTATAAGCCTTCTTATCTTCTCTTGAAAGTGTTTCTTTATTATCTTTTAAATATCTGTCACCTGTATTCTGTATATTTTGAAGCCAAATGCCTCCGAAATATATAGTTACAGTTGCAAATACCATAAATAAAGAAGCTTTAATACTAAATGTAAAATAATATATATAACTTAATATAAGAAGCCATATCCACTGTACATTCTTGGGAAGAACATAATAAACAACTATTCCAGCTAATAAAAATACAAAAAAGGCTACTGTTGTGAATGACATTTATTGTTCCTCCATCTCTTTATACATCTCATCAAAGGTATTATAAAAATACTTTGTTTCATCTAATGTTCCGTTAAAATGTCCTTTTAACACTTCTGCTAATACTTCTGAATATTCTTCTGCAAGTTCTCCACCCATATGACCTTCTTTATCTCCATAATCAAGATCACTTCTGTCAAGAACTGATAATCTGGCTTTGTTAAAATTATAATAAGGTACATTCTGTTCTTCAAAGAACTGTGAAAGTACATCATTAACAGTTCCCATTCCAAGCTTCTGCATAACGCTTGGTGTTATTGGTGATGTAACACATATAAGCTCAATACCATTATCATCACAGAACTTCTTTATCTGCTTGAACTTGGTTACAGCCACCTCTGAAAGACCATCATTCTCTCTGCCTACCCAGCCATCAACATAAGCATCACCACCAGGCTTAAGTCCGCTTACCTCACGATAGAAAAATCCCTTTCCAATATATGGGCCATTGGCATCTGGTACCTCTATTGAGTAGATATCCGCATCCTTATATTCCTGCGAACGCTTCTGTGAAATATTAGTCTTTACTGATGATGGAGTACAAAGATATACATTTCTCTTCGTAAATGCATTCCTAACATCAAGATTAAGCATATTCTCTGCCATATACTTCCACTTTACTGGTGATGACCAGCTAAGCTGGTTGTATATGAATGGTTCCTGAAAATATCCTTCTGCCTGAGGTTCCATCCAATACTGGTAATCCACATCAAATATAAGTGTCTTAATCTTCTTACTGCGGCACGCTTCCTGTAACACATAATAAGAATCCTTTACCATCTCACCAGGTATTGCAAGACTGAATGAATTCGTGTCGTTAAGATCATCTATCTTCTGCGGGTCAATTGCACTTCTTGCATGCGATGCACCTAATACAAGTGTATCTATATCCTCATCTGAATTCTGGAAATATGTAAGCACATATCTTACATATCCTGTCTGTGCAAACGCGTAATCAAATATTGCTACCAGTACAACAAGCCCAACAATAAATCCAGCCACTCTTATCCATGGCACTGCCCTTTTCATAATTATTCTTATCTCCTCATCTTAAATGTGTAATTCCCACTTGTGTGGAATTCTTGTAACGCCAACATCTGTTATATTAGATACAACCTCAAACTTAAGAGCCTGCTTATAATAATCAACAGGTATACCCTCTCCATATTCAATAGTTATATCTACCCAGTAATTACCAGGTATAAGATTAAGATCTTCAAGTTCTACCTTATATCTTCCGTCTTTATCAATGTCAAAATTCTCTATTCTGTCTATTCTTGTATTAGTACCATAGCACCAGAGAGCATCATTTCTGAATATACCAAATCCAAATACTGCATCAGTAACTTTATTATCAACGTGATAACCAAGATCAAGTATAACTTTCTCTCCTGTCTTGAATATTCTGCTCTCCTCGCCAGCCTCATTATACATATGAATATCTGTAAATCTTGCGTCTTCACTTCCGTATCTTGAATTAACCTTCGCACGCTCTTTCTTGATACGTTCTTCTTCTTTCTTCTTCTCCATCTGCTCACGTTCAAGCTTTGCCTGACGTAGCTGCTCTTTCTCAGCCTGTTCCATTCTCTCCTGATTCATATAGTCAAGATATTTAAGATGGACATCTTTTGGAGTTCCTTCCGCTTCTATAAGACCATTTTTTATCCATATAGAACGGTCACATATCTGCTCAATCTGACCTAATGAATGAGATACAATAACGATAGTTGTTCCCTCAGCCTTAATCTCTCTTAGCTTATTGAAACATTTTGCCTGATAGTTAGCATCACCAACGGCAAGGATTTCATCAATAAGAAGAATATCAGCATCTACATTGATAGCAACTGCAAAAGCAAGTCGCATATACATTCCTGAAGAATAAGTTCTTACTGGATTATCTATGAAATCTTCAAGTTCTGAAAATGCTATAATATCATCAAGTCTTGCATCTATCTCTTTCTTGGTAAGTCCGAATATAGAAGCATTAGTATATATATTCTCTCTTCCGCTCATATCCGGGTGAAAACCTGCTCCAAGCTCTATAAGGCTTGATACTCTTCCACGCATCTCAATTGTTCCTGAGTCAGGGTATATAATCTTAGTAAGCATTTTAAGTGTTGTACTTTTACCACAGCCATTCTTACCTACTAAACCTATAGCCTCACCTCTCTTAACATTAAAGCTTATACCATTAAGAACATGTCTTTTCTCATATCTGTTGCGCTTCCAGAAAAGCATTTTTTCCTTAAGTTCGCTTCCTTTATCATAATATACTTTAAAATCTTTAGTTATATTTTTTACTTCAATTGCATTATCTTTATCCATCATAATCCTCATTTCTGCTTATATATCTAATTGTCTATACTATTCTAATTAGAATTCTTCTGCAAAACCTCTCTGAAGCTTCTTAAACAGAACTTCTCCGACAACTATAAATACAATACCTATTATTAATGCAAGAGCCAGCGAACCAAGTTCTGGAACTTCTCCATAATAAATAATCTGTCTGTATATTTTAATAATAGGTGTCATAGGATTTAAGTTAAATATTAAAATAAGCCAGTCACCAGCACCAGAATTCTCTACCATATCAACGCCATACATTACCGGTGTCATATACTGGAGTGCCATAACAAATATTCCAAGAATATACTGTAAATCCCTGAGATATACTGTAAGTGATGATACTATAAGTGCAATACCAAGACAAAGTACATACTCTACAACCATAACAACAGGAAGGCATAATAATGCAAGTGGATTAATACCTCTTCCAGATACAATAACAACTATAAATACAACAACGAATGTAAGTATCATATTAACAAATGCACTTGTAACTGTTGATATTGGAAGAACCTCTCTTGGGAAGTATATCTTTTTAACCATATCCTTCTCTTTTAATATACTTGCCGCACCATCAGTTACACTTGATGAAAAGAACATCCAAGGCACAAGTGCCACGAAAAGGAACAAATAATACTGTTCATAGCTTGCCCTCATAATTATTGAGAACACAATTGTATACACGATAAGCTGTAATAAAGGGTTGACGAATGTCCAAAGAAATCCAAGAACCGAACCCTTATATCTTCCTCTTAAGTCTTTTCTTACAAGACTTATAATCATTTCCCTATATTCATATAATTCTTTAATATGTTGCATCAGAAATTTCTCCTCTATATCTAAATCCTGCATATTATAATAACAAACATTTTCTTTGTCAAACGAATAGTTAAAAAGCCTTAAGACTTTGAATGAATCTGTCTTAAACGCTCACTCACAATATCCGCTGAACGCTTGTATGCAAGATGTTCTCTGGCATATGCCTGTCCATTACCTGCCTTGGTGTTGTAATACTCTTTGTCTTCATAGAGCCTTACCATATAATCAGCAGCTTCATCAATGTGTGCATCTGCCCACACATTGCCCTTCTTAAATACATCATAGTCCTTATCAAGTTCTATCATATCGTATCCAACCATACACGCCGTATGATCATTCATAAACTCTGTATTACCCGACCACGCCGTTGCTATAACCGGTGTTCCAAGATACATAGCCTCCGCCATTACAAGCCCGAAGCCCTCTGAGCGGTGAAGTGATACATATACATCTACGTCTTTAAGAAGAGAATTAACTTCTGTCTTATTAATCTGTCCACACATAAAGTAAATATTATCTTCTTTATCTACAATAGAGCTTATAATCTTCTCATCGTCTGCTGAAAGCTCTGACTCACTTATCTTAATTACAAGACCTACATCCTTATACTTGTTCTTAGTTGCTTCATCTTTCAGGAATGCCTGCTTAAATGCTTTAATAGCTGCCAATGGATTCTTTCTTTCCATAACACTTCCACTATTAAACATTATTAAAAACAGGAACTTGTCTTCTGGAAGATTAAAATGCTTCCTGCCATACTGTGCACTTGCAACAGGTTCTATACAATGTGGAACCGTAACCACAGGCTTGTCAGTATATTTCTTAAGTGTATTAGTAACAAAATCCGATGGTGTCCACACTTCATCGACAAGCTTAAATGCCGGAAGCCATTCCTCTGGAAATGTCTCTAATTCCCACGCCCAGTAACCTATATTATATCTGTAATCCCATACATCTTTGCCAAGGCTTAAATATGCTACCATAAACTCACTTGCATTAACATGTATTATGTTAACATCATATGGAAGCTGTGTTGTAAGCCTGCTGTCATACATATCATTGGTTCTTGAGCCTCCCGGTGGAACAAAGAAATCCCTTATAACGTGTGGCTCATTATTCTCATCAAGCAGACTGCACATAATACGTGCACTCTGTCCTAATCCATTATCCCCCTTTATATTGCCTATTATATTAGCACCTTCCTTGTATCGTCCCGGTACATACTTTTCTATAGTATCTGCCGACAGCTTTTCTGTTGCATTATTAATAATTCCCGCCTTCAGCTTACTTAGCAGTTTCATCGGAAGCACTTTTACAAGAACTGGCCTTAACGCTTCACCTGCATTTAAAAATAATTTGGATAACGCCATTGTATACCTCTATTCTTCTATAATTTAATAATCTGCCTATCATTATACTGTTATAAATAACATTCCCATTATAATAGATATTTAATCGCGTAAATTGCAATAGCTGTATAATTTTACCACATTATTAATATAATTACCATATATCTTTACATATAAATAATCCTGCATCTTTAGTAATCTTAAAAGGCTTCCTTGCAAGCTTATTTCTTATAAATGCTTTAAAATCAGAATATCTGTCAAGAAGATACTGGTTCTGGTTGCCGTGGCAGGAAAGAATATATTCAATAAGCGGCTCTGCTTTATCAACTAACAGGTGATCATTATATTTTCTGACATCTACATTATTAAAATGCTTAATCAATATATCCTCTCCATTATCCAGCCCGAATTTATCATACAGATTATCCGCAGCAAGAACAATTCTTTTATCAAACTCTGTTACAAGATCACTAATCTCTTTCATGTGCGAAGCCCCATAAGTTGCACATATAAATACTCCACCCGGTTTTAACACTCTTTTGACTTCTTTTAGAACGCTTTCTATATTATCACAGTAAAATAATACATGATTAGCAAGAACTATATCGAAATAATTATTCCTATAAGGAATATCCGCACAGTCAAATGTATTAAACTTAAATGATACAGACTGTCCTGTCTTATGTGCAGTACTATCCGCCCCATTCTCGTTAGCATATTCCGCTTCTATATTTCTTCTTGCATCATTCACCATACCATCGGATATATCGCTTAAGAACACCTGTAGCCCTGAAAGTTCTCTTACATTATTCTTATTATCAACCCACAGTCTTCCATCACCACAGCCTATCTCCAGAATACGCTGTCCGGTCTGTATATTGCTCTGTTCATATATCCAGTTAAACCAACCCTGCTTATTAACTGAATATTCTGCATGAAGATTAATTCTTGCGGTTATATTTCCAGCATTAAGATACTGTGTCTTTAAAGTGCTTTCCATATTAGTAAGGTGGATAAGCGAAAGCATATTGCTCCAATCCACTGATTTGTTATTTTTAAATGTATCTATCGTGTCTTCAATTGCATTCTTTACAAGCTCCATCTGTGCTATTTTGTCCTGAATAAGCTTAAACTGCAAATTAAGCGAATTAAGAAGAATGTTATAATCTGAATCACCTATAGTCATATTTCTTATATCCTCAAGTGAAAACCCCAGATACTTAAACAACAATATCTGCTGCAGCCTCGTAAAATCTGAATCCGTATAAAACCTCACTCCGTCCTCTGTAAGCAGTGACGGCTTTAAAATATTCTGTTTATCATAATATCTTATAGTTCTTACTGTAACATTTGCTTTCTTGGCAAACTCACCAGAAGAATAATAACCTTCTTTATGCATAACTTCCTCTTTTCTTTATGGTATATTTTACTGTAATCATACCTGAAATTCTGTTTAAAAACTTATTGCAAATCCTATTTGAAAGCTTATTTGAAATTATATTTTAAGGACTATTAAAATCCTATTTGAAGATCTGTTTGAAACCATAAAAATCATAAATAATGATAAAATTTCTTCTTGTATCACAAAAAATACTTGAAGATAACGTTACGTCACCTTTTATTATATATATATCAAATTAAAAAGCAAATATTAATTTACTAAATAAACTATAATCTGCTTAGTAAGCACTAATCTGCTAAACAGGTATTAATTTATTTAAAACACACTATTTATTAAGAAAAGAGGAATGACTATGAAAGGTATTATTCTCGCTGGTGGTTCTGGCACACGCCTTTATCCACTCACAATGGTAACAAGTAAACAGCTTCTTCCTATATACGATAAGCCTATGATATATTATCCTATGTCAGTTCTTATGACTGCTGGAATTCGTGATATTCTTATAATATCTACTCGACAGGATACACCTAGATTCAAAGAGCTTCTCGGTGACGGAAGCCAGTTCGGTGTTAATCTTTCTTATGCTGTACAGCCATCACCTGACGGACTTGCACAGGCTTTCATTATCGGTGAGGAATTCATCGGCGATGACACTGTTGCTATGGTTCTTGGCGATAACATATTCGCTGGCAACGGACTTAAGGAACGTCTCAAAAATGCTGTTAAAAACGCTGAAGAAGGCATAGGTGCTACAGTATTTGGTTACTACGTTGATGACCCTGAAAGATTTGGTATTGTAGAATTTAACGAAGCCGGCAAGGCTATATCTATAGAAGAAAAGCCAGCTAAGCCTAAGAGCAATTACTGTGTAACAGGTCTTTACTTCTATGATAACAAGGTTGTAGAGTATGCGAAGAATTTAAAGCCATCTGCAAGAGGTGAGCTTGAAATAACAGACCTTAACCGTATATATCTTGAGAACAACAACCTCAATGTAGAACTTTTAGGTCAGGGCTTTACCTGGCTTGACACTGGTACTCACGAAAGCCTTGTTGAAGCTACTAACTTCGTTAAGACAATTGAAACACATCAGCACCGTAAAATAGCCTGCCTTGAAGAGATAGCTTATCTTAACGGCTGGATAACTAAAGAGGACGTACTTAAGACTTATGAAGTCTTAAAGAAAAACCAGTACGGACAGTATTTAAAAGATGTGCTTGACGGCAAATATATTGACGTACTTCATAGCTAGAATATATTATCATTTGGTGTGTAGCGCACACTGCACCATTTTAATTATTAATATGTGCACAGAAACGAGGATTATATATGAATATTATTGTTACCGGCGGTGCCGGATTTATCGGAAGCAACTTCATTTTCCATATGTTAAAGAAATATCCAGATTACAGAATTATCTGTCTTGACTGCCTTACATATGCGGGCAATCTCTCAACACTTGCTCCTGTAATGGATAATCCTAACTTCAGATTTGTTAAGGAAAGTATTACTGACAGAGAAGCTGTATACAAGCTTTTTGAAGAAGAACACCCAGATATGGTTGTAAACTTTGCCGCCGAGTCACACGTTGACCGTTCTATCGAGAACCCGGAAGTATTCCTTGACACTAACATCAAAGGTACTGCTGTTCTTATGGATGCGTGCAGAAAGTACGGAATTAAGCGTTATCATCAGGTATCTACTGATGAAGTATACGGTGACCTTCCACTTGACAGACCTGACCTTTTCTTCACAGAGGAAACACCTATACATACATCAAGCCCATACAGCTCATCAAAAGCTGGTGCTGATCTTTTAGTATTAGCTTACCACAGAACTTATGGACTTCCTGTAACTATAAGCAGATGTTCTAACAACTACGGACCATACCACTTCCCAGAAAAGCTTATTCCTCTTATGATTGCCAATGCTCTTAATGATAAGCCACTTCCTGTATATGGTGAAGGTCTTAATGTCCGTGACTGGCTTTATGTTGAAGACCACTGCAAGGCTATTGACCTTATCATTCACAAAGGACGTGTCGGTGAAGTATACAATGTCGGTGGACATAATGAAAAGAGAAATATTGACATCGTTAAGCTTATCTGTAAAGAACTTGGCAAGCCAGAATCACTTATCGTTCACGTTGGCGACCGTAAGGGACACGATATGCGTTATGCTATCGACCCTTCTAAAATCCACAACGAACTTGGCTGGTTACCAGAAACTAAGTTTGAAGACGGCATAAAGAAGACAATCCAGTGGTATCTTGACAACAAGGAATGGTGGGAAACTATCATCTCAGGCGAATACCAGAACTACTATGAGAAAATGTATTCTAACCGATAATTAATATATTTTTATATACCACCTGACAATTTATTTTTATCTGTCAGGTGGCAGTATTTTTAGATTAATCAAAGAAAGGTAATAACTATGGGACAGATTAAAGTAACTCCTTGCGATATTGAAGGACTTTATATAATAGAACCTACTGTTCACGGCGATAACCGCGGATATTTTATGGAAACTTACAATCAGAATGATATGCACGAAGCCGGTCTTGATATGGTATTTGTTCAGGATAACCAGTCACGCTCTGTTAAGGGTGTTCTTCGTGGCTTACACTTCCAGAAAGAATTTCCTCAGGGAAAGCTTGTACGTGTAATCAAAGGAAGCGTATTTGATGTTGCTGTTGACCTTCGTGCAGGTTCTAAGACATACGGCAAATGGTTTGGCGTAGAACTTACAGAAGAGAACAAGAAGCAGTTCTATATAAGCGAAGGCTTTGCACACGGCTTCCTCGTATTAAGTGACGAAGCTGAGTTCTGCTACAAAGTAACTGACTTCTATCATCCTGGTGATGAGGGCGGTCTTGCGTGGAACGACCCAAGCATTGGCATTGAATGGCCACAGGTTACAGGCAAATATCCAGGCAGTGCTGACCCATCTGGATACAAGCTTGAAGACGGAACCCCACTTAATTTCAGCGAGAAAGATACCAAGTGGGAGACACTTGAGAATACATTCAAGTTCAAATAAAATAAAAAATGCGGAAACACTCTACTATATCGGTGTTTCCGCATTTTCACTATCAACCCATAAAGCAATACCTTTCACCCTTTTTTAACTGAACTGCAACGCATTTACTTTCATTTTCCTCACCAATATACGCCTTATTATTAAGCACAAGATTAAAGCTTGTATCCCGTAATGCAGTTAAGTCTGCTTTTACATTTCTCTTATCAACATCCCAGCTTAAATAATCAACTCTCACACCAGCACATGTTAAAAGTCCGCTTATATTTCCTGCTGGTATATTACTGCTTAATGCAGGAAGCAGTTCTACCGTGTTCTTATCCGAATACACCAGCATTTCATTAATAATTCCAGTTATTCCATATAATGTATCTGTGCAGGCGACACCCTTAGCCCTGTTCGTATTATGGTCGGTAAATAATGTTGAATAAAATATATCGCTATGCACAAGCATATTTAATATATTATACACTTCCTCTGAATTCTTAAGCCTTGCCTCAACAAGTGCCTTATGAATCCAGCCGTGTGATGCCGTGTCATCTTTTCCGGAATTCTCCTTATTACGGTTTAATATAGCCTGTCGGCAGGCGTTGGCAAGCTTATTATTATGCTGTGTCTGATATGCCGGCCATGCACAATAAAGGTGGCTTATATGCCTGTGGGCATTATTTTCCTGATACTCTTTCATAGCCCACTCTCTTATTGCACCGCTTTCATCATATTGATAATCCGGAAGCTCATTATTTAACTTTTCAGCCTTCTTAATTCTTTCCTTGTATCCTTCATTCTGAAGTTCATTTTCCATATCAATATACATAGCTATAATATCTTTTGCCGCAGCTATATCCATTGAAGCATTGGCTGTTATTGCACTCTTATAGCCAAGCGGCTTATTCTCTGGTGAAAATGACGGAATTATAAGATACTTCTCACCAGTAAACAAATGTGTCTTACCCTTTTCATATCTTGCATTGCCCTCAATATCTGTGAAGTACTCAGGTGTGCAAAGCTGCTCCCAGAAATTATAAGTTTTTTGAAGAAGCGGCATAAGAATATCTTTCTTTACATTAAAGACATCTTTGTTATACTGCTTTATTATCTTTTGATCAGTTGTTGTAATTGACACATCACCATAGCAGTCAACCCATTCTGCTATAGGAAGTATCATCCAGCTTGCACCCGTATTCCAATACTGGAACGGATAGTTAATGTCATACTCAACCATCATTGCCCTCTGTCCGTCAGTATTGATAGGTGCTAACAGGGCATTTTTCATTCCATATACCTTTTTAGCATTAATCTCCCAGTCTTTAAGCTGTCTTAATACGAACCAAATATACCCAACGCCAGCTTCATACATATTGCCGCTGTTGATTCCCGATACCTGAATATTAACATTAGCATCCATGGTATACGCATTACGCCACATCAGATTCCACTCTCCAACACCTGGTCCATTAAGCCTTGGTGCTGTATAGCCAGCCCCTGACATAAGCCCATATCTTGCATTATTATATATTCTTTCAAGAAGCGGAATAAGAATATCTGGAACTTCTTTCTGCTTATCTAGAAGCTCCTCATTAGCTGCCATATTATATATATTGTACCTATCTTCATTATCAGCTATTGCGCATTTACTATTGTCATCAGCTTTAGAGACATTATCATAATATTTCTTTTCTTTATCATTTTTATTAGATATACAATCAGTATTATCGTATAAATATAATGATACCCTGTTATATCTTTCAGCACTTTTAATACTATGTTCTTTGATTGCAGCATCATAGAAAATTTCTTTATTATTAAAAAACGCTTTATCAGCTGTGCCTAAACTATCATTTACCTTTGCAAAACATTTTCTAATAAGCTCTGTATCAAATATACTGCCACTCTCACATTCTGACTGGAAATCTTCAAGCCTGCCAAGCTTATCTGTCCAATCAAGATATGTTATAAGAATAATCTTGTCCGATTTATTCAATTGAATAATTGGTACTATATTATCTATACAGGTATATGCCTTGTCTGATTTATTCAATTCTATCATATTGACTATACCATCTGTAATAAATCTGGTTGCACCTGCAAACCCTCCATTTGCAAGCTCACTTCCCTCAAATGAAGGATAATGTGCCACAACACCAACTATATCATCTTTAACAAAACGCGAATACTTCATTCCTCTCTCTGAGGTTGCCTGTTTATTCTTATCCATACCAAACTTGTGCATTGCCTCAAAATCATCAACTGAAATATTAACAATAAAATCCTTCGCTCCTGTAATCTCTGTAATAATAACATCATCAGTCAAGGATGCAAATGTTCTTTTAGTTATAATTCTTCCATCTGCCTTATATTTAACAACAATCTCAGACCTGTTAAAATCTGTGTATCGTTCATAATCCGTAATATTTATATCATCATTTCGTGCCATATGAGGGTGTTTTGCAGCTTCTGATATTAATGCGTTAGTATCTGTTATATCAGCACTCCTGCATAATTCCACCCTGAGCTGGTGTCCTGGATGATGACAATACATATTGGTACGTTTTCTGTTGTGTATATCCCAGGTATCGTCCATATTAATTACTGACTGCCTTGCCTCATCCAGCTGTCCTCCAACCTCTAAAGGCACATATCTTGGCTCTTCTGACGGCATAATATACTCAACATTCTGGAATATAAAGCTGTCATTTAAAGGTGCACACGATGTAATTACCCCTATGTGTCCATCTGCCGCTGACATACCATCGTGCCACGCAACATCATACATACCATATTCCTCATATGGTATAATTTCTTTATATATTTTTGAATATGACCAGTTATTATGTCCCATAATTACCCCCTTTCTGTATACATTAATCTACAAACATAATAATCTCAGGAGCAAAAGAGACTTTATCCCTCACTGATATATCTGGATTGATACATTGCTACACAATTCACTCAATCCTCCAAAACCTCAGCTCATATAATTATATTATAATGTGTAATTCTCATCTGGATTGATTAAAAGCTTTACCCCTATATTAAATACACCATCTCCATTTTCTGCAAATAGCGAGAACAATGTACCCGTAAATGTCATTGTCCGCGTACCCTCTGTGCTAAGTCCGGCATTAAGTCCTGAACCTATCTGCCTGTATGCCACCCTTGCACCAAGATTAGCAGTGTCAGCTATTGCATAAGAAAATGTATACTTTTCCCTGTCTGTATCTATTTTTATCAAAAGCTTTGAATTCAAATCTTCATTATTAATGGGAATTCTTTCAAGCTCAACACCCATATCGTGTATATGTTTATAAAATCCTATATACCTGCCATTATCATCATTACCTATGTATATCTCATAGTGATAATCGTTATTGTAATATGCCGCAACGCCACATCTTTTTGCATTACATCTGGCTATATCAAGACATGCATATAAAGTTGTCGTGAATTCCGGCTGTTTAAATGACACAATTGTTGGCGATTTGCCAGCCGTGTTAAGTGTTATATCTGTTCCCTTAAGTGTAAGCACAGCATTTTTATTATCATATATATACTTTGACGTATCAGGATTTCTTGTATATTGAAGCCTTTTATCAAGCAATTCATCTGTAAAATCTATATCCACACTGTGGTCTGCGTACAGAATTGGCTGTCCGGACTGCTTATCAATACGGATATTGGCAGAACTCTCTTCACAATCAAGTCCAGGCAGTGGTGCATCCATTACAAGCTCAATTGTTCCATTGCCATTATAGCCAACAACTGGCCAGCCATTTTCCCACTTTACTGGTGCAAGAAATGTTTCTCTCCCAAGATTATGAAGCAAAGCATGGCTGAATCTTCTTATTCCAAGAAACACAAGCCACCAGTTACCATTCTCATCCTCTAATAAATCCGCATGTCCTGTCGCCTGAATCTCTGATTTCTTATATTCCTTATGAGATATAACAGGATTATCCGGACAAGCCTCATATGGACCATATACATTATGCGAACGTTGAATTGTTTCACGGTGTGCATATTCCGTTCCACCTTCTGCTATCATAAGATAATACCAGCCATCCTTCTTATAAATATGTGGGCCTTCCGGACACTGTCCACCACAACCTTCACTTATAAGCTTCTTCTCAGATAATATCACACCTGTAAGCGGATTTATCTCAAATGCAACAATTCCACGTACACCATCAATTATTCCCGTTGAACAATAATAACATTTGTCATCATCATCAAAGAATAATGACGGGTCAATTCCCCCCTGGTCAATCCACGCCGGCTCAGACCATTCGCTGTTAATATCTTCTGTATGAACAACGAAATTACCTTTATCAGTAACATTTGTTGTTATCATATAAAACATACCTTTATGATATCGTATTGTTGGTGCATATATTCCTCCCGAATTACGACAGTCCTCAAGTTCTAACTGTGAACGCCTGTCCAGACAATATCCTGTAAGTTCCCAGTTAACCAAATTCTTACTATGATATATAGGCACTCCTGGGAAGAATTCAAATGTGGAATTCACAATATAATAATCACTTCCTACACGGCATATGCTTGGATCAGGATTATATCCCGGAATAATTGGATTTTTAAATAACATATGGCACCTCCAACTTTTATAAACTTATTTTATAAATGTATATTATAATTATTATTGTATAATTTCAAGGTGAAATATCGCTGTTTCATATTATTTTACAGAAATAATGCCTATAAATATTCAAAACGAAACAATCAATAGAGTATTATAAAGACAGCATTAATCTGACAAAAAATGTAATTATTATATAAAAGCTATCTGTGTCGGAAGAACCAGAAATGTATCATTGAAATATCAAATTACATATATTATAATGTGAGTTAGTATTCTAGGCACTTAAATAACAATATACATCAGGAGGTACTTATGCCTATCAAAATCAAAAGAGAAGTTCCCGAAATGGAACGAAACAATCGTGTAGCTATGCTAGCACACTTAATAGAAGTGCTTGTTATCAGCCTTCTTGTTTTTATGCAGACAGCAGTCGGTATAACATCATTCGCCTACGCAATTATTATCTTTGCTATCGGAATGGCACCTGTGATTGCTGAATTTATTTTCTGGAACAAGAACCACGAAACTAATGCAATCAAGCACTTAGTAGCTATAGGATATGCTGTTTTCTATACCTGCAACATATTTACAACAACAAGTATTACTATGTATGCCTTTGCACTTCCTATGGTATTTATTGTTTCATTATATAACGAATTCCGTCTTATGTTTCTTGTCAATTTTGGCGTGGTTATTGAAAATATTATCACTATTATTATCGGTGCAAGAACTGGCAGAATGGGCTATCTTGGAACTGATGCCGCCGTTATACAGCTCATAATTGTATTAATAACTGGTATATATGCCTGTATGCTTGCTCTTGCAACTAAAGCTAATGCAGACCAGAAGATTAATAACATTTCTAAATCAAAAGAACAGAGTGATGAGCTTCTTAGTGAGATATCAGAAATGTCTGCTACAATGCAGAATGGTATTGCTGAAGTATATGCTGATTTAGAAAAGTTACAGGAATCTTCAAAGATCACACAATCAACTATGTCTGACGTATCCAACGGTGCAACTGATACAGCCAATGCCGTACAGAACCAGCTTACACAGACAGATGCAATTCAGAAAAAAGTTGAACTTGTAGATATGTCCGCTAATGAAATCTCTGCAAGTATGGCAGAAACCCTTGATATCCTTACACAGAGCAGTAAAGATATTGAGCATCTTGTTACTACAGTTGATATATCTGTTAAGAACGGGGAAATGGTTGCTGATAAGCTTACTTACCTTAACAACCATATTTCACAGATGCATTCTATTATTGTTATGATTGAGGAGATTGCTTCCCAGACAGAACTCTTAGCATTAAATGCAAGTATTGAAGCCGCAAGAGCTGGTGAAGCTGGAAAAGGTTTCTCCGTTGTTGCTTCTGAGATTTCCAAAATGGCAACACAGACAGGTGATGCAACTGAGAATATAACAAAGCTTATACATAATATGTCATCAGCCATTGAAGATGTTGTATCAGTTATCTACACTATGATAGACGGAATTAATACTGAAAAGTCTTCTACTGAGAATACAGCCAAAAGCTTTGATAATATCCAGACTAATACATATACTGTCCGTGATAATGTTTCAAGACTTTCATCAAGTATTGATGAACTCAAACAGGCTAACAGCGTAATTGTTGACTCTATACAGACAATATCAGCTGTATCTGAACAGCTCTCTGCACACGCTGCTGAAACCACTAATACAGAAGATGCCAATATAAAGATTCTTGAATCAATCAATACAAGAATGCATAGTCTTATAGACACTATTAAGCACAATAATCAATAATCAACATATTACAAAATACCCTGTTATGTAAGGATTAAGAATAAACTTGTTGGAGTTAATCCTTACATAACAGGGTATTTTATATTATATAATATTCTTTAATTATTCCGTCTGCATTCATTGATTGAAGCTGTCATAAGCTCCCTGCTGTTAATAACTTCTGTCACAGAATACCGGTGTTTCAATATATTTCTTAATATCTGTAACTGCATTTTTACCAAAATGCGCCAATGCCCACATAAGCTTCATAACAACCGCTTCTGTCGTCATATCAGCGGCTATGATAACATTTTCTTTAGCCAGCTTCTTTCCCACTTCATATATATCAAGATCAACACCCTCATAATTGCACTGTGTTGTCACAACGACTGCAACACCAGCTTCTATAAGCTTGTGAATTTCCTCTACAATATTGTTATCTATATTCGGAATTCCACCAATCCCAAAGCTTTCAATAACAACACCTTTATAGTGTCCCTTAATAAATTCAAATATCTTATTATCTATTCCCGGAAACAGCTTAATAAGCATCATATCTGAACATAACTCCGGCTCTATTCCGCTGTTATCAGACTTATTATAGTTCCCCTGCACAGCCTCATTATATGTTATACTGCTATGCTTAATATGTGCAACAACTGGATAATTAACACTCTCAAATGCATCATAACTGCGTGTCTTAACCTTTCTTGCATGTGCACCATTAATTATGCACCCATCAAATGCCACATATACACCAGCCCTTCCCTCACACGCATATATTACAGCATCTGATAAATTCTTCTTCGCATCTGTATATTCAGCTTCCATTGGCAGTTGTGATCCAGTTATAACAACAGGCTTATAAAAGTTATTCAGCATATATACAAGTGCAGCAGCGGTATAACTCATTGTATCCGTTCCGTGTGCCACGACAAATCCATCATAATCATCCTTGTATTCTTTTATCGTCTTTGCAATATTCATCATAAGTTCAGGATTCATATTGGTACTATCGATATTCATTATTGAAATTCCTGAAAGCTTACATTTTCCTTTAATATGCGGTATATATGAAAGCAGTTCGTTGACATTAGCTGATGGTGTAAGCCCTTCATCAGAGGACGAACAGGCTATTGTTCCGCCAGTAGCTATTAATAATATATTCTTCACGCCAGTTCTCCTTATCTCCTGCCGCCCATTCCGCAGCTCATACCTGAATTATCATCAGGAATTTCAGAAATGTATCTTGCCGTAAATGCTGCATTAACCTCTGAAATCTCCTTAACTCCGTCAATATAATCACGGAAGAATTCCATAAGATCTATTCCACTGCTCTCACAGCCCTCACTTTCCTCCCACTGCTTAACAAGCTCTATTCTCTCTGATTTAGTTGTATCCTTAATTAATGTACTTTTCATACTACTCCTCTTTCCTGCACATATATTTTATTTATCAGTATGTTCCCCGATGAGCTTTTCCATCCAGACCATATTGTACCATCTTTTAAATTTATATCCGCAGTCATAGAATTCTCCTACAAGCCTGTATCCTTGATGACTATGGAACTCTATGCTGTTTCTGTTAAGGTATTCATCTTCTTTCTTAGGGCAGGCTATACAGGCGTACATATTAAGAAAGCCATCTTTCCTTAACTCATCTTCTAATGTCTTATGAAGTATTCCACCAATGCCCATATGCTTCATATTATTATCAACATATATAGATGTTTCTACACATCTGCTGTATGCTTCTCTTTCGTGGAACATTCCAGCATACGCATAACCAACGATTGTGCCATTATTCAACGCTACAATATATGGATACTTTTCAAGTGTATGTCTGATTCTTTCAATAAATTCTTCCAATGTTGGTACATCATATTCAAATGTTATTGCTGTATTCTCTACATATGGTGCATATATCTCAAGAAGTCTTTTTGCATCTTCAGGCACAGCATAGCGTGTTGTTATCCCATTTGACAATTCACCTTTTGACCGTATATCATCTATCGCTTTATTTAATTCCTGCATATTATCTTACGCCTCTTTTTCATACTTATAAACTTATATAACATTTTATTATTCTTTTCCTATTATAATCTTTATAAGTTCTTTATCAATCATAAGCGTCTTATTCCAAGGGTTAATTATAATGCCGCTAATCTCATCAACCTGCAAAGCTGAATTCAACAGCTTATCTATATCTGTTAAAAACGTCGATTTAATGTTATCTGCACCTTTTAATTCTTCATCAAAGCTTGTGTAAGCTATCCACCACATCTGTCCGTCTTCTGTCTTTATAACCTTCAAATTAAGCTTACCATCTGGCAATGGCGGCTCTACTGCTATTATCAGCTGACCTTTATCATTCATTCTGTGTCTTACTATAGACAATGCTCTTACAAGATTTTCCTCTGTCGGTTCTTTCTGTATGTTAACAATTGCTTCTTCTATTTTGTCATTACCAATTAATGAAACATCTATCTGCTCTTTATTCCCTGACATGTGCTTTCTCCATTCTGTTTACATTCGTTATTAAAATGCTATATCAACATAACATTTGATTGTGAGCAAGTCAACTTTAATTAAGCAGCCCCGTAAAGTGTGTTTATTTATATATTCTTATCAAGTGCCCTGAACACATCACCCATCGCACAATTAAACTCTATGTCTTTATTCATATCCAGCTTGAAATCCAACGGCTCTTTATTCATTACGACAAGATGCTTTCCAGCAAATTCCCATACAAGTCCTGCCGCTGGATATACCTTTAATGATGTTCCTGCCACTATTAACATATCAGCCTTTCTTATAGCCTCCACCGCACTCTCATATGCACCTGCTGGAAGCTGTTCACCATACAAAGTCACATCTGGTCGTATCATATGGTTACACTCAACACATCTTGGAATTGCTTCCCTGCTCTCAAATATATAATCTGCCGGATACTTTTTACCGCATTTTTCACAATAATTTCTTGTAGTTGCACCGTGAAGTTCAATCACATTAGTGCTTCCAGCCATCTGATGAAGTCCATCAATATTCTGTGTAATAATCTTATCCAGCTTTCCAAGCTTCTCTAATCTGGCAAGCATATAATGCGTTATATTAGGCTTTACATTTCTTGCATCCATTTTCTGTCTGTAAAATTCAAAAAATACCTTAGGCTTATGATGAAGACACTCTTCACTGAGCAGATATTCTGGCTCATACATATCAAATTCAATATCGTGCTGGTTATATAAACCGTCCTTACTACGAAAATCTGGTATTCCAGACTCTGTCGATACCCCAGCACCTCCAAAGAACACTATGCTATTACACTCATTAATAAAATCTGTAAGCTTGTTTATTTTATTATCAAATTCATTATCATAACCCATAATAAACCTCTTTTCCGAATACATTACTGTATCACAACTCTGTCCTGCACTAACGGATTTTGTCTGTGCTCATCTGTTATTATAGTCATTCATTCTGCCTTGTACATCTAAGAACACTTCGCTAATCTAAGATTATAGGACATTCCCTTATATGACAGTATATCACATTTTCTGTGCTTCTCCACCTGATTTTTTTAATTCATTCACAATGCACTTGACTTTAAGCTGACTCTAAGTGTTAATATAACAATATAATAATCAGCTCAATAACCGGACAGGAATGGAGGATATTATGACAATCAAAGAAGTAAGCCAGAAATATAATATTTCACAAGATACACTACGATACTACGAACGTGTTGGTCTTATACCAACTGTTGCCCGCACTTCCGGCGGCATAAGAAATTACACAGAAAATGACCTTGGCTGGGTTGAAAATGCCATCTGTATGCGTAATGCTGGAGTTCCTATTGAAGCACTTATTGAATATGTGAAACTCTATCAGGAAGGCGATGAAACATTTGAAGCAAGAAGACAGCTTTTACAGGAACAGCTTGATGCCCTTAAAGAACAGCATGCACAGATTGAAGCAACTATGAAACGTCTGAAATATAAAATTTCAAGATATGAAAATGCCGTAAAAACTGGTGTATTAAGCTGGGATGACTGTCCTGAAGATATAAATATCAAACATAGCTGATATAAGCTTATACAGCATATAATTTAATCAATATTCGGCATATTACACGACAAAAGAGGGTTTCTGACTACAGAACCCTCTTTTTATTTACGGCAGTTAAAGCATTATATTCCAACCAATATAACATTTCATACCAAATGTATTGACAGTATATAATATATTATGATATATAATACTACGACAGACATACTACGACTAACGTAGTATGCCAGTCGTAGTATTTTTTTTGGAGGTTTTATGGCTGGTATAAGTAGTGACATTATCAGAGGTTACAACGACACTATGATACTCTATCTTCTATTAGACAAACCATCATATGGATATGAAATATCTAAGCAGATTAAAGCTCTATCCAATGAAAAGTATATTATGAAAGAAACAACTCTCTACTCTGCATTTACACGAATGGAAAAGAATGGATATATAACTTCATTCCCTGGTGTAGGTGACAATGGTGGAAAGAAAAGAACTTACTACAGCATAACTGATGCCGGAAGAGAGTATTACAAAGCCCGCTGTGAAGAATGGGCACTTACCAAAGAAGTCGTTGAACAATTTATTAAGAAGGAGAATTAACTTATGGAAACAATCAAAAGTTATCTTGAAACTATGTTCGCCAATATGCCGAACACTCCTGAAGTTCTTCGTGCCAAGCAGGAACTATGGGGAATGATGGAAGACAAATACAATGAGCTGATATCAGAAGGTTTAAGTGAGAATGAAGCTGTTGGAACTGTTATATCTGAATTCGGCAATCTTGATGAACTTTCCGAAACACTCGGACTTAACAGACAACAGTACAATACACCTTCTGATAACAGAAGATGTCTTTCGATAGAAGAAATCAAGAAATACATAAGAGCTTACAATGTGAAAAGTATTCTCATTGCAATCGGCGTATTTTTATGTATTATAAGCCCTATATTTCCAATTATTGGAGATATGATTGGAATTACCTTTATTGAAAACATTATGGTAGCTGTTATGTTGGCAGTAATTGCGATTGCAGTCGGATTTTTCGTATTATCAGGTATTATGCTTAAGCAATTTGATGATATCAAATACAAACAATGCCGCGTTGACTACCAGTCTGCCTCATATATTCAGAATGAATGTGACCATATGCGTACAATTCATTCGCTGTGTCTAAGCATTGGTGTTGCATTATGTGTCATGAGCGTTATACCTCCAATAATAATTGATGCACTTAACTTTGAAATTCTTGACGACCTTGGTGGTGCCGGAGTATTATGTTTTGTCGGCATTGGTGTGTTCTTAATTGTATATCAGGCAAATGCTTCAAAAGCCTATAAAGTGCTTCTATCACTTAACAACCCTGACACAATAGCTGGCAATTATGCCAAACCAGCTAATAAGTCTGTTGAATATATTAATCCTACAGCCACCGCTATTATGTCCGTGTACTGGTCAACAGTAAGCTGTATTTACCTTTCTATCAGCTTTTTAACATTCTACTGGCACATAACCTGGGTTATATGGCCTATTGCCGGGGTAATCTATGCTTTATTAAAAAATGTTTTAAGAAAATAATATGAGGGTCTAAGATAGGAGAACACTATGAATAAAAGAATTTATCTTATTATCATATATATAATAACCGCTTTATGTATAATAGCTGGTATATTAGGAAATATATTTAATGCCGCACCATTCAACCGATTAACCGCTTCCTCTTCTGGAAACAATTGCGATTTCTACGAAGAATTAAAAGCATTTTCTAATATTACAATCGATGGCACTGTAGCTCATATCAATATTGTAAAAGACGATACTTACAGCTTCAAATATGAGGGCGGAGAGCGTTTTAAAGCTACTGCTGTTGTTAACGGCAGTACTCTTAATGTGACACAATCTACAGAACATTTCCTTGGTAATATTAAAAATGCAGATTGTACAATAACAATAGGAATACCCGAAAATGCGTCTATAAGCGACCTGCATTTATCTTCTAATGTAGGAAATGTTAAAATCGACTCTATAGATATTGGTTATTTAACAGCTTCATTAAATATGGGTAACTTTAAAGCTTCTAACAGCAATATTGAAAAGATTAACGCAGAGATTAATATGGGTAACTGCAAATTTGATAACTGCACATATAAGTCAGCAATTATTAATGTAGATATGGGTAATTTAACCATCCGTATGCCTGAGAATAAAGATTGTGGTTACGACCTTAGTGTAGATATGGGTAACATCACATTATATAATAATAAATGCTCCAACACATACACTAATAATCTTAGTTCCTCTACTCTGCTAAAAGCCACTGTAAATATGGGAAATATATCAATTAATAATTAGTAATAAAAGCTGCCGTATGAAACATTTTATACAATATATAGAAGCTATTGAACTCTATATACTGTAAAAATATGTCTTCTACGACAGCTTTTTATTAACTTCAATAATTATTGCCTAACAAATTGCCAGACGAATTTACTACAAAATGTCAATTAGAAATTAAGGTCAATCTCAATTCCTTTAATATCTTCATTAACCATATTATTATTCTTCATAAGCTGCTCAACCTGCTGCTGTGCTTCTGATAAATGGTCTACAGCCTGACTATTAATTGAATTATCAAGCTCAAGCTTGTCTGCCTGTTGTTCATTTTCAAGAAGCTCTTTCTCTTCCTGACGTTTCTTCTTGGCTTCATCAATCTGCTCTTGCTTCTTTTCCTTCTCTTCTTCTGCTTTCTTAGCTTCTTCCTGCTGTTCCTTCATATTATCATCTATATTCTGCTTACCTTCATTAACAAGCATACCAAATATATCTTTATCAGCAGCTTCAATAATACTGTCTGCCGCATCTCCTGCTTTTAACATATCCTGAGATTTAAGCTGCTCTAACTTGGCATTATTGATAGACATAGTCTTATTCATTGCTTTAAGATCATTCTGGTCTATCTGAGACCTTATGGCATCTTTAGAACTGTTAATCATAAGGGCTTTCTTCTGATATTCTGTTAATGGCTCATTCTGCAATTCTTTTAATCTGTCAATTTCTTCTTTGCTAAACTTGTCATTAGATACACCATTTCTGTTATCCTGATATTTCTTTAATAATTCAAGATCCTTCTGCTCCTGTGACTCTGAATGTACGCCATATAATTCCTGCAAATCCTTCTGACTTTTATCTATATCTTTCAGCTTTGACTTTAAATCAGCATTAATATTAGCAATATCTGCTTTCTCTGACTCCATATCCTTAATACCCTGTGCTGCTTTATTATCCTTATCCCATGCATCTGAAATAAGCTTCATGGCCTGCTTTCTGGCAACCTTTCTTTTCTGGCTGATATTAAATTCCCTATCCGTCATATCGTTAAGATTACCTGCTGATATAGACTTAATATTCTTCTTAGCACCAGTCTTACTGTTCTTAATGCTAATATCTGAATTATTGACATTAATATTAATACTCAAAGCCATACATAACCCCTTTCTCTAATGAAAGAAATATATTTATCTTTCCATTGTACTTTTGCAATAATATTTTACACAGAATAATCGAACTGCTGACCTACCTTCTTTTCATCATCAGTCTTTACATCATCGTTCATATACTTCTGTGTATATTCCTGTATCTTCTGTAACAATTCTTCCATAGAAGAAGCTGTTATAGTTACTGTATCCTCATCTTCCTCTATTCCACTGTTATCATCTATCCTGCTGTCTTTCTTGTTCTCAAGACGTTCCTGTTCTTCCTTCTTCTTAGCTTTCTTTGCTTCTGCCTTTTTAGCTTCTTTTTTCTGTTCAGCTTTCTTGGCTATCCTTTCTTTCTGTGCTGCCCCTGACTTCTTAAGTACAGCAAAAAATGAAGCTGTTCCACCATCATTTACCTGCATACCGTAACCCTTAACATTAGCTCCAGTTGCGGCAATGCTCTGTCCTAGCTGTGAAAGACCACTTGCGGCATTGGCAATTATTCCTTCATACTGCTTGCGGTAATTCTCATCTTCAGCCATTCGCTCAATTTTATCCTCATCAATAAGAACAACCATATTATTAGCATTGGCATAGTTTGAAGCCTGTGCCTTTGCATATTCTTTCTGGTCCTCACTTACCAGAATAAAATTCATATTAGAATATTTCTTCTTGAGCTGGTCATAATACTTAGATGCCTTCTCACTTAATCTTGGATTGCCAATTGTCTGTCCATTTACAGCAACTTTTCCGTCTGCCTTTGTGTTATAAACTGTCGAAGTATCCTTAATAGATGCTGTGTCGCTTGTCTTCGCAGTATTGCTACCTGCATCACTCTTAGTTTTTACCTTTGAAGTGCCTGTACTGCTGTAAACATAATTCTCTGCTATTGAAGGATAACTTCCATTGTAAATTGTATTACTCATATCCACTCCTCCTTGAATGAAAAATCAATCTGTCAAAATCCGTTCTGACATTATTTACATACAATATATCGGCAAAATACTACAAAGTATAACAATACTTATAAATATTTATATTATAAAATATTCCATCTTAATTTAAGCTTAATATAATCGCAATTCCTTATAAAAAACGCACCTATCCAGACATTACTGTCTGAATAAATGCGGATTTCACATACTAATATTCTGTTAATTGATTACTTAACACTTATTTTGAATTATTTGATAGCTTTTCCATCAGAAAATGCGTTACCAACCTTTTCACCAAGTACATAATATTCATTATTAAATGGGTCAAATGTAATTGGTGCAACCTTAGCAACATCTACTTTACCATCTGTAAGTGTAGCTTCATCAACGCTTACATTAACTATCTGTCCTACAAGTCTGCATATATTCTCATCATAGCTTTTGACCTTACATTCAACACATACTGCAAGTTCATTGATAACTGGTGCATTGACATTCTCACTCTTAGTTGTTGTAAAACCGGCCTTTGAAAGCTTGTCAGGAACTGTATTAGCTGACACAATACCTACATAATCGCACTCTGCGACATGCTTGGCATCTGCCATACTTACTGTAAAAGCACCTGTCTTTAATAAATTCTTAACTGTCTTATGTCCTGCACTAAGGCAAAGAGATAACTCATCACCTTCGCTTATTCCACCCCATGCTGCGTTCATAGCATCTGCATTACCATTCTCATCATATGTTGCAATAATAAATACAGGCTGTGGATAAGTTAATGGCTTTGCTCCAAAATTCTTTCTTGACATAATATATATTCTCCTTTCGGTTCAATAAATTTATAATATATCTGATAACTGCAAAATAATATTTTACAGATAATCATCTTTGTGTTCTTTTTGAAATAACCGGGCATTCAATATCTGTATCCTCAGGATGAATCTTATCTTTTTCCATAATAAGTTCGCCAATTTCATCTGCCCTTATAATTCCTCTTGATGGGTTCATAACACTATCAATTTTTCCATTAACCTGCACATCTACATTAGAATATTCAAACGCAAGTGTAGTATTAATCAATGTACAATTCTTCATAACAAGATTATCTATATAACACATACCTTGAAGGCTTTCTATTGTACAGTTAATAAGTGTAAGATTTTTAGAATTCCAGCCAAGGTACTCTCCTGATATAAATGAGTCATATACTGTGACATTATTCGTGTTCCAGAACGCATCTTTTGACAGAAGCTTGGCATTATGGATTTCTACATTTTCAGCACCATCAAATGGATAATTACCAGCAAGCTGGAAATCCAATATCTTCATATTATGGCTGTTCATTGCAAAATAATCACCTTTGGCACTGACCTTCTGCATTGTAACATCATCGCAGTTCCACAGTGTCTCAGCCGCATTAGGCATAACAACATTCGACAATGTAATATTCTTACATCTTCTAAAATTCTTAGGGGCTTCAATTAAAGTATCTTTAATCAGCAGATTATCTGTATACCATACTCCAGCTCTTGCCATCTCTGCCCACGAACAGTTATTAGCAACTACATCTTTGCAGTACCATAATGGATATTTCCATTGGAAGCTGCTGTTATTAAGTTCAATATTGTCCGATTCTTTCAATGGTGATTCGCCCTCGCCAAATATTGTATTATTAATTTTAATATCTTCACTATTAAACAATGGGCGTTCTCCAGTGAAATAACCATTATTTATCTCTTTCATAATTTACTCCAATTCCTATCTTTTTAACTTAAGTTGAATATATATTATATTTTAACACATATATTTACCAACCAGTCTGATATGTTTATTAAATTATAATAAAATTATAAGAATATACCTGTGTAAATCCATTGAACAACTCGGAATCCCGTCCTGACTTACTATTCCTCATCATCAGCTATCAGCTCCATTCCAAGCCCATTAACCCAGTTCTTAATTTCTTCATCACCAGCATTATCAGAAAGCTTACCACCAGTAAGCCATACCGTATTATCCATAAGCTCGTCCGCACTTGATACACCGTTAATAATATCCTGTGCCACATCATATATTACAACGATTGTCTTACCATCAAGATTAGCATTGCCGGCAAATTCCTTTATATCATCCGATACTCTGTAATCATCAGATGTCGGATTAACAAATAAAGTATTGTACTGGCTGATATTAATATTGCTAACATCATCTGGCATATCAATAAGGTCAGCATCAACAATTTCAGCAAGCTCGCTCATAACTGTACTTTCCTTGTCCATATTAATCACAGCAATCTTTTTATCTGAACCTTCACCTGCATACTGAAATGTACAATTACTATCTGTGCAATAAGTCTTATATGCCACCTGACTTCCGCCAGCTTTCTGACTGTCATACACAACATTCTGTCCATTATATAATGCTGTCTTTGTACCAGCCAGCAAATGCTGTGGTCCATTATTAAAAAGACTGAATGCCGCAATTACACTCATACAGGTTGTTATAATAAGTAACATTTTTCCACCCGGTTTATTTGCCATTTCTTACTCTCCTTTTAACCCCAATAAATATTAATAACAATTCTGCTTTAACAGAACCTCTGCACCACTCCCAGCTTTCATACAGCTTAAGAATATGTATAGTAATATTATAGCGTTCTCCTGCCTCATTAATTGTCATATTCTTGCCATAACCTCTTAATTTAATTGTAATTATTACTATATCTGCTGCATTACATTTTGTATCCAATTGAATATTAATCCTTGAAGCTCACTCCAAGTCAATACAACATCTGTTACAATTCCATAATTTATTGTTCCTAATTATTTAAAATGTGTTATTATAAAACATATGTGACTATCAATTATAACTGTCCATATTATAAATATATAATTACACAGGAGATTACAATATGCCAGTATTTGATTTTAAGAATGCTTCAAAAGAATCATCTTTTGAATGTACCTATACAACATTTTCATCTGACAATAAGACAGCTTCACCAGAACACCCTATATTCGTTCTTGATAACAGTGAACATAACTGGGCTGCAGAAACTATCGGAATGTTTGCCAATCCATACAAAAAGACTGCATTTGAATTCCAGACAGATGACGGCAATATCTTAAGCAATATTATTAAGGTAGATGCAAGATTTACAAGCCTTATCAAATGGCTTGGTGAGAACCGCATTAAGGTTAAGCTTTCAGGTAAGAATGTAGAAGATGGTTATGCTGTATACAGAATAAGAGAGATTGCTTTTAACAACAGCCAGAAATTATCATCTGAAGACGGATTTTTACAGTATATGATAGAACGTCTTTTAGACAGTAGTATCGTGGCTCAGGATATTCCTGATGACGAATTAGACGAGTCAGGCGACAGTATGAAGCTTACAAGTATTACAAGCATTTCTGATTTCCTTAACTGTGCCGGAATAACTCTTCCTGATAACATAAGATTATGGGCTAGAAGAAATCTTGCAGTTGCTCGTTCAAGCGAGGTAACTCCTGAGGAGAAACGTCACGCACAGAGAGCTCTTTCAATAATGCTTAACATACAGTGGAAAAGCAACTATTTTGAATCAATCGATCCTGTTGAGGCAAGACGTATTCTTGATGAAGAACTCTTTGGTATGGAATCTGTTAAGCAGAGAATTATTGAAACTGTAATTCAGATTAACCGTACACATACACTTCCTTCATATGGAATTCTTCTTGTAGGTCCTGCTGGTACTGGTAAATCGCAGATTGCTTACCTTGTTGCAAAAATCCTTAAAATGCCTTGGACAACTCTTGATATGAGTTCTATCAATGATGCCGAACAGCTTACAGGAAGTTCAAGAATATACTCTAATGCCAAGCCTGGTATTATTATGGAAGCATTTAACAACGCTGGTGAATCTAATCTTGTATTCATAATCAACGAGCTTGATAAGGCAACTTCAAGCAACGGCAATGCGAACCCTGCCGATGTATTACTTACACTGCTTGATAACCTTGGATTTACAGATAATTATATGGAATGTCTTATTCCTACATCTGGTGTATATCCAATTGCAACTGCTAACTACAAGGAACAGATTAGTGCTCCATTGCTTTCAAGATTTGCAGTTATTGATATTCCAGATTACTCCAGAGAAGAAAAGAAGACTATATTTAAGCAGTTCTCTCTTCCTAAGGTATTAAAGAAGATTGGTCTTCACGAGAATGAATGTACTATACTTGATGAAGGACTTGATGTTGTACTTGATATATTCAAAGATACAACAGGTATCCGTGACCTTGAACAGGCTGCTGAACACCTTGCCGCACACGCACTCTATTTAATAGAAGTTGACCACGTTAAAGAGGTTGTATACAACGCAGATATGGTTAAGGAATTATTCTCTACACACCACTAATAAACTGCTGTTATGAAATGCGTGACATAGATATTAACTATGCCACGCATTTTATTATATCAACTATAAATTATAACCAGTAAATCCACTAGTTTATCACTTGTATTTTTTTACTTTTATTTTTTATCACTTATAACTTTTATTATTTTTTATCATTTATACTTTGATACATTAGTTGAATCTACCTTTTCAAATGGTACCCATACATATAATCCGTCATCTGATATTCCTTCAATGCCACTCGTACTGCTTCCTGTTCCGAGTGCTATAGCTGCTTCTATAAGCCTCTTTCCCTGTCCGTCAGCAGACTGGTATACTGTAAATGACATTGTTCCTGCTTCTATTGCCTTACAGCCATCGCTTGTCGCATCAATACCAAGAATTAATATATTACTCTTTCCTGCTTTACGACACGCATCTACTATACCAAGTGCCATAGTATCATTGTTACATATAACAACATCACATTTCTGGTTAGTCTTTAAGAATATATTAAACATTTCCTCTGCTTTTGACTGCTCCCAGTTAGCGTGGTCTTCAAATACATAATTAATCTTCTTTCCAGAAGCGTTAAGTATCTCTTTAACAGCTTTAGTTCTTCCCTTAGTTGCTGAATGGCTTGATGGTCCTTTAATTATAGCAACATTAATCTCTGATGATGATTTTAACTTATCAAGCACATATTCTGCCTGAAACTGTCCTGCTGTGTACTCATCTGAGCCAACATACATATACTTGCCAGCTTTAAGTCTTGATTCATCTGGTGATACATTAAAGAATACAATAGGAATATCTCCTGCGAGAGCTTCAAGCTCTAATGAAGTATCCTTATCTACCATATTACAAAGAATTACATCATAATTCTCTGAAACGGCTTTCTTAATATGCTCAACCTGCTTTTCAATTGAATTATTGGCATCTAATATATCAAGCTGTGCATTATTCTCCTGTGCTGTTTCCTTTGCTTTATTAACTAACTGTGTTCTAAATGTATCAGCCTGTGCCAGTGTCATTAACATTTTTACACTGCTCTTACTGCCTGTTGAAGATGTATTAGTACCAGTGCCACAGCCGGCAACACCTAATACAAGCATTACCAGACATATTAATAAACATAACCTTTTCTTCATTCTATAACCTCTTTTCCAGATATTTTATCTTCTCTATATATGAAACTGCTGTACCTGATTAGAAAGTTGTTCTGCCGAAGCTGCTAATTCTTCTGCTGAGGTTTCCACCTGTCCACTATTTTTAGAAATATTATTAGCCTGTCCTAACATTGACTCAGATGTTGCCATAATCTCATCTGAGCTTGCAGCCTGTTCCTCACATATAGCAGCAACATTAGTAGCAACCTCATCAACACGTCCAATCTTCTCAACAACATTTGCCATAAGTTCATTGGTTGCCTTAATATTATTGAATATTGTATTAAATGTATCTACTGCTGTATGAATTAATACTGCACTGTCACCAATCTCTCCAACACTGTCCCCCGCCTGACTTACAGCATCTTCAACAAGCTTGTTAATCTCTGTGATAAGCTGTGTAATGTGTCCTACGGACTCTGTACTGTTCTTTGCAAGTGAACCTATCTCAGAAGCAACAACTGCAAAGCCTCTTCCTGCTTCTCCTGCTCTTGCTGCTTCAATAGATGCATTAAGTGATAAGAGGTTAGTTTCATCAGCTATATCACCTATAAGCTTAATAATATCGACTATTTCCTTAGAAGCCGAGCCAACTTTATTAACAGCTTCCTCAAGACTTCTTATTGATAACTCAATATTGTTAAGTGCTTCGCTGACGTGTTCCATATCCATTCGTCCTTTTTCGGACACTTCAACTGTCTCACGCATTTTAATATCAACTGAGTCGCCATCGTTCTTAGTTTCTGCAGCAACACCTGCAAGCTGTGTAGCATTTTCTGCTATCTCATTAACTGACACTGATAACTGGTCAACTGTATCGTTAAGTTCATGCATCGACTTGGACTGTATATCTGCCGCAGTATTCATCTCTCCGGATACATTCTTGCTTGAGACTGCCTGCTCCTTTAATCGTACAGATACATCACCAATCTGGGATATCATCTGGCGCATAGCCTGAATGAACTTCTGTATGCTCTGTCCCATAACCGCAATCTCATCATTGCCCTTAACATTAACTGATACTGTAAAATCACCAGAAGCCATCTGTGTGATAGCTTTAGTCATATTCTTTACCGGCTTAACTACCACATTAGTCATTCTTTCAACAAGAACACAAAGAACCATTATACATACAATTCCTACAATTATCATAATAGTTCTTAAACGTATAAGCTTTGCAAGTACGATACTCTTAGGAATATATGATACTAATACCCAGTCAGTGCCATCGACCTCCTGAAATACCGTCATATTGCCATCAATAGTTGCGAAATCATAATCATTTGAATTAAATTGGTCTGCTACCTTCTGATAATATTCACTCTGTCCGGAAGCACCAAGCTTCTGTGATATTAATGAAGATTCTCTGTCAGCAAGTATAACTCCTGTATTCTTATCAACAAGAAATGCCTCTGCATTATCCATATCAATGAAAGAATTAACAATTATAGTAATTCGGTCAAGTGTCATATCTGCTGATATTACCCTTATATTATCAGTTCCATCATTAAGAATACCTGACGCACTAATTACATTAACCCCCTCAGCATTCTTATATGCCGAACCAACAGCCATATTAACCCTTGTAAGACCTTCCTTATACCATATGCTCTGTACAGGATTGCTCTCTTTCTTAGTTGACTTATCTGCCTTTATAAGATTACCATTAGAGTCAGATACATATAAACCATCTGGATAATTATCATTATAGTTATAATATCCATCAAGAATAGCCTTTAGCTGTGTATCATCTGGGTGAAGATTTTCTATTGTGGTCTTTGCCATCTGGAAAGAAGCAAGGTTCTCACTTAACCAGGCCTCTATCTTAGATGACTGGTTACTTACCGATGACTCCAGCAGATTCTGTGAATAATCTTCAATTATCCCCGCTGATGCCTGATAAGCAATAAGCACAAGTACTGCTACGATAGCAATAACGACTGGCATTATGCTTCCCAAAAGCCTGGCTTTAATTGATATTTTCCTTTGTTTCTTCATAATTAAAAACCCCTTTCTTATGTATTCAATTGTATATAATTTTCACGCAAATACACAATATTTATTATATCACTTTACAATTATTTAACAATCTTTTTATTATAATTCACTATTGCCATTGCACATATGAACATTGGAAATGTTATGACTTCCAAAATGTTACCTGCACCCTGCACAGCATACACTAAAGCCGCCATTCCAAAGCCTGCAATTATATCCGGCACACCATGCTTTGCTGAATTGACCAATGTATGAATGAAAATAACTAATAAAATAATTACGCCGACACACCCCATCGTAACAAGCATTTGCAGCCATATGCTGTGTGCGTTATCAACTACATTTCCATATAAAATATCCCAGTGGCTGTCTGAATAATAGCTCAGATTCTTTCTAACCGTTCCCTCGCCCAATCCGAATATTTTATATATAAATGGATAATTCTTATAGCCATTGATAAGATTACTCCATATATAACCTCGTCCTGAACCCCAGCTATCTGTTATATAAAATGCTCCAATTTTATTAATATTATCACTAATCACACGGACTATGGCATATACTCCAAATCCACCTGCCATTACACAATATATTATCTGGACTATGCGGATTTTAATATTGTCAAGCAGCTTCTGCAATCTGTTATCACTAAGCACTATCAATACATATAACAGCAATAACACTATAATTATGATATTAAATATATTATTAGTTGATATAAGCCCTGACATTATATTACTAAGCTTCCTTACTTTATCCGGAATAATAAGCTTAATACACCCTGCAACACGTCCTGCAAGCAGAACTGCCGTAAGAGTCGCTATGTATTTTTTAATTAAAACCGCCGATTTAATTGAATATGGAAACAGAATAACCAGCGGAATTACAACAGCCACAAGTGCCATATCACTGTCGCATATTATAATTCCAATAATTCCAGATATTACTGCAATATAATAGAATATCTCCTTAGCTGCTGTTTCTGCCTTGTAATATGCAGCAATTGCAATAGACAATGTAAGTCCTGTATACATTCCATATACATTAATATTTCCAAGCGTTGACATATACACTGTCTGCTCTTTTATAGTAAGATTACTGAACAAATGCAATATATCAATATTCATATAATTAAACACAGCAACCAGATGTACCATAATCGAAGCCGCCAGAATTAATATTACATCTATCTCTTTAAACTCATAACACTCCGAAACTGTCCAATAAAGCAATGCCACTGCAATAAAAAATATCATACCTATATATCTTGAACCTGCACCATATAAGGCTATATTCTTATACGGAGATACAAGATAAGATATTATTGAACTGGCTATCAATAATACCGAATATATAATATGCTTCCTATTCTTTATATTGTAAATTATCTTTATATTGAAGTTTTTCTTTATATCTAAAGACTTCTTTGCCCCCGGATAATCACCAGATATAATTATTCTGAATACAACCTCATTAATAAGCATTGCAATCCAGCCCACAAGTGCAATAATAACAAAGAATACATATCTTGTCTTCGTAACATTATTAAGCTTATCTATCATAACAAATGGGAATAACACCATCATAAGTATCACGGTAATCTTTCCTATATAATAACGCACATTTTCATATATATTCTGCTTATTCATCTTACTTCTTCCTTTATCCTGTCATCTTATTATATTTGATTATATTATTCATATCTTAATTATTTTATTTATATCTCGCACCACTATATTAAAAACATATTAACATTATATTAAAATACTAAAAAATAAATATACTTAATATTAACATACATTCAGATATTAGTCATAAATATTATCCATAATTATTTTTAATATTTTCTTTTCAAGGATAAATTGTTATGGTATCATAGAAAAAATTTAATAAAAAGGAGACTCAAATGAACGAAAAGACTCAAAATCAGGAAGCTGTTCGTGATGCCCGCCAGCTCGGTATTCCTAAAATGCTTATACTTGGTATACAGCATATGTTCGCAATGTTTGGGGCAACTATACTTGTTCCAATACTTGTAGCAGGATACTTCCAGAGTGCGTGCAATGAACCTTTAACAAGAGGTCTTACAGTTTCTGTAACTTTATTCTGTGCTGGTATTGGTACACTTATATTCCATGTATGTTCCAAATTTAAAGTACCTGCATTTTTAGGCTCATCATTTGCATTCTTAGGTGGCTTCTACACAGTTGCCAACTTAAATACAGGAATATATGCAGATATGAGTGCCAACGATAAAGCCGCTTATGCATGTGGTGGAATAGTTATCGCAGGTTTATTCTATCTTATTGTTGCCCTCATCTTTAAGATTGTTGGTGTCAACAGAGTTATGAGATTTCTTCCACCTGTTGTTACCGGTCCTATCATTATATGTATAGGTTTATCACTTGCTTCATCAGCTATTAACAATGCTTCTACTAACTGGCTTTTAGCCTTTGTTGCATTAGCTGTAATCGTTATATTTAATATATGGGGCAAAGGAATGTTTAAGATTATACCTATTCTTATGGGTGTAGTTATTTCCTATGTATTCGCATTAATACTTAATGCCTTTGGTGTTACTAACCCTGATGGTTCTGCAATACTTAACTTTGCTTCAGTATCATCTGCAAGCTGGGTTGGAATACCTAAGTTCCAGATATGTAAATTCGATATAACTGCTATACTTGTTATGGCTCCTATCGCAATTGCTACTATGATGGAACACGTTGGTGATATGTCAGCTATATCTGCAACTGTTGATGAGAACTTCATCGCAGAGCCAGGTCTTCACCGCACACTTATGGGTGATGGTCTTGCCACAGCATTTGCAGGTTTTCTTGGCGGTCCTGCTAACACAACTTATGGAGAAAATACTGGTGTACTTGAACTTTCAAAGGTTTATGACCCAGCAGTTATAAGAATTGCTGCTGTATTAGCTGTTATACTTTCATTCATCCCTAAGTTCTCAGCTATTATATCAACAATGCCAACTGCTATCATCGGCGGTGTATCATTTATGCTATATGGTATGATATCTGCTATCGGTGTAAGAAATGTTGTTGAAAACAGAGTTGACCTTACTAAGTCACGTAATCTTATAATCGCAGGTGTTATATTCGTATGTGGACTTGGATTTTCTGATGGTCTTACATTCACTATCGGAGAAACACATATCACACTTACAGCACTCGCTATCGCCGCTATTGCTGGTATTATCCTTAATGCAATTCTTCCTGGCAATGACTACAACTTTGGTGTTAATCCAGAAGGTGACCAGAGCCGTGGAGTATATGTAAGCAATACAGACAATAAATAAATATCTATATAATAATTGGCACAGGAAAGCAATGAACCATAAATATACATTTGCTTTTTCTGTGCCATTAATACTACAAGAATTAAAAACAGCCCGCCATAATGTATCTTAATCAGGTTAAGATACATTATGACAAGCTGTTTTATATTGAATATTATTATTTAGTACCAAATATTCTATCGCCAGCATCTCCAAGACCTGGGCAGATATAAGCCTGCTCATTAAGCTGTCTGTCCAGATGTCCTACATATATCTGTACATCCGGATGTGCCTTGTGAAGCTTCTCTAAACCTTCTGGAGCAGCTATGATACACATAAATTTAATCTTCTTACCACCATGCTTTTTAATCTGGTCGATTGCATCAACAGCAGAACCACCTGTTGCAAGCATTGGATCTGTAACTACAATAAGCCTTTCCTCAATTGGATCTGGAAGCTTGCAGTAATATTCGTGTGGCTCGTGTGTTTCCTCATCTCTGTACATACCAATATGACCAACCTTAGCTGTTGGAACAAGTGCAAGTATACCAGATACCATACCAAGACCAGCTCTTAATATTGGTACAATAGCAAGCTTTCTTCCTGCTATCATTGGTGTCATACAAGTTTCAATTGGTGTCTCAACTTCAATATCTTCAAGTTCAAGGTCACCCATAGCCTCAAAACCTTCAAGCATTGCTATCTCTTCTACAAGCTTTCTGAATTCATTAGTTCCTGTCTTCTTATCGCGAAGTAATGAAATCTTGTGCTGAATAAGAGGGTGTTCAAACACTGTAATATTCTCTTCGTTTCTTAAATCCATATCGTTCTCCTTGCCTGTGCGCCTTACGCATTTTATTTCATTATTTTATATAATACCATATATGCAGTATCAGGGTCAAAAGGTATTTTCCCCCTGCCATATTTTTCTTTATTTTTACAGCATATTGTGCTAAACTGTCTTATGTTTGTATTTAAACTATATTATAAATCTATGAGGAAAAAAGTTATGGCTAAAAATACATTTTCTGTAAAGAATGATATGCAGTACCTTTTCAAACCTAAGGTATCACTCTCAAAAATCGAACGTAAAAAGAAACGCCGTGCATGGGCTTTCGCTATTGGCTCTGTGCTGGTTCTTATACAGCTTGTCCTGACAGTGTTATTTTTACTAAAAATGTTTAAACTTGATATTCTTCCGTTTAAATATTTATTTATGATTAATATCATACTTATATTATTAGTACTGTATGATTTTACATCACAATTCACGAAATCACACATACTAGGAAAGCTTATATCGGTTATGCTGTCCTGCCTTATATTATTCACATATCTGTTTGCCGCCAAATTTGACTCCGTACTGGACAAACTTGGTGCTGCCAATGTTGAGATAGACATTGTTGATGTGTGCGTGCTTTCAAATGACAAGGCACAGAACTTAAATGATGCAGCTAATTACAAATTTGCCATTAATTCAACTGCAAGCAATGCCAATATCAATACCTCCATTGAAAGCATTAGTTCAGAAACCGGCAAGACAATCAAGCCAACTGAATATACTAACTGGTCTAATCTTGTTAATGCACTTTATGATAATAAAAATGTTCAGGCTATCGTTATCAATCACTCTATGATGAGTATTATATCTCAGGAATTTCCTGATTTTGAGGATAGCATAAAGATAATTAAGACTTACGAATACAAAGAAAAGGTTGAACTTGATGCCTCTAATGTAAATGTAAAACGTGATCCTTTCATTATATATGTTTCAGGTATATCAAGTGATGATGGCGAAGATACCAAGCTTGCAAGCAAGGCATTAAGTGATGTTAATATTCTTGCAGTTATCAATCCAGAAACCAAGCAGGTATTACTTGTTACTACACCTCGTGATTCCTATATTAAAATCAGTAATTCATCAGGTGTAACCGGTTATGACAAGCTTGCACATGCAGGTTCTTATGGTGTCGATAAATCTATCGAAGCCCTTGAAAATCTGTACGGAATTAATATTGACTATTATGTAAAGATTAATTTTGCTGGTTCACAGGCAGTTATTGATGCCCTCGGTGGTATTACAATTGAATCAGAGATAGAATTTACCAATGGATGGGAAGCTGCTCCTGTTTCTTACCATTTTGTTCAGGGTGCTAATGAATGTGATGGAGAAAAGGCTATTGCTTTCGCAAGAGAACGTAAAGCCTTTGCAGCTGGTGATTTCCAGCGTGGACGTAATCAGACAGCCGTTATTAAAGGTATTATTCAAAAGGCCACATCACCTGCAATACTTACACGCTACTCAGCAGTTATGGATACAGTTAGTGATATGTTCTTAACAAATATACCTTCAAGTGCAATATCTGACCTTGTAAAGTTACAGTTAAGCAACAGCACACCTTGGAATATACAGACATACAGTATATCTGGTAAGACTGATGAATATCGTCATCTTGAGGTATCTAATGTATATGGTGCTTCTATCGTACTTCCATACGAAGAAGATATAAGCACAGCAACCAAGCTTATGAATAAGGTTATCGCTGGTGAAACCTTCGATGTTGACACATACCTTAATTCAGATAACTAATAAGCTTTATTAAATAATATTTAAAATAAACACATATAAATCCCCATTGAAAGCAAACATTTCAATGGGGATTTATATGTTAAATATTAATTTGTCATAGATAATTATATGTCACTACTATAAATATAAAATTATGTCCAGTTATATGTAGTTACATAATAATATCTATATCGCACTACCTGTATCTACTATCTGGTAGGCTTCAATCTTGAACTGGTCTTCTGCACCTATTCCAACAAATCTACAGCCATACATATACTCGTCATTCTCACAAGAATCTCTGTGTAGAATTTCAACTACAACGTAAAGCTTTTCGCCATTAGCAAGAGTTATAACCGTGTCATAAAAAGAATTAACTTTAAAATCATAGCCAGACTTAAATGCTATCCCACCTTTAGATATGTCTACAACGTGAACATCAGCTTTATTTTGAATACGATCTGCGGCATTTACCCCTAGCTGATTAAGTGATACCGTTACATCTATATCTGTTCTCCTTGCTTTTCTCATCTCAGCACCCATATTACATCCATCTCCCATTCAATATAATATAAAATTGTATAATACTTGTATATATTATCACATTATTCGACATATTTCTATTATTTATAATATTTTATTACATTTTTATTAATTTTGTATAAATTAATATTTTATTGTTGTGCTAATTTTACAAGGCGTTTATTCTCGTACATATGCTTATCAGCCCTGTCAAACAATGTTCTAAGCGTACATTCTGTATAATCATCAGAAAATGCCCAGCCATACGCATAACTTATCTTAATATTCTTTCCGTGGTCGTTAAAATCCTCAACCTTTTCCTTTAACTTTTCAAGCACGCCTATAACATCTTCCTTAGGCATATCCCTGATAACTGCAACAAACTCATCTCCGCCATATCTTCCAACAAATTCCTTTGATGGTATGACATTTCTTAATATATTGGCAAAATTAACAATCAACTGGTCACCAACAGAATGTCCTAATGTGTCATTTGCAATCTTCAGATTATTAAGGTCAAACATTATACAGGCAACATTCCTGTCAAGAAATCTTAAATCGTGGAATACCTCTTCACATCTGCTCTTATTAGGAAGTCCTGTATGAGCATCCAGATATGCTTTTTGTTCAAGCACTTTATTCTTTCTTACAATTATAATTGCCTGTATCATCTGAATAATTATAAGTAAAAGCAGCCCTGCCATATCAATAACTGTAATTGTCTCTATAAAATGGATATTGTCGGCTATGCCCTCTGAATATCTTTCTGCCGCAGATACTGTCTGGTCTGCAAGCGAAAAATACATCTCACTCATATCAACAATATCTGAATTATCAACTCCGTTTTCCCTTACATTATTAATCTCATTCTTAAGCTTACCCCAGTAATCAATCTGTATATCAAGCTTCTTCTGGTAGTCTGTATCGCGTAAGCTTACAAGATTATACTCACCATCTTCATACTTCAAATCTGCAAGGACATCATCAAGATATTCTATTAGCTCATCATCGGAATTACCGATAACCTCAAGCTTAACTGCCCTCTGTGTTGCACCTCTCACAAGTCCTGCATAATTAATTACTCTTGCAGTTCCCTGAAGATTTTTAATCTCTACCATCATATTAGCAACCAATACAATAAGTATAATAATCAATGCACTCTGTATCATCATATTTACTGTTCTTATCTTACTGTTTTTCTTAAGCTCTTTATTAACCATTATACTACCTTCTTAATCTTTATTAGCTCTCAATTAAATATTATAAGTTCTAAACATAAACTGCATTATACAATATACCTTTATACAGGGCAATAGAAGTTTATGAAAAAAGTATGAATAATTAGGGACTAAAGTACTATATCTGTACCTTAGTCCCTGTAGTATTTACTATATATTTATATTTCAAATATAGAATAATATTACATTGCTATAATATAATCAATAATAACAGCATTAAACTGCATAACTATAAGCCCCAGTCTGCCCTGCTGTCTTCCTGCTTAGAAGACACCCCCTCTGCAAGTACCTTTAATTCAAAATGTGCATTTTCTGGAATATCACCTGCATATGTGACATTATTAATCAAACGTGAGGTCATATCCCCCGGTGCAACCGGCACACTATAATAATAATATCTCTCATTATCATCAGATGAAGAATTATCCATATAGAACCAGCTTCCGGTTAAATCTTCATTATCCTTCATAGCTTTATCAACATCAGCTTTACTCTTTAACTCATTGGCATACGAATAACTGACCTTGCCCCTCATATCAACAGCGGCTATATTTCCTGCAATTCCTGCCTTAATATTTTCCTTACTGTCATCATATACAATCATAGGTACTAACCTTACTCTCACATAAGTATCAGTTGTAGGATACTCCTCTGAATTAATATTCTTTACAGCTATTTCTTTGGTTCTCGTAGTATTGTCGTCTTTGATTCTATCATAAACGTCATTAATATTATCCGTAAGCTGTTCACCCATATCTTCATATATTATTGTATTATCATCGGTGAATTGCTCAACTACACCTATATTAACCACCGCACCTGCGAACTGGTTAGCCACTGTCACTGTCCTTGCATTAAGCAGTGCATAAGCAGTCCCGGCAGCAGCACTCATAAGTAATACAGTTATTCCAGCCACCAGTGCAGTCTTTTTTAACTTTCCCATATACTTCTGACTTCCTTCCAGTTATTTTTTCTAATTATTACCTCTTATGAACTTTATAAATTTTATAACCTGTAAACCATTCATAATATACAGTATAACTATTGAGAAGCTTAATACCTATAAGGCTCTCTCTATCTTAAAATGTATCCAAGATATGGCACGTTTAGCACCACTTTCCCCACAACCTTATCATAAGCTACACTTCCGCCATCTTCTATCTCATTCGCATCTCCTTTGGTTCGAAAGCTCTCAGTGTCATCATCTTTATCAACAACCCTGTGTGTGACGACTGTATTATCATTAATATAAAATGTAATAACATCACCAACCTCAATATCATCAATTAATGATTTTTCCACATATACAACACTTCCAACGTGATATTCAGGCTCCATGCTTCCCGACAGCACCTTATAAGTCTTAAGTCCCATAAGCCTTGGAATATATAGAACTGCCGCCATAACCAACACAATCACCAACAGAATATCCGTGACAATTTTTATAAACTTTTTCATATTCCCCTCTCGTGCATTATCTTATAAACTTATTAACTGCTGATGCTGCATCTCTTAACCAGTTATAATTCTTCTTAATAACATTGCTAAAATCTGCCTGTGCCTTATCTCCATCAGCAGTATTTCCATAATGCAGTTTATCAAGCCCGAAGAATTCCGGTTTTGTGCCATCTATTCTCTTTCCTATAAATATATCCTCACATTCCTTATAGGAGTCATTGCCAGAATAGTTATCACTCTTTTTAATTAAGGTATATTCCGGTGTCCAGCTTTCTTCCTCTATAACACTATAAAAGCCTTTCTTTAAACCAGTCACTGTACTTGTCGCTGACAATACATCACCATTGGCATCAAATGAAGCTGTGGCATAGAATACCGCCTCTAATGCACCCTTGTTCTCTGTATTATCTTCATTCACAACACCATACTGCTCTATTCTGAATATAAATGTCTGGTTAGCTCTTATAACTTTGTTATCAATATACTGCTCATCAATATATTTAGTTATATCAAGCTGCCCCTTAACAACCTTTATTCTATAGCACGCACAATCACTGCCATAATGATCACCTGGCTCGTCATTGTTGTATATTATGCTGCTTGCTATATGTCCATCTGTATTAATAGTACACTCATCGCTATTACTTACAGGTGTTACATTATAAAATCCTTTCACATAATATACGCTGTCACTTCCTGTGCTGGCATTACTATTAATTCTGTTAATAACATCTGCCTTAGTTATAACACTTCCTAATGTTCCATTATTATCCTCATACCACTCCGTATAATAATCCTGCTCTGTTAATGCATTTCCGTCTTCACGGATATTGCCGTTAAGTTTGAACATTTCGGACATTTCATAATCTGCTGAGGTAATATTTTCTCCGTAAAATATTACATTTTCCCTGCACTTAAGAGTTCCGTTGACTTTTACATTAACCGTCGGTGTATCGAATTCCTTAATACCTCCATTGATAATTACACCAGAAGCCGAAGCATTAGTCGTGACATTATTACCACCTATATAATTGTCCTTTGCCTTTACGAATATGCTTTTCTCCCAGGTATACAGCTTACTATCAGAATACTGTACTGACTGGTTATCCCATTCTACATACAGAAGATTTCTTTCCTTATCATACTTTATATTACCGCCATTCACACTGTATGGCTGGTCAGCCGCTTTATCAGCCGTAACTATCTCGTTATTATCAGCTATAATGTCAAATCTCGAATCAATGTAATCTCTTATTATTACATTATTAATCACATCACCTTCTGCATAGCTTCCATTATTATTGCTGATACCTGTCATAAGATTAATCTTATATGTGCGGTTATCCCAATCCTCTACCCTTACCTGCTTATCAACGATAAAATCCTCTATGCTTACATTTCTTGTATTGACAATACTGCTGTTAAATACATTTTCAACCGCATAACTCTTCTTGCCGTCTATATACTGTACTTTAGTTCTTGTAACAGCAATTACATTTCCACTGTTGTCAGTGAGTGTGGCTATAGCTGTTGAACTGTCATTCTCATCAAGTACAACCTCGACATTGTATTCCTCACCTGAACCTGTGTAGCCGTCTGGTGCTGTTATTTCTTTTAAAATGTATTTTCCAACTGGAAGATTATCAAAGCTTACTATACCATTCTTATCAGATACACTTGTTTTAGTTAAAGCATTTTCCTTATTATCTTTACTTGTAATTCCAAACACTGCATTAGCAAGCCCATTACCCCTATCATCAATCTTTTTAAAATTAAGATTGCCACTATCCGCAATATCAATTCTTGCTGAATTAGGAACAATAAACTTCATATTACAGTTAGAGGCATTACCACCTCTCTCCATATAAAGAACTGTTATTGTGTGGTTAGTTGACATATTTACTTTATCCCTGCTTGCAACAGTCTGTAATTCCCTCGCTATAGGCCCTGTCTGCCAGAGGTCTACATCACCGCCACATTCAGGATGTATTCCACCAAGATCAAGAACAAGCTCACCATCGACAAATACCCACAAATCATCATCACCTGTGAACTTATATAAAAGGTCGCCTGTATAACCATTAAGCGAGAATGAAATATCATATCTCATTCCAAAATAATAGTTAGTACCCTTCTGTCCATCAGCCGCATTATAACCGCAGTCTAACACATTGGAGTCCGCATTATTTAATGGGAAGAAATTATCTCCCGCCAATGTCACATCGCCTGATGGCGAAGTTACGCTTTTTAATGTGTAAGTGCTGCTGTCATTACCATTATCCTGTTTATCAAATGTCAATTTATAATTGTTATATATTGTCTTTCCTGTCTTCTTAGCATCAGAAAATAATCCCGGCTCATCAACATTGAACAATACATTTTTATAATTTTCCTTATCAAGCCCCTCAATAATTCCCTGAGAAGCATTCATATAATCTTTCTTTATTCCACTGAATGAGCCTGTTGTCTTAATACCACCATTGTAATATATACAGGTGTTGACATTAAGGCTATTAACGTAACAATTGTGCTGGTTAGCCCTGAAGTTCTGGTCTATGGTTCCAACAGTAAGCTTTGGCTTTCCATTGTCAGCGTAATTAGATGAAGTATTAATACTTCTCTTTGGATATTCCTTATAACCCCAGCCATACACATTTCCTTTATATGGTGCAACTACATAATCATAAAATGTGCAATATCCCTCAAGCACGTTATCTGATGCCGCCAATTTACTAACACCTGGTGTATCCGCATTTCCCGTAGTATCTGTACTACCTGCCTTATCCATATTTCCTGTAGTGTCTGTACCTTCTGATGTATCTGCACTTCCTGCCTTATCATTAGAATACACCTGTATTGCATTAACATTTTTTATATTACTGCTGCCTGCTCCAAATGCTGTATACATCATTGCTGTTATAGCTGTCACACACAATAACACACACATCACAATAGAAACAATAACCTTCCTGTGCTTCCAGTTAATTCCCATGTCAGCTCCTTTCACCTTTCCATTACTACTGTATTCTTTCTATTGCGTACTCTATACTCTCATCAAGCTTTTTTACTCTAAGATTTCCTTTAATCCTTCTGACAACAACTAACGCATTGTTATAATCACACTGCGTAAGCATAATCACATACTGCCATTTATTGTACTGTGAAATCAGATCTCCTTCCCTTAATGAAGCCAGCAATGTATTCTTTATATGTGCGCTGTTCCTGCCATTTACAGTGACAAGCACAATTGTAAAAAAACAATTACTTCTCTGTCTTCTTCTAAGTTCCAATTCAAAGCTTTTCTTAAAACTATTATAATCGCAGAATAAAGCCCCCTTTAAAGCTGTCCTGCCTGCATAAAGCTCTCTTCTTACAGTCCTTATATCCGATCTGGCTGAATGTGTCATTATAAGAAGCTGGTTATATAGTTCCATTAACTTTCTTCCAGGGCTTACATTAAGCTGTTCTTTTAACAAATCCTTTACCTTCTCATAATGCCCTGCCGCTTCTGCTATTTTATTCTTAGCAATCAGTGACTTAATATAATAGAATTGTATATCTTCATCTAATCCATCTATCATTATGGCTCTATGTCCGATTTGTTCAATCCTGTCATAATCACCCTCACCATATAAATCCTGCAATACATTTTTAACAACCTCTAGATACCTTGAATGATAATACACGCTGAATGTGACAACCCAGTATTCATATGAATATTTATTAAAGAATTTCTTTTTATAAATGTCTATTGCATAAGCACTGTATGATATACGCTCTTTAATATCCGACTCACATTCTGCCCTGTTGCACAGCTTCTCGAACTGCTCAGTATCTATAACTGTATTAACATTATCATTCCAGCAGTAGCTTCCCATTAATGTCTTTATAGGGTTGATTCCAAGCTGGCTTTTTAATACGCTTCTTGCCCTGTATACAAGATTTTTAAGTGCATTGACAGGGTCGTCACATTCACCCTCTGTCCAAAGGACATCAGATAACTCCCCGACACTCACAACATTTTCCTTATGACATATAAGATATGCCAGAAGTCTTGTCACCTTATCAGAATTGATACTCTTTTGTGAAAGCTCTTTATCTTTATAAGTGATTTTAAAATCATCTAAAAACGTAACTTTCAACTCCTGCGTATCAGTTTCTGATTTATACATTATTACTGCCTGTTCCTCTGCCTCATTACAACAACACCAGCTATTCCTGCTATGCCTGCAGTGCCACAATTATATATAATAATATATTATTACTATCACCTGTCTTTACCGCTGTAATCACATTATTGCTTACTGTATCCTGCAAATCTGGCTGTTCTGCATTAACCGTAATCTCCAACTGTCCCTGCTTATTCATATAAGAATTGTCCATAGAACGACCATCTATATACAATACAAGCTTTATATCACAGCTCTCACCCTTACTTAATTGTGCAATCCTGACATCTTCATCAAAAAACGACTTGTCAGACTGTGTCTTACTGCTGTTACCTATAAGTTCATTATAAAAAGGCTCTGTATCTGCATTTTTATAAAGCTTAATTCCATATACTGCCGTCTGATCTCCAGTTCCTTTATCTGCAAGGTTATCAAGAACTTTTCCATTAATATAGAATTCCATATTCTCTGCTGAACTGTTGGATATCTTAATAACTGAACTTCTCTCCTCTCCTGGAAGCATATCCCTGTACTCAAGATTCTTATCAATCACTATGAATTTCTTAGCTGTTTCATCAAGTGTTATAACCGTATCATCTGCCAAGACTTTAACATATGGCACTGCAATAACAACTACGGCAGATACTACCGCCACTAATTTCTTTAAAAGCATATCTCCTCCTACCTGTCAGATACAGCTTTAAGGCTGCCATCATCACCTAATTCAGCTTCAACTCCCCATTCTGTCAGCATAGCATCACCGGCCGCAACTGTCTGGACTGCTTCTGCATCCCAATTAATATTAATAGTCTTTCCGCTGTATTTATTAGTGTTCTCAGATTTCGAATCAAAGAGTATTATTGAATCCATAAGCTCTGGTGTTCTCTCACCTGGATTTAATACCTTATTATAATATACATATACATTTTCACTATCTGTATGATTATCGGGTACTATCCAATCATCTTTATTAATCAAATTGATATTAACCCAGTTATCCTTGCTAATCTTTACACGGACATATTGTGCCTTCTCTCCACTATTAAGCACAGATACTCTCTGTTCAATAGTGTCATCTATTGTGTTAATTCCGTTAGTCTGCATATTGCCCTTATCATCAATTCCCGCACCACTTACACACAAGCTTAAGTCTAACGAAGATGTCGTAACTGTCTTATCTACGTATGCTGACACACGATTTTTTGCCATTGTCTTTCCCGTGTATAAACCAGCAATAACAAGTATTGCCGTACCAACTAATATGAATCTTTTCATATACTTCCTCTCATTTCATTTAATTAAGGGGCAAATTATTAATCTGCCCCTGACATCATTACATTTATTATTATATTGGGCTAGTGTAATATATATGACAACTTTTGCTGCATATTAATAACGCTTGAATTACTTTAAGCTTTTTTCAATAGCCACATTGCCCCATCCTGTAATATTACCAGCTTCATCAGTTACAGGTGTAAAATTATCAGACTGGATAAATTCTGCCTTAACGTTAATATTAAATGTTATTCCTGCAATCTCATTGCCCCATTCTGTTGGAATAGTAACTTTAGAGAATACTTTTGATGAATTGATTGCTCCTGTTTTATTAGAAAGTATCTCATTATAGTAATAATAACCATCCTCTGACTTAGTCCAGCCAGCACTAATATCAAGATTATTCTCAATAGCTAATGCCTGCTCCTTAGTAAGTCCCTCATAATTAATGCTCACTCTTACATAAGCATCTTCTGACTCTTTATCAAGTGTCACTGTCGGATCTTTATCAAGCACATCACCCGGCTTTACATTCGTATAATCTTTACCTATTGTATTATCATCTCTCATATGCTCATCTGTTTCTGTCAAAGTTCCTGTAACGTGTCCTATAGTTATTACATTTGCTCTTGTATCCTTATCTGTAAAATATGCAAGTGTTCCGTAAGTCACCCCTGTAATACAAAGTATCAAAGCTGCTACACCGGCAGTTAATTTCTTCTTATTAACCATATAACCTCTTTCCTGAATAAATAAATATGATACTGTTATTGTTCAATTCCATCAATATAATTCAATTTCAATGATATAGTACAATTTCAACGATATATTACAATTTCAACAATGTAACACAAAATGTGATACAATGTCCGATTTATTCAATAGAATTCACTTTATTAAAACTGTGCATGAGCAGATGTCTTGCTGTTTACAAGCTTGATAAGCTCTGACTGTGCCTCGTTGTAATCAGCAAATGTTGATGCCTGAACTGCAAAACCTGTAACCTTGATATTGAATGTAGGAAGTGTACCTGCACTTACAATATTACCGTCTGCATCCTTGTATACAACAGTTGGGTCGTACTGTTCCTTAGTTGTATCAATTATTGATAACTTATTGCCGTCTGCATCACACTTATAGATAGTTGTTGTCTTAGCTGCACTTGACCATTCTTCTGTTATTCCAGCATTAACTGTAACATTGTTAAATAATGCTTCTGTTGACTCTCCTGCTTCAACGGCTGTCATATATATCCACACTTCACTTCCGTCTGAATTGACTGTCGCCATTTTCCAGTTATCATTGTCGTAATCTGTAATTAAGGCATATTTTTTAAATTCTTCTGCACTCATAAGATTGCCCTTATCATCTAAATAATCAACCTTAACTGCCATATAGACAGGCTGATCTGATTCGTTATTCATAACAGGATTTTTCTTTATTACATCTCCTGGAAGATAATTCTTTCCTGAATCACTGGTCCATTCTGTTTCTGTAAGTGTTGTTGTAATATTACGGCTTGAAGTAAATGTATTGGTCTTAGTTTCTGTTACTGCATTAAGATATGCTAATGTACCTCCTACTGCAAGACCTGCTGAAAGTACCATAGCTGCTGCTGTTAATGTAATCTTCTTACAAGTTGTCATAATAATTAATCCTCCCTAACAATACTCATTTCCAATAACGAATTCTTCGCTTCCTCTACTGATACGCCCTCTGCCTGAACTGCATATGCCGTAACCTTGATATTGAACTCAGGTAATCTCTTAGTTGTGTTATCTGCAGTAATTTCATTGCTTAAATGCACTTTAGTAAATAAAGGCTTTGAAATATTTTCTTTAATATCTGTGTTGGCATTATCTTTATCAAGCGGCTTATTATACATATACATAAGCCGGCTTGCATATTCATCATTTTCTAAATCTGAATTGGCATTTCCAATAAATGTCCAATCTTTAGACCAGTCAATTCCTGCATTAGCAAGCTCTGAACCTCCATAAAGATATCTGTCAGCAAATTCCCTGAATGTGAGTTCGTTATTCTTCTCATCAAAGAACTGAACCTTTAATGCCACATATGCACTGATACTTTCATCATTAAGGCTTACGGTTGGGTCTTTATCAATTGTCTGCCCCGGCACATATACCTTAGCTGCTTCTTTTCCATATCTCTCCCATTGCGGTTCTGTCAGGTCAATACTTATGGATTTATCCGACGCAAATACATTGGTCTTAGTTTCTGTTACCGTCTTTAACAAAGCGTATGCAGCCATACAACTGACTGACACAACTGCAATAACAGAACACACTAACAACAGTATCTTTTGCTTACCTTTCATACAGTGCTTCCTTTCTTTATTTACTTTACTGCGGTATTATTACCCATTCTGGTCACACGAAAGTCACACAGGAAAATATTTACAAAAAAATCAGTGATAAGATTCCTCTTACCACTGATTTTTCTTACCACTGATTTCTTATACTAATTTATTCAAGTGAACTGTCACCTGTAATGTAATCAATCTTTACACCAGGCTGGACATTATAGCAGAATACATTATATGAAATTCCCTCTCCATTATCCTCAACAGACTCAGCCTCCATAAGTACTCCATCTGCAAGCAGGTTATCTCCTGTAAATATCGGTGTAACCCTGTACAGAACGTGATTATTAGTTTCTTTAATATAGTCTGCTACCATATTTTCAAATAAAAGCATACCATCAACATTAAGATATCTCGTTCCTGTTATAAGATTATTCTTGTTGGCATTCTCTGCTGTAAGCTGGTAACCTATAAGATGACATCTGTTATAAAGATATTTTCCGTCTACTATATCATATTTTACTGTATGCCAGCCTGTAGGTTTTACAGAACCTATTGAGCCACGTTTCTCTGTTGGCATTAAGTCTTTTCCTATGCTTGCATAAGCTACTGTACATCTTCCAAGCTCGTCTAACTCACCATAATACTCAAAAGAGTCCGCTGTCATATCATTTTCTGTAAAAAATGGTTCATTATTATTAACTATAACATATGGACTGTCACTGTATTCTGGTAATGTAGCACGCCAGTCCGCACTATCCATTCCCGCCGCTAATGTATCATTCTTATCTGCGGAATTATTCTTATTGGAGGAATTACTGCCACCTGCCTTATCAGTCTGTACAGTTGTACTCTCATTGTGTGACGGGTTAATGCTGTCTGCAATATCAGCACCTGAACAGCCTGCTAAGCTTAATACTAATGATAAGACAAGAATTAATGCAGACAGTACCTTACATAGACGCTTATTTGACGTATTAATTTTTTCTTTACTTGACAATATTCTATTTAACATAACTTCACAATAATTACACCTTACTCCTTATATATATTTCTTCTGTTATTTTATCGTGGGAATTACCCTCAAATTCCGATACATTTTCCAATTGGTAATTATCAAGCATTGCTGCCGGAAATGTAACGTCTGACGGATATTTTCTATTCCACTTATACACATAAATCTTACTTATGTTATCCTGTAACTCATTTATATCAACATTTTCCACAAAACAGTAATCTTGTGCCTGTGCCTCTGTATATGAATTATCTACGATAATATTATCTTTAGAAGTATCAAATAACTGACTGCTGTACTCAGACACCCATATTCTATTAGTTCCTGCAATATCAAGAATCCTCTCAATAAGCCTGATATCCTTGCTCTGTCTGCGTTTATTAAACATCATTCCGTTATTATCATCAATTGTTACAATTGCTATCATAATTCTTTATTTCTTTCCTGATATTTTCTTTAAATGTTCATTCTTTAACTCATTCTGTTCCTTGAGCCTTTTAATCTCATTGTTAAGCATCTCTACATACTCATAAGCAAGCTTAACGCCGCCTCTTACAGCTATATCCTCGTGCTTACTGCAATCATCAAGCCACTGCAAGAATGACTTTTCTCTCAGGTTATTATATGTATTATCATCCTGTATAAACATACTGTGCCTCATTTCTATATTATTATTTCAAATACTATTTTCTGCATTATCCCTACAATTATTATAAGCGGTACTATTTAAGAAGCCACTCTATTTCTTCTTTATATGGTGGCTTTGTCTTCTTGTCTGAACCTTCCTCGGCAAGCCAAGGTGTCTCTAATATCTTTGGCACATCAATAAATCTTTCATCGTGTACAAGTCTGTGAAGTGTTTCATACCCGATACTTCCTTTATCAATATTGGCATGTCTGTCCTTGTGTGCTCCCAATGGATTCATACTGTCATTAATATGAAATACCGCTATCTGGTCAAGACCGATTACCTTATCAAATTCTTCAAATACTTCATCATAATGATTGACAATATCATATCCTGCATCATTAACGTGACAAGTATCAAAGCATACTCTTAATCTGTCTTTCTTATCGACACCATCATATATTGCTTTTAGTTCTTCAAATGTACGCCCAACTTCGCTGCCTTTTCCTGCCATAGTTTCAAGGGCAATATAAACATCGTCATCATTCTGGTTAAGCACTGTATTAAGACCTTTTATAACCTGTGCAATTCCTGCTTCCACCCCTGCATTAACGTGACTTCCCGGATGAAGCACCATAATGCGGCTTCTCATTGCCGCTGTACGGATTATCTCTTTTTCAAGGAATTCAACTGCGAGCTCATATGTCTCTGGCTTAACAGTATTCGCAAGATTAATTATATAAGGAGCGTGTACCACGATTTCCTCAATTCCGTGCTGTCTTGCATATTCCCAGCCAGCTTCTATGTTAAGCTCTGATATATCTTTACGTCTGGTGTTCTGTGGTGCACCTGTGTATAACATAAATACATTAGCTCCATATGAAGCGGCTTCCTTAGCTGATGCTAAGAACATTTCTTTTCCTGCCATTCCAACGTGACAGCCTAATTTTATTTTACTCATTCTGTGAGACTCCTGTTTCTAATATTTCTTAATTTCTTATTTTTTAAGCATATAATATTATAAATTATATACTCCACCGTGCAAGTGTAAGAAATCTATGCTTTCTTACACTGTCGGGCGTTCGCCCTATAGGATAAAAAAATAAAAAAGTACTTTGTGCAAGCACAGTTCTTTTTTTATTCTTTTATCCTGCACGGCTCATTGCTTACGCACATTATAGCATAAATTATGACGGATAATATGTCAAAACCAAATTATCCAGTTGGGATATTTTATAATATTTCATTAAAAAAGAGATATTGATACGCTAATCAATATCTCTTATTATGCATATAAAATATTATTTTAATTAATTTCTCTTATCAGGCTTAAAAATCCTGTTCTTAATAATTAAAGCATTGCACCATAATCTGTTACTATAATCTGGCCTGTTATTGCTTTGGCTTCATCGCTTGCAAAGAATATAATAACATTAGCAACATCCTCTGCTGTACAAGATGGTGCTTTAATATCACTATGGTTCATCATAGCACCTATCATATCCGGGTCAAGTGACGCTGGGTCTGTTCCCATAGTCATAGGTGTAATTATATTGCCTGGACATATGGCATTACAACGAATTCCGTCTTTCTGAAATCTTAATGCTGTATGCTTGGTAAGTCCTATAACTGCCGCCTTAGAAGCTACATATGCAGCTCCTCCACAGCCCTTCTCACCTGCTACAGAAGCTACATTTACAATTGATGCACCGCTCTTCATTCTCTTAGAAGCAGCTTTCATACAACGCATAGTTCCTTTTTCATTAGTTTCAATAATTCTATCCATATCTTCATCAAGAAATCTGTCGATTGGCTTAAGTCCCTGCTCAAGAATACCTGCATTATTAACAAGTATATCTATCTTTCCATACTTATCCATTACCTTCTGCATAAGTGCCTCTGGGTCTTCAGGCTTTGATATATCTGTTGATACAGCATATACTTCACCACCTGCCGCTGTAATCTCATCAGCAACTTCCTTTAATGCCGCCTCTCTTCTTGCTGTGATAACAACTGTAGCTCCCTCTTTTGCAAATAACTTCGCTGTAGCTGCTCCAACACCAGAGTTACCACCTGTAATAACTGCAACTTTACCGTCTAAACGTCCCATAATAATCCTCCATTCTGTTCACGAATATTCTACTATATATACAATTTGCACATATCCTTTTGCATATATATGCTCGTTATGTATAATATTGTACAATTATATTATCTATTTGTAAACATTATCTGACAACTTTTTACAGATATATATAAGCCTCATTCGCTCCCCGAAGCTTATATATTGCTTTCAACCATCTTACAACCGCTCTTTTGGAATATTTAAAATGTGTTCTATGACTGAGTGAAATATACTTAGCATTACAGCTTTCTATCTTCCTTAACTGCTCAAGCAGAAGTCCTGCGTTGTATCTTCTGAATTGCGGACCTGTTGCTGGATAAAGTGCATCACCAACATAACATATGTCTTTAACCTCCAACGCAAGACACCCCTTTGCGTGGCTTGAAGCTATTGGAAATATATGAAGATTTATATCATCATCAATATACATATCACCTGTAACAATCTCACCTGCTCCTGTATATCTTAATGTATTCTTTCCCTGATACATATTCTTAAAATGTATATCAGACACATTTTTTATATGATCCGGGTGAAAATGAGACAGAACTATATTAATATTTTTTTCGGCCTGATTATAAGAATTAATCATTGCCGGTATATCAGAATGACTTCCTGTATCATAAAGCCATATATTATGTCCGGTTTCTACAATTACAACTGTACACGACAACGGATTTATTGTCGGCGTAATATAACTTATATTCTCATCTTCCCTGACTAATGATACTTTTTCAACAACTTGTGAATTCATATTACAGAATTATTCCTTTAAGATTATCTTGAATTCCTTTTGCAATCTCAGGCTTATTCATTGAATATATATGAATATTCTTAACACCATTAGCCAGTAGGTCTATAATCTGGTCTGAGGCATATATAACCCCTGCCTGTTTCATAGCATTTTCTGTATCACCATATTTATCAATAATATTCTTAAATCTTTCCGGCACATTGCAGCCTGATAATTTAACAGCATTCTTAACCTGTGCTCTCTTGGTAATAGGCATAATTCCCGGTATTATTGGAATATGTATGCCAGCTTCCCTTACCCTGTACATAAAGTTAAAGAAAATGTTATTATCAAAGAACATCTGTGTTGTAAGAAATTCACAGCCTGCCTTAACCTTTTCCTTAAGACCATTAATATCATCAAACTTATTCTTGGAATCTGGGTGTACTTCTGGATAACACGCACCACCAACACAGAAATCACCTGTCTTTTTAATCAGTTCTACAAGCTGTGAAGCGTGTTGAAATTCTGTAAATACTTCTCCGTCATAATCTTTAGGAATATCTCCGCGGAGTGCAAGAATATTTTCAATTCCAGCCTGCTTCATCTCTGTTAAAGCTGTATTAATGCTTTCTTTAGTTGCACATACACAAGTAAGATGTGCCATTGCTGGAACCTGATATTGCTTCTGGATTTCACTTGCAAGTTTAATTGTATTGCCCTTAGTGCTTCCTCCCGCTCCATATGTAACGCTCATAAAGCTTGGTTTCAATGAGGCTATATGTAAAGCTGCCTCCTTAACCATCTCAAAATCCGTGTCTTTCTTTGGTGGGAATACCTCCATTGATAATGTTTCCTGTTCCCTGTCTATAATATCTCTTATCTTCAATATCTTTTACCTGCCTCGTCTGTATCTTTACTTACTATCTGATTAATATAATTACTTTAATCAATACAATTATTTTAACTATATTAATCAATTAAATTATTTTAACCATTACAATTATTTTGATTAATATAATTATGATAACTCTATTATTTATATAATTCAATAAAATGCGCTAAAAGATTAATAATTACTATGGAAGCTTTAATTATAATGTGCTATTATATAGCCTGTTTTTCATAATACTAATTATTTATAAGGAGGTTCTATGTTTCAGTCATTCGAAGCTAAACACCCTAAGTTCTATCAGGTGTTCAGGCTTTTTATTATTACATTTGCATCAATATTATATGCGTGGAATTTGCGCTGTTTTGCTAAGACCGCAGGACTTTTCCCTGGAGGATTTTCAGGACTTTCCCTGCTTTTACAGGAAATAATCATTAAGTTCTTACATATAACTATACCTTTCAGTATATTTAATATTGCACTTAATCTTTTTCCTACTTATATTGCATTCAAATACATCGGAAAGAAATTTACCATTTACTCAATTATAGTTATATTTTTATCAAGTATATTTGTGGATATTCTTCCACCTTATGTATTCACTAATGACGTGCTTTTGATAAGCGTGTTTGGTGGAATTATCAATGGATTTGCAATAAGCTTATGCCTTAACGCTGGTGCAACAACCGGTGGTACAGATTTTATAAGCATATTCTTATCACACGAAAAAGGAATAGATGCCTGGAACTATATTCTGCTTGGAAATGTTGTAATGCTTGCTATTGCCGGTGCTATGTTTGGCTGGTCAATCGCTCTTTACTCAATCATATACCAGTTCTGTAGTACTCAGGTTATCCAGTGGTTATATAAGCGTTACAAGAAGGAAACTCTTTTTATTATCTCAGACAAGTCTGATGAAATATACCAGATTATTAAAGAAACTACTCATCACGATGCTACTCTATTCAAGGGAGTTGGCTGTTATGAAGGCAGGGAAAAGACACTTCTTTACTCTGTAATTCATTCAGAGGCAACAAGACAGCTTATACCGCTTATACGAAGTGCTGATCCTCACGCCTTTATAAATATAGTTAAAACCGAAGAACTAGATGGACGTTTTCACGATATCCCTCACGATTGATTATCTCCACTCAACATCTCCAGCTTCAGCTACAGCCTTTCTTAAGCCAGCAAGACGATTAATCGCTTCATTAAGTGTATCGTCCTGCTTGGCAAAATGAAATCTTATAAGATTATTTACATCTTCCCTAAAGAAGCTTGAACCCGGTACTGCCGCAACCCCTACATACTGTGCCAGCCATTCACAGAACTTCACATCATCTTTTACTCCAAATTCACTCACATCAACAAGCACATAATAAGCACCCTGTGGGTCTGTATATTTTAAACCAAGCTTTTCTAAACCGCCGACAAATACCTCTTTCATATGTGCATAATGTGCCGCAAGTTCATCATAATACTTGTCATCGAATTTCAATCCAACTGTTGCGGCTTCCATAAGTGGTGCGGCCGCACCTACTGTAAGAAAATCGTGTACCTTCTTAACCCTGTCGATTATTTCAGGATTAGCAATTACATATCCAAGTCTCCAGCCTGTAATAGAATATGTCTTTGACAATGAATTACATACGATAGTTCTTTCTCTCATTCCGTCAAGTGCCTGCATATATATATGTTTGTTAGGTGCGTACACAATATGCTCATACACTTCATCTGTCACAACATAGGCATCATATTTCTTTACGACATCTGCTATTGCAGTTAATTCCTCGAATGTAAATACCTTTCCACAAGGATTTGACGGATTGCACAGGATAAGTGCTTTCGCTCCCTGTTTAAAAGCATTTTCTAACTGCTCAATGCTAAATGTAAAATCTGGTGGAACAAGTGGAACATATATCGGTTCTGCTCCTGAAAGAATAGTATCTGCACCATAATTCTCGTAAAATGGTGAGAAGATTACTACCTTATCCTTAGGATTGGTAATGCTTAACATTGTCGCCATCATAGCCTCTGTACTTCCACATGTAACTACAATCTCTGATTCAGGGTCAACCTTAATTCCTGAAAAATGTTCATATTTGGCAGCTATTGCATCTCTGAAATTCTTAGCTCCCCAAGTCAAAGCATACTGATGAGGTCCTTCACTTGCAACCTCTGACAGTCTGTCTGTTATCTGCTTAGGTGGGTTAAAATCTGGAAAGCCCTGTGATAAATTCACTGCACCATATTTATTGGCTATTCTTGTCATTCTTCTTATAACAGAATCTGTAAAATCTTTCGTTCTCTCGCTTAATTCTTTCATAATCTGCTCTTTCTTCCAATTACCGGATATTTAATCTTTCCACAGTAACAAACATATATTGTACTGCCTTATCAGTATAACATACTTTTATCATATGTTAATAGTATATTACCTAGATTGTGTGCATTATTGTGCAGTTATACACTATTTTTTATATCAATAATGTATAATTACTTCTGTGCTTCTGCATATAATCTGACATATTGTTTAGAATTTCATACTATACACTTTAAGGTCAACTTTCCCATTAACTACTTCAATCCCGTCTGCCTTAAGCAGCTCCTCCTGTTGTCCTGCACCGCCAAATGCAAATGCACCCGACAGTTCTCCCTTGGAATTAACAACCCTGTAACATGGTATATTATCTGGGTCAGGATTTCTATGAAGTGCATTACCTACTGCTCTTGCCATTCCTTTATTACCAGCAAGCTCCGCTATCTGTCCATAGGTCGCAACACAGCCCTTAGGTATTTTCTTTACCGCTTCATATATCCTTTTTGTTGGATTATCAGTAACAAGCTCGTAGCTTTCCTTAATCATTGTCTTAATAGCATCATCTGGCACTGAACCATCGAGAATTATTGTGTTCCAGTTCTCCTTGTTCTGGTGCCATCCGGGAATTACCGATTTGAAAGCACTTCTCCAGTAATCTCTCCATTCTTTATCTGCCTTCACATTCAGATTAACGTATCCGTCTTTCTCATATATCCATAAAAAAGCCTTCTTGCTGCATTTAACCCTCACTAACTGCCAGTTAGTATCGCGAAAAGGTGTTTCTACATATGTATCAGGAAATGCCAAGCCATAGTCCAGTGCTTCTTTTCTGCTCTGCATAACTTTCCTCCCTCTTTATTTAATCAATGTATCTGTTGTTAATTTAAAAAAACTGTTTACAGTTCATATTATTAATAGTATTCTGCGTTGTCAGATTAAATATTTAACCTTATAACCACAGTATAACTTTTAACATACTCACTGTAAACAGTAATACATTATTTGATATATTGAACTGTTAATTATTAACTGCCTTACCTTCTGCAAAGCTGTTATTGGCAATCATACCATTTTCTATATCCAAATCTGCCTCTTTGCTGTCAAGCTTATCTGTCATTATAAATAACACAAGCCCTGCCGTAAACAATAACACTATCATAGACACACCGATATTAATGCTTCCAAATATCTGAGAAGCTGCACCTACAACCAATGTTCCCAAAAAAGAAGCTCCTTTTCCGCATATATCCATAAGTCCGAAATATTCTCCTGACCTTTCAGCCGGTATTATCTTTGCAAAATAAGAACGTGACAACGCCTGTATGCCGCCCTGAAACATACCAACAAATATAGCTAATACCCAGAACTGCCACTGGCTTTTCATAAATACTGCAAATACTGTAATTCCTATGTACGCTATTATGCAGGCAGTTATAAGACGTCCTGTGCTGTATTTTGAGGCAAGCCTTCCGAATATAATAGCAAATGGAAATGCTACAAGCTGTGTAACAAGAAGTGCCAGAAGCAGCCCCGTTGAATTAAGTCCAAGTGCTGAACCATAAGCTGTCGCCATATCTATTATTGTATACACGCCGTCAATATAGAAGAAAAATGCTACAAGGAACAAGAATATTTTCTTCTGCTTTACAACTCCACAGAGTGTATCCTTAATTCTTACAAAGCTTTCCTTTACTGCGTGTGGCTTTCTTTCAACATAATTAATCTGCTTATAATTCTTAATAAGCGGAACTGTCATTAAGAACCACCATAAAGCTACTATTACAAATGATATGAGCATTGCCGCACTCAGAGAAATTCCTATTTTATTGTATCCTAATACAAAGATAAGGCTTATAATAAATGGAATACAGCTTCCAGCATATCCGTAAGCGTATCCATTTGACGATACAATATCCATTCTCTCGTCTGTCGTGACATCTGATAACATAGAGTCATAAAATACAAGACTTGCAGAAAAACATACCTTCGCAATTACGAATACAACAAGAAATGATATCCACGAACCTGTAATGCCCATTGCCACACACGCAAGACAGCCAGCTATTACACAACCTGAGAATATAGGCTTTTTAAAACCTTTCGTATCTGCGAGCGTTCCAAGCACCGGTCCTAACACTGCTACAATCAGTGTCACAATAGAAGCTGCATATCCCCAGTATGCAAGATAATCTACTGATGATATTCCTGCATTTTCTGCAAGATAATTAAAATATATAGGTAATATCGTAGACACCATAAGAATAAATGCCGAATTACCAACATCATATAATATCCAGCCTTTTTCATTAGTTGTAAGCTTAAATCTGTTATTGCTTTTACCCCTCATACTGCACCTCTTTCCTTATAAAGCTTTCCACATTCTGAATATTATCCGATATACACTGTTTCTGATTATTATCACAACCTTCTATAAGAACCGAACCAAAGCTATAATTAAATGCTTTATCCAGCTCACAATCATTATTTAAAAATCCGTCGAATTTAATAATTGACTGATATGCCGTGTTCTTCGCGTGTCTGTATAACGATAACAATTTCACCGTGCTGTCATTGCACGCCTTATTCTTATGGTAATTCACAATCAAGCCGTGCATTTCCTTATAATTGCCTGATACCTTAAGTAAAAGATATATAAACCAGCGTTTTATATGCGATGGTGCAACAAGCAGATTGTTGTAGGAAATCATTCCTTCAAGTGCCTTTTTCACGTCCTGCATAGTTGTACCTGGATAAAATTCACTTATTACCTTTGCATTCTCCTCTGACGGAATAATATGCCTTACCAGCGACTGTGTTATTGGATTCTTCTTATCCATAATCATAAGTTCCCTGTCAAACTCAACTTCTATCTCGGCGTGCGATATTCCGCTTTCGTTTATCTTATCCTCAATATAACCATGACAGCTTACATCAAGTGCAAAATGGTTAAGCACCCCATAAGTGTAAGCCAGATATGGCTCTCTGTTATTCTTTCCTGATATTACTTTTCTTGCTCTCTCAAAGAATTCCTTTCCTGAATGTCTGTGCAGTTCATACCCGATACTGTTAATTGCATTGGACTTTAGTGGCTTATAATAAAATAAAATGTCCGGACCGTGTAACCCTATAAGATATAATTGTGGGTACTTTTCAACTATCTTTTTCTCATTACCGTCCAGCATTGTACGCACCTGCTGTCCCATTCTATAATGTGCATATGTTGATGGCATATCTTCCTCCCGTTATTACAAAAAAATCCAGTGATATAAATAAACCTTTAATATTGGTTCTTTATATCACTGGATTATATTACTATACTGTAAATTCCACTTCATAATCTTTTTAAATTTGTGTAAATTACTGTGTAATATTTTTAAATTTCTGACTCTCTCATTATACTATATTAAATTATTAACGAAATGTAGTATGCTATTGATTTAAAGCGGCAGTTATCTCATCATACTATGTTAAATTGTTAGTAAATCTTATAAATGCCTCTCTTCCCTTTTCATCTGTCTTGTATACACCTGCACACTCAAGCACCTGAACGAATACTTTGCCAATCTCTGATTTTATTATCTCATCAACGTTGCCCCTGGTTATATCATAATTATCTTTCCAGCTTTCAACCCATTCTGCGTGCTTTTCAATCTCGCTTATTAAGCGGATAGCTTCATTATTTAATAGTGCATTTTTTAAAATACCCATTTCCTTATCAAGACGTGCCGGAAGTATTGCCATTCCCATAACTTCAATAAGTCCGATATTCTCCTTCTTGATATGGTGAAGGTTAGCTGACGGATGGTACACACCCCAAGGACACTCCTTAGTCGTAATATTATTCCTTAATACAAGATCCATCTCGTAATTATCAGCTTTTCTTCTACATATCGGAGTTATCGTATTATGCTGTTCACCATCTGTATTGCAGTATATGAAAGCTTCTTCATCAGTGTAGCCTCTCCATTTGTATAATATATAATCGCAGGCATTAACAAGACTTTCTTTATTATTACTGCTGAGTCTTATTACCGACATAGGCCAGTTAAGAATTCCCGCCTTGACATCACCGAACTGCCCCATATCAAATGTATACACATACTCTGCCCTTGCCATAGGAAACTCATATGCACCACCCTGAAAATGGTCGTGGCTTAATATTGAACCACCTACAATCGGCAGGTCAGCATTAGAACCTAATGTGTAATGAGGAAATTTCTCTGTGAACTCGATAAGTTTCTTAAACGTACTCTTATCAATCTTCATAGGTATATGCTTGTCATTAAACACTATGCAATGTTCGTTATAATATACATATGGCGAATACTGCATATAATATTTCTCGCCGCTTAATTCAAGCGGTATAACCCTCAAATTCTGTCTTGCAGGATGTGACAGCGTACCGGCATAACCTTCATTTTCCTTACACAAAAGGCACTTTGGATAACCACTTGCCGTCATCTGTCCCTGCCTGATTATATCCTTCGGGTCTTTCTCCGGCTTTGACAGATTAATCGTTATATCTATAGTGCCATATTCTGAATTGTACTTCCATTTCTGGTCCTTCTCAATTCTGTCACAGCGTATATAATTACAGGCTTTATTAAGCTCATAGAAATAATCTGTAGCAAACTTAGGACTATTATTATAAAGCTCCTTAAAATGCTTTCTCACAACAGAAGGCATTGGAGTAAGTACACCCATTATCTTAGTGTCAAATAAATCCTTGTTAAGCTGGGTATCTTCAATAAGTCCGTCATTTATGGCTGTTTCAAGGCAGTCTGAGAGAATTTCGGCTATTCTTCTTGTGATATGCTTCTTGCTCTCAACATCACCCTTAATTGCCTCACTGTCTGTATCAAGTCCGATTTTTTCAAAGACTTCCAGCAGTCTGTTAGTTACATATATCTTGTCATCTTCTTCTATCAGTTCATTCATTAAAGCATAATTAACAAGCTCTAATATAAGACCGTCTATATCTTTCATATTATTCTGACACCTCCGCAATGTCTGATTTGTAATATCATACTTGCACCATCACCGAATATCTTATCCATATTTCTTCTGTATTCATCTACTGCATTATCTTTAACAATTGCAAGTATTGTTCCTGCAAATCCACCTCCATGAACCCTGCATACTCCATTACTGTATACACTATTATCACCTAAGAATATTTCACTCATCATAAGTCCAAGTGAAACGCCCTGATTGGCAGTATCTTTGGTTGAATATATATTTTGAAGATATTTGTAAGATGAATCACCTGACTTTGATACCAGCCTTAAGAATTCATCAATATTTCCAGATGTAAGAGCATTTACTTCATTTTCTACTCTCTCATTTTCCTCTATAAAATGAACTGCTCTTAGTATGCACCTGTCACCGAACTTCTCCTGTAGTTCTTTAAAATTATCAAGTATATCCTTTAATGTAATGCCACGAAGAACCTCCTGTCTGAAGTAACCGGCAACCGCGTTCATCTCCTGACGGATATCTGCATAATCATCTGTCAAATCCTTGTGTGAGCCTTTAGTATCAGTTATACACAGGCTGTAGCCGAATTTTTTAATATCCACATCAAGCTTATTAACAACTGGATTTTCCTTATTATTAAAGTCAATATAGACCATATTGCCAACCGAACACGCCATCTGATCCATAAGTCCACAAGGCTTGCCAAAATACTCATTCTCTGCCATCTGTCCGATAACTGCAATATCTTCTGCTGATACTTTTCCAGCATTATAAATATGTGACTGTATTGTTCCTATAAGTGTTTCAAATGCCGCAGATGATGAAAGCCCTGCTCCCATAGGCACATCACTTGTTATAAACGCATCAAATGCTCCTGTCTTAAAACCTTTTTTCTTAAAGCCGGCAGTCACACCTTTAACAAGTGCCTTAGTTGTTGAGTATTCTTCCTTGTTAATATCCGTGTCCGATAATGACACTTGTATCATTGGATAATCGTCTGACACAATTCTTATAATTCCGGCATTAACACCACTATGCCCAGATAAACTGCCTTCCTCTGACACACTCTCCTTGGAATTCACTGGTCTTACCACTGCGATAATATCCAGATTAACAGAAGCTGCAAGAACTTTTCCATTCTGGTGGTCTGTGTGGTTACCGCCAATCTCACTTCTTCCCGGTGCACTGAATATAAACACATCTCCTTCACCATATAACTGTGTGAAGCGGTTCAGAGCATTAATATATCTTTTCCTCTGGTATTCAAGCTGGCTTTCATCAATATATAGATCCTTTAATATATTATCAATACCGCCCGAACTAATTATGTCACTGCTTATCATCTTCTACCTCTTCCATAAAGTATAATCTTGCTACAAAATCTTGAAAAAATCGGACATTCTCATTATAGCCTGTTGCACTGAATGCCTGCTTTAACTTGACACCCGAATACATAAGTGTATCTCCATAAGCTATGTAATCTTCTGTTTCACCATCCATTTTCTTAAGCTTTGACAGTATATCCTGTAACATAGAACCCTGCTTGATATGTATTGGCGATACCATATTAACAAGCTCACCGAATTCTTTAATATCATATTGAAGCTTTCTGTTGTAAAAATGGTATTTCTTAGCCTCATCAAGTCCCTTAGCCCTGTAACAGGCATACTGTGTGTTAGGTATAACGTGTTTTTGCATAATTAATCCAACAGCCTTCTTCTTATCCGTTGATACTACTGTCCATTCTGCCCTGTTGCCTTTACCATTATTTAATACACTGGCATTACCCGCATTTTCTTCTTCAAAGCTTTCTGTCCTGTAAAATGTACCAGTAAAGAATACATTTCTTAACTTCTTGTACAGTTCAATCTGACATTTCACAGCATTTAATTCTTCTTTATTCATATCACACATATTACATTCATAGCCAAGAATCCCAAATGCCGCAACTGCAAATCTGCTCTCTAACGGCATATTTCTTAATGTCTGATGATTAAGGCTTGCCGATACATGAGCTGAAATACTCGATAATGGATAACCATAGCTGTAATTATACTGAATCTGTGCCCTGCAAAGCGCATCTGTATTATCACTTGCCCATATCTGTGGAAAATAGCATAACATTCCCAGATCAAACCTGTTGCCGCCTGCCGCACAGCCCTCAAATAATATGTCAGGAAATCTATTAGTAAGCTCTTTCATACATCTGTACAAGCCGCACACATATCTATGCGATACTTCCTTCTGCCTGTCAGGTGGCAGATTTTTAGAATAATAATCACTGAATATTCTGTTCATATCCCATTTTACATAAGATATATCTGCTGATGAGAACACCTCACTCATCTCCTCAATTATATAGTCCTGAACAGCTTCATAGGTTAAATCAAGAATTCTCTGGTTCCGTCCCTCTGAATGTTCTACATCTGGTATTTCAATTACCCATTCAGGGTGTGCCTCATATAATCTGCTGTTCACACTCACCATCTCAGGCTCAACCCATATTCCAAATTTAAGCCCGGATTCTTTTATCTTATCCGCAATGCCAGCTATTCCATTTGGAAGCTTTCTGCTATTCGGTGTCCAGTCACCTAATGAACTTGTGTCGTCATTTCTCTCACCAAACCAGCCATCATCCATAACGAACAGTTCAACACCTGTATCCTTAGCCGCCTTTGCAAGCTTCACAAGCTTTCTTTCATTAATATTAAAGTATGCCGCTTCCCAGCTATTAATAAGAACTGGTCTTTCCTTGTCACGCCAGCTTCCACGCACAATGTGCTTTCTTACAAACTCGTGCATATTATGACTCATCCTGTTATAGCCTTTGTATGAATAGGTAAGCACTGCCTCTGGAGCTTCAAAGCATTTTCCTGCTTCAATAATATAAGAAAATGTAGCTGGATTAATTCCCGATACAAGCCTTAATTTACCATATGAATTAACCTGTGCCGCTTCATAATGATTGCCGCTGTATATAAGATTAAATCCATAACATTCACCATAATCTTCTGTCGTTGAACTTCTTCCTATCATAAAAAAAGGATTAGCTCTGTTTGATGATGTTCCTGTGACCGACTCATTTACATACTTACCGGCACGAATGGGTATTCTGCTTCTATTCATCTCCCTTGCCCACGCACCATTAAAAAAAGACAATTCATAATCACTCTCGTTTAAATCAAGCTGCATACTCATTAATCTTTCAAGCCTTACGCTCTCATTTCCTGAATTAACAAGCTTGGCACTTCTTGTTATAATGTCACATTTTTCATATACATAATAATGAAGCTCCAATGTGAGATTATAATTCCTGTCCTTAAGATAGATGACGAGCTGTTCAACCTCTCCATTATCATCATAAGACCCCGGAAGCGTATCGTATTCTTCCTTGCCCTGTATAATCTCTGCCCTGTCAAACACCATATCCGTTGTACTGCTTCCATTAGGATATGTGACTTCGATAAAAGGCTCTCTTATATCGCCTTTTCCCAATGATGACATTTCAAGGCACACATCTTCCAGCGAATAAGACGAATAATCTTTATTGTATACATTAGTATTACCCGGAATAAATGTATGCTTCTCTGTCATCACAGCCTCATTGGCGTGTAACTTTCTTCCATAATACAAATGCTCCAACTGCCCGCTTCCAAGCACGGCAAACGCATAAGATGTATTGTCAGTATCAAGCACATACATATTATTATTAATCGTTATCATTAATGGCTCTCCTTAATTCTTTCCGATATCTCTTCCATTTTCTGCTCTGTTAAAATGTACTTTCTGTGGAAGTAAAATACTGCAATAAGCAGACCTATTACCGGAATTACTGTCATTGTTATTCTAAGTCCTACTACCGAACCACCAGCCACAGCATCTGTCACCACATCTGTATTACTGCTTAACCTGCATACTGAAAGGCATATTGACACAACTAATGCGGCTATACCTGAAGCAAGCTTTACAACAAATGTCTGCATTGAAAATATAACGCTCTCATCTCTTCGCTTATTCTTAAATTCGCCATAGTCAACCGTATTCGCCAGAAATATAGTCGTTAAGACTAATAACATTCCATTTGCTGCAAATATGAAAAATGCTGGAATAAATAAAATAAACACACTCGACATTGATGTGAATATAAGAATAAATAAAACTATATAACCAGCAATAGCCATAACAAAGCTTACATAAAATATCTTTATTGTGTTCAAAAACTTTCTAAGAAGCGGAAACAATACCATCATTGATAATATCTGTATTGCACCACCAAATGTATTAAATAGTGTATAGCCGTTGTACCAGTCTGCACCGCCAAAATCATATTTAAAGAAATATATGACAAGATTAGAAGTTATGTACACAGATGTATTAATAAGAACAATTGTTATAACTACTGTAACAGCCTGATCATTCTGGAAAAGTGCCTTGAACATCTGCTTTACTGATACTGTTTCAACATCAACTGTTGATTTTTCCCTAATATTAAGGCAGGTAATAAGTATTGCAGCAAAGAACAGTATTGATATTATAAGTGCAAACCATTTAAAACCTGCATATTCATTGCCCTTTCCAAGCATATATACACACTGCATTGTAATAATTGTAACAAGTGCTGAACCTACGCCTGCACAGGAACGTGCCATTGTTGACATATTCTCTCTTTCCTTGCCGCCCTCTGTAAATGCAGGTATCATTGACCAATAAGGAATATCCATCATTGTATAAGTAACACCCCACAAAACGTAAGTTACTGCGGCATAAGCAACAAGTCCTCCGCCATCAAGTGTTGGTGGTGCAGAAAACATCAGAAACAATACAACAGCATTAAGCAATGTTCCAATAAACAGCCATGGTCTGAACTTTCCCCATCTGGTTCTTGTCTTTGCAACAACTACACCCATTATAGGGTCGTTAAATGCGTCAAATACTCGTGCCGCAAGAAGTATAATCCCCATTGCTATCGCACTAACCCCAAGTATATCCTGATAATAATACAGAATATAACTTGCACAAAACATATAAACCATATCTTTGCCAACTGCACCTATGCCATAAGATGCCATTTCTTTCTTATTAAGCCCCATACGCTACCTCTTTTCTTTCTATATGTCTGATTTCTTCATATTTTTTAAGTGTCTGATTACTGCACGCCGTATTAAATGTCTGATTTCTTCATATTCACTGCTAATTTGACAGCCTCATATGCACCATTATATATACCCATCTGTTTATTCTTCTTTATGTTCTTACACATATCTATAATGTATGTATCATCTTCCATAAACAGCTTTATCATCTGTAAAGTATGAGGTATATCCCTGCACTCAAGTGTTCCGTCACCTATCTCTGCTGAATGAACAGCACCCCACTGTTCGTGTCCGCCAACTCGCTTTATAAATAACTTTGGCACTGGATAGAATGCTAATTCACTTGGTTTGGTAACAAGCACATCTGCACTTCTCATCAAAAGGTTAGTACAATACACTGCCTCAAATATATTCTTATGATAAAAACCGTGGATACCTGTTATATTATCAGATGTGTCTTCACTTGAATTATCTGCTGTAATATTCTTAGAATTATCATCTCTATTGTTATCTGTCACTACATCAGAATTGTTTATCTGGCTGGCTGATAATGCCTTCGTGGCAAATGCCTTCGTATCTTTCCAGTTGTCAAAATGCTCAGTTGCCAGTTCTCTCATCTGTGGGATATCTCTTATAAGTTCGTCCCATACATTTTTATAATCACCAACATTAACGTATAACACTGCCTTATTCTTCTTAATATAAGGAATAAGGTATTTAATTATATGGGCAAATATCTCTTTCTGTGCACCTGCACCACCAATTGTAAGCAGAAATCTCATAGGCTTTCCGTTCTGTTTTCTTGCTATTCTTGCATTGCAGTCAGCCTCAATATTAGTTACAAGCTCGTGGTCGATATAATGTCCTGTGTATACAAGACTATCTGCTGGCATTTCATTTAACACCTTAATGCCGGACATTCCATTAAGTATCCTGTAACCCTGATAAGCATAATGTGTCTGGACTGTATGAATACTTCCTTCTGACAAATGCAATGCCATTGGCCAGTTATCCGGTATTGCATTAACAACATTTTTCATACCTGCGTGTACTGCCGCCTGTGCCGGCCATACATGAGTTGCAATAACCGGAATATTCTTAGGAACATTCTTATATACAGGTGCCATAAGCTCTGCATTCTTCTGGTCTGAAGCGTTATAGGAAAGCTTCCTGAAACCCTCGTAATTCATTGGTTCCCACACCAGTCTGTTAAACAGCCTGCTCTTTTGTGATAACCTTGAACCAAGCGAATACAGGTCGTTCTGCGCCCTTATAACTTTAGTACAGGTTGTATTATCGTAAGAATTAAGATCCATCCAGTAAGGAACATATCCAAGTGCATTAGCTGCTGAAGCAATCGCCATTGATATTCTGTAATGTCCAAAACCCATTCTTATATTGCCAACTATAATACCTTTATCAGTATCAAATTCTTCTTTATTACCGTTAGATACGCTTGCAGGCTTATCTGCAACCCTCACATCATACACGCCAAGCATATCACCTATGTATTTGTTCTTCTTTATTGTCACCTTATAGTCGGCATTGCTGTCATCACCATATTTTCTTGCGTATTTTTTTTTGGAATTAATAGCTTTTCTATATGCCTTTCTATCAATTTCATTGTTAAATATAACCTTTGATTTGTCCTGCATTATATATTCCTCCTTTTTATTTTCAATGACTTTCCTTAACTGCCACGCCATCTAATAATATTCCCACAATCTCATCAAGTCCCTGTGTATATGTCATTCCTGCCCTTATAAGAATGTCTCTTTGGAAAAATTGTTCTATTGATGCCTCCATCATCATCTTAAACATCAATACATTAACCGGTCTTATCACTTCTTCCTCAATCCCCTGTTCCAAAAGCTTAATCGTTGTCTCCCATCCATTCTCCAGACGTTCTTCAACGTGTCTGTATATCTCCGGGAATTTGTCCTTTAACATATATAATTGTCTTAAATCAATATCTTTATAACTCTCAGGCATAACTCCAAGAATACGTCTTATCTTCTCAATTGTTGATAATGTATTATCTTCAATTATCTCTGATTCGCTCTCTTTAATCGTGTCAAACAGATAATCTACCATCTCCATAAACAGAGTGTTCTTATCTTTAAAAATTGTATATATTGTCTTCTTACTCATTGCAAGAATAGATGCAATATCGTCCATTGTAAATTTAAGGCCTTTTTGATTAAATGCCTGTATCGTTGCCTGTAAAATCTTCTCTTTATTATTCATAATGCTCCTTTTAATGTTGTGTATCAGTGACGCTTATAAAACAAAAAATCAAGGAAACTATTTCTTCTGTTTTAGTTTCCTTGATTGTATCACATTATTTTATTAGGTACAATTGCTATTTTTATATAATCATTTCAAATATTTTTTAGCAGTATTGTACAATTTATTGTATATTTTGCAATATATACCGATATATTTTTAACACAATAACGCATATAATTGAAAATATCTGAATATTATCATCTCTATTTCCTATATCTTTTAAATCTTCTTTTGATATAAATGGATTACGCTTATGACATTTAACAAAATTAGCTAACGGATCAATATGATCTGCCTCACCCGCATTATTCTGCCAATTATCACCGTACGTTTTCTTAGCATCACTTTATTTTTTCTTAACTAATCCAGTTTTTTCTGTAATGTACTGATCAATTTCTCAATAACAATTGGTTTGGTTAAGAATCCATCCATACCGCATTCCAGTGCTTTTTTCTGTCCTCATCAAATGCATTTGCAGTCATGGCAAAAATGTTGATTCCAGCCAGTACCGGATCATTCAGAGCGCGTATCTGCCTGAATCTGGCCAATAGCAGTCATCAAGGTATCTCTGATATCTGACATGAACATTGGTTTTGCACAGAAAGCAGTCTACAATATTTTTTATTACTTCCTCATTAGGTGGAACTCACCATAAATCATACATTTTCATTGTTTCTCTATCTCGATATTCATGCTTCTCATAGTATCCAATCAGCTTGTCACTATCTCTAAGCGCCACCATATATACATCTTTATTCTGCTTCTCATTATGAAATGTATACACAATATTATGGCTTTCGTCCTGTGCAAACCATTCTGTCACCTGTCTTATTTTTTCCTGTGATTCCTTATTATGACATTCCAGCAGGCTTCTGCCAATCAGCTTGTCTCCGCCACGCTTTCCATAATTAACAACCGCAGCAGGATTCATATATATTATTTCATGATTAAGATTGCATATAACGACTGCGGCTCTATCCTGATCTATGATACTTTTAAAATAACTTATATTAATCTCATTATGGTTCAATCTACTTTTTAACTCCAAAATATCATGCTTTATTTGTTCAATGACTATCTTAAATTCCTCATCGCTTTTTCCA
>ERZ1107006.12-NODE-12-length-186972-cov-5.981131_pt1 | contig 186972 bp, 128 predicted proteins | sample MGYA00403696_ERZ1107006 | MGnify/ENA primary metagenome ERZ1107006 (study PRJEB35170, sample SAMEA104062441) | human gut metagenome | biome: human gut; feature: human-associated habitat; material: faeces | place: Denmark | collected 2012-08-13 ...
TTATATATATCGTATTTCGACCAGAATACCAACCTTCTTTCCATCAAGGCATAAAAAATCGTGCAAACCTACTATTTGCACGATTCCCTTCGAATCTTCAGATTCGTTTACTTCACCCCCTTCACCTCTTCGAATCCTTTACCGAACACTCCCATCACGGGAGCCATCGTCATAAACACATCCGGATCGATCTGCTTGGCAATGCGCAATACATCGGAAGCTTCGTGTTTACGGGCGACAATCAGGATAATTTTCTTATCTTGTCCGGTGTACCAACCTTTAGCATCGATCAGAGTCACACCCCGATGTACCTGATTCGTCAGCTCACGGGCCACTTCATCATATTTATCAGTAAAGATAAAAAGCTGGGCCGACTGTGTTTTTCCGGTCAATACATAATCCACGGTAAAAGAAACGATTCCCATCATGACATAACCGTATATCAATCCACCGAAGGCTTCCCGATCGACATGGTCGTATATCAGCAAAGTCATCGCAATGACACAGAAATCACATACCATCAATACCCGCCCCGGACTGACATTGTGGTATTTGGTCACCAACATCGCAATGATATCCGTACCTCCGGTACTTCCACCAACAGAGAGCGATACGCCGATACCGATACCGGTCAGCATTGCAGCGATAATGGTACTCATAAATTTCTCGTCGGGTAAAATACCGTCCACAGGCATCAAGGGCTGCATAATACCCAGGAACACACTCCCGACAATGATAGCGAAAATGGTTTTGATACCGAATTTCGGTCCCAATACCTTCATCGCAATAATCAGCAACAGGATATTCACCAAAAAATAACCGATACCTACCGGAATTTTGAACAAATAGAATAATACAGTAGCAATACCTGTAGCTCCACCACCGACAATCTTATGAGGCACCAGGAAACCTGTTGCGGCAAAAGCATAAATCAACATACCGAATGAGATGATCAGGTATGGTTTCATCTCATTCCAAATGCTTTTATTCTTCATTTATTTATTCATTTTTTGCCAGGTATCTTTGAGCGATACGGTACGATTGATTACTAATTGTCCATCCGTTGAATCGGGATCTACACAAAAATATCCCAACCGCTGGAACTGAAAACGATCTCCAGGTTTAGCCCGTCTCATCGAGGATTCCAACTTACATCCTTTAAGTACTCTCAGTGAATCTTCATTGATAAACTCCTTAAAATCGACCTCCTTGTGTCCTGCCGGATCTTCATCCTTAAACAAACGATCGTAAAGACGGACTTCAGCTTCGATAGCATCCGTTGCTGCCACCCAGTGCAAAGTACCCTTTACCTTCCGGTTACTGGCCTCCGTTCCACTACCACTTCGGGATTCCGGATCATAAGTACAATGGATCAAAGTGATATTTCCACCGGCATCTTTATCGACCCCTGTACATTTAATAATATAAGCACCTTTCAGGCGTACTTCCTGTCCCGGAGTAAGGCGGAAAAATTTCTTCGGCGCATCTTCCATAAAATCGTCTCGTTCGATGAAAAGTTCCCTGGCAAAAGCCACCTTACGCACTCCGGCATTCACATCTTCCGGATTATTCTCGATTTCCATATATTCCGTCTCTCCCTCAGGATAATTATCGATGACCACTTTCACCGGATCGAGCACTGCCATCACCCGAGGAGCCGTCTTATTCAAATGTTCACGGACACAATATTCCAGCAACGCCATATCCACGACGATTTCCCGCCGGGCCACTCCCACCTTTTCAGCAAACATCCGAATAGATTCGGGGGTATAACCACGCCGGCGCAATCCGCAAATAGTCGGCATTCGGGGATCGTCCCAACCGGAAACATACTTTTTCTGTACCAATTCCAACAAACGCCGTTTACTCATCACTGTATAATTCAGGTTGCGACGGGCGAATTCAATTTGCCGTGGCCGGTACTCGGTCGTTGTCAACTGATCCAGAAACCAATTGTAAAGCGGCCGATGAATCTCAAATTCCAACGTACAGATCGAATGAGTGATTCCTTCGAGATAGTCACTTTGTCCATGAGTAAAGTCGTACATCGGATAGATGCACCACCGATCACCGGTCCGATGATGGCTACAGTAGATAATCCGGTACATGATCGGGTCACGCATCAACATATTGGCAGCAGCCATATCGATCTTAGCCCTCAACACCCGGCTACCTTCCGGGAACTCTCCATTTTTCATCCGCCGGAATAAATCCAGATTTTCTTCTACCGAACGATCCCGGTAAGGGCTATTCACTCCCGGTTCGGTAATTGTTTTTCTCCCGGCACTGATTTCTTCTGCTGTCTGATCGTCAACATAAGCCTTCCCCTCCAGGATCATCTGTTCGGCCCAATCATACAGCTGCTGGAAATAATCGGAAGCATACCTGACCGGTCCGTCCCATTGAAATCCCAGCCATTTTATATCCTCCTGAATTGCATCTGTAAATTCCACATCCTCTTTAGAAGGATTGGTATCATCGAAACGCAAATTACACGCTCCATTATATTTTGCAGCCAACCCGAAATTGAGACATATTGAAGTAGCATGTCCGATATGTAAATATCCATTCGGCTCCGGCGGGAAACGGGTATGTACTTTTCCCCCGTTTTTACCGGCAGCAATTTCCTCTTCAATAATCTGTTCAATAAAATTCAAGGTCTTACCTTCTTCTGGTTCTACAATCATTTGATTTTTATCCATAGTATTAAAACTTTCCCGGAAAAAACATTTTTCCAAGGGACAAAAGTAAGTAATTTATGAGAGTTTTAAAAGTTTACGTATATTTGCAGCGATGAAAAAATTTATCTGCATAATACTATTCGCATCATTGCATTTGTTTTGTCGTGCACAAAACGTATTCGATACAGAAATCCCTCCGGATATGGAGGGTAGCAACTCTTCATTATCTTCCGATTCTATACCGGAATCCAATGTGCCTCATTTCCGTCATACCTGGCAATGGGAAAGGAACGGAGTATATAAAAGAGAGATTGCTCTGGATACGCTGATGGACGGTATTCAGAATTTCAATACCATTTTTAAAAAGAATATTTCGAACACTTATCTGGGTAATTTTCCCTCTCCTTATCTTTCCAATATTTTTATTACGCGCGAAACGGTTCAGGATTTTTACCCTCTGACTCAAATCCGGGCTTTCCTTTTTAAGCCCGAAGACGCTTTACTTTTCAATACGACAACCCCTTTCACCCGATTGAAATATTTTACGGGAGGAGGAAAAGGGAAAGCCGAAAACCTGCTGGACGTATGGCATGTACAAAATATCCGCCCCTGGTGGAATGCCGGTATTCGTTACCAGCTGATTTCCAGCGACGGTCGTTATATGAACCAAAAAGCCAAAGCGTATCATTTTTCTTTGTTCTCGTCCTATGAGAAAGAACGAATCGCCCTCTCTTTTTTCTTAAACCAGAATAATGGGCATTTTGCAGAAAACGGTGGTGTCAAGGACATCTCTTTTATCATCGACTCCACCAATCAAAAAGCTGAAAATATACCGGTAAACCTGAGCAGCAACGATATTTCCAACAATTACCGGAACACCAATTTTCAATTACAGGGCCAGTACAATATCGGTAATCCCAAAGAAGTAACTACTCCCACGGATACTTTTACCACTTATCCGGCTAAAGCCATCATCAACATCCGGGCCGAAGGAAACGAACGCAGATACAAAGAAGGCAACATTGCTTTCGACTTCTTTCCGCATACCTATATAGACAGTACTTCTACGACGGATCTGATCACGAACCAGGTGTACGATATCTCCACTAAATTTGTCATGAACGAACATCCGAAGTACAAATATTTGCCGGGTATATATGCCGGTCTGGATTTTAAACACGAAAACTACCGGCAGCGGACAGCTTTCGATTCGATTTCCCATACCGAGAGTTTCGGCCATACCCGCTATTCAGGGACTTACATTACAGCCGGAATTTTCAATGTAGACACGAATGTATCGTTCACTTACGATATTGCCGGAAAGCTATGTGTATTGGGGCACTATGCCGGGAATTTCAAATTCGACGGCTACGTACAGCAAGCTTTGCGTAAAGACAGAAGTTCATACATCCGGGCCAATGCGACGATCGAATTACAAAGTGTAAATCCGTTCTTCGATCGCTATGTCGGAAATCACGATATCTGGGAAAATGATTTTAAAGCCATCAAAACCATCAAAGCCGACGGACGCTATGTGAATAACCGTTTGCGAACCGAATTAGGAGTCGGTATCGCCAATATTTTCAGTTACGTCTATTTCGATACGGCAGCGATGCCCCAACAGACCAGTAAGACCTTGATGGTATTGACCGCCTGGGGAAAGCAAAATTTCAGATTAGGCAATTTCTACTTCGACCAGACCGTATATTTTCAAAAAAGTACCCAGGAAGATATCCTTTCCCTACCGGCCATTTCTGTATATTCCCATAACTATTTTCAGCATGCCTTATTTAAAAATGCCTTGTTTTTACAGACAGGAATCGACGTCTTTTACAACACAAAATTTTACGCCGACAATTACATGCCTTCTATTATGCAGTTTTATAACCAGCGGGAAAGAAAAACCGGTAATTATCCGAAGCTCGATGTCTTCCTTAACCTAAGGATCAAACGGGCCGATATCTTTGTCAAATACGAACACATCAACTATCTGCTAAAAAATCACGGAGACTTTTTCAGTGCCGCCGATTATCCGATCAACCCGGGTATGCTCAAATTCGGTATTAAGTGGGACTTTTTCGATTAAGAAACATTTACTATCTTTGTTGAATGACAATCTCTAAAATTGCCGTTTATATTACCCTTTTTCTTTGCTTTGCATGTGAGTCAGGTAAAGAGGTTACTCCGGAAATCATATTACCGGAACCTTCATCGCTGGAAAAAATTCTGACGCGGGGGAGTCTGGAGATTTCCACTTTTTATAATACGACCGACTATTACGTATACCGTGGTATTACGCGGGGATTTCATTACGATCTGGCCCGGGATTTTGCCGGTTACCTGGGAGTCAATCTCCGAATTGTCGAAGTTAACAACGATATAGATACGGCTATCGGCCGGCTACAGAGCGGCAAATACGACCTCTTAGCCGTCAGTCTGACCCAAACCCCGGAAAGGAATGAACAGCTCCGTTTCAGTAAACCTCTTTTCCAAACCCGGGAAGTACTCGTGCAGAACAAAAATAGCCAACCCATCAAAGATATGGCTCAATTAGACGGGAAAGAGATTTATATTCCCAAAAGTGCCACCTCGTATAAAAAGGTTCTGCAACAAATACAGGATTCTCTGAATATACACATTTATATCACCGAGATCGAGCATTATTCCTATGAAGATCTCTTGCACCTGGTAGAGACCGGCGAAATCAATTATACCGTTATCGACGAAAACATCGCCCAAGCCTCCAGTTATTCTATGAAGAACCTGGATATAGCTCTCAAGTTAAAAGAAGATATTTCCGTATCGTGGGCGACCCATTCGGATGCCAGTTTATTGAGCTCGGAAATCAACAACTGGCTGGAAGAAATCCGGAAAAACGGAAAACTCAACTACCTCTATAAACGTTATTTCGGCAAACATCCGGCAGTTCCTCACAACACGACCAAATACACACTCATCAAGAAAGGCGATATTTCACCATTCGACAAGTTATTCCGCAAAGAGAGTAAAAAGCTCGGCTGGGACTGGCGTTTGCTGGCAGCTTTGGTCTATACCGAATCTCAATTCGATCCTTATGCCGAATCGGAAGTCGGAGCCTACGGTTTAATGCAGATTATTCCTGAAACAGCCGATCATTTTAACGTCGGAAATTATTTCGAGCCCGACAGTAATGTCTATGTCGGAACCGAATATTTACATTACCTGGACCGTTACTTTTCAAGCCAGCCGATCGATTCTTCCGAACGGCTCAAATTCGTTCTGGCCGCCTATAATGCAGGTCCCGGACACGTACTGGACGCCATCCGCCTAGCCAACAAATATGGGAAAGACGCCACTTTATGGGATAATAACGTCGATTACTATCTGCTTCACAAAAACGAACCGGAATATTACCGGGATCCCCTGTCTAAAAACGGCTATTGTAACGGCCGTCAAACGTACAAATACGTACGACAAGTGCTCGAGACCTATAATAACTATAAGAATATCAAGCAATAGTATAAAAATACTAAAAAACGTATTTACGAATATTGGTTTGATCGTTTTTTTTCCATACCTTCGCAGTAGTGTATTATATCGTTCATTAAAAGTTTAAGCTCATGCCTTACAGAAGATTACCTAATACAGATGCAGCGAGAATAAGGGCATTAAAAGCAGCTTTGAAGAAAGGCCAGTATCTCGAGATCGATACGATAGCCTATCCTTTTGCTTTGAAACAAAAAATAGAATTCTTTTTACCTAAATTTGAAGTTGCTATCACCAACTCTAAGTTAGCGAAAGAGAAACAGTTCGATAATAGTCAAAAATTCTCTGAATATACCAAAAAAGCCCGGCTTTATATCTCTCATTTTATTCAGGTATTGAATTTTTGTATTGCCCGTGGAGAGCTGAAACCCTCAGCCCGTACATTTTATGGTTTGGACGAAAACAGTTCGAAAGTTCCTTCTCTTTTGACCGAACAGGATTTGCTGCAATGGGGGGAAAAAATAATTGCCGGCGAGCAGAACCGGATCAGTAACGGTGGTGGTAATCCGATCTACTGTCCTTCGATTGCCCTGGTAAAAGTCAATTATGAAAATTTCAAAGAAAACTATACCCGTCAAAAACAGTTCCAGAATAATTCAGCCCGGGAAAGCGGGAATGTCGCTCAATACCGGAATGATGCCGATGCCTTGATCCTGGAAGTATGGAACGAAGTGGAACGTTATTTCGAAGGGGTAAAAGACGAAGAAGAAAAGCGCTATATGTGCGAGGAGTACGGTCTCGTTTACGTATTCCGACGCGGCGAAAAAGAACGGATCAGAAGACGGAAAGAAGCTGAAAGCATTACCTTGAAGCTTTTCTGACTCCAAGACCGACTGCTAAGAGGAACAACAGCTTCCTCTTTTCTTTTTCACCGGCTTACGGGCACAGCTGTCTTTCAAAGGACAAGTGTCACAAGTACTGCATGATTCGTCCTTTTTCAAAGCCTTCAGTTTCCTGTAGCAGAATCGTATCGCCCCCACTAAAGCAACAACGATAATCAGATATACAATACCGTTTTGTATCAAAGCATTCTTTTTTCTAAAATAAACTTCCTATCTGATATACGCCGAACGACACCAACCAGGCCAGCCCGGTAGTATAAAAAATAGTAAACAATGCCCATTTCCACCCCGCCTCTTTACGAATAGCAGCGATCACAGCCATACAAGGGAAATAAATCAGGATAAACAGCATAAATCCATAAGCCACTAAAGGCGTAAATACCTTCTGTCCGTTACTATATTGTTGCTGTTGCAGGCTCTCGATCAGGCTTTGGGAATTTTCCTCGGCATCCGGGACATGGTACAAAATTCCCATAGAACTCACTACAATCTCTTTGGCAGCCAATCCGGTCACAATACTCACGCCCATCTTCCAGTCGAATCCCAAAGGCCGAATTACCGGTTCGATGGCTTTCCCGATTTGTCCGATATATGAATTCTCCAAATGTTCCGTCTCATCGGCCATAGTCGTCCGGTTTAAAGGGAAATACCCCAGTGCCCAAATCAGAATAGAAGCAAATAAGATTATCGTACCCATTTTCTTTAAATATTGTCCGGCTTTTCCCCACATATGGATCGTGGTATTTCGCATCGTAGGCATCCGGTAAGGAGGCAATTCCATGACAAAAGGATCCGAAGATTTGGCGAACAGGGTCTTCTTCAACAAAAAAGAAGTTCCGATAGCCAGTAATATGCCGATCAGATATACAGACAATAGGATCAAGCCCTGATTCACCGGAAAGAAGGCAGATACCAACAGTATATATACCGGTAAACGGGCACTACAAGACATAAAAGGAGTAATCAGCATCGTCATAATCCGGTCCCTCCGGCTTTCCAAAGTGCGGGTAGCCATAATGGCCGGTACATTACATCCGAAACCGATCAACAAGGGAATAAAGGATTTTCCGTGAAGTCCTATCTTATGCATCATCCGGTCCATAATAAAGGCAGCCCTTGCCATATAGCCTGTATCCTCCATCAAAGAAATGAAAAAGAAAAGAATCAGAATATTGGGTAAGAAAACGATCACTCCCCCCACTCCGGCAATAACTCCATTCACCAACAAATCGTTCAAAGGCCCTTCAGGCATAATTCCGGCCACCCAACTTCCGAGGGCTTCAACTCCCGCCTCGATCCAGTCCATCGGATAACTTCCCAGCGAAAAGGTCGCCTGAAACATCAGCCACATAAAGAAAATCAGGAAAGGGAAGCCCAGCCATTGATGAGTCAGTAAGGCATCGATAGCAGTCGTCAGCTGACGTTTATCCTTTTCTCCCGACCGGAAGGTCTCTTGTAAAGCTCCCCGGATAAACCCATATTTCAGGTTCGTGATGATCGTCCGGGTATCTTCCTTATATTCTTTTTCCAGGCGCTGGATTTCTTTTTGTGCTACTTCGAGCATACAAGCATAATTGGGAACCGTTACCAGCTGTTCTTTCATAATCCGATCATCCTCGAGTAATTTGATAGCTACATACCGGGGAGCATATTCATCGGTAATATTTTTATTCGGGGCGATCTCCACTTTAATCCGGGCAATCGCCTCTTCGATTTCTGTCCCATAATTGATATGTACATGCCGGGACTCTTTGGCCTGGTCTTCGAACACTTCGATAATTTTATCCAACACGGCTTCGATTCCGATCCCTTTTGAAGCTGTCGTCGGCACAATCGGGATACCCAGTAGTTGTCCCAAATAGCCATAATCCAGGTGAGAACCTTCGTTGGTCAGTTCATCGAACATATTCAATGCCATCACCACCCGGATATTCATATCGATGAGCTGAGTAGTCAGGAACAGGTTCCGTTCCAGACAAGAAGCATCCACGACATTCAGCACTAAATCCGGATGATGCTTCGTAATAAATTCACGCACATAAATTTCTTCCGGAGTATATTCGGTAATAGAATAAGTCCCGGGCAAATCGATCAGATTGATCGTATAACCTTTATGGTGGCAAGTTCCTTGCTTGGCATCCACCGTCACTCCGCTATAATTCCCCACTCTTTCGCGCAATCCGGTAGCCCGGTTAAAGAAAGAAGTCTTCCCACAATTCGGATTCCCAACCAAAGCGATATTGATCGTCCGGGATTTCTCGGAAATTTCCCGGGCAATCTCGTCTTCTGTAAACGTACCGTTATATCCTTCCTGATCTATCGAGGAAGTACAGACGACTTCAATCAAACGAGCCTCACTCCGTCTCAGAGAAATATGGCCATCCATCAATTTATATTCGATCGGATCGTGTAAAGGAGCATTTTTTATCACCGTCACTTTTTCTCCTCTTACGAATCCCATCTCCACGATCCGGTTTCGAAAACTCCCATGTCCATGCACCTTTACGATGACACATTCTTCTCCAGTCGGTATATCAGCAAGCTTCAAATAATTATTTTCCATACCACTCCAAATTATGTGGCAAAGATAATCAATCTGCTAATAAATCGACATACCTACAAATAGGTATTAAAATTCCGGAGCATATAAATACCCCGGAATAATCCCCATTTTCATTCCACTTCAATTCTCCCTCATATTGCAGGTTTTTCCCATTCTGATAAGCCAAAGATCCTTTCTTCAGCTCTTCTGTGTCATCAAAAGAAGTATCTTCCGGCGACAGAAAATCATCCGATTCATTTATCGTCTTTGTAATCCCGAAACGTCCCCGGATTTTTAAAGAAGTCAAAGGATTATATTCAGCACTAAAATTATTGGTTACTCCAAAAGAACGGTCAAGTGCCCGGCTATTCAGGTTGGCATTCCAAAGCGGATTCGGCGATTCAATCAGCTCCTCTTTATATTCCAGCCATTTTTCCACCCTTCCATCCGGCTTCTTTTCATAATAAGGATTTGCTTTCGCATATTCTGAAAAAGCAACCACCGGATCTCCGGAACTGGTATGATTAATAGTCAGCTTATTACTGAATTGAAACTTATTTTTCCGGTACAGTAAATCCAGATTCCCGCTGAAAACTTTCGTTTAAATCAGTCGAAAGTTTATAAAGTCCCTGGGTTCTGCGGGTACTTTGGTAATTGACAATTGTCATTTGACAATTGATAATGTATCTCCAAACCTATAGTTTCTTTTTTATTCTTCTGATAATCAATAATTATCTTCTTTATTCTTTCTCTCTTTTTTCTTTTCTTTTTTATTTTTTCATGGAAGCGGAACTTCCAATAATTGTCAATTCTCAATTGCCATCTGTCCATTTTTCTTTTAGCGGATTCCCACCAAAAGAAACGAACGTTATTTATTTTTTCTAAACAGTTTTCCCAATACCTGCACTAAGCCATCCATGCCCTCGATGTGGTTGATCATCGAGATACTTCTAAAAGCACTCATATCCTCATCCATACCTAATTGAACCGGGTAAACCAATATACAATTGATCGAATTAAAATATTTATTGATATAATTCGGGACATATTCCATATGCCGGGAGTAAGAAGGACAATTCGGCCGACTCATCACCAATATCAGGGCATCGTTATCCTGTGTAGCAGTAGCCACTTCCTTAAAATTACTCCAATCTGTAAACTCTTTAAATTCAGCTAAAATCAGGTGTTTGGATTGTACCAAATGCAAAATATCCAGCACGGCCGGTGTACCGTAAAAAACAATTTTCGTTCCGACATTTTTAGCCAGGTTCCAAATACTGATCAACCAATACGGAAAACCGACCTCTTTCTCTGCATTTTCAGGAATAACGACGATATAACGTTTCACCGTCGACATCGGCTGCATAGGACGATAAGCCAAGGTAGTCGTAGCACATTTACTGAGCACCTCTTGTGTCAGTTTCCCCAGGAAAGTATCGGAAATATCCTTTTGGGTACGCAGGCCGATAACAATATCCGTGATCTTATGTTCTTTGGCCACATTTCTAATTCCGTTGACAATATTCAAGTCATAACGTAAAACGGTATCCACCCGGTGATCCATTCCGGCTCCAGTCTTAACAGCTTTCTCAAGCAGACGTTCTGAAATTTTTTCCGCTGCCGGATCGGTATTGTCCGACTTCACAATACTCACAGCAACCAGTTGTGCCTTATTACGCCGGGACTTTATAGCGGTTCCCAAGGTGATCAGCTCATCGACTGTCTCAGAATTACTCAAGGGAATCAATATCCTCTCCTCCTCGTCATCACTATCACCGATCCGGTCACCGCTCATTTCCGCCAAGGCTATATTCTGAGCAGAACGTTGGGTAATAAAAGAAGCGATCGTACAAGTAATCAGAATCATAACGATAGTTCCGTTCAGGACGTCTTCATTCAACAATCGAATCGGCTGCCCATCCGGTCCGGTACCCAAAATCACCTCATACCCGATCAATACGGCAGCCAGCGTAGCCGCAGCCTGGGCATTACTCAATCCGAAAATCAGACGTCCCTCATCGCGGGTCAGTTTAAAATTTTTCTCCGTTATCCAAGCTGCCATAAACTTGGATAGAGTGGCTATGACCGTCATCACGACAGCAACCCAAAGCGCAGTCCATCCGGCGGCAAAAGTGCGTACATCGACCAGCATTCCCACTCCGATCAGAAAGAAAGGAATAAAAATAGCATTCCCTACAAAATCGATCCGGTTCATCAAAGCTGAAGTATTCGGGATCAACCGGTTCAAAGCCAAACCGGCCAAAAATGCCCCGATAATAGCCTCCAACCCCGCTGCTTCCGCCAGAAAAGAGGCAAAAAATACCAAAGCCAACACAAAGATATATTGTCCTACGGAATCTTCATAACGCTTGAAAAACCAACGCCCCAGCATGGGAAATAAGATCACGACAATACTGATAAAAACCAGACTTGAAACCCCCAGTTTAATCCAAAACTGTTGGTTTATTTCTCCGGTAGACATACCGACAATCACCGCCAGTACCAACAAAGCAAGAATACAAGTAATCACCGTTCCCCCGATAGCGATACTAACCGCCCGATTCTTGGTAATACCGTATTTACTGACAATAGGGTAAGTAATAAGCGTGTGGGAAGCATACATACTGGCCAACAAAATCGAAGTCGGCCAGGAAAAATCGAGCCAATATACACCGGTCAAAGTGCCTACGATCATGGGAATCAGAAAAGTATAAAGTCCGAAAGTCAGGGTTTTTCCATAATTCTTTTTCAGGTCGGCCATATCGATCTCTAAACCGGCGATGAACATGATATACAATAACCCCACGGTTCCAAAAAGCTCTATACTACTGTCTCTTTCCATAATGCCCACACCATTGGGGCCGATCACAGCACCTGCAATAATCAGACCGATCAAATCAGGAATTCTTAAACGCTGTAATAGAACAGGCGTCAGTAGAATAATAAACAGTATCAGAGAAAAAATCAACACCGGATTTTTCAGCGGCAAACTAAACACTTGTAAGAGCATAGGCAACGGTTTTATCAGCATGACAAATTTAATAAAAATGCAGTAATAAAAATCCCTTTCCTCCGCTTTGTTCTTGCGGTCTATAGTAGTTTTTTTTCGAAACTTTTAATAATTAGTAATACAGAAAGTTTATAATTTAGCGTTATTGTATCAATTTTCATTAAAATATTCACTTGAAATTTTTATGATTATGTGTGCTAAATTCTTTTACATCCTGATCGTACTGATGGCGGGACTATTTCCCTTCAAAATGCAAGCCTCAGAAACCAAACAAACTTTCATTCTTTACACTCCTTACACTAAAATCTCTGTTCCACCCGGAGAATCTATCAGTTACAGTATCGATGTCATCAACAATAGTGACGAAGTTAAAAATGCCACCCTTGCCTTAGCCGGTCTACCGAAGAGCTGGAGCTATGAAATGAAAGCCGGTGGCTGGACACTGGATGAGATCGCTGTACTCCCCGGTGAAAAAAAGAATTTTACCTTGAAAGTAGATGTACCTCTAAAAGTAAATAAAGGCACTTACCGTTTCACGATCGGTGCAGACGGACTTGCCCGCCTGCCTCTTGCCATAACGATCTCGAAACAAGGGACCTACCGGACAGAGTTCACCACCACACAACCGAATATGCAGGGAAATTCAAAATCGACGTTCACTTTCAACGCCACATTGAAAAACCAAACTGCAGAACAACAATTATATGCTCTCATGGCAGAAGCCCCCAGAGGCTGGAATGTCATTTTCAAAGCCAACTATAAACAAGCCACTTCGGCACAGGTTGCCCCGAATGCCAGCGAAAATATTTCGGTCGACATCACAGCTCCTTCGAATGTCAAGGCCGGTACATACAAAATACCTGTCATCGCTACTACCGGCTCCACTTCTGCCCAACTCGAGTTTGAAGTGGTTATCACCGGATCGTACCGTATTGAATTAACCACCCCCCAAGGTCTCTTGAGTAAAGATATCACTGCAGGTGACACCCGGAAACTCGAACTAGTCGTCCTCAACACCGGTTCTGCCGAATTAAAGGACATCCAGTTGTCCGCTAACAAACCGATCGATTGGGAGGTCAGTTTCGAACCGTCCAAACTGGATCGTCTGGCTCCCGGAGATAAAGCGAATGTTACAGCTGTCCTCAAAGCTTCCCGTCAAGCTCTCCCCGGAGATTATGTGACTAAAATCACTGCTCGTACACCGGAAGCCGATACAACCACCGATTTCAGAATATCTGTCAAAACCCCTATGATCACCGGCTGGATTGGTGTCGTTGTCATCCTGGCTGCTTTAGGTGCCGTTTACTATCTGTTTCGCAAATACGGAAGGAGGTAGGCTATGTGTGAAAGCATTATCGAATTGGTTCAGTTAACAAAGCGATACGGTCATTTCACAGCAGTCGACCGATTGGACCTAAAAATTCACAAAGGTGAAATCTTCGGGCTTTTAGGACCGAACGGAGCCGGTAAATCGACAACGATCCTGATGATGCTGGGCTTGACCGATCCGACTTCCGGCACTGTGCATGTTTGTGGTACCAACTCTACGACTTATCCGGTCGAGGTCAGAAAAAAGGTAGGCTATCTACCCGAAGATGTCGGTTTCTACGACGACATGACAGGGCCTGAAAACTTATTATATACCGCCCGGCTGAATAATATCCCGGAACAAGAAGCCCGGCAGCATGCAGCCCAGCTCCTCGAACGGGTAGGGCTTGGCAGGGAAATCGATAAAAAGACCGGTAAATACTCCCGGGGAATGCGCCAGCGTCTGGGCTTGGCAGATGTACTCATCAAAAATCCGGAAGTGATTATTTTGGATGAACCCACCTCGGGGATCGATCCGGCAGGCGTACAGGAATTCATCAGTCTGATCCGGCAATTACGGGACGAAAGAGGACTGACCGTACTGTTCTCTTCCCATCACCTGGACCAGGTACAACAAATCTGTGACCGGGTGGGTTTATTCTCTCAAGGCCGGCTACTGGCTGATCTCTCACTCAACGATCTGCAACAGGAAGAACATGGATTAGAATACATTTATAACCAATATTTCGGAGGAGGACAAGGTCATGAATAAATATCACAGTCCCTTTTGGACAATTGTCCGCAAAGAAGTCGCCGATCACGTCAGAAGCTGGAGATTCCTTATCCTGATAGGTATTATCGCACTAACGTGTATGGGATCGCTCTATACCGCCCTAACCAACATCGGAGCAGCGATAAAACCCAATGATCCGGACGGTTCGTTTCTTTTTCTCAAGCTGTTCACGGTCAGCGACGGAACTTTACCTTCTTTCACGGTTTTCGTCAGTTTTCTCGGTCCGCTGTTAGGAATCGCTTTAGGCTTCGACGCCATCAATTCGGAGCAGAATAAAGGAACCTTAAGCCGTATTTTATCGCAGCCCATTCACCGGGATTATTTGATCAATGCCAAATTTGTAGGTGCTTTGATCGTCATCGGAGTCATGCTTTTCGTTCTGGGATTTCTGGTGATGGGCTTCGGGCTGATCAGCATAGGTATTCCTCCAACTGCAGAAGAATTTTTACGGGTCATCGTTTTTATCCTGATCAGTATCTGTTATGTGGCTTTCTGGCTGAATCTTTCGATCTTCTTTTCGATCAAATTCCGTCAGGCTGCAACTTCCGCCCTGGCTTGTGTCGCCATCTGGTTGTTCTTCAGTATTTTCTATAATATGATTATCAACCTGATCGGTAAAGCCATCAGTCCATCGGAAATGGCTACCACCTATCAAATGATCGGTTATCAACGGTTTATGCTCAATTTATTGCGCTTTGCTCCCAGTATGCTTTTCAACGAAGCCACAACCACTTTGTTGATGCCTTCTGTCCGTAGTCTGGGACCGTTGACGATGGAACAGGTACATGGGGCAATCCCTAGTCCTTTGCCTCTAGGCCAAAGCCTGCTGATCGTATGGCCTCAACTTACAGGCCTCATCGCAGCAACGGTCATTTGTTTCGCTTTGTCTTACGGTTCTTTTATGCGGAAAGAAATCCGGTCCAGATAAAAAAAGAGCCTTACGGCTCTTTTTTAATCTTCATATCTGATAATCGTCTGCTCACGGTCGGGACCTACCGAGACAATCTTCACCGGTACTCCCAGCTCCTCTTCTAAAAAGCTGACATAAGCATTGAATTCTTCCGGAAATTCATCTTCCGAAGTCATTTGGGTCATATCTGTTTTCCATCCCGGTATTTCCACGTATACAGGTTCGACTCCGTCACAAATATCGAACGGAAATTCATCGGTCTCCTCTCCATTTATTTTATAAGCGACACAAGCTTTAATCGTATCGAAGCTGTCCAATACATCACTCTTCATCATGATCAACTGACTAACCCCATTGATCATCACAGCATATTTCAAAGCCACGAGATCGATCCAGCCACAACGGCGTTTCCGGCCGGTAACAGCTCCGAACTCGTGTCCCAAAGCACACAACTTCTCTCCGGTTTCGTCGAATAATTCTGTCGGGAAAGGACCGGCACCCACACGGGTACAATAGGCTTTGAAAATTCCGTAAACTTCACCGATATTTCCCGGAGCGACTCCCAAACCGGTACAAGCTCCGGCACAAATAGTATTCGACGAAGTCACAAAAGGATAAGAGCCGAAATCCACATCCAGCATCGTTCCTTGTGCCCCTTCGGCAAGTACGGATTTACCCTCTTCCAGCAAATTATTGATAACGTGCTCACTATCGATCAGCTGAAAACGCTTCAGGTAGGCGATCGCTTCGAACCATTCTTTTTCCAGTTCCGTGATATCGTATCGATAATTCAAGGCTTTCAGAATGGCTTCATGCTTTTTCTTAGCAGCCGCATACTTGTCTTCAAAATGATACAACACATCCCCTACTCTCAACCCATTACGGCTCACTTTATCCGTATAAGTCGGCCCGATCCCCTTACCGGTCGTTCCGATTTTCGCATCTCCTTTAGCAGCTTCATAAGCAGCATCCAGCACCCGGTGAGTAGGCAGGATCAGATGTGCTTTCTTGGATATACACAATTGTTTGGTCAGATCATGTCCACTGGCAGCTAAACTCTCAGCCTCCTGACGAAACAGAACCGGATCCAGTACAACTCCATTCCCGATAATATTCTTTTTCCCACCCTGAAATATCCCGGAAGGGATAGAACGCAATACATATTTTTGCCCTTCGAATTCTAAGGTATGTCCGGCATTCGGACCGCCCTGAAAACGGGTCACGACATCATATTTCGGTGTTAATACATCAACCACTTTTCCTTTCCCTTCATCTCCCCATTGCAATCCAAGTAAAACATCAACTTTCATCTGTATCTTTATTTATTCGTTTACAGTAATTCTTTCTCCAAAACTTCCCGTCGGATTTCGGGAAACACAAACGTGCAAAAGTAAACATTTTTTTCTATTGTAAACAGAAAAAACCGCTAAAATCACTCACTCTCCCGACAGGCCTTACACAATCCATAAATATACAAAAGGTGGTGATGCACAGAAAATTGGTATTTATCTTCAATATGTTCGACGACCTCGTTGATCCGGGAATCGGCAAACTCCTCCACTTTACCACATTTCTGACAAATCAGATGTTCGTGGTAACGGTTGTTAAAAGCTTTCTCAAACTGGGCGATATTATTCCCGAACTGATGTTTGATCACCAACTTACAATCCAAAAGCAACTCTATGGTATTGTATAAAGTAGCCCGACTAGTATTCGGGATATGGTAATGAACCTACGAGTCCGCGTCCGCCGAGGTTGTATCCTCCATATCCTCCCACACCGGTTATTTCGCCGGTCGAAGAGTTACCGAACGGATTGCCCTGCGTGCCGCTTCCTTCGTCGCTATCGCCTCTGCTGCCGTCATTGGAAACTCCTTTCCCGAAAGCATTTTTGACTTGATTGGCTATGCGCTCGTCTTTTTTATTCTCTTGTATGGTTTTATCTTTTTTCTCTTCTTTCTTTTCGATGTGTATGCTTTCCTCGTCGGTTTGAGTCAGTAGCTCATCTTCGTTTTCACGGGGACGTTCCGCCTCGGTTTGTTCGGGACGATCGGCATTCGATTCGAACATACCTGCCGATTCGTCTACAAAACCTACTTGTACCAATACGCCGCTGCCTGTGCCGACGGGTTCCTTTCCTAAGAAAGTGAGCCACAGGACAAACAGGACGACTATGTGCAAGACGATTGTCGTGACAAGTGCCAGTATTTTATCTTTTTTCTGTTGTTCCACGGAAAACGGAAAAGGGTTATGGGTTGTGCACGGGCTTGGCGGCCAGTACCATTTTCAATCGGTTGTCGTTGGCTATATTGAGTATTTTGACGATTTCGCGATAGGGGACTGTTTCGTCGGCATAAAGAGCGACGAATCGCTCGGTGTCGTGTTGCGGGGTTTCTGCCAATTTCTGTATCAGTTGGTCGTATGTGACAGGTTGTGCCGCTTCGTTTCCGAAAGCGATGTAATAGTTCAAGTTTTCATCGATCGTTACCCGTGTGAGCGGTTTGGCCGCCGCTTGCTGATTGCTTTGCGGAAGGTTTACCTTTATGGAGTTGGGAAAGACGATCGTCGAGGTGATCATGAAGAATATGAGCAACAGGAATATGACATCGGTCATCGATGCCATACTAAACGTCGCATCTATTTTATGTCTTCGTTTGAGTGCCATGATGTCCGAATTATTCTGCCGGCTCGTTGAGCAAATCCATAAATTCCATAGTCTTCGCTTCCAACTGATTCATCACCCCGTCTACACGTGATACGAGATAGTTATAGGCAAAGAGTGCGATAATTCCGACGATGAGACCGGCTACGGTCGTTACCAGTGCTTCATAGATACCTCCCGACAGCGTGGAGATATCGGCATTGTTTCCGGCCGATGCCATGTTGTAGAAAGCCCTCACCATACCAGTGACGGTCCCGAGGAATCCCAACATGGGTGCTCCCGCGGCAGTTGTCGCTAACCACGGAAATCCTTTTTCGAGTTTGGCGATCTCGATGTTTCCCACGTTTTCGATGGCTACTAAAACATCGTTCATGGGACGACCCAAGCGAGAGATACCTTTGGCGATAAGTCGGGAATAGGGCGTATTGGTTTTTTTGCAGAGTTTCAATGCGCTGTCTATGTCGCCTTCGTGGATATAGTCTTTGATCCGTTCCATAAACGTATTGTCTTCGCGTGCGGCTCGTCTGATGACTTGCAGCCTTTCGAAAAAAATGTAGATGGATAACAAGGAGAGCAACAAAAGGGGAATCATGATGATTCCTCCCTTGTAGGCGAGTTCCCAAAGATTCAAATCACCTGCGGTTTCGACCGTGGGTGTCAGAACAGGGGGAGTCACAAGCGTGTCGGTAGTCTGCAAAAGCAATGTCAATAAATTCATGGCGTTCGGTTTAATGGATTATTTCAGGCATTCTTTATATTGTTTGATGGTTTCCCGCAGACCTAAATACAGAGCATCGCAGATGAGGCAATGCCCGATGGATACTTCGCTTAGGAAAGGGATTCTTTCATGCAGGAACCGGAGGTTTTCAAGGCTTAAATCGTGCCCGGCGTTTACGCCCAATCCCAAGCCGCGTGCATGCTCGGCTGCTTCGACGAATGGTTTTATCGCATCTTCTTTGTCTTGTGGATAGCGAACGGCGTAGGGCTCGGTATATAATTCGATACGGTCGGCTCCGGTTTTTGCGGCGTATTCGACTATCTCTAAATCCGGTTCTACGAAAATGGAGGTTCGTATATTCGCTGATTTACAAAGGTCGACCACTTTGGAAAGAAAATCGAAGTTGTTTTTGGTGTCCCAACCTGCATTTGATGTAATGACATCGTGTGCATCGGGAACGAGCGTCACTTGCGTGGGTTTCACTTTGAGAACCATGTCGAGAAATTTTTCGGAGGGATAACCTTCGATGTTGAATTCGGTGCTTACAGCAGGTCTTAATTCATACACATCGGCATAACGTATGTGGCGTTCGTCGGGACGGGGGTGAACCGTGATACCTTCTGCTCCGAATGATTCACAGTCCAAAGTGACTTTTAACACGTTTGGAATATTACCGCCTCTTGCGTTTCGCAAGGTGGCTATTTTGTTGACATTTACACTTAATTTTGTCATTTCTCTTTATTAACCTTATCTCGCTTTGGTGTTGAAACCTTCGGTATTGTCGGTAATAATTTTAACTCAAACAATCCGACGGGTTTGTCCACCGAAAAAATACCTATATTTGTATAGTGTAGGACTCGTTTCGGCAAAGCCAAGTCGGAAATATGATTTCCGTTTGCCTTTGCACTCACCTTTCACTATATTTGTAAACACGAATACAGGATTCGGTTCGGCATAGTCAAATCGGAAATATAATTCCCTCTTGTCTCTGCACTCACCTTTCACTATATTTGCATAAAATGCGAAAAGAAGGTGCAGTCCTGCGTAAAAAGCAAACGGATTTGTTTTATCCTGCACACACCTTTCATTATTTTTGTATAATCTTTACCGCAAAAATAATACGAATTACAGAAATATGAGCAAAAAATGAAAGCAAAAGATATGATATTGCCCGAAATACCTCTTTTAACCCCGGGAATGTCGGTCAAACAAGGGTTGGCGACGATGCAGATGTCTGGATTGTCGAGTCTGCCGATTGTGGACGAGGACTCGTATGTCGGAGTCGTTCATGAGAAAGAGCTGCTTCGGGACGATGTAGCCGGAAAGATCGGGCGCGAAAACTGGCGTACTCCGTCTGTTCGGGAAGAGAGCCATTTGTTCGATGTCGTCAATCAACTTGCTCAATACTCCGACGATATACTTCCGGTGGTAACGACCGATCGCCGTTATGTGGGCGCGATATCTATTCATTCGGCTTTGGTTGCGGTCGCTCATTTGTGCCAAACCTCCTCTTCGGGAGCGATTATTGAATTGGAGATTCCGAGAGAAGATTATTCGGCTACCGAGTTGACTCGATTGGTGGAGGATAACGATTGTCGAGTGATGAATTTGATGATTCGTCCCGATGAGAAAACAGGTATATGGAAGGCCTGTTTGCGAATAGACAGAGAAGATGCCACCCCTGTGCTTCGTTCGTTGGAGCGGTTCGATTATCGGGTAGTGAGTTGTTACCAGTTGCATGGAGTCATGGACGAGCGGATAGAACAAAGGATAAAAGAATTGATGTATTATCTTGAAATGTGAAGTAGAAATATATGAGGATCTTATTATTTGGGCATACTTATCAACCATCTCGGTCGGAACAGATTCGGCATGTGTTGCAGACATTGTCCCGTACCGAGGCGGAGCTTGTAGCACACGGGGATTTTTATGATTTTTTATCGAAAGAATTTCCCGATGTTTGTCATAGAATCGAGGAGATCGATTGTCGAGGCGATTATACTGCCGATATGGCATTGAGTATCGGCGGAGACGGTACTTTTCTGCGGGCTGCCGAAAAAATAGGAGACAGGGGTATTCCTGTTTTGGGTGTGAATATCGGTCGTCTGGGCTTTTTAGCCGATGTCCCTGCCGAAGAAGTAGAACCGGTATTGAACGAAATTTTAGAGGGAAAGTATAAAATAGAGGAGCGATCGTTGCTTCAAGTCGAGTTTAACGGTTTGTCGGAAAATTTTTGGCCTTATGCTCTTAATGAGGTCGCTGTCTTGAAGCAGGATACTTCATCGATGATTTCCATTCATACGACTGTGGGAGATAGTTATTTGAATACCTATCAGGCCGATGGTTTAATCGTGGCGACACCTACCGGCTCGACCGCTTATTCGATGAGTGTAGGAGGTCCTATTATTATGCCTCGGGCTGCTAATTGGGTTATTTCGCCTGTGGCGCCGCACAGTTTGACGGTTCGACCGTTGGTCGTGAATGACGATATGAATATTACGTTGCGTGTGGATAGCCGCAACCATAGTTATTTGTTGAGCCTCGACGGTCGTTCGGTCATGTTGGATACAGATTCGCAAGTCGTGTTGCGAAAGGCTCCGTTTTCCATAAAAGTGGTGAAACGATTGGGGCATAGTTTTTCGGCAACGCTCCGCGCGAAATTGATGTGGGGGGTCGATAAACGGGAGTGACCCGATTTTTCTATAAAGCAAGAACGCCACAAACTGCGGTTTCCCAGCAGTTTTGTGGCGTTCTCTTTCTAATTATGGAGCTTTATAGGTTTAATAATGGATATTCGGGAATGTAAATGAAGGTGGAGACGAATAGTCCGACCAGAGAGAGGACCCAAAGAACCAGTAGGAAAATGTTGAGTGCCGACGATTGGGCCTTCCAATGGAATATAGATCCTAATACGGCTCGAAGTATGGCATACAGAGGGATACCGAAAGTAAAAAATAGCGAGAGTGTGAATACCACCAGTTCCCAATGTCCGTTAAGAACATGCATCCCTCCGGGAAAAATCGAGAAGAAGGGGGTCGTTATGGTTGCTGTCCCTAAGAAAAAGAAACCCAAAATACTGATGATGCAGGTAACTAAGGCTCCGATAATGGATATGGCAATAAGCCCGCCGATACAAATAAATATGAATTTGAAAAGTCCACGGAATATACTCCCCATGCTTCGCCAAATCGAATTGGCGACACCTCCGTTTCGGGAGACATTTTCTTTTTCTTCTTCTACGGCTCTTTTGATATTGTCGACAGTGGGTGTTTCACCTCGCATTTCGAGTTTTTGAGAGGTCGTGCGGGCTTCGGGAATACATATCCAAAGTAACAGATATATCCATACCGATGAAGCCCATAAGGGTAACAGCAATACCATGATGACGCGAATGGCTACCGTGTCTATACCGAAATAGTAACCCATACCGGATGCTACACCTCCCAATATGCGATTGTCGGGGTCGCGGTACAGCCGTTTGGTCGATTTATGAGATTCGTTGTTCGAAGTATCGGTCGTTTGCCCAGAGTTATCGCCATCTGCATTATTGTCGGGAGCCGTCCCCGAATTGAGTGGGTTTTCTATTTCGTCCGGTTGGCCCATTATGGCGATGACTTCGTTGACCTCTTGTAGGGTGATTACTTGCATGCCGAACCCTAACCTTTCCTTGAAAAGTTCGGAAATGCGGCTTTCGATGTCGTTCATGATTTCTTGCCCGCCTTCTTCTTTTTTGAAATGGTCGTGTAGTGCTTCTAAATAAGATTCGAGGACGGTATAGGCATCGTCGTCGATATTGAAAATCGTTTTGTCGAGATTGACGGTTACGGTCTTTTTCATATAAAAGTGTATTTGGTTTATTGTTCTTTGATGTGGTCGATGACTTGATTCAATTCTTTCCAAGCGTTGTCGAGTTCGTTTAGAAAAACAGTTCCTTCGGGAGTAAGTTCATAATACTTCCTCGGGGGGCCTTGCGTGGATTCTTCCCAAACGTAAGTAAGTAATCCGGAGTTTTTAAGGCGGGAAAGAAGTGGGTATAGCGTTCCCTCCACTACAATGAGTTTCGCCTCTTTGAGCGATTGGATAATATCAGAAACATAGGCTCTTCTTTTTTGAAGGATCAACAGGGTACAATATTCCAGTATCCCTTTTCTCATCTGAGATTTAACGTTGTCTGTATTCATGTTTAGTACCTTTTACAACACAAATATAGGTATGATTTGGTAGTTTGTATCGCATAGTACTAAATAAATATGATTTTTTAACTAATGGGGTGTTATTTCGGTTTTGTTGTGGAGCGAAACTATTTTTGGGGAACCGGTGGTAAATAGATTTTACCGACAATTCTTTTCGTGGGGGAGAGCGTTTTTGGATTCAATGGAGAATTCGGGGATAGACATGAATTTTAGCGATGAATTGCTTGACGGTAGCTATATTTTAGGCTCTTCGGAGAAGGATTGAGAAGATAATAAATTATGTTTTTGAGAGTTTAACCCCCTCGCCCTGCGGGCACTCCCCCTATCTCATCTGTGATGAGCAGAGGGAGAGTGTCGATACCTTGATGTGTTTCCTCTGTTGTGGATATTTATTTAACTCCTCCGTCACTTCGTGCTACCTCCCCTATATTTTGCGTTGCAAAACACAGTGGAGGGGTGAGTGCTTTGCAATGCCACAGGGTATAGGTGGGGTGGTTAAAGGAATATTCTCTTTTTTGGTATAAGGATAGATTTTACACTTCTCCCCGGTGTCGCATATGCGTGCGCAGGGCAGGAGGTTAATAGTATTCTGTCGTTAACACCTTTTTGTGTTTTTCTTGATTTAGCTCTTCCGCTTTTCGAGCACTCCCGCTATATCTCTGCGTAACACAGTGGGAGAGATTGGTATGAATTTCGCTTTCTTCCCTGCTTCGATTTTTGTCGTTGCAAAACACCTCGTAAGGCTGCGGGACGCAGAAGGGAAGAGGACTTATAATGCTGCTTCAAATATTCTTTTTCATATCTGTCTGTGAATACAAGAGAGAAGTTAAAGGAGAATCGCCTCCGATTTTTTTTTAAGCCGATATCCCGACTAATTATCGATCGAGCCATTTTTGTCCGATTTTGTTCAAGTGCTCCAATTCCATTATCTTCGCAAATGGAAAAGGAGAAAGTAGATGTTTGTTTATCGAGACGAGGAATTCGGGGAGATTTATATTCGTTCGGATAGTCGGGCGTGCCGTTTGATATTTAGAGTAAAGGATAATGGTTTGCAGATTACTTGCCCGGAAGGATATGCTGTAAACCGGGTGAAATCGGCAGTGGACGATAACCGTGAAAAACTGAGGGTGTTGGTGTCTCGAAGCGTGACGATACGGAAAAATCGAGTTTTGTCTACGGGCGATAGTATTCCTTGTTATGGAGGAGATATATGTTTATTGCCGGGTGTGTCGAATAAGTTTTTATTTCGGTATGAGGGTGATTGTTTACAGGTGTTTTGTCCTCCGGGAATCGATTTGAATGAGACGAATGTACGGAAAACGTTGTCGCGGGGAGTGGGTCGTTTCGTTTACAGAAGGGCGCAAGAGGTTTTACCTCGGAGGCTGAATCAAATCTCGTCGAGATTGGGGTTGCCAGTGGTTTCGGTAACGATAGGTCGCGGGCGGCGAAAGTTGGGGCATTGTACCCGTCGGGGAGAGATACAGTTGTCGTTTTATTTGATGTACCTACCCGAAGAGTTGATCGATTATGTTATTTGCCATGAGCTCGCTCATCTAAAATATATGGATCACAGTCCATTGTTTCATGCTTTGTGTAATCGTTATTGTGGGGGCAGAGAACTTTTGTTGCGGAAACAATTGCGTTCTTTTGTATTTTTATTATATTAAATATATTTGTTGAAAAATATTTAAATTTTAGGTGCGAATTATCCTATTTTGGTTCATAGGGAATCTGTGGAGTTGCGTATTATATAATATTGTGCTATCTTTGTGGCGGTTGGAATGGAAGAGGGGGCAATGATGTCCCCTCGTTTTTTTCTTAGCATAGAATCGTTATGATAGATAAAAAAGAAATAGAGGCATTTGTTGAAGAAGGGTTGACCGGAAGCGACTGTTTCGTAGTTGATGTACAAGTAAAACCCGATAATGTGATTGTCGTGGAAATAGACAACGAGGAGGGTGTGGATATAGATCGCTGCGTGGCGTTACATCGTTTTTTGGAATCGAAGCTCGACCGAGATGTCGAAGATTATGAATTGGAGGTTGGGTCGGCAGGGATTACCTCTCCGTTCAAAGTCCTCGGACAGTACAAGAAAAATATAGGCAAGGAAGTGGAATTGTTGACCAAAAACGGCATGAAACTTTCGGGGATATTGAAAAGTGCCGATTCGGAGAAATTTGTCGTGACGATAACCAAGAAAGTAAAGAGCGAAACCAGTAAACGAAAAGTGGAGGTCGAGGAAGACCTCGCTTTTGGATATGATGAAGTAAAATATACAAAATATCTAATCAGATTTAAATAATATGGCAAAAAAAGAGGAACCCGTTAGCATGGTCGATACCTTTGCAGAGTTCAAAGAGTTGAAGAACATCGAAATAACTACGATGATTAGTGTGCTGGAAGAATCTTTCCGCAACGTATTGGCAAAGATGTTCGGGACCGATGAAAACTTTGATATAATCGTGAATCCGACGAAGGGGGATTTCGAAATATGGCGTAACCGTGAGATTGTGGAAGACGGAGCGGTGACCGACAGTAATTTGCAGGTTTCTTTGTCGGAAGCTCGGAAAACCGATCCTGATTTCGAGGTCGGCGAGGAGATGACCGACGAGGTGCATTTTGAGAAATTCGGTCGTCGAGCTATTTTGAATTTGCGCCAAACACTGGCTTCGAAGATTCTCGATTTGCAAAAAGATGCCATATACAATAGATATAAAGATAAAATAGGCGAATTGGTAAGTGCCGAAGTTTACCAGATTTGGAAAAAGGAGATGTTGTTGATCGATGACGACGGCAATGAGTTGCTGCTGCCGAAAGCCGAACAGATACCTTCGGATTTTTACCGGAAGGGTGAGACCGTGCGGGCTGTCGTGTTGGAAGTCGATAACAAGAACAACAATCCTAAAATTTTGGTATCCCGCACGTCCAATGAATTTCTTCGCCGTCTTTTTGAGCTCGAAGTGCCCGAAATTCACGACGGTTTGATTTTGATAAGAGCGATTGCCCGTATTCCGGGAGAGCGTGCTAAAATTGCCGTTGAATCGTATGACGATCGTATCGATCCGGTAGGAGCTTGCGTGGGTGTGAAAGGTTCGCGTATACATGGTATTGTTCGGGAATTGCGCAATGAAAATATCGATGTCATTAATTATACGGCTAATCCATCACTGTTTATACAACGCGCTTTGAGTCCGGCTAAGATTTCTTCGATTCGGTTGAATGAAGAGGAGAAGAAAGCAGAAGTATTTCTTAAACCCGAAGAGGTCTCGTTGGCTATCGGTAAAGGTGGCTTGAATATTAAGTTGGCTTGCATGCTTACGGGTTACAATATCGATGTTTACAGAGATATAGACGAGGAAGAAGAGGAGGACATTTACCTCGACGAATTCAGCGACGAAATCGACGACTGGGTGATCGAGGCCTTGAAAGGTATCGGATGCGCTACTGCGAAGAGTGTGCTTGCGTTGCCTCGTGAAACATTGATCGAGAAAGCCGACCTCGAAGAGAACACCGTGGACGAAGTTCTCGCTATTTTGAAAGCGGAGTTTGAAGAGTAATCCGTTTTCGGGACCGATACAATGCGGTCTTTGTGCCTTTGTCGGAGGCATCTTTAATTCTTCCATTATTTATAAACTAAAACTGAGTATGTCGATAAGGTTAAATAAAGTAGCAAGAGACTTGAATGTAGGAATTCAGACAGCAGTCGAATTTCTTCAAAAGAAAGGTTTTACGGTTGAAGCTAACCCTAACACCAAGATAACCGACGAACAGTATGCACTGCTTGTCAAAGAGTTCAGTAAGGACAAAAATTTGAAACTCGAATCGGAGAGCATTAGTCTTGAACGTCATAAGGAAAAGAGCAAGGCGACATCGGCTACCGAATCGGAGGAGGGGAATTCTTCATCGGCAATAAAGGAAGAACCGAAGGAGCTGAAAACAATTATTCCCGAGACACAACGCCCGAAAGTGGTCGGTCAAATAGATCTCGACGCGTTGAATCGTCCGAAGTCGTCCGAACATAAAAAGGAAAGTCCGGTAGAGAAAAAAGAGCCGGTTAAATCGGAGGAGAACAAGGCCGAAGTGAAAACGAAAGAGGAAAAACCAGAATCGGCGGTGTCGGCCCGTGAAGAAGTGAAGCCTGCCGAAGAAGAGAATAAGCCGGTCGCCGAACCTAAACAAGAGGTTGTCTCTCAATCGAAACCTGAACCTCAAATAGTTGAACCGAAAGTAAAAGAGGCGGTTGTCGAGCAAGAAGTTAAAGAAGAAAAGGGAGTTGAGGAATCCCATGAAGACGAGGTGTTTACCATTAATCGTCCGGCGTTTACCTCGAATATCAATGTCGTCGGTAAAATAGATCTCGATGCGTTGAATCAACAGACTCGTCCGAAGAAAAAGACGAAAGAGGAAAAACGTAAAGAACGGGAGAGTAAAGAGAAACAGAGACAAGAATCACACAAGGCTGCCGGTGGCGACGATGCTAATCAGCAAGGTGGTGAACGTAGGAAGCGTCAACGAATCAGTAAAGAAAAGGTAGATATATCGAAAAGCATTTCATCGATGGGTGGACAACCCTCCCGTGGAGGAAATGGTAAAAATAACGGAGGAAATAGACCGAATAAACAAAAACAACGTCCTATAAAGGCTGAGGTGAGCGAAGAAGATGTACAAAAGCAGATAAAAGAGACATTGGCTCGCCTTACCAATAATACAAAAGGACAGAAGAAATCGGCCAAATGGCGTAAAGAAAAACGAGAGGCTTTCTCGAATCGCGAACGTGAGCTCGCCGAAATGGAGGAAGCTGAAAGTAAAGTGTTGAAGCTGACTGAGTTTGTTACGGCAAACGATTTGGCTTCGATGATGAATGTTCAGGTGAACGAGGTTATCGCTACCTGTATGAGTATCGGCATGATGGTGTCGATCAATCAGCGTCTCGATGCCGAGACGATCAATATCGTTGCGGAAGAATTCGGTTTTAAGACCGAATATGTAAGCGCCGAGGTGGTCGAGGCTATTCATGAAGAAGAGGATAGGGAAGAAGATTTGACATCTCGTCCTCCTGTCGTGACCGTGATGGGACACGTGGATCATGGTAAAACTTCATTACTCGACTATATTCGCAATTCGAATGTGATTGCCGGGGAAGCCGGAGGTATCACTCAGCATATCGGTGCATATAATGTGAAATTGGAAGATGGACGTCGTATCACTTTCCTCGATACTCCGGGTCACGAGGCATTTACGGCTATGCGTGCCCGCGGAGCTCAGATGACCGATATCGCCATTATTATCGTCGCTGCCGACGACAATGTAATGCCCCAAACTGTCGAGGCCATCAATCATGCTTCGGCAGCCGGTGTTCCCATTGTGTTCGCTATCAATAAGATCGATAAGCCTAATGCCAATCCTGACAAGATTAAAGAGGAGTTGGCTAATATGAACTACCTCGTAGAAGATTGGGGCGGTAAATATCAGTCGCAGGAGATTTCGGCTAAAAAAGGAACCGGAGTACATGAATTGATGGAAAAGGTTTTGTTGGAGGCCGAATTGCTCGACTTAAAAGCGAATCCCAACCGGAGGGCTACCGGTTCGATTATCGAGTCCACTTTGGATAAAGGGCGTGGATATGTTGCTACCGTATTGGTACAAAACGGGACTTTGCATAAAGGCGATGTCGTGTTGGCGGGAACCAATCACGGAAAGGTAAAAGCTATGTTCAACGAAAGAAATGCCCGTATCGAAGTTGCCGGTCCGTCGGCTCCCGTTCAGATTCTCGGTTTGAACGGTGCTCCTCAGGCAGGTGATGTGTTCCATGTGATGGATACGGAGCAAGAGGCACGCGAGATTGCCAATAAACGCGAACAATTGCAACGTGAATTGGGCTTGCGTACTCACAAGTTATTGACCCTCGACGATATAGGTCGTCGTATAGCTGTCGGCAATTTCCAAGAGTTGAATTTGGTTGTGAAGGGCGATGTGGACGGATCGGTGGAGGCTTTGAGCGATTCGCTTATCAAACTATCCACCCCCGAAATACAAATCAATGTATTGCATAAGGCCGTAGGACAAATATCCGAATCGGATATTACGTTGGCCGCCGCATCCAATGCTATTATCATCGGATTCCAAGTGAGACCCTCCGTGGCTGCTCGCCGATTGGCCGAGAAAGAAGGAGTCGATATACGTCTCTATTCGATTATCTACGATGCTATCGAGGAGGTTAAATCGGCTATGGAAGGTATGTTGTCTCCCGAAATCAAAGAGGAGATATTGGGTACGGCCGAGGTTTTGGAAACTTATCATATTACGAAAGTCGGTACGGTTGCCGGCTGTATCGTGAAGGAAGGTAAGCTGAAACGGTCGAGCAAGATACGTTTGATACGAGACGGTATCGTGATTTATAGCGGAGATTTGGGCTCTCTGAAACGCTTCAAAGACGATGTTAAAGAGGTGACTACGGGATTTGAATGCGGATTGAACATCACGAACTACAACGATGTTAAGATAGGCGATCTCGTAGAGGCCTATGAAGAGGTAGAAGTGAAAAAGACGCTTTAAGAAAGAAACGTTTTTCGGGAATAGAGAGGCTGCCTCGTAGGTACGGGGCGGCCTTTGTTATCGTCTTTGACGGATAATAAGACGGAAATACGGAGTATTCAAAATAAAAAAGTAATTTTGCAGGGTTAAGAATCGGGAGTGTGAGAGATGAATTATGTTGATTTTACTATCCTATTGATCGCCGTTGTAGGTTTTCTGTACGGACTCATCAAAGGGGTTATCCGTCAGGTAGGTTCGTTGGGCGGGTTTATCGCAGGTATAGTCGTCTCCCGGTTTTTCGGAAATTCGTTCTCTGCGTTGTTGAGGGAGATGTTCGATTTGCCTGAGGGTGTAAGCCGGGTTATCGCATATTCGTTATTGTTCCTTATCGTTTACATTATATGCGTTCAACTGATGAGGCTGATACATCACATTACGCATCATGTGGCATTGGGGTGGCTCGATAGATTGGCCGGGGCTTTGTTCGGCGCCGTCAAATATTTGGTCATATTGAGTATAGTGCTTAATCTCGTCCATATTATCGATCCTAAGGGTAAACTGATTCCGGAAAAAGAGACGGCTTCGTCACAGTTCTATGGATATACATTGCGTGTAGCTCCGTTGCTCTTTTCGATGGCACAAGAGCAGTTCGTTTCGGAAACCAAACCGACGAGGGGATTGTTTATACCTTATTCGATATGCAACGAGCCGTATCTCTGTTGTGAAAATTGTAAAGCAGATTAAAAATGAAACAGGATAATTCGAATGAAATATTAAACGACGTTACTACTAACGATTATAAATACGGATTTGTAACCGATATAGAGACAGATATTATTCCTACCGGGTTGAACGAGGATATTATCCGCCATATTTCGGAGAAGAAAAAGGAGCCGGAATGGTTACTTGAATTCCGTCTGAAAGCATACGCTTACTGGAAGACGCTCGAAATGCCGCATTGGGCTCATTTGAATATTCCCGATATAGACTATCAGGCTATCAGTTATTATGCCGCTCCCAAGACCAAAGAGGCTCCGAAAAGCCTCGATGAAGTGGATCCTGAGCTACGCAAGACATTCGACAAGCTGGGAATTTCGCTCGAAGAACAGATGAAACTGTCGGGTATAGCGGTCGATGCGGTGATGGATAGTGTGTCGGTACGGACGACTTTTCGGGAAAAACTGGCCGAATTGGGTGTCATTTTCTGCTCGTTCAGCGAGGCGGTGAAAGATTATCCCGATTTGGTGAAACGTTATTTAGGCTCGGTTGTTTCGTATCGGGACAATTTTTTTGCAGCGCTTAACTCGGCCGTATTCAGTGACGGCTCGTTCGTTTATATCCCCAAAGGAGTCCGGTGTCCTATGGAATTATCTACCTATTTCCGTATCAACGCCGCTAATACGGGACAGTTCGAACGAACATTGATTGTTGCCGATGACGACAGCTATGTGAGCTATCTCGAAGGTTGTACGGCTCCTATGCGTGATGAGAATCAATTGCACGCAGCTATCGTGGAAATTGTAGTGCATGATCGTGCCGAAGTGAAATATTCGACCGTGCAGAATTGGTATCCGGGCGATAAGGACGGGAAAGGCGGTATCTATAATTTCGTGACGAAGCGAGGCATGTGCAAAGGCGATCACTCTAAGCTCTCTTGGACGCAGGTGGAGACGGGGTCGGCCATTACTTGGAAATATCCTAGTTGTGTGCTGGCGGGCGATCATTCGGTCGGGGAGTTTTATTCGGTGGCTGTTACCAATAACTATCAGCAAGCCGACACAGGAACGAAGATGATACATATCGGGAAGAATACCCGTAGTACGATCGTATCGAAGGGTATTTCGGCGGGTCGTAGCCAGAATAGCTATCGAGGACTCGTGAAAGTGTTGCCGAGTGCCGAGAATGCAAGGAACTTTACCCAGTGTGACAGTCTGTTGTTGAGTTCCGATTGCGGGGCGCATACTTTCCCGTATATGGAGATTCTGAATGATTCGGCCGTGGTAGAGCATGAAGCGACTACTTCGAAAATCAATGAAGACCAAATATTCTATTGTAACCAGCGTGGAATCCCTACCGAGGATGCCGTAGGTCTTATCGTGAACGGATATGCCAAAGAGGTAATGAATAAACTGCCTATGGAGTTTGCCGTTGAAGCGCAAAAACTATTGCAGATCTCGTTGGAAGGTTCGGTAGGTTAAGGAAATAGTAGAATGATATGAAAAGGATTACGTATCGTTTTTTTCTCATTGTGTTATTGAGTGTTTTGGCTGCGGAGGTTTTTCCTGTTTCGGCGCAAGAGGGCTCGTGGTTCGATGAAGGGAATTACGATGAAGAATGGCTTGACAAGAATTTCGATAACGATGTGATGATTATTTCCACGCCTGAGGAGTTGGCTGCTTTTGGTGAATATATGACAAGGTCGCTGTGGAATTATCCGGATAAAACCGTTCGGTTGGCGGCCGATATAGATATGTCGGCACATAAGTGGATAACACCTGTTAACGAGCAGTTTGGTAGTTATTTTAGCGGCGTATTCGATGGAGATGGATATACGATTAGCGGTTTGACGGTCGTGCCGGCAGAAGAAGGCGGAGGATACGACGATGATTACAAGCGTGTCGTGGCCGGTTTGTTCGGTACGGTTCGAGGAGCCGAGATAAGGGATTTGACGTTAGATGAGACCTGTCGGGTAGAAGTGCCTGAAATGTATTCTTTTTATTATGGGAATTTGGATTTGAAGATAGGCACGATAGCGGCTTCGGCAGAGGGTGATGTCCGTTTCATTCGCTGTGTGAATCGAGCCGATATTGTGACTACTCCTGTATTGCGAACTGGCGATTCACATGAGATCGTTTGCTCGGTAAGCGGGCTTGTGGCTCATGCTGATGAGGTGAAGTTCCTCGATTGTTCCAATGAGGGAAAGATAATAGTGGATATTCAAGATAACAGCGATGTGGTCGACATAAGGGTGTCGGGTCTTGTGGGTAGATGCGGACCGGTTTATGGTAAAGAGAATCGTATTGTCTCTTGTACGAACCGGGGAAATATTTTCGTATCGGGCAATACTTCGGGAAGTGTGTCGGTAGGCGGACTTTCGAGCAATTATACATTTCGTATAGACAGTTGCGAGAACCATTCGGTCGTTAAGGTGAATGCCCATGAAGGGAGTGCTTATGTCGGCGGGGTTTCCTCGGCGAGCATGGGTATAACGTACAGTTTCAATAGGGACTCCGTGATTTGTGAAAGCGATGGTTTTGAAGTACAGGTAGGAGGCGTTTGCTCTTATTCCTTTTATAATAGTTCGCAAACCGATTCGTTGTACACTTGTGGCAACGAAGGTGAGATCGAGGTTAAATCGAATGGTTCGATGTTGTCGGTCGGGGGAGTGATGGGTCAGAATACAGATTGCCCGGTTGTAGATTGTTGGAATCGTGGAGGTTTGAAAATCGAAAGTTCGGCTCCCCGCTCTTCGTCCAGTTGGAATGCTATTTATGCAGGTGGACTGGTCGGATATTGTGAAGAACCGGTGTACAATAGCTATAATCGAGGAAATATCTCTTTAATCGACGCACATATAGATGTGGAAGGTTCTTCACAGGGAAGCGTCGGAGGCTTGGTTGGAAAGGCTTATAAGTTATTGTGGAATAGTTATTCGACAGGCGATGTATACAGCGATGTCGCTGGTGTCAAGGTGTGCCGGTTGAGTGAGTCGAACGTGCATTTTTGTTATTATAACAGCGATGCAGTCATAGAAGGTACGGAGGTCGACGAACAAGGCATTGCATATAGTACGGCTGAGATGCAGTCTGCCGGAAGCGGTTTTTTGGAAGCGTTGAATAATAATGCGACGAAAGGCGGTACTTCATGCCGGAATTGGGGATATATTCCCGGGGAAAACGACGGCTATCCGGTGCATATCGACCGTATTGCCGATGGAGTGGATTCGCCGGCAGATCATTCGGCGGGTCGAGTGTACGCTGCAAACGGACGTTTGTTCGTACAAAGCGATCGGTCGATGCAGTTGCCTGTTTACAAAGTGACGGGACAAATAGTGAAGATAATGAATGTAGTTGAGGGTTTGAATACCGACTATTTGCCTTGTGGTGTATATGTCGTGGCGGGACAAGTAGTCGCAGTAACGGCAGGGAATAAATAAAGAAAAGAATAAAACGAAATATCTATGTTGAAGATTGAAGATTTACATGCCAGCATAAATGGCAAAGAGATATTGAAAGGGATAAACCTCGAAGTGAAACCGGGCGAGGTGCATGCGATTATGGGACCTAACGGTTCGGGGAAAAGTACGCTTTCCGCCGTATTGACCGGTAATCCGGCTTATGAGGTGACTCGTGGCTCGGTCGAGTTTTATGGGAAAGACCTTTTGGCTTTGTCACCCGAGGATCGTTCTCACGAAGGTATATTTTTGAGTTTTCAATATCCGGTGGAGATACCGGGTGTGAGTATGGTTAATTTCATGCGCACGGCTGTGAACGAGCAACGCAAGTACAGTGGTCTCGAACCACTGTCGGCTACCGATTTCTTGAAACTTATGCGGGAAAAGCGGGAGATTGTGGAGCTGGATAATAAACTGGCCGGTCGCTCGGTAAACGAGGGTTTTTCGGGCGGAGAAAAGAAACGGAACGAGATATTCCAGATGGCTATGCTCGAACCCCGTCTTTCCATTCTCGATGAGACCGACAGCGGGCTGGACATCGATGCTCTGCGTATTGTTGCCGGCGGTGTGAATAAATTGAAGTCCGAGAAGAACGCGACGATTGTCATCACACACTATCAACGTTTGTTGGACTATATCGCCCCCGATTTTGTCCATGTGCTCTATAAGGGGAGAATCGTGAAATCGGGCGGTCCCGAATTGGCTCTTGAATTGGAAGAGCGCGGGTATGACTGGATAAAAAAAGAGTTGGGCGAAATTTAAGTCGATATGGGTGCAGTACAACAATATGTAGATTTATATAGGTCTCAAAAAGATTTGATAAATGGCCATTCGTCGGCCGTGATGAACGGGTTGCGCGAAGAGGCTGTGTCTTTGTTGGAGAGTCGGGGATTACCCTCTTTGAAAGACGAGGAACACCGGCGGACAGATATAGAGTCGGTCTATTCTCCCGATTACGGGTTGAATCTGGGTCGGATAGATATAGAGACCAATCCTTATGAAGTGTTTCGTTGCGATGTGCCTAATTTGAGTACGTTGCTCTATTTCGTTGTCAATGACTCTTTTTACAAACGGGTTCAGCCGGTATCATCTAAACTCCCTGACGGCGTTTTGGTGGGTAGCCTTTGTGACATGTCCTTGCAATACCCCGATTTGGTATCGCGTTATTACGGAAAGGTCGCCGATATGAAACGAGACGGGACCGTTGCCTTGAACACGGCTTTTGCCCAAGACGGCTTCTTTTTGTATATTCCGGACGGAGTCGTCGTGGAAAAACCGATACAGTTGGTAAATATCCTTCGGGGCAATGTCGATTTTATGGTGAATCGCCGGTTGTTGATTGTCGTAGGAAAACGGGCGCAGGCCAAATTGCTGGTGTGCGATCACTCGGACGAGGCCACCGTTAAATTTCTGTCGTCGCAAGTTTGCGAGATATTCGTGGACGACGACGCTGTGTTCGACTACTACGATATAGAGGAGTCTTCGGAGAATACATCGAAAGTTTCGTCGGTGTTCGTGCGTCAGGGGGAACGATCTAACGTATTGGTCAATGGTATCGTATTGCATAACGGAGTAACCCGTAATAATTACTATTCGGCTTTTGAAGGAGAGCATGCCGAATTGTCTCTATGCGGTATGGCTATCGCCGATAAAGAACAGGTCGTCGATACGTATACGCATATAGATCATGCCGTTCCTCATTGCCACAGTAATGAGTTGTTCAAATACGTGTTGAATGATTCGGCGCGAGGTTCGTTCAGCGGGCGCATATTGGTTCGACATGGGGCGCAGAAAACCGAAGCCTATCAGAGTAATAAGAATTTGTGTGCATCTCCGCTCGCTAAAATGTACACGAAACCTCAACTCGAAATTTATGCAGACGACGTGAAGTGTAGTCATGGAGCCACGGTCGGTCAACTCGACCAAAATGCCCTGTTTTATATGCGGTCGCGCGGTATTCCCGAGTCCGAAGCTCGCATGTTGTTGATGTTCGCGTTTACCAACGATGTCATCGAGTTGGTACGACTCGATGCCTTGAAAGATCGGCTGCGTCAATTGGTTGAGAAAAGGTTTCGTGGAGAGTTGGCGAAATGCTCCGGTTGTCAAGCATGTCATTAAGATTTATGAGAAAGGAGTGCCGTTATGTTTGATGTCGAAAAAATAAGGGAAGATTTTCCTATTCTGAGTCGGGAGATTTCGGGACGACCGTTAATCTATTTGGATAACGGCGCTACGTCTCAGACTCCCAAGTGTGTGGTCGATCATATTGCCGATACTTACTATCGGGTAAATGCAAATGTGCATCGTGGAGTCCATACGCTTAGTCAAGAGGCTACCGATGCCCATGAAGCCGCCCGCCGTCGGGTGCAACAGTTCATCGGGGCCGGTTCGTCTTCGGAAATTATTTTTACAAGAGGAACAACGGAGGCGATCAATTTGGTGGCTTCTTCTTTTGGCGATGAGTTCCTGCACGACGGCGACGAGGTTATTCTCACCGTTATGGAACACCATGCCAATATCGTGCCGTGGCAACTTTTGCAGCGTCGGCGCAATATCAAGCTCCGGGTAGTTCCCATCGACGAATGTGGAGATTTGAACGTCGATACATATAAGTCTCTTTTCAATGAGCATACTCGTTTGGTCGGTGTCGCCCATGTCTCGAATGTATTGGGGACGATTAATCCGGTGCGTGAGATGATCGCTTACGCTCATGCGCAGGGGGTTCCTGTCTTAGTGGACGGCGCACAAGCCGTACCTCATTTGCGGGTGAATGTACAAGAGCTCGATGCCGATTTCTATGTGTTCTCGGCTCATAAAGTATATGGACCTACGGGGATAGGTGTGTTATACGGTAAAGAAAAGTGGCTCGATGCCATGCCACCTTATCAAGGAGGCGGGGAGATGATCGCTCATGTCGATTTCTCGGGTACGACTTTCGGGGAGTTGCCTTTCAAGTTCGAGGCCGGTACACCGGACTATGTGGGGACGAGCGCTTTTGCGACGGCTTTGGATTATGTCGATCATATAGGATTGGAAGCTATTGCCGCTCATGAAAACGAATTGTTGCGTTATACGACCGATCGATTGCAAGACATAGAAGGTATGCGCATATTCGGTACTTCGGAGCATAAAAGTTCGGTTATTTCGTTTTTGGTGGACGGGATACACCACTACGATATGGGTATGTTGCTCGATAAATTGGGTGTTGCCGTTCGCACGGGGCATCATTGTGCACAACCGTTAATGACCTCTCTCGGTATCGAGGGTACAGTGCGAGCCTCGTTCGCCGCATATAATACGAAAGCCGAAGCGGAAGCATTTGTTGCGGCTGTGGAGCGTGTCGTTCAGATGTTTCGGTAGAACCGGTTTTTATCGAAATCGTTTTTTCCCTTTGAGAAAATAGTCTATTGTTATGTTGCGCCTGGATTCGGGGAATGTTTTTAATAAGTCGGTATTCGGAAATTCGGTGTATCGTTTGCGCATTTGCCGAAAGTCATTGTGGGCGCGTAGTATGGCACGGGCATGGGAAAACTGTCCTAAAAGGGCGAACCGCACAAAAGCCAGCGTGTCATAAAGCCTGCGGACAAACAGTGTCTTTTTCCCTTCTTTGCAGGGCAGGTTCTTGTGCAACATTAAAAGGTTGTTGCGAAAGTTGAGATAGGTTTTCCGGGGATTGGCGGCATCGAGTGATGCTCCTCCCAAGTGATAGACCGTGCTTTGCGGTACGACAGCGATGCGGTATCCTGCGAGATGGATGCGCCAGCAAAGATCAATCTCTTCCATGTGCGCGAAGAATGAAGGATCTAATCCTCCGACTTTTTTATAGATTTCAGAGCGGACGAAAAGAGCCGCACCACTGGCCCAGAAGATGTCGCATATATCGTCGTATTGTCCTCGGTCGGTTTCGAGGGTATTGAAAATTCTTCCCCGGCAGAACGGGTAACCGTAACGATCGATAAATCCGCCGGCCGCACCTGCGTATTCGAATTCTTCACGCTTCCTTAATGACTTGATTTTGGGTTGACAAGCCGCTACATCGAGGTTGCCCTCCGCAAATTCCAACAGAGGTTCGAGCCAGTGTGGAGTGGTTTCGACATCGGAGTTAAGCAATACGGCGTATTTGTAATCCAGCATCTCCAACGCCTTGTTGTAGCCTGCGGCGAATCCGTAATTTTGAGGGAATAGCAGCGTTTTAACTTGTGGAAATTCCTGTTTGAGAACTTCGACCGAGTTATCGTCGGAACCATTGTCAACGACTATGACATCGGCTATATTGGCATTGGTGTGGGCACATACCGAAGGAAGAAATTTACGCAGTAAATCCTCTCCATTCCAGTTGAGTATAATGACGGCGATTTTTTTCATATCATGTACCGGGAAAATCCTCGTGTTTGTATTTCCAACGTTTGTGAGTCCACAACCATGCCCACGGATTCCTGAGAATCGTTTTTTCCATGATGGCCGTGTAGCGATCGGTGATTTCGAATTCGGGCAGTTCGTTGGGGCGCAGGGCTATTTCTCGTATAGTCGTTTTGTAGTATCCGCGCTTAACGATTTCGACATCGAAGTAAAGAACGGCGAAATCCGTTTTACGGGCGATTTTTTCGAATCCGGTCAATACGGGAGAGTCTTGCGAAAGGAATCGAGCCCAATGGTGTATATTTGTCGGTGAGGGGGTTTGATCGGACATGAAGCCTGTAATGGACGGTTTGCCCGAACGTTTCATTTGTAAGATGGCTCTTAACGTCTCTTGTTTGGCTATACATACGGAACCGAATCGGGAACGAAGTTTCAGGAAAAAACGATCGAACCACTTGTTTTTCAAGGGGCGATATATTTGTGCGAACATGACATCGGGTGTGCGAGTCCACAGCGTTACGGACGGAACCCATTCCCAATTACCGAAATGCCCTAACAGGATAATGATAGAGCGGTTTTCTGCAAAGAGGCGGTCTATGATTTCTACCTGTTCGAATTTCATGCGGCGACGCATTTCCTCGTCGGAGATATGCATTAGCTTTATAGTTTCGACGATATAGTCGCAGAAGTGGTGATAAAATTTCTGTTCCAGTTGTTTCAGTTCCTTGTCGGTCTTATCGGGAAACGCTTTGCGCAGATTTTCGGATACTAATTTTCTCCTGTAATGAACAATGTAATATAGAGGGAAATATAAAATATCGGATAGAATATATAGTATCCGCATGGGCAAAATAGCATGCAGTTTGAACCACAGGTAAAGCGGAGAATAGACGATATTTTGAAGAGTCTCTTTTTTCATATCACGAATTTATATTTCGATTGCGAGCAGAGCATCTCCCGACTCGTTAAATTCTCCTAATTTAACAGGGCGGCAAGTATTTACCCACTCTTTACGATAGGGCATTTCTACCCGTATGTAGTTGTCGGTGAATCCATGCATAGGAGCCCCTTTGCGCGGTTGCTCGAACAATACAGGACGTATTGTCCCTTGAAATTTATAATAGAAGTCGTGCAATTTCTTCTCGGAGATTTCGAGCATGCGACGGCAACGCTCGTGTCTTTCGGGGACGGGAACGACCGGATTGATTTTCAACGCTTGCGTTCCGGGTCTTTCGGAGTAGGTAAACACGTGTAGTTGTGAAATGTCGAGGCTTTCGACGAAACGACGGCTTTCCTCGAACAGTTCTTCGGTTTCGCCCCGTACACCGGTAATGAGATCGACGCCGATGAATGCATCGGGTATCTTTTCCCGTATGGTTTCGATTTTACGGGCAAATAAATTGGTGTCGTAGTGACGGTGCATCAATTTCAAAACGGTGTCGCTACCCGATTGCAGAGGTATATGGAAATGAGGGGCGAATCGTTTCGACCGGGCGACGAACGAAATGATGTCGTCGGTCAGTAGATTGGGTTCTATCGAGGATATACGGTAGTGTTCGATTCCTTCTATTTGATCAAGAGACTCGATGAGATCGAGAAAGGTTTCTCCGGTTTGTTTGCCGAAGTCTCCTATGTTGACTCCGGTAATGACAATTTCTTTTCCTCCGGACAGGGCTACTTCCCGAGCTTGTTCGGTAAGTTGTTCGATGGTTCCGCTTCGGCTTCTGCCCCGTGCGAACGGAATCGTACAATAGGTACAGAAGTAGTCGCAACCGTCTTGAACTTTTAAAAAATATCGGGTGCGGTCACCTCGGGAACAAGAGGGAGAGAATTTTTTGATGTCTTTGGTAGGGGTCGTGACGATATTTCCTTTTTGTTTTTTCTGCAAGTCTCCCAAGTATTGCAGGATATCGAGTTTTTGTTCAGCTCCTAAGATCAAATCGACATCGGGAATATGGGATATTTCTTCGGGTTTGAGTTGTGCGTAGCAGCCGGTGACGACGATAAACGCTCCGGGGTGTTGCCGGGCTATCTTACGGATTGTCTGACGACATTTTTTATCGGCTAGTTCGGTTACCGAACAAGTATTGACCACGCAAATGTCTGCTTTCTCTCCCGATCGTACTTTGCGAATACCGTTTTCTTCGAGAATTTTTCCAAGTGTGGAGGTCTCGGCAAAATTAAGTTTACAGCCCAATGTATAGTAGGCCGCTGTTTTATTTTCGAATGTATGGACGTCTATCATATTCAGCCGGTCGTGATGCAAAATAGAAAACAAAGGTACTCATTTCGTTTGAAAATACCTTCCCATAGATTTCTAATAGTTGTTTATGAGGGAACTATTTTGCAAACTATGTTGTATATTTGTCGGCAAATGCACAAATAAACAGGATTTGGTACAACCGAATATCATTTGTTTCTGTTTCCGTTTGTACTATCTTTGTTACCAAACTATTTAAATCTTGAATATGATTCCCGAAAATTTTATAAAGCTATATGAGTCAAGTTTTCGTGAAAACTGGGATTTGCCAGCTTTGACCGATTATAATGAACAACGTACGCTCACGTATGAAGACATGGCGCGAGAAATCGCAAAATTGCATATCCTTTTTCGCCATTGTCAAATCAGAAGAGGCGATAAGATCGCATTAGTGGGAAAAAATACGTCTAACTGGTGTATCGCCTTTATGGCCACCGTTTCGTATGGTGCTATTTTGGTTCCGATCCTTCAAGAGTTCAACCCTCATGATATACATCATATTATCAATCATTCCGATTCGGTGTTGCTGTTTGTCGGCGATCATATTTGGGAAAATATCGAAATGGAGAAGTTACCCGAAGTGAGGGCTGCTATTTCTTTGCAAGATTTTTCTTGCCTCGTGCAACGCGATGGCGAGGAGATTGCCAAGTGTTTGCGGGAGATGAAGCGGAAATTCAAAGCTACTTATCCGAACGGTTTCAATAGAGAGGACATCAAGTATGCCGATTTGGATAACGACAAAGTTATTTTGATTAATTATACATCGGGGACAACCGGATTTAGTAAGGGAGTGATGCTAACCGGGAACAATTTGGCGGGGAATGTCATGTTCGGTGTTCGTTCTCACTTGCATTATAAGGGGAGTAAATGTATTTCGTTCTTACCGTTGGCTCATGCTTACGGGTGTGCCTTCGATTTGTTGGTTCCTTTGGCCGTGGGTACACATATCACGTTGTTGGGTAAGATTCCTTCCCCTAAAATTTTGCTGAAAGCGTTGGAAGAGATAAGGCCTAATTTGATTATTTGTGTTCCTCTGATTTTAGAAAAAATTTATAAAAAACAGATACAGCCGTTGCTCAATAAAACGCCTATGCGGTGGGCGTTAAATATTCCTATATTGGACAGTCGGATTTACGGACAGGTGAGGAAGAAATTGATCGATGCTTTCGGAGGCCGATTCGAGGAGGTGATTGTGGGTGGAGCCCCGATAAATAGGGAGGTAGAGACTTTCTTGCATAAAATAAAATTTCCCTTTACGGTAGGATATGGAATGACCGAATGCGCTCCGTTGATCAGTTATACACCCCATCGGGAGTTTAGACCGGAATCGTCGGGGCGGACATTGTTCGGGTATGTAGAGACCAAAATAGATTCTCTCGATCCGGAAAATATTCCCGGTGAAATATGTGTACGGGGCGAACATGTGATGAAAGGTTATTATAAAAACGAGGAGGCGACGAAAGCGGTTCTCGATGAGGACGGGTGGTTGCATACCGGTGATATGGGAACCATAAGCGCCGATGGTACTATTTTTATAAAGGGTCGCTCTAAGACAATGATTCTCACTTCGAACGGGCAAAATATTTATCCCGAGGAAATAGAGGCTAAACTGAATAATATGCCTTTTGTGATGGAAAGCCTAATTGTCGAGCGGGACGGGAAATTAGTCGCTTTGGTATGTCCCGACTATGAAGCGATGGATAGTTACGGTGTCTCTAATAGAGATTTACCGATGGCTATGGAGGAGGTCAGAAATAATTTAAATAAGATGTTGGCTCCATACGAGCAGATTACTCGCATTCAACTTTATCCGAATGAATTCGAGAAAACACCTAAAAGGAGTATAAAACGATATTTATATGATAATTGAACTTTTTTTGAATCATTTTTTACAGAAAAAATGAAAGATTCTGAAAAAAAAGTAAGATTAAGAGTACAACATATAAAAAGAATATATACCTTTGTGGCGTTTTTGAAGCAAAAAAATATTGTTTTATCTTTAATTTGAAGGAAATGAAAAAGTTAGTTTTGTTCTTCGCTGTTGCATTTGCAATGTCTTTCGCTTCTTGTGGCAATAAAGCCGCTGAATCTACAGAAGCTACTGATAGCGTTGCTGTTGTAGAAGAAGTTGCAGTAGAAGTAGTTGATACTGTTGCTGCTGACTCTGTTGCAGTTGACTCTGCTGCTGTTGTTGCTGAATAATTTGCAACTTAAACAAGGAAAGAATTGGAGCTACTCTCGGGCGAGAGATAGCTCTTTTTATTTTTAGTCTGGCTCGTTGTTCATGTGCTTGATTACCCGACAAGGATTTCCCACCGCCACACAGTCGGCAGGAATGGAACGGGTGACTACGCTGCCGGCGCCTATGACACTGTTACGCCCGATCGTAACTCCCGGCAAGATAATGGCTCCACCTCCTATCCATACATTATCTTCGATTTTTATGGGAAGTGCGAATGTATTGCAAATGGCCTTACTTTCGTCCCAATTTTGCATGGTTCTTTCTTTTACATTTGTCGAGTGTGTGGCTGTGTATATTTGTACGTTGGAGGCAATCAAAACATTATTGCCTATTTCGATACGATTATTATCTACGAATGTACAGTTCATGTTGATAATGACTTTATTGCCTACGAATATATTTTTTCCGTATTCGCAGCGAAAGTCGATGTCTACATGGACATTTTCTCCCAAATGCCCGAACATTTCCCGTAAGATGGCTTCTTTTTGTTTCGTGTCGGCATAATCCGTAGAATTTAATTTTACAAGCAGACGTTTGGTTTTTAATGTCATCTCTGCCAATTCTTTGTCTTTCCCATCAAAGATTTCTCCGTCCATACATTTTTGAAATTCTGTTTTCATGTTCTTAAATTACAGATTATTGTTTATTGATAAAATTATCTATGCTTGCATGAGTCTTCCCGCCGTCGGCGACAGGTGTTTTTATGACCTGCGCCTCGGGAAGTTTGGTATGTATTTCAAGTTCTATGGTTTCGATGGTTCAAATAGCCGATAGAGAACTTTTGAAGAACCCCGGTGTTATAGCCGTTTTTTATCGGTCAGTTTCTCAGGTTTTTTAAAACTTACCGCTTATTTTATTTTCATGATTTTCCGAATCGTATTGGGTATTTCGATGTTATCGTTCAAAGCTCCGAATTGTCGGGCTTGGCAGCCAATGGCGTAGAATGGAACGAATCCACCCGTGTGTGAAAAGCTGGTCCAGCCTACTCCTATTTTTTTATTCAATAGAGCAATGGCATCGGCAACGAGCGGTTCGCTTTTTGCATATAGTGTAATTTCCTGTTTACTGCTTTTTTTAACAATCGTCTCGTAGTAGCATTGCATTAACTGGGCCTCCTCCCCTGCGTTTACAGGAATTTTATCCCATAATCCGGTGTTCTCGGCCAATATTTTTTTTGTTTTTTCCCAAGTATCTATTTCTCCTGTCTCTCTCATTTTTTGAAATAATTTGGAGAGGGATTCTTTGGACATTTTCTGATAGTTTACATACTCCCAGTTGAAAGGGTGTGTAGTCGTTTCTCCAATGGTGAGCCCTCCGGTTTCGTGGTCGGCGGTTACGATGATGAGAGTTTCATCGGGGTGTTTCTTATAGAATTCGTATGCCAAGCGTACACTTCGATCGAATTCGATAGTTTCCTTAATTGTCGTAGCTATATCACGTGGGTGAGAAGCGTGATCGATACTTGCGCCTTCGATCATCATGAAAAATCCTTTTTTATTTTTCTTTTTATATAGTTTTTCTATACCAGCTTGAACCATAAACTCCAAACCTAATTTACCGGGCTCCCTTTCTATCACGTAGGGTAACCATTTTTTGAGTGTGGTATCGGTATCTACTAGGAGTATTTTGTCTGCATTTTTTTGGGAGTTATAGCCTTCCGGACCTCGGCATACCGTGTAGCCTTTTTGGCGATAGTAGTCGTATATATAAGGTTGGCTTGGGTCTCTCCTGTTAAATGGTTTCATTAATGTACTCCCGGCTAAAAAATCGAATTGGCTATCTGCGCCTTCTTTACCTATTTGGTAGGTGTCGTTTCGCATTTGCCCGGCATAAAAGGCCGCAGGGGTAGCATCGTCGAGTTGCCCGCTGGTGATAATTCCGATTGCATATCCTTTGTCTCTCAGTTGTTTGGCAACAGAGGTTAACGGTTGTTTGTCAGGACCGATTCCGATATGAGCTAAATTGGTTTTATGGCCGGTAGCCAATGCTGTGCCTGCGGCAGCAGAGCAAGTGATGAGACTATTGTTGGCATAGGTTCTGATGGCGGAACGGACAGGGAAATCGAGGAAAACCAGCGATTCGTTTCCATCTTCATAGTTCCCGTTTTCGTAGAAAAGTTGGGTTGCCATTACATGGGCAAAACTCATGCCGTCACCGATACAATAAAAGATGTATTTGGGTGTTTTTGCGGATAATGCGGCCGTAAAGAATAGGGCGATGAAAAGAACCAAAGACTTTTTTGCAAATTGTTTCATAGGCTTTTGTGTGTTAATGTTATTGTTTTTCTTTTTTTTATTTCATAGAGCAACTGAGTGATTTGGGCCGATTCATTGTTTCACTGTATGTATTTCCAAATCGGTCTGTTACTTTTATTTCTATGGTAGAGGTTGCGTTCGATGCTGTGGCCTTGAACATATGGGCGGTCGCACAGGAAACGAAATCGGCTGTCGGGGTAGCCCCTACGTTTAGCCTTTTGGCTTCGTAAGAAATAATATGTAAGGGGTCTTTGGCAACGACTCGTGTCACCTCCAAAGGTTTGCCGTTTTCGGTCATCTCGACTTTCCATTCCGGGTCATATCCCCAAACATTGACCAATATCTCGTTCTTATTATTTTTTGTCCCGTAAGTATCGCTGTAAGCTCCCATTTCCGCTTCTGTGGACTCAGGGGCAAAGGCTTCGGCTGTAATATGACATTGGTTCAGGTCGTAGCTGCGGAACTGTTTCGATTCTTCCTCTTTGATTCCTTTGTAGAGCCATTTTACATCGTTGTCGTTTATTGAGAATATTTTGTACCCACCGGGTGAACCGTCTTTGCAAATATGGTTGTTTGCATATCCGTTTTTACCGGTCCACCACCATGTCGCGCATACCGCTGCAATATTATGTTCGATAAGTTGATCGGAGGGTTCGATGGTGTAATTGATGTGGGTATGCCCAGTGATGACATGAGCGTTGGTAAATTCTTTAAGGTAGTTGACCAGTGTCGATCCTCCGCTCATGGAAATAGTATTTTTTTGTGGCAAAGATGTGGGGTTGGCATATAGTTGTGCGTGCATGGCTACGAATAGTGGCGCATTTTTGTCGGTAACGGTCGCTAAGTCCTTTTTTAACCAACTGAGCTGGTCTTCCGTGAGTTTCTTGTTGTAGTTACGTTTGCCGATCGTTCCTTGACTGGCTCCTGTATTGATGTATTGAATGTTGTCCAATACAATATAGTGTGCATTCCCCAAATTGAAAGAATAGTAAGTTGGCCCTATGATATCTTTGTAAGCCTGCTCGGCTTGCCAGTCGTCTGCACAGTAAGGGTTGTTATCGTGATTTCCTGTACAGTTGAAAATGGGCAGATCGACCGATTTGATAGTGATCAGGTACTTGCTTAAATCATAACGATTGGAATACCAATATTGATCCCAAGTCATATCGCCCAACGTGAGGCCGTATACTTTTTTGCCTTCTGACCTATATTTTTCTACCGTGGTATTTAAGTCTGGTAGAAATCTCAGTTTAAACTGAGATAGGTCATTGTTGCGGTTGGCCAAGTGCATATCGGCTAAGGCTAATAAAACATGATTGGTGTTGTCGGTTGCGGTGAGTTCGAAGTCGTGTTGTTCTACGGAATCGTCTTTTGCCAAACGATAGAAAAAAACGGGTTGGTTGTTGTCTTTAATCGCAACTTCGTAATTTCCCGGAACAGAGATAAATACAAATCCACTTTTTTTATCGGATTGTATATAATATCGTCCTTGCTCGTCGGTCTGTACTACGTTATATCCGTCGGATACGACGACATTGGGTAAGGGTTTATTTTCGCAATATACTACACCTTTGAGAGTCATGCCGGCAATATCGGGAATGTTTAAGTCTACGGCATTCTCGATAATCAATGTCGTTTTTCCCAATCGACAGGAATCTGTTTCCCGTTTGAGCCATAACTGGTATGTATCGGAGACGATATTTTTCGGTATGACAATGTCGGCACTCTGTTTCGTAACCGAGGCAAGAAGTAACGCATAGGTATTGTTGGCGGCGGTCTCGGATATCAAAGCGACTGTATCGGATTGCAGAAATCCTTCGCCTTGCATGGTAACCGTACTGTCCGGTGAGGTATGAATTTGGGCTTCGATCGAGAAATTTTTAATTTCTATCTTTGAGCTTACCGAGTCGGTAGGGGGGATAATACCTTCCGGAATACTCTCTTTTTCGGAACAGTTTTGAAATAAAAATGAGCTGCCAATCAGTGTACTTACGATTCCTATGGTTTTCAACAGTGTTTTCATGGTAAATCTTTATTTATTAGGAATAACAAGTATGGCGTTGCTTACTTCTCTTTCTCCTTCGTGGTCGAATTTTTTGTTATCGTACGGGTGATTGACGATTCCCGTTTTATTGTTCCACAAGCTGGAAGACCCTCCACCATCGAGATTCAATGCGTCGCGCATGCCTAATTGTTTTGCCAAATAAGATAGTTCATCGATAGACATACCTACCGAATGTTTTTTGAAACGGCCGTCCACCACTACCATCATGATTTGGTTGTCTGGGGTAATGCCGATAAAAGCGCGAGGGTGGCGCTTGAAGAAACCTTGTGGAACGTCGGAACTGTGGGCGTTTCCTTTGGTGGCTTTGCCTGTGTTTTCTGGGAAGGTCGGAGCCATTTGGCGTACTCCGTTTTTCAACAATAGAGGTCCTGCGGCCAAAATGTTTTTGTATTTTTTGCCCAATTTTTTACTTGTGATGGAGTCGAAGGCATGAATTTTTATTTTGTTTTTATCTGTGGAGATAGCCCCGTCTGTGCGAAAGGCTTCGGCACGGGTGGTTTCTCCACGAACGATACCGTCGAGCCGTATGAATGTCGTGGGGGCTCCTGTTTTTACATTGAAGTAGCTGCCGTTGATTGCGGCTTCGGCCTGATTTTCCTTTGCCAAATGGCTGGTCATCGTCATTTGCGGAGCTTGTACGATTTGAGTTTTATACTTTTTAGGATCGTATTTTATGATAGAAATTTGTTGGGGTGAATCGAATACGTGTATATTCGTGTACATGCATACTGCTCCGTGTTGCAACGTATCGGTATGCCATTGTGCATGGGCGATAGCCAATGAGTCTTGTCGTGTTTGTGCGTATCCGCATGGAACGACGAGCGATAAGAGTATCGCTGAAAAAATAAGTCTAATGTATTTCATTTCGTTATAAAATAGTTTCGTTTTGAGACTATAAAAGTAATAAAACGATTCGAAAAAAAACATATGATTGACATTTATAAATATTGGGAAAAGGGTTTTATATAAAAATTAACATATATAATGCTTTCTAAACATTTTTGTTTTGAGTTGAATTATCGTGGAATGTAAGTCGTTTTCCTCGGGTTCGATTGCATGCTTTCCCTTCGGAGAATACTTCGTTTCCGTTGACGAAAGTACGATCGATCGATATTGGGAATGTGTGTCCCTCGAAAGGAGACCATTTACATTTCGACAGAATATTTTCTGTTGTTACTGTGTAGGGTTTGCAAGGGTCGACGACAACGATATCGGCGTAGTGCCCGGAGCGCAGGTATCCCCGGCGGTCGATGCGGTAGAGCGTCGCCGGAGCGTGGCACATCTTTTCAACGACTTGCTCGATCGTGAATTCTCCTTTTAGAGAAAGTTCCAACATGGTTTGCAGAGAATGCTGTATCAGCGGACCACCGGATGCCGCTTTCAGACAGGAACCTTGTTTTTCGCTCCATAGGTGAGGGGCGTGGTCTGTCGCCACGACATCTAGTTTGCCGCATCGAAGTGCATCGAGCAGAGCCCGACGATCGGCACAGGTTTTGATGGCAGGATTCCATTTTATGCGGTTCCCGAATTGGGCGTAGTCGTTGTCGTCGAACCAGAGATGGTGCACGCATACTTCGCTCGTGATATGTTTTTCCGAGAGTGGTTTATGATTGTCGAAAAGAGACATTTCCCGTGCCGTGGAGAGGTGTAGGACGTGCAATCGGGTATCGTATCTTGTCGCTAATTCTACGGCTTTGGCCGAAGATGTATAGCAGGCCTCGGCACTGCGGATAAGAGGGTGGAAGAAAATGGGTAAATCCTCTCCGAAGCGTTCGGTATAATACTTTTTGTTAGCTTGTATAATGGATTCTTGTTCGCAATGTACGGCGATGAGCGCAGGAATTTCGGCGAAGATCCGTCGTAATGTTTTTTCGTTGTCTACCAGCATGTTTCCGGTAGATGATCCCATGAAAATTTTTACACCGCAAACCTGTGAGAAGTCAACCTGTTTCAGTACCTCGAAATTGTCGTTGGTAGCGCCGATATAAAAAGAATAGTTCGCCGGGGAAACTTTGGCTGCACGGGAGTATTTCCATTCGAGGGCTTCGAGGGTCGTCGTTTGGGGAACGGTATTGGGCATTTCCATAAATGAGGTGATTCCTCCTGCGACCGCTGCAACCGATTCGGTGGCGATCTCGGCTTTATGAGTGAGTCCCGGCTCTCTGAAATGCACTTGGTCGTCGATGACTCCGGGGAGAATCCATTTACCCGAGGCGTCGATGATACGGTCTGTGTTGCATACGATATTTTCAGGAAGTTTTCCCTTTATGACGGATTCGATAAACTCTCCTTTGACGATGATGCTCCCGATGAAGTGTTCTCCATCGTTTACGATCGTTCCGTTTGTAATGATTGTTCTGCACATGACCGGTTGTCTTTTGGGGCGTCGGCGGTTAATTTCTCTTCTTGGGGTATTTGCGGAACCAACTGTTTATTTTTAATCTGATGACTCCGAATACAGCTTCACCGAATATGCTGGTGTTCATTTTACTTTCACCCAATACTCGGTTAATGAATATAATGGGTACTTCTTTAATGGTGAATCCGTATTTGTAGGTCGTGAATTTCATTTCGATTTGAAAGGCATATCCTTTGAATCGGATTGAATCGAGTCCAATCGTTTCGAGTACCCGACGTCGGTAACAAACGAATCCTGCGGTCGTGTCGTGTATTTTCATACCGGTAACGAAACGCACATACTTTGATGCGAAATAGGACATCATGACTCTTCCCATAGGCCAATTAACTACGTTCACTCCCGTGACGTAGCGGGAACCGATAGCCATATCCGCACCACCGGTTTTGCAAGCGGCCAACAGATTCATCAGGTCTTTGGGGTTATGGGAAAAATCGGCATCCATCTCGAAAATATATTCGTATCGGTGTTCGATAGCCCACTTGAATCCTGCAATATAGGCTGTTCCCAGCCCTTGTTTCCCGGTTCGTTCCATGAGGTGGAGAGCACCCGGAAATTGTTTTTGTAAATCTTTGACAATCGCTCCTGTTCCGTCGGGGGAGTTATCGTCGATGATGAGTATATGGAACTGACGGGGAAGTTCGAATACGGCATGGATAATTGCGGCAATGTTTTCTTTCTCATTGTAAGTGGGAATGAGAACTATGCTGTCTGATCTCGAAAGCGCTGTACTGTCCATATAGGTGTTATTAGTGTATTTGTCGAAACAGATTGTGCAGACGACATATAAATTTATGATGTCGTGTCGTTTCGCCTCTGTTTTTATGTTCTACAAATATAAGTACTTTTTTTATTCGGACTTTCGGAACAGGCAAAAAAGGTGTGAATGAAGGGTAATAAAACTTGACGTGTGCTTGTTCGCCGATAGCATAAAGGCTAAACCCTGAAAAGGGTTTAGCCTTTATGAATAAGGATAATCGATCAGTCGAACGATTTATCGGACTATGACTTTGAACGATTTTCCATCGATGCGAACAATATATATGCCGGTTTCAACGCGAATCCGGTCTTTGTAAGAAATAATCTCGTCGAAAATTTTGCTACCGTCTATTTTGAATATTTCGGCTTGCCGGTTATCGACATTTTCAATGACGATCGTGTGGCCGGCGGCATATACTTTTATCGGGTTTCCAGATGTCTCATCGATACCCGATTGAGACCTATCTACCGTAACCGTGTTGGAATATGGCGATTCTCCTTTATCGAATACGGCCGTGACATTGTAGGTATAAATGTTTCCTTTTTCTATTTCCGTGTCGGTATAGCCCTCGGTCGCCGGGAGTTGTTTGTACAGTTCGCCATTGCGATACAGGTTATATCCATTGAGGATAAGCGTTTCATCGGGCATATTGGCTGCAATAAACTCTATATCGTCGATGAGCAAACCGATTTTGCCCGAAGATATACAGTGGATTGCGACATATTTGGCATTGTCCGGCAGTTTGAAGCTGTATTTGTTGTATCCGTTTTCAGGATCTCGCTCCAATCCATCGGGGACGATTGTTTCGCTACCTTCGAGGATTACGAAGTTGTCGATGTCGTTGTTGCCGGTCGAGTACACGATCTCGAACTTGTCATAGCCTTCTCCTCCATACATAAAAGGAATTGAGCGAGCCCAGAAACTGATACTTCTATTGCCATCTTTAAGCTCGGGTAATATCAGGTAATCGTCGTTGGCAGCTCCTCCCATAGTACTCCAACAAGCGAACAATTGTTTGCCCGAGTGAGCGGTGAGGCCATAGAAAGTCAATTGTTGTGACAGAGATTCGGAGTTCGTACTCATGACTTGGAATGCCATTTTCGCTTCGCTGTTCGGGTATTGGGGAGCCCATGCGTTTATCTTGGCCGTCGTTTGGCCATCGTTGTCGTACACCGTGTAGTCTCCGATAGTTCCGGTACGATTACTGTCGTCAATTCCGCCGATACTCCACTCTTCGTAACTTTCGATGTCGTCGGTAGCGGGATCTGGGATACAGGATAAAGCGGGTCTGCTCCATGTGAGCGATACCGAGTTGTCGTTATCTTCGGCACTGAGGTTGTCGATGGTGGGATATTTGGGTCGTTCGACTGCGACCGACAGTGCAGCCGAGTTGTTGTCTGTGTCGAGATCGCCATCGAATTCTATTTTTGCAGTGAGGTCGAAGACCGTACTGTTTACCGGTGATGAAAGAACGAAATCGAAAGTCTCGTAGGCATCGGGCCGTATGGGTTTACCGTTTTGTTCTGCAATGAGTTTGTCTCCCGAATAGATACATACTTTGTAGTCGGTAGCCTCATTGGTTCCATCGTTATATATCTTGACAGAATAGTCTGCCGGCTTTGCCCCGATAACCGATTCGGGACCTGTAAATCCATTCAGAACAAGATCGTTTGCCAGTTGGTCGAAAATTCGCAGGTTATCGATCATGATGCTTTCGGCGCCCCAATCTTCGGTTGCTCCGAGAATACCTATTTGCAGAAAGTCTGCGTTGCGATAGTTACTAAGGTCGATGGCGTGGCATTTCCATATATTATTGTCTGCGCTATTGATTTCGAGAAGCGTTGTCCAATTTGTACCTAAATCGACACTTGCCTGAATATGAATCTCGGATAACCCGTCGGGATTATTTACCCATACTTTCAACACCGGATTTTCGAGTGCAGCGACGTTTATTTTGGGAGAAACCAGTCGGTACGAGCCGGGTCCGCTGAACGATATCCAACCGTCATCGCCGTCTTGTGCTCCCAATATTGTGGAGAAACTGGTCTGTGTTACCGACCAATCGCCATATCCTTTTTCGACGATGTCGATTGCCCACGGGTCGTTTTCGGTTTTACCCTCAGGCCAAGACTCTATGAATGGAGCCGGATAGGGAGTCCCGAAAAGTATGGAGTTGGTGGGTGTGGCTTCGCCCTCGCCTGCGATACTTTTTGCGCTTATTTGATAACTTAGAAGCATTTGTCCCGAATCGGCGTTCAATGATTCGTCGGTATAGGTAAGTCCGGTTATTTCGGTGGCAGTCGAAACAGACATCGGCTGCAATTGCGAAATCTGGTAGGTTAGTTTTTCGAGGTCGATGTAACCGCCGTTGATACCTGTCACAGGTGCTTCCCATGTAAGTACTGCCTTGTCTCCGGCTTGTACTAGGTGTGGGTTTATAACAGCGGTGGGAATGTCTATCCCGATGTATGCATTGCATTCTGTTTCGTATCCTTTTCCAGCCTCATTAAAGAATGCGATCGAGTAGGTATTGAATCCGTTAGCAGCCTGAGTATCGGTTATGGATACTTCGCTACCGGGTTGTGGATTGTCGATGCTTCCTACAAGTCTTTCTTTTGTTTTGTTCCAAATTTCGGCTTTGGCGATTGTTGTCAAGTTGCTGCCATCGGCTCGCTTAGAGGGGGCGGTCGCCGATATGGTCGCTCCGAGCGCTCCTTCGGGAGCGGCAACAGCGTTCATTTCGTCTGTCGCTGCTGGGGCAAGCGCGTTGATCGGCTCTGTAATTTCGATGGAATAGATATATAACGACCCCATGTATTTATCGCTGATACCGTGAATACCTATATAATATGTTCCGTCGGATTGAGGCGAGAATACAGCTTGGAAGGTCTCTTCTTTCGAGGTCGTGAAGAAATTAGGTTCTATGATGACGTTTGTCAAAGCGTCGGCTGTTGCTTCTGTCCCGTATTTTACTTCAAACCGTTCTTTGTAAGTGGCGCTACTGGAACGTCCTTTTAAGATGAGGGTATATAGGAAACCCGCTTTCAACTTCATGGCCGGAGAGACGATCCAGTCGTCGGCGGCGAGTGTGCGGCTATAATTGAGTTGTGCACCGTTGACCGTTGCCGTCCATGCTTTGTCGTCCTCGTTGGCATTGATGATGGTGTATTGGTCGAAACTATCCATCGACTTGAACGAATGGTTGTAAGGTGGTTCGAGATATGAACCGAGCATTATTCCATCGGATAGAGCGGGAGCACTTTGTCGAGTGCCGTCTGAGACTGTGATTTCGTATGTGTATTCACCCAGAATGAGAGGTAGCTCTGTATCCGTGACGGTCGTTTCGGTCGTTCGGGTGGCGATAATCTTGTTGTCGGGTTTGCGTATGACGTTATAAGTCAATAGGCTTGTATTTACATATCCTCCATGTTGCCCCTTTGTTACTGCTTCCCATGCGATTGTTACATTGTCGCTTTCTCGGTTGACCGTGATTCCTGTGACAGTTGCCGGAGTATCTGTGCCGACATAGAATGAGGCCTTGTAAGCCGGACCTGTGCCATGTATTGTATTTGTCGTGATTTCCAAGGTGTGGCTCCCTTCGGATAGGGTTATCGGCAGTTCTACAAGCGAACCGGCGGTCGATGTGCCTGACGAAATGGCTTCATCGTCGATTTCGATGGTGTAGTTTATATCGCCGGAGAGTTTGTTGCCACTGACAGTCGTAGTGGGGAGTTTGAAAGATATTGTGCCTGAAAGGGCTGCTCCTTCGAATGCAATGTCGATGTCGGTAACGCTTCCCGGCCCTTCGAGGTCTGCGTTAGGACTTAGGGAATATAGTCCCACAAATTCTTCCAAATCGTTAAAGGATCCGAGTAGTGTGGCCTCTCCCGTATCGGTGTTTACTTGATAGATACCGGAGGTATTTTCGTTGCAGGCCGCCCAATAAAGTTGTTTGGTCGTGAAGTCGAAGCATCCGCTTTGCTGGTAAAGAGGGGTGTATCCGGTAGCTCCGATAAGGCTGTACGAGCCGTCTTCGGTATTGAATTTGTATAAATCTCCCATTTGGGAAATGCCATATACTTCACCGATGGAATTGGCCGCGATGACTACGAATCCGGCAGGATAACCCTTGTCGTCTTGCAGGGTGATATCCGATAGCTTGTTTACTGCTCCGGTTTCAAGGTTGAGAGTTCCGAATACATAACCGTTTTTAGTCGTGTTGTAGAAGGCTCCGTACACTTTTTGGTCTGCCGGATTCCAAGTCATATCGGTGGAAATAGTCGTTAAAGGTATTGCTTTACGGCTTACCTCTGTCCACGATTCGATGTCGTAACAAATCAATTCGTTGCTTATCGTCGTACCGCTTAATTTTGTATAGGTAATACAGTAGAAATATTTTGCATCGACGAGAGTCGCTCCTCCATTGGCTCCTATCGGTCCGGCTTCGGGACGATACACCAATTCTGTCTTAGGGTTGTCTGTCGTATTGAATTTGTAGATACCCATAGGACTGGAATCGTTCCCCCAACTTTGAGCAAAGATAAGGTTCCCATAAAGGGTCGTTCCGTCGACTGTGTTTTCCAAAACTTTTGTAAGTCTCTTTGGAGAGGAGATTCGGGAGGCCGGAATGACAGTCGTTTTTTCTGATGCGTTCCGTGGAGCGATCAGATGCGCTTTTGTACCAAAGGGCACAAATAATAGCAATAAAAAGCAAAATGTGATTAGATTTTTTTTCATAGTGAAACAGAATTGATAATGAATATTTTTGGTTTGTAATGAAACTCTATTTGCAAAAATATTTATAATATTAAATAATACATCGATATTGTCGTATTACCTGTATTGTATTTATGTTATTTTAACTAATTTGGGGCTGATTTCTCTGAAATTGATTTAAAATATAGATTTTTTAAAAATAGCTTTTGCCTTATATTAATGTGAATTTCTTGATTTTTGAAAGTATAATAGTGTATAGAATATTTATTGTGTAATAAATATTTGATTATTGCTTTTCTCTTGTCGGTCTATTATAATAGTTATAAAATATAAAAATATGAATATTCGCTTCTCCTTTATTTAGGAGAAGTAAAGAGAATCAAGGATGCAAGTATTGTATTATCGGGGAGAGATTCCGTATCGTTCGAAGGCTTGTAAGTCTTCTTCTTCGAGTGGTAGACGTCGAACGGGAATAGGTATGTTTTGTTCTCCTACATAATATCTTTTTTCGAGATGAAACGACGGACTTATGAGGGAGAGTCGGTCATCGCGATATTCGGTTTCGATGCCTCCGATACCCAGTAGGGTGTGGAATACGACTCGCGAGTCGAATGGGGTGGTATGCCGATTCCGGGCTTGTCGTATGTCATCGGGGAAAAGAGTAGAGTAATTATCCGAGAACCAAATGACAAAGGGTATGTGCAGCTGGTAATAGGTGGGAATGGGGGAGGCGTGCAGAAATCGATTACGTTCGTCGTCGAGCAAATCTTCCCCGTGGTCGGAGAGGTACAGCATGGCCGAAGTTTTTCCGGTTCGGTCGAGTTTATCGATAACTTGTGCCAAGAATTTGTCGGTGGCAACGATCGAGTTGTCATAGGCATTTATCATGGCTTGCTTGTTCTTATGATCGATTTCTTTAATGTGGTCGGGGGTGAATATTCGGCAATCGGTATCGTATCGTTCACAGTAATTGAAGTGGGAGCCATAGGTGTGAAGGATAATGAGTTGCTTCGTTTTACCTATGTTCAGTAATGAATCGACTGCGGATAATAGCACATCGTCATGTAGATGCGGTTTATTTTTCGGTGCGGCGAAATAGATTGTACAGTCTGCTTCGTCGGCGAAGAACTCGGTAAATGATCCGTTGCGCAGTTGGTTGGAGAGAAACGACGTGTGGAACCCAGCTTGTTTAAATGCCGAAATAAGACTCTTTTGTCGGTATATCTCATTGTAATTGAGTGCATCGGCGGGGCATAGCATTAACGGAACGCTTTTATGAGTCGCATTGATTTGTGTCAGTACATCGTCGAAATGAATGACATCGGGCATGGCGTCGAGTTTGGGGGTCGTATTTCGTTCGTACCCATATAGCCCCCAGTTTCCGGCGCGGGAGGTTTCTCCGATTACGAAGATATAGATTTCGGGGAGTTCGGTGTCTCTTGCCGATGTGGCCCGGTAGTCGAATTTTCTCGATGTGCGTGGATAGTTCTTTGCTGCTTCCCAACTGTCCACGGCGAATCGGGCATTGTTGAACGCGTTGATGGGGTAAAGGTTGTCGAGCCTTGCCGTATGAGGATATTTTCGGTGAGCAGGTGTGTAAACAAGTATTCCACTACCGATCATGAGCATAGCCAACATGAACACTCTTTTTTGAAAAAGTGGTGTGAGGGTCTCGGTGCGACGTATGGAGTAAACGGCAAGAGCCAATGCCGGAAGATAAAGTAAGAATACGCCTACCACCGCCGGAGCCAATTTATCGAGTAATTCGAAAGCCTCTCCGCTGTTGGTCGTAAACATGTTCAGGAACATGTCTGAGGCGATAATGGAATTACCGAAAAGATAGAGTAGTACCAATTGAAACGCGCCTATGAAATGAAGGGGAAAAAGAGCCCAAAAGGTGATTCCCGGTTTGCGGGAGAGAATTAATAACAAAAGGTATAAAGCTCCCGGAATGAGGATATAGGAGACTTTGAACAGGAGTGGCAATTGTTCTGTAAAACATAGAAAAATATTGGGAACCAACATGATTCCCGAAAAAATCCAAAATATGCGCCTCTGTGTAAATATTTGATTAAAATGCTTCATTGATGTTGAATAAAAATCCCGATTGTCCTTTTTTCCCGAATCCGTAGTCGAGTCGTACATTGACTCGGTTTTTGAACTCCCAGCGATAGCCTATTCCGTAATTGGGGAGTGTATGTCCCCATTTAAAACCTGAGAACGAAGGAAATACGTTTCCTGCTCCTACCCATACGGCTATGCCATTTCGCCTCCAAATGTGTTGACGGAGTTCTATTTGAGTTTCGATTAAATTTTTGTCTCGGTATCTGCCTTCGTAGTATCCACGCATACGGGCCGACCCTCCCAAAGCTGCAAGCATATTCCAGGGTACATCGCCGTAATTGAATTCTCCATGTAGGTCAAAAGCAAGGATCGCTCCTTCCCATAGGCGGTGATAATAATCGAAAATGAAATCGGTGCGAGTAAACGCTTTTTTATTGCCCAAGAATTTAGGGAAGAATCGTTGGTTAACTTTTATATAAACTCCTTTTGCTGCGTTGGTAATAAAATCGCGACTGTCGTATACAAGTGTGGCTCCTATACTCGTGCTGATTACTTCTCGTGCTTCTCCTTCGAGTAGTTCGATTTTTGTGAAATCCGATCCTTTCACCCAGTTAAATCCCGTAGAAATTCCTCCGTAGAGGTCCTTGTGTAAGCGAGCCAGCCAGTCGATACGTAAAATAGTTTCCAGTCTGTCGTAGGAGCTTTTGTTGGCGTTGTTATTTCCGTTTTCGTAACCTATGCCCCAAAAGTCACTCGGGAATGTGTATAAATAAAAGTCGTAATCTATCCTGAATTTATTTTTGGGAAAGATGTTATTTCCTTTTACTCCTATCAAAAGAAAGCCTGTGGTCGTGGCATCTCCATAAAGCGAAACGTTGGAGAGTTGTGTGATCGAGTCTCTTCGTAACCGGTATGTCCCCGAGGCAGCCAAGCCTATTCCCAGCTTTGTCGTGGAAGAATAGTGAGGCCCTCCGATGATACCGAAATCGAATTTTTTATCGGGGCGTGGAGCATTGGAGTCGTCGAAGTATTTCAGAACCTTTTGGAATATGTTCAGTTTTTTTACGGTGGTATCTTTTTTTGCTATAATCGAGTCGGTAGGAATAGTATCTATACTATCGGTTGGCGTTTCGGCGTACAAAAGACTTTGGGAGCCTAAAATGTATCCGACGCATAATATCGTATATCGAATGAATTGTTTCATATAATTAATTTGTTTCTCTCACGAGTTCGAATGCAAATGTATATTTTCTGTGGCTAATTGCCTAATTGCTTTTTATTCAATATGTTAAGTTTTGTATAAATTTTCTTTCTCGTGTCATTTGTCTATATGGAGATGTAGTGTAGCGGTGGGAATTGTACTTTCTTGTAATAACAAATTATTATTCAGAAGGTTCAATAATTTAATATTGACGAGGGAAAGTAAAGATCGATTTTGAGAAATATTCAGGATATAAAATTTTTTCGGTGTATATTTTTTGTATTTTAACGAGAGTCCGATATAAATAAATATATACGTGGACGATTATTGACCGGTCTCGATGAACGTCCATTTTTGCAAGAAGGTTTTGTCTGTCTTACTTATAAATGAGTTTTTCTGGGTGTAGGTTGTTTATAACAAGCTCTCCAAAGGAGAGATGGGCGGGTACAAGGTGCTTGGGTGTATGTCCTATTGAAAAAATGAATGCTATCGTTTCGCAAAACGATAGCATTCATTTTTATTCTTCTATGTAGTTGCGATATTACAATTGACAATTGATTACTTCATTGAATGTTTTTGTGTAATTCGTATTCAGCATTGCTTTATATTCATTGCAGAATGTGTCGAATGTCGTTTTGGCCAAGCTGGTTCTTCCTTGTTTATATAATGTGTGACATTTGAGAATCAATGCATATTCGTCTGTTTTGTCGTGTGAGAACATGCTGTTGGCTATCTGAATTAATAATTCGTTGTTTCCCTTTATATATTCTTGCTTGGATAAATTTATTGCCATATCTAATACGGAATTCGTGTAATCGGACTTGAAAGAATCCAACCAGTCTGTTTGGACATATGGCAATAATTGTCCCGATAGCAGGTTTAAGGGTAAATCATTGATGTTTTCGGCTGTGATAGGTTCTTTGTTTTTTACTTTGTCGATCCAATTACAAACATCGATATAATCGCAATAAGCGTGAGTGAACTTTAACGCCCAATAGGTGCTTTCTTTTACAAGTTCGACACCGTCTAGTTTTTCCAGTAAAAGTTTTAGTTTTCGGATATTTACTCGGCGGTTATTTTGGGCACTTTCGTCTGTTTTATCAAACCAAAGCAACTCTCTCAGAGTGACGTTTGAAATCCCTTTCTTGTTATTTACGCTATATAATATGATAAGAATGAGCAGTTGTTTCAAAATAGGAGTGAATGATTTGGTGATATCTGCACCATTCTTATCCCATACTTGAAATCCATCTAAGAAAAGAATAGATGATTTTTTGTGAATGTCCGGTTGGGGCTTATAGTTTTCGTCTTGGGTAGTTGTCTTGGAGGAACGATCCGTATTTGTAACGACCGGAGGGTTGTGAGGAATGTGGCTTTCTTTTCTTCTTCTTTTCTTTTTTCGGTAGCAGAGGTACATACAACCCATACCTGCAATTATGCAAATTCCTATACCTATGAAGAACCCTGTCTTTGTAACAAGTGCCTTATGTCCTGCAACTGTTTGCAGCGTATCTTCTATTTTTAACGGGGGATAAGCTAATGAGTATATGTTTATATTTGATTTATTGTTGTAGTTATAATTGGTTACGGCATACAGCCTCGACTGTAACGAGTCGTAGTAGAGTGTACAGAAAGAATTTACATCATTGAAGGAGAAAGGGATTGTATCTGCATAGTTCGTACAGTTATTCCCATCTGTCAAATCGAACGATTTTAGCAAGATATAGCTGTTCGAACAATCATTCGGAAAACATAAAGCGTATAGCTTGTTATTCGTTTCGTCTGTAACAATATGATTACCGACGACGAAGTTTTTCGTATCGTTGGGGATAGTCCACAATTTCTTTGTTTTGAATGTGTTGATGTCTATCGCATAAAGATCGTAATAATTTATGACTCCTAATTCTTGTTTCCCTTGCGGGTTGCCACAGCCGCCGAACACCAATATCGTGTCTCTGTTTTTGTAGTCCGATCCGCTTAAATAACGCGGAGGTATTTCTTCGTTGTACGATACCGGAATCCAGTCGTCCTGTGTCCGTCCTTTTTTAAGTATCAAGTTCTTATATTGATAATTACCATATCCTCCAAAAATATACAGACACGAGTCTTTGGGCGATATAAACGTATTGTGTTGAGAATATTCCGGATTTTTTATTTCACGGTCATTGTTTGTCCATGTGTTATCGTTGAAATTGAATATAGACATCTGTTTCAAGGGATCGAAATCGTATGACCATAATTCATCGTAATAAGGCTGGTAAATGAGTTGATTGTTTATTTCTGTGTATGGAGCTCCATGAGCAGGATAAATCGTATCTAATGTATTGTCGATAGTCGAATAAACGAGTACAAATGAGCTGTTGGCAAAATAAATATTCCCTTTTGACGGGGCATGGCAGATTTGTGTATATATGGGTAATGCTAATGTTTTTTCTTTTACCCACTTGGTGTGTTTATTTATTTCCCATGTAGGATTGGTGACTGTCGCCGGAATCTGATACAGACTATCCAAACAGGAATGCGACAGATGTTCTTTTAAAGGCCAATATGCAATTGTTTTATTTTTATTGTCTGTGATTTTTATGTTGCGTATAGACATCGGAGGAACATCGGAAGAATGAAACTTTTCATGATCGGAGTATCCGAAGTAGAATTTCACGTTCTTGATATTGATAAATTTATACTGGCCTTGCAATGTTTGATTGTCGAAGATGAGCTGTAAACTATCCGGATAGATTGAACACCGGATATGCGCCCATTTATTCCATGAGTATTGATTCAGTAGTTCTTCATCGAAAGCCAGATAGACGTTGTTCCCTTCTATCAAATTCAACGCTCTTTTTTCGGGTGTAATATTCGCTATCAAATCGAAACTCTTTTCATCGTCGATTATGATTCGAAAGACATATCCGTAGTTATGTTCTTCGGGTCTGAATTTAATATCGAAATCTAATGTTAGACCTTTTGAGGCGTCGAACTCGGGAGATAGGATAAGCGATGTTCTTTCTTCTTTAATGGAGGTATGGGCAGCAAAATATAATCCAGATGAAATATTTTGTGCTTCAACCGGTATCAGGGCCAACATTAAGAGCAGAAATATAAGCGTCTTTTGCATGAATACTTATAACTGTTTTTTGCAAAGATAATATGGTTTGGGAGGGTTACAAAAAAATTTTTTATATTTATGGAATCTTTTCATGGAATTGATAATAAAAATATTAGACTATTAATGGACAGAGTATTTTTACTGTGTACCGAAGTTTGTTTGTTAATGGTTTATTAATATTTCCGTTAACGGCCGGCGTTTATTTTTGTTACATTAATTAAAAACGACACATGATGAGAAGTATTATTGTATTGAGTTTAGCGCTGCTGTTGGTGGCGTGTAAGTATGAGAAAGAGTATAGTGGCAATCCTATTGTCGAGGGTTGGTATGCCGATCCAGAAGGGGTTGTCTTCGATGATGAATATTGGATATATCCTACGTTGTCCGATATTCCTTTCGGAGTCGATAGCGCAGATTTTCCCAGATTGCAAAAAGAAACGCGGGCCATTCATCAGGTCTATAATATACAGACTTATATGGATGCTTTTTCATCAAAAGATATGGTTCACTGGACTAAGCATCCCAAAGTGCTGTCTGTTGAGAATATAAAGTGGTTGGAATTTGCCTTATGGGCTCCGTCTATTGTTCGGGCGAATGGCAAATATTATCTGTTTTTCGGAGGGAATGATATCCAGAATGATGAGCAATATGGTGGAATCGGTGTCGCTGTGGCTGATAATCCGGCAGGCCCATTTAAAGATGTTTTGGGGAAACCTTTGATCGATAAGATTGTGAACGGCGCCCAGCCGATCGATCAGTTCGTTTTTAAAGATGACGACGGTAGTTATTATATGTATTATGGAGGCTGGCATCATTGTAATATGGTAAAATTGAGTTCGGATTTATTGAGCCTCGTTCCTTTTGACGATGGTTCGTATTATAAATCTGTTACACCAGAGAACTATGTGGAGGGACCTTTTATGTTGAAACGGAATAACAAATATTATTTTATGTGGTCGGAAGGCAGTTGGGGAGGTTCGGATTATAGCGTGGCTTATGCCATTGCCGATTCTCCGTTCGGCCCTTTCGAGCGTATTGGGAAAATATTGCAACAAGACGAGAGTGTGGGTACAGGTGCGGGACATCATTCGGTCATTCAGATACCGGGGAAAGACGAGTGGTATATTGTTTATCATCGTCACCCATTTGGCGATACGATTCCAAATCATAGAGAGATTTGTATCGACCGTATGTATTTTGACGAAAATGGTTTTATTAAACCGGTGAAGATGACTTTCGACGGTGTCGGTGTCAATAGGCTTACGGATTAGCGAATAGTATCAGAAATGTATCACCGCCTCAAACAAGAAAAACAACTCAATGAAAATTTTCTTGTTTGAGGCGATGTTGTTTTCTACACGTGACTATTTACAGTAAAATATATGGAAAGATATGAGGCAATAACGTTGACCTCGATAGCTTTATTTGAAAGAATTGTTTTTATGCTGATTGTCGAGTAGTTACCCCCCCCTGTTATTAATCTTGTTATGTCGCTCCTTTTCTTATGAGAATTGTTAATGCCTTATTAATGTTTTTGATTCGGAAATAAGTATTGCATATGGATAATTAATATTCTATTAATGGTTTTATTAATTGCCCCAGCTTACTTTTGTCACAAAAAATAAAAAAACGATTCCATGAAAAAAGTTTCTTTACTTGTATTTTTATCTGTTTTACTTATATCGTGCGGAGGTAAAGAGGTGCTTTCTACTTCTTTTTCACCGGTTGACTATGTGAATCCGTTAGTGGGAACTCAATCTAAGTTTACCTTGTCTACGGGTAATACCTATCCGGCTGTCGCATTACCGTGGGGAATGAATTTCTGGACACCGCAAACGGGAGATATGGGAAATGGTTGGGCCTATTGTTATACCGACGACAAGATAAAAGGATTTAAGCAGACACATCAGCCCAGTCCGTGGATCAATGATTATGGGCAGTTTGCATTGATGCCGGTGACCGGTGGTAAAAAGTTCCTGCAAAATGAACGAGGAAGCTGGTTTTCTCATAAAGCTGAGACTGCAAAGCCTTATTATTATAGTGTGTATTTGGCTGACCATGATGTGAAAACAGAATTTACTCCAACGGAACGTTCGGCTTATTTTAGGTTTACTTTCCCAGAAAGTGAAGAGTCGTATATCGTAGTAGATGCATTCGATAACGGGTCTTTTGTTCAGATAGATGAGGAAAATGGCACGGTAACCGGCTATACGACTAAAAATAGCGGGGGAGTACCGGATAATTTTAGAAATTACTTCGTGGTGAAATTTGATAAGCCTTTTGCCTCGGCAGAAGTATGGAGCGGAGATAAAATTATAAAAGGGAAAAGAGAGGTAGAAGATAATCATGTCGGTGCTGTGTTGGGATTCAAGACTTATAAAGGTGAAAAGATTGGTGTAAAGGTAAGTTCTTCTTTTATCAGTGAAGAGCAGGCATGGTTGAATTTAGAAGAACTGGGCAGTAGGAATTTTAACGAGGTAAAAGAGTCTGCTCGAAATGCTTGGAACGATGTAATGAATAGAGTGAGAGTAGAAGGGGGAACTGATGAACAACTACGTACTTTCTACTCTTGCTTGTATCGTTCTTTATTGTTTCCCCGTAAGTTTTATGAAGTAGATAAATATGGAAATATTGTCCATTATAGTCCTTACAACGGAGAAGTGAGGAGAGGATATATGTATACAGATACCGGATTTTGGGACACGTTCCGCGCTTTATTTCCCTTCTTGAACCTCATGTATCCTTCTGTCAACAAAGAAATTCAAGAAGGATTGGCAAACAGTTATGAAGAAAGTGGATTTTTACCCGAATGGGCCAGCCCGGGACACCGTCACTGTATGGTGGGTAATAATTCGGCATCTGTTGTGGCCGATGCTTATTTGAAAGGATGCCAGACAGAAAAGATCGATCTGTTGTATGAGGCTGTTCTGCACGGAGCGAATCATGTGCACCCCCAAGTTCCTTCGACGGGAAGATTGGGATATGAATATTACAATCAAAAAGGATATGTACCTTATAATGTAGGTATTAACGAGAATGTGGCGCGCACGTTGGAGTATGCCTATGATGATTGGTGTATTATGAGACTGGCGCAACAATTGAACCGGCCGCAGGAAGAAATCGATCTTTATCGGGAAAGGAGTAAAAACTATCGGTTCGTTTTCGATAAAGAGAACAATCTGATGCGCGGGAAAAACGAAGATGGTACATTCCAGTTTCCTTTCAGTCCGTATAAATGGGGTGATGCTTTTACCGAAGGCAACAGTTGGCATTATACATGGAGTGTGTTTCATGATGTGCAGGGACTTATCGATCTGATGGGAGGGAAGGAGACCTTTGTCTCCATGTTGGATTCTGTTTTTGTGGTTCCTCCTATTTATGACGATAGCTATTACGGGCAGTGCATTCATGAAATAAAGGAAATGCAGATTATGAATATGGGCAATTATGCACATGGCAACCAGCCTATCCAACATATGATTTATCTTTATAATTATGCCGGGCAGCCTTGGAAAGCGCAATATTGGTTAAGGGAAGTGATGGATAAGCTGTATACTCCTTATCCTGACGGCTATTGTGGAGATGAAGATAATGGTCAGACTTCTGCATGGTATATATTTTCTGCGTTGGGCTTTTATCCGGTATGTCCGGGCTCAGGGGAGTATGTGATGGGAGCTCCGCTCTTTAAAAAGGCGATTCTTACGTTGGAAAATGGAAAGCAGATCATTTTGAATGCTCCTGACAACACGAACGAAAATAGATATATACGTTCTCTGAAAATGAACGGGAAAGAGTATAACCATAATTGGTTGAAACACGAGGAATTGATGGACGGCGCTGTTCTTGATTTCGATATGAGTCATACGCCTAATACAGAGCGCGGAATAAACGATGAAGATTTCCCGTATTCTTTGACTAACGAGGATAAGTAAGAATCAAATAAATCCCATGTACATTCGAGGTGTTCCGGTTCGAATAAACCGGAGGTGACCATGTTTTGACCTCATGAAAACTACTTTTTACTGCTTGATGAAAAGTAAAATCGGTGGAGGTGATCTTGATGACGTGGTATAAAAAGTCTGAAAATTTAAGAGGTGAGTCGCATGATGAAGAGAGTTCTTATCTATGGAGTGCTGTTTTGGGTATTGGGTTGCTATAAGGCAGCCGGTCAAGAGGCGATAGGGCTTTATGACCTGCATTATACTTTGGAAACCGACTTGTCGACACCAAAGGGACGCAATGTCGCTTGGGACGATGTACATGTCGTTTCGGCTTTGCAAGGAATCGTCAATCGGGATGCTCCGCAATTATATGTCTTTTTTGTGGATAGGGATCAATTGGATATTGATAAATATTGGTTGAATAAGTATCGTAGGAAAGGGCAGTGGTTGTATCGAAAGGAAACGGTGACGTATAATACCATTGAAGACTTGGTGTCGGCTTACGCCGGATACATAAAGGGGGTGGTACTTTATGATGAGAGAGTTCCGTCCACAAGCAATGTCGCTTCTGCCGTTGCGGGTGCGGAAGACCTTTTGCCGATCCGTTATGATCTTGATTCCGAGAGTTTGTATAGCCGCTTAGTTTTGGGTGGTCCCCGATTGAAAGTAAAGCGTAGATTGATCAATGAAGATGGAAGTGTTATGTTTACGGGATCGGGGGTGATTCCGGGGACGAATCGAAACAGCACAGGCTCTATAAAAAACGATCCGTACATTTGGTATATAGAGAATTATATGAAAACCGGCAAGTGTAACACGGAATATGCCGCTTATTATCTGGATCAATATTGGAAACAAAATCCCGGTGCTACGGTACGGAATCATCATACGCTTTCTAATCATGATTTTTTCATTAGCAAGCGAGCTTTCTTTTTCGATTTATCACCGTGGGGAGACGAACCGGCAACAGACGAACCGACTCAAAAGGTAGGGACTGATTTGGCTACCCTTAAAGAAATGCTATTGTTGGCATACCAACAGAATAAAGGTGAAAAGTACTGCTATATAGGAGGGTTCCCCTCATGGGCATTTAAATACACGAAGCATGCCGGCGGTATCCACGACGATGTTCCTACGGAGTGGGAGTTTTTACGTCTTATCAGCGCTTACAACGCTTTTAAAGATGCCGATGCAATTGCAATCGGAGCGTTGGCGAATGCCTCTTTTTGGCAGCATTTCCCTTTGGAGGAACGGTATTCGCAACCGTGGGTTACTCATGAAGAGTTGAAGCAAAGAGGATTGTTGACCGAAGACGGTAAAGTCGACGTGAAAGGAAGGAACTTTCTGATATTTTATGTGGGGGATTATGATGCGTCATCGTGGGTGAGCCAATTTACCTCTCTTACTTGGGACGACCCCAATAGAGGAAAAGTCCCGATGATGTGGGCCATAAGTCCGGTATTACAGGAGCGCGTGCCTCATGTGTTACATAATTTTAGAAAAACGGCTACTAAGAATGATTATTTTGTCGCATCGGACAACGGAGCCGGATATTTGAGTCCCGGAATGTTACAAGAACCCAGACCTATTTCGGGATTACCTTCTGGATTACAATCGTGGGCGGAGCACTGCAAGCCTTATTATGAGAAATGGGGATTGAGCATTACCGGCTTTATTGTCGACGGTTATGCTCCCGGTTTGAATTGGGAAGGAATGGAATGCTATCGATCATTTAGTCCCAATGGAATCGTTCCTCAGAAACTATCTTCGTGGAGTATGCTTTTGGGAAATATGCCTGTGTTGAGGGCCGATTACGATATCAATGATGTCGAGCCCAAAGATGCTGCGGTGGCTATCGTCAATAGAATAAGGGAGAGAGAGGGGTTGCCTTTTCATTGGTTTAGAAATATAATAAAATCTCCCACGTGGTATGTAGAGGTAGTCGAGGAACTGAAAAAAATAGATGATAGTATCTATTTGTTGGATGCCCCATCTTTTTTTGAGCTTTTGCGGATTTATTTGAAGGAAACTGCTCCTTTTGCCGGTGGTACGGGGAGTAGGGAAGATCCGTTTCTTATTTCTACTCCGCAACAGTTCGACCATATAAGGGAGTATAGAAGCCAATGCTTTCGATTGATTAACGACCTCGATTTTTCTGATTATGTCAGAGAAGATGGCCAAAGTTGGTGGCCTTTGGGCGAATGGGGAAGTGGAGATAATGCTATGGAGCGTTTTCGTGGCTTTTTTGATGGGGGTGGATATTCGATTAGGAATTTGTCGGTGGAACGAAAAGCTCATGATCTGAGTATTTTTGGTGTGACAGAAGGTGCAGAGATTATCAACTTGAAAGTTGAAAATTGCAGCATCATTGGAGAGGGGCGTTTAGGAGTTCTGACAGGCGCTACCTTTTCTACAAAGATAGAACAGGTCGATATACTCGATAGCCAATGCGGAAACCGATTATCGGATCATGGGTCGAATGCCGGAGGTTTGACAGGACCACTTTACCGGTCGGTGGTAAAAAACTGTTCTGTGAAGGGTGGAAATGTTTATGCGAAGGATTGTGCGGGTGGTATATCCAGTTCCATGAGTGAAGATAGCGAAATCATCGATTGTTACTCGACTTGTCGGATAGAAGGAATTACGAATGTCGGAGGAATAACGGGAAAAGTGAATTGAAAAATGATACCTCTCGAATATTAATGTTTTGTTAATGTTTCGGTCGTAAAAAATCTACTTTATGTATGCTTGAATCGTGGATTCTTAATGTATTATTAATGTTTTTGTTAATATTATAATCTTACTTTTGTCTCACACACATAAAATGCTGTAATGAAAAAAGAACCTTTAATTGTATTCATTTCTATTTTATTTTTACTTATATCGTGTAGAGTAAAAGACGAAAATATCGAATCGGCGATATTTTCTCCGGTAAATTATGTGGACCCGTATATAGGAACCGGCGGACATGGTCATACGTTTTTAGGAGTCGCTGCTCCGTTCGGAGCCGTGCAGATCGGTCCTAACAATATAAATAAAGGGTGGGATTGGTGTTCTGGCTATCATTACTCCGATTCGATTGTAATAGGATTTTCACATTTGCATCTCAATGGAACCGGTTGTAGCGACACGGGCGATTTGTTATTTATGCCATATACGGGGAAAATGCGTACGCAGCCGGGAACCCAAGATAATCCCTTATTGGGTTATGCTTCTTATTATTCTAAGAGTGATGAAACGGCTTTCCCCGGATATTATGGAGTAGTATTGAAAACTCATCGTACAAAAGTAGAATTGACGGCGTCGGATCGAGTTGCCTTTCACAGATACACTTTCCCGAAGAATGTCGAAAAGTATGTGATGATTAATTTAAAGGATGCCAATGGCGACGATCGTCCTACCGATACATATCTGGAACAAGTAAACGATACTACTGTCAGTGGTTATCGTTGTTCCTCTGGTTGGTCGAAGCAACAGCAAATCTATTTTACGGCTGTTTTCTCCGAACCGATACGTTTAGCTTTGTTTCACGATTCGATACCGGTACAAGGAAATGTTTTACAAGGCATCGACGTGAAGGGAAATGTAATTGTCGCATCTGATGTCGAGAGACTTGATGTGAAAGTGGGAATATCGCCGGTGAGTATGGAAAATGCGGCGGCTAATATTCGACAAGAAATCGCCGATTGGAATTTTGAACGAGTTGTAGATGAGACGACTGCCAAATGGAATGCCGAATTGTCCAAACTGCAAGTATCGACTACGGATACAGTGGCCAAACGTATTTTTTATACAGCTTTATATCATGCGTTTATACAACCGGCTATGTTCAATGATTGTAACAAGGAATATAGAGGTACCGACAAAAATGTGTATGGCGATCCGGGTTTCACCAATTATACCGTATTCTCATTGTGGGATACGTATCGTGCGGCTCACCCATTATATACGTTGGTACAGCCGGAGCGTGTTCCCGATTTTATTAATTCGATGTTGGCTATTTATGAGCAACAAGGACGTTTGCCGGTTTGGCATTTGTATGGCTCGGACACGAATGAAATGATAGGTATTCAGTCGGTTCCTGTTATAGCGGATGCTATATTAAAAAATATGAAAGGTTTTAATTACGAATGGGCTTATCAGGCAATGAAGGCTTCAATGATGTCTGATTATAAAGGATTATCGTATGTGACAAAACTTGAATATATTCCGGCAGATAAAGAGAAGGAATCGGTAGCTAAGGGATTGGAATATGCCATTGCAGATTGGGGAGTGGCACAAGTGGCTCGAAAGCTGGGTAAGGTAGATGACTATGAGTATTTTTCGAAGAGAGCTTTGGCATATCAAAAATATTGGGACAAGGATACCCGCTTTTTCAGAGGAAAGAATCAAGATGGTTCTTGGCTTACTCCGTTTAACCCTGTTCATTCAACTCATCGGAACGATGCTTATTGCGAAGGAAATGGTTGGCAATATACATGGTTAGTCCCTCATGATGTGGAAGGTCTCATTTCTTTGTTGGGTGGTGATGACGCTTTTGTTTCGAAATTAGATAGTTTGTTTTCGGTTAATGCCGATTTGGGCGATGCGGCATCTCCTGATATTTCCGGTCTGATAGGGCAATATGCACATGGCAATGAACCCGGACATCATACCGTATATCTTTATTCGTATGCCGGATTGCAGTGGAAAACGGCGGAGAAGGTCGATTATATATTGTCACAAATGTATCATGATTCACCCGACGGGTTACAGGGTAACGAGGATTGCGGGCAGATGTCTTCGTGGTATGTGTTTTCGTCCTTAGGTTTTTATCCGGTCAATCCTTCTAATGGAATCTATGTTTTCGGCAGACCGATTTTTGATAAGGTCGCTTTGAAATTGCCAGAAAATAAGGTGTTTGAAATAAGGACGGTCAATAATTCAAGAGAGAACAAATATATTCAGTCGGTTCAGTTGAACGGTCGACCGTATGATAAGTCTTATATCTCTCATGCCGATATAGTGAATGGGGGAACATTGGTTATTACAATGGGAAATAAACCGAATAAGGATTTTGGGACGAATATGGATTGTCGTCCGAAATCCGCTATTAAATAAAATGTTATTAATAATTTAAAGTTTTAATGTCATGGAAAAGAATGATTACAAAAAGATTGTAGCATCTTGTTTTTGCAGCATGATGCTGGTTTCGAGTGTTTGGGCACAGGAAAGTGATTTGTATGCCGGGGGTACTGGGTCAAAGTCAGATCCCTATTTGATTGAGACGGAAGCTCAGTTCGATGCTGTACGCGAGAAACGGGGCTCCTATTTTAAATTGATGGCCGATTTGGATTTTGCTTCTTATGAAAAAGAAGGCGGTTGGTGGCCGTTAGGAGAATGGGGAAGCGGAGATGGTTCGGACCAACGTTTTAGCGGTACGTTTGATGGTAATGGGCATAAGATTTCCAATTTGATGGCTAAGCATGGAGATGATACCGGTGCGCATGATATGAGTGTTTTCGGCGTTGTTGACGGTGGTACGATTAGAAATTTATTGCTTGATAATGTGACTGTCATTGGTGGCGGGCGTTTAGGTATCTTGACGGGATTAACTCGTAATGCTACGATTGAGCAAGTGGGAGTTATCAACAGTTCTTGTTCGAACATTGGAACAGGTTCTAATTCCAGCGGCCTCGTTGGGCCTTGTGCCGGTACTACTGTAATCACAGACTGTTATACGGCCGATTGTAATGTAATGGCTAAGTCTACTGATGGTGAGACCGGGGATGCCGTAGGTGGAATCGTTAGTTCTGGAAATGCCACAGTGATGTATTGTTATTCGACTTCTACTATCGAAGGTAAAACCAATGTCGGTGGTATTGTCGGTGCTAATGATGGTGGCGCGGTTATTTCCTGTTTGTCTTTGAACAAGGATATTATAGGCGAAGTCGAAGTGACACATCGTGTTGTAGGAAAGAGAAACGGTGGAGATGTTTCTGATAATTATGCGCACTCTTCGGTTTTATTGAATGGTCAAGCCGTAACAGAGGGAACGGGAATCGATACCGATAATGGAGAAACGGTAGAGGAACTGACCGAATCGTTTTATGCAGACGATATGGGTTGGGATTTTGATGAAATATGGACAATAGATCCCACTATCTCTCCTTATCCGGTATTTAAATGGCAAACAAGCACAAGTGGAGTTACAAATGTCGAAAAAGCCGCTTATAACGTTTATGTGACTACCGACGGTATCCGAGCAGAAGGTTTGAATGGAAATGAAATGATCTATGTCTATACGACGAATGGTGTGTTGGTGGCTAAACAAATAGCTGAAAATACAATAGAGAATATTTCTTTGACCGGGAAAGGTATCTATGTAGTCAATATCGTTTCAACCGGAGCTTCCCAAGCATTTAAGGTTGTAAAATAAAAAATCAAATAGGAGAGGATTCGCTTAGTCGGTCCTCTCCTTTTCTATCTTTTTTAAATTCTAAAATTGCAATTGCTTGTTAAGGAAATGGTTGAATAACAATAATCTAACAGGACGCATGAAAAAAAACAATTTCTTTTATATGGAAAAGGCGGTTTCAATGCTTTCCCATTATTCTCATTCATTCCTATTTTTATTTTTTGTTGTGGTAGGCTGCGCTACGGTTTTGGCAGAAAATGATCGACAGCAGAAAATTTCAGGGGTAGTGAGGGATCAGTCCGGGGAACCTTTACCCGGGGTTAATGTCGTAATGGTGGGAACTAATACCGGTACGATGTCGAATATAGACGGTGTTTTCAATTTGAATGTATCCGGTGACAAATTGGACAAAGCGGAATTGAAATTCTCATTGATCGGCTTTGCTTCGAAAAATGTTGCCTTGAAGGGAAAAACCGTAGTGAATGTGACTTTAAGTGAAGATGACCAGATATTAGATGAAGTAGTGGTCGTAGGTTACGGCACACAGAAAAAAGCTACTTTAACAGGAGCAGTCAGTACGATAGGAACAGATGAACTGACCGTTACACCCACTTCGAATGTCCAAAATATGTTGGCCGGTAAATTGCCGGGTGTGCGTATTCAACAACGTACGGGAGAGCCGGGTAGTTATGATGCCAAGATGGATATCCGTGGATTGGGTACTCCTTTGGTCGTTATTGATGGTGTCGTAAGAGAGGTGTCAGATTTCCAGCGGTTGGAAGCTAACGATATCGAGAGCGTGTCTGTATTGAAAGACGCATCTGCCGCTATTTACGGTATGCGTGCATCGAATGGCGTGTTATTGGTGACGACTCGTAAGGGTGAGAGCGGTAAAACCCGAATTGATTATACCGGAAGTTTCGGTTTCCAGAATCCGTCGGGCTTGCCTGATGTTTTGGATGCTGCTCAATATGCCGAGCTTGTTCGTGAAGCTGATAGAAATATGGGTAGAGGTATTAATACCACTTTCACGGAAGAAGATGTAGCTCGTTTCCGCCGGGAGGGAGGAACCGACTGGTATGATTTGGCTATGAAAAATTTGGTTCCTCAAACCCATCACAATGTGACAGCCAGCGGAAGCGGGAAACGTACACAATATTTCCTTTCTTTTGGTTACTATGGCGAAGACGGTATTTGGAAAACCGGCGATTTAAATTACCATCGTTATAATATCCGTTCCAATTTGAGTTTCGATGTTACAAAAGATTTGAAAGCCGAATTGTTGATCGGTGCGATGTCCGATGAAAAGAATCAACCTTATAAAGATACTTGGGAACAGTTCAAAGCTATTTGGATGCTTAAACCTACGGAAACTCCGTATGCCAATAATAATGAGAGTTTTCCTAATGACGTGATGTATGGTTTGAATCCGCTTATGATTACCGATGCCGATCAATCCGGTTATAAGCGTAGGATAAACCGAACCTTGAATACTACATTTACATTGACTTATAAAGCTCCTTTTTTGAAAGGATTAAGTGCTAAGTTTTTGTATGCTTATGATTATAAGAACTATCAACAGAAAGAATTTCAAAAACAATATACATTATATAAATACGATAGGGAGAAAGATGTTTATAATTCTCAGATATATTCATCGCCTTCTTCTATTTACAGAAAATCATGGGAGGGAGCTCAGAATCAATTACAGGCCTCTTTGAACTATGAGCGTCTTTTTGCAGAGAAACATAACTTGAAAGTCTTGTTTTTGTACGAACAAAGTGCAAAGGAAGAGGATAACTTGTGGGCAAAAAGAAACTTCGAGATGGATGCCGTAGATGAGATTTTTGCAGGCTCCGAAGAAGAGCAAATCGGTAATGCCGATGCTGGCCAGATTTATCGTGTAACGAATATGGGTATAGTCGGACGTGTCAATTACGATTATCAATCCAAATATTTGGCAGAAGTTAGCTTCCGTTATGACGGTTCTTCCAAGTTTGCCAAAGGACATCGTTGGGGATTTTTCCCATCGGCCTCTGTCGGATATAGAATTTCGGAAGAGAGCTTTATCAAAGAATTTGCTCCGCTGTCCTTTATTACGAATTGGAAGTTAAGAGCATCTTATGGAGCTATGGGTGACGATGGTTCCTCGTCCTATCAATATTTGTCGGGATATGATTATCCGGGCGCCAGTTATGTATTCGGCGATGTTGTCTATAAAGGGTTGGGTTTCAGAGGTCTACCGAATGAACTGATAACTTGGTATAAGTCGAAGACCTTGAACGTGGGAACCGATCTTGATCTTTGGAATGGTATGCTGTCTGCACAGGTAGATTTCTTTTGGAGATACAGAGATGGTCTGTTAGGAAAGAGAAGTGGTGAAGTTCCCGGTACTATAGGTGCTGAATTGCCGGAAGAAAATTTGAATCAAGATTTGTATAAAGGTTTTGAAATCGTATTGGGACATCGCAATAAGATTAATGATTTCAACTATTCGGTAAGTTTGAATTTTGCATTGACTCGTCGTCAGAACAGACATTTGGAGGAAGGGGATGCAGTGAATTCCTATGATAGATGGAGAAATAAATATTCAAACCGATATTCCGATATGGGGTGGGCTTATGGCTCAAACGGACAATTTACTTCGATGGAGGATATTTGGCGGTCGCCTATTCAAGACGGTCAGGGTGGTGCTACCCAGTTGCCGGGTGACTGGAAATATGAAGACTGGAATGGCGACGGAATCATCGATGACAATGATGTTTATCCGAACGTGTACGAGCACACCAATGATAACGGAAATCCCAAAATGACATTCGGTGCTACTATCGCTGCCGAGTGGAAAGGGTTTGATGTGAACCTGTTGTTCCAAGGCGGTGGTGGATTCAATGTGATCTATTTCGAGCAATTGCAATACCCGTTGTGTTTCGGTGGAAACGGTTTGGCTCATTTTTATGACAGATATCGTCAGGACGAAAATGGGAACTGGATTCCCGGAAAATGGCCTACGACCCGTGATGCCGGATCTTATAGCGTGAATTATGCAAGATGTAAACAGACGACATACGATGCTTCTTATTTACGGTTGAAAAGCGTGGAAATTGGCTATACAATACCCCAGCATATCACTCGTAAATTCAAAGTGGATCGTTTGAGGATATTTGCAAATGGCTATAATTTATTTACGCTATCTAATTTGGATTTCGTCGATCCCGAGCATCCGGAAGGGAATTATGGATACCTGTATCCGATTATGAGAAACTTTAACTTTGGATTGAATTTATCATTCTAATTTGAAATACGATGAGAATAAATAAGATATTAGTATCGGCATTGGTGATGGCCCTATCGTTTTATTCGTGTGATTACTTAGATGTGCCGCCCATTAATATTATACAAGATGATGCGATTTTTAATTCAGAATCGGGTATAACGTCTTATATGACGACTCTTTACTATGACTTACCCATAGAGGACTTTCGCTATACACAACAAGGATTCAATGTATCGGGTAAAGGGCAAGGTCGTTTACCGAATGTGTCGGGTGAGGCTATGTGTAGTTCCAGCGATGATATTTCGACCATCGGTGATGGAACTTGGTGGGGCTGTTGGGATTATGGAAAAATTCGTCGGGTGAATTACTTTTTGAAAAATTTCCCGGCCTATAAATCCAATTTCCAGAATACGGTTCTTGCTGATGCATGGATGGGAGAGGCTCATTTTATCCGGGCTTACTGCTATTTTGCAATGGTGAAAAGGTATGGTGGTGTACCTATATTGAGAGAACCGCAAGAGTATGTAGGCGATATTGAATCGCTGAAAGTACCGAGAGATACGGAAAAGGCCTGCTATGATTTTATTGCGGAAGATTTAGACGAGGCTTTCCGTCTGTTGCCCGATAATGAGGAGATTTTGGGAAAAGGACGTGCTACCAAATATGCTGCTTTGGCATTGAAATCTCGCGCTATGCTGTATGCCGGTAGTATCGCACGCTATGGAACCGTTGATTTGAATGGTTTGGTCGGTATCGATAAGGCTTTGGCAAATGATTATTTCGAATTAGCTTATAAAGCTGTAAAGGAACTTGAAAAATCGAAGAAATTTTCGTTGTATAGGAAGAACTCGGACAAAGAGAAAAATTTTGCCGAGCTGTTCCTTGCCGAGGACAGCCCAGAGAATATTTTCTGTAAATATTTCCAACGCAATGTAAACGCACATGGCTGGGATGTTTATTTCGTTCCTTACCAATATCGTGGAAACGGTTTTTCTTCCAATATGAACCCTACATTGGAATTTGTTGAAATGTTTGAACACAAAGACGGTACTCCTGCAAATTTTGCAGAAAGAGCGAAGGACACTTATTTCGATGATCCTTCGGAGTTGTTTCAAAATATGGATGCCCGTTTTGGCGGTTCGATCATTTATCCGAATGCTATTTTTAAGGGAGAGCCTTGTTCTATACAAAAGGGATTGATCATAGAAGATGGCAGCAAGAAGGAAAATGCCACGAATTATGAGGAGGCTGTTTATACGGCCAATGACGGACAGGTTTATCATATTGTAGGGAAAAGCGGAAGTGGAAATTATTCGGGTAATATGACCGGTTTCTTTATGCGCAAGTACTTGAACGAGAATATGCCGCAATCGGAAGTCATCGAAAATTATTCGGAACAGCATTGGATTGAGTTCAGATATGCAGAAGCTCTCTTGAATGGAGCCGAAGCGGCGGTAGAAATGGGGCAGCATTTGGACGATGCCTTGCTTTGGATAAACGATATCCGCAGTCGTGCAGATATTAAGCAACTTTCTTTGAGCGATTTGACCGTAGATAAGGTTAGACACGAACGCAGAATCGAGCTGGCTTTTGAAAATCACACGTATTGGGATTTGAGACGTTGGAGAATTGCCGATAAAGAAATCGAGACCAAGCAGTATACGGGTTTGTGTCCATATTTCGATATTAACAAACAGAAATATATATTCGAGGAAGTCGCTGCCAATAAATACTATTATACATTCGATGTAAAAATGTATTATGAGAGAATTCCTGATGGAGAAATTGCCAAGAATGAGAAATTGAAACAAAATCCGTATTATAATTAAAAGCGTAATAAAATATGAAAAGGTTATATTATATATTTGGTTTGTCGGCATTGCTTCTCTCGTCCTGCAACTATTTTGAATATGACAATTATGAAGCTCCGAATTCCGGTTTGGAAGGGACTGTCGTCGACCGTAAGACCAACGAGCCTTTGCAGGCAGAAGCGGCGAATAGCTATAAAGTCGAATATTATGAGTTAAGTTGGGAAGAGGCGGGACACGCCAATACCCAGTCCCGATTCTTTTGGGGGAAAGCCGATGGCACTTTTTTGAATACGAAGATTTTTGCCGGGAAATATCGGATTACTTTGAAAGAAGGCGCATTTTACGCTCCCGAGCCGGAAGTCGTGTATTTGAAAGAGAATCGTTTGACCCGATTGGATTATTCCGTTATACCTTATGCTCGTGTGAATATAGATGAAATCACATTGACCGGTAGCAAACAGAATAATTTGGAGATCAAATATACGATTGAAGATACAGAGAAGGAAGTCAATACGGAAGGTTTGGACGAGGGGTTGTATACTTTGAGCGAAGCCCAAGTTTTTATTTCCAGCAAATCTCCTAATGTGGGAGTGAATAATTCGGAAACCAAGTATACGATAAGAGCTAAAAAGGAATTTGAACGTGGCGATTATGAACCCGGAGTACCTTTCCAAGTGGTAGAAAAGAATGTAAGAAATTTGGATCCGGGGAAATATTGGGTGCGTATTGGAGTCCGTACCGCTAATCCTCAAAAACGATATAATTTTAGTACGATAAAAGAAATTGTTGTTCCGGCACAAACTGCTGAAAAATAAAATTATAAAATATGAATGTAAAGTATGCTATAATATTGGCATCTGGTTTGAGCAGCACTGTGGCAGTCATGTCACAGGCTGCTCCTTTAACGAATGGGGATATCGATTCTCCTTCACAGGATGCTATGATTCTGCCTATGGAAGAATCGAAGGTGTCGGTCGTTTATGACCCCAAGACCTCGGTGGTTTTTACAGATGAGGGAATAAAAGGGACAAGCGATGGTTTAACATTGGATTTGGGAGAGATTGATTTCGGGTCGGGGGACTATGATCGTGTTTGGGTCGAGATGGCAAATGTTATGAAACCGACGGAGCAGACCGGATTCGATTTTTATTTAGATGACATGCTTTTGGAACCTAAGACCGATTTTACAATTGCACAGGAACTTCCCCATCTCGATTCTTATGAATCCGATAAACAACCTCAGAAAGGTCTTTTTTTCAAAAATCAGAATGTGCCTTTAAGCCAGATTTCGGTAATTGATGTTAGGGGTGATGACAGTTATGGTAAAATAACGGCAGCCGTCGCTCAGGGCGTGTTGAACCAGAGTAATGCGGAGGTTTACTTGGTGTATGAAGATCATCACCAGACACAGTTCGAAGACGTTTATGGGAAACAAGGAGAAACGTGGAACCTCTTACGGGGAAATTATTCGGAAGAAAAATATGCGGGATTAGCTACGTTGGTCGATAAGTATAAAGATCGTTTTAAAAAGATGGTCCTTTGGGATCCTGATAAGGAATGGACTTGGTGCTTGGCACAAATGATTTGTGCACAGCAAAAAGGGATTCCGGTTACTAAGGAGATAAAGGAATTTTTTAACAATGAACTGGATTGGAATATAGAATGTGAAGACATTTCGAATAATTGGGCCACTAAATTGGAGGCCTATCAGTGGGCTATCGATAACTTGGCCGACGGATGTCATAAGTCTCTGAGCTTTTCTGCCGGTTTGCGTAGTGACTATGTTTCTAACCCGTGGAAGATATATGATTATGCAGCAGCCTCCAAAGGGTTTGTATTTTTTTTAAGCGACTCAGATCCCGATGAATTTGCCATGATCCAGAAGATTTGTGATAAAATGGACTATCAACCGGGTTCTTCCACAATGGGTTATGGGGCAGGAAAAGACGGGGATGCTCTGAATAATGCAACCAATCCGTATAATGTAGGTTTTATGGTTAGTGATTATTATGCAAACGGAAGTTTTTGGTGCTCGTTCCCGAGGAAAGCTTTCCAACAGCGTAAGGGTCAAGCCATAGAGGCATTACCCGGCAAAATCTATGTGAGTCTTATATGGAGCGATGGAGATAACGTACAATTCGACTCCAATCAAATGTACAATATGTTTAAGAATGCTCCGGGTAGGGGAAAGGTTCCGGTAGGTATGACAATGGCTGCATCTTTGCAAGAGTTGAATCCCGTTTTGTTGGAGTATTTTTATAAAAATCTGACTCCCAATGATGAATTAGTAGCCGGTCCCTCTGGATTCCAGTTTATCTATGGCGATAAATACAATGAAAATAATTATGAGAAATGGCTGGAAACCAATCAAAAATGGTTGGAAACAGCCGGCTTCCATACTGCTTGCCTGTGGAATACAACTAATAAAGAACGTTTTGGGAGATATATGCAAACTTGTGGCTTGCAGGGCGTTTTTGATGGTTTTGAAAATAATAAGGAACGTTATGAGGTTGGTAAAGACGGCGAAGGTGTTGTCTGTATTCTACAAGGAGCTCATTGTTGGGAAGAGGGCGATGTGTATAAAGATTTGATAAGTGTAAAACCCAACGGGCAAAAGCCTGTTTTTCGGAATGTTTATCTGATTGCGGCCAGTTACGGTGGAGTAGGAGGATATGAACGGTTGATTCGTGAATTACAGCGTGTCGAAAGTTATTTGCCGAATACATATGAGTTTTTATTGCCCATGGATCTTTGTGCTACGCTAAAAGAGTATATTGAAAAGAATGGAGGAAATGGGCATGAATAAATTCTTTCTGTTTTTACTTCTGTCGTTCCTTGTTGCCGCAAAGCCTGCATATGCCGGGGATATTCGTATTCCGGCCAAAGGAGGAGGCCTTTATCAAGTTGTTATCGTCAATAAGGGTACAGAAGGCGCTAAGTATGATGGAAAGACCGAATCTATAATTAATACGAGTTCGGGAACGAGGATACGTATCAGAGATATTGATTTCGGGGATGCAAGGTATGGTTTGTATAACCGGTTTATGGTGGAATACACGCACCCCGGAGATTGCGAGGACGGCTTCTTTGATATTTATATAGAAGATACGGCGGTCCCTGTGGCATCGATTCCTGTGGAACAGACGAAAGAGGGAGAGTATAAAGAAGCGTCGGCTCCGTTAAGTGTAAACATTACTGGTTCTCATGCCATATATGTCCGGTGGAGAAACCATTCGGCCTGTCTGAAAACGTTCGGGGCAAATGAATTGGTCCCTTTTGCCAGCGTAGAACTGATTCGTACAGGGTCTTTGACGAAGTATGAATTTGGCAAAGGAACTTTGGGAGAACTATCCGGTAAGCATCGTTTGAAAATGGTCTGGCGCGGGAATAGTGCGAACGTGGCTAATGTTTATCTGGATAAGAGTGATGTCGTTTCCGTGATGGATATAGAGGAGGAAAAACTGATTGTCGTTGGCGGTAAATTGGGTTTTAGAATTAATTCTGCGACACCTATAAGTAATGTCGAGGTTTATTCTCCCGAAGGATTGAAAGTGAAAGAATTGAGGCTTTCCGATTGTTCGGCATTCGTATCGGTCGCTCCCGGATTTTACATTGTCAGGATAACAAGAGGGAATGGTGGTGCGGTCGTGAAGAAAATATTAGTAACAGAATGACCAAACAAAAAACAGGATTATGAAACGAGGTATTTTATTTTTGCTATTAACTACTTTTTGGGGTGTCTTTGTGGAAGCCGGGAATAACAAGGAAGTGCCCGTTTCTAATTTGAGAGTTCCGGCCTATCCTTTGGTTACCATCGATCCTTACATTTCGGCGTGGTCACATACCGATAAGCTGTATGAAGATGAAGTTCGGCATTGGACAGGAACAGAACATTCTTTGACAGGCGTTTTAAGGGTCGATGGTAAATGCTATCGGTTCATGGGAAAAGGCGAACAGGCTTTAACTTCAATTTTGAAAGATGCCCGAGACGAGGAATGGACAGCCAGATATACGAATACAATGCCTTATGCCGATTGGTATACAAAAGAGTATAATGATACGGAATGGCAGGAAGGTGCGGGGGCTTTCGGGAGCGCCGATATGCCTCATGTTAAAACCGAGTGGAATCAGGGGGATATTTGGATACGTAGGAAGTTTTCGATCGAAGATAAGAATATCTCGAAGAAACGGTTATATCTCGTTTATTCGCACGATGATGTTTTTGAACTGTATCTGAATGGGCAGATGTTAGTGAGCACGGGATACAAGTGGCGGAATTATGTCGTGCAACCGTTGGATGCAGAACAAGTGAAATCGCTAACCGCAGAAGATAATCTCATTGCAGCCCATTGTCACAATACGAAGGGAGGAGCTTATGTCGATTTCGGCCTATTTACCGATGATGAAATGGAGTCTTTTTTCGGTACGGAAGCCGAACAGATAAAGGTAAGCGTATTACCTACCCAGACCTATTATTCTTTTTATTGTGGTCCTGTCCAATTGGACTTGAAATTTACGAGTCCATTGGTCTTGAATGATTTGGATTTATTGAGTAGCCCGGTTAATTATATTAGTTATGAAGTCCGGTCATTGGATAAACACGCTCACGATGTGCAGATTTATTTTTCTGCGACTCCCCGATGGGCGGTTAACAGTTTGGATCAAGAAGTAAGTGTAGAAAACTATCGATCTTCCGACATTCATATTCTGAAAACGGGGACATTAGAGCAGAATGTTTTAGGTAAAAGCGGTGATATTATTTGTATCGATTGGGGATACTTTTATCTGGCTGGTAACCTATCTGAATCTTCTGATATGTCTGTGGGAACTCCCCGCTCTATTCAAGAGAGTTTTGCAGGAAAAGGAATACTTCCGGATACAAAAATATCTCGGACATCGGTACGTTTGGATAAGGAAGAAATTCTTTTGGCGTATAGCGAAAATCTGGGTAATGTGAGAGAACGGAAATCCGAAGGATATTTGATGATCGGTTATGATGATATTGCCTCTGTACAATATTTCGGGAAAAACCTGAAAGCGTATTGGAAGAAAAAATATCCGACGATGGAAGCCGCATTGGCCGATGCCCGAAAGAATTATAAAAAAACCATGCAGCGATGTGACGAGTGGGATTATAAGGTTATGAAAGACGCTGTTGAAGCCGGAGGACAGCAGTATGCCGAACTTTGTGCAACCTCTTATCGCCAAGCTATATCGGCTCATGAACTGGTTTGTGGCCCCGCCGGTGAGTTGTTCTTTTTTTCTAAGGAAAATAACAGCAACGGGTCTATCGGTACGGTTGATGTGACATATCCTTCTTGTCCTATTTTTATTCGGTATAATACAGAAATAATGAAAGCTATGCTGGATTTCATTTTTGATTATAGCGAGTCGGGCCGTTGGAAAAAGCCTTTTGCCGCACACGATGTCGGTACATATCCTTTGGCAAATGGGCAAACTTATCAGGGAGATATGCCTGTGGAAGAAACGGGGAATATGTTGATTATGACGACTGCGATCGCTATTGCCGATGGGAATGCAGACTATGCGGCAAAACATTGGGAAATCTTGACGGCTTGGAGCAATTATTTGGCCGAGGCAGGTATGGATCCTGAAAATCAGTTGTGCACCGAAGATTTTGCGGGACATTTGGCGCACAATGCCAATCTTTCGGCCAAAGCCATTATGGCGATTGCCGGTTATGGTCGCTTGGCCGAAATGTTGAATAAGCCGGAGGAGGCCAAGAAATTTACCGAAATGGCTAAAAGAATGGCCATTGAGTGGGAACGGAGAGCCGATGACGGAGACCACTATCGGTTAGCTTTCGATATGCCGGGTACTTGGAGCCAGAAGTATAATTTTGTATGGGATAAAGTTTTGGGCCTTAATATATTGCCAGACCGTATAATGAAAAAGGAAGTCGCTTTCTATCTGAAAAACCAGAACAAATACGGGTTGCCTTTGGACAATCGCTTTACATGGGGTAAAACTGACGATACCGTATGGAGCGCCACAATGGCCGACTCGGAAGGTGATTTTCAAGAGTTGATACGACCGATTTGGAAATATGTGAATGAGACTTCTTCGAGAGTCCCTTTGGGCGATTGGTATGAAACATTGAATGCCGACTATATAAACTTTCGGGCGCGTTCGGTGGTCGGAGGTGTTTTTATGAAATCATTGGATCATTATCTTAGAAATAAAAGGAAATAGATTGTGGAAAAGTGGATCAAAAAAATAATGCAATTTGGCGGTTTATTCCTCTTCATGTCCTGCAATCAGCCCGTCGATGTAGTAACGATCGATTTGTCAAGGGAAGAGGCCGAGATACCACCCTCCTTGTATGGTATCTTTTTTGAAGAGATTACTCATTCTGGCGATGGCGGTTTATATGCAGAAATGATAAGAAATCGTGGCTTTGAAGATGGTACTTTACCTTCCGGTACGGTGTTGAAAGATGGAAAGGCAGTTGCCAAACCTTTGCATTGCTATTCCAACGATTCCATCAATCATTTTAGTATCGCTTGGAACGATTCTCTTTTTATGGAAGGCTGGGAAGTGAAGTGTGTTTCCGATACGAGGCCTCCTTTTTATGAGATAACCGAGGTTAAGCCACTGAATAACGCTACTCCCCATGCCTTATTTATCGATTTGGGCGCGTCCGCATCCGATGTATGGGTTATGAATGACGGTTACTGGGGAATAGCCGTTACAGAAGGGCAAAGGTATAATTTCCAATTTTATCTGTTTACGGAAGAATTGAAGAATACGGTAGTGACGGCAGCCTTGCTGGATCGCGAGGACCAGATAGTTGTTTCTAAGAATTTCCAGATAGAACGTGATGGTTCGTGGAATCATTATGAGGGAGCTTTTACTGTTGACACGACAGCGAATGATCTTCGTTTTGCTTTGCTGTTACCTCATAAAGGGAAGGTATATATCGATTTTGTATCCATGTTTCCCGAGAACACTTTTTGCGGACATAAAAATGGTTTGAGAGAAGATGTTGCCGGAATGCTTCGAGACTTGCGACCCGATTTTGTTCGTTGGCCGGGCGGATGCATAGTCGAAGGGTTAACTATGGATAACCGTATCAAATGGAAAGAAACGATAGGTGATATTGTGAAACGTCCCGGAGAATATAATTTGTGGGGATATCGCAGTACCTATGGATTCGGTTATCATGAATTCTTACAATTTTGTGAAGATATTGATGCCGATGGTATGTTCGTTTGTAATGCCGGTATGTCTTGCCTGTTTCGGAATGGTGATTATTGGGAAGAAGAGAATCGGATTGATAATTTGATTCAAGATGCTTTGGATGCTATCGAGTATGCGTTGGGCGATACGACCACCGTTTACGGAAAGAGAAGAGCGGAGAATGGTCATGCAGCCCCTTTCCCTCTCAAATATGTAGAGGTGGGAAACGAAAATGTAGGGCTTCGTTACGTGAAAAACTATAATCGCTTTTATAAAGCCATCAAAGAAAAATATCCTCAGATAGAAGTCGTATGTGCTCTCATGTTCAGTCCTTATATTCAAGAGGCGGAGAAAATAGATATCTTGGATCCCCATTATTATGAGACGGCTGGTTGGTTCTATAATAATGCAGATGTTTATGATAAGTTGCCCGATGATATTCCGTATAAAATCTATGTGGGGGAATATGCGGCTATCGGCAGACCCTCTCTCTATTCGTCTTTGGCAGAGGCTGCTTATCTGACAGGAGTTGAAAGGAATGCGGATAAAGTTCAAATGGTATCTTATGCCCCGTTGATAGAGAATGCGGCTCACGGAAAAGATCATTTGTTAGTGCTGAAAAATGATTCAGTCTATGGCCGTACGAATTATTATGTGTTGAAAATGTTCTCGGAGAATCGCCCTGATGTGAATTTACACACAGATTTAAAACCTGCTTCTCCTGAGCCGGTATTCCGCACAAATGGATTTATCGGATTGGGTACGAATAATACGGAAGCTCAATTTAAAGATTTGAAAGTCATTGTAAATGGCGAAGAAATATATACTTCGGGGTGGAGTGATTTCGTGGATAAATGGACTATAATTCGCGGCGATTGGAAAATGGAAGGAAATCTTTTGTCTCAGAGCCAGAAAGGAATAGATGCTTTGGCTATCCTTGAAGATAGGGAGTTTGATGATTGTACGATTGAGTTGAAGGCCAAAAAAATTTCTGGAACAGAAGGATTCAGAATTGTGTTTGGCGGCACGGATTCGAATAATTATTTTATGGCGGACATAGGAAGCCACACTAATGAGTCTGTTATTTTTCGAGAGGTGAATAATGAAGGTTCTATTTCGTTATTTGATTATCGAAATACGGCATCTATTAAGACTGATCAATGGTATACGGTGAGAATCGAAATCGAGGGTGCTCATTGGAAATGTTTTCTTAACGATGAGCTACAATATGAATATACTTATGCTCCTAAGAAAAAACATTATGTCGTATCGGGTTATGACAGAGAGCGAAAAGAAGTTATTGTTAAATTGGTAAATGCCGAGGTCGGTAACTGGAAAGTCAGGTTACAATTGGATAAGGCGAAAAATCTGGTATCGAAAGGAACTAAAATTGTATTAGGTGCAGACGACAGATTTGATGAAAATAGTTTTAGCGATCCTTTGAAAATTGTTCCGAAAGTCACCGAGTTATCGGGAATTAGCAATGAATTTACTATTGATTGTCAGGCCAATTCGCTGACTGTATTGAGAATACCGTGTGAAAAATAATAGATAACAAAAATAAAACATAGAAAAATGATAAATAGATATTTAAAAATCGTAGCTGTATTATTGTTGATGATATATACGGCTTTTGCCAATGCGGAAATCGGTATTTATGATCTACGTTATACACTCAATACCGACTTGAATACCAAAGAAGGACTCGATGTAGCTTGGGACGATGTTCATGCGGTCTCTACTTTGCAAGGAGTGGTAAACAGGGATGCTCCCCGGTTGTATGTTTACTTTGTAATGGAGGGTAATCACGATATCGATGGTTATTGGTGGAATAAATATCGTCAGAAAGGTGAATGGTTGTATGGACGTGAGACACGGACATACCAGACAATGGAGGATTTATTCGCGGCATATGCTCCTTATATAGAGGGGGTAGTCGTTTATGATGGAAACATTGCCTCTACCAGTAATGTGGCATCCTCGGTAGCAGGAATTGAAAATTTGGTGGCTATTCGTTATGATGAAACTCCGGGAAGTTTGTATGATCGTCTTGTATTGCACGGGCCTAAATTGCCGGTAAAAAGATGGTTGTTGAACCCTGATGGCACTTCTATGTTTACCGGTAAGAAAGGGACAAAGATTCCGGGAACGGAACGCTACTCTACCGGATCCTTGAAGAACGATCCTTATGTTTGGTTTATAGAGAAGTATATGAAAACCGGAAAGTGCAATACGGAGTTTGCCGCTTATTACATTGATCAGTATTGGAAGCAGAAACCTTTTGCCACCGTAAGGAATCACCACACTTTGTGCAACCACGATTTTTTTGTAAGTAAAGGAGCCTTTTTCTTCGATTTATCTCCGTGGGGAGATGAACCGGCCACTGATGATCCTACCCAAGCTGTTGGCACTGATTTGAATACACTGAAAGAAATGTTGCTGTTGGCTTATCGGCAAAATAACAATGAAAAGATGTGCTACATAGGAGGTTTTCCTGCGTGGGCTTATAAATACACAATGCATGCTTCTGGTAGCCACGATGATGTGCCTACGGAATGGGAGTTCAGCCGTATCATCAGTGCATACAATGCTTTTAAGGATGCAGATGCTATTGGCTATGGCGCATTGGCGAATGCCTCTTTTTGGCAACATTTCCCTACCAAAAAGCAATATACTCAAAATTGGATTTCTCATAAAGAATTAAGAGAAAGAGGGTTGTTGACGGCTGACGGTAAAGTAAATGTAGATGGCAGGAATTTTATTATTTTTTATGTCGGCGATTATGATGCTTCCGCATGGATATCACAAAGAACACCTTCTATATGGGACGACCCGAACCGTGGAAAATTGCCTCTGATGTGGTGTATCAGTCCCGTATTGGCAGAGCGCGTGCCCCATATTATGCATAACTTCCGCACAACGGCCACTGAAAATGATTATTTCGCTGCGGCCGATAATGGAGCGGGATATATCATGCCTGGTATGTTGCAAGAACCGCGAGAGTCTGGGCTTCCGTCCGGTTTGGAAACATGGGGTAAGCACTGTAAAAAGTATTATAAGAAATGGGGATTGTCGATTACCGGTTTTGTTATTGACGGACATGCCCCGGGATTGAATAAAGAGGGTTTGGACTGTTATGCTTCTTTTAGCCCGAATGGTATTGTGCCTCAGAAGATTGCAACCGCCCTGTTACATGGCAATATGCCTGTAATACGAGCCGATTTGGACATCAATGACGGTGACCCGAAAGTTGCCGCCAAAAGAATCGTGGAACGTGTAAAAGAGCGTTCTGCATTACCGTTCCATTGGTTTCGTAATATTCTGAAACAACCTACTTGGTATTGTGAGGTGATGAATGAGGTGAAAGCGCAAGATGATAGTATTGTATTGTTAGATGCACCTGCATTTTTCGAATTGTTGCGTATCTATTTGAAAGAACATGGTTCGGTGATAGAATAAGAGCTGTTTGAATTTGTCTTAGAGTAATATAGAAAGATTGTATATGTGAGAGATTTTCGTGGCTTCTGCTGTGCCGGACAGATATAGAAAGTGAGATAAAAAGCTATGGGTAAGCAAAAAGCGAGGGCACTTTTCAACCCGTCAATTCTCTGTTTTTTCGACAGAGAGGAAGAATGTTGCCCGACAAAACCTTATACCATTGACTTGTACTTCCCTACTTTATTATATTTGAATCGGTCTATATCTCAAAATATTTCGTATTTTTGTATCCGTGGGATGCAAAAACAGGGGTGTTTGGACATCAAGATGCCGACTTTGTGTTTTTATTCCCTATTATAGTTTAATTGAACTGTAAAATTTATGAGCATATTAAAAGAGGGAAAGCCGGTGGGATTAGCATGCGATCATGCCGGTTATGAGATGAAACAGATTGTTATGCAGGAACTTGATGTTCGAGGTATCGCATATAAGGATTTTGGGACATATTCGACAGATAGTTGCGACTATCCCGACTTCGCACATCCTTTGGCTTTGGCTGTGGAAGCGGGTGAATGTTATCCGGGTATCGCTATTTGCGGTAGTGGGAATGGTATAAATATGACCCTGAACAAACATCAGGGAATCCGTGCGGCATTGTGTTGGACGACTGAGATTGCAGCATTGGCTCGTCAACATAATGATGCTAACGTGTTAGTTATGCCCGGCCGATTTATTTCGGGAGAACTTTGCCGAGAGATAGTCGACGTATTTTTGAATACCGATTTCGGGGGAGGTCGCCATCAAAGGAGAATCGATAAAATACCTGCTGACCGTTAGTTGGGGAAGAAAGTCTACCATTCGACAATGACCGACACATCGCGAATGTCGCCGGGGATTGGAGGCTTTTCTTTGGTAACGATTAATCGACCTCCTGTTATTTGTGGATAATGAGAACGAAGCGAGTTGATGATTCGCCCTGCAACGTGTTCAAGTAAGCGAGAGGGTATGGCCATTTCGTCAGAAATGATTTGACAGACTTCTGCGTAGTTGAGTGTATCGGTCAGTTCGTCCGTAACGAGAGCTCGGGAGAAGTCCGTATAAAGAGTGGTCTCTACTTTGAAATAGTTCCCTACTTTTTGTTCTTGGGGCAGTACTCCGTGATGGGCGTAGAAGCGCAGGGTTCCGATGTGAATGGAGGTTCTCATACAAATGTGGTTTTATTGAGTCAAATTGTATCTTTTGTTTGGACCATTTTGCGGTATTTTAATGGGGGTATTCCTATTTTTTTATAGAAATTCTTTGAAAAATGAAATTGGTCAAAATAATTTAATTTGAAAGCGATTTCTTTAATTTTTAAATCAGAATCTCTGAGGTATTTACAGGCTCTTTGGATTTTTAGATTAGAAAAATATTCCATAGGTGTTATTCCGGTTTCCGTTCTGAAAAGGGCATTGATTCGAGTTATGGAATAACCACTGAAATCGGCAATATCACTAAGGGTAATTTTTTCTTCTAAATGATCTTTCATGAATTGTATACATTTTTGGATATTGTCGATTTTCCCGATGGTTTTTATTTCCCGAAATGATTTTATATATTTTAGAGAGGCTAAAAAATGCATTAGACAGAAAGATGTGTATTGAAGATTTTCGAGGTCATATATATCGTGTTCGATGTTACGATATATCTCGGCGAATAATATGAGTCGATCTTGGATACGGCTGTTGTCGGCATCTTTTATTTCAATGCTGCGCCCCATGATTGAATTGAAAAAAGGCGCATTTGTTCCTTTAAAATGAAGCCAATATATGCTCCATGATTTCTTATCGCCCGATCCATATGCATGTTTCTCATAGGGTGGTAGTATAATGAATTGGTCTTTGGCTAATGTCATGCGTTCTCCATTGTATTCTACCCAACCAATTCCGTTTTCACAATATATAAATATGTATTGTTCTGCTCCGATAGGTCGTTCTCTATAATGACATTTGGCATTTGGGTAATATCCTATATGAGTGACATACAATTGTTCTGTAACGGGGTTGTTTATTATAGAATCCAATAAATCAGCAGGAATGATAATCTCCCTTTCTCCCGGAAATCCAGATGGAATAAAAGTTTTGATACTCATATTATTAGATATTATATGGCAAATATAAGAATATAATATACATATTTTCAAATATTACATACATTTTTTCCCCTTGCTTTCAAGTTTATATTTGCCATATATTTGTAATATTAAAAAGAATATTCAAAAAGATATGTTTATATCATGGAAAATATCACAAAATATCTTATCAAAAGTACTGTAAAGAAAAGCGAAGTAAAGGCTTGGGAAGAAACCGTTATGTTGCCGACTTATGAGATCGGTAAAGAGGAGAAAAATCCGGTTTTTATAGAAAAGAGAGTTTATCAAGGCAGTTCGGGAGTGGTATATCCCTATCCGGTAGTGGAAAAAATATGTGATGAAAAGAAGGAGAAAGCTTATCGTGCTGTTTTCTTGGAAAACGAATATCTGAAAATAATGATTCTTCCCGAGCTTGGTGGTCGGGTTCAAATGGCGTACGATAAAATTAAACAACGTCATTTCGTATATTATAATCAAGTAATCAAGCCGGCACTCGTGGGGTTGACTGGTCCGTGGATTTCGGGTGGTATCGAATTTAACTGGCCTCAACATCACCGTCCTTCGACATATTTGCCAACGGAATGTACGATAGAGGAATTTCCTGATGGAAGTGTTACGGTGTGGTGTTCTGAGGTGGAACGAATGTTTCGCACAAAAGGAATGGCTGGGTTTACCCTGTATCCGGGAAAAGCATATCTTGAAATAAAAGCGAAAGTATATAATCGCACCTCGTTACCGCAAACGTTCTTGTGGTGGGCGAATCCTGCGGTTGTAGTCCATAAGGATTATTATTCGGTGTTTCCGCCCGATGTGAATGCCGTGTTTGACCATGGTAAACGTGCGGTATCGAGTTTCCCTATTGCTACCGGAGTTTACTATAAACAGGATTATTCTTCGGGTGTGGATATTTCGAAGTATAAAAATATTCCGGTTCCTACCTCTTATATGGCAATCAATTCCAAGTATGATTTTGTGGGAGGATACGAGGAAAACGTAGAGGCCGGACTGTTGCATGTGGCCGATCATCATGTCAATGCGGGTAAGAAGCAATGGACATGGGGGTGTGGGGATTTCGGACAGGCCTGGGATAGAAACTTGACCGATGAAGATGGCCCTTATATAGAACTTATGACGGGTATGTATTGTGATAATCAGCCCGATTTTACATGGTTGCAACCGTATGAGGAGAAAGAGTGGAAGCAATATTTCATGCCTTACAGTGCTGTCGGTATGGTGAAAAATGCGACAAAAGAGGCGATTGTTACACTAAAAAAGAATGAGGATAAAGGAGAAGTAATCCTCTACACGACAAGTGTATATAAAAGTGTGAGAATTCTGGTGACATGTGGTGGAAAAGTCTATTTGGATAGTATTCACGACATGTCTCCTGCCGAACCGGTAAAAGAATCGTTCGCTTTAAATGGTGTCGAATTTGATTCTTTAAAGTTATGCGTATACGATAATAATGGTAAGGTGTTGGTAGAATATGAGGCCGAAAAAAAGGAAATCAAACCTATCCCCGATCCTGCGAAAGCAGCCAAAGATCCCAAAGATATCGCAAGCATAGAACAATTGTATCTGACCGGGTTACATTTGGAACAGTATCGTCATGCTACGTATAATCCTACCGATTACTATATGGAGGCTTTGTCTCGTGAACCGGGTGATGTGCGTTGTAATAATGCCATGGGGTTGTTCTTGATGCGTAGAGGCCAGTTCGCAAAAGCTCAACCTTATTTTGAGGCTGCCATCGCCACATTGATAGAACGCAATCCCAACCCGATTGACGGAGAACCTCATTACAATTTGGGTTGGAGTCTTAAAATGCAAGGTAAGTTTGACGAAGCTTATGATGCTTTTTTTAAAGCGACTTGGAGTGCTGCCCAACAAGATTCCGCATATTACGCTCTTGCCCAAATTGATTGTATTAGAAATGATTTCGAGAAAGCTCTCGAACATATCGATCGTTCATTGGTGCGTAACTGGCACAATCATAAAGCACGTCAGTTGAAAGCAAGTATTCTTCGCAAATTGGGTAAAAAAGAAGCTGCGGCTACGCTCATAGCAGAGTCTCTCTCGATAGATAAGTTTAATATAGGATGCCGATTCGAGCTTTATTTGCTTGGTGGGGAATCTGCGCAACAAGCTCTCGACGAGATGATGGCTTTGATGAATGAGACGACATCGGTACATTCTTATATCGAGTATGCGTTGGATTTTGCCAATGCCGGACTTTATGCGGAAGCTGAGCGACTTCTCCTTTTGTGGGTAAACAAAAACGATGGAATAGTATATCCGATGGTTTATTATGCACTTGGTTACTTTGCATCGAAATCGGACGATGTGCTTAAAGCTATCGATTATTACAAGAAAGCGTCTCAGATGGCTCCCGACTATTGTTTCCCTAATAAATTGGAAGAAGTTCTTATGCTGCAAGATGCAAATAGATTGCAACCGAATGATTCCAAAGCATGGTATTATCTTGGAAACTTTTGGTATGGAGCTCGTCAGCACGATGAAGCTATCGCTTGTTGGGAACGTTCGGTAGAACTTGACGATCAATTCCCTACTGTTTTGCGTAATCTTGCATTGGGATATTACAACAAACGCAACAGGAAAGAAGATGCGTTGGCTTGTCTTGAAAAAGCGTTTGCTCTCGATACGAACGACGATCGCATTTTGATGGAATTGGATCAACTCTATAAGAAGTTGCGTCGTCCGCATAAAGAACGTTTGGCATTCCTTGAAAAGCATCTCGATTTGGTGGAGAGACGCGACGACCTTAGTGTAGAGCGTGTTACCTTATATAATCAATTGGGCGAGTATGAAAAAGCCAAATCTTTGATTGCTTCGAGAAAATTCCATCCGTGGGAAGGCGGAGAGGGTAAGATTTCTGGACAGTATATAATCTGCCGCATTGAATTGGCGAAAAAGGCAATTGCCGAAAAACGTTATCAAGATGCTATCGATTTACTTAGAGAGACAGAATACTATCCTTTCAATCTTGGAGAAGGAAAACTCGCGGGAGCCGAAGAAAACGATATACATTATTTTATGGGTTGTGCCTATGAAGGATTGGGTGATAAGGAAAATGCTGAACTTTATTTTAGAAAGGCTACGGTCGGTTCAGCCGAACCTGCGATTGCATTCTTCTATAACGACCAACAACCTGACAAGATATATTATCAAGGACTTGCTTGGCGTAAGTTGGGAGACGAAAAGAAAGCTCGAAGCCGTTTCAATAAGCTTATCAATCATGGGGAACAGCATCTCTTCGACCATGTGAAAATCGATTACTTTGCTGTTTCTCTACCCGATTTGTTGATTTGGGAGGACGATCTCAATCTGCGCAACCAGATACATTGTAATTTGGTGATGGGGCTTGGATATTTGGGCTTGAACGATAGAAAGACAGCAGAAAGATTTCTCGGAAAAGTGAGAGAGCTCGATATCAACCATCAAGGATTGAATGTGCTGTGAAAGAAACTGACTCTTAAAATTTATACACATGAATGCACAATATAAGAAAGGTTTTGTCTATTTTATATGCCTTGTATCCGCAATGGGCGGATTGTTATTCGGTTACGACTGGGTAGTAATAGGCGGGGCGAAGCCGTTTTATGAACCGTATTTTGGAATTACCGATGATAACACGATGCGGGCCGTGGCGATGAGTGTGGCTCTGCTGGGGTGTCTTGTAGGAGCTATGATAGCAGGGGTACTGGCCGATAAATATGGACGGAAACGTCTGTTGATAGTTGCGGCTTTGGTATTCTTTTTTTCTTCGCTAAGTACCGGCATGGCGGATTATTTTGTGATTTTTGTCATATCGCGTTTTATCGGAGGGATAGCTATTGGGCTCGCAGCCGATGTCTCTCCTATGTATATAGCCGAGATTGCACCGAGAAGTGTGAGGGGCAAGCTGGTTTCACTCAATCAGTTAACTACTGTGCTGGGGATATTGTCAGCTCAAATCGTCAATATGCTTATCGCAGAATCGGTCGCTCCTGATGCTACCGTAGCGGATATTGCAGCCTCTTGGAATGGAACAATGGGGTGGCGATGGATGTTTTATGCGGTCTGTTTTCCTTCGTTCCTCTTTTTTGTTTTAGTCTTTTTTATTCCTGAAAGCCCTCGTTGGCTGATTCAAAAAGGAAATGAGCGTCAGGCCATGATTGCATTGGAACGGATAGGCAATCGAGAATATGCATTGGCTGAGTGTGCCGGTTATCGCGAATCAGATGCAGAAGCGAAGAAACATGGTAAGGGAGCGGTCAAACAGCTATTTTCGAAAAAAATGCGTCTTGTGCTATCCATAGGGTTGGTTATTGCCGTATTTCAGCAATGGTGCGGAATCAATGTCATATTTAACTATGCACAAGAGATATTTCAAGCGGCAGGTTATGGTGTATCCGATATTTTGATGAATATCGTTGTTACAGGCATTGCCAATCTTATATTTACATTCGTGGCTATTTTTACGGTAGAGAAGCTCGGTCGTAAAAAATTGATACTGATAGGCTCTGGCGGTTTATTATTTATTTATAGCATTCTGGCATGGTGTTATTTCGTTCATGCAAGCGGTATATTCATGATTATATTGGTTGTGTGTGCGATAGGATTGTATGCCATGTCATTAGGTCCTATTGCATGGGTGTTGCTTTCAGAGATATTTCCCAATGCCGTGCGTGGGGTTGCTATGGCGGTTTGTACAGGTGCGTTGTGGGTAGCCAGTTTCTTGTTGACCTACACCTTCCCATTCCTCAATTCGGGATTAGGAACAGGAGGAACATTCCTGCTTTACACCTTTATTTGCCTATTGGGATTCCTCTTTACACTCAAATATATTCCCGAAACAAAGGGTAAATCACTTGAAGATCTTGAAAAAGAATTAGTTAAATAGAAACGATAAATCAAATAGACATGAAAACACTTGGAAGACAAATGCTGTGTTATTTGCTACTTTGTTTCGCAGTAACAACTTATGCCGAGGAGACGATATCCATAAATACGGATAATACCTCGTTAATTTATAAAGTAGATAAGGATAAAAAACTGAGACAAGTCTATTTCGGATCTTTTTTAGATGAGAAAGAGTCCGAGGCAACGCAGGTTACGAAAGCCGATGCTTATCCTACTTTCGGAACCTCTTATGTCAATGAAGCGGCTTTACGTGCAGTGCATGGTGACGGAAATACTTCTACCGAACTCTATTTCGAGGGTGTGGAGCAAAATAAATTGAGCGATGATATAACCGAAACGATTATTACGCTTAAAGATGGTTATTTCCCGTTCACGGTGAAACTTTGTTTCAAATCTTATGCTCAAAATGATGTGATAGAGCAATGGAGCGAAATCAGTCATACCGAAAAAAAGCCGGTAACACTTTATAACTATGCTTCATCACACTTGTTTTTCAACGAATCGTCTTATCATCTCACTCAATTCTGTGGTGAGTGGGCAATGGAGATGAACATGGTCGAGACTCAATTATCGAGAGGGGTGAAAAATCTTGAATCGAAATTGGGTGTGCGTTCCAACCAACATTCGCATCCCTGTTTTTATCTTTCACTCGATGGCAAAGCTCAGGAAAAGGCAGGCAGGGTCGTAGGAGGAACATTGGCATGGCCGGGTAGCTATCGTCTTTCATTCGAAGTAGATCATCGTGAGAATTTACATATTATATCGGGAATTAATCCTTATGCTTCACAATATATACTTAATCCTAAGGAGGTGTTCAGAACTCCGGCTTTGCTGTATTCCTATTCGTCTAAGGGTACAGGAGACATTTCGAGACGTTTCCATCGATGGGCGAAAAAATATGGTATATATCGGGGCGATAAGACCAGAACTACTTTGTTGAATAATTGGGAAGCAACTTACTTCAATTTTGATGAAGAGGTTTTGAGTGGTATTATTAAGGATGCGGCAGACATGGGATTCGAACTTTTCTTGCTCGATGACGGGTGGTTTGCTAATAAATATCCTCGCGATAATGACAAAGCCGGTTTAGGTGACTGGGATTGTAACAAAAAGAAACTTCCCCATGGGTTGGGCTATTTGGTGAACGAGTCGAAGAAAAAAGGTATTAAATTCGGTATATGGCTCGAACCCGAAATGGTTAATCCCAAAAGTGAATTGTATGAAAAGCATCCCGATTGGGTAATCGGGCAACCGAATCGACCGCTCGATTTAAGTCGTAATCAGTTGATTCTCGATCTTTCTAATCCCAAAGTGCAAGATTTTGTTTTCGGGGTGATAGATAAAACGCTGAGCGAAAATCCCGGTATTGCCTATATCAAATGGGATTGTAATCGCTTTGTTACGAATTCGGGTTCTTATTTCTTATCCCCCGAGAAACAGTCTCATCTTTGGATCGGTTATGTGCGGGGATTATTCTCGGTTCTCGATAGGGTACGTGCCAAATATAAAGATGTTTCTATGATGTGCTGCTCTGGGGGAGGCGGTCGTATAGATTATGGGACTCTTCCCTATTTCGATGAGTTTTGGATTAGTGATAATACCGATGCCCTCGACCGTATTTTTATACAATGGGGGACTACTCAGTTCTTCCCTTCTATGGCACTAGCCAGTCACGTATCGGTTGTTCCCAATCACATCACAGGTCGTATCGTTCCCTTGAAGTTCCGTTTCGATGTGGCGATGTCTGCCAAATTGGGTATGGATTTGCAACCCAAAGATATGACCCCCGAGGATAAAGAGTTCTCGAAAAATGCGATTAAAGACTATTACAGTATCCGCTCAATTGTACAGTTCGGTGATTTGTATCGCCTACTTTCTCCATATGAGAATAAACGTACGGCTATGATGTATGTTACCGAAGACCAAAATGATGCTGTATTGTTCACATATCTTTTGAAGAAAAGTATCAACGGGAATACACAACCTTTGATTCTCGAAGGTCTTGACCCTGATAAAAATTATCGGGTAACGGAATTGAATAAAGAGACCAAAGGATATTCGTGGTTTACGCCGTTGGACGGAAAGGTATTTTCGGGCGACTATCTGATGAAATATGGCCTTCGCTTCACGATGTATAATGAATACGATAGTAAGGTGATACGCATTACGGCTGAATAAAACTAAATATATAGCATGAATAACACTAATTATTTTACATTATGAACAGGTTGAAATTATGTTTTATCACTTTGCTTTGTGTCCTACCGTTGTTCGGTTCGATGGCACAAAGTGTAAAAATTGAGGGTTCGGTTCGAGATTCTCAAACAGATGAACTATTGCCGGGTGTTAATGTAATGGTAAAAGGATCGTCTATCGGTGCAATGACAAATATCGACGGTGCGTTCTCTATTACCGTTCAAAAGGGTTCTGTGCTTGAATTTTCTTTTATCGGATATGAGAAACAGGAGTATGGGGTAAAAGGAAATGCCAAAATTCAAGTAGAATTGAACCCTGTGGGAATCGCGATGGACGAGGTAATCGTTGTAGGTGCTTCCATGAAGAAAAGCGATTTGACAGGATCGGTCGCTAGGGTGACCGATAAAACCTTACAACAGATCCCTACCGCCGATTTGAATACTGCATTGCAAGGGAAAGTTGCTGGTGTATTTATCCAGAATAGTGCAAAACCCGGAGAGGCTGCCAGCATTAAGATTCGGGGAAATAACTCGATACAGTATGGAACCTCTCCTATTTATGTCATAGACGGTTTGTTGGTCGATCAAGGGTTCGAGATGTTGAATCCCAATGATATAGCTACTATCGACGTATTGAAGGATGCTTCGGCGACTGCTATTTATGGAGCTCGCGGCGCAAATGGGGTTGTTGTAATTACCACTAAAAAAGGGCAAAAAGGTAAGGCTCGTGTTACTTATGACGGTTGGTATGGCTCGCAAAGTTTCAGCAAAGAGATGCCATTGATCAATGGCTCTCAATTGCATGACCTCCGCGTAGAGGCATATATCAATGAGTTTAATAATACGACTAATTTACCGCCTGCCCGACGAGAAAAATACATAAAGGATAATTTCTTATCGACAACGGTTCCACCTAATACGATTTTTACAGAAGATGAAATGGAGGCTTACTTGTCGGGAAAAACGTATAATTGGCTTGATGCGGTTACTCAAAATGCATATCAGCAAAATCATGCGGTAAGTTTTTCTGGAGCTGGTGATAAGGGTTCTTACTTCATGAGTTTTAACTATAATCAGCAAGAGGGCTTAATGAAAAATGTAAGCTATGAGCGTTACACAGGTAAAATCAATCTCGATCAGATGGTAAAGCCTTGGTTGAAGGTAGGAACTAATACAACCTTCGTTTATCAGGTGGGACATCCTGTTGCAGATGACAATACTTTTCCTGTGGCGCTTAGAGCAGATCCTCTGTTACCGATATCAGGTGAATATTGGTATATGAAATATGGCACAGAAGAGAGCCAGAGCAATAATAATCCTATCAGGGACTTGAATGTGGTCAGAGATGCGAATCAAGCTCGTCTTATGAGTTCTAACTTTATCAATATCAACCCAATAAAAGGACTTGATATACGTTCGACCTTTTCTATTGATTATATGAGTAAAGAAGACTATACCTACTATTCTACCGAAACGACACAGTCCTATAAAGCGTCAGCCGATGGGCAGGCTAAACATCGTAAGGATAAAATGTTGAATTGGCAGTGGGATAACACGGTTTCATACAAAACATTAATTAAAGAGAAGCATAGGATATCGGCTGTTTTGGGTGCTAATATGTCTTATTACAGTCAAAATTGGAATAGTCTTGATGTGAAGGGTTTTGGTAATGACTTTTTCTCATATAAGGCAATAGCCGGAGCTTCGAAGAAAGAGGATTTCGGCGTTAATTCAGATTTTTGGACTTACTCTATGGCTTCTGTATTCTTGCGTGCGGGATATGTATACGATAGTCGCTATTATGTCACGTTTACAGGTCGTTATGATGGTTCATCTAAATTCGGAACCAATAATAAATGGGGATTCTTCCCTTCGGTATCTGCTTCGTGGAATATTACAGGAGAGGAGTTCATGCAGTCGCAGAATGTCATTAATAACCTAAGACTTCGGGTAGGCTATGGTTTGGCTGGTAATCAAAATATTCCCAACTATGGTTACCAAACGCTTTATGATGTAAGAGCTACTCTTGGTACGAGTGCGTTGATTAACTGGGGACGGTATGGTAACCCCGATTTACGCTGGGAAAAGCAGAAACAAATTAATGTGGGATTGGACTATGGCATGTTTAACGATCGTTTGAGCTTTACACTCGATTTATTTCATATTGATAACGAGGATTTGTTGATGACCATTAGTAAGTCGCCGTCTTCGGGATACCTTGATCAATTAGCCAATGTAGGCACGCTTCGGAATAGAGGTATTGAATTTTCGATAAATGCCACTCCTATTCGTACAAAGGACTGGAATTGGAATATCGGATTTAATATTTCTGCCGATCGCAATAAGATTATCAAATTGGACGGGCAGGCTCAGGAAATCTATAAATTAGGTGGTATGTCGAATAACGAGATACAGACCGAGGGTAACTTGTTTGTGGGTGAGTCGTTGAATACGATTTATATGTATCTGTTCGACCGGATTATACAGGAGTCGGATATGGATTATGTGAACTCTCTCGAATTGGGTTCTCGAACGGCACAACCCGGAGATATTTTGCCGTTGGATAGAGATCATAACGGCATTATTAATGATAAGGACCGTACGGTCGTGGGGGTTAAAGACCCTAAATTCTATGGTGGTATCCATACGACTGTAAGTTGGAAAGGTTTGGAATTGACGCTTGTCGGGAATTATTCGTATGGAGCCAAGAAAACGAGTTTCTTGTATAATTCATTGGTTACCAGTGATGGAAGAAGTGCAGCTCATAAAGATATATTGAATCGTTGGACACCGGAGAATACGAATACATTGATACCGAGAGCTTATCATGCGTTTAGCGGATTTGGGTACGGCAGTACGAGCCTATGTTTGCAAGATGCCTCGTTCTTCCGGTTAAGTTCGGCTACGTTGGCTTATACGTTCCCTCGTAAATTGATCAATAAGATTTACCTTGACAATCTTCGCATCTATTTTACGGGAAGTAATCTCTTTACTGCGACGAAATACAAAGGATTCGATCCTGAAACCGGGGATTGGTATCCCAATACGCGTATGTATGTTGTCGGTCTAAATATATCATTCTAAGAAATTAAAAGTTAGGAATATGAAAACTAATAGATATATCGTTATAGCGTTGCTTCTGTCGATTTTTGTATCGTCTTGCGAAGACGGTTTTTTGAAGCAAGATCCGCAAACCAGTTTGTCGAGCGAACAGGTTTTTGAAAAACCAGAGAATGTGCAAGCTTTTGTTTATGGGCTGTACTATCAATGGCGTGCGACTCGTGTGAATCGGAAAGGTTTTTACACGATTTTAGGAACCGATGAGGCTCAGCAGGGTGAGTATCAGGTAAGGACAAATGCTATGCAGGCGGCGTTCGATAAATATGACGGATATTATGATTCTGAAAATACTTCTATTGCAGAGGCTTGGAATATTCGTTGGCCGGTGGCTGTGCAAGCAAGTGAGGGGTTATGGCATATCGATCGATTGTTGAAATCAGCTTCTGCCGATGAAGCCGAGCAGTATAAGGTGTTCTTGGGACAGATATCTTTTTATCGGGCATGTATTCTTTTTGAGTTGACTCAATATTGGGGCAAATTACCATTACCCAATATCGTAGACGGCCAGAATCAGTTGGGGCCGCGCAAAGAATTGCAAGAAGTCTACAAGATGATTACAGATGATTTGAAGGTATCTCTTACTTACTTGTCGGAAAAAAGAGCGGCCGATGGACGTATCCCTACGATTTGGGCCGCAAAAATGTTGTTGGCGAAGGTATATATGTCGGCTCCTGTGGAGTCAGGATATAGAGATTTCGGTGAAGCGCAGATTTTGCTGGAAGATTTGAAAAGCAGAGGCGGATTTGTTCTTGAAAACAATTATGCCGATTTGTTCGATGCCAACAAAGTAATGGGAAATTTACCGTCTCAGGCCAGTACAGAAGAAATATTCACGTTTTATTTCAATAATGTATGGCCCGATTCTAACGAGGCTCAATGGTATGCAGGCACTCGTGCTTGTTCCGGAGATCCCAATTGCATGTATGGAGGATATGATTTTGTTTTACCGACTGATTATTGCGTGAATATATACGAGCCGGGAGACTTGAGAAAAGATGCCAGCATACGCTCCGATTTTATTTATAAGGGCAAACAGCCTGTTCCATCTGCTGGTTTTGGAGAAGACCAATTGAAGCCCCATTTCAAAAAGTTTGAAGATGTGCGTATCGATGGAACTAAGTCTTTTTATTATACGGGTGGAAATATGTACTACTTCCGTTATGCCGATGCGTTGTTGATGCTGGCCGAATGTATGAACGAGACAGGAAATACGTCAGGTGCTGTTACATTGGTGAATACGACTGTTCGCTCTCGTGCTTTCGGTGGAACGGTTCCGGCTCAATATGTTTGGGACACGGGTATGTCTGCCGAAGAATTCCGCACGAAAATACTCGATGAGCGTATGCGTGAACTCGCTTGCGAGGGTTGGCGGCGTATGGACCTTGTGAGGACCGGACATTTTGAAGAGTATGTAAAAGTGAGAAACCGTTGGCAGGCTTTGGCTCCGACTATTGGAACTCAACATCGCTTATTCCCTGTGCCTATGGTGGAAATAAAGCAAAACCCGCATTTGCAAGGTGATCAAAATCCTGGATTGAATTAAATTGATTATATATTCTCTATCGGCAGGATTAAGAGGTCTGTTCTGCCGATAGAGAAATAAAAATAGACCTCGCCATAAAAACACTTATCGAATATGAAAAAATTATTATTCTCTTTGGCTCTTGTAGGAGCTGTAATTCCGAGTTTTGCCGTAAATTCGGTAAATTGGGAAATTTTACGAAATCCGGTAGATGGGGAAAGTGGATTCCCAATGACTGCCTCTGGTCGTCAGTTGTTTGTCGATTTTAACAACGATGGCATTATGGACTATTTTATTATTGCCGGACAAGCTGCCCCCAGTATGGGCTTGTTCAAAGGCAATGCCAATGGAACGTATACCGATGTTACTGCGGAGTCGGAAGACTTGTATGCCAAAAGCCAAGCTTCTGCGGTGTTCATTGATATCGATAATGATGGTAATCTCGATTTGATTACTGTCGGGAAATCCGGTAGCGATGCGTTTACCGACATATTTATGAACAGTGGTGCTCCTGATTATAAATTCGTGGCCGACTGGGATATGATAGAGGCTTTTCCCGGTCTTAGTTCCGAATCGAATGACAATGGCTCTAAGCTACTTGTCGCTTTCGATTACAATAATGACGGTTGGACCGACTTGCTTATCAACGGAAGCGCCGGTGGTGTGTGGGAAGAAATTACGGGAGGAACAGGACAAGGTCGTGTATGTGCTATTATGAAAAATAATCATGGAACGTTTGAACTATTAAAGAATCCGGTAGATGGAACAGAAAATTTCATCGGTGTTAACGGTGGTTCTATTGATGTGGCCGATTTCAACAATGACGGTTGGATGGATATTTTGGTTACGGGATATCATGATGAGTATAAATCGATAACGAAATTATATAAAAATAATGGTAATGATACGTTTACCGAAGTTACGGGGATCGACTTTGTGGGACATCAACAAGGAGAAACTGCTTTCATCGATGTAAATAATGATGGATATGCCGATATCATTGAGATCGGTCGTGATGTGAATAATGGTTGGGCCGCTTTTGGAAAGTTGTATATCAATAATCAAGATGGTACATTTACTCGTCATGAGGAAGCCGAGACCAATTTCTTCGGTGGGGGCTGTGCTTTGGCGATTGGCGATGTGAATAACGATGGGTTGAATGATTATTTCATGACGGGTTGGAATACCAATGCCACCTTTATGTATAATAATGGAGATAATTCATTTACAAAGCAGGAGCTTATTCCCGACGATGCTCGTTGCCGCGGAGGATCGGCTACTTTTGTAAATATTGATAATGACGGTTTCCTCGATATGGGTATCTTCGGTTATCGTGATGGTGGTGGGGCAGATGGTGATGGATTGGGTTCTTGGCCCGATTATATCTTATTTAATAGAGGCAACGATGGTGTTATTGCCAATGCCGCACCTGCTGCGCCTAAGAACTTTACGGCCATTTACAATGAAGACAAAGGTTGCTATGAGTTGAGATGGGAAAAAGCTACTGACGATACGACTCCGGCTGAGGCTATTCGATATAATATCTATGTCAAGACTCCCGATGGTAAAATAAATTTCATACTTCCTGCCGATAAAACCACAGGTGCGTTGAAAGTATATGGAACGCAATATCCGTTGGTTCCGACCAATCGGTATGACTTGTATATGCCTAAAACCGAAGGTGTGGAATTTGCGGTATCTGCTGTGGATAACGGCTGGTTGGCAAGTCCTTTCGTAATAAGTTCTACTTCGAGCATTGAAAATGTTTTAAGCGGAAATGATTACAAAGTGTATGCTGCCGGACAAACCGTGTATTTGCAAAACTCCTCGAACGAAGTTGCTATATTTGAAATTTTGGGTATAGATGGAAGGGCATTGGCACAATATCGTGTGGCTGCTAGTCAGAACATGAATTTCGATGTAAACGAAGGAGTTTATTTGGTAAAAGTTACCATTGGAAACAAACAAGCTGTATCTAAGATAATAGTAGGCATGTAATAGGATTTACATGGTTTGTTGCATGAAATTTGTATAATAAAATCTTAATCAGGTCGTCGGGGAAATTTTTATTTTCCCGACGATTAAAAAAACACCAATAATATGAATCGACTCACCTCCCTTTTATTTTGTGTTATCCCCCTTTCTGTATCGGCTATCACAGTACAGGAAGGAATGCTGAAATTAAATATTTCGGATACAGATGGGCAAACGGATATTTACAGAAACGAAGTATTGTTGATTTCCAAAAACCATGCTGTATTTAAGATAGACGAATCTGAATATTCTGCTCCCTCGTTGACATTTACCGGAGCAACTGTTAGTGATTATTCCGATTTATTTGGTTTGGGTAAGCGTGTAGACCTTGTGTATACGAATGAAAATCCTAAACTGAAAGCTACACATACTTATTACCTCTATTCGGGTCAAAACTATTTGTTGACTGAATTGAAAGTAGAGGCTCCCGATGTGATAGCATCGAATTATATGTCGCCTTTGACGACGACTGAGTCAACGGCTTTTCTTCCCGCCGAGAACGGAACGAACGTTGCTTTGATCGTTCCTTATGACAATGACTGTTGGGTAGCTTATGACTCTAAGGTGTTTAGAGTAGGGTCGACTTACACGAGCTATGAAGCAGGCTGCTTGTATAGCACGAAAAATAACAATGGTTTGGTATTAGGCTCTATCGAACATGATAATTGGAAAACCGGAGTCGTGTCGAAAGTCAATACTCCCAATTCTATTACGTCGCTTATTGTTTATGGCGGTATTAGCGACAATTACAGTGGAAAGACCCCTACTACCCGAGATCAACTGCCTCATGGCAAAGTGAAAGGTACAACTGTGAAGTCACCGAAGGTGATGTTCGGTTATTTTGACGATTGGAGAGATGGAATGGAGGTTTATGGCGAGTTGAATGCCGTTGTGACACCTAAACGTGTGTGGGATAAAGGAACGCCGTTCGGCTGGAACAGTTGGGGAAATGCGATGTCTGATGTTTCGTATGCGATTGCTTCGAGTGTATCGGCTTTCTTTGCCGATAAACTGGCTCCCGAATTTACCAATGACAGTACCGTATATATCGGTCTCGATTCTTATTGGACAAATATCACGGCTCAAAATCGCCGTCGTTTTATTAAGGAGTGTAAAGAACGTGGACAGAGACCGGGTATTTATTGGACTCCTTTCGTCGATTGGGGAGGCAACATGAATAAAGATGTGGAAGGAACTAACGGTAAATATAAATATGGGGATATTGTACTGAAAATCAATGGACAACCAGCGCAGTTTCCCGGTGGAAATAAAGGTTGGGCATTAGATCCTACTCACATCGGCACGAAGATGCGTATAGATTATTATATAGACCAATGGATTAAAGATGGTTATGAGTTCCTGAAAATAGACTTTATGACACACGGAACGTTCGAGGCCGACTCTTGGTATGATCCAGAGGTGACTACGGGAATACAGGCTTATAATCAGGGAATGAAATATCTTTCGGACAGAATAGGTGATAAGATGTACGTGAACCTTTCTATCGCACCTCTTTTCCCGGCGCAGTATGCCAATGGGCGTCGTTTTGCTTGTGATACATATGGAACGATGAACGATACGAAATATGCGCTTAACGCATTGACACATAGTTGGTGGACCGATCGTTTCTATTGTTATAACGACCCCGATTACATGGTCTTCGGTAAATTTACGGGTAATGGGGAATATCCGTCGGGCAGAACTTATACATTGCATTCGCCGGGAGAAAACCGAGCTCGGTTCACTTCGGTGGTAACTACGGGACTATGTTTGTTGGGGGACGATTTCTTGAACTGTACAGAGGAAGCGCGTGTTCGTGCACAGTCGATTGTCAAGAATGAAGAGATAAATCGTATCGGTAAAATAGGGAAGTCGTTTCGTCCTATCGTGAACGATTATTGGGGAACGGGTCAAGCCGATGCTTTTATGCATAGAGTTGCCGATACCCTTTATGTGGCCGCATATCACTTTACTACGTCTCCGACTCAAAAAGTTTTTAATTTGAAATATAGTGATTTGGGGCTTGCCGAAGGCGTGGTTTACACTGTACATGAACTTTGGACAGATAAAAAAGAAATGACAGATAAAACAGCAAATATATTGACGTTGAAAGTGCCTCGTTCCGATGCCAGAGTATTTAAGATTTATCCTGGAACCATATCTTCGGTAGAAGAGGCTGTGGCAGATAAAGATACTAAAATCTATCCCAATCCTTGTCATGATGAACTGTATATAAATAAATTGAATAACGAAAATAACTGCGATTATGACGTGTATTCTATTGCCGGGGAGAAACTGATTTCTTTGGACGATTTCGGTGGAGACGTGATTGATGTGAATCCTCTCGCCCCGGGCAGCTATATACTGGTATCTACCGATACCGTCACGAGGAATAGATTTGTTGCTTCGTTCATTAAAGAATAAACTGTAAAGTAGTTACCGATAAACACACAAAAAAGGTGATGAGAAGATTATCGCTTTTAGGATTATTGATTTTAACCCTTTCTCCTCTTTGCCTGAGGGCAACAGAGGCGAGGGTTATACAGAATATAGATTTCGATTGGTATTTCTACCCAGCCGATATACAAGGTTGTGAGATGGATAATAGTCGTTTTTTATCTTGGCGAAAAGTCGATGTCCCGCATGATTACAGTATCGAAGGAACTTATGATCAGAAAAATGGCCGTGAAAACGGATTTTTGCCGGGTGGCGGTGTCGTTTGGTATAAAAAAGAGCTCGAATGGAATCCTTTGTGGGAAGGTAAGAAGGTATTTATCGAGTTTGATGGAGCCTATATGAACAGTACGGTTTGGCTGAACGGTTATAAGCTAGGTTTCTATCCTAATGGTTATCTTGGATTTTCCTATGATCTCACTCCTTATTTAGTGAAAGGAACTAATGTTCTGTCGGTACGATTGGATAACAGTAGATTGCCGAGTGCGCGGTGGTATTCGGGCATAGGGATTTATCGTCATGTAAATTTGGTGACGACCGATCCGGTTCATATAGCTCGATTCGGAACGTGCATCCGAGCCGAGGAGATTTCGACCGAGTCGGCTCGGATATGTATAGAGACCGAGGTGAATAGTCCAGAGGCTTGTGAGGTTCCTATCAAGTTAATTTCTGTCATTCGGGACAGCCGAGGCCGTGAAGTCGGTAGAAGTCAACGCAATGGGCAAATCAGTTGTTATCAATTGACGTTGTTTGATACGATTTGTGTCGAAAATCCTCGATTGTGGAGTCCTGATACTCCCGAATGCTACTATATGGAGAGCTTTGTAGAGAAAGAGGGTAAGATCGTAGACAATTATACGACGCGTTTTGGTATCAGAAGACTGGAATATATACCCGAAAAGGGATTTAGACTCAATGGTATACCGACAAAAATGAAAGGTGTGTGCCTGCATCAAAATATGGGTGCTGTGGGAACGGCCTTGGCAGAAGATATATGGCATAAACGCTTAATACAGTTGAAAAAAATGGGGTGTAACGCCATACGTACATCGCATTATCCCTATGCTCCCGAGTTTTATGCCATGTGCGACACACTTGGTTTTATGGTGATAGACGAACCGTGGGACGGCTGGTTCCATTGGTATGGTTGTCACAAAGTGCCTTATGATTACAGCAATGACTTTCTTGATTGGTGGGGAAAAGATCTTCCCGATTTTATAAAACGCGACCGAAATTGCCCGAGCGTGGTGATGTGGAGTTTGGGAAATGAGGTTTGGGGATATGATAGGCATATGTATTTGCAGTATAAGATGAATAAGATTTTCCATGATATGGATCCTACTCGTCCTACAACGCAGGCCTATTGTACAGACCTTTATATCGATATTGCGGGATTTAATGCCAATGGCGAGTGTAAAGGAGATATATCGGATTTCCATAAAAAGCAACCGCTTAAATTGGCTGTGGGAACCGAGATCCCTCATACTCGGCAGACTCGTGGGGTGTACCGCACGATTGGAACTCGTAAACCGTGGGATAAAGATGAGGTGTTGAACGAGCATGATGCTGCCAGAGTATTCCCTCTTACGAGTTTTACGACCGAAGAGGTATTCGATGGTATAGATACTCGTTATGCTTCGAGTTATGACAATCAGACCCGCCGTATATCGGTAAGGGAGCAATGGAAACAGACTCGTGACAATGACTTTTTTATAGGACAATTTGTCTGGACAGGATTCGATTATCTGGGAGAATCGTGGGGTTGGCCCGGAAGAACCAATAACTATGGTATCATAGACCTTGCCGGTTTTGAGAAAGATCATTATTATCTGTATCAGAGTTTGTGGAGCGATGAGCCTATGGTTCATGTATTGCCTCATTGGACACATCCGGGTAAAGAAGGAGTAGAAATACCGGTGGTTGTCTATACTAACGGTGATGCAGCGGAACTGTTCTATAATGGCAAATCTTTGGGGAGGAAAGATATGCATAGAGATTCTTTGCAGATTGTTTGGAATGTGCCGTATCGTCCGGGAACCATCAAGGCAGTAGCTTATAAAGACGGGCGGGTAATCGCCTCATGCTCTCACAAGACTGCCGGAAAAGCCTACTCCTTGAAATTGACGGCAGATAGAAAAACAATGAAATCCAATCGTAAGGATGTAGTTTTTGTGACCGTCGATGTAACCGATAAGAAAGGGAATTTTGTACCCTATGCCAATGTGGACGTGGATTTTGAGGTGAAAGGCGATTATAAACTTATTGGAGTTGAAAATGGAGATGTCTTGGATATTGCACCTCATAAAGTGCTTCATAGAAAAACCTTCAATGGTAAAGCGTTATTGATATTACAAGCGACCGACAATGCCGGCAGACTGCGGATACAGGCGAAAAGCCCGGGCTTGAAATCATCGAGTGTCGAGATAAATGTTATATAGTTTTATATTCTAATTACTATATATGAAAAAAGTATTTTTGAGTGTCGCTCTTTTGGGGGTGTTGATAAGCAGCTCTTGCACGACCAAAAGCAAAAAGCAGAAAATGAATGTTATTTATATACTTGCCGATGACCTCGGGTACGGAGATTTGGGGTGTTATGGGCAAAAGATTATAAAAACTCCTAATATCGACAGGCTTGCTGAGGAAGGAATGTTGTTCACGCAGCATTATTCGGGTTGTACGGTAAGTGCCCCCTCGCGCTCTTGTCTAATGACGGGGCAGCATACGGGACATACCTATATTCGGGGAAATCAAAGTCATGGTACTGAGGGTGAAGAACCACTGCCGGGCAACACCTATACGCTTGCTCGTATGATGAAGGATGCCGGGTATGCGACCGGTGCATTCGGTAAATGGGGGTTGGGCTATCCGTGTTCAGAGGGTGATCCAACCAATCTCGGATTCGATGAGTTCTTCGGGTATAATTGCCAACGTCAGGCTCATCACTATTATCCTTATCATTTGTGGCATAATCAAGAGAAAGTGATGCTGCCCGGAAATGAGGGGAGTAAAACCGAAACTTATGCTCAGGATTTGATACAGGAAAAAGCGTTGCAGTTTATCGTTGATAATCAATCGAAACCTTTCTTTTTGTATCTGCCTTATATTCTGCCACATGCCGAATTGGTGTCGCCCGAAGATTCCATTCTTGCCATGTATAAGGGTAAAATCGAGGAAGGCAAACCTTATGAAGGTGTCGACGACATAAAGAATCCATATTATAAGTACGGAGGGTATTGTTCTTCTGAAAACCCACATGCCGATTTCGCTTCGATGGTGACTCGTTTCGATGCTTATGTCGGCGAAATTATGCAAACATTGAAAAGATTAGGATTGGATAAGAATACTATCGTATTTTTCGCTAGCGACAATGGCCCTCATCAAGAAGGCGGGGCAGATCCCGATTTTTTCAATAGTTATGGTCCTTTTCGTGGTATTAAGAGAGATATGTATGAGGGTGGTATCCGTGTCCCTTTGATTGCTTGGGCACCGGGGAAAGTGGAGGCCGGAACTTGTAGCGACCATATCTCGGCATTTTGGGACGTTATGCCCACTTTGGCCGATATTGCTGGTGGTGAAATAAAAGGTGAGTGTGACGGTATATCTTTTGCTCCTACATTATTTGGCGGGACAGGCCAAAAACAACATGAATATCTGTATTGGGAATTTCATGAAAGAGGCGGACGCGTTGCTGTACGAATGGGAAATTGGAAAGGAGTTAAATTGAATTTTGGTAAGAATCCCCAAGCTCCTATGCAACTTTTCAATCTTGAAAACGATGTTCATGAAGATTGCGATGTGTCTGAACAGCACCCCGATATCGTGGAGCAAATGGAAATTTTCATAAAGCAGGCTCATGTGAAATCGGACCTTTTCCCCTATCCGTTTGAAAAATAAAAATATCGTTTTTTGAATATGAGAAGAAAAATTTGTGTAGTCACATTGTTTTTGGTCTTTATCGGACAGATAGTTATGGCCGGTGGGAATACGGCCGATTTCAAATATGGGAAATGGCATTTGAAATATACTCTTTCTACGGGTAGTGCCGAATACATATATCAAGGTAAAACGGTGTTCGATAAAGTGGGTACGGGTGTTTCAGGAACGTATACTGAATATGAGATTGGACAGGAAGAAATAACGGACGGTTTCGGAACGGGAATGTGTTTTACTGTGACGAGATCGGGAGAAAATTTACCTTCTGTCATACAGCGTTTTTTCTTATATGAGGGGAAAGATTATTTCCTTACCGATGTGGCGCTGAGCGACGAAAAAGGTGTTGAAACCAATTATCTGCGTCCTATTTCTACTGAACCCGACACCCGTTGTGATATTTTGGGAAAGGGCGATAATCGTGTTCTTATCGTTCCGTTTGATAACGACAAATGGGTACGCTATCGTTCTTCCGATTTGAGAGGCGGGGTAAACAGCTTTGAAGTAAGTGCTGTTTATAATGCAGATACTCGCAGGGGAATCGTTATCGGATCGGTGGAACACGATACATGGAAGAGCGGTGTTCGCATAGAGTCCGATGAACCCGGTATCATATCTCGTCTTGAACTTTATACCGGAGCGTCGGGAGGAGGGACAAGAGATGTGCTCCCTCATGGCAAGGTAAAAGGGAAAACTGTTCGTTCGCCGAAACCCTTTTTCGGATATTTTGAAGATTGGCGTGACGGTATGGAAGAGTTCGGACGGGCTTGTGCGACAATAGCACCTCCGTTACCGTGGAATTTAGGAACACCTTTCGGTTGGAATAGTTGGGCTAAGATGGAGTTCCGGTTATCCTATGAAAAAGTACTTGAAGTATCCGATTTCTTTAAGGAGAATCTGCAAAACAATAATTTCGAGAATAATGGTATTGTATATATCGGAATGGATGCTGGTTGGGCCAAAATGAGTGATGAGCAGTTGGCTGATATTGCGAGACATTGTAAAGCAAATGGACAAAAAGCTGGTATATATTTTACACCTTTCTCGGATTGGGGGAGAGATCCCGAGGCCTATATCAACGGTAGTTCAAGATATAAGTGTAAAGATGCTTATTTGTATGCTAACGGTAAAACTCAGAATATGGTTGCCGGTGGGTTGGCTATGGATCCTACACATCCGGCAATTAAAGAACGTATCCGTGAAACAGCAGAGCGATTTAAACGATTGGGATATGAATACATTAAAATTGATTTCTTAACGCATGGTTGTGCCGAAGCCGATTATTATTACGATCCAGAGGTTCAAACCGGTATGCAGGCGTATAACAAAGGAATGGCCTATTTACTTGAACAGATGGAGGGTATGTATATTACTATGGCTATTTCACCTTTGTTCCCATCGCAGTATGCTCACTCTCGTCGTATCGCATGCGATGCTTGGGCCGGAATAGGAGATACAGAATACACGTTGAACTCTTTGACTTATGGGTGGTGGCTTAATCAAGTATATACTTATAACGATCCAGATCATCTGTTGCTAGAACCAGTTTCCGATGGGGAAAATCGAGCTCGTATAACATCAGGCGTTATTACTGGGATCTTTATGAATGGAGATGATTTGAGTTATATTTCGGGGATTCAAGTGGCTAAGGATAAGGCTCGTAAATTTTTGACAAATGAGGATATAAATGCGATAGCTAAAATGGGGAAAAGTTTCCGTCCGGTAAATGGAAATATGGACGGAGCAGATTTCCTATTTATGTATGATACGGGAAAAGAGGTTTACTTAGCTGCGTTTAATTATTCGGGCTATGATCTCACTTATGATTTGCCATTGTCTCGTCTCGGGTTAAGGGAATCTTCTACTTATAAGGCCAAAGAATTATGGTCTGGAAAAGAGGTGAAATTCAAGAAAAATGTGCGGGTTTGTATACCCAAGAAAGATGTTCTGGTGTTTCGTATAACGCGTTGATCTGATTGAAATGAATAGGGAACCTCAAATACAAGTTTTTCGTATTGCCCATTCTGATGGCTCTTATATTGAAGTAAGTAATTTGGGAGCGAGATGGTTGTCGTGGGTTGTTTCTGATGGGAACGGAAAGTATTCCGATATTTTGTTGGGATACCCCACTGTGTTGGATTATTTGCAAGATGATTGCTATATGGGAGCTATTGTGGGTAGATTTGCCAATCGTATAGGTGGAGCGACTTTCTCTTTGGAGGATCATGAATATACATTGGAGAAAAACGATGGGGCGAATACAAATCATGGAGGGTATTCAGGTTTCCATTCTAAAATTTGGAAAGGAAGTTATGAGGGAAACAAAATTGTATTTCGTTTGTCTTCTGCTCATTTAGAAGGTGGATATCCGGGAAATGTCGAGGTGACGGTCTCTTATAGTTTTACTTCTGACGGAATGGTTTCTATTGATTTCGATGGAGTGTCGGATCGTCTTACTGTACTTAATTTGACCAATCATGCTTATTTCAATCTTGCTGGCAAAGGAGATATACTACAACATAGAGTCACAATACCGTCGAGCTATATTCTTGAAACAAATGCAGAGTTTATTCCTTCTGGGGGTATTCTCCCGGTAGAGGCAACGGAATTCGATTTTCGGTATGGAAAAAATATAGGTAAGGATATTGAGAAACAAACGCAACAACTCGAATGGAACAGAGGTTATAACCATTGTTATGTTTTCTCCTTGTATGATGAGCGGAAGATGAAATGGACGGCAAGCGTGTATGAACCTAAATCGAGGCGAAAACTCGATGTCTTTACTACATATCCGGGAGTATTATTTTATTCTAGTGGGTATTTATCATCGCAGATTGTCGGGAAGCAAGGGTATAAGTATACTCCTATGTGTGGATTTTGTCTTGAAACTCAATACTTCCCAGATTTTCCGAATCATTCAGAATTCCCACAAGGGGTTGTGTTTCCTGAGAAACCTTATCACCACACTACATTATATAAGCTTTCTGTCGTATAGCTTTAAAATTTGAAATCTCTTTCTGAATATTATAGGCCGAAATCTATGACATTTCGGCTTATTCTCATTATTTTTGTATGAGATGTGGAAATGGACTGTATCTCGTAAAATCTGGTAAACTTGTTTTTACCTTTGGTTTATGTTATCTTTGGAGTCAATAAATAAGATTATATTATGGCAAAGGATAATACTTTTTCGGGTATGGCGCATAATGCTCTGACAGCGGAGACTACGATTGTCGGGAAGATAGTTTCGCAAAAAGATATTCGCATAGACGGGACTTTGGAGGGACGATTGGAATGTCAGGGTAAGGTTGTCATCGGGGAGACCGGTCAGGTGATAGGGGATATTGTTGCTGTGAATGCCGAAGTGGTAGGACGTATAACCGGTAATGTAATGGTGGCCGAGATGTTGGTGTTGAAAGCGACATCTTCTTTGGAGGGCGATATACAGGCTCGACGGTTGGCGATAGAGCCCGGAGCCGTGTTGAACGGAAAGTGCACCATGTTGCAGCAGCTCGATGATGGAGGCGATGCCTGAAAGGTTGTTATTTTTTTCGATTTGGTGAGCAAAATCGAGGATAGGGTGTTAATTTCTAATTAAAGGGATAGTATGGAAAAAAGAGTAATACCCGTTTTGGAAATGAGTTGTGCCGTTTGTGCGGCAACAGTCGAGAAGACTGTTCGGGAGTTGCCCGGGGTCGAAGAGGCAAGTGTGAATTTTTCGGCTAATACATTGCAGGTGGTTTATGACCCCGATAAGATTTCGTTGAAGGATATGCAGGCTGCGGTAAGTGCCGCCGGATATGACTTGGTTATTTCGGAAAATGCGGAAGCTGATGCTATTGATGCCGAACATCGTCTTTATCTCGATTTGCGAAGAAGAACCATTGGTGCTTGGAGTTTCGGATTGCCGGTGATGGTATTGTCGATGATTTTTCATTCTCCTTCACAGATTCTTACTTGGATATTGCTCGCACTGACTCTTCCGGTGTTATATTGGGGGCGTTCGTTCTATGTATCGGGTTGGAAGGCTGTAAAACGAGGACGAGCCAATATGGACACTTTGGTAATGTTGAGTACTGCCGTGTCTTTTCTGTTCAGCTTGTTCAGTACGATTTATCCGCATTTTTGGCTTTCTTTGGGACTTGTTCCGCATGTCTATTACGAAGCGGTTGCTATGATTATAGCTTTTGTTTTGTCGGGGAAATTATTGGAAGCGAGGGCTAAGCAGAGCACATCGGCTTCTATCCGTTCTTTAATGGGATTGCAGCCCAAGACGGCAAGGCTGGTCGGAAAGGACGGAGAAGAAAAAGATGTACCTATTGCTATGCTTCGCCCCGGGGATACAGTGAGTGTTCGCCCCGGTGAGAAAATACCGGTGGACGGGACTGTTTTGGAAGGTGGTTCTTATGTAGATGAAAGTATGATCAGCGGGGAGTCTGAGGCCGTGAAGAAACAAGCCGGGGATAGGGTTTTGGCCGGAACGTTGAACCAGCGTGGCGCTTTTTTGTTGAACGTGCAGGCTTCGGGAGCCGATACCGTACTTGCCCGTATGGTTCGTATGGTTCAGGAGGCACAGGGGAGTAAGGCTCCTGTTCAGGGGGTGGTCGATAAGGTTTCGTCTGTTTTTGTACCGGTAGTTATTTTGTTATCTATACTTACTTTTGTGATTTGGATTGCGGTTGCCGGGTGGAACATGTTCCCCTATGCGTTATTAACCGCAGTTTCGGTATTGGTTATCGCTTGTCCGTGTGCGCTGGGATTGGCTACGCCTACCGCTTTAACGGTAGGTATCGGTAAAGCGGCGCAACAGCATATCCTCATCAAAGATGCCTTTGCTTTGGAGAACATGTGCCGTGTGAATGCAATTGTTCTGGATAAGACCGGAACCTTGACCGAAGGAACGCCGAAGGTGGTCGGTGAGAAATTATACTCTGGCTTCGAAGAGTATGTGCCGGTATTGTTGGCAGCCGAAATGCGTTCGGAGCACCCTCTGGCGGTGTCGCTTTCGGAGTATTTACGACAGAAGGGGGGCAAGCCTATCGAAATATCGGCTTTTGAAAGTATTACGGGAAAAGGTGTAATGTGTGAATACCGAGGTGAGAAGTTCTGGATTGGAAGCAAGGCATTGGCGGAAGAGAATGTGGGTGTTTTATTACCCGATTTGTTTTCTATCTATTTTGGTAAAGGAGATTCGTTGGTAGCTGCTTTTGAAGTAAAAGATGCTTTGAAGGAAAATTCGAAAGAGGCAGTACGTCAATTGGAGTCGTATGGAGTAGAGGTTTATATGCTTACCGGTGATAAAGAGTCTGCGGCTTCCGAAATCGCTCGTCAAGCAGGAATTACCCATTATGAATGGGGTGTTTTGCCCGATGATAAGGAGCGTTTTGTCTTGGATTTGCAACGTCGGGGCAAATGTGTGGCTATGGTCGGCGATGGCATTAACGATTCACAGGCATTGGCACGGGCCGATGTGAGTGTGGCTATGGGAAAGGGAACCGATGTGGCTATGGATATAGCTATGGTAACTTTGATGAACTCGGACTTGGCTTTGTTGCCGAGAGCGATAAAGCTATCGCGAAAGACCGTAAGAATTATCCGGGAGAATCTTTTTTGGGCTTTCGGCTATAATGTAGTGTGCATCCCTATTGCAGCCGGAGTCCTTTATCCCGTAGGGATATTATTGTCTCCCATGTGGGCGAGTGCTGCTATGGCGTTCAGCTCGGTATCGGTGATACTCAACAGTCTAAGGTTACGATAAGGAATAATTAAAAAATATAGTGAAATGATACAAGTAAAAACTTCGGCCAAGTGTGCCGGTTGTGTTGCCAAGATAGCGGAACAGCTAAATACGTTTTTGACTCCTGAGCAGTGGAGTATCGATTTGTCGTCTCCCGATAAATTATTGACGGTGAAAGCCGACGTGTCTGCGGAGAAAGTTGTAGAGGCTGTGCGTGCCGCCGGGTTTAAGGCCGAATTATTGTAAAGGGACCGTACAGACGAGTACGAAATCATTGTATATGCGATACCAAATGGTGTAGATCTTTGTGGCTTCGGTACGGGTCTCCCACGCCGATAGATAGCCTTCTTCTGTAAGGGGGGTAGGAACGATATGCAAGTGTTCCCGAAAGTCTATCCCAGTCTCGGGTATAGCTTTGAAAAGGGCTTCTTTTGCCGACCAGCAGATGTGTAGCCATTTTTCCCGATTCTCTGATGATATATTCAATTCAGGGGCGTTAAATACGCGTGGGGCTACTTTTTCTATTTTTTCGCCTATTCGTTCGATATCTATTCCTATCGGTAAGAAAGGGTGGTAAGCCACAGCTACCCATTCTTTTGTGTGTGAAATCGATATGTGACCGGACTTCCTGAGTAAGTGAGGTTTACCCTCGGCGGTGTAGGTTATATCGTCGTTTAGAGTTTCTTTTATTCTGTTTAGCGATAATCGGGATGCAGCCCGTTCGCAGAATCGCTTGGGGGAAAGATTTTGTGAATCTATGAGGTTTCGCTCTTTTTCTGAAAGCAGAGTGGTTATGGTCTGTTCATTTTCTGTGAGCTGCCACAAAACGATTGTCGCTCCGAATTTTGTCGATATGTATTCATGAAAAGGCATTATTCGGCACGAGTTTCGATACTTTCGATTAGGTGAATAATATCATCTGATAAGTAGCCGATGACCGGAGCGATAGAGTCGCTTTTGCCGGATTCATCGAAATAAAGAGCTCCTCTCAGCAAGTATCGGGTACTGTCGGTAACTACAAATTGTAAAGGCGTAGCACTTTCGGCAGAGAGGTTATACAAGGTTGCATAGATTTTTCGTTCAGGATCTTCGTAATTACCTGCTTTTATGAAGTCCGGACGAATACTTTGCCTGTAAACCAATTCTTTACTTTCGTTCAGCAGGCTTTCGAGATTTTTGTGCAAGATGTGATAACTGCAATAAATGGTGGCTCTATAACGAGGATATCTTATGTTTAGCCATTTAACGTCGTTTTTGTGTAATGCGGTGTCTTTGTCGAGGGTCGCTGTTGTCCCGTCTGGAATTTCGAAAGAAATAAAAGGGGATAATAAAGTCATTTCTTTATATTCTTCGGGGTATGGGTCTATACGAAAGTATCCGTCTGGAAGAGGTGTATATTTTCTGTGGCAGGAAAATATTACCGGTCCCATAGTTATGAAGAGGGTCGTATATAGTATGGCTTTATTCAATCGCATGTGAAAGTGTGGATATGAATCTATGGCTTGCTTCACTCTTCCGAAGAGGAATTGATAATCACTTTTACTTTACCGATACGCCGTTTGTCTAGTTCGAGTACGATGAACTGGCATCTTCCATAATCGATTTGTTCCTTTATTTTGGGGAAGTCTTCTTTGATATCTAAAATAAGTCCGGCCAGCGTCTCGGCATCTTCCGCTTTGTCACCGAATTCATTTTCGTCTAGTCCCGTGATTTTGTAAAAGTCGTTTAAAAGTATTTTCCCTTCGAATATATAAGTGTTTTCATCTATCTTCGTATAGTTTTTTTCTTCCTCGTCATATTCGTCGCTGATGTCACCGACTATTTCTTCCAAAATATCTTCCATAGTCACTATTCCCGATGTGCCTCCGAACTCATCGACAACGATTGCCATGTGTATTTTTTTCGTGCGGAATTCTTCTAATAAATCGTCTATCATTTTCGTCTCGGGAACGAAATAAGCTCGGCGCATTAATTTGTGCCAATCGAACGATGCCTCTTGACCGATGTAGGGTAATAGGTCTTTACTGTATATGATTCCTTTAATGTCGTCCTCGGTCGTATCGTAGACCGGGAGCCGGGAGTATCCGGTTTCGATAATCGTGTCGAGGAGTTGTTTGAAGTCTGTCCGCATTTCAATATCGGTGATGTCGACCCGGGCTGTCATGACTTCTTCGACCGTTTTACCTCCGAATTTTATAATCCCTTCGAGCATTTCTTTTTCGTCGTTAGCTTCGACATTTGTCATTTCCAGAGCCTGCGAAAGTTCATTCATGGAAATGTTGGTGTTTTTTCGTACGATACGTTTATTTACGATATGGGTTGAACGAACCAAGAAATTGGCCAGCGGGGAGAATATTTTTCCTAATAAAGACAATCCTTTGCAGCTTTTCCTAGCCCAAACGACAGGTTTTAGATTTGCATAAAATTTAGGAATCACTTCTCCGAATAAGAGAAGGAGGAAGGTGAGCAGGATTGTCTGGAAAATAAAGTCCAATACTTCACTATTGAAGTGTAGAATATCTGAGAAGAAAAAATTGCAAAGGATAACGACTGCTACATTGACTAAATTGTTTGATATAAGTATCGTAGCTAAAAGGTGTTCGGGGCGGGCAAGTAATCGTTTGACTAAACGATCCCGAGGGGATTCTTCGTCGAATTCTTGTAACTCTTCGGACGTGAGGGAGAAATAGGCTATTTCAGAAGCTGAGACAAATGCAGAAACACACAAAAATAATCCGGCCAATACGATTGCTAAAATAGCTCCTCCTGACGGGGCTGTAATTTCTATGGCTGAGGAGAATACGGATAAATACGAATCTGGGTCCAAGAATCAGTGGGATTAGTTAAACAATGGGTATCTGCCGAATTTTATCTATTTCGGCCGTATTTTTCCATTTTATAAATACATAGATACCAGTTAATTTCTCGCAAAATTACAATATTATATTAGAAAGGCAAATCATCATCGCTACTATTTTCAATAGGGGAATTGTAGCTTGTGTTTGCCGGAGAGGAATTATTTTGCGACTGGGACATTACCGGAGCAGAACTCGGTGATGATTGTCCGTCGCGTCGGCCCAATAACTCCATATTGTCGACATAAATTTCGGTTGTGTATCGACGAATCTTGTTTTGGTCTTCCCATGAACGAGTGCGAATCTTACCTTCGATATATAGTTGAGTCCCTTTGCGAACATACTTTTCTGCTATTTCGGCTAATCCGCGCCAAACCACGATGTTGTGCCATTCTGTTTTATCGGGTATTTGTATACCGCTTTGGGTCGTATATCCACGCTCTGTCGTAGCCAATGTGAAATTGGCGACACATACATTGTTTTCGAGGTATCGAACATCTGGGTCTTTCCCTACATTGCCTATCAGAATAACCTTATTTACTGACATAGTCGTTGAGTGATTGTAAAATTAATTTTCAAAGATAGCGAAAGATAAGAGCAGAAGCAAACGGAAATTTTGTTTCCGGCTTGGCTATGCCGAATCGCATCGTATCTTCGTAGCGTCAAAGATAGTGAAAGTTACGCATAGAACAAGACAGGTCTATTCGTTTTTTTGAGTTAAGGTGTATCTTATCTTTGATTGGTAACCAATATAATCGAAAAGAAAACAAACGACTCCTTGTATGGGTTACAAAAATGCCCCGTTAGTCTGCTCTAACGGGGCTTATGATGGTAGTGAGAATAGAACCCGATTTTGTTATTTGGCGGCTTTCAATCCTCGGATAACTGCGGAGGAGAATCCTGCGGCTTCCATTTCGTTCAGACCTTTTATGGTAATACCGCCGGGAGTAGTTACTTTGTCTATCTCGACTTCGGGGTGGGAGCCGTTAGTCAATAATAATTCCGCTGCACCTTTGACCGTTTGTTCTACGAGTAAAGCCGCATCTTTGGGATAAATTCCCATTTCTATTCCACCTTCGATGGCCGCTCTCATATAACGCATGACAAAAGCTGTTCCGCAGGAGCAGAGTGCTGTCCCTGCTGTCATCAGATTCTCTTCGATGAGAAGGCTTTTTCCGAGGCTGTCGAATAGAGACCGAATATAATCTATTTGTTCCGGTACGGCATTGTAGGGCGAAATGAGAGTCATACTTTGTCGAATAGAGACGGCCGTATTGGGTATTACTCTAAAAATAGCCGGAGCTGCATCTTCCGATGAGAATAATTCGGACAATCTTTCCAATGTGATACCCGCTACCACCGAAACGATGATTTGCCGGGGAAAGTCCAGCACTTCACGTATGTCGTATGCCACACTGTCGAGTATCCAGGGTTTAACGGCCAAAATGATGACATCGGCTTCTTTGACGGCTTCTTTGTTGTCGGTGGTCGTATGGATCGAAGGATTAAATGATTTGAGTTCGTTTAGTTTTTCTTCTCCTCGGTTACTGACTGTGATTTCCGACGGGGCAACGATTGAACTTTGAGACAATCCGCGGGCTATGGCTCCCCCCATGTTCCCGCCTCCGATAATTGATATCTTCATGAGAGTATGTTTTTAAGTTTGCCGATAAAACAATCGGCTTGTTCTTTGGATAACGACAGAGGCGGAAGCAGTCGAATGACATTCGTTCCCGAAGCTCCCGTAAATACATGTTGCTCGAAGAGTAGCTTGTTCCGAAGTTCTTTGACCGGGTAATCGAATTCGAGTCCTATCATTAGGCCTTTACCTCTTATGTCTTTAATTTGCGGTATTGTTTTGAGCTGGGATATGAGATACTCTCCGACAGTGGCTGCATTCTCGATTAAATTTTCTTCTTGCATGACATCGAGGACAGCACAGGCTGCGGTGCAGGCTAAATGATTCCCTCCGAAGGTGGTTCCCAACATACCGTAGATCGGTGTGAAAGCAGGGCTGATGAGGACCCCGCCGATGGGAAATCCGTTGCCCATTCCTTTTGCGACAGTAATCAAATCGGGGCGTATGCCGGAGTGTTGGTGTGCGAAAAATTTTCCGGTTCGACCATATCCCGATTGTACTTCATCGAGAATGAGAACGACCTGATTTTGGGTACATATATTTCTAAGTTCTTTCAAAAATTGAGTGTCGGGTACTTGTATTCCTCCTACACCTTGTATGCCTTCGATAATAACGGCGCAGACATCTCCCTTCGAAATCTCTTTTTTCACTCGTTCGATGTCGTTGAGCGGTAAAAAAGCCACTTCAAAAGTGTCGTTGATGGGAGCGACTATTTTGGGGTTGTCGGTTACTTTCACTGCGGCAGAGGTTCTCCCGTGAAATGCTTTGGAGAAAGCTATTACCTTTTTCTTCCCCGTGTGGAACGAGGCCAGTTTCAAAGCGTTTTCATTGGCTTCCGCTCCCGAATTGATGAGGAATAGGGAATAGTCTTCATATCCCGATATTTTCCCTAATTTATCGGCCAATGGCTGTTGGAGACTGTTTTTGACCGAGTTGGAGTAAAATGTAAGTCTCTGTGCCTGTTCGGTGATTTTGTTTATATAATAAGGGTGCGAGTGTCCGATGGAAATGACGGCATGACCACCGTAGAGGTCGAGATATTCATTCCCTTCTGTATCGTAAGTATAACAGCCTTTCCCCGATTTTATTTCTATATCGAACAGGGGATATACGTCGAAAAGTTTCATATCTTTTTGTTAAAAAGCCGATGGTTTTAAATGCAAGCCAACCCGTTCATGCAATCCGAAAAGCAGATTCATGTTATGCACAGCTTGTCCCGATGCCCCTTTTAATAAATTGTCGATCACAGAAACGATGAGCAGTTTGTTATCATGTTTTTCGAGATACAACAGACATTTATTGGTATTGACAACTTGTTTCAAGTCGGGCATTTTGTCGGTGAGAAATGTAAAATTATGATCGTCGTAATATGAATTGTATAAATCTTTCAATAGCTCTATTTCGACAGGGCAGTCGAGATACAGCGAAGCGAAAATACCCCGAGAGAAATTCCCTCTGACCGGAATAAAGTTAATCGGAGCCGAAAAACTGTTTTGCAGTTTGGACAGGCTCTGGCGTATTTCGTCCAAATGTTGATGAGTGAAAGGTTTATAGATGGAAATATTGTCGTTGCGCCAACTGAAATGAGACGTCTGCGACGGTTTTTGTCCGGCTCCTGTCGATCCGGTGATTGCGTGCACATGGATTTCATTGTTCAGCAGCAGATTTTTTGCCAACGGCAGCAGAGCCAATTGAATGGCCGTAGCAAAACAGCCGGGATTGGCCACTCGTTTAGAACGAATGATGTATTTCCTGTTCAATTCGGGCAGACCGTATATGAAGTCATTACCGGGAGCATCGAGTCGATAGTCGGTCGATAAATCGATAATGCGCAGTTCCTCGGGAAGGTTGTGACTCTCTATGAATTTACGAGTATCTCCGTGTGCCGTGCAGAAGAAAAGCAGGTCTATCTCGTCGAAAGGAGTTTCGCTGGTGAATATGAGATCGGTTTCACCGAACAGGCCGGTATGTATGTCGGTAATTTTGTTTCCGGCGTTACTTTCACTGTGAACGAAAATGATTTCTACATCGGGGTGGTTGATCAATAGTCTTATAAGTTCTCCGGCGGTGTAGCCGGCCCCTCCGATGATACCTACTTTTATCATAATTACGGGTTTAATAATTTAATTCGGCGTCTAATCTACAATTTATTTTTTGTTTTTATTTTGTACGGAATAGAAAATTTTCATTTGGTTACCCAGAATTTTGGTAAAGCCCTTTACATCGTCGGCACTCCACGCTTTATTTACTTCACCGTATTCGCCAAAGTCCGATTTCATGAGGTCGTAATCGCTTTCGACCCCCACTAAAACATAGCGATAAGGGTGTAGTTCGATGATTACACGTCCGGTAACGTTTTGTTGCGAACTATCGAGAAAAGCCTCTATATCGCGCATGACTGGTTCGAGGTATTGAGCTTCGTGTAAAAACATTCCATACCACGTGCCTACTTGATCTTTCCAATATTGTTGCCACTTGGTGAGGGTGTGTTTTTCCAACATCTTATGTGCGGCGATAATAAGCATGGGTGCGGCTGCTTCGAATCCGACTCTGCCTTTAATACCGATGATCGTATCTCCGATGTGCATATCGCGTCCTATGGCATAGGGAGCGGCGAGCGCTTCGAGGTCTTGGATCGCAGCGACTTTATTGTCGTATGCTTTTCCATTGATCCCGGCGATTTCACCTTTGACGAAATCGAGCGTGATAGTCTTGCTTTGAGTAGCTGTCATTTGTGACGGATAGGCCGACTCCGGCAGGGTTTGGTCGCTTTTTAGCGTCTCTTTACCTCCTATACTCGTTCCCCACAAACCTTTGTTTATAGAGTATTCCATTTTTTTGAAGTCGGCTGTATATCCGTGCTTTTTGAGATATTCTATTTCGTATTCACGAGTCAATGTCATATCTCGGGTCGGAGTGATAATCCCGATTTCGGGAGCCAATATTTGGAATGTGAGGTCGAACCGTACTTGGTCGTTTCCGGCTCCGGTACTACCGTGCGCTACATAATCGGCTCCGATTTCTTTGGCATAATTGATGATGGCTATGGCTTGGAAGATTCGTTCGGAACTGACAGAAATAGGGTAGGTCCCGTTTCTTAGAATATTCCCGAATACCATGTATTTGATACTTTTCTGATAATATTCTTGTGTTATATCGAGTGTAGCATGTTGTACCGCACCCAATTTATAGGCTCGTTCTTCGATGGATTTTAATTCTTCTTGATTAAAACCTCCGGTGTTGGCAATGGCTGTATATACGTCGTATCCGCATTCTTCCGATAGATATTTAACGCAAAACGAGGTGTCCAAGCCTCCGCTAAAAGCTAATACTACTTTCTTTTTTGCCATGATGTTTTTGTTATTTGAGTTCTTGGTTGTCTTTGTTTTCATGTTCGTGAGGATCGTAAAGCATGCCTGTGCAGAGACACATGCGTCGATTGTTTCGTTGCAAGATGTCGAAGTTCACACAACTTTCGCACCCTTTCCAAAAGGCAGGGTCGTTGGTTAACGAAGCGAATGCTACGGGTCTGTATCCTAATTCGTTATTTATTTTCATGACTGCTTCGCCAGTCGTTAACCCAAATATCTTGGCTTCCGGAAATCGTTCGCGGGATAACTCGAAAGCCTTGCGCTTGATTCTTTTGGCTAAACCGTGTCCCCGATAAGTATCGACGACGATTAATCCCGAGTTGGCTACAAACTGTTTGTTGCTCCAACTTTCGATATAACAGAAGCCGGCGAACTTGTCTCCGTCCAATGCTATGATTGCTTTTCTTTCCAGCATTTTTTGTTTTACATATTCGGGAGAACGCTTTGCAATTCCGGTTCCTCTTATTTTTGCAGCTCTCTCGATTGTGTCGAGAATCGTGTCGACGTATTTAATGTGTCGTTCGTCGGCTACAAATACTTTTATTTCTTCCATGATGTGTAAACCTCTTCTCCTTAAAAGAGGTGTTGTAGGTGTTGTTATAGGATCAGTTAAAAAATTAGTCATGTAAAACCGGGATAAAGGGCGAAAGAGCCAACATGGCCTGTTGATGGGATATGTTTTCTTCCAGAATTACCAAAACCGTATCGTCTCCGGCAATAGTTCCTAATACTTCGGGAGGAGTATTGCTATCTATATCGTATGCGAGACTTCCTGCATATCCCGGTCTTGTTTTAATTACAGACAAATTTCCTGAGAAATTAATGGAAATGAATCCTCCGGGTATTTGTCGCTCGGGATTCTCCGATAGTTTTTCCTGCATCAATTTGCCTATACTCCCTATTTCGGGCATAATATATACATATGAACCGTCATTGCCGGGAACTTTGGCAATCCTCAATTGTTTCAGGTCTCGGGACAAAGTAGCCTGTGTTAAATCAAATCCTAATTCGTGTAATTTTTTCAAGATTTCATCTTGGCTTTTTACTCTTGAATGGATAATAATTTCTCTTATAGCTTGTAAGCGGGCAACTTTATTTTTCATGCCTATGATATATTTGAATAATTATGCGGCAAATATAGTTTAAAAATGAAAATGGTAGAATAGATTTTGTATATTTTTTACAATATAGGGTGATATTTAAACCATTATTGCATGTGTATTCAATTTGTATTCATAAAAAAGGCGGGAAATGTTTTCCGCCTTTTTTTATCTGTATTGTCGTGTTGGATAGTCTTTTTATATTCCGAGAACCGACGATAGTTCGGGGAGGATATTGAGGGCGGAGTTGTCTGTTGTGCAGGGAACAATCGTCGCATATCCACGTTCCAACCAATACTCGTCTGTATCGGTTGCTTCGGGTTCGGCATTTTTAAATTTTCCGGTTAGCCAGTAATATTCCTGTCCGTGAGGATCTGTCCGGCAATCATATTCTTCGGTCCAATGACCTTGTGCGGCTCTACAAATCTTCGAGCCTTTGAGTTGGGGCACATCGGGAATATTGATATTAAGTCCTATGTTTTGGGGCCAGTGGTTATGGGTCAATGCTTTTTGGCATACGTCCAAAATGAGTTCCCGACAGTGTGAAAAATCGGCATCGGCTTTGTGATTGCAAAGGGAGAATCCGATAGAAGGTATATGTAATAAGGCTCCTTCAAAAACAGCCCCCATTGTTCCCGAATAGATGACACTTACTCCCGAATTGGAGCCGTGGTTAATACCCGATACGATTAAGTCGGGGCGTTCGTCTAAAAGAATGTTCATCGACAACTTGATACAGTCGACCGGTGTCCCGTTGGTGCGAATTGCGAGAAAACCGTCTCGCTCTTCGATGACTTTCATGCGAAGGGGAGAAGTTACGGTAATTGCAGAGCTTTGTCCCGAGCGGGGCGCATCCGGAGCGACTATGAGAATATCTCCTAAGGGTTTTAGAAAATCGGCGACTTCGCGGATACCTTTGGCTTGTATGCCGTCGTCATTAGTGATGAGAATGAGAGGTTTATGAGAACGTGTTATTTTTTTCATATAAAGAGAAAATATGTTTGACTATTACAAAGATAGGGTAAGACGTGAATCGAAACAAGTTCACTCGGATATACCGAGGCTCATTTCATTTTTTGCTTTATGCAAAGGTAATGAATAATACTCGTTTTTTATGTTTTAACGGATAATATGGAGTCATAAAATAGGTAAAAGACAGATTTTATCCTCATAGGATTCTTGTAAAAAAAGTGTATCTTTACGCAGGAAATGGAGAAGTGATTCTGCTGATTTATCAACAAAAAGGGTCACTTATCAACAATTATGATATTTTTGGGCATCCGAGAGAATGAAATACAAATTAAAAGATATTCCTTTGCGATGGGAAACTCGTGAAGAAAGGGTATCTCGGCGCAAGAAATGGGATTTCGTTTTGCTTCCGGCTACACTGTCTTCGTGAAGAAAAAATAACAGTATGGGTAAAATTATCGCTATTGCAAATCAAAAAGGAGGAGTCGGAAAGACAACGACTTCTATAAATTTGGCCACTTCGTTGGCGGTTCTAGATAAGAAGGTTTTGCTCATTGATGCCGATCCTCAAGCAAATGCTTCGTCTGGTTTGGGAGTGGATCCGCAACAGGTGAAGTCGTCCATTTATGAATGTTTGGTGGGGCAATCCTCGATCAAGGAGTCGGTTGTCGAAACTTGTGTGGAGGGATTGGGCTTGGTCGCCTCTCATATCGATTTGGTTGGAGCAGAACTCGAATTGATGAATTTGAAAAATCGGGAGCGGGTTTTATCTCATGTGTTGAGCGAAGCGCGAGGCGATTATGATTATATTTTGATAGACTGTTCCCCATCGTTGGGATTGATTACGGTCAATGCTCTTACGGCGGCCGATTCTGTTATTATTCCCGTACAGGCAGAGTATTTCGCTTTGGAAGGTATCAGCAAGTTGTTGAACACGATCAAGATCATAAAATCGAAATTGAATCCTCAGCTCGAAATCGAAGGCTTTTTGTTAACGATGTACGATTCCCGTTTGCGTTTGGCTAATCAGATTTATGAAGAGTTGAAGGGGCATTTCGGGAACTTGGTATTTAATACGGTCATTCAACGGAATATCCGTTTGAGCGAGGCTCCGAGTCACGGGCTTCCGGCTTTGCTATACGATTGTGAGTCGAGGGGTAGTGTCAATCACATGGAACTGGCGAAAGAATTGATAATGAAAAATAGATAAGCGGCTAAAATCGATAAGTTATGGCAACTCCTAAAAGAAGTGCATTGGGTAGAGGTTTGGATGCGTTGATTTCGATGGATAACATTGTAACCAGCGGCACATCTTCTATTCATGAAATAGAATTATCCCAGATTGTGCCTAATCCCGATCAACCTCGTCGGGAATTCGATCAGGAAGCTCTCGAAGAATTGGCAAGCTCTATTCGGGAATTGGGTATTATACAGCCTATTTCGTTGCGGCAGGTAGATGGTGGAAATTATCAGATTATTGCCGGAGAGAGGCGATATAGAGCTGCACAAATGGCCGGGTTGGAAACGATTCCCGCCTATGTGAGAACGGTAGAGGACGAAACGTTGATGGAGATGGCTCTTATCGAGAACATTCAACGGGAAGACTTGAACTCCATAGAGATTGCATTGGCCTTCCAGAAATTGATAGAATTGTATCAACTGACACAGGAAAAACTGAGTGAGCGGGTCGGGAAGAAGAGGACGACGATAGCCAACTATCTGCGTTTGCTGAAACTTCCGGCCGAGGTACAGATAGGATTGCGGGATAAACGTATCGATATGGGGCATGCTCGGGCGTTGTTGTCTGTTGCCGACCCTGCTTTACAGTTGGAGTTGTACGAGCGTATATTGTCCGACGGATTGAGTGTGCGTAGTGTCGAAGACTTGGCTAAAACTTTATCTGCCGGAGGAGAGCGAGCCCGTAAGAAAGCGCAGAAGAAAGTTATGATGCGACAAGAGTATAATGTCCTGAAATCGCATTTGTCCGATTTCTTCAACGCTAAGGTTCAGTTTACCTGTGATGAAAAAGGGAAAGGGAAAATATCTATTCCATTTAAGAACGAAGAAGATTTGGAACGGATTATCGGTTTGTTCGATAAATTGAAATAAGATTTTGGGAATATCGGGAGACATGGGATTGAGACGTGCCGTGATTATTATTTTTATAATTGCGTTATTACCATTGTCTATTCTCGAAGTCAAGGCCGATTCGAATATTGGATATCAGGAATTAGTAGAGGTAGAAGTTAATTCTGCCGATACAGTGGAAGTAGAGAATGAGAGGTATAATCGTCCCGATTCTATTTCGGTTATTTCGGGAGATAGTGTCGGAGCTTTATTTCAAGATTCGGTCCCGGTGATGATTACCGATTCTTTGGGTGGGCTTGCTCCGTCCGATTCTTTGGGAATGAAAGCGGCTTTACGCAAATCGTGGAGACCTTCCGATTTCAATCCTGACCCGATGAGAGCCGTATGGTTATCGGCTTTGTTCCCCGGATTGGGTCAAATTTATAACCATAGGTATTGGAAATTGCCTATCGTCGTGGGCGGATATGTAGGGCTTTTTTATGCCACGACATGGAATAGCCGTATGCTGTCTGATTATCAACGAGCCTATTTGGATATTATGGACAGTGATCCGGGTACGAACAGTTATATGGATTTTTTTTCGTCGGCGTATCGCGAGGAAGATATAGACAAGGAATGGTTAACCAGTGTATTGAAGCAGAGGAAAGACTATTATAGACAGAATCGTGACCTATGTATTATTTGTATGATAGGGCTTTATGCTGTTTGTATGATAGATGCTTATGTCGATGCTCAGTTGTATCATTTTGATGTCAGCCCCGATATTTCGATGAAGTGGCAGCCGGCGATTATTCCTACCGGGCGTACGGTATTGCCATCGATCGGATTACAATGTGCGATTACATTTTAATGCTTATTTGCTATGAAGAAATTTTGGCTTGTTTTTATGGGCTTGGGAATGTCTTTATATAGTTTTTCCCAAATAGAAACGGACGAGGAAATCGTAGATACCGACACAATAGAGGTTGCCTTGTCGGATACGATAGATAATGCTATCGTGTATCCCGAAAGTATGGAGGCCGATTTGAATAATCTTTTGACCGACTGGTATATGCAGCAATATGCTGTTGTAGATGATTCCTGTTTGGTGAATAGCGTTAATGTGGATTATCCCGATTCGGTTTATATCCGTAAATTATCACAACTGCCGACTGTTATCGAGATGCCTTATAACAGTGTCGTTCGCCGTTATATAGACATGTATGTACAGAAAAGGAGAGCGCTTGTTGAGAATCTTTTGGGATTGAGTACATATTATATGCCCATTTTCGAGGAAGCTCTTGAACGGGAAGGTTTGCCTTTGGAATTGAAATATCTGCCGATTATCGAGTCTGCTTTGCGTCCCGATGCTACTTCTCGGGTAGGAGCGGCCGGTTTGTGGCAGTTCATGGTCAAGACAGGAAAGAGTATGGGATTGGAGGTGAACAGTCTTGTAGATGAACGGCGGGATCCTATTAAATCTTCGGCGATGGCGGCCCGTTACTTGAAAGATTTATATAGTATTTACCATGATTGGGCACTGGCTATCGCATCGTATAACTGTGGCCCGGGGAATGTAAGTAAAGCTATTCGCCGTTCGGGAGGTAAAACCGATTATTGGGAGATTTATCCCTATTTGCCTCGTGAAACGAGAGGCTATGTCCCGGCTTTTATCGCAGTCAATTATGTGATGAATTATTATGGTGACCACAATATCTGTCCGGTACTTACCCGGCGCCCTTTGTTAACGGATACCGTACAAGTGACACGTCGAGTCCATTTGCAGCAGATATCCGATGTATTACAGATTCCGATCGAGGAGATTCGAAGTTTGAATCCTCAATATCGTCGCGACATTATACCGGGTAATATCCGGCCTTATGCGCTCATTTTGCCATCGCAACAGGTCTATGCTTTTATCGAGGCGCAGGATGCTATTTTTGCGCATAATCAGGAGCTGTATGCACGACGGCTTGCCGTTGAGCCGGCAGGGTTGGCTCCCGGAACAACGGTATATCATAAGGTTCGTAAAGGAGAGACTCTTTCCGGGATAGCTCAAAAATATGGAGTGTCGGTAAGTAACTTGCGCTCTTGGAATAATTTGCGAAAAAATTCATATTTGCGTATCGGGCAACGTTTGGCGGTTTGCAGCAAGACAACGACAAGTAAAAGCGGGGTTTCGTCTACGGCTTCGTCAGCAAAAGGTCAATATCATACGGTTCGTAAAGGCGAGAACCTATGGACGATTTCTCAAAAATATAAAGGGGTTTCGGCCGAAGATATTAAACGGGCGAACAATTTGAAAGGAAATGCTATTCAGCCCGGACAAAAGTTGAAAATTCCTGCGGCGTAATACTCTTTTCCATTTCGGTAAAAGGAGTGTTGTCATCGATGTCTTCCAATTCGAGAATGGCATCTAAAATCAGTCGTTTGTCGATTTGAACGAAATAAATGCGTCGGGCTCCGACATATCGTTGAGCATAATAGGGAGAGAAGTTCCAATCTTCCCGTATCCCTTGTGATGTGGATGCGTGAATAAATTTGAATCGTCCGTCGGGATATACTTCCGTAACCAAGCCTACATGTCCTACATTCGACCGCCGGGAATTTCTACCTTTGAAAAATACCAAATCTCCCCGGCAGATTTCTTCGTCTTTAACAGAGATTCCTTGTAAATATTGAGAAGCGGAACTTGCATTGAGGGAATAGGAGAAATGGTTGAAAATATACTGCGTGAAACCCGAACAGTCAAATCGGTTGGGGCCTTTGCTTCCTCGCCTGTAAGGTGTCCCGATGTATTTTCTGGCATATTCGACGAGACGGTCGATTTGTTTGTTGACGAGTGTGTTGGGTAGGGGTAATGAAATCCTGTTTTTTGTCGAAAGCGTATCGATGGTAACGGTGTCGGTCTTCGATGGTACAAGCAAGTCTTTTCCCTCCGCATTTGTCGATAGGATATTTGCCATCATGAAAAATAAAATTCCAATGCCTTTGTATCTCATTGCGCCGATTCGCTTCAATCTTTTTTAAAATGCTTCCCGATATTTTCCTTCCGAACTATCTTCGATAATGCTCAAATAGCTTGTATACCTCGATTCGCTTATTTGGTGGTTCTCCAACGCCTTTAATACCGCACAACCGGGTTCGTGTCGATGGGTGCAATTGTTAAACCGGCAGTTTTGGGAAATTTCAAAAATCTCGGGAAAGAAATGAGCCACTTCGTTGGGATTGAAATCGATAGTTCCGAAGCCCTTTATACCCGGAGTGTCGATAATGTATCCACCTTGTGGCAAAGGGTACATCTCTGAAAAAGTGGTCGTGTGCATGCCTTTGTGGTGAGAAGTGGATACGGCTCCGATTTTTACATGAGCATTCGGTAGAATACGGTCGATAATCGTGGATTTTCCTACGCCCGAGTGCCCCGATAACAGGGTAATTTTGTTTGCGATAAATGAGTCTATGAAATCGAATCCTTCACCGGTAATCGCTGATACACAATGGCAGTCATACCCGATAGAGGTGTAAAGGTAACGAAGTGCTTCGGCATATTCCCGGTCTTCTTCGGTAAATGTATCGCTCTTATTGATAACGATGCATACAGGTATGCGATACGCCTCGGCTGTGGCAAGAAAACGGTCGATAAAAGTGGTCGAGGTCGGAGGCGTGTTGACCGTTACGATCAGTAAGGCATGGTCTATGTTGGCTGCGATGATATGGGACTCTTTCGACAAGTTGGACGATCGGCGGATAATATAGTTTTTTCGTTCGTGTATGCGAGTGATAAAAGCCGTTTGGTCGGGATTTAACTCTATATCCACAAGGTCGCCCACTGATACGGGATTGGTGCTACGTATTCCTTTTAACCTGAAATTACCTTTGATTTTACAGCGTATCGAATCTCCGTTTTCTGTGCGGACGATATACCAGCTTCCCGTATTTTTTGTGACAAGACCTTCCATGCAATGAAATTTAATGAACAAAGATAGCAAAAGGTGAGAGCAGAGACAAACGAAAATTACATTTTCGGCTTGACTATGCCGAACCGCCTCCGATATTCTACAAATATAATGAAGGACGAGAGTCGGATAACAACGAATGCATTTGTTTTTTTGAACTGCATTTTGGCTCTCTCCCCCTGCCGTGTCCCGTAGCCCTACGGGCACTCCCCCTATCTCATCTGCGATGAGCAGAGGGATAGTGTTGAAAGGTTCCTTTTGAACAGCTTTTATCCACTCCGATGCTTTGTGGGTATTTTCCCTCCTCCCCTGCCGTGTCCCGTAACCTTACGGGGCGTTTTGCAGCGCAAAATATAGGGGAGGTGTCACGTAGTGACGGAGGGGTTAAGCCTTACAATCAAAAACTCCTATGCTATCTTTTCCAATTTTTCGCCGAGGAGACCGGAATGTGTGTGCCGACGAGAGATTTATCATTAAAATTCATGCTTACCCCACGGAGTTCCTACTGAACCTTAGAAACAGCAGAAACTTTTGAATCGAGAAAAAAGAAAGGGCCTTCCGATAATGAAAGCCCTTTTGAATATATTTTATTTTTTGTTTTATACGGTGAGTATCTCTTTCTCTTTTTCGGCAAACATATCGTCGATTTTCTTCATGTATTTGTCGTGAAGTTTTTGTGCCGAGGTTTCTCCGTCTTTGGCGACATCTTCGGGCATTCCCTCTTTTTGAGCCTTTTTCAGCCCGTCGATGGCATCCCGGCGCGCATTGCGCACGCTCACTTTGGCATTTTCGGCTTCTTGTTTCGACTGTTTGACGAGTGCTTTACGTCTCTCCTCGGTTAACGGGGGAATTGATAGTCTGATGATTTCGCCGTTATTTTCGGGAGTGATGCCTAATTCTGAATCCAAAATGGCTTTCTCGATCACTTTGAACATGGATTTTTCCCAGGGGGTAATAACGATGGTACGTGCATCGGGGACAGAAATATTAGCTACATTGGAAAGCGGGGCCAAACTTCCGTAATAATCGACCCGTATGCCGTCGAGAATTCGGGGGTTGGCTTTACCTGCCCGAATGTGAGCTAATGCTTCATCTAAGAATTCGATGGCCATAGCCATTTTTTCTTCGGCAGAGTTCAAGTATGTCTTTACGTCGTCCATAATGAATAAGGTTGAAATTTTTCTGTATAATTAGTTTCGTGAACAAATGTACTCTTTTTTTTAAGAATAGCCATATAAGACCGGGTTTAATATACCAGAGTCCCTATGTTCTCTCCTGACAATACTTTTTTCAGGTTTCCGACCGTATCCATATCGAATACGATAATGGGCAGATGGTTTTCTTTGCAGAGGGTGGTCGCCGTGAGGTCCATGACCTTTAATCCACGGGTATAGATTTCGTCGTAGCTGATTTTGTCGAATTTCTTTGCGGTAGGATCTTTTTCTGGATCGGCCGTGTAAATACCGTCGACACGTGTCCCTTTCAGCATGACTTCGGCTTCTATTTCGATACCTCTTAGGGCCGAGCCTGTATCGGTCGTGAAGAATGGGTTTCCCGTCCCTCCCGATATAATGGCTACGGTTCCGTTTTGCATGGCCTCGATAGCTCTCCATTTACTATAATATTCGCCGATGGGGAACATATTGATTGCCGTGAAGACTTGGGCTTTTTGTCCGATTTTTTCCAATGCGGAGCTTAATGCCAAACTGTTGATTACAGTCGCGAGCATGCCCATTTGGTCTCCTTTTACACGGTCTACCCCTTTGGAAGTTCCGCTCAATCCGCGAAATATGTTTCCGCCGCCGATGACGATACCTATTTCTATGCCCATGTCGGCGATTTCTTTAATCTGTGTGGCATATTCGGCTATTCTTTTTTCATCGATGCCATATTGCTTTTCGCCCATGAGCGATTCACCGCTCAGTTTCAGGAGAATCCTTTTGTATTGGTTATTCATAATCAGATTCGTTCTTTTAATTAAACAGTCGCATTTATGCAAAAATAATCAATTTTTATGGTTCACGTAGCCTTTGAAGAGAAAATAATATCCGATTGGTGATTATGAGAAAAGTCGAGACCGGCAAAGTAAGTCTACCTTGTCGGTCTCGATTGTGTAGGTGATTTCCTATTTCCGATGATTTATCGGGCGATGACTTTAAATATCTTGCTTCCGACTTTTACGATATAAATATTGGCAGCAGGGATAGAAACGATATTTTCTCCCGAGGTTCCATTTATGGTTTTTACAAGTTGTCCGTTGGCAGTAAATATTTGTATGAGTGCCCTTTCCGATAGAACTATGTTGATTGAGTTTTCAGAAGCGATTACTTTTACGTTTTGAGTTGTGTTACTTTCTATTCCCGAATGTATTAACTGCACGGTAATAAGGTTAGACGTTTCGGAATATTCTTCTTCCTCATAGTCGTTGTAACGCATACCGGTCACTTCGTAGCCGTAGTTTCCATTCGTTTCGAGATCTGTGAAAGTATAAGAAGTTTGAGAACCGTCCGAAATGGTTACCGGAACGAGAGGTATTCTCGTAACCTCTCCGGCCTTGCTTTCTTGTATGATGGTGATTTCGTCGATGAAAAATCTTTTTAGTTTGTTTTCTTCGATGGAGAGTTGCATGTTTTCAGCACCGTCTTCCATTTCCCAAGTTTCTTCGGTGTATCCGTTTTCGTCGAAAGCTGTTACTTTATGTATGTTAAGGGCATCGGGTTCTCCGTCTCCGTTGCTGTCTATCATATAACCTATTCGATAAATCGACAGATAATCTCCGGCTGTTCCACGGGCTTTGATGTGGATTTTGTATTTACCGTTATTCGATGACAGGTTCATTGTGGGAGTCCATAAATAAGAGAGGCTTACGGGAAATCTTCCGTTGTCGGCTCCGAGCATACCGTTGGCTGCCAGTATGTTTTTCCCGCTCCAACCCGGAACTGCGGTGTATAAGTCCGGGTCGGTAACAGAGATCGGATCGTCCATAGTACCCTCTGTCGATTTTTCGAAAGAATCGTCGAGTATTTTCTTCTCACTGTCTTGTGTTGCGGTGTGATATTGGTACGCTTGCACGATGTATCCTTTTGCTTTGGGCAGTTTTTCCCAATTTGCCGTGAACGAGTTTTCCGATGTGCCGGTTGCGTCTAAGGCTTTGGGAGTGAGGAATCCATTTACTCTGATGATGTTCGATGCGTCTGTCGTTTTTCCTTCCACCGAAGCAGCGACGTAGTAGTAATATTCCTTTTCCGGGTCGAGGTTGGTTACAGGATAAGAATTTTCGGCCGTTGCTTGATCTTTCAGAATATACGAAGGCTCGGTACAAGAGTAAGAGATAGAGTTTATCATGAGGTCTCCAATTTTTCCGTCACCTTTTTCGATAGATATTTTTATGCGCCCGATGTTTGCTTGTGTGTATCCGAAGCCGTCGAAAATATTGAATTCGGTTATTTGGGCAAAAAGTAAAGTTTCGATTGTTCCGGTGCTAAGAAGTATACCTGCTTTGTCGAATATTTCAATCTTGAATAAGCTTGAATTTTCTTGGGTGATATTTTCTGCATTGATGAGGTTGGCGTTAACGATATATTTCCCCACGCCGGTTCCGATAATTTGTTCGGTGCTTATGTAGTCGTCTGTCGCATCGAGGATAATTTTATTTACACCTTCGTAGACGACCATATCGGTACTGCCGTTTTCACTCACGTTTATCTCCCAGCCATTCGGGTAATTGGGCGATTGCTGGTCTATTTTCCCATCGGAATGGTTGATGTTGCCAAAGGTTTCATTTACGTTTTGAACGTTGGTCCCGTTCGTGTAGACATTGAGGAAATACTTGTCTGCTCCCGATACTTTGTCCCAGTTGGCTACGAATGAGTCTCCGGTATAGTCGCTGTAATTCTGAATGACGGGAGCATCTTGTGCCCAGACAGATAGACTGTAAAAACCGATAGTGACTAACGTCAATAGTTTTGAGTAAAGTTTTTTCATGATGGAATTTTTCGGCTCGGATTGAAAATAACAGTACAGGAAGACGAGCCTTTTTATCTTAATGGACTGTTTTAATTACTGTTACAAAGATATGGGAATAATGCTATGTATAAAGTTATTATTTATAAATATAATATTAATTTATTTTATTTTTAGAATGAAGCTCGTTCAAAGTTTATGTTTAATTAATTCATCGGGACTATTTACCGGATTGCTGCAAGTTTCGCGGGGAATCTGTTTTATTTTTGTCGGCAGTATTGCCTATATTACAGAGTTGATTTGTTATCTTTGTAAGTACGAAAATAGGATGCGGTTCGGCATAGTCAAATCGGAAATAAAATTTCCGTTTGTCTCTGCACTCACCTTTCGCTATCTTTGTCTGTTCATAATGGGTGACAATTAAATGTATGTATATAAGACGGATAATAGGATTTTTCCTTTTTTGTAGTATCGCTTTTTCGGCTTTTGCCGAGATGCCGTATCGTACTGTGTTGAGAAAAGCCGATGATCACTTTGTCAATAGGGAGTGGCAAGAGGCTGTTGCTATGTATGACGTATTGTTGGAACGCCGTCCCGGTAGGGTGAAAACGTATGTGGATGCGGTTGTCGCATCGGCCATGATGAACGATTCTTCGTCTATTATGCAATATGTGGTTCGTTCGGAAATGCAAGGACTATCTTTGGACTCGTTGTTTACCGGCATAGACGTGTTGTCGCGATCTATCGGACAGTCGGGCATTTATGAACAGGTACTTTTGTTGGTGAAAGAACAACAGCCGTGGTTTACTCGGGTGACGAATAATTATTTATTGGGGTATTATGTGTTTCGGCATGATGCTGAAAAAATACTTGCCGTTGCCGACGAATTGTTGTCGGTGATGCCCGGGCAAATTAATTATTTGAAAGCCAAAGCCGATGCTTTGTTGTTGCTTGGAAACGATACCGTAGCGGTCGAGGTTCAGAAAACTATTTTGGATATAGACTCTCTTAATTTTGATGCAAACTTGTTTTTGGGAAGCTATTATGCTATAAAGGGACAGGAAAAACTGAAATCGATAGATCAACAGTATCTTGAAGATTCGAACGGTCTTTCTATCTCTGCTTCCGTATATAAAGAGGAAAAAAGGCAAGTGATCGACGACGATATAGCTTGTGCTAAAAAATATTTTACGATTGCTGCACGGGTTCGTAGCAATAAATATCTTTCGGAACAACTTTCCATGCTGTCGGGACTTTCCGATGAGTTGCCTCAAAGCAGCGGGGTTATTCGTCCGTTCTTGAAACGTTTAAAGCAAGAATGAAACCTCTTTGAAAGCGAAGCGTTTTTTCTCTCCCGATTCCGTCGATAAAAGCAGATGACCGTCAAGTTCGACATCGGCAATAGAGGCGTGGAAAATATTGCCGTCGCTATAAAACGGATATACCCCGTCGTTTCGGTAGAGTGCCGCTATATATTCTTTATGGATACGGTCGGAGGAGTTTGTAAATGTGTCTGTATATCGCTTTCCGAAGGCCTCTGTGAATTCGTCTAATATTTTTTCTATCTTGTAGGTGCGACCTGTTATTTGATATAATGAAACTGGGTTGGGGGCATCGCTGTAAAAATTTTTCTGATTGATGTTCAGTCCCATTCCGATAATAGCCCGTGAGAATGTACTCCCGCTCAGTACATTTTCGATGAGAATACCGGCAATTTTTTTGTCGTGCCAATAGATATCGTTCGGCCATTTGATAGAGAATCCAGTGGCGTATCGGTTCAGAACATCGACAGTTGCCAGCGATACGATTTCAGAAAGTAAGAATTGCCGGTTGGCAGGGATATGTTCTGGTCTGAGTAAAAGACTGAATGTTAAATTTTTGAAGGGCTCAGATTCCCATGAATTTCCACGCTGGCCGCGCCCGGATCGTTGTATGTCGCAGTAAACGATGGTTCCTTCCGGGAGAAGTCTGTCTTTGTCCGATTCTTGGAGATATGTATTGGTCGAGCCGATCTCCTTTAAGTGAGTTTTTTGGAATTTTATTTCTTTTGTTTCCATGTTTCGAGTAGTTCCGATAAAGGTTCGCGTTTGATTCTGGGTAGTTTTTTTAGCACTTCGCTATAAGCATGGACGATACAATCGCAAATGACTTTATCGTCGATGGAAGGTCTCAACCAAATAGAATTCCACAATCGTTTATTCGTGTGGTATCCCGGTTCTATTTCGGGATATCGTTCCCGTAATTCTATGGCAAGTTCGGGATCGCATTTGAGCGAAATTCGTTTCTCTTCGGCCGACAAATCACAGAAGAGAAACATTTTACCTTCGATTTTGAAAACCAACACCCATTCATCGAATGGGAAACATTCGGTTACCTGCGGTAGTGACAGACAGAATTCACGCAAAGATTCTACGTTCATGTTTATCGACAGTTTAATGGAGGAAGAAAGGCATCTTCTATATGTTCTATTTGGAAGTCTTCATTTTCCCCGACTAAGGTAATGATGTCGAATCGTATGTCGAAAGGTATATCGAACATACGAATATAGGCATCCGTGGCTTGGATTATATTTTTTATCTTGCGGAGCGTGACGGCTTCTTCCGGGCGTAGAAATTCGTTGTTTTTTCGTGTTTTGACTTCTACGACAACTAACGTTTTGTCACGATAGGCTACGATGTCCAACTCCATTTTTCCGCTCCGCCAATTTATGTCTCGGATAATGTATCCTTTGGAAATCAAATATTCAGCGGCTCGTTCCTCTCCTGTTTTTCCCAATTGGTTGTGTTGCGCCATAAGTACGAATTTGGAAAAGCGAATATACGAAGATTCGATGAAAAAAGAAATCGGAGTGAGAAAAAGTCTGATGGATATGGCGAATGATTATCTTTGAAACAGTTACTGACAATAAATGCGAAAATAGTCTATGTCTCCGGTAAAATTGCAAATAAAATTTGCTTTTGAGTCTGGCATGCATTTTCTTTGTAAGAAATAAAATACGGAAGATTATGAAAAACAAATGGATTGTGCCGGCTATTATCATAGCAGTAGGCTTGTTTTTATTGGGGCAACGAATCGAACAAGGTATCGTTCGTTCGAAGGAGGCTGTGCGTACGGTCTCGGTAAAAGGTTTGTCGGAGCGTGAGGTCCCGGCCGATAAAGTTATTTGGCCTTTGGTATATAAGGAGTTGGGGAATGATTTGGGCACGATTTACCGTATGATCAATACCAAGAATACAATCGTGATAAATTTTCTGAAAGCTAACGGGATATCCGACGCCGAAATTTCTATCGCGGCTCCCGGAATCGTAGATATGCAGGCCGAACGGTATGGAAACCAAAGTGTCCCGTATCGCTATAATGTTACTTCGGTAATAACGGTATCTTCGAATCAAGTAGAGAAAGTACGAGAGTTGATCGTGAAACAAGCCTCTTTGTTGGAAAAGGGGGTGGCTATCGTTTCCGGGGATTATCAGTATAACACCCAGTTCTTGTTTACCAAGCTGAATGAACTAAAACCCGAAATGATTGCCGAAGCCACTCAAAATGCGAGAGTTGCCGCCGAAAAATTCGCCAAAGACTCCGATAGTAAATTGGGCAAAATATCATCGGCATATCAAGGACAATTCTCTATCGAGGATAGGGATGCCAATACTCCTTATTTGAAGCATGTGCGGGTCGTGACCTCGGTGGTATATTATTTGAAGAATTAAGAAAAAGGACAAGAGCTACTATGTGGGGAATATTGTCAGGATTGTATGAGAAATGATAGTGTTTCCCACAAGGCTTATGAGAAGATATGGTCGATAGAGCAAAGGACGAACGGTTTATGAGAATGGCCTTGCAGGAGGCAAAAGAGGCATTCGATGCCGATGAGATACCGGTGGGAGCTGTCATCGTTTGTAAAGATAGGGTTGTGGCTCGGGCACATAATTTGACCGAATGTCTGGGCGATGTGACGGCTCATGCCGAAATGCAAGCGATTACTTCGGCTGCGGCTTCGCTCGGCGGTAAGTATTTGACCGACTGTACCCTGTATGTGACATTGGAGCCGTGTGTGATGTGTGCCGGTGCGATAGGGTGGGCTCAGCTTGCTCGGGTTGTATTTGGAGCCGGCGATGAGAAACGAGGTTACCGGCGTTTCGCTCCTCAGGTATTGCATCCTAAAACAGCGGTCGAGTGTGGTGTTTTGGCTGGGGAGTGTATCGCTTTGATGAAAGATTTTTTTGCGAAAAAACGATAGAATCAGAGTCCGAAACAACGGCGGATAAGTTTGTTGGGAATCTTCTCTACGATTTTTGCTATGAAAACAGGCAGGTAAATCCCTAATAGAATACTAATGATATAGAGACTCCAATAGGACAATTCGTTTTGTGGAATCTTGGAGTAGAGTATTCTGATGGCTATTTGCGGAAAAATTCCTAATAGAAAAATTTGAAACGTATAGTCTCGGAAGGAGGAGAATAGTCCCGATACTATCGGGGTTAAGTTCAGACACAATGAGACGGAAAAGATTATTCCGGTGAGGTTTAACAGTAAAATCGGGCAGTCGGGAATCAGATTCAGTGCGATGAAAAGAAGGAGCGAAAGTAGGAGACTCCCGGAATGACTCAAAAAACGTTGTATATCGAATTTGCAGAAAAGTATGCCTAAGCAGAAAAAAAGGAACATATATGCCACATTAGAAAGGCAAAGCAAGAATATATCGGGAGGGAAAAATAAATTGAGTACGACACTTCCGATAATTAATACCGCGATTTTGAAATTCCCCGTTATCATATATTTCAGCAAAGGATAAGATAGCATGATGATAAAGAGTGTGGCGACGAACCACATTTCGCTCAACGGGTTGGAGCCGGGATATAGAAAACTGTCGGTAAATTGTCGTAAAGACAATTCTACCGGGCGTTTCATGAATGGTGAGAATATAAACTTGACGGCGAAGGTGAAAAAGGTGAAGAACAAATAGGGGATTCCCAACCGTTTGAGCTTATCGAACACAACTTCTTTATAGGCTAAGTCTCGGCTGATTTTTGTGAAATAAAAAAGGAAACCGGAGATAAACATGAAAAGAGGCATGTGAAAACTGTATATGACACGCTCTATCGTCGCGCTCACCGGAGTTTGAGGATTCTCGAAAATACCGGTTAAGGTAACATGTCCTATTACGACCAATAACATACTCCAACCTTGGAGTATTTGCAACCATGTTATCTTTTGTCTGTTCATGGGTGGGTATATATTCTCTTTAAATAAAACAAAATTATACTCTGTTTATTGTATGGCGGAATTTTTTGTAAAGATGAATATATGTTTATGTCAAAGGGTGTTAGGAGATTATATTTCTGAAATAATTTGCAGAGAGGAAAAGATTTTGTATCTTCGCACCGATTTTAACAAGACCATATAATGTCTAACTTATTAATCAAAAAATCAATTATTTAATTAACATGAGTGAAGAACTAAAAAACAGCCCGGTAGAAAATTTTGACTGGGATGCCTTTGAAAAAGGCGAAGTGTATGGTGATAAGAGCCATGATGAATTGGTAAATACTTATGACCAGTCTTTGAATACGGTAAAAGACAAAGAAGTAATCGAAGGTACGGTAATCGCATTGAACAAACGTGAAGTGGTCGTAAACATCGGTTACAAATCGGACGGTATCATTCCGATGAGCGAATTCCGCTACAATCCCGATTTGAAAATAGGAGATAAAGTAGAGGTTTATATCGAGAATCAGGAAGATAAAAAAGGACAATTGGTTTTGTCGCACAAGAAGGCTCGTGCTACTCGCTCTTGGGACCGTGTTAACTCGGCTCTTGAAAACGACGAAATCATCAAAGGATATATCAAATGTCGCACGAAGGGCGGTATGATTGTCGATGTATTCGGTATCGAAGCATTCTTGCCCGGTTCTCAAATCGACGTTAAGCCTATCCGTGACTACGATGTATTCGTAGGTAAAACTATGGAATTCAAAGTTGTTAAAATCAATCAAGAATTCAAGAATGTGGTTGTTTCGCACAAAGCTCTTATCGAAGCCGAGCTCGAACAACAGAAGAAAGAAATTATTGCCAAACTCGAAAAAGGACAAGTACTCGAAGGAACTGTCAAGAATATCACTTCCTATGGTGTATTCATCGATTTGGGCGGCGTAGATGGATTGATTCACATCACCGACCTTTCTTGGGGACGTGTATCTCACCCCGAAGAAGTAGTTTCTCTCGATCAAAAACTCAATGTAGTTATCCTCGATTTCGATGATGAGAAAAAACGCATTGCGTTGGGCCTGAAACAATTGCAACCCCATCCATGGGATGCTTTGGATCCCGATTTGAAAGTGGGTGACAAAGTGAAAGGTAAAGTTGTCGTAATGGCTGACTACGGTGCATTCATCGAAATAGCTCCGGGTGTCGAAGGTCTTATCCACGTTTCCGAAATGTCTTGGTCGCAACACTTGCGTAGTGCACAAGACTTCATGAAAGTAGGCGATGAGGTAGAAGCCGTTATCTTGACTCTTGACCGTGAAGAACGTAAAATGTCTCTCGGTATCAAACAACTCAAACCGGATCCGTGGGAAGATATCGAAACCAAATATGCTGTCGGTTCTCGTCATCATGCCAAAGTTCGTAACTTTACAAACTTCGGTGTATTCGTTGAAATCGAAGAGGGCGTAGATGGTTTGATTCATATCTCAGACCTTTCTTGGACGAAGAAAATCAAACACCCGTCTGAATTTACTCAAATCGGAGCCGACATCGAAGTTCAAGTATTGGAAATCGATAAGGAAAATCGTCGTTTGAGCTTGGGTCACAAACAACTCGAAGAGAATCCGTGGGACGTATTCGAGGGTATCTTTACCGTTGATTCTATCCATGAAGGTACTATCATCGAAATGCTCGATAAGGGTGCTGTAATTGCTTTGCCTTATGGTGTTGAAGGATTCGCTACTCCCAAACACTTGGTAAAACAAGACGGAACTCAGGCTCAATTGGAAGAGAAACTTCCGTTCAAGGTTATAGAGTTTAACAAAGATGCTAAACGTATCATCTTGTCTCACAGCCGTATTTTCGAAGATGAAGCTAAGGCCGAGGCTAAGAAAGAAAATGCTGCTAAGAAAGCCGCTAAAAAAGCAGCTAAGGCAGACGATGCTATCGTAACTCCTCAAATGGAAAAAACTACTTTGGGCGATATCGATGCACTGGCAGCTTTGAAAGAGAAACTCGACGCAGAGAAAAAATAAGGCGCGTTAAAAGCGTATTATAAAGAAAAGACCGGCAATCTTGCCGGTCTTTTTGTTTCATTATGAAAAGTGCAGGTTAAAGTGTGGAAATGCGTATCTTTGTAAATGTCAAAGGAACTTTGAAATGGGAAAGTTTGAGGTAAATATTTTGGGGTGTGGGTCGGCTTTGCCCACCGCACGTCACTATCCGAGTACGCAGATTCTGAATATTCGCGACAATTTGTTTATGATTGATTGCGGAGAAGGGGCTCAGATACAGTTTCGTCGCATGCGATTGAAGTTTACGAGATTGGGGCATATCTTTTTGAGTCATCTTCATGGAGACCATTGTTTCGGTTTGATCGGAATGATTTCGACTTTTGCGTTAGTAGGTAGGACCGGAGAACTGGTGATTCATGCCCATCCTCAGGCAGAGCAGGTGTTTCGGCCTCAACTCGATTTTTTCTGTCGGGACTTGCCTTTTACTGTTCGTTTCGAACCTGTATTGCCGAATAGAACGGAGGTGATTTATGAAGACAAATCTATTAGAGTTCGTTCCTTACCGATGATACACAGGGTTCCGTGTTCGGGTTTCCTTTTTGAAGAGAAAGTAGGAATGCGACATTTATTGGGAGATATGATGAATTTTTATAACGTTCCGGTTTACCGTAGAGCTGCGATAAAGGCGGGAGAAGATTTTGTTACTTCCGATGGTCGAATTATTCCCAATTCATATTTGACGACGCCGGCAGACCCTCCGTTACGTTATGCCTATTGTTCCGATACGGCTTATAACGAGGCTTTGTTACCGATCATAGAAGGTGTAGATTTGTTGTATCACGAGGCTACATTCGGGGACGATGCCGAAGCTCTTGCGAAGGAAACCTGCCATTCGACGGCTCGGCAAGCGGCTATTATAGCTCGTAAAGCAGGTGTAAAGCAATTGTTATTGGGGCATTTCTCGGCTCGATATGAGAATGAGCAACAGTTATTGGAGCAAGCGCGTGAAGAATTTGCTCCTTCTTTTTTGGCAAGAGAAGAACTGAAAATTATACTGGGGAGATAGATGATTGGGGCAAACAAAATCACCCGTAGAGTGTTTTTATAATGTCTATTTTTCTTTTGTAGGGGGGGTAGATAATATGAAAAAACACATTGAAGCATTAAAATTAAAGAAAAATGTATTAACTTTGTGCCAGATTAAAACAATGTGTTTTCAAGTTGTTTAATTTAAACGTAAAAAAGAATGAATGCAGAAGTTATTGGAACATGGGCAGGACAGGTTTGGAATGCTTTAAATGAGTCCGGAAAATTAACTGTAAAAGGGTTGAAAAAAGCAACGAAACTGAAAGAAAAAGAATTGTATGCAGCCCTTGGCTGGTTGGCTCGCGAAGGTAAAGTGAGCATGTATGAAGTAGATGCAGACATAGAGGTAGTATTGCTTTAATAAAGTGATACGTAGGTTTATAGATCGAGGCGTAGAAATTATTTTCTACGCCTCGATCGTTTAACGGTACAATAAACAAAAGAACCGGATTTGCTGTTTAAGTGAATATAAAACTAAAAAAGAAACAGCTATGAAAGGAACTATTGTGCCGATAAAACCCGAGGTGGTCGTAAAGGTTATCGAATGCGGTCCATTGCGTATTGGTGGGCATGTAAGAATTATGTTCTCCGATGGGAGTATGGTTATTAAACAACGGGCGTTTATCTGCCGTTGTGGAAAATCGTCGAATCAGCCCTTTTGCGACGGTTCCCATGTTGAAGATTAAAGGTGATCCAAAGAATTGAAACGGACTTCGAAAACGAGAGCCCGTTTTTTGTTGGTAGGAAGTCTGTTTATTCATTTGTACTCCATTCATTTTTCCTGTATCTTTGCATAAGATGTAAAGAAAGGTTATGTCTCGGTATATAGTTGAGGACAGCCTGCATTTTTTCGGTTAGCATAAGACATTTGTATAAATGAATAACACATACAAAATCAAGTATATATGGTAGAAATTGGAACGGTACTAACTCCTGTCGGTAAGAAAGCTTTGCTTTGCGGAAGTGGAGAATTGGGTAAAGAAGTAGCAATAGAGCTGCAACGTTATGGTGTGGAGGTGGTTGCTTTGGATAAGTATGCCAATGCCCCGGCTATGCAGGTCGCTCATCGCAGTCATGTTTTGTCTATGCTCGATAGCAAAAAGTTGAGAGAAGTAATAGAAACGGAACGTCCAGATTACATCATTCCCGAAGTAGAAGCTATTGCGACAGATACGTTGGTGGCTCTCGAAAAAGAGGGATACTCGGTTACACCTACGGCAACAGCCGCCTACCTGACTATGAACCGGGAGGGCATACGTCGTTTGGCCGCAGAGCAACTGGGATTGCCTACGTCGCCTTATAAATTTGCCTCTACACGAGAAGAGTTCGAGGAGGCCGTGAAAGAAATAGGCATGCCATGTGTGGTGAAACCTATCATGAGTTCTTCGGGACACGGACAGAGTGTCGTGCGTACAGCCGATGATATCGATAAGTCGTGGCATTATGCTCAGGAAGGGGGACGAGCCGGAGCCGGTCGGGTTATTGTGGAAGGATTCGTGCAGTTCGATTATGAAATTACTCAACTTACTGTTCGTCATTCTGCCGGGACGACTTTTCTAAAACCGGTAGGTCACGTACAAGTAGATGGCGATTATCGGGAGTCTTGGCAACCACAGGTTATGTCGGAAAAAGCATTGCAAAAAGCTCAGGATATAGCCCGGAAAGTTACGGATGCTTTGGGTGGATATGGTATTTTTGGAGTAGAACTTTTTATTAAAGGGGACGATGTCCTTTTCAGCGAAGTTTCTCCGCGTCCGCACGATACAGGAATGGTGACTATGATTTCGCAAGACATGTCACAATTCGCCTTGCATGCCCGTGCTGTTTTAGGGTTACCTGTTCCCGGAGTTCGTTTCTATGGCCCATCGGCATCTCGTGCTATCGTTGTAGAAGGAGATACGGATAAAGTTGTATTTGGTAACCTCGATGAGGTTCTTTCGGAAGAAGGAGTACAAATGCGAATTTTTGGGAAGCCGGAAGTTGTCGGACACCGTCGATTAGGTGTGATTTTGGCTACAGCCGATACGGTGGAGGAGGCGCGAGCGAAGGCCGATCGTGCATACAAGAAACTGAAAGTAAAATTATTGCCCAGATAAATGCCAGTTTGAGAAACTGCTTTGGGCGGTTGAATAACGAACGAATTGAAATGAAGAGGCCCGGAAATTTAATTTCCGGGCCTCTTTGTTGTCTGGAAGTTTTAAAAGCTATTCAACGATGAATTTACCCGTATGAAATTTTTCATCTATTTTATACAAAGCAAGATAGGCTCCCTTTTTTAGATAAGAGGTATCGATTGTACATTTATCGATTTGTTTGAGTAACATTTGACCCGTAAGGTCGAAAATGTTTAATTCGGAAGCACAGCCTTGTGCAATTCTGATAATTTCACCTTGTTTAACCACCGAGGGAATTAAGTTACCTTTTTCGGTATCTTGGCGGGCTTCGTCAATAGCCGAAACAACATTGATTTGAGTTTGGTCTTTCAATTTTATATCGCGAGATGAAAATCCAAGTTCGATGTTGTATTCCCCGTTATCGACAACGAAATTTTTCCGATTGACATCGTAATAAGAAAACGCATCTTTAGAAAGGTACAAAGTCACGAATTTTTCTTCTTCGGGTTCAAGATATACTTTTTGGTAGCCTTTGAGTTCCCTTATCGGGCGTTCGACAGGGCTGCTGCCGTTCTTGCCTACATACAGTTGAATGACTTCTGCACCGGCAACCTTTCCGGTATTCTTTATTTTGCAAGAAACTTCGACTAAATATTTGTCGTCGGAAGATTCCGTGATTTGCATATCGGAAAGATTGAATGTCGTATAGGACAATCCGAAACCGAACGGATATTGGACCTCTGTACCGGCTTTGTCGTATCCACGATATCCCATCATAATACCTTCGGTAAAATTCACTTGTTTGGTCCCATTATCGTAATAGCTGTTGTAACAGGGATTATCCTCCCATCTTTTTTCAAATGTTACAGGGAGTTTTCCCGAAGGGTTGTACTCTCCGAATAACACTTCGGCCATCGCGGTTCCGGCTTCTTGTCCGCCGTACCAACCCCAAAGAAGACCTTTCATTTTAGGTTCCCAGTCTTGCATTTCTACGTTTCCGCCGGCATTGACGACTCCGATCATCGGTTTGGAGCTCTTTTGGGCGGCTAGGACGAGGTCCTTTACATCTTGGGGCAATCCGAAGGACCGTTCTCCGGCTTCGGCTTCGCTACTTGAATTGTGACCGATGAATGCGACGATTATGTCGGCTTTGTCCAATTCGTTTTGGAACCGGTTTTCATCTCCGTCTTTGAGCCATGCCAAATCGATACAGGCTCCGCCTCCTCCCTGAAAATAATCCAGTTGAATTTTGTAGGCTTTCCCTGCTTCCATTTTCACGGTATAACGTTTTTCACGAGTGGAACCCGATTTGAATTCATCGATGACCGTTTTTCCATCGAGAATTAAACGGAAACCGTCATCTCCTTTCACGATGAAAGTATAGTTCGATGTTTCTTGGGGACGAATTTCACCGGTCCATTTGACCGAGAAATAGTTTTTCTCGACATTGGCAGCATCGGGTCCCGAGGTCCATTCGAAGTTGATACGACTGTCTATGCGGGTAGTTACAGGAGTTCCTGATAGATTCTCGTTGTTGTAAAATTCGGCTTTGAGACCATGTTCGTTCGAGCCGGCAGCTGTATACAGGACATCTTCCATGTGATCATAGAGATCGACAAGTGTGACGTTGATGCCTTTTTCATTTGCCAACTTTTTCAATCCGTCGAAGTAAGACACATAATGGAAAGGTCTTACCAGTCCGCTTCCGCCGCCGGCCGCATAAATTGTAGCGTTATTACCGATTACGGCAATGTTTTTAATCGTATTGGCGTTCAATGGCAGAATGTTCGATTCGTTTTTCAACAACACGATTCCTTCTCTCGAAATTTCCAATGCGGCTTTTGCCGTTTCGGGGTTGTCGAGGGGAATGCTCGGATCTAATTGTTCTTTGTCGAAGAATCCGAATCCGATCATCGTTTGTAAGATATGTTTGACTTTCAAATCGATTTCGCTCATATTTATTTCTCCGGTTTCGAGATAATGGCGCAGAGCTTCCTCGTTTTCGATTTCATTTCCTGCCATTTCCAAATCGAGTCCGTTTTTAACCGCCGGGACACAGTTATGAGTGGAGCCCCAGTCGGACATCACGAGTCCGTTGAATCCCCATTGTTCCCGTAGTACTTCTTTGAGCAACCAGGGATTCTCGGTTGTCCATACGCCGTTGAGCAAGTTATAACTGCTCATGACAGCACCGACTTCTGCATTCTGGACGGCCGATTTAAATGCCGGGAAATAGATTTCATGTAAGGTTCGCTCGTCAATGTTGGAACTCACATAATTACGGTCATATTCTTGGAAGTTGGCCGTGAAGTGTTTGATTACTCCCATCACTCCGTTTTCTTGTAATCCCTTGATATATCCGGTAGAAGTCGTTGCCGTCAAGAAAGGGTCTTCTCCCATATATTCGAAGTTCCGACCACAGAAAGGAGCTCTTGCGATGTTTACGGCAGGACCTAATAGAATATTTACACCACGAGCCTTGCAGTCTTGTGCCAAAGCTGCGCCGAACGCATAGGCCATATCCGGATTCCATGTGGCTGCCAGTAAAAGATCGCAAGGATAAGCCGTGGAAGCTCCCCATGTACCTACGCCCTGCGGTCCGTCGGACATTTTTATAGCCGGAACATTTAATCGGGGAATAGCGCGAGTGTACATCCAATCTATACCACCGATATAGGTCAGGCGTTCTTTTACTGTCATATTTTTTAAAATATCCTCGGCTCTTTTTTCTACTTCGGGAGTAAACCACGATTGGGAGAAAGCCGGTAATGCTAATGATAGCGATAAGGCTATCAAGGGTAGTTTATATCTTCTGGATTTCATGGTTCAATGTTTATTTAACAATTAGTTTTTCTATTTTATTTTTACTTCCGTCATTAGCCGATACAATGTATGCTCCGGCATTCAGTACGATTTCTCGGTATGAAACATCAGTCGTACCTTGTTCGATCACTGTTCCCGACAGGTTATATACCGTGTAGTTTACCGGTTTGCCCTCTGTTTGAGAAATAATGATTTTCCCTTGATCCGCAATGATGGAAAGTGTTTTGTCCTGGGCGGCGTTGATGCCGGCTCCGTTAAATTCTTTACCGAAGATTTGGAATTTAAGGAGTTGAATGTCTTTTGCTCCATTATTAGCTTCTACGTCGAGCATGACTTTGGTGAATCCCGTGGACGAGTTTACGTTATATTTCAAAGTAGAATACCGGGTGGGGAAGTATGTGTCTGTCTGACGGTCGAGTTCTACCCAGCCCAATTCTTCGTTATAAGCATTTAAAATCCATTTGCGAGGATCCCGGTCGGGATAATCATGAGCGTTTGTAAGGGCATAAGATTCGATCGTATAGGGCTTTTCCAAATCTATTTCTACATAAAAACTCGTTGCCTCATGTGCATAATATTTGGTGCTCATGTTCCGGTCGAACAGATTGTAAAATTCTTCGGAGAAATTATCGCCAGATTCCCCGATAGGATATGCCGATACATTGGAGCGGACATCGATATTTTCAGTCAGGTCGGTCGGAAAATTTTTGTCTCCCGAAGCGACATAGGGCAGACCGAACAATTGCCATTCTGCAATTTCGAGATTTTCGTGGGTTGCCGCTAATTTGTAATATTGTGCGGCGTCTGCTGCTGCGGTTCCCGGATATCGGGTTATTTCATATAGGTGGGCTCCGTCGAGATCGGTTACTTTATCGTAAGAAATTTCTTTCCATGTAGAGCCATTGGCCGAAGCATATAATTTCCAAGTGTCAACGTCGATTTCACTGTCGATACCTGCTGAGAGTAAGAATCCCGTCAAGAGTACCGGTTGCTGGCATTTGGCTACGATTTCTACATTTGATGTCTCGGGAACATAATAAGTGTATTCATCATTATCGGTCAACAAGCTCAGCGTAGAATTTTCTTGTGTAGAAGAAATTTCGGCCTCGTCGGTAAAATCATACGAGTAAGCGATTTTCTCGACTTCTGGTTTATCTATTTCTTCGGTCGTTGTACATATCTCGAATTTATCGATATTGGGGCCATTGTCCTCGTGTAGTCCGAAAGTCAGGGTGTTTGTTCCCTTATCGAGATATATCAAGGTAGATACCATTGAGGTAGGGGCATTGTCCCAGTTGGGGGAGTCTTTCGTACGAATGATACTTTTTTGATAGTGGTTGACCTTGATGGTGAGAGCTCGGCTCGACCCCATCGAATAGACTTTCAATTCGTAAGTCCCGGCTTCGGGTATCTCGACGTTGTTGAACCGTAAATAGGAGTTAGCGGCTAAGTCGAAGTCTCCGATATATTTGCCTCCCGATAGACCGGCAACGGAAGAACCGTCGGTAGGTTTTACTTTCAGGTTTCCGAATAATTGAGCGGTTTCGGCTTCGAGAACGATAGGAAACTCTCCCGGTTTCGGAAGCTCTACGTCGGTTGTAATGATTTCGAATTTATCCATATTAGGGCCACCGCTTCCCATAGGAGTAATTTTTATCGTATTTTTCCCTTTATCCATGTAGATATAGGTACTCATTTCGTTTGTGGGAGGTACGTCCCAACCCGGTGTCGTATTGGAGACCGTCGATATGTATTCGGAATAGTTATTGACTTTAACGGCAATAGACCTATTCTGCATACTCATGTAATAAGTCTTGAATTCATAAGTCCCGGCTTCGGGCACTTCAACATCGTTAAAAACTATGGAGCTACCGGGGTCGTTATCACCTACATATTTACCGCCCGAGATTCCTTCTACGGTACTACCGTCGACAGGTTTTACTTTTGCAGGCAGTGTGATTATTCCCTTTTCTGCTTCGAGCGTTACAAGCACGTCTTGGGCTTGTAGCCACGGAGCCGTCATTAAAGCAGCTCCTAACGACATTAGTCGCCAGATGGAATATCTGTTTTTCATGATAAAAAAGTTTTAGTAAAGAGAGAGTGCATCGACCGATGCACTCTCTTCATTTTTTAAAGATTTATTGTTACACCTTTTTTCAACGAACCGGAACCTTTATATACTTTCCCGTTCATCATTAATTCTACATTCAGAGCTTTGATTTCTTTCTCTATTTTACGTTTACCCTCTTTGGAAGCGAGAGAGACTTTTACTTGATTGTTTTTCTTCTCGGCAGAGAATGTCATCAAGCTATAATCTCCACATTGGAAATTCCAGCCGTCTCCGGCATCCCAATAGAGTTGACCGTGAGCTTTTCCGTTCTCATCGAGGCATACAAAAAGAGTAAGAGGTTCGAACGAATTTTCGGTGGTGCTTTGTATAACCTTTCCGACCGGAACGATGCTTCCGCCTTTGATTTTCAATTTGGCTTGGTACTTATCGCTGTATTCTCCATCGATCAGTGTCATATTTTCCCAAATTCCGTAAGGCAATACGGGATTCTCGGCGAAAGCGGGAATAACAAGGACATTGTCTCCCAATAGGAAAGCCTGTTGCTCGCTGCGCAATCTCAGGTCTTTGGGGTCGGCGAAAAATACAGGTTCCATAACTGGAACACCTGTCTTGTGAGCTTCGTAGAACAACGTGTAGAAATAGGGAAGCAATCGGTAACGACGTTCGAGGGCAATACGAGAGGTGTTTTCTATGGCCTCGCCGAAAGCCCACGGTTCTTTGTCGTTGGTTCCTGCACAAGCATGACCTCTGGCAAAAGGTAAAAATACTCCGAATCCCAACCAATGAGCCCATAAATCGGCATCCGTATTATTTAAGAATCCTCCGATATCGGGACCGTTGAATGCTTGACCTGAAAGGCCTAATGTAATGGACATAGGTACGGAAAGTTTCAAGTGATCCCAACCGGCCCAGTTGTCACCTGTCCAAGTTGCTGCATATCGTTGATAACCCAGTAAGCCGGCACGCGTAAGAAGGAAGGGACGTTTTTCGGGGTTGACTTTCATAATCCCTTCATACGAGGCTTCGACCATAAGACGACCGTAGGCGTTGTGGTAGAGCAGGTGAGGGCCGGCGGGTAAATTGCCGCCTCCTCGGTGAGGAGTATCGTAAGGCATGGTTCCAATGCGGTTTTCTTCGGGAATATCGTCGTCGGTAACGGCCGGCTCATTCATGTCGTTCCATACGCCGTCGATTCCCAATGCCAAGAAATCTTTATACAAATTGGACCACCATTCACGGGCTTTGGGCATGGTAAAGTCGGGAAATGCGCAATATCCCGGCCATACTTTACCTTCGTAAATTTCACCGTTGGGGCGTTTTACCCACACATCGTTTTCTGTTCCCGATTGGTAAACGTGGTAGTTTTTGTCCACTTTGGCTCCGGGATCGATCATATATACGGCTTTGAATCCTTTTTGATGAAGTTCCTCATTCAAGGCTTTGGGGTCGGGGAAATTAGTTTCGTTGAATGTGAAAATACGGTAGCCGTCCATGTAATCGATGTCCATCCAGATAGCATCGCAAGGGATATTTCTGCTACGGAAATTGTCTGCGATTTCCCGTACTTTCTGCTCGCTACCGTAGGAGAAACGACATTGATGGTAGCCCAGAGTCCAACGGGCAGGCATCGTGATGGTCCCGGTCAATTCGGCAAGGCCTTTGAGGACATCTTTGGGTGATTCCCTGTCGATGATGTAAATGCGGAATAGAGCTCCTTCTGTGTTAAATTCGATTTTGTCGGAATTGGTATGTAGTTCCGATTTCCAGCTACTATCGAACAAAATACCGAAAGCGCTACCGTCTCTTCTCACACCCAATACCCACGGATGTGATTGATACAGTCGTTTACCGCCATCGACGCCGTAGGCTCCTGTATCGGTGTTCCAGAGTTTTATGTATTGGCCGTTTCTCAATAGAGGCCCAGTAACTTCGCCACCGCCATAAAGACTTATTTCACCTGTCAGGCTCAATGAGGCATTGGCTTTTCCGTCCACGACGGTGAATTGTGGATATAATTCCCAATCGGAGGGTACAGACCCTTTTGCCGTGGGTTCTTCTTTAAGAATTAAAGAGGGGGTTTTCGTTTGGTCGAATCCTTGCGGAACGAATTCTACTATCCCGTCTCCCACGAGAGAAGATTTGGCGATAGCTACGTTTTCGGCATGTGCATTGAGGATTCCGACCGAGCATAAAGCGACTATAATTCCGTTTAATTTCATGGATAAAAATTTTAATTATTAGTTAACTGCTAATTTTGCGAATAATTCAACCATAGCACCTTGTGCAAGAATATCTCCCGGGTTGTCCGTTATGTCGTTCCCGCTGAATTGTTTGAAGAAAAGTCCGGTCTCGGCATCCCGGGTGTATTTCCATGCGTGGTCGACCGATTTGCGTATGGCGATCATATAAGTTCCATTGCTCTCGACTTTGTTCAGTTCGAGGAATCCGCGGACCATGATCGCATTGAACCAGCGACTTCCGTCTTTGAGAATGCGGAATTGCTCTCCCGACGAGTTGGATATGAAGTTTTCGAAGAAATAATTATAGCAAGCCTCTGCGAGCAATTTGGCATCGGTGAGATATTGTTCCTCGCCTGTCGCATTGTAGAGCAATACGGCTGCTTGCAACATTTGTCCCGAGTTGTAGGAGAACTTGCTGGTTTCGATTTTACCGCTCGTTTTGATGCAATCCCAGTAGAGGTAGTCGGAGGGGTCTTGTAATTTCGATTTTGTCCATTTGTAAATATCTTTACCGTTCTCCAAGTACGCTGCATCGTTGGTGATTTGATAGAGTTTCAAAGCGAGAACCACGGCCGGAGCGTTGGAACAAGTGTTTTTGGAGTCTTTGGCATTTTCGTCCCAATAAACTCCGCCTCCGAGTTCATCGTCTTTCCCGGAAAGTACGAAATTCCATACGCTTTTTGCATAGTCGAGATACCAGCTATCTTTGGTTTTACTGTAAAGATCCGCTAAATCTATACCCACCCAAATAGCGTCGTCGTATAGACGTTGATCGTGAGGGTTGACAAAACAGCCGAAACACATGGGTTCTTTTGTCGTATTGTAGTATTTGAGCAGTGTCTCTTTCAACCGGCTTTCGTAGGTCATTCGGAAATCTACGTTATCGGTATTTTGTACGATAGCGTTGAAAGCCGAGACGACGCTGCCCAATCCCCATAAGTAAGCGTGACTGTCGTAGTCGGGGCTGGAAGGTTCTTGGGGAGTTCCCAATGTATTGGGATATGAGCCGAACATCATTCGCACTTTGTCGCTCCAATAATATTTGAAAATATTGGCAAAAGTCGTTTCGGCTCGCGACATGTACTCCTTATTGATACTTCCCGGATCAGTGGGTTTCACGGGTTTGATGGGTGCATCTTCGCTTTTACAGCAGGTCAGTAGTCCTACAAGGAAAGCGAGTGCTAATAAATTTTTTTTCATGATGAGTTGTGTGATGTTTTAACGAATCTGATGAGAGTCATTGGTCGACGCTACTATTCGGAATTTACCGAATAGTAGCGCGATCATGATTACTGCTTTTCAAATTTGATTTCCATTTTTTCCGTATCGAGCGTGATCTTGTAAAGACCTGCTTGCTCGGCGGTTATTTTCCACTTGTAGTCGGGCTGTTCTCCCGGAGTCACTTGTACATCGGTACTTTCGATAGAACCGTCTGGAACGAGTGGTTTGAACGTGGTTCCGTCGAACTTCCTTTGGGCGAGGATTTTCAATTCTCCCTCTTGCAGAGCCCCCTGATAAGTAAAGATGTTGGGATTCAAGTTATCGGGAGTCATGGCGATAACCTTTTCTATATCCCAGCCGGCGGCGGTAGCGTTACCTACAAGATATAAGTTCTCATATAGAAGTTTCTTGTATGAGATGGTCATATCTTTAAGCGATAGATAGATGTAATACAATCCAGCCTCGTTTATCTGGAAGAGGTCGTCTGCTTCCGTTTCGCTCGTACGTTTTACGACAGAGCTGTTGTCCGCTCCTTTGTTATAAGAAGGCAAGGCTTGCCCCAGCGTGGTGATGAATTTGAATCCGCCTTGTTTCAACTGGCCTCTCCAATTATACAGACGACCGTTGGATAGTTCGGTTATTTTCTCAGCGGCATTCAGATCCGTGCCGCCGGTCGTAGCCGTACCCGTAATATAGAGCGGTTGCGATGTAGGCTTATAAGTGGTTATTTGCACTTTCGTGGTCGCTATTTCGGGATATTTGAATTTGGGACCTTCCACTTTGGCGGCTACCCGAGCCTCCACATAGACTGCTTCTCCGGCTGTCTTTCCCCATTTTTCTACAATAAGGTCGTACAGTTCGGCCGATGAGTAGCTGATCGATTCATTGGACCCGAATGTGCGGACATCGGTTGCCGACTGAAAGTTGTTGTCTGCTATATCTATTTGAAACAGATAGGAGAAAGTGTAGTCTGCCCCTAAACTGGTCGCTTCGTTCCAAGAGAACGAAATAATCTCGTCGTCTGTCGCATCCGGAGTAAGAGTCGCCGACTGGGCGGAGGCTGTCAATTTCAATTGATTCCGCTCTATGACTTTATCGTCGTCATCGTCGCAGCCGACAAAAGCCAGTACGAACAGAAGTGAGAATAATATATGATATATCGTTTTCATACATTTATACTTTTAGATTTCAAAATTGAATTTACCATTTGGGTAATTGTCTGAGGTTGGGGTTCTTGTCCAATTGATTTTGATGAATGGGGAACCAATAGTTCTTTTCGCTGAAAGCGCGTGTGATTTCGACGCGACGTTTGAAGTAGGCATTCTCGTTGTTCTTGTCGCAGCTTTTTTCTGTCCCGAACTTGTTCATGCCGTAGAAGTCACCGCGCAGAATATCGATTTGTTTCCAACGGCGGATATCATCGAAACGGATCGCATATTCGCAGTTGAACTCAACCCGACGTTCGCGACGAATCGCTTCACGCATAGCGGTCTGATCGGCCGGTGCGGGGATTTTGTCTAATCCGTTGCTGTCTTTCCCTGTTCCATATTGGGGGATACCTGCGCGCTCTCTTACGAGGTTCACGTATTTCAGTATCTCGTCGGTTTGCTCGGGAGCCCATTCGTTGAGAGCTTCGGCATAGTTCAGATAGGCTTCTGCCAACCGGCAGATAATACCGGGACGATAAGGAATGGAGTAGTTGAGGATATTCGTTTCGGGGTGTACGCGTTTTCTCAACAGATAACCTGTTTGCGGAGCATCCCATAAAGAACCGGACGCGGGCCGGCCGTCTTCTCCTTCGTAATAGAAATCCACATAACGGCTCGATTGACGATACCAAGCACCGTTGTAAAGCACCGATACATAAAAACGAGGCTCGCGATTGACATACATGTTGAATGTTCCGGCCGGAGCGACTGTATTTTCGGCGTTGGATTCTTTGGCATCTTTGTCTCCTTCGATCCATTTGGTCTTTCTGACATCGGGCTGGGTAGAGAATCCGCTTTCATTGTATCCCGAGGCTCTGTTGATGATAGGCTCGCCGTTGGGCTCATACCCTGTGATAGCAGGCAGACCGTTGCTCATGAAAAACGCATCGACCAATTCCTGAGTAACTCCCAAACCTCCTTGACCACGGGAACCGCGGGGAACCGAGTGTTGAGAGTAAAGGTCATAACTTACATCGGGACGGGCGAACAGAATTTCCTTGTTACCTTGATTGAATTCTTTGTAACACATATTGGAATAGGACATGAAGGGGTCGATCGAACCATCTCCGTTATACTCTTTGTACAAGGCATAACCGTTGCCTTCGGCCTCGGTCAAAAGATCTTTGCAAGCGTTCACCGCACGTTCCCATTTCTTGGGGTCGTAGGTAGAGTTGAAGATCGCTTCACCTTTATTGTTCGTGTAAGCGGCATAATCGGGATCATCGTTCCCGTTTACCAACGGGCTTGCAGCGAAAAGAAGCATACGGGCACGGATAGCCAACGCCATTACCGAGGTTGCTCGTCCGTATTTACGTTCTTCGGTATAAGAGGGGGGTAACAGTTCCGAGACGGCTTTGAACTCTTTGTCGAGCCAATCGATGACTTTATCATAAGGCGTTTGTCCGATCAATATCTCGTCGATGGGAGCATTCATGTCGACCAGTGAGGTTTGGAACGGTATGGCTCCGTAGGTATTCACCAACAGATAATAGTAGTAGGCAATCAAGAAACGTGCCTCGGCCTTCATGTTGTCCACATCGGCTTGATAGACCTCTTGCTCGGGCAGAGCCTTGACGTTGTCTAAGAAAATGTAAGCCTCGCGTATTCTCACCGGAAAATCGCTCCAAAAATTCCCCTTCCACTCGCTTTGGGGAGTCCAGTTGCCTAAGATTTTGTCGATACAATCCCAGTCGGAGAATGCCCGCCAGTCTTGCGAAGGCGAGAAATCATCGGCATAGGCATCGTAATTACGCATCATGGGCGTGTAGGGGTCGGGGATTCCGTCATAGATACCGGCCAACCATTCCTCGGTACGGTTCTTACTGTTGAATACCATTTCCAATGTTAAAATATCGTCGGGAGCATTGTCCAGATAATCGGTACAGGAAGTGACCGAAAACAGACCGATGATAGCTAATGTATATCTAACGATTGTACGTTTCATAATTTTTATATTAATAGGTTTAGAATCTTACTTGTAGTCCGATAGAATAAGTGGCCATAATGGGGTATTTCAAACCGTTGCTGGTATTCAGCTCGGGATCCCACAGGTCGAACTTGGAGAACTGCAAAAGATTTGTTCCGCGAACGAATATGCGGGCATACTCCATTGCAGCTTTTTTGATAAGATTTTTTGAGAATGAATATCCCAATTCTACATTTTTCAACCGCAACATACTCATATCTTTCAACCACCAATCCGATACTTGGGCGTTGTTGGCGTTGTAACCCATGTGGAGTCTCGGATAGAATACGTCTTGACTAGGATTGTCGACTGTCCATGCATCCGATGCATTGGTGAATATGTTACCTTCGGCTCCGATGGTAGAACCGGGTAAGAAGTTCTTTTGGTTTTCTCCGATGATGCGATAGGTGTGGCCGTTTCCCTGGAAGAAGGCTCCGAAATCGATATTTTTATAGCTTAGGTTAATACCGAAACCATATACAAGTTCGGGATTGACCGTACCTCCGATGGCGGTTTTATCGGTTTCTGTGATTTCTCCGTCACCATTGAAATCCACATACTTTATATCTCCGGGATAAACTCTATCCGAGAATTTTGGAACCGGCAGTCCCGGTTTCAACTTACCGGTCGTTACGTCTTCGAAATCGGCTTCGGTATATAAGCCGTCGTTAACCAAACCGAATATCTGGCCTACCGGTTTGCCGGTGCTCGAACGGTAAGTGCCGAGTACGCCTAAATCTTCGTCTTGTTCCACGATTTTGTTTTTGGCATAGGTAACACTTGCCCGAGCCGAAATAAACCAGTCTTTGTTGATTTGTTTGTTCAAATCCAATGAAATATCGAAACCTTTGTTTGTCACGATACCGTAGTTTGCCCACGGAGCGGAGGGGAAGCCGGCGGATGCCGGTATGTTCTTCCGTTGCATGAAGATATCTTCTCTTCTTTCATGGAAGAAGTCTACTTGCAATTCGGCCATTTTGAACAAACCCAATTCGATTCCGACGTTGGCTTTTTTCACGGTTTCCCAAGTTAGGGACTCAACACCGGGATCACCTTCGCGCAAACCTCCTTTTTCGTAGAAAGCATTGGAGTTACCCCATTTGTAGCCGTCGGTCGAACCGATAGTAGTGATGTAGGCAAAACGTTTTTGAGAACCGTCGTCGTTATAAAAGCGGTCGTTTCCGGCCAAACCGTAAGAAGCTCTCAGTTTTAATTTGTTGATGTAGTTTTGTACCGGACGCATGAATTCTTCCTCCGAAACAATCCAGCCCGCAGCGATAGACGGGAAGAAACCGAAACGGTTGCCTTTTGCAAAGTTCTCGGAACCGTTATAACCGAAGTTGAACTCTGCGATATAGCGGTCGGCGTATGTATATGCCGCACGACCGGCGAAACCTTGTGTACGATAGGGCACTTGGTCACCGTCGTCGTAGTTGCGTTGGTTGTACAACAACAATGCGCTTACCGAGTGATTTCCGAATCGTTGGTCGTAGGTGATATTTCCTTCTAAGTAGGTACTATAATTACCATAGTCTTCCCATCTTTCGTAGCCCAAGAATTCGTCTCCTTCGCTCAGAACTGTCAGTATTAACTCTCCGGTCACCGGGTCGCGTTGCGTGGCCGGCGAATAGTAACGGGGAGCTTTGCCCCGGTTTACTCCGTTTCGTGAATAGTAGTCGTAAGAGAATATACCTTTTATTTTCAAACCGGGTAAGATACATTTTAAGTCTTGTTCCACGGCGAACAAGGTTTCCAGTTTACTTTCTGCCTCTCGTTTGAAACCCGATTGTGTCAGTTTAGCCCACGGGTTTTCATTTTCACGAGGTTTGGGAAGAGCCCCGTTTTCATAAATCAGCGGAACCATGTACGGCGTAGCTTTGAATGCAGCGCCGAAAATATCGTCGATACCGTCTTTCGGTGCGTTTCTCTGTTGAAGGTATCCGCCGATATTGAATGTCAATAATGTAGAGGAGGTGACGTTCATGTCTACGTTGGTACGCAAGTTGAATCGGTTCACCGAAATATTGGAGTTCCAGTTTTGAGTTTTGTCGCTCTCGGTAATACCTGCTTCGTTGTAGTATGCGCCGACGAAAGAGTAACGCAATTTTTCGTTACCTCCCGAAAGGTCGAACGAGGCCCTCGTATTGTGAGCGACGTCTTTTGTAATCGCATCGATCCAGTCGATATCGGGATATAGTTCGGTATCGTATCCGCTGCGGTATTTATCTATTAGTTCCGGCGAATAAAGTTCTGTCCCCGTCTCTTGGATATTGATATTGTTCAAGAGCGTAAGGTAATCTGCCGCATGGAGGAACGAGGGTAATTTGGCCGGACGAGTGATAGAGTGTTCTACCGATACGTTGATGTTCGTCTTACCGGAATGTCCTCGTTTGGTTGTAATAAGGATTACACCATTCGCACCACGTACACCGTACACGGCACTTGCCGAAGCATCTTTCAGTACCGAGAACGATTCTATTTCCGAAATATCGAGGTTGTTCAAGGAGCGTTCTACACCGTCGACAAGTACGAGCGGGGAGTTGCTGCCCTTGAAAGAGCTCATACCGCGAATCCAGAATTCGGAGTTGTCGTAACCCGGTTCACCGGAGCGTTGAACGGCGATGATACCCCCGATGTTACCGGCGAGGTCGTTGCTCAACGAACGAGTCGTCCCTACTTGTAATTGTTGAGGTTTCACACTGGTGATAGCAGCGACTACCGATGCTTTTTTCTGTACACCGTATCCAACGACTACGACGTCTTCGAGTTGGGTCGCTGCGTCTTGTAACACCACATTGATAATTTTCCGGCTATTCACGGCTTCTTCACGAGAAGCGAACCCAATGTATTTGAATTGTAGGATAGCACTTTTATCGGGCACTTTTATGTCATAGATACCATCTACATTGGTGATAGTCACGATAGAGGGATTGTCCTTTACCGAGACGGTTACACCGATAAGTGGCTCGCCGTTGACATCTGTAACGTTTCCCCGTATGGAAATCTTTTTTTCATCAGAGGGTACGTTTTTGTTATATAAAATAATTTGAGACTGTTTAATTTCAAATTTAATATCCGAATTTCCAAGCATTTGGGATATCGCTTGTTGAATAGGTGTCTTTTGGGCGTTCAACGATACTTTTTGATTGACATTCAATTTTAAGGCATCGTAAAAGAACGTGTATTTACTTACACTTTCTATTTTTTTGATAGCCTCGGATAATGGAATGTTTTGAAAAGAAATTGTTATGGTTTCTCCCGGTGCTTGAGCAAACAAGTTCAAGGAGAATAAAATGGCTAGAAATACAGCCAATTTTTTCTTTAGATTCATATCATGGATATATTAAAGTTAACTTAATAAGTTCTCTTTCTTTTTTTGTTTTGGGTTTAAGAATAAAAATTTTAATCATTCATTCTACATAGGTGGTTTGTCTTTAATGTATCGTCATAGGCAATAATGTGTTAAAGGGTTATCATTAATGTGTTGTCTTCTGTAAAGTAGTAGTTTATCGAAGATATGTTCGACATGATACGAATGATATCTTCGAGACTTTGGTCATGGAGGGTAAACGTGTAAGATTGATCGTCGGGCAAAGCTGGGTCGATGATGATGTTCACGTTGTACCATTTGGAAAGATATTTGCAAACTTCATGAAGATTTTTGTTTTCCAGTTTGACTTTTTCGTTAGTCCACATTTTTGCAAATTCTACGTCTCCTTTTTCAACCCGAATCGTTTTGTTTTTTTTGTCGAGAGAGCCTTCTTCCCCCGGTTTCAGATAACAGTTAGAGCTATCGTCGCCCAATACATGCATCGATACCGAACCTTCGTATAGGCTCACTACCGATTTTTCGTCACTATGGTAGGCGCTTACGTTGAATTGCGTACCATGTACTTTTACCGCTATGTCGCTGGTCTTGACAATGAACGGCCTTTCATCGTGCTGGACTTTAAAGAAAGCCTCGCCTTTCAATTCGACTTCTCGAATGTCGGCATGGAGATTTTTGTATTCCAGCTTCGAATGTGAATTTAACCATACTTCACTACCATCGGGAAGTATGAATTTCGATTTTCCTGTAATTGTCGAATAAGTTTGGACAATTGTCTCTCTGTGCAAAGATTTGTCGCTGGAAAAGAAATAATACCCTATCCCCGAAACGATTAATAATAAACTGATAGCTGCGGCAATGCGGTTTAGTTTCTTGCCGAAATGTAACCGGGGAACAATCTTTTTTACCTTTATAGGTTCTTTCTGTATAGTATCTTTGTGAATATAGGCTTGGAATTTTTTCCAATAATAATCTACATCGGGATTGTAGTTGGCCGATTTTGCTTGGATGCTATCCCAAAGGGTTTTCAGTTCATCGAAAAGAAGTTTGTTTTTGTTATCGGCCGCTAACCAGTTTTGTAGCTGCGATTGCTCTTCTTCTGATAGGGAGATTCCTTCGAATTTAGCGATGATTATATCCCACGGAAGATTATTATTCATGTTTGATGGAATTTTAAGATTTCAATTACTTAGACACAAAAATCGGGCTTGACCCTTATATGTGTAGATAATAAAAAAGAAAAAATGTCTGATTGGTATAGATATCCATTTTATAATTACTTTGTAATCAATAAGTAGAAATCTTTCGAGGCTTTTATATTTTTTTATTTTTGCTGTGAATATTATTTTTTTATCTTGAATAATATTATTTTCTTTGCATAGTTTTCCTGTAATAATGGTAGCGAATATCACTAATGACATATCATTGCTTAGGCAGATTCGTGAAGGAAATGAGGATGCGTTCAAATCTTTATTTGAAACATATTTTACTCCTTTGTGCCGTTTCATATATCTCCATTTGGACGATAAGAATGTGGCAGAAGAGTTGGCGATGGATATTTTTATTTATTTATGGGAAAACAGAGAGACATTTCAGATACAGCTTTCACTGAAAGCCTATTTGTTCCAAGCAGCGAAAAATAAGTGTTTGAATGAATTGAGAAAAAAGAAAGAGACGGTAGGTCTCGACGGAGTGGAAGTCTCTACGATCAATACCAGTGTGTCTACTCTTGAAACCGAGGAATTATATCGTTTGATTCAGGAGGCTGTTTTTTCTTTACCGGACAAATGTCGGAACATTTTTTTGCTTAGCCGAAGTGAGAATCTTACGAATCAGGAAATAGCTCGGAGGTTGAATATTTCGGTAAAAACCGTTGAGGGTCAGATAACCACGGCCTTGAAAAAAATCAAAAAATTTTTAGGCGATCAGTACAGCTATTTGTGGTAGTAAAATTTTTTTTCATTTGGTATAAGGGTGTATGATGTTTTTTGTGTCATAGATATGTAAAACCCTTGGAATGTTACCAACATGAAAAACTCGTGTAAGTACAGATATTGTTCGGACAACGGTTGTTTCTCTATCCTTTTCGACTGTGAAGTATCCTTGTTGGAGTCTTTGGTTTAGGAAAGATTCTAAGTGGTTCTTATGCTTAATTGTATTTGCGAAGGAATGAAAAAAATTAAGATTTTACTACTCTCTTTGTTGCCTGCTGTCGGCTTGTGCGCTCAAAATCCGCTTTTAGTGTTGGAAGCAGAGGATGCGGTTCTCACACCTCCGGTAAAGGTCAAATATGTGAATGGATATTCGGGAGATGCCTATGTAGGGGACAACGACAGTGGGTCCGAGATTTTGTTTAGGAATGTCTATGTCGATAAGGAAGGCACTTATGAGTTCCGTACCTATTACACGAGTATGTTCATTCGTTCCATAGCCGTTCAAACGGGATTTTATGCACCGGTGGTGATAGGTATGACGGAGACGACAGAAGATTGGAACCGCCCTCCGGTCGGTATGATGCTTTCGTATATTTATCTCGATAAGGGCGATAATACGATAAAAATCACACCTTACAATGGCGGTGGCCCTAATATAGATAAATTTGAAATCTGGGAGACCGAGGTTAAAATGCCGAAGCCCGAAAAGATGAAGGCAGCTTATGCTTATGACCTTACCGACAATGCTGTAATCACGATTAACGGAAAAGATATTTCCGGGTCTGCTCTGAATGATAACGATGAATACACGGCTTATGATTTACAGGGTTCTTCGGATTACATATATATTACCTGTACAGACCCTTGTTTGATTACAGGTTATCTATTTTCCGAGGGAGAAGTTACATCTCAAAATGTCGATTCATGGAGCCTTGAATATTCGGTTGACGGGAGAAATTACTCGCAATTGACTTCCGGGGCCTCTACCCGTTATAGTGCGGCTACCTTGTTTACGATAAACCGTCAACCTCATGCAGATGCAGGCAAGGCAGCTCGATATTATCGTATCGATACGAAAGGGCGGAATGTCGGGGAAATACAATTGTTCGGGATACCTTATTATGAATCGGCCGATCATAAAAATTTTCCGGCAGATATTACCGAAAATGTCGATGTCTTTTCCAATGTGATAGGTTCTCCGCTCGGAGCCTTTACGATTGCCGATGAAAGATATTTTAATCTTTTCGACCGGGATATGGAACGGAAGTATTATAGTGACGAAAGCCCGGTATTCAATGTCGAGGTAGAACTAGATAAACCGTATCGATTGGACTATTATACGTTGACTTCGTGTCAGGATTATCCCGAGAGAGACCCTAAGAGTTGGGTTGTCGAAGGCTTTGACAAAGACTGGGAAGCCGTAAGCGAAGTCAATGGATTTGTATTCCCTTGCCGGTATGCAACTATGAAATTTGCAGTAAATGGTACTAAATTATATAAAGGCTATCGTTTGAGGACGATCGAAAATAACGGAGCCGATTCTTTTCAGCTTTTGAAATGGCAACTGTTCGGCAGTGACAAACCGTCTTCTGTTACAAAACCGGTAGCCGAAGGAATCGATGTCGCTACGCAGAATCGCGAAATTGTAATTACTATGGATTCCGATGGATTTTGTAAAGTAGTGAACTTGTCCGGCCAAATTGTGTACGAGAGTGAAATAGCAGGTCGTGTGAATAGAATACCTGTTCCGCCCGGTGCTTATCTGGTGGGGGTAATTGTACAGCAAGAACGAGTCGTGCAAAAAGTAATCGTGAAGTAGCTTTATTGTAGAAACAGGAAGTAAATATTGACAATGAAAAATAAATGTATATATGGTCTTTTGGTCGGCGCGATGATGGCAGGAGCCTGCCCGGTATGGGGTGAGACTGTCGTCGGAGAAACCGTCTCTCCCTCCGATTCTATAAAACTTGTTGTCGTGAGCGATAACGATGCTTTGTATTATAAGGTCGTGAAAGGGTCTACCTCTATTGTGGAAAAATCGGCTTTGGGAATTACCACTTCGGTAGGCGATTTTTCAACGGGATTGAGCGAACCCTCTTTTACCGAACGTTTGGTGGACGATTCGTATAGCTTACCGTCGGGAAAGCGCAGTCGATATGATAATACATATAAAGAGGCGACAGTTTCATGTAATAAAGACGGACATACCGTACAATTTATTTTTCGGGTGTATGACGATGGCGTGGCTTACCGCTATGCGATTCTCGGTAGCGGAGACATTTCGGTTTATGCCGAAAATAGCGAATGTTTGCCGGTAAGACAGGAAAAAGTTTATTCACAGCAATATACCAAAAATAATCAGGCTCTTTATGAAGAGAACGATACAGAATTTATGGCATGTGAACTATATACCCCGTTGCCATTGCTGGTTCATACGGGAAGCGATTATCTGTTGCTGACCGAAGCGATGGTCAATGGGAATTATTGTGGAAGCTCGTTGTTTGTGAATGAAGAGACGAAAGCCTACGGTTACCGGCTGGTTGGGAATGTCGCTGCTACTCTTCCCTTGTATACGCCGTGGAGAGTTCTCATGGTGGGTTCCTTAGAATCGATAGCAGAGTCGGTTATATTGGAAAATTTGAACGATAAAACGACCTTGACTAATCTGTCGTGGGTAAAACCCGGACGTGCCGTGTGGAATTTCGGCGGAGAAGACTTCCACTCCGATTATCTTAGCATGAGTAGCATTAGGAAATATATAGATTGGGCTAAACAGCAAGGTTGGGAATATTTCACATTGGACAAATGCTGGGAGCAAAACGGTGTTTCGTTGAAAGAGGTAGTGGATTATGCATCCTCCAAATCGGTGGGAGTGTTCGTATGGGTGAATCAAAACTCGCTTCCTTCCGATGAGTCGGCGATGGCTTCTATGGTACAGAATTGGAAGGCGCAAGGAGTTAAAGGGTTGAAAGTCGATTTTTGGGAAAGTGACGATCAGGCTATGATGAAGAAATACGATTTGCTTTTGAAGGTAACGGCCGAAAAGCAGTTGTTGCTTAATTTACATGCCTGTACTAAACCGACCGGTTTGAGGAGAACATGGCCGCATTTGCTGACATCTGAGGCCGTGTTGGAGAATACGGTTTTTACGACTTTTCCCGATATCCATAATATAAACTCGGCGATTATCCGAGGGGCTATCGGGTCGACCGATTATGTCCCGGTAGATTTTGCCGATAAAAACGGGTGTATCCATCAAAAGACGACAGCAGCGCACCAGTTGGCTTTATCGGTAGTTTTTGAATCGGGAGTACAACATATCGGCGATGCTCCCGAAAATATCGAATATAGCATTGCTCGGGATTTTTTAAAGACTGTGCCGGCTGCATGGGACGACACCCGCTGCCTTGAAGCTGTTCCCGACGAATATGTAAGTATGGTACGCTGCAAAGGCAATGAGTGGTATTTCGCTTCGCTGACACACGATGCTCGTACCGTGTCCGTGCCTCTTTCGTTTTTATCCTCCGGTGAACGATACAATGCGTACATTTATAAAGATGGGGAATGTCCGTCGGAAATTCAATTCGAATGGAAGGAAAATTTGACATCGAAAGATACGGTCTCGATCGATTTGTTAAAACATGGGGGAACGGCTGTTTTGTTCTCTACGTCTTCGCAACTTCCTAAACCTATTTTGATGAAATATGAGGCTGAGGCCGATGGCAATACGATTCCGTTCGGTGTACCGGTTAAGACCGATACAGATAGTTTATGTTCGGGTGGGAAATATGTGGCTTCGATAGGTAATGGACGCTCCATTACGTTTAACGATGTAAAAGTCCCTGAATCGGGCACTTATGCGATGACTGTTTACTATATGTCCGATTCTCCCTGTACGGCCTATGTAAAGATGAACGGTAATATGGATTCTTGGCAAGAGGTCTCATTTGTCGGCACAGGAGGAACGAGCGGCGGTAATTTGGCTCATAAAACTATATGGGTAGACCTCGATCATACGATAAGCAATACGGTAGAAATCGGGAATAATTCGGAGTATGGTCCTAATATAGACCGTATTACTTTGTCGAAATATGCCGATGGTACTACCGATATCGAGACCCCTGAAAGTACCGAGCCTGTGGGAAAGGTTTATGCTCTTGACAAACACATCGTTATCGAGCAGTCTTCTTCTACCGATTATTGGGTCTATAATTCGCTCGGACAAATTCTTAAAGAAGGCAGTTTCGACGGCGGTCGGGCTTCTTTGTCGGTAGATGAGAAAGGTGTTTATCTCGTAAAGGTTCATACAGAGGATAAGGTATTTACCAAAAAGGTATTGATAGGTCAGTAAAGTAGATTCTTTTGTTAAACTTAATAATAAAAACTTATGAAAAAGATTACATTTTTAATCGCGTGTTTGTTGGCCGTATTCGGTATGTCGGCTATCAATCATTATGACAATTTGTATGTTGTCGGAGATGCTTGTGCAGCAGGTTGGAGTCCTGACGATGCTCTTGAAATGACGAAGGTCGGAGATGGTCAATTTACGTGGACGGGAGAGTTGTTGGATAAAACGGGAGACCGTCGATTCAAATTCTTGGTAGGAAGAGGCTGGGATCCTTGTCTTGCACCTAATCCCGATGTGCCCGATCACGAAGTTGTTACTCCGGGTGTTCCTGCAAAGTTGTATGACAAGGGCGAACACGGTGGCTATGACACCTCTTTCCAAGTAGAAAAAACCGGGGTGTACACGATTACGATCGATTTGGATGCAGAAACGATGACTTTGACAGAAGGCTCTTTGGACGTTCTTGATGTCGAGAAATTCGGACAGGCCTATTTAGCCGGTAGCGCATTCCCCGAAAGAGTTGCTATGACGAAAGAATCGGACGGAGTTTATACATGGAAAGGAAAACTTGAAGTCGAAGATCCCGTGACCGGTTTTTATATCGTAAGCAACGACAATAGCCAATCCTTGAATCCGGCGAATGCATCTGAAGTCAAATCTGGTTCTTATGCACCGGTTTTCAGTGCCGATGGAGTCGCCACTGCGGAATACCAAATTGCTTCTACGGCCACTTATACGATTACGATCGATTTGAATACCGTGAAAATGGAGGTTACAAAAATCGACTATGATCATTTATATCTGATCGGTAGTGCCATGAAAGGAGAACCGGGAGCTTGGAAAACCGAGGACGGAATTGAAATGACAAGAGTAAGCGAAGGCGTGTTTACATGGAATGGATTTTTGTATGCCAAGAACACCGAAGACGGTGATACGGAATTCAAATTTATCAATCAACTCATTGCCGGAAATTGGGAAAACTGTTTTGTATTCGATCAAACAAAAGAGGGAAATCAACTCATTACGTTAGGTGAAACGTATACGATTTCCTATTTTACTGCCGGTAACCATGACAATAAGTTTACCGTTCCCTCCGATGGCTATTACAAGTTGACGGTCGATCTCAATGCGTTGACTCTGTTGGTAGAACAAGGCGATCCCACTGCCATTGAGGAAGTTTCGGCAGCTGTTAAGCCCGTTGTGACAGTCAGTGAGTCGACTATTCAGGTTTTGACCAATGGCGCTGTTGTCGATGACGTTATGGTGTTCGATTTGTTGGGCAATTGTGTCGCTTCGACAGCGATGGTTTCCGATTGTTCTTTCGATATGGCTCATGGCGGCGTGTACATTGTTCGGGTAAATTGCGGTAACGCTGTGTATTCCAATAAAGTAATAGTTAAATAATATCTTTCTGTTTTTCACCGGGCCGGGGGGTGTCCTCTGCTCGGTGATTTTTTTTGCTCGTTTTTATATCGATGGAAAAAGCCGGGAAACAGAAATTTCCCCGAAAGGAAAATTGTAAAATCGTATGAAGAAATTATTCTCAATTATGCTTGGTCGTTGCTTTGCGCTCGCTTTTCTTTTGTTCTTTTCAGGAAAAAGTTTTGCAGGGAACGATAACTATACTCGTGCGGCCGATACGTTCAAGGCCATTGAAAAACTTTATGGAGTTGAAGATGTCCCTTTATTCAGGGAGACTTATCCCTTTGACAACCATTTGAAAGTCTCCTATCTTTCTAATCAAGAACAGGCCGAGCAACAGAAACTATATTCCTATCTGTGGCCTTTTTCGGGGAGCCTGTCGGCCGTTACGGCTCTTCTGGAAGTAAAACCGAAGTCCGATTTCCGAAAGGTATTGACTAAAACGGTTCGTCCCGGGCTGGAAATGTATCTCGACACGCAGAGAACTCCGACAGCGTATGCTTCGTATATAAACACGGCTCCGGTTTCCGATAGATTCTATGACGATAATATTTGGATAGGGCTCGATTTTACCGACTTGTATTTATTGACCGGGAAAAAAGAATATCTCTCGCAAGCCAAGATGGTTTGGCGGTTTATAGAAAGTGGAACCGATGATAAATTGGGATATGGCATATATTGGTGCGAGCAGAAAAAGAACGGGAAAAATACCTGTTCCAATGCTCCGGGGTCGGTGTATGCTTCGAAACTCTTTTTAGCGACCGGTGATAGTTCCTACTTACAAGCAGGAATTCGATTGTATGAGTGGACGAAAGAAAATCTGCAAGATCCCGCAGACGGTCTATATTTCGATAATAAGAGTTTGAACGGAGACATCGGTAAGGCGAAGTTTGCTTATAACAGTGGACAAATGATGCAATCGGCTGCGATTTTGTATCGAATCACAAGTGAAAAAAAATATTTGCAGGATGCCCAACGGCTGGCCGCCGCCTGTTACAACCGGTTTTTTAGCCACGATTCGCAGTCGGGGCGTAAATATAAAGTACTGAATCGGGGTGATGTTTGGTTTACCGCTATTATGTTTAGGGGATTCGTTGAGCTGTATGGTATAGATCATAATAGTTTGTATATCGATGCTTTTAGAGAAAATCTGGATTTCGCTTGGACGGAAATGCGTGAGAAAAACGGCTTGTTTAACGATGATTGGAGCGGAAAAACGAAAAACGATTCGAAGTGGCTGTTGACACAGTTCGCTATGGTAGAAATGTATGCACGGTTAGCCGCAATCGATAAAGAGAATAATCGATAAAGTTGTTAGATAGGTAGGATATGTGATCCCAATCCCGGGCAGAGGTTTCCTCTGTTCGGGATTTTTGGTTTGTTCGATTGATGCAAAAAGAACGGTGGCATGCGCCACCGTTCTATAAATATAAACATTTCATAAACCATGATTTAGTAAACCATGACTTTTTGCTTATTGGCGATATATATACCTTTGGGAAGTTCTATTGTTTCGTTGCCGGTTACTTTTATTTGTTTAACCAGTGCGCCGGTGATGTTGTAGATATACACATCGATAGGTTCTTCGGTATTGACGACTACTCCTCCTTGCACTCCGTATATTCGTGTATCGTTTCCGGCTAAATTGGGGGGTTCTATCCCTGTGGCTATATCGTCGAGTTTCCAGCTCGATATGAACATTCCCCAACCAGTGGGTGCAGGTAAGGTAAATTCGGAATTATAGAAATTGACGGCTTTATTACCTCTTGAAAAGGAGTAGAAATTTGTACCGTCTGCCAAACAGCTCCAAGCTGTACCCATACCGGTTTCGGTTATGAGGGCTATCTTTTCTGTTTTTTCCCAACTGGATTCATCTATCGTGGTTAGGCAAATACCTTTATTGGGGGTTGCCCAGCTATACCCGTAGGCATAGAGATTGTTTTCTTTTCCTTTGGCTACTCCGAAATAACCACCGATACCTTGTTCGTCGGCAGAGACACCTCCTAACCATTCTCCGTTTGAAGCATCGCATTTGATTACAAACCCATTGAGCGGAGTAGATTTAGAGGCTATTCGGGCTTTCTCTTCTCCATAAGGGGCGAACCCTCCTTTCATCATTCCCGAAAGGTAAAGACTTCCGTTTATATAGTCCATGTTCTTGGTCTGGGTAGTGTGCTTGCTGTCGCTGGCTCCGAATGCTGTTATTAATTTTGCCCATTTCACGTCTAAGTTGGTATCGATTTCCCCGATGAGAATGTCGTCGAACGACGAAGGCATGAGGTTGATCGAGCCTAAATTGATCGAGCCTTCGTTACTGTTTTTTACAGTTCCGTAGAAATAGAGTTTACCGTTGTCGTAGATGAGATGGGTTATTTGTTCTCTTTCGATTGTGCCGGAGACTGTGGTTGTAAAGTGGCCCAAATAATTCCCTTTGTCGTCGAGTTTTACGATAAACAAGTCTCCTACTGTCTTTTGAGAATCACCGTTCCAGTTTACGGTGTTGTGAGGGATTAGTTGTACAGGCGAATTTTCTGCCGTGTAAAAAGTCATGGTTTTACGATAATTCCCGGCTAAATAGATGTTCCCGTTCTCGTCGGTGGTGGTAGCATAAGGGTAAATGCCGTCTGGTGTACCTTCTGTGTAATAAGTAGCGGCGGTTTCGGGGCTATTGTCTATTTCGATGTATTTGTTCCATTCGATAACTCCTTCCGAGCTGACTTTTAGTAGAACCGCATAGTATGTACGGTAACCGGTATTCCAGTTTTGTATGGTCACGGTGTTGTTTTTGGCATCCTTGAATGCTGGGGTTTTATCGGTCATACCGGATGCATATCTCATTTTTAATGCTAAGACAGCACCTCCGTCAGAAGTGGCGGCAATGGAACTCGAAGAGATGCTTACGTCGCCGGAGAAGCTATATAGGCTCCATATTTTAGACCCGTCCGAATCTAATTTGAGAAGAACGATATTACGATTGTCGGAGTTTGCCTGAGTAGCACAACCGTAGCCGACAATGTCATCTCCATAGTAAACAGGATCGTTGTCTTTCATCGACCCGAATTGTGCGAGCGCCAGAATTTTTCCGTCGCTGCTCTTTATCAAACTGTGAGCATTGTCACCTCCGTTCCCGGGATTTCCATCTAAGGATTTCGCCCATTGAAATACAGGACCCTCTGCCTGTATCGATCCTAAAATTCCTCCGATAAAGAGGAGTGTAGAAAGTAAGAATTTTTTCATAACAAATTTTTTTTAATTCGACACCGCAAAGTTATTTTCTGCATAATTGGGCTACAATAATAATATATAGGTATTTTTTAGACATAGAATAGCCATTTTTGGTGAGGGTGCGAGACTTATGCATTTTGTATTTTTGTCCACAAAAATTAAGACATGCGACTTCGATTATTTTTCATTATATTAATAAGTTATGTGGGAATAGAGACTATGTACTCTGTGAATGTATCGCAAGTAGCTACGGTTTCTTTCGAGGGGGTAATTTCGGATATAGGTTCGAAAGACCCGTTATCGTTTGCAACGGTACAATTGCTGCATGGAGATGAGGTTCATTCGATATTGTCCAAAGATAACGGAGTATTTTCTTTTCCCTCTGTGCATCCGGGCGACTATATACTGCGTATTACTTATGTGGGATACGATCGTTATGAAAAACGGGTTACACTGAAACGGGATACGAAGCTGACCGTAAAAATGGTCCCTTCGGGAAATTCGTTGAACGAAATTGTCGTGACGGCGCGGGAGTCGCAGGGGCTGGTGAGCTCGTCGAAGATAAATCGCGAAATGATGACCCATTTGCAGCCTACCAGTTTTAGCGATTTATTGGAGCTGCTTCCGGGGAATATATCCAAGACCCCTTCGATGGGACAGGTCAATTCCATACAGTTGAGAGAAACGGGAACGCTGAATTCATCGGGAGAACAATATTCCAATCCCGATTATGCCATTACATCGTTGGGAACTCTTTTTTTAGTAGATGGAGCTCCTCTTAACGGCGATGCGAATCTGCAATATATTCCCGGGGGAACTTCTTCGGACGGGACCTCGCCGGAATCGCTCAGAAATATGACGAACAAAGGGGTAGATATGCGCACGCTGACAACAGACGATATAGAAAGTGTCGAGATTGTGCGGGGTATACCTTCGGCCGAATACGGAAATCTTACCAGTGGTATGGTAAATATAAAGAGAGTGAGAAAGGCGACACCCCTTACAGCTCGTTTTAAAGCCGATGAATATAGCAAATTGTTTTCGGTGGGGAAAGGTTTTACAGTTCCCAACCATGATTTCACATTGAATGTCGACGGCGGTTTTTTGGACTCGAAAGTAGATCCCCGGAATAATCTTGAAAATTATAAGCGAGTGAATTTTTCTGTTCGCATTTCGAAGTTATGGAAGAGGGATAAGTGGGAGATGACATGGACACCGAGTGCGGATTATACGGGATCTTTCGATAACGTGAAGACAGATCCCGATTTGAGCTATCAAAAAATAGACAAATATAAATCGTCGTATAACAGAGCTTCTTTGACAAATAATTTCAAATGGACGTTTCCTCGGTTAAAATGGATAAAAACGGTAAATCTCGATGCGTCGGTGAGCGCTCAGTCCGATCAGTTGAAAAGGACGAAGCTTATTAGTCCTCAGCGAGCGACGGTTGCACCTACCGGTAAGGAGCCCGGGGTTCATGACGGTACTTATCTTTTTTCGGAGTATGTGGCAGATTATTTATGCGATGGGAAACCGGTGAATGCTTTTCTGAAAGCCAAAGGGGAGTTCGGCTGGGAAGGCGCAAAATATCGGTTGAACGCCAAAGCCGGTGGAGAATGGAATTATTCCAAAAATTTCGGGAAGGGGCAAGTTTATGATTTATCCCACCCTATTTCGACGAGCTGGGGGGCTCGCCCTCGGGCTTATAGCGATATTCCGGCCTTGCAGAATCTGTCGTTCTTCTTGGAAGGAAATACATTGTTCTTGCTGGGGAAGAATAAATTGGAACTGCAAGTAGGAGCTCGTTCTGTGACACAGATAGGAATGAGCGAGCGATATTTGTTACAAGGAAAGCCTTATATAGATCCTCGTGCGAATGCACAATGGAGCTTCCCTGCGATTCCCGTCGCTGGGAAAGACTTGCACATTTCGATTTCGGGAGGTTATGGTGTGACGACCAAGATGCCTACGCTCGACTATCTTTATCCCGATTTGTGGTATAACGACATAGTGCAACTCAATTATTACGATGTGAATAAACCGCTCGAATATAGTCGGGTAAATATAATTACTTATATCGAAGATATAACCAATTATGATTTGAAACCGGCTCGTAATCATAAGTGGGAAGTACGAGGCGATATTTCATTTGAGGGAAACCGGTTGTCGGTAACTTATTTTCATGAAAATCTTACATCGGGATTTCGGACTTCCTCTTTTTATGATCCGTTCAGTTATCGGAAGTATGACCATTCGGCAGTCGATGCCTCTGGGTTACAAGGGCCTCCTGCTTTGGAAGACATTCCTTATACCGATATGAAGGCGTTGAACGGTTATAGACAGTCGGCCAACGGGAGCCGCATCGATAAACAGGGTATCGAGTTTCAATTTACTTCACAACGTATATCGGCACTGAGGACTGCCGTCGTTATAAACGGAGCTTGGTTCCGTTCGGTATATACGAATAGTCGTCCTATGTTCGAGACTGTGGCCGATGTAGTGGACAACCGTCCGGTTTCGGAAGAATACGTGGGTTTGTACGATTGGAACGACGGTCGAGTAAACGAACAGTTTAATACTAATTTTCAGTTAGATACTCAAATACCCGAATGGGGGTTGATTTTTTCCACATCGGTACAGTGCATGTGGTTTGTTTCGACTCGGGTAATGTGGAAAAATGGAATCCCGGTGAGTTATATAGCAGCAAGCGACGGAAAGTTATATCCCTATACCGAGGAGTCGGCTGCCGATCCTAAATTGCAGTTTCTTATAAAGACATATAACGGCGATTTGTATAAAAAACAGACAATACCCACGGCCGTTTATGTAAACCTGAAAGCGACCAAAACGATAGGCAAATGGTTGAGATTGTCATTGTTCGCTAATCGTATTCTAGATTATCTTCCTTCATATAAGATGAATGGTCTGCTCATACGGCGCAATGTGGATCCTTATTTCGGTATGGAACTTAATTTTACGTTATGATCGATTAAATTTTTGATTATGAAATATATGAATAGAATTACACTCTGTGTTTCCTTATGCATGCTGGCTTTGTTTTGCAGTTGTGACGAGGAACGGGATATACGTTGGACGACTGTCGAAATCGATGTCCGGTATCCGTCGGATTTGTCGGGGATTTCTGTGGAAAGTGAAACCTTTGAATTTCGAAATATTACGTCGGGTATGGTTACTAGTTTTACGACCCGTAAAGGAATTACATTGCCCGAGGGATTATACGATTGTTCTTATGAAGCTGCGATAACTTATCAAACTGCCGATAGCACAATTTATACTTCGTTATCGGGGTATGCTAGGTCATTGGAGCTTATGGGGGCACAAGGAAGTGTTTCTATCGGTAGTTATCAGGTAGAGAATAAAGACGACTTCATTATAGAGGAAATATTTTTTACCGGGACATTGCAGTCTTCTGGAAAACAATACTATGGAGATGGTTATGTGAAAATTTATAACAATACCGATCACATGCTATATGCCGATGGGGTCGCTTTGATGGAGTCGAAATTTGTTACGACCCAAAAATTCGATTATACCCCCGATATTATGAGCACTCACATGACTGTACAGGCTGTGTATGTAATTCCCGGTAGCGGGACAGACCATCCGGTCGCTCCCGGAGAGTCGTTTATTCTTTGCGATACGGGTATAGACCATCGTATCGCGAATCCCAATTCATTTGATTTGAGTCGGGCGGATTATGAGTGGTATGACGAATCCTCGGTTCCTGCTCATTTGGATATAGACAGTCCGACCGTTCCTAATCTCGATAAGTGGTATTGTTACACGAAAAGTTTTTGGGTTCTCCACAATCGGGGATTCAGGGGATTTGCCATAGCGAGAATTCCCATTGAGAAAGAAAAATTCTTGACCGAAAATTTATATACCTATTCCTATGTTATGGTTTTACCGGCCGGAACTTTCCCGATGGAGCAAACCGCCTATAAAGTACCGAACGAATGGATTATCGATGCAGTGAATACCAGTGTACAATCGGAGTATGTGTGGAATGTCACGGCCCCTTCGTTGGACCGGGGGTGGACACATTGTGGTACGATAGACCACGATAAGACTCGCTATTTCAAAAGTGTGCGTCGAAAAATGCTTTATCTCACCCGTGACGGTCGTCGGGTATTGAAGGATACCAACGATTCGTCTGCCGATTTCAATACCGAGTGTGTGCCCTCTTTGATAGAGCAACAGCATACGGCGATAGATGCAAATGGTACGAAGGCCGAAACAGAAACCTATGACGGAGTAGAGGTCAAGAGTTGATAGATTAGAGGGATATGAAAAAGTTGTGTGTCTTTTGCGTATTATGCTTGGTGTGTCTCTGTGAGTTACGAGCCGGAGATACGGTTCGGGTTTCTATATGGGATCGGTTGTGGGAACATCGATCGGTAGTTGTATCTTTTGTCGAATTGTCGTATCGTAATCCTGCGGTACGCTATGACAGGTATTCTTCGTCTCTTACGCGGGCAACCGTCGGTGGACAATATACTTCGGAGAGCGAGCCTGTGTTGTTACAATCGGGAGACGGTGAAAAGTCGATAGGCTTTCAAGCCGATTCGTACATACGAAAAAAGAATTATTGTTTGTGGGGAAATGCGTTGTATAGAAATGGACGTGTGAAAAATTTGAAGTGGAACGAGACCTCCGATTGGGAGCTGTTGTATCCCTATTTGTTGGCCGATTCGGTGGGCGGAGACTTGTCGAAAGAGATTTATAGCTTTACAGGGGGATATGCCGCTCGTTATGAATCGATAACATGGGGCGGTAATTTTTCATACGAGGCCTCCGTCGCTTATAGAGGAATAGATCCGAGACCTAAAAACACCACGTCGGATTTGTCGCTTTCCTTAGGTTTGTCGATACCGGTATCTCCTTCCTATTTGTTCGATATTTCGGTCTCAGGACGAAAGTACAAGCAAACCAACGGAATTAAATTTTATAGTGAGCTGGGTGTTTCGAAAGTCTATCATCTCACCGGGTTGGGAATGCATTATAACCGATTTGCCGGAAATAATTATTCCACGTATTATAACGGATACGAATGGGGAGGAAGTTTGGGTGTGCACACTTCGCGTTCGGGTGGTTTCGTGGGGAATGTGGCGTATCGTTATTTCTCGTGTGAAAAGATTATATCTTCCTTGAACGAATTGCCAATGGCTCGGATTGGGCGGCATACTTTCGCCGGAGAGCTGTTGTATCGGAAAAGTTTGTCGGGTATTGAGAGCTGGGGTATAAAATTGACTGGGAATTATGAATTGAAATTGGGGACCGAAAATATTTTCGGTGATGCGGCGAACCAGATTTATCCGAAAATTGGAGAAGCCGAACAGTATAGTAGTCATGTATACAGACTCACCCTTTCGGGATTCTATGAAGCGGTTCGTAGAAAAGGGTGGAATTATTCTGTACAACCACGAGTAAATTATGGGCGAGTAAAAGCTGAGTATGTCTATCCGTTGCGGGAAATGAGTGTGAGAGAAATTACGCCAGAGGTAGCGCTGTCTGTTTCCCGCATGTCGAAAGATTGGTTTTTACGACTGGAAATAGGTGGAAATTATGCTATGACTTTTGATAGTCGGTTATTTCATACTTCTTCCTCGATTGACGATGACGCCCTTCTATCCGCATGGTGTTATAATTATAAGAATCTTTCTTCCGATTACGTCGGTTATTATGCCGTTTTTACCTGCTCTCGACAAATAGGAAAGAAGTACCTGTTGCAACTTGATTTGAAAGGGGGACAATACCGTTATAACACGGATATCGTAGCGACTGATGTTTGTGCCGGATTATCGTTTTTATTTTGAGAAGAGGGAAGCATTATATTCACTCTCGTCGAAAAGTCTTCGCTGCTTCTCTATATTTTGTATGTTGCCGAGTGTCTCGGTCGTGAGTAATGTCCGAATACAAAAAAAGACTCGTTTTTACGAGTCCTTTTTTTGTGTGGTGCCAACGGGAATCGAACCAGTGACACAAGGATTTTCAGTCCTTTGCTCTACCAACTGAGCTATGGCACCATCATTTTTGCGTGTGCAAAGATAGAATTATTTTTGATTATCTTCCTAATTTTTTACTGTAAAAATGAAAAAAGAAGATATTTCTATTTTAAATATAGATTTTTGAAAGATTCGTTTTACTTTTCCCAAACTTTGTGTATCTTTGTCCCCGCAAAACTAAGTGCGGGGTGTAGCACAGTTGGTTAGCGCGCCACGTTCGGGACGTGGAGGTCGGACGTTCGAGTCGTCTCACCCCGACTGATTTTAGCCCAATTTATTGTAGTTCAATAAGTTGGGCTTGTTCGTTTAAATGCGACCGGGAGAAATACGGGAGATTATTGACTTAGTCGATAATTAAAGGGTATATCGGTTCAATAGGTACTCAGAGTGGATTATAGACAAGAGACTCATCTCTAAAATTCAAGTCTATCCCCACTAATTTTCTACTGAATCAGCTTATTGGGTCAAGAGAGTTTTTTTTGCATTTGGGTTTTTAATCAATTCCGAATGGGTGTTAATTCTTTGGAGGTGAGGTATAAAAATTGTACTTATAATTTTGAATGCTGAACGGAATATGTATCTTTATACCCTCATTTATATGGTTATAGCATGAATAAGCATATCATTACAGAAATATCTCCATTGTCGGAAAAAGATTGCTTGTTTATTGTGGAACGATACAAAACGGAGTTTACGTATCCTTTGCACAATCATAAGGAATACGAGCTGAATTTCGTCGAGAATGGAGCCGGAGTAAGGCGGATTGTCGGAGATTCGGTAGAAGAGATCGGCGATTATGATTTGGTCTTGCTCTGCGGGGATAATTTGGAGCATGTATGGGAACAAGGAAACTGTCAATCCAAGCAGATTCGGGAAATTACTATACAGTTTTCTCCGGATTTGTTTTCCAATAATTTTATTGACAAGAAGCAATTCACGTCTATCCGTAAAATGCTCGATAGGGCGCAAAAGGGATTGTCGTTCCCTCTGCATGCGGTGATGAAGGTCTATTCGACAATAGACTCTTTGTTAAAGGGAGAACCGGGATTTTATCAGTTCGTAAAATTTTTGACAATCCTGTATGAATTGTCGATTTGTGATGATGCCCGCACGTTGTCGAGCAGTTCTTTCGCGAGATCCAAGACTGCGTCGGATAGTCGTCGGGTACAAAAAGTGGAGGAGTATATCAATTTACATTATACGGAAGAAATCAGATTGTCGCAATTAGCGGAGCTTACCGATATGACGCCGGTCTCTTTCAGCCGATTTTTCAAATTAAGAACAGGAAAAAGTCTGTCGGATTATATTATCGATATACGTTTGGGACATGCGACAAGACAGTTGGTCGATTCGACGAAAACGGTTGCCGAAATATGCTATGAATGCGGATTTAATAACCTGTCGAATTTCAATCGCATATTTAAGAAGAAAAAAGGGTGCTCGCCCAAAGAGTTCCGAGAAATATATTACAAGAAAAAGATTTTTGTTTAGGAATTGATTGTGGAGGAATTGATTTTCTTTTTCAGAGAAAATCGGCGGAATGTTTGTGAGGAATGATTTTTTATAGTACTTTTGTGGGCTGATTCTGATATGGGCTCAAAAAGAGGTGTCTCGGTTGGCCCCGCCCGGCAGAGAGAACGTAAAAATAAAAATACAATGTACGTTATTGTTGAGATTCAAGGACAACAATTCAAGGTAGAAAATGGAAAGAAATTGTTTGTCCACTATCTGGGAGCAGAGCATGGAGCTGTTCTCGAATTTGACAAAGTATTGCTCGTCGATAAAGACGGAGCTGTAACCGTGGGCACTCCCACCGTGGAAGGTGCGAAAGTCGTGTGTGAGGTTGTTTCGAACGACGGTTTCGGTAAAAAAGGCCTCGTGAAAGGTGAAAGAATTCTTGTTTTCAAGAAGAAAAGAAGAAAAGGTTACCGTAGATTGAACGGTCACCGTCAATATTTCACCGAAGTGTTAGTTAAAGAAATTGTTGCTTAACCCTATTAAACTTCTAAGAAAATGGCACATAAGAAAGGTGTTGGTAGTTCGAAGAACGGTCGTGAATCGGAAAGCAAACGATTGGGTATCAAAATATTCGGTGGACAATATGCTAAGGCCGGTAATATTTTGGTTCGTCAGAGAGGTACTGTTCATCATCCCGGAGAAAACGTGGGTATTGGAAAAGACCATACGTTGTTCGCATTGGTAAACGGTACGGTAGTGTTCCGTAAATGTAAAGAAAACCGTTCGTATGTATCGGTGAAACCGGCGGATAATAACTGATAAGAGTTATAACTATTTATAGAAAGCGTGACTTCTCGGATATGAGTTGTCACGTTTTTTATTTTCTGTTTTGTAAATTGGAGTTTCGTGATAATAAAAAAATAAGCTCAATAGGGGATCCGTGGAGATCGTCCTTGTTTAACCTCCTCCCCTGTGTTTTGCGACACAAAATATAGGGGAGGTGTCACATGAGTGACGGAGGGGTTGAGTTTTGTCAAAAGTCGATTTGGTTGCTTTTTAACCCCTCTCCTCAGAAACTGTTGTTTCTTCGGTGTCTTCCCTTTATTGCACTGCAATGCAAGGAGGAGGACAAACACAATCCACTTATTCGCTAAAATGCGTTAGAAGGGTATTAAACCTCCTCTCTGGTCGTCTCTCGTGCCCTTACGGTGTGTTTAAATCTCCTCCCCTGTGTTTTGCAACGCAAGATATAGGGGAGGTGTCACGAAGTGACGGAGGGGTTAAGTCCTACAATCGAAAACTCCTATGTTGTCTTTCCCAACCCCTCTCCGAAGAAGATTCGGAATGAGGCTGTCGGCAAGAGATTCATCTCTAAAATTCAAGTCTACCCCTACGAATTTTATACTGAATCAAAAAAGCTACTTGGTTTTATCCCAAGTAGCCTTTTCTTTAATTTTTTTACCGGTGTGCTTATGCTTCGTGGATAGCGTCGTTAGGACAAACCTCAGCGCAAGTACCGCAGCTCAAACATTTGTCTGCATCGATTTTGTAGATATCACCTTCCGAAATCGCTTCTACCGGACACTCGCTAATGCAAGAACCGCAAGCTACACAGTTGTCATTAATTACGTAAGCCATTGTTTTTAGTTTTTAGTTTGAAATAATTAGATCTAATTGCGACACAAAAGTAGCATTTTTCTCTCTATTGCAAAAGAAAAGGAGTAGGAATTTGTGTGTCAAATACAATTCCTGTGGAACAATATACCGCTTGTTTTTCCGTTTGATAAATAGTTATCGTACTATGAATAGAGGTAGTGATATACAAGGGAAAGTATTACATGGATTTACGGTCCGTAGATACGTGGGGCGATTGTACGTTTTCGTGGCGTGCATAGCGTTGTTGTGGCCGGTATGTGTATGTGCTCAACCTCGTAAAGTACAGAATTTACCGTATGCAGATCATAAACTCTTGCATTTGGGATTTTCTATTGGTACGCATGTGCAAGATATGAAGTTTGTACATTCGGGTTTCGTTACCGATGGTGGAGAAAGTTGGTACATGGATATTCCCGATTTTTCACCCGGGTTCAATGTGAATTTGATGGCCGACCTTTATTTGTGCCCCCATTTGAATTTGAGATTTTCGCCGGGTATATTTTTCGGGAATAAAGTGGTGAAGTTTAGAGAGACGGCGACGCAGGAATATCGGACACAAGACATTAAATCGAATTATATCGTCGTTCCTCTCGAATTGAAATTCAGTGCTTTGCGTTGTAATAATTTTCGTCCATACCTGATCGGGGGAGTCATGGGAACGGCCGACGTATCGAAAAAGAGAAACGATTTGCTTAAACTGAATACATTCGACGGTTATTTGACTATCGGCCTCGGTTGTGACTTTTATTTACCATATTTTAAATTGATTCCCGAATTGAAATTCTGTTTCGGACTTACAGACGTCATTAACCGGAAACGAAATGATTTGAGGGATCCGGCCGATATTAAATTTACTCAGTCCTTGAAGAAAGCGACATCGAATATGGTGATATTGTCATTCTATTTCGAATGATTTTTTATGGACCTGTAAATGGTCGAGAATAATTCGGGACGTATATTCAATTGAGATAACGCGCCATGCGTGCGGGAGGGATATACCCGGTTGCATAAAAATATATAGATGAGTTCTTGTCCGGGATCTATCCAAAAGCAAGTGCCGGTGAAGCCTAAATGACCGATGGTCGAGGCCGATGCTTCGATGGCCGTAGGGCTCTTTTCCGGGTTGTCCATATCGGGCTTGTCGAATCCTAGCCCCCTGCGGCTGGTCGAGCTTTTTTCTGTCAGAAACAGTTCTACGGTTTTCGGGGATAAAATTCTTTCGTTTCCATATGTCCCTTTGTTTAGCCACATTTGGCATAGTTTAGCCAAATCGTTGGCGTTGGAAAAGAGTCCGGCATTGCCTTGTACGCCTCCGAAAAAACATGCTGTTTCGTCATGGACATACCCTATCAGTTGTTGCTTCCGGTAAAAGTTGTCGCATTCTGTCGGTGCGATTCTTTCGGTTGGAAATCGGTCGAGAGGGCGATATCCGGTCGTTTGCATGCCTAAGGGTCCGTAGATGTTTTGCTGCAAATATTTGTCCATCGCAATGCCGGTGGCGCTTTCGACAGTCTCTTTCAATAAGACGAAATTCAGGCAGCTATATAAGTATCGTTTGGAGGGGCGTAATTTGCACTCGATGATACGGTTGATAAGGGTGTCGGGCAAAGATTTCGAACCATATAAATTCTGGGCGATTCTCATGGGAAATCGATCCGATTTCCGAGAGGATAATAGGTCTTTGCGTAGTTGGGCATTGCGGTTAGCAAAAGTGTTATTCCCTATTTGTATGGAGTAGATGCTACTTTTCCTACGCTTGATTAATGGTTTCGTGAAGCTGTTGGGGTCGATAATGACCGAAGTCATTTGCAATGAGGCAGGCATACCGGTTTCATGTAAAAGAGCTTCCTTGATCGTCAGACTTTTTTTATCGGTATTTCGCAGTGGAGCAAAGTATTTGCTCATCGGTTTGTTCAAATCTATACGTCCGTTGTCATAAGCCTTCATGATAGCCGGTAAAGTCCCAGTCGCTTTCGAGACGGATGCCAAGTCATAGAGGTCGTTTGTGGCGACTGCATGGCGGTGAGTTTCGTAGTCGAAGTATCCGTAAGCCTTGTTCCAGACTACTGTTCCTTGTCGGGCAACCAATAATTGACAGCCCGGGAATGCTTCTTCTTTAATCCCTTGTGCTATAATGGAATCGACAGCAGACAATATCCGGCTGTCCATGTCGACTGATTCGGGAATCGCATATCCCAATCGGCACTTTGGAATATATATGCCTTCTTCCAGTTTGAACGAACCTTCTAAACTTACGGGTAATTTTCCCTTTATGGCATATCCTCCGAATAGGGCTTGTGCTGCATATTCTTGTGCCAACGAGGTATTTTCGTAGGCTAATAAAAGCGTTTTGCAATGAGTCAATTCGTGACTTAATCGATTCATCTGATAAGGGGAGAGAAAGCATGCGACTATTGCTTTCCCGGTTTGGCATATACGGCCGATTCTGGCTCTATGTTCGGCTTTGCCACTATGTACAGCCAGTATGATTTTATCATAATGTTTCAGTGTGTCCAGCAATGAAGGCAGAGGATTGCTGTCGTCGAAACGGCCTACGTTGTCGGCGTATAGCGTTATTGTTTTCTGGAAAACCGATTCCGTGTCGTTCCCCACGGATACAACGGCGATTCTGCCCTTGTTCAAATGTGTGATAGGAATTAGATTTTGACTGTTACGTAGCAAGGTCATGGCCTCGCTGTTGAGCTTTCGGTTAAGGGCATCGTATTCGGGAGCGTTCAAATCTTCGATAAGGTTTTTGGTTTTTATGGGTGTATAGTTCGCTAATCCGAAAACGTATTTGTAGCGTAGCACTTTTTTACATTTTTCATCGATGGCCTGTTGAGTTATCTTTCCTTGCTCGATAGCCGATAAAATGCTGTTCAACTGTTCTTCGGGTTTCGATGGGTTCAGAGCGATGTCGTTCCCGGCGAGTATGGCTCGTAGTGCCGTATTGCCGAATTTCGATGCTCCCTTCATTTTTAAAGCATCGGTGAATATTAACCCCTCGAAATTTAAGGAGTCGCATAAAAGTTCGCGGGTGATAATCGGCGATAAGGAAGAGGGGGTATTGGTGGCATCCCATACAGGAATATTCAGATGCCCCACCATTATGCCCGATAGTCCGCTGTCGATATATGCTTTGAATGGAGGTATTTCGGTACTCATGAGCCTTTCCTTGCTATGAGGAACAAGGGGGAGTGTCTTATGCGAGTCTTCCGAGGTGTCTCCGTGGCCCGGGAAATGTTTGGCAACGGCCATGACTCCTACGGATTCCAATCCTTTGGCGTATGCGATAGCTTTGGACGAGACATTTTTTAAAGACTCTCCGAAAGAACGTTTGCCGATTACCGGATTACGCGGGTTGCTGTTGATGTCGAGAACCGGAGCGAAATTGACATGTATGCCCATGCGCCTGCATTGCTTCCCTACGGCACGGCCGTATTCGTAGAGGAGAGAATCGTTTTGAACGGCTCCTAACATCATGTTGACCGGAAAGCGCGGAGTATCGGACAAACGCATGGCGAGCCCCCATTCTCCGTCAAGAGTGATCATCAGGGGAACTTTGGATAAGGACTGACAGTAGTTTGTTAAGTTGGCTTGGTCTTTTGCTGTTCCTGAGTCGAAAAGCAGTCCCCCGATTTTTTGTTCTTGTATGAGTCTTTGTAACGTTTTACGGTTTTGCGGGGTATCGCTGTTGCGCACTGTAATAACTAACAGTTGTGCAATTCGCTCTTTGGGAGAAAGCGATTCGAACACCGAGTCGACCCAGTGCTCCATAGCCGACCGATCGGCCGTTTGAAGTAGATACGGGTTTTTAGCTTGCGTAGATAGGACTACCAAAGCAAAAAACGTCCCGATACAGGCAATTATCTTTTTCATGTCCGGTTACTTGTTATTCGATGAGATTATGCGTCCCCCTTTGGGAGGTGCGATGGTGCGTCCCTCCCGGTTTTCTCTCTCGATGAAATTTATAACGGCATCTCTCATGAAAGTGTTGCTGTTTTTCCGTTCTATTGCATTCAGGAACGGGGTCATGTGATCTCCGCCATTGGCTACATAGTCTATCGTGGCGATGGAATAGATACGATCGTTGTCGATAGGTCTGCCGTTGATAGTCGGTTCGATGGCTTTTTCGTCGGCAATAGTCATGTGTACATCTTTGCTCACGGCCTCTCCGTTCCGGGAAGCTACGATATTGAGTAACTCGCGTACGTCGGAACCTTTTAGTTTTATGAGACATAATGTATTATCGAAAGGGAAGATAGAATATATTTCGCCCAATGTAATATCTCCCTGCATGAGTGGATTGCGTATTCCCCCTGTATTGATAATTGCGAAATCGACCGATTGACCGAAATCTCGTTGAACTTCGGTTTTTATGATGTCGGCCGAGAGGTTGGTCAATGAGGTTTCGGGTCTGCCCGGAGCCATGTATTGGCTCGATTTCCCGATGACGATACTCATTATGCTGTCGACACTTGTCTTGTATTTATCGACTATTTGTTCCATTAGCGGTTCGGGAGTCTTGTCCCAACGGGCATCGACGGGAATGAGTTTGTAAGAAATGTCGAATTCCTGTCGGGACGTGGAGCAGGACGAGAGGATTGACAAAACGACCGAAAGACAGCCGATGGAACAGTATGTATTTAATTTCTTCATAACGATTTAGTAGTTAGTTTCGAGGTTCTATGGTAATGCAACCCAAGTAAGCTCCGCTCATTCCGGTTTGAGCGATGAGTACGTTTTTCCCATCTTTGTTTTTAACTTGGTATTGTAGGGTAGAGAGAGGATTATTGTCTATACTGTCGGGATTGATGACCGTATGCGAATGTCCCCCGATGATGATGTCTATGTCGCTGCTCGCTGCCGCTATTTGTGGGTCGGTGACGTCTTTTTTGTCTTGTGCCGTGTATCCTAAATGCGATACGGCCACGACGATATCCGCACCTTTTTGTTTAAGCAAAGCTGCGGTTTCATTGGCTGCTTGGATAGGATCGTGGAATATCACCCCTTTACACGATTCCGAAGGAATGAGATTATCGGGATTGACGTTCAAGGCTAAAAATCCTATTTTATATTTCCCGACTTTTTTGATGACCCACGGTTGCAAGGTCCCGTGCAAAGGTGTATGGGATACGTCGTAGTTGGAAGAGATAAAATCGGCTGTCGAGTTTTTTATCAGTTGAGCCAGTTTGGTCATACCCGCATCAAATTCATGGTTTCCGATAGTGCGAATATCGTAACGCATGGCGTTCATCGCTTCGAATTCGGCATCGCCTTTGAAAAGGTTGAAATAGGGTGTCCCTTGAATAGCGTCACCGGCATCGACTAATAATACGTTAGGTTCGGCATTGCGGATACTGTCTATAATAGCCATACGCCGCATCACTCCTCCCAAACCTCCGTATGTTTTGTGGGTGGCTGCGAAAGGTTCCATTTGGCTGTGAGTGTCGTTGGTGTGCAGAATGACGATGCGTTCGGTTTGTGCCAGTCCGCACAAAGAAACGGACAAATATATGGCCGTTATTCCTATGAGTTTTCTTATCATGATGTGAAGAATGTTAGTATGTCGTTTTTTTCTCTTGGACGAAATTACAAATTTGAAGATAATATATCAAAAATTGTTCCCAAGATTGAATTTTGTTAACCTTGCAAGAGCGGTCTGTCTGAAAAAATCGACGGCATATTTGTTTATGTGGCGAAAAAGTCGTTACTTTGCCCCGCTTTTCGTAATCTCTGGCAGGAGAAGTGGCCTGTTAAATTACGTTTCAGTATGAACATTTTAAATAGCTATTAAAAATGGATTTAGTAAAGATTGCAGAAGAAGCATTCGCATGCGGTAAAGAGCACCCCGAGTTTCGTAGTGGTGACACTGTTACCGTATCTTACCGTATCAAAGAGGGTAACAAAGAGCGTATCCAGCAATTCCGCGGAGATGTTATCCGTATCTCGGGTCACGGTAACAAAAAGCGTTTCACGGTTCGTAAAATGTCGGGTAATGTAGGTGTGGAAAGAATTTTCCCCATCGAGTCGCCTTTCATCGAAGAGATTGTAGTGAACCGTCGCGGTAAAGTACGTCGCGCTAAACTTTATTATCTGCGTGCGTTGACCGGTAAAAAAGCCCGTATTAAAGAAAGAAGAGTTTAATCTTTCTTACAAGGCATATAAAAACCGCACCGAATATTCGGTGCGGTTTTTATGTTTTAAGAAGCTGTTTTAAATTTATTCCGAGACAGATTGAGCCCTATGTTGAAGCAGATT